>Ga0224555_1000013_pt1 | contig 208928 bp, 184 predicted proteins | sample 714S23034metaG_FD_180687 | JGI IMG/M metagenome (GOLD analysis project Ga0224555, IMG submission 180687) | Peat soil microbial communities from Stordalen Mire, Sweden - 717 S2 30-34 | ecosystem: Environmental > Terrestrial > Soil > Wetlands > Peat | place: Sweden: Norrbotten County, Stordalen...
GCGGCGTGCATCGCAGCACCCGGGCCCTGGAGGACGAGATCCGGCTCTATCTCGCCACCTGCAACGACGATCCGCACCCCTTCGTCTGGGTCAAGACCGCCGATGACATCCTGGCCAGCATCGAACGGTTTTGTCTACGAATCTCCGGTACAGGACACTAGCCGAGCTCGTCAATGAGACCGCCTGCGCGCTCGGACAGCCCCTCGACCTCGACGAGGGGATGGCCACCGTCACGCGGATCCACAACGAGCTGCTCGGCTTCGGCCCCCTGGAGCGGCTCCTCGCCGACCCCACGATCACCGAGGTCATGGTCAACGGGCCGGACGAGATCTGGATCGAGCGGGCCGGGCGCCTCTCGCTGACCCCGTACCGGTTCGAGACCGCGGACCAGCTGATGCAGGTCATCGACCGCATGGTGAGCCGGGTCGGCCGGCGCATCGACGAGAGCTCGCCAATGGTCGACGCGCGGCTGGAGGACGGGTCCCGGATCCACGTCGTCATCCCCCCGATCTCGCTGAAGGGCCCCACGCTCACCATCCGGCGCTTCATGACCACCGGCCTCGAGGTCAGCGACCTCGTCGAGCACGGCACGACCACCGCCGAGATGATGGGTTTCCTGCGCGCATGCGTACGGGCCCGGCTCAACATCCTGGTGAGCGGCGGGACCGGCGTCGGCAAGACCACCACGCTGAACGTCATCTCCAGCTTCATCCCCGAGAACGAGCGGATCGTGACCATCGAGGACGCGGCCGAGCTGAGGTTGCGGCAGCGCCACGTGCTGAGCCTGGAGACACGCCCCTCCAACGTCGAGGGGCGCGGCCAGATCCTGGTGCGCGACCTGGTGATCAGCTCCCTGCGCATGCGCCCTGACCGGCTGGTCGTCGGCGAGTGCCGCGGGGGTGAGGCGCTGGACATGCTCCAGGCGATGTCCACCGGGCACGACGGCTCGCTGACCACCCTGCACGCCAGCTCTCCACGCGAGGCGATCTCCCGGCTGGAGACCATGGTCCTGATGGCCGGCACTGAGCTTCCCACGGCGGCCGTCCGGGGTCAGATCGGCTCTGCGATCGACCTCATCGTCCAGCAGGGCCGGCTGCGCGACGGCAGCCGGCGCATCCTCAGCATCTCCGAGATCTACGGCGTGGAGCAGGGAGAGGTCCAGATCCAGGAGCTGTTCCGCTTCGAGCAGACCGGCGTGGACGCGGACGGGCAGGTGCACGGTCGCCACGTCGCGTGCGGGCGGGTGCCGCGCCGCACCGCGGACATCCTCGCGAGCGGTGAGGATCTGGACATGCGCATCTTCGTCGCCCCCGACCGTCCCTCGGGACCGGACCACCCCCGCCGCCGTCTCGCCGACTGGGTCCCCGAGACCCTGGTGACCTACCCGTCCATGGACCCCGGGGAGCGCCGCCGCCGGTCGGACTGGCTGCCCGAGCGTGCCACACGGATGTCGGCCTCCCAGAGCAAGCGCAAGGCGAGCTGAGAGCCTGCTCAGGCCGGGACGCCGAGCGTCTCCTCCACCACCGCCGGCCGCTCGGCTCGTGCCGGTCTCAGGTCGCGCAACCGGGCCCGGACCCGGACCTGTCCCTGCCAGCTGTCCCGTTCCAGGACAAAGCAGACGTCGACGCGCCGCCCTCGCGGCAGATGGTCGGCGAGCCCCGGCTTGTTGAAGGCGATCGCCTCGACCGTCCCCCGGGTGCCATCGCGGAGGGTCACCTTCACATGCTGCCCCTCGCTGCCGAAAGTGTGCGTGCTGACCACCTCGCAGCCACGGATGGCGAGCAGGGGGGTGGGGTTGCCGATCCCGCAGGGCTCCACCCCCTGCAGCTGGGCGCAGAGGTCGAGGGTCGCGTCCGCGCACCCGATCTCGCTGTCGACGTGGAAGACGCGCTCGCGCGGCCGGCCGGCGGCCTGCTCGGCGCACGCCTCCGAGATCAGGTCACGGAAGCGCCCGAAATCCTCCGCCCTCAGGCTGAAGCCGGCCGCCGCGGCGTGGCCGCCGTAGCGGAGCAGGGTGGGGGCGGCGTGGTCGAGAGCCCGGACGATGTGAACCCCGGAGACCGAGCGGCCCGACCCCTTGGCCTCGCCGGGGTCGAGGCAGATCACGAAGGCGGGGACCGAGTACCGCTCCATCAACCGTCCGGCCACCAGTCCGACGATCCCCATCGGCCAGCCCGGGTCGCCGATGACGATCGCCGGGGTCTCGTCGGGGAGCTCGGCCACCCGCTCCTCGGCCTCCGCCAGGGCCGCCGCGACCGCCTGCTGGCGGCTCCGGTTCTGCTGGTCGAGGTGGCGGGCCAGGCCGGCGCACTCGTCGGGGTCGTCGCTCAGGCAGAGGTCGAGGGCCAGGCGGGCGTCCTCCATCCGGCCGGCCGCATTGATCCTCGGGGCGAGCCCGAAGGCGATGTCGGAGGCGACGAGTGGGGCGGAGACGGCGGCGGCCCGGGCCAGGGCGCGAAGCCCCGGCAGCTCCAGGATTCGCCCCAGCCCGCGGCGGACGATGGTCCGGTTCTCGCCGCGGAGCGGCATCATGTCGGCGATCGTCCCCAGCGCGGCGAGACCGATGAATGCGTCGGCCTGGCCCGCGGGCACGATCCCCTCGGACTCCAGGGCGCAGAGCAGCTTCCAGGCCACGCCCGCCCCGGCGAGCCCGTCGAAGCCGTAGCTGTCAGCCGGCTGCTTGGGGTTGACCAGGGCGTCGGCGGGCGCCAGCCGGGGTGGGCCGCCGTCGGGGGCGAGGGGCAGGTGGTGGTCGGTCACCACCAGGGCCATCCCCGCCGGCCGGTGGGCGGCGACGTCGACCGAGCTGGTGCCGCAGTCGACGGTGACCACGCAGCGGACCCCCTGGGCGGCCAGCTCCTCCAGGGCCGCGGCGTGGAGCCCGTAGCCCTCGGTCATCCGGTTGGGGATGTAGGGGAGGACGTCGGCCCCACCCGCCCGGAGCGCCCGGGTCAGCATCGCGCAGGCGGTCACGCCATCGGCGTCGTAGTCCCCGTAGACGGCGATGCGCCGGCCCTCGGTGACAGCGACGCCGAGGGTGACGACGGCGTCCGCCATCCCCTCCAGCCCAAAGGGATCGAGCAGCTCCATGCCACCGGAGAGGAAGGCAGCGGCTTCGGCGCCGTCCAGACCTCGACCCGCCAGGACGCGTCCGAGCACGGGCGATTGCCCGGGGATCGGGAGGGCGTCGCTGATCTCCCAGCGGCGGGGAGCGGGCTTCACGTGCTCGGCAATCTACACACGAATGTTCGATCACAGTCTAGCTCTGGGGCCCGCCCTGAGCAATCCGGCCATCGAGAGCAGCCGGCGGAGGACGTCTATACTTGGCGGAACGGTGACTCCAGGGATGCCCACCACCGCACCCGCGCTGCCGCCATACGCCGGCATCAGCCCCAAGGCGTACGAGCATCCCGCAGACCGAGCGGCCACCGCATTCCTGCATCGGTTGCCCTTCTTCGACCCCGTGGTCAAGAAGCTGCTCGAGCTGACCGTTGAGCGCCGGATGATGCAGCTCCTGCTGGGCAACAGCGTCCGGCTCGGAGAGAGCCAGCTGCCGGAGATCTGGAGCGCCCATCGGGCCGCCTACACGACGCTCGACATCGCCGCGGTGCCGGCGCTTCACATCATCCAGGCTCCGCTCGCCAACGCCCTCACCCTCGGCGCCCACCGGCCCACCGTCCTCCTCCAGTCCGGCATCGTGCCCATCCTCGACGAGCCCGAGCTCAGGGCGGTTCTCGCCCACGAGGCCGGACACGTGCTCTCCGAGCACGTGCGCTACCGCACGACTCTGCAGCTGCTGCTGAGCTTCACCGTGCCCCGCCTGCCGCTCATGGGACGGATCCCCCTGCAGGCCCTGATCGCAGCGCTGCTCGCCTGGTATCGCGCCGCAGAGCTGAGTTGCGACCGTGCCGCCGCCATCGTCCTCCGCGACCCGCTGGTGCCCTGCCGGGCGCTCATGCACCTGGCCGGAGGTGGACCCGAGGGACTCAACCTGGACGCCTTCATCCAGCAGGCGGACGAGTACGTCGAATGGGACGACCTCTTCGACAGGCGCCAGCGCCTGGGCTCGGAGCTGGGCTCCACCCACCCGTTCCCGGTCCGGCGGGTCTACGAGCTGACCCGCTGGGTCAAGAGCGGGGAATACGACCGCATCATCGCCGGCGAGTACGTGCACCGCGGCGAAGAGCCTCCTCCATCCGCCGAGTTCCGGCGGGCGGTGGACCACTACAGCGAGCGGTTCGGTGAGTTCGTGGAGCGGAGCGCGGGGAGCCTGACCAGGACGACCAAGCAGTTCACCCGCTGGCTGGAGTCGTTCACGGCGCGGCCTGAGGAGGCCGACGAGGCCTGATCCGCCACCGGTGGCGGTAAGAGAATCGGGCACCTCCCCGCTCCTCTCGTGTATGGAGTGTCCCTCCACCACGATGAGGATCTCAGTGAGCGACGACGACCGGGAGGCCGCCTTCGAGCGGTGGGACCCTGATCGAGCGCGACGACCACGCGGCGGGGTGAGAGTCAGCCGCCCGCGGGGTAGGTCAGCCGGCCGCGGCGGGCGGTGCCATTAGCTGGCGAGCACCATCTGCAGGATGCCGCCGTGGCGGTAGTAGTCGAGATCGGTCTCGGAGTCGAGGCGGACGGTCGCCTCGAAGCGGACCTCCTCGCCACTCTCGCGCCGCGCCACCACGGTGAGCGTCCCTCCGGGCCTGGCACCGGCGATGCCGCGGATGGTGAAGCTCTCGTGGCCGTCCAGCCCCAGCGACTCCGCGCTCTGGCCTTCGGGAAACTGGAGCGGGAGGACGCCCATGCCCACCAGGTTGCTGCGGTGGATCCTTTCGAAGGACTGGGCGATGACCGCGCGCACCCCCTGCAGCGCCGGTCCCTTGGCCGCCCAGTCGCGGGACGACCCCGACCCGTACTCTCTGCCGGCGAGCACGATGAGCGGCGTCCCCTCCGCGGCGTAGCGCACCGCGGCGTCGTAGATGCTCATGACCTCGCCGGAACCGAGGTGGGTGGTGAAGCCGCCCTCCCTCCCGTCCGCCAGCCGGTTGCGCAACCGGATGTTGGCGAAGGTGCCGCGGACCATCACCTCGTGATTGCCCCGGCGTGCGCCGTAGGTGTTGAAGTCGCGCAGCTCGACATCGTGCTCACGCAGGTAGCTCGCCGCGGGCGAGGTGGGCGCGATGCTCCCCGCCGGGGAGATGTGGTCGGTGGTGATGGAGTCGCCGAGATAGGCGAGCGCCCGGGCGTCCTCGACATCCCGGAGCGGCTGCGGTTCAGCGCCCATCGCGGTGAAGAAGCCGGGCTCGCGCACATAGGTCGAATCCGGGTCCCACTCGAACATCGCCCCTGACGGCGACGGCAGCTCCTTCCAGCTCTCGTCGCCCTCGAAGATGCGCGAATACTCGCGGCTGAAGAGGTCCCTGCCCAGACCACGCGCCACCGCCCCGCTGATCTCCTCGGCGCTCGGCCAGATCTCGTGCAGGAACACCGGCCGGCCGTCGGAACCCGCGCCGATCGGCTCGCTGGTGAGGTCGATGTCCACCGTCCCCGCCAGCGCGAAGGCGACCACCAGCGGCGGCGAGGCGAGGTACGACGCCCGCACCTGGGGGTGGATGCGCCCCTCGAAGTTGCGGTTGCCGCTCAGCACGGCGCAGACGGCGAGCTCGCGGCTCTCCACCTCGGCGGCCACCTCGGCGGGGAGCGGTCCGCTGTTGCCGATGCAGGTGGTGCAGCCGTAGCCGACCAGGTCGAAACCGAGGCCGGCCAGGGGTGCGAGCAGGCCGGCCCGCTCCAGGTAGTCCGTGACCACCCGGGACCCCGGGGCCAGGCTGGTCTTGACGTAGGAGGGGGGCCGGAGGCCGCGCTCCGCAGCCTTGGCGGCGAGCAGGCCGGCGGCCACCATCACCGAGGGATTCGAGGTGTTGGTGCAGGAGGTGATGGCGGCGATGACCACGGCTCCCTTGCCCAGCTCGCGCGCCGAAGGGCCGGAGGGCTCGGCGCCGGCGGTGCCGGTGCCGCCTTCCGCCGCGGGTCCGTAGACGGCCTCGAACGACTGGCGCACCTGGCCGAGGGAGACCCGGTCCTGAGGCCGGCGCGGCCCCGCCACCGAGGGTTCGACGGTGGCCAGGTCGAAGTCGAGCAGCTCGGTGAAGACCGGGGTCTCCGATTGATCCGTGCGGAACAGCCCCTGCTCCTTGCAGTAGCGCTCCACCAGCTCGACGCGGGCGGGGTCGCGACCGGTGTCGCGCAGGTAGCGGAGGGTCTGGTCGTCGACCGGGAAGAGCGAGGCGGTGGCCCCGAACTCGGGCGACATGTTGGAGAGGGTCGCCCGGTCGGGCACCGACATCGAGGAGAGGCCGCTGCCGCAGAACTCCACGAACTTGTTGACCACGCCGTGGCGGCGGAGCATCTCGGTGAGGGTGAGGACGAGGTCGGTGGCGGTGGTGCCGGCCGCCAGCGCGTTGTGGAAGCGCACCCCGACCACCACCGGGGTGAGCAGGAAGAGCGGCTGGCCGAGCATGCAGGCCTCGGCCTCGATGCCGCCGACACCCCAGCCGAGGACGCCGACCCCATTGACCATGGTGGTGTGCGAGTCGGTGCCGACCACGGTGTCGGGAAAGGCCGTCCGCACCCCGTCCAGCTCGCGGACCGTCACCGTGTCGGCGAGGTACTCGAGGTTGATCTGGTGGACGATGCCCATCCCCGGGGGCACGACCCGGAAACCGTGAAACGCCTGCTGGGCCCAGCGCAGGAGGGCGTAGCGCTCGTGGTTGCGCTGGTACTCGCGCTCGATGTTGCGCCCGTAGGCGGCGGCGCTGCCGAAGGCGTCGACCTGGACGGAGTGGTCGATGACCAGGTCGACCGGGACCAGTGGATCGATCCGGCTGGGGTCGCCTCCCGAGCGCTGGACGGCGCTGCGCATGGCGGCGAGGTCGACGACGGCGGGGACGCCCGTGAAGTCCTGGAGCAGCACGCGGGCGGGGACGAAGGCGCGCTCGCGGTCCTGCTCGGGCGGGCGGCCGTCCCAGCCGGCGAGCGCGGCCACGTCGTCGTCGGTGACGAACCGGTCCCCGGCGTGCCGGAGCAGGTTCTCGAGGAGGATCTTCACCGTCATCGGCAGCCGGGAGACGTCGCCGACGCCACGCCGGGCGAGAGCCTCGAGCCGGAAGTAGGTCAGTCCACCGGGCAGCTCCGCGCGAGCCCCGAAGCGATCCTCCGCCATGGCCATCTCACCTCCACGCGTCCGACTCTCTCGGCAGCCCATCGTGCCACTCCGGGGCTTTCACCCCGGCCTGGTCGGGGCCTGCAGATAATTATATAGACTAACTATCGAAAGTGAAGGTACCACGCCGCGCTCGATGGTGCCAGGCGGCCGTGCCCCTTCGTCTCCCCCGGGTGGGACGGTTCAGCCGACCAGCGGGATGCCCGCGGCGATCAGCACCCACTCCCCGGCCCAGACGCCGCCGTGGTTGGTGTTGGCCGTGTACCAGTCCGTGAAGTCGTCCCAGCTCATCGTCTCGGTCCCGTTGGAACCGGCCGGAGGGGTGCCGCCAACGCCGTAGGCGAGCGGGTCGTCGACGGTGACCGAGAGGGGCGGAGCGTCCGCGCCCGCCGCGCTCAACGTGACGCCGGTGACCAGGACGTAGTGCACCCCGCCGCCGACCATGACGATGACCGGCTGCTGGAGTATGTCCGGGCTGTGCGAGATGACCACGCCCGCGGCGTCGGCGGTCGGCTGCGGGTCGTCACCGATCTCGTCCCACCCGCCGAAGCGGTCGAGGGTGACGGCGACGGCGTAGGGGGAGGCGTTCCACTCCGAGAGGGTGTAGCCGTCGTTGTTGGCGAGCTCGTAGTTCCAGAAGCCCTGTTGGATGGCGTAGTCGTCAAGCCCGTGGAGGGAGACGCCGTCCGCCCGGAGCCACATCTCGATGTCGGTGGGGTCGCACCAGTCGCCGTCCTGCTGGGAGTGGTAGGTGATGGGAATCTGGACCCCGGAGAGGCTGACCAGGGGGGTCTCCGCCAGAGTGGGCGTCGTGGCCGGCTTCGGCACCGGGGTCGCGGTCGGCGCGGGGACCGGCCTGGCCGTCGCCAACCGGCGGATGGCGAGGACCGATGTCGACGGCGAGTGGACGGCGGCCTGGCCGCCGGTCGGCGAGGTGGCCCGGGCGTCCCAGGGGACGAGCACCGCGATCAGGGCGGCTCCGAGACCGATGGCGGAAGCCAGCACAAAACGGCTCCCGGGGCGGTGGGTCATGTCGACACCCTACGCCCCGAAGCTTGCGAGCAGATGAGAAAGCCGCGAGAGTTGGATGAGAGCTCCCTGAGAGGCACGGCCGACCACTAGGCGGCGGCGGTGGCGCAGTACGCATCGTAGGCCGCCTTGAGCGCCGGATAGCGCAGGAAGATGATGTGAGCGTACTCCTGGGTGAGCGGCCCGGGCGCCCGCAGCAGGTGCATCCCCACCTCGGCGGGGAGGTGATCGGCCTTCCGCCAGTTGCACCGCTTGCAGGCGAGCACCACGTTGTCCCAGCGATCCGGCGCACCGCCCCGGGAGACGGGGATGACGTGATCCACGGTGAGCTCCGCGGGAACGGCGACCATGCCGCAGTACTGGCAGGTGTTGTCGTCGCGAAGCAGCAGATTGCGCCGGTTGGGCCGGAGCACCCGGCGTGGGACGTGGATGTTGCGGAGCAGGCGCACCATGACCACGTCCTCGGGGATGCGGCGGTCCTGGAGGGCCGCCGCGGCGCGGACCTCCGCGTCCGCGTCCAGGAAGGCGACCCGCTCCTTGGTCAGCAGCACAACCAGCCTCCGATGGCTGATCACGTTCAGCGGCTGCAGTGAGGCATTGAGGAGCAGGACAGCCATGCCCGAAATTCTATGGCCTGCGCCGGAGCGAGCGGTAGGGCCCGGCGGCGTGGGGCGGCGGCAGCTCCTGGTCACCGTCGAGGACGCCGGTGAAGAGGTCTCCGACGCTCCCGAGGCGCTCCCCGATCGTCTCGATGGTCCACCGGTCGGGGCGGAGATCGGGATCGTCCAGCTCCTCCCAGGCGAGCGGGGTCGAGACCGTGGCCCCGGGCAGGGGCCGCAGCGAATAGGGGGCGGCCAGCGTCTTGTTGATGATGTTCTGCGTGTAGTCGATCCGGATCCGCCCGGCTCGCCGGCTCACCGCCCACTCCCAGCTGATCCGATCCGGCTCCACCCGCCCGATCGCCCGGGCCACCTCCTCCACCCAGCCTCGGACCCGGGCGTAGTCGGGGCCGCGGCGGAGCGGCACGTAGATCTGGAGCCCGGTCTGGCCGCTCGTCTTGAGCAGGCCGCGCAGCCCCAGGTGGTCGAGGGCGGCCTTCACCAGCCGGGCGATGTCGCGGACGTCGTCGAAGCTGGCCGGTTCGAAGGGGTCCAGATCGTAGACCGCCCAGTCCGGCTGGTCAGGGGCGTCGACCCGGGAATGCCAGGGGTGGAGGTCGACGACGCCGGCGTTGGCCAGCCAGCCGAGCGTGGCAGCCTCCCGGACCACGATCCACCGCTTGCTCCCGGTCTCACCCTCGAAGAGCCAGGAGTCGATCCACTCCGGAGCGTGGCTGGGCTTGTCCTTGCGCCAGAAGGAGTGGCCGGTCACGCCGTCGGGGAAGACCTGGGTCGAGAGCGGCCGATCGCGGAGGTACGGCAGCAGGTAGGGCGACATCCGGACGTAGTAGTCGATCATCCGGCGCTTGGTGATGACGGGCTCGGGCCAGATCGGCTTGTCGAGATTGGTGAGATGCAGCCGCCGCGACCCGATCTGCCACCAGTCGTCGGAGCGGAGGCCGGGGAGGGTCTCGAGCGCCTCGGCCACCTCCGGCGGGAGCTCGGGGCGTGCCACCGCGGGCGTGAGCGGCGGCGACACAGCCGGGGGGGGAGGCCCCGACCTCACCGCCCCGGGCGGGTGCCCTGAGCCGGCCCGGGTGATGAGCGCGTCGACGTGAGCCGTCTCCTCGCGGACGCAATCCTCCGGCCCCGCGTCCTCCCGGAGAGCGAGGAAGGCAGGATGCCGGAGGACGCCCGCCCTCGTCCAACCCGCATGGCGCACCTCGCAGACGAGACGGGGCTCCACCCAGACCACCGCCTCGGCCAGGCTCGGAGGAGCGGCGATCGGCGAGGTGGGGCGGCGGAGCGGCCCCATGCGGCGGAGGAGGTCGGTAATGGTCGCCTCCCCGAACCCGGTGCCGACCTGGCCGCAGTGCTCCCAGCCGCCGGCGCCGCGGAGGGCGAGCACGAGCGCCCCGAGGTGTCCTCGCCGTCCATGCCCCTCCATCCAGCCGGCGATCGCGCAGGTCTGGGTGTGCCAGGCCTTGACCTTGATCCAGTCGGGGCTGCGCCGGCGCGCCTGGTAGAGGGAATCGGCGCGCTTGGCGACCATCCCCTCCAGTCCCAGCTCGGAGACCGCGGCGAAGAAGCTCTCGCCGTCCTCCTCGACGTGGTCGGCGAAGAGCACCGGCCCGGAGGGCCCGACCAGCTCCCGGAGCGTCTTCTTGCGGATGCGCAGCTCGGTGGCGGTCAGGTCGCGACCGTCGAGCGAGAGCAGGTCGAAGGCGACGAAGGTGGCCGGATGGCGGTCGGCGGCCCGCGTCGCATCGCGGCGGCCCCCGAGGTTGATCCGCGACTGGAGCCTCTCGAAGTCGGGATGTCCGGCCTCGTCGAGGACCACGATCTCGCAGTCCAGGACGGCGCTCCTGGCCCGGAGCTGGGCGGGGATGGCGGCGGCCTCCGGATAGCGGTCGGTCTCGTCCCGGCCGCGCCGGCCCACCACCCGGACCTCCGACCCGTCGACGGCGACGATGGCCCGGATGCCGTCGTACTTCAGCTCGTAGATCCAGCCAGCACGGGAGAAGGGCCGGTCGCCAGCGACCGCCAGCATCGGAGAGGGGAGCGCGACCCCCGCGCTGCCACCCGGGGTCGAGGCGCGGCCGGACCAGGCGGCGGGGATGGCGTCCGGCGGCGACGTGAAGCCGTCCGGCGACGACGGGGAGCCCGCCGCGGCGGTCGGGGCGCCACCCGCCGGGGGCGCGGCGCGTTCGGCCGGGCGTCGCTTCTGGCGCGGGTCGCCGCCCCCGGCCGCGGCGATCTCGGCCAGGGCGCGACCGCTCTTGACGGAGCGATCCTCTCCGGCGGCGTCGTGCCCGGCGACCGCCGCCTCGTCCCGCTTCTTGATGAGCAGGAAGTTGCGCTCCGCGTCCGGGCTGGCACCGGAGTGATGGCCGCGTCTGCCGATCCTGACCAGGACAAACTCGCCGCGCAGCTTCTGCCCGGCCAGCCGGAACTTGATGTCCCCCGCCTCGATCTGGGCGTCCGGGTCGGCGGCGGACTCCCGGGTCCACTCGAAGGAGCCGGCGTCCCAGAGCTCCACCGTGCCCATCCCGTACCCGGAGGGGATCACCCCCTCGAAGTCGCCGTAGTCGACCGGGTGGTCCTCGGTCTGGACGGCCAGCCGGCGGGCGGAGGGGTCCAGGGAGGGGCCGCGGGGGATCGCCCAGGAGAGGAGGACGCCCCCGTGCTCGAGTCGGAAGTCGTAGTGGAGGCGGGTCGCCCGGTGCATCTGGACGCAGAAGCGGCGCCCCTCCGGGAGCCGGTCCCAGAGCCCTCCGTCGGGGCCATCGTCCGGTCCCCCGAGGCGCCGGGCCTCGCCGCTCGGCTCGGGAGTGCGGGCGAAGTCGCGCTTCCGCCGGTATTCGTCGAGGGCCATGGGTTCAAGTGTCCTGGAACGGCGCTTCCGTGACCAGACCGGAGCCGCTCCCGGGCGGTGTCCGAACGGCTGGGAAGCGGACCCCAGCCCTCCGCGGATGGGTGACCGGCCGGCCGGGGAGGCGGCCTCCGGCAACCCGGCAGAGGGCTGCTCACTGGTAGAATTGAATTCGCAATTCACGTCAACCGGCCGCCGTCCATGCCCCAGCGACACCACCACCGGCAGGGTTGCTGGCTTCGCTCTCGGATCGGCTTGGCGTGGCCGCCAGCCACCCTCCTGAGGATCCGCAGCTGACCCAGACCACGCCCTCGACAACCCGCGAACTCCCCGACGGCGAGAAGCCCGCACCCCAACTGGGCGGGGGCGGAGGCAAGGGCGGAAAGGATGGGGATTCCTACTCTGCGGCCCAGCTCGAAGCGCTCAAGGGGCTCGAACCGGTCCGCCGGCGTCCCGGGATGTACATCGGCTCGACCGACCTCCGGGGCCTCCACCATCTCATCAACGAGATCGTCGACAACTCGATCGACGAGGCCATGGCGGGCTACTGCGACACCATCCTGGTCACCCTCCACAAGGATGGGTCGGTCTCGGTCCTGGACAACGGGCGGGGGATCCCGGTCGACATGCATCCCACCGAGAAGAAGGTGGGCCTGGAGATGGTCCTGACCGAGCTCCACGCCGGCGGGAAGTTCGGAGGCGGTGGCTACAAGATCGCCGGGGGCCTCCACGGGGTGGGCGCATCGGTGGTCAACGCCCTGAGCGAGCGCCTGGACGCCGAGGTCTACAAGGACGGCAGGGTGTACCGCCAGAGCTACCAGCGCGGCTTCCCCGACGGGCCGATGGAAACCGGCGGCCGCACCTCGCTGCGGGGGACCCTGATCCGCTGGTGGCCGGACCCGAAGGTCTTCCCCGATCGCACCCATGACTGGAAGACGGTGGCCGACCGGCTGCGCGAGCTCGCCTTCCTGACCAAGGGCGTCAGCCTCACGCTCGTCGATGAGGTGCAGGCCTTCCGCTACACGTTCTACTTCGAGGGTGGCATCCGCGCCTTCGTCGCCTACCTCAATGCCAACCGCAACGTCGTCAACCTCCGGCCGATGTACGTGGAGCGGGAGATCGACGGCAACATGGTCGAGATCGCCGTCCAGTACCAGAACAGCGCCTTCACCGAGCACGTGCTGGCCTACGCCAACAACATCAACACCGAGGAGGGCGGGGCGCATCTCACCGGCTTCCGGTCGGCGCTCACCGCGACCCTCAACAAGTACGCGCGGAAGGCCGCGATCCTCAAGGAGAACGACGCCAACCTGAGCGGCGACGACGTCCGCGACGGGCTGACCGCCGTGATCAGCGTCAAGCTCCAGGAGCCGCAGTTCGAGGGTCAGACCAAGACCAAGCTGGGCAACAGCGAGGTGACCGGTCAGGTGTCGACGGTGCTGAGCGACGCGCTGATGCAGTACCTGGAGGAGAACCCGGCCGAGGCCAAGCGGATCGTGGAGCAGTCGCTGACCGCCGCCCGGGCGCGCCAGGCGGCCGCACGGGCCCGTGAGCTGGTCCAGCGCAAGTCGCTGCTCGAGTCGGCGACCCTCCCCGGCAAGCTGGCCGACTGCAGTGAGCGCGATCCCGAGCACTGCGAGCTCTTCATCGTCGAGGGGGACAGCGCCGGCGGCTCGGCCAAGCAGGGGCGCGAGCGGCGCAACCAGGCCATCCTCCCGCTGCGCGGCAAGATCCTCAACGTCGAGAAGGCCCGCGCCGACAAGATCCTCGCCAACGAGGAGATCAAGAACCTGATCACCGCCCTCGGCGCCGGATTCGGCGACACCATGAACATCGCCAAGCTCCGCTACCACCGCATCGTGCTGATGGCCGACGCCGATGTCGACGGCTCGCACATCCGCACCCTGCTGCTCACCTTCTTCTGGCGGCACCTCCAGGAGGTGGTCTTCGGCGGCTACCTCTACCTGGCTCAGCCTCCGCTCTACAAGCTCAAGAAGGGGACCGGCAAGCAGGAGCGGGTCGAGTACGCCTACAGCGACCCCGAGCGCGACACCAAGTTCAAGGAGATGGGCGGGGGCAGGATCGAGGTCCAGCGCTACAAGGGACTGGGCGAGATGAACCCCGAGGAGCTGTGGGAGACGACCATGGACCCGGCCAAGCGGGTCCTGCTCAAGGTCATGGTCGAGGACGCCCTCAAGGCGGACGAGATCTTTGACCGTCTGATGGGCTCCGACGTCGAGCCGCGGCGCCGCTTCATCCAGACCCACGCCCGGTCGGTTCGCAACCTGGACGTCTGATGGAGCAGAGCGGCACCCCGGGAGGGACGCGTGCGACGGCGACTCCGATCACCGTGGCCGTCGACGCCATGGGCGGTGACAACGACCCCCAGGCTGCCGTGCTGGGAGCCCTCGAGGCGGCTCTCAAAGACGGCATTCGGGTGCTGCTGGTGGGCGACGGGGCCCGCCTCCAAGCCCTCTCCGAGGAGTGGCGGCGCGCTCTGCCGGCCAACGCGACCCGCGCCGCGGACGTGCTGCGCACCCACGTGGAGATCGTGCCGGCGGGATCGGTGATCGGAATGGACGAACACCCCGCCCAGGCGGTTCGGTCCAAGAAGGACGCCAGCGTCGTGGTCGCCACCCGCCTGGTGGCCGAGGGACGCGCCCAGGCGGCCGTCTCCGCCGGCAACAGCGGTGCCACCCTGGCCGCCGCCCTGCTCACGGTGGGACGCATCCGCGGGGTCGCGCGGCCCGCCATCGGGGCGACCTTCCCCACCCCCACCCTCACCACCTCCACCTTCCTGCTCGACATCGGCGGCAACGTCGACTGCAAGCCGCTCTGGCTGCTCCAGTTCGGGGTGATGGGCAGCATCTACGCCCGCCTGATGATGGGAGTCGATGATCCCCGCGTCGGCCTGCTGAGCAACGGGGAGGAGGCGGAGAAGGGCTCGGAGCTGGTCCAGGAGGCGCACCGGCTGCTCTCGTCGGCGCGGCTCCGCTTCGTCGGCAACGTCGAGGGCCGTGACGTCTTCACCGGCTCCTGCGACGTCGTGGTCACCGACGGCTTCACCGGCAACGTCGTCCTCAAGACGGCGGAGGGAGTCGCCGAGCTTCTCTTCGGGGTGATCTCCCGCGAGGCCCGTGGATCGCTCACCGGCAAGGTCGGAGGCGCCCTGCTCAAGCCGAAGCTCCGCCCCCTGCGCGACCGGGTCGACTACCGCAAGGCCGGGGGCGCCCTGCTGCTGGGGGTCGCCGGTGAGGTGGTCATCGCGCACGGCCGCAGTGACGCCGAGGCCATCGGCAACGCCGTGCGCGTGGCGGCGCTCGCCGCTCGCCAGCGGGTCAGTTCTCGGATCGCCGCGGCGATGGCATCGTCGGACCGGGCGGCCACGGTCGCTTCCGTCGAGCATCCAGATGAGGACGGGTCATGAGCGTCTTCCACCCCGGCGACATCCAGCCCATCGACCTCGAGCAGGAGATGCGGCAGAGCTACATGGACTACGCGATGAGCGTCATCGTGAGCCGGGCGCTTCCCGATGTCCGCGATGGTCTCAAGCCGGTCCAGCGGCGCATCCTCTACGCGATGCTCCAGGAGGGCATCACCGCCGGCGGCCGGACCAAGAAGTCGGCGGCGATCGTCGGCGAGGTGATGAAGAACTATCACCCGCACGGCGACCAGTCGATCTACGACACCTTGGCGCGACTGGTTCAGCCCTGGGTGATGCGCTACCCGCTGGTCACCGGCCAGGGCAACTTCGGCTCGGTGGACGGCGACCCCCCGGCGGCACAGCGCTACACCGAGGCCAAGATGTCGGCGGTAGCCATGACCATGGTCGAGGACATCGACAAGGACACGGTCGACATGGTCGAGACCTACCTTGCCGACCCCACGGTCCTGCAGCCGAGCGTGCTCCCCGCGCTGCTGCCCAACCTGCTGGTCAACGGTGCCAGCGGGATCGCGGTCGGCATGGCGACCAACATCCCACCCCACAACCTCGGCGAGGTCTGCGACGCGCTGGTCCGCCTCATCGACGACCCGGAGATCAGCACCGAGGACCTGGTCCGGATCATCCCCGGGCCCGACTTCCCGACCGGCGCGATGATCTACGCGCGCGACATCGCCCAGGTGTACGCGACCGGCCACGGGCGCATCGTCATGCGTGCCCAGGTCGAGTTCGAGGAGTCGCGCCAGGGCCGGGAGCAGATCATCGTCCGCGAGCTCCCCTACCAGGTCAACAAGGCGCGCCTGCTGGCGAGCATCGCGGAGCTGGTCAACGACAAGAAGCTCGAGGGGATCGCCGACCTGCGTGACGAGTCCGGCCGCACCGAGAGCACCCGGATCGTCATCGAGCTGAAGCCGAGCGCCCGGCCGCACACCGTCCTCAACAACCTCTACAAGCACACACAGCTCCAGAACACCTTCGGTGCCCTGATGCTGGCGCTGGTCGACGGCCGGCCCCAGGTGCTCGGGCTGAAGGCGATCCTCCAGCCCTTCGTCGACTTCCGGCGCCAGGTCGTGGTCCGGCGCACCCGCTACCTCCTGGGGAGGGCACGGGAGCGGGCTCACATCCTGGAGGGGCTGCTCAAGTGCCTCGATCACATCGACGAGGTGATCGCGCTGATCCGGGCGGCCCAGGACGAGAAGGCGGCCCAGATCGCGCTGGAGCAGCGCTTCCAGCTGAGTGAGCGGCAGTCCAAGGCGATCGTCGACCTGCGCCTGGGCCGCCTGACCCGCCTGGAGGCAGGCAAGATCCAGGAGGAGTACGAGGGCCTCATCAAGGAGATCGCCCGCTTCGAGGACATCCTCGCCAACCCCCGCCTGGTGGACCAGCTCATCAAGGACGAGCTGGCCGAGCTGCGCAAGCGCTTCGCCGACCCCCGGCGCACCGAGATCCGATACGGGGACGTCGATCTCAACGAGGAGGACCTGATCCCCAAGGAGCAGGTCTTCGTCACCCTGACCCACCGCGGCTACATCAAGCGGATCCCGGTGGACAGCTACCGGGCCCAGCACCGCGGCGGCCGTGGGGTCGTGGGTGCCAAGCGCTCCACCGAGCAGGACTACGCCGAGCACTCCACGACGGCCTCGACCCACAGCGACATGCTCTTCTTCACCAACCGGGGGAGGGTCTTCCGGCTGCGAACCCACGAGATCCCGGACGTCAAGCGCCAGGCCAAGGGGCTCCCGGTCATCAACCTCATCGAGATCGACCAGGGAGAGCGGATCACCGCCCTGATCGCCGTCGACGGGTTCTCCGACGAGCAGTACCTGGTGATGGCGACCCGGCTGGGCCAGATCAAGAAGACCCCGTCGGCCGCCTACTCCGCGGTGCGGCGCAATGGGCTGATCGCCATCAACCTCCAGGAGGGCGACGAGCTGGACTGGGTGAGGATCTCGGCGGGCGGCGATGAGCTGCTCGTGGTCACCCGCCAGGGCAAGGGCGCCCGGTTCTCGGAGAAGGAGGTCCGCCCGATGGGGCGGGACACCATGGGCGTCGGAGCGATCAGGCTGCGCTCCGGGGACGAGGTGGCCGGCTTCGACATCGTGAACCCGCGCGGTCACGTCCTGGTGGTCACCCAGCTGGGCTTCGGCAAGCTGACCCCGATGGAGGATTACCCGGTCAAGAGCCGGAACATCCAGGGGGTGTACACGGTCGACCAGAACGCCATCCCCAAGATCGGCGAGATCGTGGGGATGCGCGTGGTCGAGGACCTCTCCGAGGAGCTGATGGTCGTCTCGACCAAGGGCCAGGTGATCCGGATCCCGCTCGCGCAGGTCCGGGTGTCAGGCCGTCAGACCCGCGGCGTGATCATCATGAGGCTCGCCGAAGGAGACCGCGTCGGCTCCATGGCCGGCGTGGGCCGGGCCGACGTGCTGGAGGCGGACTGAAGGGGGCCGCAGCCCCCCTCGCGTCAGGCCTCGGCCTTGCCGATCTTGAAGATCTTGGTTCCGCAGGTGGGGCAGGTGCCGGTCGTGGCCGGTTTGCCGTTCTTCATCGTGATCGCCTGCGCGTCCTTGATCTCAGTCTGCTTCTTGCACTTGAGACAGTAGCCGGAAACTGCCATCGGTTCCTCTCCTGGATTGGGCTGGATCGGGCCGGGTCCGCCCGGCGACTTGCCCGGGATTGTAAGCACACTCCGCCCGATCAGGTTGAATTCAGCCGAATTCGGACGGTGGCGCGCCGAACCCGGCGAAGCGGTGTAACAGCGCGATCAAGCCGACCAGGGACCGTGGGGCTCCGGAGCCCTCCCCGGAGGCACCCTGAATTGGGGGTGCCGAGGCGCGTAACCGCGGGGGCCTGGGCGACGTATACATTGCATGACCATCCACACCGCCAGCTTCCCCACCGAGCCCCGGGTTGCCGCCGGTTACGGGACGGCGAGCCGCCGAGCCATCGTGCTGGCGGTGAGCCTGATCGCCGTGCTGGGAGCGCTCGTCGTGTGGGGGCTGTCCGCCCTCGTCGGCTGAGCTGCGCGCACGCCGAAGGCGGCGCGGATACGCCCCTCCACGCAAAAGAGAGGCCGCACCACCCTGGGACGGCGCGACCTCTCCTTGCGAAACGGGCTCCTAGCTCTCGCCGCCCATCATCGCGATCGATCCGTTGAAGGTGGCCCCATCCTCGACGTGGAGCTTGCCCACCCGGATGCTCCCCTGAAGGTAGCCCGAGCCGGCCAGGCGGAGCCGCTGCTGAGCGGTGACCTCGCCCTCGACCCGGCCGCGGATGCTCAAGTTGCGGCACTCGAGCCGGGCCTTCACGACGGCAGAGGCTTCGACGGTCACGTCGCCGGTGGTGATCACCTCACCGTCGATGCTGCCGAACACGACCAGGTCGCTGCGAATGATCAACTTCCCCTCGAGGCGATCATCGGCGCCGAGGGTGACCGTGCCGCCGCTAGAGTTCTCGCCGGTACGCTTTCCGTCCGGTTTGGATATCACCACTGACTCTTTCGCCTCCGGGGTTGCGTTGATCTTGTCTGCGGTCTGGTCCATGTCTGAATCCTTCCCCTACGCCAACGGACAGGCTCGTCAGTCTACCGCTCCGGTACCCCCTTACCCCCCCGATCGGGAGTGGCCGTCGGCGACTCGTTACGCTCGCCACCTCGAGGCCTACTACGACGCCGTCAACCACGCCTACGACGACTGGTCCTCGGGCATCCACCGCCGGCTGGGCGCCCGCCTGGTCGAGATCGCCTCGCCTCTTCCCGGCGAGCGCCTGCTCGATGTCGGCTGCGGCACCGGCCTGGTCACCCAGATGGCGGCCGAGCGGGTGGGCACCTCGGGCGAGGTTTTCGGAGTGGACATCGCCAAACGCCTCCTGGAGGTCGCCCAGCTGCGCGCCTCCCCCCATGTGCGCTTCTTCCACGTCCCCGCCGAGGCGCTGGTCTTCAGCGACTGCACGTTCGACGTGGTCACCATCGGCGACGCCCTCCCCTACCTCTCCGACCCGCGACGCGCCCTCGAGGAGGCGCATCGGGTGCTCCGGCGCGGCTCTCGGATCGCCGTCTCCGTGATCGACCGTGCCCTGACGACGCCCGCCCAGGAGGTGTTCCACGAGCGGCTCCTGGCCCTGGAGCTTCGGCACCCCGTGGTGGTCCCCCGCCCCCCCGGCGACCGGAACCGGTTGGGCGAGCCCGAGGTGCTCGCCCGCCTGCTCGCGTCCGCCGGTTTCACGGGCGTCGTGACCACGATGATGGTGACCGGGGGGAGAGCGGCGACGGCACGGGAGTGGACCGACCTGATGATGGGGGCGGGGCCCTCGTCCCACGCCCTCCTGTCGGTCCTCGGCCCCTCCGTCCGTGCCGACTTCGAAGCGGACCTCACCGAGCGGATGCGGCAGCTGGGTGACGACGAGGCCTTCCGCTATCACCATCCGTTCACCTTCGCGGAGGCGATCAGGCCCTGATCGGGAGGGCCGGTACCGCCTTCCCCCGTTCAGGGCTCGTACACGACCCCGTAGCCCTCCCTGGCTACAACGCGCCAGGAAGAGGGAGGCACCCATCCCTGCGGAATGACGTCGAAGAAACCCTCCTCGCCGACGACGACGGCAGCCGGGTGGAGGGACCTGATCCGGGCGGTGAGCTGCGCCGGGTCGCGGATGGGCATCTCGGCTCCCACCGGTCCATTGCCGGCAGCGACCACGTTGACGTCCAGTTGAGGCCCGAGGACCGCCTGAACATCAAGCACGTCCATGACGACGACGGGCGCGTTCGGGTTTCCAGCTTCCGCCAGGACCCGCTGAACGGCCGAGGGTTGCTGCGATTGCTGCAGACCGGCGGTGGCGGCGACCGCCAAACCGATGGTGGCAAGACCAGCGCTCAGCCGCACCGGCCTGGAGCCGGCCGCAGTAACCACAAATCGCCGGCAGGGCCCGTCGCCGATGAGCAGCAGGCTCACGCCCGACATCGATACGAGCACGGTCAGGGCAAGCGCACCGCTCTCGATGGCCACAGCGACTCCATTGGTGGCCAGCGCGGCCGCAGCCACCCAGGGGAACCATCGCTGGGGTAAGACGGCGGCACCAGCGGCGACCCCAAAGGCGACGGCAGGAAGCAGGTAGCGGATCGCGGCGACGATCTGGCCGGACTGGGATGAGCCGGTGAAAGGCGTCACCAGGAAGGTGAGCGCGCAGCCGAGCGCAAGCCAGCCAACCCCGCGGGCCGGGCCCCGGGCGAAGAGCGCTAGAGGCAGGCTGGCGACGACGGCTGCGAGTGGAATGCCCAACTCGGCGACCGCGATGCTGAGCCACTGCCCCGGCGGCGTGCCTTGACCTCCCAGCAGAGCTCCGATCACAGACTGGTCGACGGCATGGCTCGCGGACGCGACGTAGCTGAGTCCCGCGAACAGGACGATTGGACCCAGGCGTACCGCCGCTGGGAACAGGGGGTCCCCAGCATCCACCCAGTTGCGCACGTACCACGCCACCGAAAGCCCGGCAACCGCGAGCACGAACGCTGCCAGGCGCAGGGGATCGGCCATGGCGCGACATCGCCAGATCACCGCCACTGCAACAGCCGCCGCCGGAAGCAGGTACACGTCCTTCGTGCCCATCGCAAGCCCCAGGCTTAGCCCCGCGAGGACGAGCCAACGCAGCTCTCCGGTCCGTCCTGCACGAAGCCCGAATGTCATGCCGGCCGTGACTCCCAGCAGACTGAGAGCGTCGTCGTAGGCCGACCCCATCTGCCATCCGAAGTATGCCCAGGTGGTGACCACCACCAACCCGGCTATGGCACCCGCGGACCAGTCACGCCCCAGCTCGCGAAGCAGCATCCCCATCACGACGACCGTCAGTCCGGCGCAGAGGAGGTTGGGCGCGCCGCTGAGGCTGGCGTTGTGGAAGGGAAGCATCACCAGCAGGAGAAGCAGCGAGCCGTTCCCAGGGTAGGTTGCGCTCCCCCAATCACCGGGCTGAGAGAAGGGGAGGGTGCGAATCGAGCCACTGTCCAGGATGTGGGCGGCGTTGACGATGTGATAGCGAATGCTGTCGTCGAGCAGCGGCGGGGCGAAGAACGTGAAGACGATTGCGAGAGCTGTGAAGGGGAGGGCCACGGCGAGCAGAGACGCGGGGATGTGCACGCCACCCTCCCGAACCGAGGTCGGTCGGGGCAGGAACAGTGCGCTCGCGGCCGCCAGGGCCCCGAGACAACCGATCACCACCGGCAGCCAGAGGACTCCGAGAAGCCCCAGGACCTGGAGGAGGCCGACCCATCCCACCATTGCTAACAGACCACACACGCCGATCCGATCGATAAGATCGGCCGAGGTCGGTAGGAGCGCACCGCCGACGCGGGTCAGGATGACCAAGCTCAGGCTGAGGAGAAGGGCCTCGAGAGCCAGCCCTTCCAGGACGCTGAGCCAGGCGCTCATCGGGTCATGAGAGTCGCCGGGCGTCTGGCCCTCGTGCCCCGCGGGCCAGCGGCCTTGATGGACACGCCGAGCACATCCTCCGAAAGGCGGCGGCGAGGTGAAGGGGACGGCCGCCTCGAGGAGATTCTTCGTCCCGGGAGGAAGCCGGCCGCGGCCGACACGGCATCGTTACAGAGACGTCCACACCCCGCGGTCCGCTGGAACGTCAGGGCTGTGTGAATTTCACAGCCTGGTGCGACGCCTCTGCGGGAATGGCTCACGCGGAAGCGGCGGCGTGCTCCTTCTGGTGCGCCTCGATGAGGTGCTGGGCCACCTGAGCTGGGACCTCCTCGTAATGGGAGAGCTCGGTGGCATAGCGACCCCGGCCCTGGGTGAGGGCGCGCAGATCGATGGGGAAGGTGAACATCTCGGCCTGGGGCACCTGGGCGGTCACCTCGGAGCGGCCGTCGCCGAGCGGGTTCATCCCGGCGACCCGCCCGCGGCGGCCGTTGAAGAGCCCGATGATGTCGCCGGTGAAGCGCTCGGGGACCACGACCTTGACGATCACGATCGGTTCCAGCAGCACCGGGGATGCCTTCTGCACGGCCTCGCGCATCGCCATCGAACCGGCGATCTGGAAGGCGATGTCCTTGCCGTCCACCGGGTGGGTCGAGCCGTCGACGAGCCGGACCCGGACGTCGACGACGGGGTTGCCGCTGATCGCCCCCTGCTCGATCGTCTGCCGGACGCCCTTCTCGACCGAGGGCCGGAACTGCTGGGGGATGGACCCCCCGAAGATCTTGTCCTGCCACTCGAAGCCGCCACCGCGCGGCAGGGGCTCGATCTCGATGGTGCAGTCGCCAAAGAGGCCCGCCCCGCCTGACTGCTTCTTGTAGCGGTGCTGCACCCGTGCCGTGCCGTTGATGGTCTCCCGGTAGGGGATGCGCGGTGCATGAATGGTCGCGTCCACGCCGTACTTGCGCTTCATCTTCTCCAGCACCACGTCCAGGTGGACGTCGCCGAGGCCGTGGGCGATGACCTCCTGGGTCACCGGATCCCGGTCGATCGAGAAGGTGGGGTCCTCCTCGGAGAGTCGCGCCATCGACTGCATGATCTTGTCGTCGTCGCCCTTGGTCTTGGCGCTGATCGCCCCCGAATAGGCGGCGGTGGGCAGCGTGATCGCGGGAAGCACGACCGGCGAGGCGCGGTCGCAGAGGGTATCCCCGGTGGCGGTGGCCTGGAGCTTGGTCAGCACCGCGATCTCACCGGCACCGACCTCCCCGGCGGGCACCACCTGCTTGCCCATCGGGCGGCCGAGCTGGGCAAAGCGCTCCTCGCTCTTCCGGCTCGCGTTGTAGGGGTGGGTCTCGCCGCGCAGCGTGCCGCGCAAGACCCGGACGTAGGAGAGCTTGCCGAAGTTGTCCACGGCGGTCCGGAAGACCTGGGCGACCAGGGGGCCCGCCGGGTCACAGCGGATCTCGACCTCCTTGCCGGCGGCGTCGGTGCCGCGGCGCACCCGCTCCTTGGGCGAGGGGAGGAAGCGAACGATGCTGTCCAGTACCAGGGCCGCGCCGCAGGCGCCCATCGCCGCCGCGCAGATGACCGGCACCAGCGTGCCGGTGGCGGCACCACGGTGGACGGCGTCGCGGACCTCGTCGGAGGAGAGCTCGGTGCCCTCCAGGTACTTCTCGATGAGCGAGTCGTCGGTCTCAGCGGCCGCGTCCATGAGGGCGCTCCGGGCCCGATCGATCTCACCGCTCATGGCGGCGGGCATCTCGGTGGCGACGGCACCGCCGTCAGTGCCGAAACGGTGGGCGCTGCCGTCGACCAGGTCCACGTAGCCCTGAAGCGATTCCGCCGCCCCGATGGGGACGACGACGGCGATCAGCTTCCGCCCGAAGGCCTCGCGGAGCGCGTTGACGGTGGCCTCGTACGCCGCGTTCTCCCGATCCATCCGGTTGACCACGATGAGGCAGGGAAGACCGGCTGCCGTGATCATCTCCCAGGCCAGCTCGGCCCCGACGGGAACCGAGCCGTTGGCGCTCACCACCAGGACGGCCGCGTCGGCGCCGGCCAGGGCGCTGGCGACCTCGCCGGCGAAGTCCTGGAAGCCGGGTGCGTCGATGAGGGTGACCTGGGTGTCCTTCCAGTCGCAGTGGGCGACGGCGGAGCTGATGGAGATGGAGCGGCGCTGCTCCTCGGGCTCGAAGTCGAGGATGGAGGTGCCCTGGTCGGTGGAGCCCAACCGGGGGGTCGCCCCCGCCGTGTGCAGAAGCGCCTCGCACAGGGTGGTCTTGCCGTCGTGGCTGTGGCCGACGACGGCCACCGTGCGAATGCGATCCGGTGCTGGCGTGGGCATGGTGTGACGACCTCCTCGGAGACGTCGGCCCCTCTAGGGCGGCGGTGGCAGCCAATGGTATTGCGGGGCGTCACGACTCCGTCCGCTCCCGGGAGCGGGACGTGCGGAGGAGCCGGCACAGCCGGACGGTCCAAGGGCAGACTTCCCGGTGATGATCGGCCTCCGCCTCGCCGCCCTCGCCCTCCTCCTGACCGCCTGTGGTGGCGAGGTGGCGATGGCCACCCCGACACCCCACTGCCGGCCGGCGCCCTCCCTCGCACCGCCGTCCGCCGCGGCGGCACCGGTGTCGGCCACGGCGGACCAGGCCCAGGTCGACCCCGGGGGCACGGTGACCTTCACGGAGACCGCCGCCGGCCCCGCGACGGTCCAGGTCTACTGCGCCCAGCCGCTCCAGGTCGTCGTCACTGACGGCACCGGGCTGAGCGTCTACAGCGGCTATTCGCCGCCGGCGCCCGCCAGCGCCTGCGGGGAGGTCGACCTGGCGGCCGGGGCCGCGGAGACCTACCAGGTGACCTGGCCGGTCGAATCCTCGATTCCGGGCGGGACCTACACCGCCGCCCTGATCCTCGGCGACGCGCCCGAGCTCACCCTGACGCTGGCCGTCGGGGCCCTGCCCGGCGAGTGCTAGCCGGAGAGCCCGGCGCGGGCTCGCCGACCACGACCAGGCTGTCGCAGAGAGGGCTGCCCGGGTAACGGGTCCAGCCGTCGAAGGTGTGGGTCACCCGCATCCCGGCCCGGGCGAAGGCGACCGGGATCTCCTCGAAGCGCAGCAGCCGGCTGGTGGTCTGCTGAACGGCGACGCCGCCGTCCGGGAAGATCGCGACCTCGCGGAGGACGAAGAGGTTGCGGGCACGGTCGTAGATGCTGTCGCTGAGCAGGAGCTGGCGGCGCTTCCCGAGCAGAGAGCCGTCGGCGACCTCCCAGGCCGAGAGCCGCCCCGGCAGCTGGTCGGGCCGCAGCCGGAACTCGGCGATCAGCCGGCCACCGGGTCGGAGCGAGGCGGCGAGCCGGCGCAGCGCGGCGGCCTGCCGGGGCGCGGTGAGGTTCTCCAGGACGTAGTAGATGAGGAGGACCGCGTCGTAGCGCGGCTCGAGCGGCAGGGTGCGGACGTCCCCCACCTCGAAGTGGGTGAGACGCGCCACCCCGCTGGCCCGGGCCTCCTTGCGCGCATGCCGGATGACGGCGGGCCCGACGTCCACGCCGTCGACCCGGTAGCCGAGCCGGGCCAGCCCCACCGCGTAAAGGCCGGGCCCACAGCCGGCATCCAGGACGTGGGCCGGCGGCTCGGGGAGGAGCTGGCGAAGGCGGGTGACGTGCCGCTCGATCAATGTGCGGCGCCGGCTGGCCCCGTCGTGGGCCTGGTCGAGGTGCTCGGCGAGGAGTCGCCGGCTAAACGCCGGATCCGACCAGTCCAGCTCGGCAGCGGGGTCGAACGGGCGGGGCCAGGCGGGAAATCGGGAGAGACGGCGGACCAGTGCCACGGGTGGGGTCATTCTGTGCCGTGGGGTGGTTGGCTCGGCCGGCAGGGTGCTGAAGAGCACCCTGCTAGTCTCGGGGCCGTGAGCGTGACCCCGACGCCCTTGGCCGCCGCCATCGCCTTCGTCATCGCGTACGCGGTGGGTGCGCTGCCCATCGCCTGGCTGCTGGTCCGCCGGGAGAAGGGGATCGACCTGCGCCTCTTCGGGGGTACCGGGGCGATCGACACCCTCCGGGCGGCGGGACCCTCCACCGCGCTCCTGGCGGGCCTCATCGAGCTGCTCAAGGGCGGCGTCGTGGGCCTCACTGCCTACCTCCTCAGCCACCACACCGACTGGTTCGCCGCGAGCGCCATAGCCGGGTGCGTGGTGGGAGACGCGTTCCCGGTCGGCTTCCGGCGCGGCGGGCGTGGGCTGGTGCCGCTGATCTCGGGGCTGGCGCTCTCGCTTCCCCTCGCCGGTCTCCTCTGCGCCGTCATCGCCGTCCCGGTGGCGATCTTCACCCGAATGCGCGGAAGCGTCTACGACCTCGCGGTGACCATCGCCGTCCCCCTCGGCCTGCTGCTCGGGAGCTTCGATTGGCGTACTCTCCCGCCTGCCGTCGTGATCGTCCTCGCGCTGGTGGTCCGCTCCCGGCTGCGGCGCGGCGCCCGGGCCCGCTCCGCCCTGGCCGGTCGCGCCGGTGCGACCATCCTCGATCTACCCCCAGCACCCAGACAGGAGTCCTGAATGCACGCCGTCGCCAGCATCGACAGCCTCTTCCAGGGGTGGGTCGTGACCTATGGGCTCCTGGCCATCCTCCTCCTCATGACCGTGCAGTGCGTCGGGGTCCCCTTCCCCAGCGAGGTGATCATGCCGGTGGCCGGTTACCTCGCCTCCACCGGGCGGCTCAACCTGGTGGCAGTGATCGTGGTGGGCATCGTGGGCAACGTGGTCGGATCGCTGATCGCCTACGGGTTGGCAGCCTGGCTCGGCGAGCCGGTGCTGCTCGGCCCGGGGCGGTACATTGGGATCCGCGCCCACCACGTGGAGATCGCCGACCGATGGTTCCGCCGCCATGGCACCGGCGCCGTCTTCTGGGGCCGCTTCCTCCCGGTGATCCGCACCTACATCTCCTTCCCAGCCGGGCTGGCCCGGATCCAGATCGCGGGCTTCACCGCGATGACCTTCCTCGGCACCCTGCCCTGGACGGCCGCGCTCGCCGTCGCCGGCTACGAGGGCGGGAAGAACTGGAATCGCATCTCGGGCCCGATCGGCGACGCCGGGATCGTGCTGGCCGTGGCGCTGGTGGCGGTGGTCATCGTCTGGTGGGTCCGGGGCCGGGGGCGCTCGGCGACCACGGCCTCCGATCCCGCCCGCGCCGCGTCAGCGGACCAGAGCACGGATGACTGACCAGTGATCGGGCTCATCGACATCGGCGGGACCAAGTGCCTGGTGAGCGTCACGGGCGAGCGCGGGCTGCCGGGGACGCCCATCGTGCGGCCCACCCCGACCGGCGGGGACCCGGGGGGCTTCCTCTCGGAGATGCTCGACAGCGTCCGCGGCGGAGGCGGGCTGGAGGCGATCGCCGTGGCGACGCCCGGTCCCTTTGACCGCGAGCGGGCGACGCTCCTCAACCCGCCTGGGCTGTCGGAGGCATGGCACGGCCTGGACCTCCGGGCGACCCTGGGCAGGCACTTCGGCTGCCCCGTGTTCGCCGAGAACGACGCCAACTGCGCCGCCCTCGCCGAGGCACGCTTCGGCGCCGGGCGGGGCTTCCCCACCGTCGCCTACTACACCGTGAGCACCGGGATCGGTGGTGGCGTGGTGCGCGATGGCGAGCTGGTGATCGCCCGCCACGACACGGAGGCGGGCCACCAGGTGCTCTGGCCCGCGCACCTGGGCGGCCCGGAGTGCCACTGCGGCGGCCACGGCTGCCTGGAGGCCCTCGCCAGCGGCAACGCCATCCGCAAGCGCTTCGGCGTGGCACCGGAGGAGATGGACGACCCGTCGGCCTGGGCCGAGATCGGCCGCTGGCTGGGATTGGCGGTGGTCAACACGGTGGCCCTGCTCGACTGCGACGTCGTGGTCTTCGGAGGCGGGGTCGTCAAGGCCTGGGGGAGATTCGAGCAGGAGCTGCGGCGGACCGTCGGAGAGAGCCTCTTTCTCCAGCCTCCGCCGGAGATCCGGCGGGCCGAGCTGGGCGACGACCGGAACGTCTGGGGTGCGGTGACCCTCGTCCGAGGTTTGGCGCCGCCCACAACGCTGGTACAGTGACGGGGTGTCCAAACGAGTGAGCACGGTCAGCATCGATGACGTCATCGCCTCCATCGAGACGGCTCGAGACAAGGTGATGGCCGACGAGGTCAAGTCCCTGGTCAAGCTGGGGCTCCCCAAGAGCGTCGCCTACAAGATGGTGGCCGAGCGATACCGCCAGCGCAGCGAGACCGACGAGGGTGAAGAGGCCGCGGGTACCCCGTGGCCTGATATGTCCTGATAGCGGGCACGCGGCACCCTTTCGAGCTGGCCCCGACAGGATCCCGCCGGCGGCCTTTGGCCGCGTGGGGAGCGCGCTGCGGGCCGGCTGTCGGCATACTGTCGGTGACGATGGCGTACCTCCCCAACGGAGCCGATGAGCGCCGGCAGATGCTGGAGGCGATCGGTGCCGCGAGCGTGGAGGAGCTGTTCGCGACGGTCCCGGAGTCGCTGCGCTACCCCCAGCTGACTCTCCCGGAGCCGCTCGCCGAGCAGGACCTGGTCGCCGAGCTGGAGCGCCTGGCGGGCCGCAACCACCCCCTCGGATCACTGGACTCGTTCCTCGGGGCCGGTGTCTACCGCCGCTACGTCCCGGCCATTGTCCGTGCCGCCATCGCGCGCCCCGAGTTCTACACGGCCTACACCCCCTACCAGGCCGAGGCATCCCAGGGGACACTCCAGACGATCTTCGAGTTCCAGTCGATGATCTGCGAGCTCACGGGCCTGGACGTGGCCAACGCCTCCCTCTACGACGGCGCCACCGCGGCCGCCGAGGGCGTGATGATGGCCGTGGCCCAGACCGGGCGGCACCGGGTGCTCGTGGCCGCCGACCTCCACCCCGAGACACTCGCCGTGATCCGCACCTACGGCGGGGGGCGGGGGGTCGAGGTGGTGACCACCGCCGACGTGGGCGCGACGGTGGGAGCCGGCGATGCCTGCGCGGTCGTCGCCCTTCCGGGGTTCCTCGGGACGGTGGCGGAGATCGCCCCGGTGGCCCAGGCCGCCAGGGCGGTCGGAGCCATCTCGATCTGCTGCGCCGACCCGATCGCCTGCGCCCTGCTCACCCCGCCGGGAGACCTCGGTTTCGACATCACCGTCGGGGACGGCCAGCCGCTCGGCGTCCCACCGTCCTTCGGCGGGCCCCACCTCGGCTTCATGGCGGTGCGGCAGGAGCTGATGCGGCGGATGCCGGGGCGTCTGGTCGGCCTCGCCCACGATCACGACGGCCGGCGTGCCTACGCGCTGACGCTGCAGGCACGTGAGCAGCACATCCGCCGCGAGAAGGCCACCTCCAACATCTGCACCAACCACGCCCTGACCGCCCTGGCGGCGACCGTCTACATGGCCAGGATGGGGGGAGCCGGGATGCGCCGGGTGGCCGAGATCAGCGTCCAGCGCGCCCATGCCCTGGCCGCCCGGCTCACCGCGCTGGACGGCTTCGAGTTGGCGGAGCCGGCGCACCCCTACCTGTGGGAGTTCGCGCTCCGGGTCCCCGGCGACGCCGAGGACTTCGCCAGGGCGATGCGCCACCAGCGGATCGTCGCCGGCCTGCCGCTCGGGCACCTCGACCCGGACCGCCGCGAGCAGCTCCTGGTCTGCTGCACCGAGACCAGCACCCCGGCGTCGCTGGATCGGTACGTCGAGGCGGCGTCCCGCATCGCGCGTCCGGTCACGGTGAGCCTATGAGCGAGGCCGTGGAACCGGGCGCGGAGATGAGACAGGTGCCGGCGCCCGAGTGGGCGGGCGCGGAGCCACTCGTCTTCGAGCTGGGTGGCGACCTGGAGATGGGCCCGCGGGAGGTCGATGCCGGTGTCCCGGACCGGCCCCTAGGCGAGCTCCTGCCCGGAGTTGCGCTCCGCGCCGCCCCGGCAGCCCTCCCGGCGGTCCCCGAGCCGGTGCTCGCCCGGCACCTGGGCCGTCTCGCCCGCCGCAACCACAATCTGCACCAGGGGATCTACCCGCTGGGCAGCTGCACCATGAAGTACAACCCGGTGGTCGACGAGGAGCTGGCGAGGCTGGCCGGTTTCGCGGACATCCACCCCTACCAGGATGCCGGCGACGTCCAGGGCGCGCTGCAGCTGATGTGGGAGCTGGAGAGGCTCCTCTGTGAGGTCACCGGGATGGCCCGGATCTCCCTCCAGCCGGCCGCCGGAGCCCACGGCGAGTGGACCGGGTTGCGGATGATCCAGGCGTATCACGCCGCGCATGGCGACACGCACCGGACCCGGGTGCTCATCCCCAACTCCGCGCACGGGACAAATCCGGCCTCGGCGGCGCTGGCGGGCCTCGAGGTGGTGACCATCCACAGCAACGCCGATGGCACCGTGGATGTCGCCGACGTCGCCCGGCATCTGGACAGCTCGGTCGCGGCGATCATGATGACCAACCCCAACACCCTCGGCGTCTTCGAGAAGGACATCCTGGAGATCGCCCGCATCGCTCACGAGGCTGGCGCGCTGCTGTACTACGACGGCGCCAATCTCAACGCCCTGGTCGGGCTTGCCCGCCCCGGTGACATGGGCTTCGACGTCGTCCACCTCAACCTGCACAAGACCTTCTCGACGCCTCATGGCGGGGGCGGGCCGGGCAGCGGCCCGGTCGGGGTGGCGGAGGCACTCACCGCCTTCCTGCCGACGCCCACGGTGGAGAGGGATGGCGACCGCTTCCTGCTGGACCACGACCGCCCTCAGTCCATCGGCAAGGTGCGGTCCTACTACGGCAACTTCGGGATGCTGGTGCGCGCCTATGCCTACATCCGGACCTACGGCTCCTCCATCTCAGCGGTGGCCGAGAATGCCGTCCTCAACGCCCGCTATCTCCAGTCGCGGCTGCGCGGGATCTTCCCGATGGCCGTGACCTCCGACTCCATGCACGAATTCGTTGCCACCACCAGGGGGAGCCGGGTGGCGGGACTCCGCGCCCTGGACGTCGCCAAGCGGTTGCTCGACTACGGGGTGTACGCGCCCACCGCGTACTTCCCCACCACGGTCCCCGAAGCGCTCATGTTTGAGCCGACGGAAACGGAGTCGAAGCAGAGCCTCGACCTCCTCGCCGACGTCTGCGCCGCCATCGTCGCCGAAGCCGAGAGAGACCTCGATCACGTCCGCTCCGCTCCCCATGAGACGCCGGTCAGCCATGTCGACGAGGTGGAGGCAGCGCGGAGGCCGGTGCTGCGCTGGCGACCGGCGGAATGACCGCCCAGCGCGACGAGCTGCACCGGCTGCTCGCCGAGCGCGCCTTCCGCTGGGGGGACTTCGTCCTCGCGAGCGGGCGGAGGAGCGACTACTTCTTCGACGGCAAGCAGGTGACCCTGGACGGCCGCGGTCTCTTCCTGGCAGCCTCACTGATGCTGGCTCGCTGCCGCGAGCTGGCTGTCACCGCGGTGGCCGGGGACGACGGGGTGGGCCCCCTGCTGGGAGCGATCGCGGCACTGAGCGCGGCCGGCTCCGATCCGCCGCTCCGCGCCTTCATGATCCGCAAGGGGGAGAAGTCGCACGGCACCGCGGCCAAGATCGCAGGGCCGGCGCCGGTGCCGGGCGAGCGCGTGGCTCTCATCGAGGATGTCGTCACCACCGGTGGATCCGCGTTCCGCGCCCTGGAGGTGCTCGAGCCCACCGGGGTGCGGGTCGCAGAGGTCGTCGTCCTGGTCGACCGCGAGGAGGGCGCGGAGGCCGCCCTGCGCGAGCGGCCCCTGCCCCTGCACGCACTCTTCCGGCGCAGCGAGTTCAGCACTCACAGCTGAGGCGCCGCTGAGAAAGGCGGGGCACGACCGCTTGGTGGCCAGGGTTTCAGCGCTCTCTCAGGGAGTTGCCGGCTGACCGGTGCCAGCATGGGTCCACGTTCAGATGAACTGGAGGACCACATCGATGCGAGGTCTCGGCAGGCTCGGCTCCGCCGCTCTGGCCCTGCTCCTCATCGCGGCCTGCGCGCACATGGCCCCGGCGCCGACGGCACCCCCCACGCAGAGCGTTGCGCCGATCAGCACCCCGGCCGGTGAGACCGCCGCCTCGAGCGCCATCGCGGGCAGCCCCAGCTCCACGCCAGTCAGCCCCAGCTCCACGGCGGACAGCTCCAGCTCCGCCGCCGGAGACCCGGGAGCCACGGACGATTAGCTCAACCAGACCGACAACGAGCTCAACCAGATCGACAACGAGATCGGCCAGGCCAACCAGGGCCTGGCCACCAGCGAAGGAGACCCGGCCCGATGAAGCTGCACCACCCCGTCCGCATCGGCGTCGCTGCCTTCGCGGTCACCGCCGCCCTCGCCGCCGCGAGCGTCCTGCCGGCCATGGCCGCGTCCAGTCCCTCTCCGAGCGCCTCCCCCGGCGCGTGCTCCGGCAGCACGGCCGCCCGGCTGGCGTGCATCGACCAGCGCGCCTCCCAGGCGGTGTCGGCGCGCGAGACAGCGCTCCAGAAGATGACCACGGACGTCAACAACAGCGCCGACATCACCTCGAGCGACAAGGCGACCTTGCTGGGCCAGATCTCGGCTGACGAGAGCGGCCTCCAGACGCTCCTCGGCACCATCCACGCCGACACCACGGTGGCAAAGGCGCTCGCCGACACCGGGACGATCGTCACGGGTTACCGGGTCTTCCTGCTCGAGCAGCCCAAGGTGCACCTGGTGCTCGCCGCCGACACCGAGACGACTGTCGAGTCCAACCTCCAGTCGAAGCTGCCCTCCATCCAGACGGCGATCAACAACAGCAGCGTCTCGGCCGCCCAGAAGGCGGCGGCGCAGACCGCGTTCAACGACTGCACCACCCAGCTGGCGGCCGCGCAGTCGGCATCGTCGGGCATCGTCTCCGACGTGATCAGCCTTCTCCCCTCCGGCTACCCTGGCAACCAGCCAACGCTGGTGTCGGCCCGCGATTCAGCACAGACGGCCCGGTCGGACCTGGGCAAGTGCAGGACCGACGTCCAGACCATCCGCACCGATCTCACGAGCTAGACGCAACTCGGTCCCGCGAGGCGGGCGGAGGAGAGCCCTGCTCCTCCGGCCGCCGCGCGTCTCCACCGCGAGGGCCCGAGGCCGCCAGCCAAATGTCTACCATCGCCATGTGTTGCGGCAGCTGCCGGTCGCCCTCCTCGCCCTCGCGGTGACCGCGTGCGCGGGGACGATCCCGCACTCCTCGGCGACACCCGCCCCCTCGCACCCGTCGACGCCGTCAACGGTGGGGACGGCGTCCCCCAGCTCCGCCCCGGACACGGAACAGGTGACGGTGGCGGCCTCGGGAGTGGGCGCGTACGACCTCCAGGCGTACCCGGTGGCGGTGCTGCACAATCAGGCCTCCGCACACATCGCCACCGGGGTCGTGGTCGGCTTCACGGTCCACTTCCCGGGCGGGACATATTCCCTCACCGCGGAGCCGGTGTCGCTGGCGCCGGGGGAGACCCAGGCGGTCACCGCCCTATGCACCGACTCGTGCGCCAGGGCCACCAGCACCGCCGTCTCCGTGACTGTCGGAGGCTGGGAGGCCGGAGATCGCGCCGTCATGACCGCGACCTCGTCGACGTACGCGTGCGGCTCGCCCTGTGCTGGAACGACCGGATATGAGGGGGACGTCTCCGCAACCCTGAGCGGGAAGGTCCCGTCCGGGACGGTGCTGAGCCTGTCCGCAGCCTGCGAGGACAGCGCCGGGGCCATCGTCGGCGGGGGGCTCATAGAAACCGTCTGGCCAGGAGGGGCCTCGGCGGTCAGCTCGGTGCCAGTCCTGGTGAGTGCCACGCCGGCGTCGTGCCAGGTCTACGCGACGGAACTCAGCTGAGGCCGGCCACCGGCGACGCGACCGCGCTCACGCCGGACGGGCGAGCGGCGGAGCTGGAAGGAAACCGGCGGCGTCAGGCCAGCGAGCAGACCGGCCAGGCCGAGGAGTCCCCGGAGGCGAACATGCTCGCCGCGAGCTCCGACTGCTGAGCCGGATCCCAGATGTTCGTGCCGCCGTGAGCCGTGAAGGTGGACATGACGAACTGGAAGAGACCGTAATAGGGGCCGGATGGGTTGTACGAATTGGTGTGGAGATTCGACTCGCACGTGGCGGTCCTGATCATCCAGGCGGGGTCGACGCCGTCGGCCTCAGCCGCCTGGGTGATGATGCCCTCGACCTCGGCGGTGGAGTAGGGGTCAGAGGGGATCTCTGTGCCCTCGACCACCTGAAGGGGCGAGAGCTGCGGGGCAGGGGGCAGGCTGGCGAGCACCGGCGTGGTGATCGCGCCGATCCCCGCATTCAACGGGTCGCCGAGCGGCAGGATGTGGAAGCGGAGGAGGGAGCCGGCGGAGCTGATCGGCGGGCCCTGGACCTGGACCGTGGAGGGGCCCGAGAACGCCGCCACGGTGAGGGTCAGCACGGCGCTCAGGGGTAGGATGGCAATGCCGGCGGCCAGCTCCCCGAGGCGCCGCGGAATCCAGATTCGGACGCGGCGGCGGCCGAGCGCGCGGAGGTGGCGTGCCGGCCAGCGCGCCGCGTCGCGAAGTGGCGGAGCCAGGCGCCGCGCCGACCGCAGGAGCGAACCGGCGCGCCGGCTTGCCCACTCTGGAAGGCGCATCGCAGTCCGCATCGAGATGATCTCCCCTGACCGCCCCGACCGTTCCCCTCGTCGCTTCGCTGCACGACTGGTGGAGGACGGCGCAGCTAGGTCTCCGTTCCACCGAGGTTAGGGTGGTGGGCCTCGGATCGGCGGGGCCAACCCCCGCCGTGCAGGACGCGATCGGATGGATCCGTGACCTGGGCACCCTACCACAGCCGCTCGGCGGGAGCGCGGCCCTCTGCCCCACCGTGACCGCCCCCGTGCGGCTGCTGTCAGACTTCGGACCATGATCGACGACGTGCTCCGGGAGCACCCCGTGGAGCGGCGGACCGTGTTCCAGGGCCGGTTGCTCACCGTCCATGACGACACCGTGGAGACAGCCGACGGCAATCTCGCCGGGCGGGAGATCATCGAGCACCCCGGGGCGGTCGCGATCGTGGCCACCGACGCCGACGGCCGCGTCGTGCTGGTGCGCCAGTGGCGTCACGCCGTCGGCAGGGCGCTGTGGGAGATCCCGGCGGGCACCCTGACCCCCGGCGAGGAGCCCGAGGCGGCGGCTCGGCGCGAGCTCTCCGAGGAGACCGGGTACACGGCGGAGATCTGGGAGCGACTCGCCACGGGCCCGACGGCACCGGGATACAGCGGGGAGCTGCTCCACCTCTTCGCGGCACGCCGCCTCAGCCCCGGTGAGACGCACACCGACCCGGACGAGCACGTGATCGCCCAGCTCTTCACCGAGGCCGAGGCCGGCCACCTGATCGCCGAGGACGCCGTTGACGTGAAGACGATCGCCGGCCTGGCCCTGGCCGGATTCCAGGTGGCGACGAGCGCCCGCGAGCGGAGCTCGACACCAGCATGAGCGACGGAGCCAACGGGGCTGGCAGCTCGGACGATGTGGTCGCCCGCGCGATCAAGGAGCTGATCGACTCGGTCCCCGGCGAGGAAGAGGCCCCGCCCCCGGAGGCTGAGACCTCGACCGTGCAACCCTGGGCGGAGACCGCGTCCCCGTCGGCGAGCAACAAGCGGCCCCTGGAGGCGCTGCTCGGCGAGTACGCCGCCCGGGTCGAGGTCACGCCCGGGGCGATGGCTCGACTCCCCACCGAGGCTCACCCCTCCACGACGTTCTATGACCGCTTTGCCCGCTCGGCGGCGCCCGGCGGCTCCGGGCGGCGCCGGCGGAGAAGGGTCTCGGGGAGGAAGCGCCGGGGCGGGCCTGGACGCGGCCAGCAGCCCCACTGATGGCGCCGAGCGCGCGGCTCGGTGGGCGCACGGTCGAGGCGCTCCTCTTCGACTACGGGCTGACCCTGGTCAGCTTCACCCGCTCCTCCGAAGCCCTCCTTCGAGCACACGAGGAGGTCATCCGGCGGCTCCGCGCGGCCGGAGTGGGTCCGCTTCCATCCGCCGCGACGCTCCTCGCCGAGGTGCACGACCGCGTCGAGAACGCGGTGGCGCGCCACGAGGCGACCGGCGCCCTCAGGGAGATCGATGCCGTGGTGGAGGAGCGTCACGCGTATGCGGCGCTCGGCATCCGGCTCTCCGATGAGCTCAGTGAGGTGGTTGCCGCGCTGGTGCAGCAGGCCTGGTGGGAGGGGGTCGCCGTGTCACCTGCGACGGTGGCCACCCTGGAGGAGCTGAGGCGACGTGGCCTCCGTCTCGGCATCTGCTCCAACGCCCCCTATCGTGCCGTCGGCCTCCGCCTCCAGCTCGCACACCTCGGGCTGGCCGGCCTCTTCGACAGCGTGACCTTCTCCAGCGAGATCGGCTGGCGCAAGCCCGCGCCCCAGATCTTCGCCGCCGCCCTGGGCGCCCTGGGTGTCGAGGCGAGCCTCTGCGCGATGGTGGGCGACCGCCGCCGCGAGGACATCGCCGGCGCTCGTTCGGCGGGCATGGCGACCATCCGAACCCGCGAGCATCGGGACGACCCCGGGCCGGGCGATGCGGACGCGGTGATCGACCGGATCTCCGATCTGGCCGAACTGCTGTTCCCGCCGCAGAATGGGGGCAACCGTGGTAGCGTCGCTGGCGACGACACATCCCGTTGACCCGAGAAAACAAGCAGGAAGCGAGATGGTGGATGCCGCCTTCCGGGGTTACCTGATCGAGAGATGTCGCCTTCGCGGCATCTCGCTCCACCGCCTTGCGCTGCTCTGCGACCTCAATCAGATCTACTTCTACCAGGCGGTCAACAAGAACAAGGACAACCCTCCTCCGTGGGTGCTCCGCCGGGCCGCGCCTCACCTGGGCGTCAGCTACGTTGAACTGCTGATCGCGTCCGGCTACCTCACCGAGGACGACATCCGGGACTTCGCGGCCCGCCGGCCGTCCGGCTCCACCGCATAGCCGGCGTCCCGGCGGCTCCGCCCCGGGGTCCCCGACCGCCCCATCCACCCACTGGGGACGCGCGAGCGACAGAATCGCCTCATGAGCTGGGTGCGGGCGATCATCCACCTCGACCTCGACGCCTTCTACGCGTCGGTGGAGCAAGAGCGGCGTCCTGAGCTGCGCGGACGACCGGTGATCGTCGGCGGTGGGGGGGATGGGCGCACGGCCCGTGCCGTGGTTTCCGCCGCCTCCTACGAGGCGCGCAGCTACGGGGTGCACTCCGCGATGCCGCTGGGCCGAGCGGTGCGCCTCTGCCCCACGGCCGCCGTGCTTCCGGTCGACTTCCCAGCGTACCGGCAGGCGTCGGCCCGGATCTTTGCTCTGGCACGAGCGCTGACCCCCCTCGTCGAACCCCTCTCCCTGGATGAGGCGTACCTGGACGTGACCGCCGCCCCGGGCGACCCCGAGGAGATGGCCGCCCGCCTTCGCGACCAGATCCTGGCGGAGACGGGGCTCCACGCGAGCTTCGGGATCGCCACCTCGAAGACCGTCGCCAAGATCGCCTCCGATCTGCGCAAGCCGCGAGGGTTCGTCGTCGTGCGGCCCGGCGAGGAGGCTGAGTTTCTCCGGCCTCTTCCGCTCCGCACGCTCCCCGGGCTGGGCCCGGCCACGGCTGGCACTCTCGCCGGGCTGGGGCTCCGCACCCTGGGCGAGCTGGCCGGGCATCCGGCGGCGCTGCTCGAGCGACGCCTGGGCAAGGTCGCAGCCCACTCCCTGACCCATCGTGCGCAGGGGATCGACACCTCACCGGTGACGCCCCCAAGCGCGACGAAGTCGATCTCCCGTGAGGAGACCTACGATCGGGACGTGGTCGACGCCGGCCAGCTCCGGGAGCGCGTCCGCCATCTCTCGGCCGACGTGGGGAGACGGTTGCGCTCCGCGGGGCTCAGCGCACGGACCGTCAGCCTCAAGCTCCGCTACGCTGACTTCACCTCCCTGGTCCGGCAGCGTTCCCTCGATGGGGGAAGCGACAGCGACGCGGCCATCACGTCCGGCGCCATCGCTCTCCTCGCCGCTACTCATCAACCGGAGCGGCCGGTCCGCCTCATCGGGGTCGGCGTCCACAACCTGGAGAATGCGGCTCAGCTGGACCTCTTCAGCGCACCGCGCGCGGCCCGCGAACGCCGCCTCGACGCCACCCTCGACGCGCTCCAGCGCCGCTTCGGCCCGGACGCCGTCCACCGCGGTGCGCCGGCGCCGGAGCTGCGCGACCTCGACTGGCGCCACGAGGACCTCCGCGAGACCTGAGCTCACGCTGGGGCGGCGCCGGCGGGAAGCCCGCATCCCCGGCAGCGGCCCTACTCCTCCTCCCCGGCGCCGTCCCCTCCGTCGGCACCATTCTCGCCGGCGTCGTCCAGGTACTGGACGATGTCGGAGTCGAAGTCGGCGCGGGCGTTGTCCAGTATCCCGGAGATCAGCTCGACTCTCTCGGGGGACCAGCGGAGCACCGACGCCAGCTCGGTCACGGTGGGCTCGCGGCCGGCCTGCCGGTGGAGCGCCACCCGCGCCACGTCGAGCAGGCGAGTGTCCTCGGCCAGCTCGGCGGCCTCCACAACCGCGGCCTCGTGCTCTTCGATGACGTGGTCGAGATGACGGTTGACGACGCGGCGGACGTAGGCGACGAACCCGGCACCGTTGCCGGTGCGCTCGACGTACTCCTCGACCGCCACCAGCGCCGCCAGCGAGCCCTCCTGGAAGAGGTCGAGGAGCTCCACCCCACGATCGCGGTGGGCGACTGCCTCGGCGAGAACCGGGCTCAGCGCGTGTTCGATCAGGGCGGCATGAGCGTCCCGATCACCTCTGACGGCAGCGGCGATCAGGGCCTCCGCGGCCGCGGTGGAGAGCTTGGGACGGGCGCGTACCTGGGCGGCCAGGGCATCGAGCTCGGTGTCGTCCTCCCGCACGCTCATGGCGGGGTCAGCACTCCATCGGGAGGGAGAACCTGCCCACGGCCCGGGCTCAAACGCCGACCGGCGCCTTGCGGCCGAATTGGGCCGCGAAGTGCTCGACGGCCCGGCACACCTCCCTGCGCGCCGCCCCCGCGCTGGCCCGTTCGATGGCAAGGCCGGTGAGGCCGTTGCCGACCGAGTAGCGGGCGGTGAGCAGGACCCTGCAGCCGCCGCTCACCGGGCGGACCGTGCCGGTGATGGTGAGGTCGAGACCGTCCTCGAGAGTCATGACCGTGCGCTCCGGACGGATCGCCTCAGTGCACACCAGCACGCCGCGGAGGTGGCGCCCGGAGATGCCCGCCTCGACCTCATAGCGCGCACCCACCCCCTGGGCGGGGCCACCGATGTGCACGAGACCCTTCACGCCGGGCAGCCAGTCGGCGTGCTCCAAGTCGGAGAGGGCTGCGAACGCCTCCTCTCTCCCGACCGGCACGGTGACGTCGGCGCTGGCCTCGATCACGCCTGGGACGGCTGAGAGCTTTGGGATGCCATGGCTGACATCCACCGTACCACCGGGTGGACGCGGTCGGTGCCCGCCGCTGCACCGACTCTCCGTCACACACCGTCACCTCACCGTCGCGAGAAGACGGCGGCCGTCAGGTAGTGTCGGCTCGAAGCGAATGAACGTTGGCATCGCCGTGATTGCCGCCCTGCTCCTCCTCGCCCTGGTGGCGGCTTGCTCCGCTGTCGTGCAAGAGTCTCGACGCGATCGGAACCGGCTCGAGGAGCGGGCCGCCGACCTGAGCGCCTCCGCCACTCGGCTCCGGGCGGTGGCGGACGCCGTGACCGAGGCCATCCTCATCCTGGCCGGCGACGGGCAGGTGACCCTGGCCAACCGGGCCGCTCACCGGCTCTTCGGAGCGGCGGACGGCACCCTCACCGACTGCCACGTCGAGCAGCTGCTGCCGGCGTTCCGGCCGGGTGCCTCCGATCTGCCGATGGGTGGAAGCGGCCCGGGCCAGGCCGAGGTGGCGGCGTTCCGGCGCGACGGGACCACCTTCTCGGCGCAGGTGGACAGCCGCCTCGTCGCCGAGGGCGAGGGTCGCATCGTCGTCGTGCGCGACATGTCCGAGGTCCGTGCCCAGTCGGCCACGCTGATCCACCAGACCCTCCACGACAGCCTGACCGGGCTTCCCAACGACTGGCAGTTCCGGGAGGCGCTCCTCGCCCGCCTGGAGGTCGCCGCGGCGCGGCGGGCCCCGTTCAGCGTCTTCCTCCTCGACCTGGACCGCTTCGCGGAGGTCAACGAGAGTCTCGGCCACGGCGCGGGGGACCGCCTCCTGGTGGTCGTCGCCGAGCGGCTCCGCCAGACCCTCCGGGCCACCGATGTCGTGGCGCGGCTGGGAGGCGACGACTTCGCCATCATCCCGGGAGGCAGCGCCACGCCGGCGGCGAGCGCACGGATCGCCCGCCAGGTGCTCGCCGCCTTCAAGGAGCCGGTGACGGTCGACGGGCACGCGCTCGAAGCCGGGATCAGCATCGGCATCGCGAACTTCCCCGACCACGGCGCCGACACGCAGACCCTGATGGCCAATGCCGAGATCGCCCGCCAGGCGGCCAAGCAGGCACGCCGGGGGTGGCGCGTCTACACACCCGCCGATGACACATCCGAGATCGAGGACAGGGCGGTGCGCCTCGCCGAGCTGAGGAAAGCAATCGACAACCAGGAGCTGGAGCTCTTCTACCAGCCCGTGGTACGCCTCGCCGACTCGGCGCTGCTCGGCCTGGACGCGACGGTGCGCTGGCGCCACCCGCGGCACGGCCTGCTGACCCCGGACCAATTCGTCCCGGCCGCGGAGGAGACGGAGATCATCCGGCCGCTCACCCGCTGCGCCCTGGGGCTCGCCATCGAGCAGCAGGCGCGCTGGCGTGACCAGGGCCACGCCCTGCGGGTCAGCGTCAAGATCGCCGGGCGCAACGTCCAGGACCGCCAGCTCCCACGCGCCGTGAGCGGCCTGCTGGAGCGCTGGGGCGTGCCGCCGGCGTCCCTCTCGATCACGGTCGATGAGAACACCACCCTCTCGCTGGAGGCTCCGGTCCTGCGATCTCTGGCCAAGATGGGGGTGGGCGTCGCTCTGGACGGCTACGGCTCCGACTCCACCTCGCTGCTCCGCCTCCGCGCCCTGCCCTTCACCGAGCTGCGGCTGGACGGCTCGCTGCTGGCCTCGGCGCGCCGCGAGGGGGCTGAAGCTGCGGCGGTGCGCGGCATCGTCGAGCTGGCCCACGCCCTCCACCTCACCGTCATCGCCACCAGGGTCGATGACGAGGCGGCACGCACCTCGATCCAGCGACTCGGATGCGACGCCGCACAGGGGGGCCTGTGGGGCGACCCCGTACCCTCAGGAGCCGTGATCCCGCTGCTCCGCCTGCTCGCCCGGCAGTCGCGCTTCCCGGGGCTCGGCCGGTACCGCTCGGGAGCCCCTCCCCCACCCCGCACGGAGCCCGCGGAGACCGGCTGACCCGGGCCGCATCACCCGGTCGACTAGACTCGGCCGCCAATGGCCACAGAGCTTGGAATCGCGCTGCTCGGCGTGGGGACGGTCGGTGCGACGGTCGCCCGAGAGCTCGAGGTGCATGCCGATCGCCTGGCAGCCCGGAGCGGCGGTCCGCTGGTGCTGCGCCGCGTCGCGGAGCGGGACCCGGGACGAGCTCGCCAGCTGGCCGCTCGTGGGGTGACCATCGACGCCGATGCGGCCACGGTGGTGGCGGCCCCGAACGTGGACATCGTGGTCGAGCTGCTGGGAGGCCTGGAGCCGGCCGGCACCCTGCTCGACACCGCACTCCAGCGTGGACTGGGTGTCGTGACCGCCAACAAGGCCGTCATCGCCACCGCCGGCCACCGGCTGGTGGAGGCTGTGCGGCCCGCGAGCGGTGGGCTGGCGTTCGAGGCCGCGGTGGGCGCCGCCATCCCGGTTCTCGCGGTGCTCCGCGACTCGCTGCGAGGTGACGAGGTCCGGCGGATCACCGCGGTGATCAACGGCACCACCAATCACATCCTGGGGCGGCTCGAGGCGGGGGATGACTTTGACCGGGCCGTGGCCGACGCGCAGGAGCGCGGGTATGCGGAGGCCAACCCGACCAACGACCTCGACGGCCACGACGCCGCCCAGAAGCTCTGCATCCTCGCCTGGTTCGCGATGGGCGCGGAGGTGCGCCCCGAGCAGGTCCAACGCCGCGGCATCCGTGACATCGATCCCGCCGATGTCGTCGCGGCAGCCCGGCTCGGATCGGTGATCCGGCTCGTGGCGCGTGCCGAGCGTTCGGGGGCCGGGTTGGCGCTATCCGTCCAGCCGACGCTCGTCCCGCGTTCCGGCCACCCCCTGAGCGACCTGGAGGGAGCCGACAACGCTGTCGTCGTCGAGAGCGACCTGGCCGGCCGGGTCGTGCTGCGGGGGCGGGGGGCCGGGACCGAGGCCGCGGCGAGCGCGGTGCTCAGCGACATCGTGGCGGTGGCCCGGGCTCGCCGCGCGGGCGGCGAGGTGCCCCAGCCGCCGGCCACGCCGGCTCTGGTCCTCGACGGGGGGGCGGCCGAGACCGCTGCCTGGCTACGGGTACGGGTGGACGGCAGCCCGGACGCATCTGACCTGGTTGCCGAGGCACTCACGCGCGGAGGAGTTGTGGTGGAGCAGATCAGCCCCGGGGGCACCGGCGACGAGCTGGTGGTCCTGACCAGCCCGGCGACCCGGGCCGCCCTGGACCGGAGTCTCACCGCCCTGGAAGGCCTCGGGCTGCCGGTGAAGGTCGTGCAGCGCCTTGACCGCCTGGGGGCCACGGCGTGACGGCGGGTGGCGCCGTGCGCGGAGCGGGCGTCATCGAGCGCTACGCCGAGCATCTGCCACTCACCGCCAGCACCCCGCGGATCACCCTCGGCGAGGGGGGGACACCGCTCATCGAGTCCCGCAGCATCGGCGTCGGCCTCGGTTTGCGCTCGCTCCACTTCAAGTTCGAGGGGCTCAACCCGACCGGCTCCTTCAAGGACCGTGGGATGGTGGTCGCCGTGGCCAAGGCGCTGGAGAGCGGGAGCCGGGCGATCATCTGCGCCTCGACGGGCAACACCAGCGCCTCGGCCGCGGCGTACGGAGCGCGCTTCGGCCTGCGCACCGTGGTCGTCGTGCCCGCCGGGAAGATCGCTCTCGGCAAGCTGGTCCAGGCCCAGGTATTCGGGGCGACGGTGCTCATCATCGAGGGCAACTTCGATGAGGCCCTCCTGTCGGTCCGCCAGCTCGCCGACACCCACCCGGTGACCCTGGTCAACAGCGTCAACCCCAACCGGATCGAGGGGCAGAAGACGGCCGCCTTCGAGATCGTCGACGAGCTGGGCGACGCCCCAGACATCCTGGCCATCCCGGTCGGCAACGCCGGCAACATCACCGCCTACTGGCGCGGCTTCCGGGAGTACCGGGAGGCGGGTCGGTCAACCCAGCTGCCCCGGATGGTGGGCGGCCAGGCGGAGGGAGCGGCCCCCCTGGTGCTCGGCGTGCCGGTGGCCAACCCCCAGACCTTCGCCACCGCCATCCGGATCGGCAACCCGGCGTCCTGGGCCAGCGCGGTGGCTGCCCGTGACGAGTCGGAGGGGTTGATCGACTCGGTGACCGACGCCGAGATCGCCGCCGCCCAGCGCGACCTGGCGGGAGTCGAGGGCATCTTCTGCGAGCCGGCCTCGGCCGCATCGCTCGCCGTGCTGCGCAAGGCGGTCAAGGACGGCGCCGTCGCCCGGGGATCGCGGGTGGTGTGCGTCCTCACCGGGAACGGGCTCAAGGACCTCCCCGCGGTGAGCGACGGGCTGCCCCCGCCCCAGTCGGTGACCGGGACCCCGGCCAGCATCGCCGCCGCCATCGGGCTCTGACCCGTATCCGCATGCGCGTCACCATCCGGGTCCCCGCAACGGTCGCCAACCTGGGGCCGGGCTTCGACATCCTGGCCCTGGCGCTGCAACTGCAGAACGAGATCGAGGCGTGGTCCGAGCCCGAGGGCGGCATCAGCATCGATCCCGGTCCGGACTCCCCCGAGGAGCTCTGGAACCCGGCCCGCAACCTGATCGCCCGGGCCTTCGTCGCGGCGTGTGCGGACGCCCGGGTGGACCCCCCCTGCGCGCGCATCAGCTGCCGGAACGCCATCCCCTTTGGGCGGGGGCTCGGCTCCAGCGCCGCCGCCGCTCTGAGCGGCGTGCTCGCCGCCAACGCGCTGGCCAATCTCGGGTGGGACGAGCAGCAGGTCATCGCCCAGGCCACTCGGATCGAGGGGCATCCCGACAATGTCGCCGCCGCGATGCTCGGCGGCATGGTCGTCTGCGTCGGCGACGGTCCGGTCACCCAGGTGCACGTGCCCGACGAGCTGCGCGCCGTCCTCTTCGTCCCCGACGGGGAGATGAGCACCGAGGCCGCGCGCCGGGTGGTGCCCCACTCCTTCAGCCGCGAGGAGGCCATCTACAACGCCTCCCGGTGTGCGCTGCTGGTCACCGCGATGCTGACCGGCCGGCTCGATCTCCTCGAGGAGGCGATGCGGGACCGCTGGCACCAGCCCGCCCGCAGCGAGCTGATGCCCCACGTCCCGCTGCTGATCGACGCCGCGCTGGCGGCGGGGGCGCACGGGGCGTGCCTCGCCGGTGCCGGCCCGTCGGTTCTCGCCCTCTGCACCGGGGAGACCGAGGCGGTCGCATCCGCGATGGCGGCTGCGGCCCGGCTCGCCGGGGTGGACGGCCACCCGGTCACCCACGCGGTCCGGAACTTCGGCGCCCGCGTGGATCTGGTCCCGTGATCGCAGGGAGCGAGTCCGTCATGAACGACACATCCCGCCAGTGCATCGTCCAGAAGTTCGGGGGCAGCAGCGTCGCCAGCGCGGAGCTGATCCAGCGTGTGGCCCGGCGGATCGCCGCCACCCGCGCGGAGCGTGGCCGGGTGGTGGCCGTGGTCAGCGCCATGGGTGACAGCACCGACGAGCTGATCAGCCTGGCCCACAAGGTCAACCCGGCCCCCTCAAGCCGGGAGATGGACCAGCTCCTCTCCACCGGCGAGACGATCACCGCACCCCTGATGGCGATGGCACTGGAACGGCTGGGGGTCCCGGCGATCTCCCTGACCGGGTTGCAGGCGGGGATCCGGACGAGCAGCGTGCACCGCAGCGCGCGGATCGTCGACATCGTCCCCCAGCGCATGATCGACGAGCTGGAGCGGGGCAGGGTGGTGGTGGTGGCCGGTTTCCAGGGCGTCGACGAGGCGCTGGACATCACGACCCTCGGACGGGGCGGGACCGACACCACGGCGGTGGCCCTGGCGGTGGAGCTGAGCGCCGAACGCTGTGAGATCTACACGGATGTGGCCGGCGTCTACACCGCCGATCCCCGGGTCGAGCCGCGGGCCCGCCTCATCCCCGAGATCGCGTATCAGGAGATGCTGGAGTTCGCGGCCGTGGGAGCCAAGGTCATGCATCCGCGCGCCGTCGAGATCGGCGAGACCTACTCGATGCCGATCGTGGTGCGCTCGACCTTCGAGGACCAGCCCGGCACCCTCATCTGTCAGCATCCTGCCATGGAAGATCGCCAGAAGATTCGCGGCATCGCCCACGACAGCGGCGTTGCCAAGGTCATCCTGACCCGGGTGCCCGACCGGCCGGGGATCGCCGCCGCCGTGTTCGACGCCATCGGCAAGGCCGGTATCAATGTGGACATCATCGTCCAGAACGTGAGCCACGACGGCTTCACCGACCTCTCCTTCACCATCGCAGAGGAGGATCTCTCCCGCTCCCGGCCCGTGCTCGAGGAGGTGGCCCGGGAGGTCCAGGCCGGGCAGGTGGTGGCCGACACCGGTATCGCCACCGTCTCGGTGGTGGGCACCGCCTTCCTGGGCACGCCCGGGATGTTCGCCCGGATCTTCGACGCCCTCTCGGCCCAGGGGATCAACGTGGAGCAGATCACCACCAGCCAGATCCACGTCACCGTGGTCATCGCCCGCGACCGGGTCGCCGACGCGGTGCGGGCGCTGCACGCGGAGTTTGAGCTGGACCGCGACTAGCCGCCCATGGCACTGAACGTCGGCATCGTGGGCCTGCCCAACGCGGGCAAGTCGACACTCTTCAACGCTCTGACCCAGGCCGGGGCCCAGGTGGGCAACTACCCGTTCACCACCATCGAGCCCAACACCGGGGTGGTGGCGGTGCCCGACGAGCGGCTGGACCGGCTGGCGGCGATCTTCTCGCCGCCCCGGGTGATCCCGGCCTCGGTGACCTTCACCGACATCGCAGGGCTGGTGCGGGGGGCGAGCCAGGGCGAGGGCCTGGGCAACCAGTTCCTCGGCCACATCCGCGAGTGCGACGCCATCGTCGTGGTCGCCCGGGAGTTCGAGGACCCGGATGTCAGCCATGTGGAGGGCGCCGTCGACCCCGTCCGCGACCTCGATGTCATCGAGCTGGAGCTCCAGCTCGCCGACCTGGAGACGGTGACCCGCCGGCTCGACAAGCGGGAGAAGACCGCCCGCCTCCAGAAGGAGAAGGCGGAGGAGGCCCTCGAGGTCATGCGCCACGTCCGTGACCACCTCGACGCCGGCGAGCCGGTGCGCACCCTGGCGCTCTCGGACGAGGAGCGCGGCCACATCCATGAGCTCTACCTGCTCACCTCCCACCCCCTGATCGTGGTGGTCAACGTGGGTGAGGCCGACGCGGGCAAGCCGCCCCCTGACGCAGTGGTCGAGCTGGCCCGCCGTCATGGGGGCGATTGCCTGGCCATCTCGGCCCGGATCGAGGCCGAGATCGTCGAGCTTCCCGCGGCCGACCGCCGCGAGTTCCTGGCCTCCCTGGGGCTTCCGGAGCCGGGCCTCAACCGGCTCGCCCGCGATGCCTACGGGCTCCTCGACCTGATCACCTTCTTCACGGCGGGGGAGAAGGAGGTACGCGCCTGGACGCTGCAGCGTGGCGGCACCGCCGTGGAGGCGGCCGGCGTCATCCACACCGATTTCGCCCGCGGCTTCATCCGTGCCGAGGTGGTCGGGGCCGAGGAGCTGATCGAGGGCGGGTCGTACCTCGCCGTCCGCGAGCAGGGTCGCCAGCGGCTGGAGGGGAGGGACTACGTCGTCCGCGATGGCGACGTGGTCCACTTTCGATTCAATGTCTAGCCGCACTCTCGGGATCGTGGGCGTGGGCCTGATCGGCGGTTCGATCGGCATGGCGGCGCGCCGGGCCGGCTGGGAGGTGTCCGGCGTCGATACGGCCGGCACCCTCGAGCGCGCCCTGGAGCTGGGGGCGATCGATCACCGGGCCGGGCTGGAGGAGGTGCGCGGTGCCGAGATGGTGCTCCTGGCCGCGCCGGTGTCCCGGATCCCCGGTCTGCTCGCCGAGCTGGCGCCGACCGACGCGCTGGTCACCGACGTCGGCAGCGCCAAGGCGGCGATCGTGCGCGGCGCCGCCGCGGCAGGCATCCGACGCTTCGTCGGCGGCCATCCGATGGCGGGGAGTCAGCTGGGTGGGGTGGCCAACGCCAGCGCCGACCTCTTCCAGGGCGCCCGCTACCTGATCACCCCGACGGGAGACACCCTCCCGGAGGCCTACGCGAAGGTCACCCAGTTTGTCCGCGACGACCTCGGCGCGGTGCCGACGGCGGTCGACCCGGAGCGCCACGACCGGCTCGTCGCCGCGCTCTCGCACCTCCCCCACCTCCTGGCGGTCGCGCTCCTGGATGTCACCTCCGGCATCTCTCCCGACGCCCTCTCCTTCGCCGGCCCCTCCTTCCGCGACCTGACCCGGGTCGGTGCGGCGAACCCGACCCTCTGGGCGGACATCCTGGCCGAGAACGCGGGTGCCATCCACGAGGTGCTCGGCTCCTTCAGCGAGGCCATGCGCCGGCTCGGCGGCGACATCGACGACCGCCCCGCCACCGAGCGCCACTTCACCGAGGCCGGCGCCGCCTACGAGACGCTCGGCGGGTTCCTCATCGAGCAGACCGGGCACAACGTCGACATCGCCGTGCCGATCGAGAACCGGCCCCGGGTGCTCGCCCAGGTCACCACCCTGATGGGGTCCAACGACATCAACATCCTCGACCTCTACATGCAGCACTCGGACACGCACCACGCCGCCCTGGTCCTGACCATCGACGCCGTCTCGGTCGATCGGGCGCTCGGGCTGCTGCGGGGCGCCGGGTTCCACGCGGAGCCTCTGACCACCGGCCAGGCCGATTAGCTGGCTATCTCGGTCGCCTCGGGGGCCAGGCGGAGGTCGGATGGCCGCTCCGTCCTCACCACGTCGTGGTGCTTGAGGAAGTTGAGCCAGGTCACGGCGGCGACGAGGATCACCGCCCCCACGATCTCGAGCGGCTTGAGGGGAGTCCCGAATCCGACCGGCTTGGGGAGCGAGAAGATCAGGAAGAGGGCCGCCGGGTAGCCCAGCTCGGCGAAGCTCGAGATCGAGGCGGGGGTGCTGGAGAGGGCGCGGTAGTAGAGGACCATGGCGAGGAGACCGGGGATCAGGGCGATGCCGAGGAAGCTCGGCAGCTGGCCGATCGAGTACTGGCTGAAGCCGGCCGCGCCCCGGTCGGTGAGCATGAGGACGAGCAGCACCGGCAGGGCCAGGGCGAACCGCATCGCCGAGGTGCTGGCAAAGGAGATCCCGGAGAGGGCATAGCGGCCGAGCACCGTCCCCGCCGCCCAGAGGATCACCGCTCCGATGACGAAGAGGGCAGCCTGGAGTTGTGCCTCGGGCACGCTCGCGTTGCTGGCGAACACGATCAGCGCGGCGCCGGCCAGGGCGAGGGCGGCCAGGGGCCAGAAGGAGGGCTTACGGCGCTCGCGGAGAAAGATCCAGGCCATGGTGGCGCCGAAGATCGGCTGGAGCAGGTAGAGGAGGTAGACCTCGGAGAGCACGCCGCTGCTCTGCGCGGCCGGGACCGTGTTCGCGTAGCCGACGGAGCGGGTGAAGAGGACGGTGGCGAAGGCCTGGGGGCCGGCCGCGATGACCGCCAGGGCCAGCCACGTCCGCCAGGAGGCGGCCCGCAGCTCGCGCGCCACCCGCCGCATGACCGGGATGAAGCAGATGCTGATGAGCAGGTCCTCGACCAGCACGATCTCGCTGGCCGAGAGCTGCTTGGTCAGGGCGGGCCGAAAGAACGCGTCCACCGCCCAGAGCGCCGCCGCCAGGGTGATGAAGAGGGCCGAATAGCGGTCGATCAGCCCCGTCCGCTCCGCGGGACGTGCCTGGATGGTCATCTCGTTTCGAGAGTACCAGGGGCGTCCGGTTCGGCCGGGTCGTCGGCCGGTGCTCATTGCAGGTGCCAGGGGCTCCGTCACCCCTGTTACGCTTCGCGGCTGAAACATGGCCAAGAAGACCCGGAAGCAGAAGCAGCGCACCGCCGCCCGCCGCCCGGCCGGTGTGGCACCGGCGCGTCCGGTCGCGGGCCCTGTCTGGCCGCTCGTCGGCGATGTGAGCCGGACGGTCGCGGCCGACGTCGTCGAGGTGAGCCCGTCCAGAGCGACTCCGGTCACGGCGGGCGCCGGGAGGCCGGCGGAGACCACCCGACGCCGCGTTGAACGCGTCACCCCCGCCTCCGCGTCGAGCATCGCCGCGAGCCGGCAGCAGCGCGCCTCCGTCAAGAGCGCACGCTTCGGGACCGCGGCGGCGATGGTCGAGCCCCTGGACACCGACGATCCGGCGATCCCCTTCGATCGCGTCCCCTACGTCCCGTCCGACCTCCGCCGGGTTGCCGTGATGGCCACCTTCATGGTGGTCCTGATCCTGATCGCCTGGGCCATCGTCAGCCAAGTCGTCCACTGAGGTCGGGGGGCTGCGCGGATGCGTGTGATCCTCTATACGGGAAAGGGCGGGGTCGGCAAGACGACCGTCGCAGCCGCCACCGCGGTGCGCTGTGCCCAGCTCGGACAGCGGACGCTGGTCATCAGCACCGATGCCGCCCACAGCCTCGGGGACTCGCTGGACTTCCCGCTCGGCGAGGACCCCAAGAAGGTCGCGACCAACCTCTGGGGGCAGGAGGTCAACGCGCTCCACCAGCTGGAGAGCCACTGGGACCGGATCCGCATCTACCTCAGCTCCCTCTTCTCCTCGCAGGGCGTCGACGACATCGTCGCCGAGGAGCTGGCGTCGCCGCCGGGGATGGAGGAGATCGCCTCCCTGATGCAGATCCGCCAGCACAAGGCCGAGGGCAAGTACGACACCCTGATCGTCGACTGTGCCCCGACCGGCGAGACGCTCCAGCTGCTCGCCTTCCCTGATGTGGCGCGCTGGTACCTGCAGCGGCTCTTCCCCGCCTCGCGCGCGGTGATGAGGGTGGCCCGGCCGGTGGTCCAGCCCTTCGTCTCCATCCCGCTCCCCCCGGACGAGATATTCGTTCACATCAAGAGGCTGCTGCTCGACCTGGAGGGCATGAAGAGCATCCTGGGCGACCCCAAGACCTGCACGGTGCGCCTGGTCCTCAACCTCGAGAAGATGGTGCTCAAGGAGGCCCAGCGCGCCTTCACCTACCTCAGCCTGTACGACTACCTCACCGATCTGGTGGTGGTGAACCGGGTGCTGCCGCCCGAGGTGACCGACAGCTACTTCGCCTCATGGCGGAAGATCCAGGGCCGGTACAACGAGTCCGTGGAGTCGCTCTTCGACCCCATCCCGATCCGCCGGTCCAAGCTCTTTGACCACGAGATCGTCGGGCTCGACAGCCTGGGTGAGCTGGCCGAGGCGCTCTTCGGCGATGAGGACCCGGCCCGGGTCTACTACCACACCGTGCCTCAGCGGCTGCGGCGGGTGAACGGGCGCTACGAGCTGCAGCTCCAGCTCCCCTTCATCTCCAAGGAGGAGGTCGATGTCCGCCACAACGAGGGAGAGCTGTACATCACCGTCGGCGCCTACAAGCGGGAGATCTCCCTGCCCCGCATCCTCAACGGCAAGCAGGTGAGCAGGGCGAGGCTCGACGACGGCGTGCTGCGAGTCACGTTCACGGACAGCCAGCAATGAGCGACGTGCCTTCGGAGGAATCGAGAAGATGAGTGACAGCCCCAACGCGATCCCGCTCTGGGTCCTCGAGGAGGCCGGCCGCCAGCTGGGCAAGCTGGTGCCGCCGGAGGCGGTGTCGCACTTCCTCAACGCCCAGCGCGAGGTGGTGCTCGGCATCACGGCGCTGCTCGAGCACGGCAACCCGCCGGCGAGCACCAGCTCCCGGGGACGCCGCGTCCCCACGACCCAGGTCCGGTCCAGACGACCCCGCCGCGTCATCGTCGATTGAGGCGCGCGGGGCGCCCGCATCGAGGAGACGATGCAGCGGGGGAATCGGGCACCCCGGTGAGGGGTGCCCATCCGAGCGGGGCTCCGGCAGCCCGGTGAGACGGCGTGAACCGTCCAGCACCCGCCTGGCTCGGATCCTCTTCCACGACCGGCCCCCGGGCCATCGTCTCGCGACGCTCATGGTCGACGGCCAGTCCCGGCCGGTGGGCGGTGCCCAACTCGTCATCCTCCACCGGGGTCGGGTGCTGCTGCAGTTCCGTCCCTGGCCGCCCGGGTGGGAGCTGCCCGGCGGACACTGCGAACCTGGCGAGGACCCGAGCGTCACCGCGACGCGCGAGGCCGAGGAGGAGACGGGCCACTCCGTGCGGGTGCTCGGCCTGGTCGGCGTCTACACCTGGAAGGGGCTGCGCAGCGCCGGAGACGCCGTCTTCCTGGGCGAGATCACGGGCGGCAGGGCCCGGCGGAGCATCGAAGCCTGGTCGGTTCGCCTCTTCGCCCCCGACGAGCTGCCCAGAACCACCTTCCCCTGGTGTCGGGAGCGGATCCGCGACGCGGTGGCGTGCAGCCAGGGGGCGGCACCCGTCCATCGCGTCCAGCCGGTGACCATGCGCCACGTGATGAACTTCGGGACCAGCTGGCTCCAGACCCCGGTGGACGCCCTGACGCGACGGCGACGGCGGCGGCTGTGACCGCCCTCCTCTTCCTGGGCGCCCTGGTGCTGATCGCCGCCGCGTCGGAGCTGTTCACCAATGCGATCGAATGGGCCGGCCACCTCCTCCACCTCGGATCCGGGGCGACCGGCAGCCTTCTCGCAGCTCTGGGGACAGCGCTCCCCGAGACCATGGTCGTGGTGGTCGCCCTGGTCGGCGGCGCCTCCGACTCCGGCCAGATCGCCACCGGTGCCGTGCTCGGGTCCTCGTTTCTGCTCCTCACCCTCGGGGGGGCGATCACCGGGGTGGCCCTGCTGTGCCGCGCCGGCGCCCACCACCTCCGGGTCGAACCGACCCAGATCCGGCGCGACCTCGGCGTCTTTCTGAGCGGCTTCGGCTGCGCGGTGGCCTCCACCCTGCTCTCGCGGCCCGAACGGGTGGTGGTCGGGGTGCTCCTCCTGCTGCTCTACGCCGGGTACGCGCGCGCCACGCTCGCCAAGCGCGCGGCCGGCCAGGATGCGCCGGAACCGCTGCACTTCATCCGCTGGCGGGCAGGCCCACCGCCCTCGGCGGTGGTGGCGGCCCAACTCCTGACCGGGGCGATCCTGCTCGCCGTGGGGTCGGGACTCTTCGTCGACGCCATCCACACGGCGGCCACCAGCCTGGGGCTCAGCGCACTGCTGGTGGCGGTGATCGCCGTCCCGTTCGCGACCGAGCTTCCCGAGTGCCTCAACAGCGTGCTCTGGATCCGGAGCGGCGACGACGGCCTGGCCATCGGCAACGTGGCCGGGGCGGCGGCCTTCCAGGCCTGCGTCCTCGGCTTCGTCGGCATCAGCTTCACCACCTGGCAGCTGGGCACCGCCGGTTTGCTGAGCGCCGCCTGTGCATTCGCGACCGGCCTCTACCTGCTCGGCCTGCTCCGCAGCGGTCGTGCTCACGGCGGCTGGCTGCTGGTGGCCGCCCTCCCCTGGCTCGGCTACGTCGGCGTCGAGCTGGCCATCTCCGGCCGCCTCGGATGAGCGGGTGACGCGGAGAACGTGATGAGAGGGGAGGTGGAGCCGGCGCCGAGCGCGGTCGCCCTCGGAGTGGCCCGCGACGTCTTTGGCCTCGCCGGGCTGCGCCCCGGTCAGGCCGAGGTCATAGGGGCCGCCGAGGCCGGCCGGGACGTCCTCTTCGTCGCCCCCACCGGCTCCGGCAAGAGCGTCGCCTACTGGGTCCCGGCACTCGCGTCACCCGGCCTGACCCTGGTGGTCTCCCCCCTGATCGCCCTGATGACCGACCAGGTCGCCCGCCTCCGGCGGGCCGGCGTGGCCGCGGCCGCGATCCACTCCCAGCTGGAGGCCGGGGAGCAGCGTGAGGCGCTTGCGGCAGCCCTCAGCGGCCGGCTGCGGTTCCTCTACGTCGCCCCCGAGCGCCTGGCCACCCCGAGCTTCGAGGAGCGCCTCGCCGAGCTCGGGGTCGCCCGCTTCGTCGTCGACGAGGCTCACTGCATCTCGAGCTGGGGACATGACTTCCGCCAGGAATACCGTCGCCTCGCCGCGGCGGTGACCGCCTGCGGGCGGCCCCCGGTGACCGCGGTCACCGCCACCGCCACCCCCCAGGTCCGTGAGGACATCAGCAGGAGCCTGGCGCTGCGGAGACCGTTCACGGTGGTGACCGGATTTGTCCGCATTGGACTCACCCTCGAGGTGCAGCGCTGCCACCAGGGTGCCGAGAAGCTCCGGGCGGTGACGCGGGCCATCGCCGAGGTGCCGGGCAGGGCCCTCGTCTACTGCGGCCGGATCCGCGACTGCGAGGAGACGGCGGAGGCACTCCGGGCGGACGGGGTCGCCGCCGCCGCGTACCACGGCGGGCTGGAGGGCCCGGTGCGGAGCCAGGTCCAGACGGCGTTCACCGAGGGCAAGCTCCGGGTGGTGGTGGCGACCTCCGCCTTCGGGATGGGGGTGGACATCCCCGACATCCGCCAGGTCATCCACCGTGACTTCCCCGCATGCCTGGAGGACTACCACCAGGCGGCGGGCCGCGCCGGGCGGGATGGCCTGCCCGCCCGCTGCCTGCTCCTCTACAACCCCGCCGACCGCGGCCTTCAGGAACTGTTCATCGCGCAGTCATACCCGGAGCGGGAGGTGGTGCGCGAGGTCTACCGTGCGCTGCTCCGGGCCGGTCGCTGGGACGCGCGGGAGCCGTCCGGGCTCGTCCCGAGCCTCGACCGCCGGGCTGTGGAGGCATCGGTGCGACTGCTCGAGAACGCGGGCGCCCTGCTCCCCGGCGGAGGGGTGCGCCGTCTCAGCGGAGCGCCGGTCGACTTCGAGGAACGTCGACGCCTCAAGGAGGCGGCACTCGCCCGCCTCGACCAGATGATGGCGTACGCCACCTCGAGGGAGTGCCGCCACGCCCGCATCGCCGACTACTTCGGCGAGCAGGGGGTGGCGCGCAGCTGCTCCGCCTGCGACAACTGCCTCTCCCCGCGGCCCGCGGAGCTGCCGGTCCCCGCGACAGCGGTCCGGGCAGCGCTCCGGGCCGTCGCCCGGTTCGACGGACATCTCGGGAGCGCACGGCTGGCCGCGATGCTCCGTGGCGCCGATTCGTCCTGGAACAGGGACCGGCCCTGGGTGCGGGACCTGGACTTCTTTGGTGCCCTGGCCGGCTGGGAGGAGGCGGCGGTCCGGGAGCTGATCGTCGAGCTGGTGGAACGGGAGCTGGTCCTCCGCGGCCACGGGGAGCGCCCGACGCTCGGGCTGGCGCCGGCCGGGCGGGCGGTGCTGAGCGGGGAGCGGGAGGTGACGGTGTTGCTCCCCGGATTGCTGCGCGCCGCCCGGCCCGAGCGGCCGGCCTCACCGCGCCACGCCGCGGGGCGCCGGCACGGATCCACACCCGCGGACGCTGCGGCCATCACCGCCACGCCTGACGACCTGGACGCAGCCGGGCAGCTGCGCTTCGAACGCCTGAGGCGCTGGCGGCTGGGGCTGGCGCGGGCGGAGGCGCGCGCCGCGTTCACGATCTTCGACGACAGGACCCTCCGCGAGATCGCGGCCCGGGACCCGGGTTCGGTGGCCGAGCTCCTCCAGGTGCGCGGGGTCGGTCCGGCGAAGGCGGCGCGCTACGGGGAGGCGGCCATCGGAGTGCTCCAGAGTGACTGACGCGGTGCAGGCGCGTTGCGTCGCCCAGCGGGGTCGCTCCGGCCATATGGCACGATCACGCGGCGATGGGCTCCGACGCGGACACCTACACCCACGGCCACCAGGAAGCGGTCCTGCGTTCCCACCGGTGGCGGACGGCGGAGAACTCGGCGGCGTACCTGCTCCCCCACCTGCGGCCCGGGATGAGCCTCCTCGATGTCGGCTGCGGTCCGGGGACGCTGACTGCCGACCTGGCGGCGCGGGTCGCCCCGGGTGAGGTGCTGGCCATCGATATCTCCGCGGAGGTGATCGCCGAGGCGGAGGCGCACGCCCGGAAGATGGGCGCCACGAATCTGACCTTCGCGGTGGGCGACTTCCGCTCCGCCGGGCTTGCCGCGGGGAGCTTCGACGTGATCCACGCCCACCAGGTGCTCCAGCACCTGCGCGACCCGGTCGGCGCGCTGACCGAGATGCGCCGGCTGGTCCGGCCGGGCGGGGTGGCGGCGGCGCGGGACGGCGACTACTCCGCCATGGTGTGGTCGCCACCGGCGGCCGGGCTCGACCGCTGGCGGGAGATCTACCTGGCGGTGACGCGGCGCAACGGTGCCGAGGCGGACGCGGGCCGCCGGCTGCTGGGCTGGGCGCGTGAGGCGGGCTTCCAGGAGATCGAGTACTCCACCTCCACCTGGACGTTCGCCACCCCTGGAGATCGCGGCTGGTGGTCGGAGCTGTGGGCCGAGCGAACGACCTCGTCGGCCTTCGCCCACCAGGCGGTCGAGTACGGGATCGCGACCGCGACGGAGCTGGAGGAGGTGGCCGCCGGCTGGCGGACCTGGGGGGCGCTTCCGGACGCCGTCTTCATTGTCGTCGGCGGCGAGATCCTCGCCCGCGGCTGAGACGGATCCGCAACCCGGCCCGGTGGGCCGTGGCCGACAAGCCGGCCGGGCCGCCGAGAGCGGCCACCATGGCGCGCCAGGCTTCAGCGCGTGGTCAGCGTCTCCAGCTGCTCGCCGACCTCCTCCGGCCGGCGGAGGAGCAGCGTTCCGTTGAGGTGAACCGGCGCCCCATGGGCGGCGGGCAGGCCCCAGATAGCGCGCCAGACGGTCACGCCCGCCCGCTGACCCGCCTCGACATCGAGGTCGCTGTCGCCGACGAAAACAGCCTGCGACGGGCCGACCCCGAGCCGCCCGAGGGCAAGGAGCAGCCCTTCCGGGCTCGGCTTGGGCCGGCTCACATCCTCGAGTCCGATCACGACCGGGAAGTAGCCCCGCAAGCCGGTGGCGTCGAGGCCGCGATGGAGGGCGAAGAGGCGGCGCGACGAGACCACCGCCATGGGCAGCCCCTCCCGGTCCAGCTTCCTGAGGAGCGTGGCGATCCCCGGGAAGCGGCGGGGCGCCTCCGGGCGCTCAAAGTGCGGCAGGATCCCGGCGGCCCGGCCCGGCCACGCAAGCTCGATGCGGCTGACGAGAGGCTCCCCCTCATGGCGCCAGAAGGTCTCGACTCCCGCAGCGGCTGCGGGATCCGATGCGACCAACTCGGCGACCACAGCCTCGTCGACGAACCGGCTGGCGACCAGGGTGCCGTCGAAGTCGAAGACGACCGCGTCGACAGCGGGCTGATGCAGGGGGGGCGGAGTGTGATGGGCGGCCATGATGTGAGGCTCCGGGTCGTCCCCGGGGAGCGAGACTATCACCGCCGCAGCGGAGGGGGAGATGGCGAAACGGTCGCGCGGTTGCACGGACCCCCCCGGCCGGCCGATCAAGGGTGGGGCGGCGGCCCCGCTGCCTGCGGCGGTGCCGTCAGTGGAAGAGCAGCATCGCGGCGCCGACGCCGACGATCAGCGGTGCTCCGACGCAGGCCGCAAACATCTGCACCGAATCGGTCTCCCGCGGCCACCACTCGTGCGGAACGGCCCGGTTGATCGGCACGCGCGCCCGGCGGCGCCGTGGAGGCTGACCGAAGACCACGGTGAGGGCGAGACAGAAGAGGGAGACGAGGAGCGCGTAGTCGGCGGTGGTGGCGGCCGCGTGGGTCGCACCGGCACGCCACATCAGCGCCACGACGGTGAACGTCACGAGCCCCAGGAGCGCGCCGAGGATGGCCCCGCGGAGGGGGAGCGCAAGGCAGAGGCGCGGCTCGCGCGGCACGGGCATGGTGCCGCCCAGCGTACCACCCGGTACCGATGGCGCAGGCAACTCCGGTTGGCCGTTGTGAGAGGCGGAGGACCGTCACATCGGGGGTTGTTTCGTGACAATGTGCAACAAACCTGGAACGTCGGTTGACCGGATCGTTGCAGGCGCATACTCTCAGATCGCACCGCGAAGAGCGGGGTGCAGTCCCCCACCGGTCCTACCCAACGTCCCAGCAGGAAATCCTGATGCCCCCACGCTCTCGGTTCGCCCTGGCAGCGCTCGGCGCGACCGCCATCGCCGCCGCACCCACCGCGGTGATGGCCTCGACCTATGTGGTGCGGCCCGGCGACACCCTGACCGGGATCGCGCTGCGCCACGGCTCCTCGGTCCAGGCCATCGTCGACGCCAACCAGCTGGGCGCCCCGGGCCCGCTCCGTGTCGGCCAGCTGCTCGAGATTCCGGACCCGTCGCGCAGCCTGCCCTCCTATGTCGCGGGCAGCCAGGACCTCGACACCTGCACGGTGACCGCGGGCGACACTCTCTGGATCATCTCCCGGCGCTACGGCGTCGACCCGACGGCCTTGGCCCGCGCCAACGGGCTGAACGTCAACGCCCAGCTCCCGGCCGGCGCTCAGATCCAGGTCCCCGGCCGCCTGGTCCGGGTCAACGCGCTGCTCAGCCACGTCGCCCAGCAGGCCGGGGTGGAGCCGGGACTGGTGAAGGCGGTGGCGTGGATGGAGTCGGGCTGGCGGCAGGACCTGGCGTCCCCCACCGGAGCGGTGGGCCTGATGCAGATCGAGCCCTACACCGGCGAGTGGGTCTCCCAATTCCTGGCCCACCGGGCCCTCAACCTGCGCACCGCTGAGGACAACGTGACCGCCGGGACCCTCCTGATCGGCCACCTCATCTGGATGCATGGGGGCGACACCGCACAGGCACTCGCCGCCTACTACCAGGGCGACGCCAGCATTGCCGAGCACGGCCTGTTCCTCGACACCCAGCAGTACCAGCGCGCTGTCCTCGACCTGATCACGTCGGAGTAGCTGGGCCGGTCAACTGCTGGCGACCCCCTCGCCTCCGGCCCCGAGGTACCTCCAGGCGTCGACGACTGGAGGGGTGGTCAACTTCAGGCGGGCGACCTGCCCCACCGATCCCCCGAGGGCGGCGGAATCGAACTCAGGTGCATGCGGGGCACGCAACGCTCCGACGCCCGCCACCCCTTTTCCACAGGCTTGTGCACAGATCCCACAAGCTTGGCCATCACGTTCTGTGCCGCCCGGGCGCCCGTGGCCACTCGTAGCGGAAGCAGACGGAGTCCGCCGCCACCCGGGCGCCGCGGGCGTTGGCCGCAAAGCAGGGGCTGCGGCTCGCGGCGAGCGGAGGCACGGTGAACCTCCTCGGCTCAGGCCGCGAAGTTGCCCTCCAACCCGTGGTTCCCCGTTCGAAGGGGCGTCGGTCCACCCGACCTGGCGATGGGCCTGAAAGTCCCTCGCGACCGGAGCCGGAGCACGTCAATCGGGGCAGGGCGACGCCCCAGGCGAAGGTTGAAAAGGGCACCAGGGGGCGGATTTGTGCAGCCGACCTGTTGACACTATGAAGTGCAGCGCGTATATCAGGTCCCAATTATCCAGGCGGCCGGGGGAGAAGCCACGGTCACCTATTCCCTGCGGAGGGGGTGCCTCATGCTCAAGCGGAGTCAACTCACGACCGTGCTGGCGCTGGTCGCCCTGGGGGCCGCCGCCTGCGGCACCACCAATACGTCCAGCACCGCCAAGGCCTCCGGCTGCACCGGCAGCGTCACCGTCGCCACCGAGCTGCCGGTGAGCGGCAACGACGCCTCCGACGGGGTGCCGACCCAGAACGGCGCGGTCCTCGCCGTCGACCAGGCGAACACCAACAACACCCTGAACGGCTGCACACTGACCGTCATCAACAAAGACGACACCAGCGCCGCGACGGGTGCTCACGACCCCACCCAGGGCGCCTCGAACATGACCGCGCTCACTGGCAACCAGGCTGTCGTCGGGGTGGTGGGGGCCTTCAACTCCAGCGTCTGCGAGGCGGAGCAGACGATCGCCAATGATGCCGACCTGATCATGATCAGCCCATCCTGCACCAACCCGGGATTGACGATTGTCGGCTCCAACTCGAGCATCGACACGAACAGCCTGCGGCCGACGGGCAAGATCACCTTCTTCCGGGTCTGCACCACCGACATCGGCCAGGGGGCGGGACTCGCCCAGGTGGCGACCAAGACCCTGAAGGACACCAAGGCGTACGTCTTCGATGACCAGGAGACCTACGGCCAGGGCCTGGCCGCCACCTTCAAGACGGACTTCGCCGCCGATGGCGGCACGGTGGTCGGCACCGCCAGCCTCCCCGGCAGCACCACCGACTTCACCAGCGAGCTGACTCAGGCCAAGAGTGACGGCGCCACCCTCATCTTCTTCGGCGGCACGTCGTCGAACGGCGGCGGCATCATCCGCAAGCAGATGGGCGACGTCGGCCTGGGCAGCGTCGACTTCCTGGGCGGCGACGGCATCCAGGACACCCAGTTCTTCACCGAGGCCGGAACCGCCGGAGACGGCGCGTACAGCACCGTGGCCGCCCCCAACCCGGCGGACCTCTCCAGCGCGACCGCCTTTGTCAGCGCCTACAAGGCCAAGTTCGGGAGCGCCCCCGGCGCCTACTCGGCCAACGCCTACGACGCCATGAACATCATCATCCAGGCGATCAAGGGGGCCATCCAGTCCAACGGCGGCAAGCTGCCGACGAGCCCATCCGCCTTCCGCGAGGCGGTCCGGGCCAACGTTGCCTCCATCCACTACAGCGGGGCGATCGGTACGACCAGCTTCGACAGCAACGGTGACACGACCAACAAGCTGCTGACCCTGTGGAAGGGCAGCGGCGGCAAGTGGACCTATGTCTCCACGCTCACAGTCTCGAGCTGAAGCAGACGCAGAGTCGCGCTGAATGCGGGGGGAGGCGTCGCCTCCCCCCGCTTCCCGACTGAGAGGAGAGGCAGATGAGCGCAGCGACCGGGGCCGCGGTGCGCGGCCGTAGACCCGCGCCAAGGGTACGGCGGCGGCTTCGCCTGGGGATGAGCCAGGGCCAGTTCCTCGCCGTCCTCACCGCCGTCTTCCTGATACTCCTGCTCCTCATGGTCGTCCGGGACGGTGCCGCCACCGCCGGCAACGAGGTGTGGCGCGGCCTGGTCCTGGGCGCCATCTACGCGCTCATCGCCGTGGGCTACACCCTGGTCTACGGCATCATCGAGCTGATCAACTTCGCCCATGGTGACGTCTTCACCCTGAGCGCCTTCTACTCGGTGTTCCTGGCGGGCATCCCGGGCGTGCAGGAGGGCTTCTTCAAGCGGTTCCTCGGCTTCGACATCAATCACCTCGCCAGCTCCGGCCCCGGCGGCTTGATCCTCGCCCTGCTCATCATCTTCCCCATCGCCATGACCCTCGCCGGGCTCACGGGTGTGGTCATCGAGCGGGTCGCCTACCGCCGGCTGCGCAACGCTCCGCGGCTGGCGCCGCTGATCACCGCGGTCGGGGTCTCCTTCCTCCTCGAAGGGATCATGTTTGCCTTCTTCGTCCCCCCAGCCCCGCCCGGCCAGCCCGGACTGGGCACTCCGGGGGCGGCCTATCCCACGGGTGAGGATGGCTGGATCCCGACCACCCACGTCCTCTTGAACATCGGCGGCAGCCACGGCGTGGCCATCGGCGCCAACGACGCCATGGTCATCGTCATCGCGCTGGTGGCGATGTTCGCGCTCGCCGGGTTCATCCGCTACAGCCGGACCGGCAAGGCGATGCGGGCGTCGGCCCAGAACCGGGACGCTGCTCAGCTCTGCGGCATCAACATCAACCGGACCATCTCCGCCACCTTCTTCCTCGGCTCAGCCCTCGCCGCGGTCGGCGGCGTCGTCTACGCGATGCACTACCACACCATCACCTGGAACCAGGGCTACCAATTCGGCCTCATCGCGTTCACCGCAGCGGTCTTGGGCGGCATCGGCAACATCGTCGGCGCCGGCATCGGCGGCTTCCTGATCGGGCTGGTCGAGGCCTTCACGGTGACCCTCATCCCCAACGGGGGGTCATGGGCCCTGATCGTCGTCTTTGCAGTCCTCATCCTGGTGCTCACGCTCCAACCCACCGGGCTGCTGGGAATGAGAGTGCCCGACCGTGCCTGATCCGACCGCCCCCGAGGGAGCGATGAAGGATCGCGCCCAGGGTCCCGTTGACGGAGCGCTGGCCGCCACCTTCGACGGGTCAGCGCTCGACGTCGAGCTCGGCAACCTGGCCGCGAGCGTGCCCGAGGCCATCGACGAGTTTCCGGGCGACCCGGGGATCCCCCTCACCGCCACCCAGGCCGGGAGCGGGGAGGGGGCCGGCTTCACCTGGATGCTCGCCTGCGTCGCCCTGGTGCTGCTCATCGCGGGTTGGCTGCTCCCCTGGTACGTCGAGCCGACCGCAAATGGCGTCGGCTACAGCGCCCAGGATGCGCTGACCCAGACGCTCTCTCTCACCATCGAGGGGGTGGGCAGCCTGTTGGTGGTGATCCTCGGGCTCTGCCTGCTCGGCCTGCTGGTCGGCCTCCTCAACGACCTGTGGGCCCGGTTCCTCGGCCGGGGGACGCTGTTTCGCTACTCCAGAGCCCGAGTCGCCCTGGCCCTGGCCGGATCACTGTGCACCCTCTTGATCGCCGGGGTCATGGGCGTCCCCGGGGCCCCTGCGCTTTTCGGCCCCATCGACAGCAACGCGGTCGCCGACGGCGCGGTCTGGATGACGCTCACCGGGTTCATGGTCGCCGCCTTCGCGTACGGGCTTCCCGGTCCCTGGCTGATCGGCCTTGCCGGCGCCGTGCTCGGGCTGGTGAGCTGGTCGCAGCCCTGGTACGTGGCCACCGGCATCGGCGCCAAGCTCACACCATCCGCATCCCAGCAGCTTCTGAACCCCTCGAGTGCCGGGGCCGGCGACATCCTCCTGCTGCTGGTCGCCCTCGGGGTGGTCGTGGCGGTCGCGGGTCTCGCCGCCGACGCCGTGGCGTCGCTTCGAGGGGTAACCACACCGGTGCTGGCGCAGCTGCGCTCGGTCGTCCTCTTCGTCGGCGCTGCAGCGGCAGTCCTGGTGCTCATCCTCGTTTCCGGCCTTCACAGCTCCTCCCCGTTCGGTCCCCTCCACTTCCAGAGCTCGCCCCGCGACCCGCTCAATACCTATGCCGGCAACCCGGCCTGGATGGGAGTGCTGGGGCTGGTGCTCGCCGGCATCGCCGCCCGCTTCCCCAGGATGCTGCTCCGCCGGACCGTGGTGCTGGCAGTCCTCGCCTTCGCCATCGGCGGCGCCTTCCCGGCGATCTTCAACCAAGCCGACGACTTCGTCGCCTGGGGGGCGCGCTTCGCCGTCATCTACGTCCTGCTCGCCCTCGGGCTCAACGTGGTGGTGGGCTTCGCCGGCCTCCTGGATCTCGGTTACGCCGCCTTCTTCGCGATCGGCGCCTACACCACGGCGATCCTCGCCGGGCCGCGCTTCGGCCTGCACCTCCCGTTCTTCCTGCTCATCTTCATAGGGGCGGCGATGGCCTTCACCTTCGGCGCCATCCTGGGCGCGCCCACGCTCCGGCTGCGCGGCGACTACCTGGCCATCGTCACGCTGGGCTTCGGCGAGATCGTACCCAACCTGGCCACCAACAACATCTTCACGGCGACCGGCGGCCCCAATGGCGACGAGGCCTACCCCGCCGCGCTGTTCGGGAACAACTTCGGCCCCCTGGGCGCCCTGCCCCAGAACACCAAGTTCTACTTCTGGGCACTCCTGGCCCTGGTGGCACTGGTGATCTGGTTACTGCGCAACGTAGAGCACTCGCGATTGGGGAGAGCATGGGTGGCGATCCGCGAGGACGAGGTCGCCGCCGCGGCCACCGGCATCAACACGGTCAGCACCAAACTTCTCGCCTTCTCCATCGGTGCCTCGGTGAGCGGCTTCGCGGGCGCCTTCTTCGGGGCCATGCTCGGCACCGTCACCCCGGACAATTTCCAGTTTGCGGTCTCGGTCACCGCGCTGGCGACGGTGGTGCTGGGCGGCATCGGCAGCATCTCCGGCGTGATCGTGGGAGCGCTCCTCATCGCCTTCGTCATCAACTGGGTCCTGCCCAACCTGGGGGGCTGGACCGCCACTGCCGGCCACACTGTCGGAGTGAGCCAGCTCAGTAACGTCAACTATTCCCAGTACACCTACATCATCTTTGGCCTGATCCTGATCACGGTCATGGTGCTGCGGCCGGGAGGGCTGCTGCCCAGCCGAGCCCGCAAGGTCGAGCTGCAGACGGGTGCCGACCCGGGCTCGCTGGCCGAGGTCCAGGAGGGGGTGTGAGCTCGCCAGCGGTCGTCGCCGGGACCGAGGCCGAGGCGGGGACGGACCCCGCCCTGCTCGAGGTCGACGCGCTTCGCAAGGTGTTCGGCGGCCTTGCCGCGGTGGACGATCTCTCCTTCGACGTCGGCGAGGGCGAGATCGTCTCCATGATCGGGCCCAACGGCGCCGGCAAGACAACCGCCTTCAACTGCATCACCGGTCTGTACCCGTTGACCTCCGGTGCGGTGCGCTTCGACGGGATCTCCATCAGCGGGCTGCCTCCGCACCGCATCACCCGGCTGGGGATCGCCCGAACCTTCCAGAACATTCGACTCTTCTCCTACATGACGGTGATCGAGAACGTAATGGTGGGCGAGCACGTACGCATGCGAGCGAAGGTCTGGGACGCGATCTTCCGCACCCCCCGCGCCCGGGAAGAGGAGCGACAGGTGGCCGCGCACGCCCACGAACTGCTCCGCGGTCTCGGTCTCGCCGAGTACGCCGACATGTACGCTCGCAACCTCCCCTACGGCCTCCAGAAGCGGTTGGAAATCGCCCGGGCACTGGCCAGCCGGCCCCGCCTGCTGCTGCTTGACGAGCCCGCCGCCGGACTCAACCCGCAGGAGAAGGGGGCCCTCATGGAGGTCATCTCACGCCTCCGCGCCGGGGGGCTGACCGTGTTCCTCATCGAGCACGACATGCGTCTGGTGATGGGGATCAGCGACCGCATCGTGGTCCTCGATTACGGCGAGAAGATCGCCGAAGGCAAGCCCACGGACGTGCGCAACGACCCTCGGGTGGTGGAGGCCTACCTGGGCAAGGGCGCCGCGGCGGCGAGCTCGGGTGTGACGGGACCCGCCGCACCAGCGGGCTCGTGACAGGTCGAGACTGATGGCGCTCCTCGAAGTGGACTCCGTCGACGTCTTCTACGGGCGCGTCCGAGCCCTCCAGGGCGTTTCCATCAAGGTCGACGAGGGCGAGATCGTTGCACTGATCGGCAGCAACGGCGCCGGCAAGACCACCACGCTGAGGACGATCAGCGGTCTGGTCAGGCCGGCCCGGGGCGCGGTTCGCCTCGCCGGGAAGCCGATCCACACGATGGGCGCGGAGCAGATCGCCAGGATGGGGATCGGGCATGCCCCCGAGGGCCGCCGCCTCTTTGCCCGGATGACGGTTCAAGAGAACCTTGACATGGGCGCGTACAGCCGCCGGGATGGGGCGAAGGTGAAGGGCGATTTCGCGTGGGTGTACTCGCTCTTTCCCCGCCTCGCCGAGCGGCGCCGCCAGCTCGCCGGCAGCCTCTCCGGTGGCGAGCAGCAGATGGTGGCCATCGGCCGGGCGCTGATGAGCCGGCCGCGGGTCCTGCTGCTCGACGAGCCGTCCCTGGGTCTGGCCCCGATCCTCGTCGACGCCATCTTCGACGTGATCCGGGAGATCAACGGCGAGGGCACAACCATCCTGCTGATCGAGCAGAACGCCCTGATCGCCCTTCACACCGCCGCTCGCGCCTACGTCCTCGAGACGGGCTCGGTCACCTTGGCGGGGCCGGCCTCCGAGCTGCTCGCCTCGGCTGACGTCCAGCGCGCCTATCTCGGCATGTGAGGACGACTCACCCGCACGCCCGGTGCACTCGGAGCCGGTGATCCGGGTGGACGGCGCTGTTGCAGGCCACACCGTGGACATCCTCGTGCTCAAGCTCACCGTGACCCCGGTCCTGATCGGGGTGTCCGCCCTCATCGGCCGTCGCTGGGGCCCGGGCCTGGGTGGCTGGATCGTCGGCATTCCGTTCACATCCGGGCCGATCGCTCTCGTCCTCAGCGTCAGCCAGGGGGGGCATTTCGCCGGAGACGCCGCCGTCGGCATCCTCGCCGGCACGGGGTCAGAGGCCATGTTCTGCTTCGCCTACGCGTGGGCGGCGTCGCGCTTCACATGGACGACCTCGCTGACTGCGGGCGTCATCGGCTTCGCCGCCACCACCACCACCCTCGCCCTGCTCCGCCTTCCGCTGTCAGTGGCGCCCGCGCTGGCCATCGCTGTGGGAGGCGTTGCCCTCGCCCTGGCACTGTCACCGCGCGCCGCGGACGGCCTCACATGGTCTCCCGCCGGCGGGCGGGCTGGGATCGGAGACATCGCCACGCGCATGGTGGTGGCGACCGCCGCGGTGCTGCTGCTCACGAGCACGGCGACGCTGCTGGGGTCGACCCTGACCGGCCTGCTCTCTCCCTTCCCCCTCTTCGGCGCGGTGATGATGGTCTTCTCTCAGCGTCTCCAGGGCGGAGGCGGGGGGATCGCGGCCGCTCGGGGACTGCTCTGGGGACTGTTCGGCGCGGCGTTCTTCTTTCTGGTGCTGGCCACCCTGCTGCCCCGCTACGGGTTGATCGCCTTCGTGCCTGCCGTCCTGGCAGATCTGGTGGCGCAGGCGGTGACTCTGCCGATGGTGCACCAGCGCGGTCCGGCCAGCGGACCGCGACCGCCGGAGGGCGCCGCTGCCTGACGCGGGTTCCCGGTCCGGGCCCTGGCGGGGGCAAGGGCCTGGGCAGGCTGCGCCCGCCTCAAGATCGGCATCGGCCAGGTCGTGGGGTTCAGCCGCTTGGGACGTAGCGGACGGGCAGCAGTTGAGCGCTGACCCTCTGCGCCGCCGCGACGAAACCCCGGGCGGCTGGCGACCGGTAGCGGTCGCGGTGCCAGGCCATCACGATCGTCCGAGTGGGCAGGTCGTCGAGATGCAGGATCCTGATCCGGGGGTCCTGCTCGTCCAGGGTGAGCAATGGGGTCACGGCCACGCCGATCTCGGCAGCCACGAGCCCCTGGAGGGTCCCGTTGTCGTCGGTGCGCATCACCACTCTCGGCTCCACCCCGCGCTCGCGGAGAGCCTCCTCGACCCGCGCCCGGACGTGCGGGCTGCGGTTGCCGATCAGGGGGACATCTCGCAGGTCATCGAGGCGAGCCGACCGGTCAGCCCCGATGGGTGAGCCGGCTGGGACCACCAGAACGTACGGGTCCTGAACCAGTTCGGTGGCCTCGAAGGGGCCCTCCGGGAGCGGGTAGGCCGCAAAGCTGAGATCCACCTGACCGTGCTCCACGGCAGTCAACAACTGGTCATCCGCCTCCTGCTCGGTCAGCTCCACCTCAACCCCCGGCCAAGCGGTCGCGAACTCGCGGAGCACAGCCGGGATGATCCGGGCCCCGACCGACTGGAAGGTGCCCAACCGGAGGCTGCCGACGGCACCCGACTCGAAGGCGGCGAAGTCGGCACGGGCGGCCCTCACACGAGCGATCACCGCCCGGGCATGCCGGACCAGCAGCTCGCCAGCCTCCGTCAACCGGGTCTGACGCCGTCCGCGGCCGCGTTCGACCAGCCGCTGTCCGACGATCCTCTCGAGGGTGGTCAACTGCTGGCTCACCGCCGACGGGGAGAGGTCCAGGACGTCGGCAGCGGCCCACAGGGAGCTGTTTTCTGCGATGGCCAAGAGGACCCCGAGATGGCGGATCTCGAGATCCTGCCATAAATTAGGATGGCTCATATTGTACGTCAATTATTGCACTAGCTCAAAAGAATAGGAGGGTCCATGATGAGGCTATGGAATACGCCATCGTGGCTTTCATCCTTCTGATCGGCCCGCTGAGCATGCTGTTCGGGGCCGACTCCCGCTACCCCGACGATCGCCGCGGCTGGTGGCCGGGCGTGGTGGGGGAGCGGTGGAACCGGCTGATCTCGCGATCCGGCTCGCGGCTCTCGCCGTCGCCCGAGCGGCAAAAGCACTCCGGGCCGTCTAGCTGACCGACGTCGGGGGACGAGCCGCCGGGGATCCAAATCCGCTGGTGCCCGGGCGGCTTCCCGGACTCGACCAAGGGGCTCGGTCAAGGGGTTGGTCGCCACCGGCAGCCAGAGATCGCTCTCGTGCGTGCAGGGCGCCCCGGGCGACACGGGTTCCCCATCATGTGGGTGCTGGGCACCCCCCGGTGGCTGGCACCGGCAGAGAGAGGCAGCGCACACCGCCTCCCGACTTCATGAACTCGCCCATGGGCAGGCCCAGCGCCCGGTAGCCCGCCTCCCGGAGTTGGCCGCTCAGCCCCTCCACGGCCTCTGAGGAGACGACCACGTCGCCGATCGCGATGGCGTTGCAGGCGAAGCCGGCGGCGATGCCGTCGGGGACCTCGATGACCCGCCGGGCGAGACGCCGCACGCGTGCCTGCGAGGCAGGGGAGAAGGCCGCCGGGGCGAAAAGGATGGTGCCGGCGTCGAGGGGGCAGAAGCAGGTGTCGAGGTGGTAGTAGCGCGGGTCGACCAGCTCCAGCTCCACCGCGTCGACGCCGAGTGCCCTGGCGACCAGGGGGATGGCGGCCCGTTCAGTGCGGAAGCCGTACCCGCAGACCAGGGTGTCCCCGACGAAGAGGGCGTCCCCGGCACCCTCGAAGGGGATGCCTCCGGTGTCGAGGACCGGCACCCCCCGGCGCGCGAAGAGCTCCCGCCAGTGCGCCTCCTCCCCCTGCCTCTCAGGATGCCGGAATCGGCTGAGCACCACCCGGTCGTCCCAGGTCACCCCGGCGTTGGCCGTGAAGACCATGTCGGGGAGGCCCGGCACGGGGTCGGCGAGCACGACCTCGACGCCGAGGTCCCGATAGGTGGCGCGCAGAGCCTCCCACTGGTCCGCGGCCCGCCGGGGGTTGACGGGGCTCGCGACGTGCATCCAGGGATTGATCTCGTAGACCACCCCGAAGTAGGTGGGGGGACACATGAGGAGGGGCAACGCCGATGCCTCGTCGGGACGGGCCGATCGCACTGGGGCGGGGAACTCCCGTCAACCGAGGGCCCGATCATCGCATAGGCCAGGACGCTCTCCTCACCGGATCGCCGTCGGTGACACCTCGAGGGGGAGGGCGCTCAGGACGGTGGGTCGGAAGCCTCGGGTCGGAACCGGCCGGCTGGGCGGCGGAGGCACCGGGTCCCGGCGGATGCACCAGGCGGGGTCGATGTCATCGCGCAGGGTGATGACCTCGGCAGCCCGCAGGCCGCCGTCCGCGCCGCGACTGCGGTAATCGACGGTGGCGATGAGCGGTGACCTCATCCGGCCGCCCGGCGCGGCCCACCGCCAGAGTGTGGAGGTCTCGGCGATCTCCGCCGTCCCCGCCTCGGTCAGCCGCGAACCCTGGTATTCCGCCAACCGGAGGCGGCGGTGGCGGGTGGATCCCAACACCCTGTCGGCGCCGACCACGAGACAGTGGGCCCGGTGCCGCAGGGGGATGCGGAGGCGGTCGGGCGAGGCCACTCCGGGGTGATAGTGGGCGCTCCCCCTGCGGGCGAGGAGCGCGGGCAGGTGGCGCTGGGCGGCGGCCTCCGCGAGTGCCTCCCCCTCACCGGCGACCCAGTCGGGCACCTGGATCCGGGGGTCGGGAAGGGCGAGCCCCCGCAGCAGCTCGAGCCGGCGGTCCAGGGCCAGCCCCATGGTCCCCCTGCCGTCGAGGTGGAGGAGGTCGATGGCCAGGTAGACGGCGGGAAGCCTCTGCTGGGTCGCCGCCCCCAGGGCCATCCTCTCCCCCAGGGCGACCAGATCGGGGCAGCCGGACGGGTCGAGAACGGCGACGACTCCATCGATGACGGCGGCGCGGGGCGCCAGCGGCTCGGCGGCGGCCACGATCTCCGGGTACCGGTCGCTGACGTCGGCGAGCGTCTCGCTCTGAAGTCGGATGGCTCCGAGGGAGGCGAAGAGGAGCGTCCGGGCGCCGTCCCAGTCGATCGAGAAGCGGAAGTCGGGATCGTCGAAGGCTCCGACGCAGGGGACGGAGAACTCCGGAAGTACCCGTCCCGGCAGCGCCGGAGGGACGGGAAGGCGAAGGGGAAGAGCGGCGTCGTCAGCGCCGGGACGCCTGCCGCGATCGGCGGTCGGTCGCACCCTGGTCAGGACGCGCGGCGGCGACGGGCGGAGGCGGTGGCCCGTTCCGGCTCGGTCTCGTCGGCGAGGGCCGCCTGCCGCTGCCGGGAGGAGGCCTCGACCGACGCCTTGAGGACGGCCATCAGGTCGGTGATCTGGACGAGCGGCGGCGACGGGATGCGCTCCAGCGGCCGGTCGTTGAGCTTCGCCTCGACGAGGCTCTGGACGGCGTCTCGATACCCATCCCGATGCCGGGCGGGGTCGAAAGGCGCCGCGAGGTTCTCAACCAGCATCACCGCCATCTCCAGCTCGCGGGCGTGGACCTCGACCTCGGCGTCAGGGAGGGTGAGCTGGCCCGGGTCACGGATCTCGTCCGGCCAGTGCAGGGTGTTGAGCAGGATCGCCCCCTCGTGGAGGGCGAGGCGGCAGAGGTGCTCACGGTCGCGCAGGGCAACCTTGCCGACCGCCACCTTCCCGGTCTTCTCCAGCGCCTTCCTCAGAAGCTGGTACGGCTTGAGCCCGACGGCCTCGGGCTCGAGGTAGTAGGCACCCTTGACGTAGACGCCGGCGTCGATCTCGGAGTCCTCGCAGAACTCCAGGATCTCGATGGTCCGGGTCGAGGCCAGGGGCAGGTTGTCCAACTCCTCGTCCTCGATCCGAACGTACTCGTCCTTGCCGACCTCGAAGCCACGGACAGCGTCGTTCCAGCCGACCTCGCAGTCCTCGACGGGACACCAGCGCTTGTTCCGGAGCGGCGCGCCGTCCCGCGGGCAGAGGAGGCGGAAGGAGACCCCCTTCGACTCGTTGGCGAGGTACATCCGCACCGGGATGGCGACCATCCCGAAGCTGATGGCACCCCGCCACATCGACCTGGGCATCGATCGAGTATATGCGCGCATCCCCGATCGCGGCGACAGCGACCGGGCACCGTGCTAGGCGGTCAGCTGGTCCCTCACCACTGCCGGTTGGTGGCGGGCGAGCTGCCGAGCAGGTCCAAACCGGGATCCTCGACGGGGACGAAAGCGGACTCCACCGCCACCCGACCCGGGCCGATGCAGCGCAGCCAGAGGTAGCGGTTCCCCCACGACCGCCACGAGCGCCAGGTCCCGCCCGGGTGCTCGAAGTGGAGGTGCATGGAGACGGAGAGGTCCTTGTAGAGCAACGCGGTGGGCTTGATGAGGATCGTCTCGCCGGGCCCGAGGCGCCGGACGAAGGCGTTCCCCTTGGCGTGGAGCAGCACCAGCCCGGGAGCCCTCGGTGCCGTGAAACGGTCCAGGAACTGGCCCATCGGGAAATGGGTCTCCTGGTCGTTGCCCTTCTGGGTACTGAAGAAGATCCCGCTCATCACCCAGTCGTAGGCGGTGGTCCCGCTGGCGATCAGCATGGTGTGCTCACGCACCTCGACACCGCTGCCGACCTGGATCGGCAGGGCCACGATCTCTCCCGCCGCATCGTGGCTGAACGCTATATGTCCCTTGCCGCTCGCCTGGACCATCACCAGAGGCATGCCCGCGAACGTCCGGCTCCAGCCGCCCCGGAGCTTCACGGTGTCGATGCTCACCCCGTCGTCGCGAAACAGCAGGGTGTGGTGCATGAAGAAGACGGATTCGCCGCCGTCGAGGGTCACATCCGCCACCGGGACCACGGTCCCCTCGATCTGGCAGGTGGACTGGCCGAACTGGATCCGGGCCATGTCCTTGACCGCGGGAAGCTGGGTCCATCCTGAAGTGTCCTGAATTGCCCGGATATCGACGGGGGCACCGCAGGAGGGGCAGCTCGTGCCGGGGTTCTGGCTCGACAAGCCGCACCAGGGGCAGCTGTAGGAGCCCGGCGCGGCGGTCGCCTGAGCTGGCGGCTGGGCCATGGAGGGCGGCGGCGGCGGGGGCGCGAATGGCATGCCAGGCGGCGCGAATGGCATGCCGGGCAGCCCGAATGGCATCCCGGGCGGGGGCCCGGCCGGGGGGGGCGGCTGCGAGCCGGGCGGAGGGCTCCAGCCCGGCTGAACCTGCCCCGGGGGCGTCGGATTGCCGGGCGTGCCCCAGTTCGGAGAACCCTGTCCCGGAGAGGGCGCCGGGTTGGCGGGAGAGCCCCAGTTCGGGCCGGTACCAGGCGGCGGCGGGTTGGAGGCCATCTCGCCGCTACTCGGTCGCGTGGTGGACGTACATCGACTGGATGCCGATCCGCCCCGGCCCAGTCATCCGTACCATGTGCAGCCCGGCCCCGCCGAAGAGCCCGGTGGAGAGCTTCTGGCTCTCGACCGTCATCTGCACCGACGAGTCCTTGTAGAGGAAGGCGCCCGGCTCGAGAAGGATCGACTGCCCGGCCGCGAGCAGGCGCTCGAAGACGTTGCCGTAGCCGTGGAGGATGAGCAGCCCCGGCTGGCCGGCGACGACGAAACGGTCCATGAACATCCCCTGCCCTCCGAAGAGTGCGGTGCGCATTCCCTGGATCCGGGTGTACGAGTACTGAACGGTGTGGGAGGCGAGCAGAAAGGCGTGCTCCCGCACGTCCACCTCCATGGACGGGTGGAGAGGCAGCACGACCAGCTCGCCGGTGGCGTCGCGGGAGAAGGCAATCCGGCCGGGGCCGCGAGCGGTGGTCACGATGTGCGGCATCCCGGCGAATGAGCGCTTGACCATACCCGGAAGGGGCATCACGGCAACCGGGACGGTCTCGTCCTTCCAGAGCATGACGTGGTGCTCGAAGAAGATCCCGTCCTCAGGCGAGAGGGTGATCTCGGCGACCGGGACGAGCTCCCCCTCCACCTGGCAGGCCGAGGACCCAAAGTGAAACTCGGTCATGTCCCGCAGCCGGGGGGCCTCCCGCCACCCCGAGTCGGACACCAGGTTGCGGACGTCGAGAGGCGCCCCGCAGATCACACAGCTCTGGGCACCGGCCGGGCTCTGGCCATGGCACCACTGGCACTCGACGCGCTGGCCAACGGCTTCCATGGCAATTCTCCCTGTTGCGGACGGCAAGATCGTAACCACCAGGCCGGCGGTCATGTGGGACCGATCCGGCGGCCGGGAACGGACGGAGGGGAAGGCGTCAGCCTGCGGGCGGTTGCGGTGGAGCGGGTGGGGCGTCAGGCGCGACCCGCGGCGCGGCAGGAGCCGGCGCGGCGCCGACCGGCTGGCCGCATCCGGCGCAGAAGCGGGCTCCGGCTGCCAGCTCGGCTCCACACCCGGTGCAGTGAGCCGCACCCAACGGTCCACCGCAGCTGGGACAGAAGCGGCCTCCGGCGGGGCTGGTCGCCTGGCACTTGGGGCACTGGACGGTCGCCGCCGCGGGTGCCGGGGCGGGCGGCGCGTAGCCGCCGCCGGCGCCGCCGGGAAAGCCGGGGCCCGCAGCCGGAGCCGGAGCGGCCTGGACCGGCTGCGCCATCTGCCCGCCCAGGCCGAAGCCGGCGGCCATGAACGCGGGCGAGACCGCCCCGCCGCCCTGAGCCATCCCCTGGCCGGCGCCCAGCGCCATCTCGCCCGCCGCGTATCCCTGGAAGGAGCCGGCCAGCCGCGAGTAGGCCGTGTCCTTGCTGAACTGTTCCAGCCGCTTCTGGGACTCGTCGTCGAGACTGATCGTGAAGTTCCCCATCCGGGCGACGGTCAGGCCGTAGGTGGCGAGCTGCTGGTTCGCCAGCTCGATGATCGCCTTCTCGATGTCCTCGGTGTAGGCGGCGAGACCGAGGATCGGCCAGCCGTTGCGGACGATCTGCTTGGTGACGTCGGTGCGGAGCACCTTGAGCAGCTGCTCAGCCACCCAGTTGGTGACCGCGGAGTTGTCGGTGACGTCGACGGTGCCCACCAGGTTGACCAGCAGGGAGGCGGGCTCCACCACCTTGAGGCTGTAGTCGCCGAAGACGCGCAGCGACACGATCAGCGTGCTGACCGGGTCCTGGACCGAGTCGATCCTGCCCCCGAAGCGGTTCTGGGTGAACTCCCGGTTGCCGACGAAGTACAGCTCGGCGCGGTAGAGGTTGCCCCCGGTGAGAGCGTCGGCGAAGATGCCGAGGAAGGGCAGCTCGGTGGCGTCGATCGAGTGCCTGCCGGGCGGCAGGGTGCCCTTGACCTGACCCTGGTACATGAAGACCGCGACCTCGTCCGGGGCGACGATCGCGTGGGTGAAGCGCCGGATCTCGTGGTCAGGCCACTTGAAGACGATCTGGCCCTTGCGGTCGTCGGGGACCGCGATGTTCTCTCGTGCTCCCGGGAAGAAGCCAGGCATGGGCGTGTCTCTCCTCTCGCTGAACCGTCAGCAGATTATGGGTTCTGGGTCGGCAGGCCCAGGGCGCGGCGCACCGACCCGATCTGGAGCAAGGCCCACAGGCCTCCCGCGACGACCGCGAGGCCGAAGCCACCCATGGCGATCAGGGCGCAGATCACCAGCACGGTGAGCGCGCCGTGCACCCCCGCCGTCGCGACCAGGATCATGAGGAGGATCCACGCGCAGATGGCGGCCAGCGCGGCGGCGGCACCGACAACGGCCAAGCCCACCCCGACCAGGGCGCCGAGGGCCCGATCGATGCCGGAGCGCGGGGAGAGATTCGGGCTGGGGTTGAACCAGGGCCGCACGGCTGCAGCTTAGTCGGCCGGGTGGCGGAGCGTCAAAGTACGGGGAAACGCTCTCGCCTGCGGGCCACGACGGCAGCACGGTGATGGCCCGCCAGTCCGGGGGGCGCGAGTACGATGGTGCGGAACGCGCCGTCGGCGCTCGGCGGATGCGCCGGTGAGGGCGGCGGAGCCCCCCGACGCATCACCCACCGCACCTCATCCCTCCTCGGAGCCGCGCCCGTTGGCCACGTCCAGGAACCCCGTCCCCCCCCGCCGCCCGCGAGCCGCAGCCACGGTGCCGGCACCCATCGCGACGCTCACCGCCCGCGTCGTGATCGAGCAGCCGCGACCCGTCGTGGAGTGCGGAGCGCTGCCGGCCAAGGCCACCGCAGGGATACCCCTCGCCATCAGCGGCTCGATCTTCGCGGACGGCCACGATCTGGTCATGGGGTGGGTCCGCCACGGCCGGCCCGGCTCCGGCGGGGGCACCGCCGAACGCTGGCAGGAGCTCCCGATGCGAGCGCTCGGCGACGACCGATTCGGCGCCGTCATCACCCCCACACGGGTGGGACCGTGGTCCTTCGAGATCGTCGCCATGCCCGACCTCTACGGCAGCTGGGTCGGCGAGCTCCGGGTCCGCCTCGATGCGGGCCAGGACATCGACCTCGAGCTGGAGGAGGGGGCACGGATGGCGGACCGGGCGGCGGCCCTCCCCGGCACCGGCGACGGCGACCGCCTGGAGCTGGGCGCCCTGTCCACCCGCCTGCGCGACCCGAGCGTGACGCAGGCGCATCGCCTCCACGAGGCGGCACGGCCCCCGGCGGTGGCGCTGATGCGGCGCACGGCCGACCGCGAGACCGCCACGCGCTCCGGACCGTGGCGGCTCATCGTGGAGCGCGAGCTGGCTGGGTTCTCCGCCTGGTACGAGATGTTCCCGAGGTCGGAGGGGGCGCAGCCGCCCCGCAGCGGCACCTTCCGGACCGCGGCCGCCCGGCTTCCCGCCATCGCCGCCATGGGTTTCGACGTGGTCTACCTCCCTCCCATCCACCCGATCGGCCACAGCTTCCGCAAGGGGCCGAACAACGCGACCGAGTCGGCGCCCGCGGATGTCGGCTCCCCCTGGGCCATCGGGGCGGCAGAGGGTGGCCACACCGCTGTCCACCCCGACCTCGGGACCCTCGACGACTTCGCCCTCTTCGTGGCGGAGGCCAGTCGCCAGGGTCTGGAGGTCGCCCTCGACTACGCGCTTCAGTGCAGCCCTGACCATCCCTGGGTCGGCGAGCACCCGGAGTGGTTTCGCCACCGCGCCGACGGGACCGTCCGCTACGCGGAGAACCCGCCGAAGCGCTACCAGGACATCTACCCGCTGGACTTCGGCACAGTGGACCGCGCCGGTCTCTGGGCAGCGCTCCGCGACGTGGTGCTCTTCTGGATCCGGCACGAGGTGCGGATCTTCCGGGTCGACAACCCGCACACCAAGCCGTTCGCTTTCTGGGAGTGGTTGATCGCCGAGATCCACCGCCACCATCCGGACGTCGTCTTCCTGGCCGAGGCGTTCACTCGGCCGGCGGTGATGCAGCGGCTGGCCAAGCTCGGCTTCAGTCAGTCCTACACGTATTTCACCTGGCGCACCACCAAGGCGGAGCTGAGCGAGTACCTCACCGAGCTGTCCCAGACCGACAGGGTGGACTGGTTCCGGCCCAGTTTCTGGGTCAACACCCCCGACATCCTCCATGCCTATCTCCAGCAGGGAGGACCGGCGGCCTTCCGGGTGCGCGCGACCCTGGCGGCGACGACCGCCCCGTCCTGGGGGATGTACAGCGGCTACGAGCTCTGTGAGCGGGTGGCTGCCGAGCCCGGCAGCGAGGAGTACGCGTGCTCCGAGAAGTACCAGCTTCGGCCGCGCGATTGGAACCGCGCGGACAGCCTCGCCCCGTACATAACCCGGCTCAACGAGATACGGCATCGCCACCGCGAGGCGATCGCGCTGCTGCCGGCACTGCGCATCCAGGAGATCAAGAACGACAGCATGCTCTGCGTCAGCCGGGTGAACCAGGCGCGCGACGACGCGCTCCTGGTGGTGGTCAACCTCGACCCTTACCATCCCCAGGAGGGCACTATCTGGCTCGACTTGGAGGGGCTCGGCATCCCCGGGGACATCCCCTTCGAGGCACACGACGAGCTGACCGGCACCACCTACGTCTGGCAGGGACCGGAGAGCTATGTCCGCCTCGACCCGGCCCAGCAGTCAGCCCACGTTCTCCACCTCCGGCAGCGATGAGCGACATGGTGTCCGCGCCCACCTCCAGCACGGTGGCCCCCGCGCCCGAGCCCCGGCCCGCCGGCGTGACACCCACGGCTCCGGCCCCGCGAACCTCTCCTGACGGGCAACCGGGCGCGGGCGACCGGGACCCGCTCTGGTTCAAACGCGCGGTCTTCTACGAGGTGCTGGTCCGCGGATTCGCGGACAGCAACGACGACGGCGTCGGCGACTTTCCGGGGCTGATCCAGCGCCTCGACTACCTGCGCTGGCTGGGCGTCGACTGCCTCTGGCTGCTGCCGTTCAACGACTCCCCACTCCGCGACGGCGGCTACGACATCAAGGACTACTACTCCGTCCTGCCCGCCTATGGCACGGTCGACGACGTCCGCGAACTGGTCTCCCGGGCTCACGACATGGGGATGCGCGTGGTCATGGACCTCGTCCTCAATCACACCTCCGACCAGCATCCCTGGTTCCAATCCGCCCGCTCGTCGCCGACCTCACCACACCGCGACTACTACGTCTGGTCGGACACCAAGAACCGGTACACCGACGCCCGGATCATCTTCGTCGACACCGAGACCTCGAACTGGACCTGGGACGAGAGCGCTGGGGCCTACTACTGGCATCGTTTCTTCAGCCATCAGCCCGACCTCAACTACGACAATCCCAAGGTCCACGAGGAGATGGTGGACATCTGCCGCTTCTGGCTCGACGTGGGGATCGACGGTTTCCGTCTCGACGCGGTCCCCTACCTCTACGCGCGCGACGGCACCAACTGCGAGAACCTACCGGAGACCCACGCCTTCATCGCCGAGTTGCGGGCGACCCTCGACCGCGAGTACGGCGGCGGCCGCGTGCTCCTGGCCGAGGCCAACCAGTGGCCTGAGGACGTGGTCGACTATTTCGGGACCGAGGAGAGCCCCCAGTGCCACGTGTGCTTCAACTTCCCGCTCATGCCCCGGATCTTCATGGGGCTGCGCCGGGAGCAGCGCTACCCGATCACCGAGATCCTGGAGCGCACCCCGGCGCTTCCCACCGTGAGCGCGCAGTGGGGGATCTTCCTGCGCAACCACGACGAATTGACCCTGGAGATGGTCTCCGATGAAGAGCGCGACTACATGTGGCAGGAGTACGCGCGGGATCCCAGGATGAAGCTCAACCTGGGCATCCGGAGGCGTCTCGCCCCGCTGGTCAACAATGGACGGCGGCAGATGGAGCTCTTCTACGGGATGATCCTCTCCCTGCCGGGCAGCCCGATCCTCTACTACGGTGACGAGATCGGCATGGGCGACAACATCTACCTCGGCGATCGGGACGGGGTCCGCACCCCGATGCAGTGGAGCGCCGACCGCAACGGCGGCTTCAGCCGTGCCGACTTTGCGCAGCTCTACCTCCCCCCGCTGATGGACCCTGTGTACGGGTACCAGTCGGTGAACGTCGAGGCTCAGCGGCGCAGCGAGACCTCGATGCTCCAGTGGCTCCGCCGCTTCGTCGCCGTCCGGCGGCGCTGGCCGGTCTTCGGCCTGGGGAGCTTCGAATCGCTCAATGCGACCAACCCGTCGGTGTTTGCGTACCTCCGCACCCACGAGGATCATGCGGTACTGTGCGTGAACAACCTTTCGCGGTTCGCCCAGCCGGTGGAGCTGGACCTTCGCAGGTACGCCGGGATGACCCCTGTGGAGATGCTGGGGAGGGTCCACTTCCCGAAGGTCCGGGAGCTGCCCTATCTGCTCACCCTCGCCCCCCACGGGTTCTACTGGTTCAGCATCGAGAGCATTCCATGAGGCCTTCCGCGCCGTGGCTCTGAACACCGATCCCAGCGCGATGCGGCTGGAGCCGTTCGGCATCGCCGGCGCGACCGGCGACATCCGGTCGTGGCTGCTGAGGGCGCGCTGGTTCGGCGGCAGGCAGCACCGGGTGGAGCGGGTCGAGCTGGACGACCTCGCGGTGCTCCGGGCCGCGGACCCGGCCGTCCTCTTCACCCTCTGGCGGGTCGACTACGCGGACGCGCCCACGGAGACCTACAGCCTCCCGCTGGGGATCAGGCTGGGCCCCCACCCGATCGCCGATCTGGGCCCCGATCACCTGATCGGGACGGTGGCGTCGGCAGGCGGCTCGCTGCTCGTCTACGACGCCCTGGCCGATCCCGAAGCCGCGGTCGAGCTGTGGCGGATGCTGGCCGAGGAGCGGGAGGTCGAGACCGGCGCCGGTCGGCTGATCAGCCGGCGTCTGGTTGGCATCGACCCCGGCATCGCCGATCGTCCCCGGCTCCTGGACGTGGAGCAGAGCAACTCCGCGGTGGTCCGGGGCCACGTCGACTTCCTCAAGTGGAGCCGGCGCATCGAGCCGGGTCCCAGCGTGGAGCTGGAGATGGCCCACACCCTCGGGGAGCGGCACTTCGCTCACGTGCCGGCCCTTCACGGGCATCTGAGCTACCGACGCGGAGCGGGCGCACCCGCCCTCCAGGCGCTGCTGCACGCCTATCTCCACAACGGCACGCAGGGGTGGACGCTGGCCCTCACGTCGCTGCGCGATCTCTACGCGTCTGCGGAGGAGGCCGGGACGGGTTCCGCCCTGGAGCGCTGGGAGTTGGTCGACGACCAGGGCGGGTCCTTCCAGGGCGAGGCCGCCCGGCTGGGCACGGTCACCGCCGAGCTGCACCTGGCCCTCGCCGATCCTGAGCACAGCGGCGTCCTCGCCCCGGAGGCGGTCGGCCCCGCGCAGCTCTCCGCCTGGGCGGACGCGATGACCGGCCAGCTCGATCGCCTGCTGACCTCGGGCGACCCCGTCCTCGCCCCGCTGCGCGAGAGGCGGGAGACGCTGGTCGCCCGATTCGACGCGCTCCGCCGCCTCGGCGAGGGCGGTCTAGCGATCCGGGTTCACGGCGACTACCACCTCGGCCAGGTTCTCCGAACCGACGAGGGGTGGAAGATCATCGACTTCGAGGGGGAGCCGGCCGGCGAGGTCGAGGCGCGGCGCCGGCGCTCCTCGCCGCTCCGCGACGTGGCGGGCATGCTCCGCTCCTTCGATTACGCCGCCGCGGCGGCGCTGGCGGAGCGGATGCGGCCCCACGATCCCCTCTGGCACCACCTCTCGGCTGCCGGCGAGGCCTGGGCGGTCGCCAATCGCGACGCCCTCTGGGCCGCCTACCTGGAGCGCGTCGACGGGACCGGGCTCCTCCCCGAGGGCGGCGGCGCCCTGGTGGTCCGGCGCGCCTTCGAGGTCAGCAAGGCGGTCTACGAGGTCGGCTACGAGCTCGGTCACCGACCCGGCTGGGTGGGGATACCCCTCCATTTCCTGCTGGCGGCGACGCCGTGACCACGCCGCGGAGCCTCTCCCTCGCCGCCGACTGTGCCCGGCTGGCGGCGGGCACCCACCACGATCCCCACCAGGTCCTCGGCCCCCACCCCACCGGCGGCGCGGTGGTGGTGCGCTTCTTCCACCCCGAGGTGGTCGAGGTCTCGGTGGCTCACGCCGGGGGGGTCGTGCCGATGCGGCGGGTCGACGAGCGTGGCCTCTTTGAGGCCGTCGTTCCCGCCAAGGAGCTGGCCGGCTACCGGCTGCGCTGTCGCACCGCCAACGCCAGCTGGGAGATGGACGACCCCTACCGCTTCTGGCCCTCGCTGGGCGAAGTCGACCTCCACCTCATCGGAGAGGGGACCCATCGCGAGCTCTGGCGCCGGCTCGGGGCGAGGGTGATGGACCACCAGGGGGTCAGCGGAGTCGCCTTCGCGGTCTGGGCTCCCAACGCCCGGGGGGTCAGCCTGGTGAGCGATGCCAATGGGTGGGATACCCGTCTCCAGCCGATGCGCTCGCTCGGGAGCAGCGGGGTTTGGGAGCTCTTCGTCCCCGATATCGGGGCCGGGACCAAGTACAAGTTCCGGGTCATCCGCGCCGACGGGCGGCGGATCCTCAAGGCGGACCCGATGGCCAGGGCGACGGAGACGCCGCCGAAGACGGCCAGCATCGTGGAGAGGAGCACCCACGAGTGGGGGGACCAGTCGTGGCTCGCCCAGCGTGCGGCCCAGCCCCTGCTCAACCGCCCCATCTCGATCTACGAGGTCCATCTCGGCTCCTGGCGCCGGAGCCCCGACGGTCACGTCCTCGGCTACCGCCAGCTGGCCGAGGAGCTGGCCGACTACTGCGTGCAGAGCGGTTTCACCCATGTCGAGCTGCTGCCCGTGAGCGAGCACCCCTTCGACGGCTCCTGGGGCTACCAGGTCTCCAGCTACTACGCGCCGACCGCCCGCTTCGGCAACCCGGACGATTTCCGCCACTTCGTGGACCACCTCCACCAGCGTGGCGTGGGAGTGATCCTCGACTGGGTGCCCGGACACTTCCCCAAGGACGACTGGGCGCTCGCCCGCTTCGACGGCACCGCCCTCTACGAGCACGCCGACCCCCGCCGGGGCGAGCAACCGGACTGGGGCACGCTGATCTTCAACTTCGGTCGCGTCGAGGTCCGCAACTTCCTCATCGCCAACGCTCGCTTCTGGATCGAGGAGTACCACGTGGACGGGCTGCGCGTCGACGCCGTCGCCTCGATGCTCTATCTCGACTACTCGCGAAAGCCGGGCGAATGGCTCGCCAACCAGTACGGGGGCAACGAGAACCTGGACACCATCGCCTTCCTCCGCCAGTTCAACGAGGCGGTCCATGGCGACTATCCCGGGGTGATCAGCGTTGCCGAGGAGTCGACGTCCTGGCCCGGGGTGTCCCGCCCCACGTCTGGCGGAGGGCTGGGTTTCACCTTCAAATGGAACATGGGGTGGATGCACGACACCCTCGAATACATGACCAAGGACCCCATCTACCGGCGCTATCACCACAACGACATGACCTTCGGTTTCCTCTACGCCTGGACCGAGAACTTCGTGCTGCCCCTCTCCCACGACGAGGTGGTGCACGGTAAGGGGTCGCTGCTGAGCCGGATGTCGGGCGATCGCTGGCAGCAATTCGCCAACCTGCGCGCCCTCTTCGGCTGGATGTGGGCGTACCCCGGCAAGAAGCTGCTCTTCATGGGGGGAGAATTCGGCCAGGACGCGGAATGGGCCCATGACCGCTCGATCGACTGGCATCTGGTCGAGTTCCCGGAGCACCGGGGGTTGCAGCGCCTGGTCCAGGATCTCGGCGCCCATTACCGTGAGATCCCAGCGCTCTGGGAGCGCGACCACGAGCCCGACGGGTTCCAGTGGATCGACGCCGCCAATGCCGGTCAGAACGTCTTCATCTTCCTCCGCCGGGATGGCAAGGGCAGGCCCGGGCTCGTCTGCGTGGCCAACTTCTCGCCGGCCACCCGCTACGGGTTCCGCGTCGGCGTTCCGCTTCCCGGGCGCTGGCGAGAGGTGATGAACACCGATTCCGAGGTGTACGGCGGCAGCAACCAGCGCAATCTCGGGAGCGTGGTGGCCGAGCGGATCGAGTGGCACGGCCTGCCCTACTCGGCGTCGGTCACAGTCCCCCCGCTCGGGGTGGTGTGGCTCGCCCCCGAGGACCAGCCGCAGTGATCCGGCCGGCTCGCGAGAGCCGATCGGTGGATCGGGAAGGTGACCGGAGGGCGCACTCTGACGCTTCCCCCATTGCAGCGGTTAGGGTTAGCCGGAGAGATGAGGTCGGGAATTCGCCGGCCTTCCGCCTCGTTGGTTCAGCTGCGGGTTGATGCGCCATGGACATGCTGGCGATTCGCAAGCGACTTGAAGGGGAGAAATCCCGCCTCGAGGGCGTGCTCGACGCCGCCGGACGAGGCCTGGGTGGCGAGGAGGGTGTCCGGCCCGACCAGCTCCCCGCCGAGCAGGCCGCCGATACCCTGAACCGGGAGCTGGACACGTCGGTGGAGGTGCGGGTGAGATCCGAGCTCGCCGCTGTCGAAGCGGCACTGGGCCGGCTGGATGCGGGCCGGTACGGGCTCTGCGAGGTCTGCGGCGGGGAGATCGCCGAGGCCCGGCTGGAGGCGATGCCCGCGGCCCGCTACTGCGTCGCCGATCAGGCTCGGGCGGAGAAGGACGCGCGGCTGCGCGGCGCCCACTGAGGGAGCGGCGAGCATCCGGGCTCCGTCGACGTTGCCATCCGTGCCCGGCGGACGCTCCCGCGCAACCCCTCCCCGGGACGAGCGATGAGCACGGTGGGCGATAGCGGGTTGGAGAGCGCCGACCACTGGGCCATGGGAGTGGCACTGGAGCTGGCCCGGAGCTGCGATTACGCGACCAGCCCCAACCCCATGGTTGGTGCCGTGGTCGTTCGCGACGGGGAGGTCCTCGGTCGGGGCCGGACCGCTCCCGCCGGCGGCCCCCATGCGGAGGTGACCGCGCTCCGGGAGGCGGGCGATGCCGCGCGCGGAGCCACCCTGGTCGTCTCCCTCGAACCCTGCTGCCACCACGGCCGGACCCCACCCTGCACCGAGGCGGTCGTCGCCGCCGGTATCTCTCGCTGCGTCGCCGCCATGCCCGACCCCAACCCACGGGTGAGCGGCGGTGGTCTGGAGAGCCTCCGCCAGGTCGGCATCGAGGTCACCGTGGGAGTGGAGGCCGAGGCCGCACGGCTGCTCAACGAGCAGTACCTCCGCTGGGTGACGGCAGGGCTGCCCTTCGTCACCGCCAAGTTTGCCTCCTCCCTGGACGGCCGCATCGCCACCGCTGCCGGCGAGTCCCGCTGGATCACCGGTGACGCGGCACGCCATCTCGGCCATCTGCTCCGCCATCGCCACGACGCCCTACTGGTCGGGGTGGGGACCGTGCTGGCGGACGACCCGAAGCTGTCGACCCGCCTCGAGGGGACCGTGGCCCGCCAGCCGCTCCGGGTGGTGGTCGACAGCCGGCTCTCGCTCCCGCCGGCCGCGCGCGTGATCGGGGACGACGGCAGGTGCGTGATCGCCACCACCTCGGAGGCCCCTGCCCCCGCCCGCCGGGTCCTCGAGGCAGCCGGGGCCAGGGTGATCGCCTTCGCACCTGGCGCGGACGGACGGGTGCCTCTCGGCGAGGTGCTGAAGCTCCTGGCTGAGGAGGAGCGCATCAGCGTCCTGGTGGAGGGCGGCGCCCAGGTCCACGGTTCCCTCTTCGACCAGGAGCTCGCCGACCGGGTGGTCGCCTTCATCGCTCCCCGCGTCGTGGGGGGCGAGGGGGCACCGTCCGCCGTGGCAGGCCGGGGCGTGGCCACGCTGGCCGCGGCCGCGCCGCTCGCCGGGGTCACCGTGGAGCGTGCTGGCGACGACATCGTGGTGAGCGGGTACTGTGTGCGCCGTCAGGGCGGCGCGCCGCCGGTTCAGGGTGGAGTGTGAGCTGGTGTTCTCCGGGATCGTCACCGAGTTGGGCGAGGTGCTGGCCGAGGTCGGGCCACAGGGCGGCCGTCTCCGCGTCGCCGCGCAGGGGCTTCCGGCCGACCTGCGCATCGGCGAGAGCGTGGCGGTGAGTGGGACCTGCCTGACCGTCGTCGAGATGGCGGGCGGCGGCTTCAGCGCCGACGTGATGCCGGAGACCGCGCGACGGACCACCCTGGGGACGCTGCGGCGAGGCGACGCCGTCAACCTCGAGGCGTCGCTCGCATTCGGGGAGCGGGTCGGCGGCCATCTGGTCAGCGGCCATGTGGACGGGGTGGGCACCGTCATCGAGACCCACCCCGAGGGCGACGCCCGCTGGGTCAGCATCGCCCTCCCCGACGCCCTCGCACGCTACACGGTCGAGAAGGGGTGCATCGCGGTCGACGGCATCAGCCTCACGGTGGTGAACGCCGGGCGCGATCGCTTCACCGTCTCGCTCATCCCCCACACCCTGGCGACCACCACGGCGGGGCACTGGCGAGCCGGCTCCCCGGTGAACCTCGAGGCGGATCTCGCCGCCAAGTACGTGCAGCGCGGGCTGGGGTGGGAGGCGGCGCCATGAGCCTGGACCGGATCGAGGACGCGATCGACGACATCCGCGAGGGGCGCTTCGTCATCGTCGTGGACGACGAGGACCGGGAGAACGAGGGCGACCTCTGCATGGCCGCCGGCCTCGTGACCTCCGAACAGATCAACTTCCTGCTCTCCCACGCCCGCGGCCTCCTCTGCGTGGCCTGCGAGGGCGGACGGCTGGACGCCCTCCAACTTCCTGACATGGTCGACCACAACACGTCGCTTCACGAGACGGCCATGACCGTGACCGTGGACGCCGCCGGGGAGGGGGTGACCACCGGGGTCAGCTCCCACGATCGGACGGTGACCATCCGTCACCTCGCCGACCCCGAACGGGGAGCGGGGGACTTCACCCGCCCCGGACACGTCCAGCCGCTCCGCGCCCGCCCCGGCGGGGTGCTCAAACGGGCCGGGCACACCGAGGCGATCGTGGACCTCTGCAAGATGGCCGGCCGGGAGCCCTGCGGGGTGCTCTGCGAGATCCTCCGGGAGGACGGCGTCGTCGCCCGGCGCGCCGACCTCGACGGGTTCGCCCGGCTGCACGGCCTGCGCATGGTCACGATCGAGGACCTGATCCGCCACCGGCGGCTCACCGAGACGCTGGTGGTGCGGCGCGCCGAGACCCGGCTGCCCACGCGATGGGGTGTCTGGCGGTGCGTCGGCTACGAGGACCTCATCGACCACGACCCCCACGTGGCCCTGGTTCTGGGCGAGATCTCCGAGGAGGACCCCGAGCCCGTCCTCTGCCGGGTGCACAGCGAGTGCCTGACCGGGGACGTCTTCGGCTCCCAGCGCTGCGACTGCCAGGCGCAGCTCCATCTCGCCATGCAACTGATCGCGGAAGAGGGCCGCGGGGTCCTCGTGTACCTCCGCCAGGAGGGCCGCGGCATCGGGTTGCTCGACAAGCTGAGGGCGTACGCCCTCCAGGACGCGGGCGCGGACACGGTGCAGGCCAACCTCGATCTCGGTCTCCCCGTCGACACCCGGGACTACGGCATCGGGACCCAGATCCTCGCCGACCTCGGTGCCCGGCGGCTGCGGGTGTTGAGCAACAACCCGCGCAAGTACTTCGCCCTCTCCGCCTACGGCCTCGAGGTGGTGGAGCACCTGCCCCTGGTGACACCCCCCACGCCCGACAACATCCGCTACCTCCGCACCAAGCGGGACAGGCTCGGCCACCTCTTCGACGCGACCCTCGCCGTGGAGCCCGCGGATGCCGCTCCAACTCCGCCGGCCGATCCCGACGCCAGCCCCCCGGCCACCGAGCCCTGACCGCCGGCCCGCCGCCGGGGCCCGGCGGTCAGCTCCGCCGCCTCACGGCAGCCTGGAGCGCGGGTGTGGGGCGCCGGCGATGTGACAGGATCACGCCCATGAAGGTCGGGGACGGCGACGTGGACAGCAGCCGGGTGGACGCCACCGGGATGCGGGTCGCGATCGTGGTGGCGCGCTTCAACGAGGTCGTGTCCCAGCGACTGCTGAGCGGTGCCATGGACGCCCTGATCCGGCACGGAGCGGCCGAGAAGGACATCGCCGTGCACTGGGTGCCGGGGAGCTTCGAGCTCCCCTTCGTGGCCCAGGAGGTGGCCATCTCCGGAGGTGCCGACGCCATCGTCTGCCTCGGGGCGGTGATCCGGGGGGAGACCACCCACTACGACCTGGTCGCGGACGGCGCCGCCCGAGGAGTCGCCCGGGTATCGCTGGAGCATCGAGTGCCCTGCGGGTTCGGTGTGCTCACCACCGAGACGCTGGAGCAGGCCATGGAGCGCGCGGGCGGCAAGCACGGCAACAAGGGTGCCGATGCAGCCCTCGCAGCCGTCGAGACCGCCCGGCTGGCGAGGGAGATACGCGGTGCGGCGCGGAGAGAGTCAGGCGCGTCCCAGGCGCCCTCAGGCTGACCGGGAGCGGAGGCTCAGGTCGCGGAGCGCGCGACCACGCGGGTCTTGCCTGGCAACCGCACCGTGAAGGTGGATCCCTGGCCCTCCACCGAGGTGGCGGTGACGTCGCCGCCCAACCTGCGGACCAGCTCCCGGCAGAGGTAGAGGCCCAGGCCCGTGCCGCCGATCCCCTGCGTGGCCGTGGTCACGATGCGGCCGAAGCGGGTGAAGAGGCGACCCATGTCGGAGGGCGCGATCCCCACACCCTGGTCACTGATGTCCACGGCGACCTGCCTGCCCGCCCGCCGCAGCCGGATCCCGATCTCGCCGCCCTCCGGCGAGTACTTGACCGCGTTGTCGATGATGTTGGAGAAGACGCGCAGCAGCTGACCCCGATCGCCGAGCACCGGCGCCGGACCCGTTCCGAGATCCAGGTCGACGTGGTGGCGCTCGGAGCCGTCCACCCGGACGGCGGCTTCGGCGACGACGACGGCAAGATCGACCGGCTCGCGTGTCGGGTCGAGTCGCGTCTCGTCGAGCCGGGCCATCTCGACCAGCTCGGTGACCAGCTGCATCATCAGCTCCACGCTCTGGATCGACGACCCGACGGCCTCGCGTAGCCCCTCGGACAGCTCACCGAGCATGCCCGACTCCATCATCGAGAGGTAGCCGTAGACGATGGCGAGCGGGGAGCGGAGCTCGTGGGTGGTGAGGTTCATGAAATCCGACTTGAGCTTGTCGAGCGCCATCAACCGGTCCAGCCGCAGGTGCAGCGAGCTGACCTCATCGACGGCAGCCTCGGCGCCTGCGCGCACGTCTTCGCCACGTCCCTGGGTCGCATCCCGCACCGTCTGGACGACAGGGCCAACCCGGCCACGCGGGTCACGGAGCGGCACGACCTCGGCCTTGGCCATGGGCACGACGGCGCTGCTCGTTCTCGCGGCCGCCTGCGTCACGCGCCACCGGCGCGGAGCGCAACGCTGCCCGCGGGCATCGAAAGGTGATCAAACCCCCAGGCTCTCCGCATCATCCGCCCCGTTGTGCTGCCCTGATACCCCGACACGAGGGGAGCTCGATCATAGGTCCGTGATCGCGGCATCTCCCCGCGTTGCAGGATCGCGACCCGGGCGTCAGATCGTCCGTCACAGCCCCGAATTGGGCGCTCCGACGCCGCCTCAGTGGCGGAAGTGGCGCTCGCCGGTCAGGACGATCGCCATGCCAAGGGCGTCGGCCGCGGCGGTGACCTCGGCGTCGTTCTTGGACCCTCCGGGGTGGATGACCGCGCCGACGCCGGCCCTGCCCAGCGTCTCGAGGCCGTCGGGGAGCGGGAAGAAGGCATCGCTCGCAGCCACGGTCCCAGCCACCCGATCGCCGGCACGGGCGACGGCCAGCTCGGCCGCCTCGACCCTGGACATCTGGCCGGCCCCAACGCCCAGCGCCATCTGGTTGCCCACGATGACGATGGCGTTGGATTTGACGTGGCGGCAGACCCTCCAGGCCACCAGCAGGTCGCTCCACTCCGCGGCGGTCGGCTGCCGCTTGGATGCGACGGTCATCGAGGTCCGGTCCGCCGACACCCGGTCGCGGGTCTGCACCAGCAGTCCTCCGCTCAGGCTGCGCACGTCGTAGGCGGCGGCGCAGTCGGGACGGTCCAGGACCAGGACGCGGAGGCGCTCGCGACGCGCCAGCCGGGCGGCCGCATCCTCATCGACCGCGGGGCAGATGACGATCTCCAGGAAGGTCTTGGCCAGCTCCTGGGCGGTGGCGAGATCGAGTGTGCGGTTGAGCGCCACGATCCCGCCGTAGGCCGATCTCGGGTCGCAGGCGTGGGCGCGGCGATAGGCGTCGAGCGGGGAGTCCCCGGTGGCGAATCCGCACGGGTTGGTGTGCTTGATCACGGCGGCAGCCGGTTCAGCGAACTCGGCGACCAGGTTGGCGGCCGCGTCGGCGTCCAGCCAGTTGGTGAAGGAGAGGGCGGGCCCCTGCCGCTGGCGGGCGTTGGCGACCCCACCCGGGACTCCCGGCACCGCGTAGAGGGCTCCCCGCTGATGGGGGTTCTCCCCGTAGCGGAGCTCGGCGATCAGCGGTCCGCCGGTGGTGAAGTTGCGCCGCATCGGCCCATCCGACGGTTCGCCGGCGAGCCAGTCGGCGACCGCGGTGTCGTACGCGGCCACGTGGGCAAACGCCTCGGCGGCAAGCCGCGTCCGGGTGGCCGGGCTCACCGCCCCCGCCTCCTGGATCTCCGCCAGAACCTCGCCGTACTGGGAGGGCGACACGACGACGGCCACCGCGCCGCTGTTCTTCGCGGCGGCCCGGATCATGGTGGGCCCACCGATGTCGATGTTCTCGATCACCGTCTCCCGGTCGGCGCCGGAGGCGACGGCGGCGGCAAACGGGTAGAGGCTGACCACCACCAGGTCGATCGGCGCGTAGCCGTGCTCCTCCAGGGCCCGCATGTGCTCCGGGAGATCGCGGCGGGCGAGGATGCCGGCGTGGATGGCCGGATGGAGGGTCTTGACCCGGCCGTCCAGCATCTCGGGTGCGCCGGTGACCTCGCTGACCTGGCGCACCGGGATACCGGCATCCGCGAGGGCCTTGGCGGTGCCACCGGTGGCGATCAGCTCCACCCCGGCCTCGTGGAGACCGCGGGCGAAGTCAGCGAGACCCGACTTGTCGCTGACGCCGATGAGGGCTCTCACGTGAGGGAGTCTGCCTGAGAGGGGCGCACGTCCGCCACCTCGACCGGAGGCGCGATGCGAACCACGCGTCCCTCCCGCCGGATCCGCCCCTCGCACCAGAGCCGCACGGCCTCCGGGACCGCGATCCATTCCTGCTCGTGAATGCGCTCGCGCAGGCTCTCGGCGGTGTCGCCCTCGTGAACTGGTACCGCGTGCTGCAGGATGATCGGGCCGCCGTCGGTGATGCCGGGCTCCAGGAGCTGGACGGTGCACCCGCTGATCTTGACCCCGTGGTCCAGCGCGGCCTCGACCGCGTGCATGCCGCCGCCGAAGGCGGGGAGCAGCGACGGGTGAACGTTCAGAATGGCATCGGAAAAGGCGGCCAGGAACTCGTCGGTGAGAATGCGGTTGTATCCGGCGCAAACCACCAGCTCGACCTCGGCCAGGCGAAGGCGATCGCGCATCGCGCCGTCGCGGGCGCGGTCGTCATGGCCGTACCGGCTGAGCGGCATCACCTCAGCGGGGATGCCCCACCTGTCGGCGATCTCCAGGGCGCGGGCATCGCGCCGGTTGCTGATGACCAGTGCGATGCGGGCGGGGAAGCCCGGGGACGCCGCCGCGGCGCAGAGGGCCTCGAGGTTGCTCCCGCGACCGGAGACCAGGACCCCGACCCGGACCCCCGCGCTCATCGGAGGACGACTTGGTGACCGTCCCTGGCGTCGACGATCTCACCGAGGGGGATGACCGGCAGCCCGGCGGCGGAGACGGCGGCCGGGGAGGCCGCGGCGGCGGGCACGACCACCACCATGCCGACCCCCATGTTAAAGGTCCGCCACATCTCCTCGGCCCGGACCTCGCCCACCGCCTCCAGGGCGGTGAAGAGCGCCGGCACCTCCCACGCGTCCCGCTCGATCCGGGCAGCCATCCCCGCGGGGAGTATCCGAGGCAGGTTGCCGAGCAGGCCACCCCCGGTGATGTGGGCCAGGCCGCGGATCTCCACGCGCGAGCGCAGTTCGCGGATGGCGGGGAGGTAGGAGCGGTGCGGCTCCAGCAGGAGATCGGCGATCGGGGCCGTGGTGCCGGGAAGGACGGCATCCCAGGCGATCTCACGCTCCGCCAGGATGTGCCGCACCAGCGAGTAGCCGTTGGTGTGGAGACCGCTGCTGGGGAGGCCGAGGACGGCATCGCCGACCTCGATGCGGTGGCCGTCGATGATCCCGTCACGCTCGACGCAGCCGACGATGAAGCCGGCGATGTCGAAGTCACCGAGGGCGTAGAGGCCGGGAAGCTCGGCGGTCTCCCCGCCCACCAGGGCGCATCCAGCCTCGCCGCAGGCGGCGGCGGCGCCCCCGACCACCTCGGCGAGGCGCTCGGGTGAGAGACGCCCCGTGGCGTAGTAGTCGAGGAAGAAGAGCGGCTCGGCGCCACTGCAGAGGATGTCGTTGACGCAGTGGTTGACCAGATCGATGCCGATGCCGCGGTAGCGACCCGCGGCGATCGCCACCTTCACCTTGGTCCCGACCGAGTCGGTGCTCGCCGCCAGTACCGGCTGCTTCCAGCGCAGCGGGTCGAACGCGAAGAGGCCGCTGAACGCCCCGATCCCTCCGAGCACCTCGGGGCCGTGGGTGGCGGTGACCGCCTGCTTGATCAACCTGACGGCGCGGTCGCCCTCGTCGATGTCAACGCCCGCGTCGGCGTACCGCAGATCTCCCATCTCCGCGGCAGTCTACGTAACCGGGGGAGCGCCGCGCGCTGCGGGGTGGTCGCCGGCCGCGGGTTAGGTGGACGCTCCCGCCGCCGGGGTCGGCGTCGGAGCCGGGGTGGGCGTCTGGCCGCTGCCGTATCCATCCGGAGGTTCGGATGTGGTGAGGGTTGGCCATGCGACGGCAGTCGTCGGCACCGTCACCGAGGGCGCCGTGCCCCACGCGGTGAACGTCTCCGTCTGGGCGCCGCCGCCGTCGCTGTAGGAGACGACGTAGGAGGCGGGGAGGTGCGTGGTCGGCGAGATGTCGAGATGGGCCGTCCCCGCCGGGGCTGTGCTCGTCTCAGGCACCGTTCCCAGGATCCTGGTCAGCTGGGTGCCACCGGATCCGGTGACCGACTCGGTCGAGGTGGCCTCGAGCGTGGCCTCCGACAGCTGTGACCCGACGGTGATCCCGACCTCGAGGTTCTTGTACGGACCATCACCAATCTGCACCGAGACCCACTGCCCGGCGACCCCGGAGGCCGCGCTCGCGGAGACCCCCAACTGGTCCTCGGCCGCCACGGCGTTGCCCTGGAAGTACACCGTCTGATCGGGGGCGAGCCGGAGGCTGAACTGTTCGTCACCGTAGGCGGTGGTCTGGTTGAAGACCTGGGTACCGTCGTCCTGGCCGGAAACTCCGGTGACCGTCAGCGTGCCCCCGCCTCCGGAGGAGGTCGCCGAGTAGCTCAACCCGGACGACTTCTCCGCGGCGGTCAGTGCCTGCGCGTAGAGAGCGGAGGCCTGAGCCGCGGCCGCCCGCTGGGACGGGTTCGGCGTGGGCGATGCCGCAGGGGGCGCCACCGTGCTGGGCGTACCGCCACGACTGACCAGGATGGCGACGGGGATGGCGACCACGGCGGCGAGCAGGATGGCGCCGAGCACCAGGGCGAACAGCCTCCGCCCCCGGTGGGGAGTGGGCACTTCTGATCCGGGGACCGGCGCGTATCCCGACTGGCCCGGCCACGGCGCCGATCCGGGCGGGCCCCACCCAGGAGGCGGAGGCGGCGGCGGCCCCCAGGCGGGAGGCCCACCCTGAGCTTCGGCGGGTCCCCACCCCGGCGTGCCGCCCCCCCACGGTGGCGGGCCCCACCCGGGAGGCGGGCTGGACCAGCCCCATGGCGGCGGCTGCGAGGGCGGGACCTCCTGGCCACTCGTCTGCCCGGGTGTGGCACCCGGCCCGGGATCGCCTGCCGGCCGATCGTCGCCCATGGTCCGCTGTCTCCAGATAGCGTCTGCGGCGGGACCGTCATGCCCGGGATGCTGTTGCCGGGGGGGGGAGGTGCCGCCTTCTCGTTCGCGATGTTAGCGCCGGTCGGGCGCCGACCCCTCAGGTGAGTTGGGCGAGGGCCGGGGACACCTCGACTGGAGGGTCCGCGCGCTCCATGGCCATCTTGTCCATCTCCAGCTGCTGGGGGACGCGAACCGGGTAATCGCCTGTGAAGCAGGCGAAACAGAATCCACGACCCTCGGGGTCGCCCATGGACCGGCGCAGCCCCGCGATGCTCAGGTAGCGGAGGCTGTCCGCCCCGACCAGCCGGCCCACCTCCTCCTCGCTGCGATTGGCGGCGATCAGCTCGTTGCGCGAGGCGATGTCGATGCCCATGAAGCAGGGCCACATGATGGGAGGGGAGGCGATCCGCATGTGCACCTCGGCCGCACCGGCCCGGCGCAGCTCGTCGACGATGCGCCTGCTGGTCGTGCCCCGGACGATGGAGTCGTCGACGAGGGCCACCCGCTGCCCCTCGAGGACGTGGCGCATCGGGTTGAACTTCAGCCGGATGCCCGACTCCCGAAGCCGCTGCGAGGGCTGGATGAAGGTCCGGGTGATGTACCGGGACTTGATCATCCCCTCCTCGAAGTGGACACCCGTCTCCTCGGCGAACCCGATGGCGGCGGGGGTCCCGGAGTCAGGAAGGGTGATGACCACGTCGGCGTCCACCGGTGCCTCGCGCGCGAGCTCGCGACCCATCTGGCGACGCGCCTCGTACAGCGACCTCCCCTGCATCACGGAGTCGGGCCGGGCGAAGTAGATGAACTCGAAGGAGCACATGGCCCGCTTGGATGCGTCGGCGGGGATCCTGCTGCTGCGCATCCCGGAGGCGTCGATGGTCACGATCTCACCGGGATCGATCTCGCAGATGAAGTTGGCACCCACCACGTCGAGTGCGCAGGTCTCGCTGGCGACGATGTAGCCGGAGCCACCCGGCGCCTCCGGATCGCCGTAACGGCCCAGGCAGAGGGGCCGGATCCCCAGCGGATCCCGAGCGGCGACCAGGGAGTCGCGGGTCAGGAAGAGCAGGCAGTAGGCGCCGTGCACCCGGGGAAGGGCCCGCCGGAGGGCGTCGTCGAGGGTACGCCCGGGAGTGCGCGCCAGGAGTCGGCCCAGCACCTCGGTATCGCTGGTGGAGAGGAACTCGACGCCTTCCCCGGCGAGCTCGGAGCGGATCTCTCCGGCGTTGATGAGGTTGCCGTTGTGGGCCAGCACGACCGGGCCGAACTGGCTGTGCTCGAAGCGCATCGGCTGGGCGTTGGGAAGGCGCGGGCTCCCGGTGGTGCTGTAGCGAGTGTGCCCGATGGCGATGTCGCCGGCCAGCGGGCCCATGGCCTCGGTGTCGAAGACCTGGGCGACCAGGCCCATCTCCTTGTGCATGAGGATGTCGAGGCGATTGCTCACCGCGATGCCGGCGGACTCCTGCCCGCGATGCTGCAGCGCGTAGAGGCCAAAGTAGGTGAGGTTGGCGACATCCTCGCCGGGTGCGAAGACCCCGAAGAGCCCGCACTCCTCGTGCATCCGCTCGGCGTCCATGAGCCGATCCCGGCCTAACCCGGCGGGCGGGTGCCTGCGCTCAGGCACGCGGCCGGCCCGTCACCGTCACCACGACGCAGTCACAGAGGGCTGCGCCGTCACACAGAGCTGCATGGTAGCCAACGCCCAGGGGGCTCTCCGCACGTCCGGCCTCCCATGACACCGAGTGGGGGACGGGGTCGAGATCAGTATAGGGGCGGCCACCCTCCATCAACGTGCCGGCATCAGCGCGGCGGCGTGGGCTCGAGCCAGCTCGGTCAGCGCGAGATCAAAGACGTCGATCACCGTCACCCGATCCCCGCCGGTGGTGCCCAATTCGCGCACGTCGACATCGTGGCGCCGGGCGATGGCGCGCACCGCGCCGACACCCGTGGCCGCCGCGCTCGCGAGGAAGCGTGACTGGGACTCGCCGAAGAGGAGCCCCGCCTGCACCACGGGTGCGCCGAGTGCGAAGAGGCGCTCGCTGAGTTGCGCACCGCGACCACCGAGGATGCAGCTCTCGGCCAGCGCCACCGCCAGACCTCCCTCGGCGAGGTCGTGGCAGGAGCTGAGCAGCCCGGCGGCGATCATCTCCAGCACCGCGGACTGAACCCTCCGCTCGAGGTCGAGGTCGAGGGTCGGTCGAGGGCCGGCGTTGACCCCGTGAGCCAGGCGCTGGTACTCGCTGCCACCCAGATCCATCCCCACCGGCCCGACCAGGAGTACCGAGTCGCCGTCCTGTCCAAAGCCTGCCGCGCAGCGTCGCTCCAGGTCCTCCAGGTGCCCCACCATCCCGATCACGGTGGTCGGGTCGATGCTCACTCCCTCGGTGTCGTTGTAGAGGGAGACGTTGCCGCTCACCACCGGGACACCGAGGGCCAGACAGGCCTCGCGCATCCCCTCCACGGCCTCGGAGAGTTGCCAGAAGACCTCGGGCTTCTCGGGATTGCCGAAGTTGAGGCAGTTGGTCACCGCGACAGGCGTGGCTCCGACGGCGACCACGTTGCGGGCGGCTTCGCAGACGGCGATGGCGGCGCCCCGCCGCGGGTCGAGGGCCGCGTAGCGAGCGTTGCCGTCGGTGGTGAGAGCGATCGCCCCGGCGGTGCCTCTCACGCGCAGCAGGGCGGCGTCGCCGCCGGGGAGGACCACGGTGTCGTCGCCGACCTGGTGGTCGTAGCGCCGGAAGATGGACCGGCGGCTGCCGATGTTCGGACTGCCGATGAGGCGGAGCAGGGTCTCGCCCATCGACCAGGGCGGCGTCATGGCGAACGGATCCACCGAGAGCGCCTCGTCCAGCCCAGCGGGGCGCAGCGCCTCCGGATGGCGAAGCGGCACGTCGTCGATCAGGAGGTCGAGCGGGAGGTCGCAGACCACCGCTCCGCCATCGGACACCACCAGACGTCCGGTGTCAGTGACCGTTCCGATCACGTCCGAGTGGAGGTCCCAGCGGTCGAACTCCACCTGCACCGAGGCCGCGTCCTGCGGCCTCACCACCAGCAGCATCCGCTCCTGCGACTCGCTCAGCATCACCTCGTAGGGCGTCATCCCCCGCTCTCGCCGCGAGATGCGGGAGACGTCCATCTCGATGCCGCACCCACCTCGGTGGGCCAGCTCGGCGGACGAGCTGGTGAGCCCGGCCGCCCCCAGGTCCTGCATGGCGACGATCCGCGGGTCGCCGGCCAGGGTGACGCAGACCTCCATCAGGCACTTCTCGAGAAAGGGGTTGCCGACCTGGACCGCGGGACGTCTCTCACTGGAGGCTTCGTTGAGCTCGACCGAGGCGAAGGTGGCGCCATGGATGCCGTCACGGCCGGTGTCGGCACCGACCAGCAGGACGAGGTTGCCGGGACCGGCGGCGGCCGCCCGGGTCAGCTTGGACTGCTCGATGACGCCGACGCACATGGCGTTGACCAGGCAGTTGTGCCGGTAGGACTCATCGAAGTAGATCTCGCCACCGACGGTGGGGACGCCGATGCAGTTGCCGTAGCCGCCGATGCCCGCCACGACGCCATCGAGGAGGTGCCGCTGCGCCGGTTCGTCGAATGGCCCGAAGCGCAGTGAATCGAGCAGGGCGACGGGCCGCGCGCCCATGGTGAAGACATCGCGGAGGATGCCGCCGACCCCCGTGGCCGCTCCCTGATACGGCTCGATCGCGGACGGGTGATTGTGGGACTCGATCTTGAAGACGCAGGCGAGCCCACCTCCGATGTCGACCGCACCGGCGTTCTCCCCCGGTCCCTGCAGCACCCGCGCACCACTCACCGGCAGACGGGCAAGGAGGGGCTTGCTCGTCTTGTACCCGCAGTGCTCGCTCCACATCGCACCGATCACGCCCAGCTCCACCTCGGTCGGGACCCGCCCCAACCCGCGGCACGCCAGCTCGTACTCGCCGCGGGTCAGCGCCACCTCAGCGAGGGTGGCATCGGAGACGGGGACCGCCGCGGTCATGGAGCCACCGTGAAGGCGGTGCGCTTGGCCACCGCCTCGACCACGCTCCGGAAGATGTGCATCCCATCATCGCTGCCGAGCAGCGGCTCGGCCGCGCGCTCGGGGTGGGGCATCATCCCCAGCACGTTGCGCCCCTCGCTCACGATGCCGGCGATGTCGCCCATGGATCCGTTGGGAGAGGCCTCGCCCACCGCCGATCCATCGCGGGCGACGTAACGGAAGGCAACCCGGTGCTCGGCCTCCAAACGGTCCAGCGTGGACGGGTCGGCGACGAAGCGGCCCTCGCCGTGGCTGACCGGGATGGCCAGCACTCCACCCCTCTCGCAATCCCGGGTGAATGGCGTATCGACCGTCTCCACCCGCAACCAGGTAGTCTCGCAGCGGAACTCGAGGGAGGCGTTGCGGGTCAGCGCGCCCGGGAGCAGGTGGGCCTCGCAGAGGATCTGGAAGCCGTTGCAGATCCCGAGGACGAGCCCGCCCGCAGCGGCGAACTCCTGCACCGATTCCATGAGCGGGGCGAATCGGGCGACGGCGCCGGTGCGAAGGTGGTCACCGTAGGCGAACCCGCCCGGGAGGATGACGCAGTCGGAGCCCTGGAGATCGCGGTCCCTATGCCAGAGGCGGACGGATTGGTGTCCGAGCACCTCGACGGCCCGCGCGCAGTCGCCATCGCTCCAGGTTCCGGGGAAGACCGCGATCCCGAACCTCATGCGGGCGGGGCGGTCGGCATGGGCGACAGATCGACGGAAGGCCGGAGCTCGATGCGGTAGTCCTCGATGACGGGGTTGCGCAGGAGCTTCTCGCACATGTCGGCCACCCGTTTCCGGACGCTCGACTCGGAGTCGCCGTCCACCTCCATGCTGATGTGCTTCCCCACCCGCACCTCCGAGACCTCGGAGAAGCCGAGCTGGTGAAGTCCAGCCCGCACGGTGAGCCCCTGCGGGTCGTTGACCACGGGCTTGAGCGAGATCACCACCTCGGCGGTGTACCTCATGGCTCCAGCCCACAGATCCGCCGGGCCGCCTCGCGGTAGCGCGCGGTGGTCGCCGCCACGACCTCCGGGGGAAGTGAAGGGCCCGGGGGCCGCTTGTCCCAGTCGAGCGTCTCCAGGTAGTCGCGGACCGGCTGCTTGTCGAAGGAGACGGCGGTCTCGCCCTCGCGCCACTCCGACGCCTCCCAGAAGCGCGAGGAATCGGGAGTGAAGATCTCGTCGATCAGGCAGAGCCGGCCGTCGATCATCCCGAACTCGAACTTGGTGTCGGCCAGGATGATGCCCCGGCCGGTGCAGAGCAGAGCGGCGAAGCGGAAGAGCTCGAGCGAGGTCCGCTCGAGCAGTCCGGCGAGCTCGGCACCGATGATCCTGGCCAGCTCGGCACGGCTGATGTTCTCATCGTGCCCGCTGTCGTTCTTGGTGGACGGAGTGAAGCGCAGCTCGGGGAGTGGTGAGGACTCGCGCAACCCCGGGGGCAGCGGCTCGCCGGCGAGCGTCCCCCGGTCGCGGTACTCCTTCCAGCCGGAGCCCGAGAGGTGGCCCCTGACCACGCACTCGATATCGATGCGCTCCGCCCGCGCACAGCGCATCGAGCGCTCCCGCCACTCCGCCCAGATGGCCGGCGGCACCGCGTCCGGCCGGTCCGGGAGCAGGTGGTTGGCCGCGACGTGCGCGGTCCTCTCGAACCACCAGCGGGAGATCTGTGTCAGCACCCTCCCCTTGTCCGGAATCGGATCGGGCAGCACGACGTCGAAGGCGGAGAGCCGGTCGGTCGCCACCATCAGCAGGCTGCCGTCGTCGAGAACAAAGGTGTCCCGCACCTTGCCGCGCCGGAACACCTCGAGCCCGACGTCCTGAGCCGCCATCAGCACCGGGGTCATGCAAGCCCTCCTCCAATCCCCGCCTCGACGGCGAGCTGCGGACGCTCCTCGGTCGCCGTCCCCGTCTCCGCATCGCGGATCTCGAGCCCGAGCCGCCGGTAGGTACCATCGATGCCGGCGAGGTAGGCGGCGAGGTCGAAGCAGGCATCCAGCCGCTCCGGGGAGAGGACCTCGCCGAGCTGGCCGCGCACCAGCGCCTCGAAGCCCGCCTCGCCCCGGCGGGCCCTCTCCGCCAGGGTCTGCACCTCGCGATACGCCCGTTCCCGGGCCCATCCGGCAACGATCAGGGCATCGAGCACGCGGGGGGAACAGGTGATCCGGCCCAGGGTATCGACGTCGGCCAACATCTTGTCAGGATTGACACGAACTTGTGCGACCAGGCGCGTGCACAGCCTGAGCATGTAGTCGAGCAGCGCGCAGGAGTCGGGCAGCACGATCCGCTCGGCGGATGAATGGGAGATGTCGCGCTCGTGCCAGAGGGCGACGTCTTCCATGGCGGTGACGGCGTAGCCCCGCAGCACCCGGGCCATACCGCAGACCCGCTCGGAGAGGACGGGGTTGTGCTTGTGGGGCATCGCCGACGACCCCTTCTGCCGCTGTGCGAAGGGCTCCTCCAGCTCCGAGATCTCGGTCTGCTGGAGCAACCGGACGGTGGTGGCGAGCCGCTCGAGGCTGGCCCCCAGGATGGCGACCGAGGCGACGAAGGCGGCGTGACGATCCCGCGCCAGCACCTGGGTGGCGGCGTCGGCGACGGCCAGCCCGAGGCCCCGACAGACGTGCTCCTCGACCTCCGGCGGGACCGACGTGTAGGTTCCCACCGGTCCGCTGACCTGGCCCACCGAAACCTCGGACGCCGCGGCGGCCAGCCGGGCCCGGCCGCGCCTCACCTCGTCGTAGTGGTTGGCGAGCTTGACCCCGAGGCTGAGCGGCTCGGCGTGAACCCCGTGGGTCCGGCCCGGCATCATGGTGAGCCGGTGCCGCACCGCCTGAGCGGCGAGCGCCGCCTCGAGGGCAGCCGCGTCGTCGTCAATCTGGCGGGCCGCGTCCCGGAGCTGGGTGGCCAGGGCGGTGTCGACCACGTCGGAGGAGGTGAGCCCCAGGTGGAAGAAGCGCCCCTCGTCGCCGACGGTCTCCTGGACCGCCTGGACGAAGGCGGCGACGTCATGGCCCTGCTCGGCCTCCAGCTCGGCGACGCGAGCTGGATCCACATGGGCGCCCGCCCTGAGCCGCTCCGCCGCCTCCGAGGGGATTCGCCCGATGGCGGCCCAGCCCTCGGCGGCCAGGAGCTCCACCTCCAGCCACCGCCGGAACCGGGATTCGTCGCTGAAGACGGCGGCGATCGCGGCCGGCGTGTAACGGGGGATCACGTGGGCCAATTCTATTCGGTGGCGGACTCCGAACCGGGTTTGGCGAGGAGAGTTCACATTGGGCACGCGCCACAGCTCCCGTGAGACACCTCGACTGGTCACCTATAGTGGAAGGCGCCCATCCGTCCTGATCCGCCAGCACGCTCGAGGGGGTGGCCGAGCGCGCGTGTCCGCAGACCGCCGCCGATGACATGAGCTGCCCCGTAACCTCCCCACCCGCCGATCCGTTCACCAGGCACACACGCCTGGGGATGAGAGACGTGCGATGACCCTGCCCCGGGCCTATGAGGATCAGCTGGTCGAGCGTGCCAGGACGGACGCCGACGCTTTCGGGGAGTTGTACGACCACTACTTTGGTCAGATCTACCGGTTCGCCTACAGCCGGACACGAGACCAGGACGCCGCTGAGGACGTCACCCAGGAGGTCTTCATGAAGGCACTCCGGGCCATGCCGCGCTACCGGCCCTCCGGGCACCCGTTCAGCTCGTGGCTGTACCAGATCAGCGCCAACGCCATCGCCGATCACTTCCGCCAGCGGCGGCCGCAGGCAAGCCTCGACGCGGCCGTCGAGATCGTCGACCCTACCCGTCCGGTGGTGGAGAGGGTGGTCGAGTCGGCTGAGGCCGCTCGGGTCTGGGCGGCGATCGACGCTCTCCCGAAGCAGCAGCGGACCGCCATGACCCTGAAGTTGGGAGAGGACCTCAAGCTGGCCCAGATCGGCGAGATCATGGGCAAGAGCGAGGGTGCCGTCAAGCTGCTGGTTCACCGCGGCATGATCGGCGTCCGGCAGCGGCTGGGCGTCTCCGCGGTCGCCGGAGAGACGCTGTGAGCGAACGCCGCGACCGCTTCGACGCCGAGCTCTCCGAGCTGTTCGGCGAGGACCCCGACCTGCTCCAGCTCGCTCAGGTGGTCCGCGAGAGCCCGCCCGAGCCGGTCCTCGACCCGAGGTTCCCGCCCATCCTCCGCGCCCGGCTGATGGATGAGGCGCGCACGGTGCTGGCCCCCCGGCACACCTTCCGGGCCAGGAGAGCCCCTCGCCGGCTGGCGATCTGGGGCAGCTTCGGAGTTGCAGCGGCCCTGGCCGCGGCGGCGGCCGTGGTGGTGGCGCTCACGGGTGGCACCCCGCCCCCGGGCAGGCTGGCTGTCGTCGCCTCCAACGTGAGCCACCAGCGCGCGGTCGACCCCCACCAGGCCATCACCCTCAGCTTCAACGAGCCGCTCAACTCGCAGAGCGAGGCTGCGGTGGTGAACGCGCTCAAGATCCAGCCGGCCACCCAGGTCACGGTCACGTGGGAGAGCGCCGAGACCCTGGTGGTCACGCCCACCCACCCCCTTGCCGCCGACACCGACTACCAGGTCACGATCGCCAAGGCGGCGATCCAGAGCACGGGCGGCCAGACACTCGCCTCCAACGTGACCATCGACTTCGGCACCCAGCCGTCGTCTCCGCCCAGCCCCTCGGCCTCCCCCGCGCCGGTGCTGGAGCCGGCCGTGATGGGCACGGCGGCGAGCGACGGGCTGGCCTTCTGGGGCCCGGCCAGCGCTCCCGGGGTCACCGATGCGAGCGCGGTTCCGGCCACGGCGGGGACCGCTCCCTCGGCGACCGCCTCGGCCAGCCCCACGGGCTCGCCGACCCCGTCGGCGACGCCAGCCAGCTCGCCGCTCGCCAGCTCGCCGGCTAGCAGCGCCACCCCCGCGCCAGCCGAGGGGGCCGTGGTCTTCCCCGATGACCAGATGCCGATCTCGTTGAGTGCCACGCCGCCGGCGGCGATCGCGGTCTCGCCGGACGGCTTCAGCGTCGCCCTGGCGCTGACGGGCGCCAACGGCAGCGGTGAGATCGTGGTGGAGCAGGCCGATGGGAGCCACGCCAACCAGGTGTGGCCGAGCGGGTCCGCCCCCGGCGCCACGGTGACGGCGCTGGCCTGGGACGGCAACAACCGGATCGTCTTCGTGACCTCCCAGGAGATCGATACCGTGAACGTGTCCGACGAGCAGTCGGAGCAGCTCTATGCCTTCCCGTCCGGTGGCACAGACTCCGGGGTGGTGCTCGCCCCCGACGGGGAATACGCCTTCCTGCCCGGGTCCGATGTGGCCGGTCAGCCGGGGCCCACCTCCACGGCAACCCCGGCGCCCGGCACTGCGACGGCGAACCCGACCCCCTCCAGCACCTCCTCCGTGGCGCCCGCCTCGCCGGCCGCCACGCCGTCTGCCACCTACGTCCCGAGCGCTGCCGACGGGTGGCTGGTCACGCTGGCGACCGCCGGTGGTCAGATCCCGTCGCCCACCCAACTGGCCGGGAGCAGCAGCGGGGTGGTGGCCTTCAGCGGCGCGAGCGATGAGGTCGCCTGGGTGGACGCGGGCAATGAGGCGGAGGTGGCGACGGTGCTGGAGGCACCGGTCAGCGACCCGACCGTCATCACGCCGGTCCCCGGGGCGCCGACCGAAGGCATCGAGCAGCTTGCCCTCGACGCCCACGGGATGACGCTCGCCTACGGTCTCGACCCCGGTGGCATCGAGGTGGAGACATTTGAGGGCACGGTGCTCGGAACCACCGCGGACGTTGCCAGCTCGCTCGCCTTCTCTCCGGACGGGACCCAGCTGGCCTTCGTGGCCGCCGGGAGCCTGGACGTGGCCGAGGTGCAGCCGGGCTCGTCGACCTCACCGGCCACCTCGGTCTGCCAGGACGCCGACCAGGTGCTGACCCAGTTCGTGGACGACCAGGTCTCTCACGACCAGGCCGGGCTCACCGCCCTCAGCGCGACCGGGGCTCCCTCCGCTGCCCAGCTCACCCCGGCGGCGATCGACCGCGGGTACGTGATCAGCTCCGAGTGCGCGGCCGGAAGCGCGACCGCCGGCCCCACCCTGACCGCCTCAGCCCGGCTGATCGTGGACCCGACCGGCACCTCTCCGGGCCAGCTGACCGACGAGACCATGGTCCTGAGTCAGAGTGGGGGGCAGTGGCTCGTGACCGGGCTCTCGGTCCCGTCCCTTCGGGCCCAGGGCAGCGGCCCCCACGTCCTGAGCGTCAGCGTGGCCCCGCCGGCCCAGGGCTCGCTCAACCCGGAGAGCGTGGTAACGATCACCTTCGACGCCGACCTCGACCCGTCGAGTGTCACCAGCGGCTCGCTCTGGCTGGAGACGTCCGGCGGGCAGACCATCCCGCTCCTCGCTCCGCCGTCGTACGAGCCCGACACCCGCGAGGCAACCCTCACCGTCTCCGGCGCGGTTCCGGACGGCACCGAGGTCGTGGTCGCCACGGCGATCTCGGACATCGACGGCGAGCACCCGGCGGCCCAGGCCCTCTACCCGGTCGGCAGCTAGCTGCGAGCGCCCGGCTGTCCCGACAACGCGACCGCGGCGGCGATCGCGGCGACGTGGGCGGGATCGCGGAGCAGGCGATCGTACCGCTTCCGTCGCTCCTCCCACGCCCGGGCCGCGGGCACCAGCTCGGGGTGGTCGTCGATGAAGTGCGTGGTGTACTCGCCGGCACGGAAGTCGGGGGAGTCCAGGATGGCGAGGTGGAAGGCGATGTTGGTCCGGATGCCGGTGATCGCGTACTCGATCAGCGCACGGCGCATCCTGCCGATGGCCAGCTCGCGAGTCGGGCCCCAGACGATCAGCTTGGCGATCATCGGGTCGTAGCTGGGCGAGACCATCCCCGGCCCGGCGAGCGCGGCATCGACCCGGACCCCGGGACCGGAGGGCTCGTGGTAGCCGGTGACCCGGCCCGGCGAGGGCATGAAGCCGTTGGCGTAGTCCTCGGCATTGATCCGGCATTCGATGGCGTGACCCCGTGGCACCAGATCCTCCTGGCGGAGCTGGAGGCGCTCGCCGGCCGCGATCCGCAGCTGCTCGACGACAAGGTCCACGGAGTACACGGCCTCAGTGACGGGATGCTCGACCTGCAACCGCGTGTTCATCTCGAGGAAGAAGAACTCGCCCTTCGAGTAGATGAGCTCCACGGTGCCGGCGTTCACGTAGCCGACGGCGCGCGCGGCGGTGACGGCGACCTCGCCCATGCGCTCCCGGGTCTCCGGGTCGATGACCACCGAGGGCGACTCTTCGAGGATCTTCTGGTGACGGCGCTGGATCGTGCACTCGCGCTCCCCGAGGTGGATGACATGGCCGTGGGAATCGGCGAGCACCTGGACCTCGATGTGGCGGGGCTCCTCGACGTAGCGCTCGAGGAAGACGGTGGCGTTGCCGAAGGCGCGTTCCGCGGTGGAGCGGGCCGCTTCCAGCCCGCTCCGGAGCTCGGCGGGATTGCGCGCCACCCGCATCCCGATGCCGCCACCTCCAGCGGAGGCCTTGATGAGCACCGGGTAGCCGATCTGGCCGGCCACCGTCTGTGCCTCCTGCGGATCGCTGATCGCCCCGCTGCCCGGGACGACCGGCACTCCCGAGGCCAGCATCCGCTCCCGAGCCGGCACCTTCTCTCCCATCGCGGCCATCGCCTCGGGAGGAGGGCCGATGAAGACGATCCCGGCGGCGGCGCAGGCCCGGGCGAAAGCCTGGTTCTCGCTGAGGAAGCCGTAGCCGGGATGGATCGCCTCAGCTCCCGTGGACCTGGCTGCCGCAACGATCCGCTCGATGTCGAGATACGACTGGGACGGCGCCGCGGGACCGATCTCCACCGCCTCGTCGGCGAGGATGGTGAAGGGAGCGCCGCGGTCGGCTTCGCTGTGCACCGCCACGGAGGCGATGCCGAGGTCGCGACAGGCACGGATCACCCGGAGGGCGATCTCGCCCCGGTTGGCGACGAGCACCTTGGAGAACACGGCTCCATGGTGCCATCCGCAACGGTGGGGCCGGGCTGCCGCGCGGTGGGAGCTGTGGAGCGGCCGGGAGAACGGGGCGCCGGCCGACCCGGGTGCGATCATGGGGGACGAACCGAATTGTGAGCAGGAGGCCGCACGATGCCGCGAGACAGAGACGAGGCGTGGCACGAGGTGGGCCGGCACGCGTCCGAGCTCGGCTCCCGGCTCCGGGAGCACTACCGGGCGCAGCAGGGCGCGGACACCAGCAGGCCCCCCATCGAGACGGCCCTGGAGGCCATGAGCCGCCAGGCGAGGATCGCCCTCGAGGCCACGGCCCAGGCGCTCCGCGACCAGGAGGTGCGCGACCAGGCGCTCCGGATGTCGCGAGCCATCGCCGATGCCGTTGAGGTGTCGGTCGCCAGCCTGAGCGGCGAGGTCAAGCAGGCGCGCAAGCGAGCACCCAAGCGCCGCGACCGGTAGGCACGCTTCGCCGCCGGCGGGCTCGATCGATGGGCCCGGCGCGTAGCATCGGCCTCGATGCAGTACCGGCGACCCTCGCCAAGGCTGTGGCTGGCCCGCCAGACGGTGCTCGGACTGACGAGCCTCGTCCTGCTGGTGATCCTCGGCGTGTGGGGCGGGCTCCTCTGGAGCGCGCCGGGTGGCCTCGCCGGGGTCGGAGCCGGCCTGGCCCTGGCCGTCACCTCGTGGTTCGTCGAGCGGGGTCGGTATCGCTCGTGGGGGTACCTGGAGCGGGACGCGGACCTGGTGGTCCGCCGTGGGCTGCTCTTTCATCGGCTGACCGTAGTCCCCTTCGGACGGATGCAGTTCGTGGACGTCACGGCGGGCCCGGTCGACCGTCTCTTTGACCTGGCCACGGTCCAGCTTCACACTGCGGCTGCAGCCACGGATGCCCGCATCCCCGGCCTGCGCAGCGCCGACGCCGCCCAGCTCCGCGACCGGCTGGCCACGCTCGGCGAGGCCCGGGCGTCGGGGCTTTGATGCCGCTCGCCGCGTCTCAGGCTCCCGCGCTGTCCGGCACCTGGTGCCGTCTCCATCCCCTCTCCCCGGTCGCCCGAATCGGGATCACCCTCGGGGCGCTGCTGCTCGCGGGCGTCTCCTTGGTCTCAGGGGCGCAGACCTCGTCCGGGCGGACGGCGGAAACGCTGGTGGTCGTAGCGGTGGCGGTGCTCGGGACGGTGGCCTCGGTCGTCTCCTGGCTGGTGACGCGCTGGCGCGTCGTCGGCGATGAGCTCCAGATCGACACCGGCCTGGTGTACCGCCAGTCGCTCCGGTTCCCGCTTCGCCGGGTCCAGGCGGTGGACGTGGTCGCGCCGCTCACCGCCCGCATCCTCGGTCTCGCCGAGGTGCGGGTGATCTCCGCCGGGACCAGTCACCGCCAGCACGGGCGTCTCGCCTATCTGAGCAATCAGGACGCGGCGGCCGTGAGAGCACAGCTGCTCGCCCTGGCCCACGGGCTCGCGGCCGAGACCCCGGAGCCGCCCGCACGCCCCCTCTTCCGGGTCGACAACGGGCGGCTCATCGCGGCGAGCCTGCTCCGCGGAGCCTGGCTGCTGGTGCTCGTGCTCGTCGCCGTGGGGGCGATCCTGGCCGCCGTCGATCCCACCGGAGCCGGCGGCGCCGTTCGCCAGGGCGGCACCGATGCCGCAACTTCGCTCATCACTGGGGTCGTGACCGGCCTGTTTGCCCTCGGCCTCGATGCGGCCCGCTCCGTGAACGGGGACTTCGACTTCACGATCGGCCAGGCGCCCGACGGCCTGCGCCTCCATCGGGGCCTCCTCCAGAAGCGTCACGAGACCATCCCCTACGGCCGCATCCAGGCGGTGCGTCTGATCCAGCCGCTGCTCTGGCGGCCGTTCGGCTGGGCCCGGGTCGAGCTCGACGTCGCCCGCCAGCCCGAGGCCCGCCGCCAGGGCGAGGCGCGCCAGCTGGCACACCTCCTCGCCCCGGTCGCGACCCTGGAACAGGCGCGGTGGCTGGTCGGCCAGGTCGCCCCGGGCGCACCCGCGACCCTCGCCCGCGCCGGGGCCCCGCCGCGACGGGCCTGGTTCCGGGCTCCCTTCTCGTACCACTACCTCTCCGCCTGGCACGACGACCGCTGGCTGGTGACCCAGACCGGCCGAGTGCGCCCGGCGACGGTGATCGTGCCCCTGGAGAAGGTCCAGAGCATCCGGTTGAGCAGCGGGCCTCTGCTGCGGGCCCTCCACCTCGCCAACCTTCGGATCGACACCGCGGGACGGCGGTGGGTGGCCGCCGCCCTCTGCCGGGACGCGGACGAGGCCAGGGTGCTCGTCGACCGGCTCGGAGGTCTGGCGTGGCGAGCCCGGCGGCTCAGTTGGTGATGATCACCGGGGTCCCGAGTGGCGTCCAGTTGTAGAGCCAGGGCATGATCGCGGTCGGGAAGTGGACGCAGCCGTGGCTCGCATAGTCCTGGGCCACGTCGTTCTCGCTACCGGGCCCGAAGGCGTTCTGGCTCTCCCAGTAGGCGTCGTGGAGGAAGTAGCCGTCAGCGAACTCCAGGACCCACTGCACCACGCTGGTCGGATACCAGTCGGGTGACCCCGGTGGCCAGGGGGAGACCATCGTGAAAGGCGAGGTCTTGTAAAAGACTGCGAAGTTCCCCGTCGGGGTGTTCAGGCCGGGCCGGCCGGTGGTGATCGGGCTGGCGCCGACGACGCAACCGTTGTCGTAGAAGACCGCCTCCTGGAGGCTGAGACTGAGGGTGATCACCTTGCCCGACCCCCCACCCGCATCGTGGCCGCATTGGTCGGCGGCCAGATCCGCGACGAGGGCGTTCTGGATACCGGTCACCTGAACCTGCAGCGCGTTCATCTGGTCGTAGGTGGTGTCGGCGACGAACGTCTGATCCACCTCCTGGTACAGGGCCTGCAGGCGGGTCGAGTTGGGAGTGTTCTCCGCTGAGGCCTGGTCGGCCAGCAGCATCAGCGGCCGCATCTCGCCGTTCAGCTGGTCATTGAGAGAGACGAGCGTGTTGAACTGCTGGAGGGCCGTGTAGAGGAGGCCGGCGGTCTGGTTCGTGTCGGCTCCACTCGACTCCTCGCTCTGGAGCTGGGTGGCCAGGTCGGAGATGTCGCCCGGGTCGAGGTTGTCGTTGCCCGCTGTGGTGAGGGCGTTGCCGGCCTGGGAGATGAGCGCAGAGTCGCCACCGGCGTTGGCGACGTCAGTCTGGATCTTGGCCTGCTGCTGGGCGGCCACGACCGCCGTGCGAGTGGCGTCGAGCTGCTCCTGCCAGGTGGCGGCCAGGGAGCCGAGCCGGTTGGGGGTGCTCGCCGCCCTCAGCTGAGCCAGCCAGCTCTGGCCGGCCGAGATCTGCGCCGCAGTCATGAAGCCGCGGTTCTGGGTCACCTCCTGCTGCCAATCCGTGAGCACGAGCTGAGCCTTGTCCCGCTGGGGGGTCATGGCGGCGGCGTAGGCGGTGTTGGTGGCGTGGGTGAGCGCCGTCAGCAGCACGTGCCCGTCGGTCGTCCACCACACCGGGGCCCACCACTCATCCTCGGGCCGCTGCTCACGCAGGCGGCTGTGGAGAGGGGTGATGCTCGCGGCGGGCACTCCGACGGCGAGGTCGTGGGCCCAGGTGCGCTGCAGGCTCGCCGCCTGGGCGTCGAAGGTGATCCTGCGCTGCGATCCGACCCCGGCCATGCTGGCCGTGCCGGCGATCAGGCAGGCGATGAGGGCGACGGCGGCAAGTCGGATGGTGCGCTTGGGGGTCATCAGCTCTGGGGAAGGAACGTCCGGGGCGCCTCCGACGTTACGCCACGCGTCCCACGGGAGAGCCGTGACGATGCGGTGGCAACCGGTGGAGCCGGGCTCCCTTCGCGCTTCATCGTCACTCGATGTCCGCGATCGGGGCCTTGGCGCCCACGACGTCTCCCTCGCGGACATGGACCGCGGCCACGGTTCCCGTCCGGTGGGCGACGATGTCGTTCTGCATCTTCATGGCCTCGAGAACGGCGACGACGTCCCCGATCTGGACCCGATCCCCCGGTTTGACCCCCACCTTGAGGATCAGGCCCTGCATGGGAGCGGTGATCGTGCCGGCGCCTGTTCGCGGTGCGCCCGAGGCCGCCGGCGCGGGCTCGCCACGGGACGAGGCCGGCCCGGCACCGAAGACGCGGACGTCGTAGGTCTGCCCGTCGACCTCGACCCGCAGCTCGCGGACCTCGATGGCGGGGTCACCGTTCGCCGCGTCCACCGTGCCGGTCTCCTCGTCCGCCGGCCCGGCCCCCTCGCTGTCCGCACCGCCGGCGGAGGTCCGCCCCACCTCGTCGGCGAGACGCTCCACAGCGGCCTCCCCCCGGACGGAGGCGAGGAAGTCGGAGCCGAAGAGCGCATAGGTGACGAGCGCCTCGGGATCATCCCGAACGCCCTCCCGGGCCAGATCGCGGGCCGCCACCGGCAGTCCCGGCTCGAGCAGGTCGGCAGGACGGCAGGTGATGGGCTCCTCGCGCCCGTTCACCAGCTCGCGGACGTCGGGGTCGATCGGTTCGGGCGGGGTGCCAAAGAAGCCGAGGCAGTAGTCCTTGATCTCCTGGCTGATGGTGGCGTAGCGGTCGCCCTCGAAGACGTTGTAGACGGCCTGGGTGGTGATGACCTCGGGGAGCGGGGTCACCAGTGGCGGGTTGCCGAGCTCCCGTCGCACCCGGGAGATCTCCGCCTCCACGTCGGGCAGGCGGTCGAGGGCGCCCCGCTCGCCCAGCTCGGCCAGGCCATGGCCCATCGCCGACGCGGGGAGCAGTCCCCAGAGCGCCGAGCCATCGAAGCGGAAGAGGGCCGGGTCGACCGAGTCCGTGTAGAGGGGCGCGATCTCGTCGAGGAAGTGGGCGACCCGGATGACCGGCTCCATCTCGATCCCGGTGGCGTCCTCGGTGCCGGCGAACCCGGCGATCACCGCCTCCGCCGGAGGGGCGGCGGCTCCGCCGCCCAGGGGGGAGACCGAGACGTCGGCTCGGGTGGCCCCCGCCCGGTGAGCCGCCTGGTAGGCGAGCACCGCCTGCCCCGTCTGGGCGCAGAAGCTCACGGTCACGGGCAGGCCGGAAGCCTCCCCGGCGGCGGAGACGAGGGCCGCCGCACGGGCCGAGCCGGCGGCACCCAGGGGATCGTGGAGGCAGATCGCGTCGCAGCCGAGCCCGGCCAAGCCGCGGGCCACCGCCGCCAGGGCGGGGATGGGACCGTCGGAGCAGACCACGACGCCCTCGACGACGGCACCGGCACCCTTGGCCGTGCGCACCGCGGTGGCGAGGTTGGCCACGTCGTTGAGCGGATCGAGGAGCCGGAAGACGCCGATGCCGGCCTGGGCGGCGAGCCGGACGAAGACCTCGACGACGTCGTCGGGGAGGTGGCGGTGGGCGACCAGCATCTGCCCGCTGAGGGTGGCCATGAGCGGCGTCCGCGGGGCGGCGGCGGCCAGCGCCCTCAGCCGCTCGAAGGGGTCCTCCCCGAGGAACCTGAGCTGAGCCTCGAAGGTGGCTCCGCCAAAGACCTCGAGGGCGGAGAAGCCGCAGGCGTCGAGGAGCTCCGCCGCCCGGACGGCGTGGCGCTGGCGCAGGCGGCTCAGCATGAGGGCCTGCTGCCCGTAGCGAAGCGAGGTCTCGACCAGCCCCAAACGCGGCATGTCCGACCGATTGTATGGGGGATGAGGGTGCGCAGAGATCGAGACGAGCAACCGGTTCACGGCGATCGGTGAGCCCCGGGATGCCCCGGCAGCCGCTGCAACGACGCTCCCCGGCTCGCTCCGACGCCCTAACCCCGCGCCACGGCGCTTGGCCGGAAGTGAGCGCGAGGCTCAGGCCTCCAGCGCGCCGCCCGAAACGTCGAAGCCCTCGGGGAGCCGCACCCGGCCGCTCATCTCCTGGCGCCGGACGCGCACCGCGGTGGCCACGTCGGGGTCACCGAGCGCCAGGATCCGGGCGGCGAGATGCGCAGCGTTGCGCGCGCCCATCTCGCCGACCGCGACGGTGGCGACCGGGACCCCCGGAGGCATCTGCACGATGCTGAGGAGCGCGTCGAATCCAGACAGCGGGGTGCCGGCGAGAGGCACGCCGATCACCGGCAGCGGGCTCAATGACGCCAGCACGCCCGGGAGGTGCGCCGCCGCGCCCGCGCCGGCCACGAGCACGCGCAGCCCCCGGGCCTCGGCCTGCGAGGCGTAGGAGCGGACCACCTCCGGGGCGCGATGAGCCGACATCACCGCGATCTCCCAGCCGATGCCGTACTCGTCGAGGACCTCTCCGCAGAGCCGCATGGCGGGGAGATCGGACTCGCTGCCCACCACGATGCCGACGCGCGGACTGCTCATCGCTTCGCTCCGGCGGTGAGGGTCGCGATGTCCGAGCGCGACCACATCCCCGCGAAGTGGACGCGTTCGAGGTTCTCGTAGGCCCGGCGCCTGGCCGTCGCCACGTCGGCGCCCCGGCCGACGATGGCGAGCACCCGCCCCCCCGCCGTCACCAGCCGCCCCCGCTCGTCCCGCGCGGTGCCCGCGTGAAAGCAGAGGACATCGTCGTCGAGGTCGTCCAGTCCCGTGATGGGGTCGTTCGTGCGTGGCACCGCGGGGTATCCCTGCGCCGCGGCCACGACCACCACCGCCGCCCCGGCGACGACGGGCGCGAGCGCCGGGCCGGCAAGCTCCCCCCGCGCGGCGGCGAGGAGGAGGTCGAGGAAGCCCGGTCCCGCCAGGGGAACGACCACCTGGGTCTCGGGGTCGCCGAAGCGAGCGTTGAACTCGAGAACGCGGAACCCGTCCGAGCTCACCATCAATCCCACATAGAGGCAGCCGACGAAGGGGGTCCCGGCCTCCGCGAGGGCGGCCAGGGTGGGCTCGATGACCCGCTCCGCCACCTCTCCGAGAGGGGGGCACCCGTTGGTCGCGGGAGCGTAGGCCCCCATCCCACCGGTGTTGGGACCGTGGTCGGAGTCGTGGGCGCGCTTGTAGTCGCGTGCCGGCCAGAGGAGCTGGTAATGGCGTCCGTCGCAGACCGCGAAGACGGAGACCTCGGTCCCGTGCAGCCGCTCCTCGACGACGGCGACGCTGCCGGCGTCTCCGAAGCGCCGCTCGTTGAGGCAGCCGGCGAGTGCGGCGAAGGCTTCCTCGCGGGTGTCGCAGACCGCCACCCCCTTCCCGGCGGCGAGCCCGTCCGCCTTGACCACGCAGTGCCCGTCCAGCTCGAGGACGAAGTCGAAGAGATCGCTGCGGCTCTCACCGTTCCCCGAGCGCCAGCGGGCGGTGGGGACGCCGGCGCGGTCCATCACCTGCTTGGCGTGGGTCTTGCTCCACTCGATCTTGGCGGCCGCCGACGAGGGGCCGAAGACGATGAGGCCCGCCTCACGGCAGGTGTCGGAGACGCCCGCCGCCAGTGCCGCATCGGGCCCGATGATGACCAGGTCGACCTCCCGCTCCCGGGCCAGCCGGGCCACCGCGGGCGCGTCGGTGCTCGAGATGGTGACGTTGGTCCCGAGCTGCGCGGTGCCGCCATTCCCGGGTGCGCAGATGATCTCCGGGCGCGATTCGTGCCGGGCGCAAGCCCAGGCGAGAGCGTGCTCCCGACCCCCGGAGCCAACCACCAGAACCCGCATCGAGGGAATTGTCGCGGATCGGGGGACGGCGGGGCCACGCGAGTGCCGGCGACAGTGCATCTGCCCCATGAGATTTGGATGCAGCTGACTCTGGCGGGTCCGACCGGTGCCACCTACGCTGGCCTGTGTTGATTCACTCGGCCGCAAGGAGGACCGACCGTGAGGTCTCTGCAGACTCGCTGGCTCACTGCACTGGCAACCCTCCCGCCGGTCCTGGTCACCCTCGCCATGGTTGGACCGCTGTCGGTCCAGGCTGCGGCTGCCGGCGCAGGACCGACCTCCTCGAGCAGCCTCGACCCATCGGAGAGGTTTGAGCTGGGCGTCGCCCTGGTGGCACTCGGGATTCTCATCCTGGCCGTCACCATCGTCCGGCTGCGCATCCAGAACCGTCAGCGGCGGTCGCCGGCGCTCGTGGGGTCTTCGTGGCGGAAGGTCACCGACACCTGGGGCTACGCGGCGGCGCCGTCCTCCCGGACCTCGGCCTCGCGGACGACCGTCAGGTCGACCTGGTAGCCGCCCCGCCCACTCCGTTCATTCCCACTCGACCCACCCCGCGCGGCAGGCCGCGTGAGGGCCCGCTACTCCCACTCGATGGTGGAGGGTGGCTTGCTGCTGATGTCGTAGACGACCCGGTTGACCCCCGCGACCTCGTTGACGATGCGCCGGCTCATGAGGCCGAGCACGTCATAGGGGACCCGGGCCCAGTCGGCGGTCATCGCGTCGTCGGACTCGACGATCCGGATGGCGACGACGTTGGCGTAGGTGCGACCGTCTCCCATCACCCCCACCGAGGAGATGGGGGTCAGGATGGCGAACGACTGCCACACCTTCCGGTAGAGCCCGCTGCGCTTGATCTCGTCAATCACGATCCAATCAGCCGCCCGCAGCACCTCCAGCCGCTCCTGCGTCACCTCGCCGATCACCCGGATCGCCAGCCCCGGTCCGGGGAAGGGCTGGCGCCAGACCATGTCCTCGGGAAGCCCCAGCTCGGTGCCCACCCTCCGGACCTCGTCCTTGAACAGGTACCGGAGTGGCTCGACCAGCTGGAAGCGGAGGTCGGCCGGGAGGCCGCCCACGTTGTGGTGGGTCTTGATGGTGCGAGCGTTGGGCGTCTCGCGCGACGTCGACTCGATCACGTCCGGATAGAGAGTGCCCTGGGCGAGGAAGTCGATATCCCCCAGCCGGCGGGCCTCGGTCTCGAACACCTCGATGAAGGTGCGCCCGATGCGGCGGCGCTTCTCCTCCGGGTCGGTGACCCCGGCGAGGGCGGTGAGGAAACGGTCGGTGGCGTCGACGTGGACCAGGTTGATGTGACGCTGGTGGGACATGACCTCGACCACCCGCCGGCCCTCGTCACGACGGAGCAGCCCGTTGTCCACGAAGACGCAGGTGAGCTGGTCACCGACGGCCCGGTGCACCAGGGTGGCCGCCACCGCCGAGTCGACCCCACCGGAGAGGGCGCAGAGGATGTGGCCGCCTCCCACCCGTGCGCGGATGTCGGCGACCGCTCTCTGGACGAAGGCGGCAGGCTCCCAGGTCAGCGCGCACGCGCAGACGCGGGTCAGGAAGTTGGCGAGCAGCTGCTTGCCCGCGGGGGTGTGGACGACCTCGGGGTGGAATTGGATGCCGAAGCGCCCGAGCGGGCCGGCGAATGCCGCGTAGGGTGAGTTCAGCGAGTGGGCTATGGGCCGAAAACCCTCGGGGAGCCCGGTGATGATGTCGCCGTGGGACATCCACACCGCGGTCTCGGAGGGGATGCCCTCGAAGATCCCCGCCGGCTCGTCGATGTCGAGCTGGGCCGCCCCATACTCGCGCCGGCTGGCGGGCTCCACCGCGCCCCCCAGGTCGTGGGCCAGCAGCTGCATCCCGTAGCAGATCCCGAGGATGGGCAGCCCGAGGTCGTAGATCGCCGGGTCGGGATGGGGCGCGCCCTGCTCGTACACCGAAGCCGGCCCCCCACTGAAGATGAGCCCGCGGGGGGCCCGGCGCCGGATCTCCTCGGCGCTGATGTTCCCGGGCACCAGCTCGGAGTAGACGCGGGCCTCGCGCACCCGCCGGGCGATAAGCTGGGCGTACTGGCTGCCGAAGTCGAGCACGAGGACGCCGTCCTGCGCGGCCGGTTCCGGAGGCGATGCGCCGGCCGCCGGCCTCAGCTCCCGGTTCGACGCCGGGCTCTGGGCCACGCCGGCACCCACCTCAAACCCCCATGCCGACGCGCTGCTCGCGCTGCTGCACCTTGCCCTCGGTCTTGATGGCGGGCGCGACCACCATCTCGGTCTCCTGGAAATCGGAGATGGTGGGCGCGCCGCAGACCCCCATGGCGCTCTTCAGAGCACCCACCAGGTTCATCGATCCGTCGTCGACGTGAGCCGGGCCGAAGAGGATCTCCTTCAGCGAGCCCTTGATCCCGGTTCGGATGCGCGTCCCCCGGGGGAGGTTGGGGTCGGGTGTGGCCATCCCCCAGTGATTGCCCCGGCCCGCGGCCTCCTCAGCCGAGGCGAACACGGAACCGATCATCACGGCATCGGCGCCCGATGCGAAGGCCTTGGTGACGTCTCCGCCCAGGCGCATCCCCCCGTCGGTGATGACGGCAACATGCTCGCCGGTGCGACGGAGATGGTCGTCGCGCGCCGCCGCGCAGTCGCTGGTCGCCGTGACCTGGGGCACGCCCACGCCGAGCACGGCGCGGGTGGTGCAGGCGGCGCCCGGGCCGACGCCGACCAGCAGGCCCTTGATGCCGGTGTCCATCAGCTCCAGGGCGGTCGCGTAGTCGACGCAGTTGCCGACCACGACCGGGATGCTCAACTGAGAGGTCAGCTCGCGGAAGGAGAGCTGCTCGTGGCCGCGGCTGATATGGCGCGCGGTGAGCACCGTGCCCTGGACCACTAGGCAGTCGGCACCGGCCTCCTGGACGATCCCGGCCCGGCGGACCGCCTGGGCGGGGACGGTGGAGACGGCGCAGGGGCCCCCCCCCTTCTTGATGTCCTCGATCCGCTGGCCGATCAGGCCGTCCTGGATCGGGGCCTGGTAGATCTTCTGGAGCAGGACGTTGACCTCGGACGGAGGGGCGGCGGCGATCGCCTCGAGCACCTCCGACGGGTCTTCGTACCGGAACTGGACGCCGTCCAGGTTGAGGACGGCCAGCCCACCGAGCCGGCCCATCTCGACGGCGAATCTGACGTCCACCACTCCGTCCATGGCTGCCGCCAGGAAGGGGATGGCAAGCGACATCCCGCCGAGGCTCAGTCCGACCTGGATCTCGTCGGGGTCGATGGTCACCCGTCCGGGGACGAGGGCCACCTCATCGAATCCGTAGGCTCGGCGGGCGCGCTTGGAGCGCCCCAGCTCAACCTCCATCTCGCCTCCCTCCGACCACCCTTCTGGCCGGCCGCACGAGGTGCTCTCCCATCGCCGAATGGTACCAGAGGCCTCTCCGGGCCCGTCCCCCATCTGGTGGCCGCCAACCAGGCCCAGCACAACATCTGGTGCCTTGGAGGTTGCTGTCCGGCTGGACCCCGGCGAGGCGCCGTCCCAGGTCAGGAGCTTCCCGAGGCGAGAGGGTCCGACCGCGGCGCAGTCAGGGAGTCAGGTGAGGAGGGCGCGGAGAACGGCGCTCGCCTCCGCGGTGCTCCGTGCCTTCTGCCGGAGGGACGCCGCGAGCACCCGCATCCAGGCCTCGAAGCTGATCTCCTCGGTCAGCCCGTTGAGGACCTGGACCTCGCGACAGATCAACCCCTCCCGGGTCATCTCGGCCTCCAGGATGTCGTCACCGACCCGCACCGTGATCCTCCGGATCGGCCGCTTCCGCGCGAAGAGCGACCCGTCACGCTCGATCTCGACAGCGTCGGGAAGAGCGAAGGCCAGCTTGCCGGCGAAGACCTGGAAGAAGACCCGGATGTCCCGCGACTCGGCGCGCAGGCTCGCCATGAGAGTGTCGATCTCATCGTTCAGCGGGGCCAGGTCGCTCACGGCAAATCGAGTATAGGGGGGCCGAGAGATGCTTTCCGCCGGCGTCCGGCTCCGGGGGCGGGGGCGCGGCTCAGCCGCCGTAGTCGTACCAGAGGTTCTGGTCGGTCCCCTCCCAGAATACGTTCAGGATGCCGGGCCAGCTGGACGTTGACGGTGCCGATCCGATGGTCCCTTCGTCCATCCTCGCCCCCACCATCCATCCGTTCTGGTAGTACGCCTCCCAGAGGCCGCCATCCGCCCCCTGCCAGAAGACGTTGAGCAGACCGACGCCGGACGACGCCGGCACCGGGTTGGAGATCAGGGTCCCGGCGCCGCCCGGCCCTCCCAAAGACGCCGCTCCCGCCCAGCCGTTGGAGAAGTAGTCCTGCCAGAGGTTGCGGTCGGCCCCCTTCCAGAAGACCTCGATATTGCCCGGGCCCCAGGAGACCGGCTCGGGGTCCGCAGCGACCGTTCCCGCCCCGCCAAGGTTCTGCGGACCCTGCCAGCCGTTGCCGTACCACTCATGCACCAGGCTCTCGCCCGGCCCCTCCCAGAACACATCGATGTTGCCGAACCCCCATGACACCGGATGGGGCGTGGAGAGCAGCGGACCGCCCCCCAGCGACTGGGGCCCGTACCAGCCGTTCAGGTACCACATGTGCCAGAGATTGCCGTCCGTTCCCTTCCAGAAGACGTCGATCTGACCCGAGCCCCAGGACACCGGCTGAGGCGCCGAGCCCAGCGGGCCACCTCCGAGGGACTGCGGCCCGTGCCAGCCGTTCTGGTACCAGACGTGCCAGAGGTTGCCGTCCGTCCCCTCCCAGAAGACATCCAGGGCGCCGGCCTCCGAGGACACGGGAGAGGGATCAGAGGCAAGCGATCCTGCCGGAGCGAGCGCCTGCGGGCCGTGCCACTGGCCGCCGCTGTACCACGTGTGCCAGAGCCCGTTGTCCGTACCCCGCCAGAAGACGTCGAGGTTCCCCGGGCCCGAGGAGATGACGTGGGGCTGGCCGCCCAGAGGGCCGGAACCGAGCCCCTCGTATCCCGCCCATCCCGGGCTGGGAGGTGACGCATAGCTCACGGTGAAGCCATTGCCGCTGCCGTTCGGAGCCGACGGAATGGCGACGAAGCTGTCGTCCTGCACCATCTCCCAGCCATCGACAGGGTTGAGCACCGGGTTGACCCCGTTGACAGACGCCGAATCGAAAGTGACGTGGCCGAAATTCGCGAGGGTGCAGGGGCCGCACGTGTAGTACTGCGTGGAGGCGTACGGGGCCTCGACAATCCACTCGGCGGTCTCACCCGTTCCCTGGAACGGCTCCTGCGGGCTGAAGCTGGCCTCGGTGGTTTCGTCCTTGAGAGATATGGTCCACTCCTTTGGGGAGTCCTTGGTGATGCTCGCGCACATCACATCTCCGGGGGTGATTGTCATCCGGATGGTCGTGGCGTTCGCGGGAAGGATCTCCCACCAGGCGGAGTACTCGGCGGAATATGGCGCCAATCCGTTTGTCGAGGACCAATCCTGTTCGGTTCCGGTCTGGATCAGGTTCTGATCGGTGCCATCGCCGAGACCGCCATCGATCCCGATCCATGTCGACGAGTAGGTGGGCCACGCAGTGGGGGACACGGAGGGCACGGTCCAGCAGCCGGTGATCGCCGTGTACCCCCCGCTCGTGAGGTCGTAGCCAGACCAGTTATCCGACTGGGTGAGATCACGGATCGGGGACTTCACCGGGCCCGGCAGCGCCGGGACCACAGGGATCGGCGTGTGGGTATGCAAGGTCACCGCCGGCGGGGCGGGAGAGGCCGCCGCGACGGTGCCCGCTCCCTGGGCACCCAAGGCCGCGAGGAAGCCCAGGCCGAGGCTGAAAGCAAGTCTTCGCACCCCGCCCCTCACTCCGGGAACACCGCCACGCTCGGGCCTCCGCACGACCACGCCGCACCCGGCATCCCGTCACCGGGGACGTTCCGGCCAATTCAGCACGTTCGGGCCGGATTATCGACGATCCGGTGCTCAGCGGCAACGACGGGGTGGAAACAACCCGAGAGGCGCGATCGCCCGGCCACGGTCCATCGGCGGCTCAGGCGGCGGCGCCGGCCTCCGCACGGGGCGGCTCCAGGGCGACGGCGAGCACATCGTCGACGCGGCTCGCCAGGTGGAACTTCATCGCCGTGCGGACGCTCTCGGGCACGTCGTCGAGGTCCTGCTCGTTGCGCCGGGGCAGGATCACCTCGGTGAGGCCCATGCGGTGGGCGGCCAGCACCTTCTGCTTGACCCCGCCGATGGGCAGCACCAGCCCCTGCAGGGTCACCTCGCCGGTCATCCCCACCGTGCTCCGAACCGGGCGCCCGGTGAGCAGGCTGACGATCGCCGTGGTCATGGTCACCCCGGCCGAGGGCCCGTCCTTGGGCACCGCGCCCTCGGGGACGTGGATGTGGAAGCCCTTGGCCGCCGCCTCGGCGCTGATCCCCAACCGCTCGGCGTGGGAGCGGACGTAGGAGAGCGCGATCTGCGCGGACTCCTTCATCACGTCACCGAGCTGACCGGTGAGGAGGAGGTTGCCGTCGGAGCCGCTGGTGGCCGCCTCAACGAAGAGGACGTCGCCGCCCGCGCCGGTGACGGCCAGCCCGGTGGCCACCCCGGGAACCGCCGTCCGTTCCTCCACCTCGTTGTCGAACTTGGGCTTGCCGAGGTAGTCCCTGATCTGGTCAGATCCGACCTTAACTGGCGTCTCCACGGCGCCGGTGGCGATCCGGGTGGCCAGCTTGCGGGTGATCCGGCCCAGCTCGCGCTCCAGATTGCGGACCCCGGCCTCGCGAGTGTGGTCGGTGACCACCTTGAGGATGGCGTCGTCGCCGACCTCGATCTCCTCCGGTCGGAGCCCCGCCTGGGCGACCTGGCGCGGGAGCAGGTGGTCGCGGGCGATCGCCAGCTTCTCCTGCTCGGTGTAGCCGTCGAGCCGGATCAGCTCCATCCGGTCGAGGAGCGGCGCGGGGATGGTCTCCGAGACGTTGGCGGTGGGGATGAAGAGCACCTCGGAGAGGTCGAGGTCGACCTCCAGGTAGTGGTCCCGGAAGGTGTTGTTCTGCGCCGGGTCCAGCACCTCGAGGAGCGCCGCCGAGGGGTCGCCGCGCCAGTCGGCGCCGACCTTGTCGATCTCGTCCAGCATGATCACCGGGTTCTTGGTGCCCGCCTCCTTGAGGGCGCGGACGATCCGGCCCGGCTGGGCGCCGACGTAGGTGCGGCGGAAGCCGCGGACGTCGGCCTCGTCGCGGATGCCTCCCAGCGAGACGCGAGCGAACTTGCGCCCCAGGGCGCGTGCCACCGACTCGCCGAGCGAGGTCTTGCCGACGCCGGGTGGGCCGACCAGGGTGATGATCGCCCCTGAGCCCCGCCCGCCGATCACCTCCAATCCACGCTCCTGGCGCAGCTTGCGGACCGCGAGGAACTCGATGATCCGGTCCTTCACGTCCTCAAGACCGGTGTGGTCCACGTCGAGAACCTTGCGAGCCGCCTTGAGGTCGAAGTTGTCGTCGGAGCGGACGTTCCACGGCAGGTCGAGCATCCAGTCCAGGTAGGTGCGGATCCAGCCGTGCTCGGGGCTCTGCTCGCTGGTGCGCTCCAGCCGGTCGATCTCGTGCTCCACCTCGGCCGCCACCTTCTCCGGCATGCCGGCGTCGGCGAGCCGCTTGCGATAGGTGGAGACCACGTCGTCCCCTCCCTCGCCCAGCTCCTTCTTGATGGTCTCGAGCTGCTGGCGCAGGATGAACTCGCGCTGAGTCTTCTGCATCCCCTCGGCCACCTCGGTGCGGATGCGGTCCTTAAGATCGGCCTCGCCGAGCGCCTCCTTCGTCCACGCAATGACGAGGGTCAGCCGCTTCTCGACGTCGAGCGCCTCCAGGATCTCCAGCTTCTGGGCCAGGCTGAAGTCGGGGGAGTACCCGGAGAGATCGGCCAGGTGTCCGGGCGCGCGGGCTTCGCGGAGGAACTGGATGGCTCCGCTGGCGCCCCGGATCTCCAGCAGGCTCTCGACCAGCGCGCGATATTCGCGCGCCAGTTCGACCACTGCCTCGGAGGGGTTCTCGTCGTCCGGAGCGGGGTCGACCTGCACCCAGAGCGCACCGCCCACGTCCGCCTGCCCCGCGCCGAGGCGGGCGCGGTACTGCCCGGTGAGGATCGAGACCTCGGCGCCGGTGGGCAGCTTTCCCGACTCCTGCACGCGCGCGACAGTGCCGATGCTTCCGAACTTGCCCTCGATGCGGGGGACCAGGAGGACGAGGCGGTTGCCCTGGTTGGCCGCCTCGATCGCGGCACGCTGGGCCTCCCCCTGGACCGCGACGGTCACGGTCATGTGAGGCAGGACGACGACCTCGTCAAGAGGAAGGATCGGAAGAAGCTCGGCGCTGTGCTCGGTCATGGGGACATTTGTACCCGCTCGCAGAGATCTCACACCTCCCGCCTGCGCATCGCGGCCGGCGGATGGCCTGCGTCACTCCCGCTACCGGGCTCCGAGCGGCTCTCTCAATCCGGAACCAGGACGGCCGTCCCCCGGACCAGGCCGGCCCGGACCAGCTCCAGGGCCCGATCCGCCTGGGCCAGGGGGAGCACCTCGGTCAGGACGTCGATCCGCGCCTCATCCGCCAACGCCATGAACTCGGCGCCATCCTCCCGCGTGAGGTTGGCCACGGAACGGAGCGAGCGCTCCCCCCAGAGCAGCGAGTAGGGGAACCGAGGGATGTCGCTCATGTGAATGCCGGCGCAGACCACGGTGCCCCCGGGCCGCACTGCCGCGAGTGCGAGGGGCACCAACTCGCCGGCCGGAGCGAAGATGATGGCGGCGTCGAGCGGCTCGGGGGCGGGGCCGGTGCTCTCCCCCGCCCACGTCGCTCCCAGGCTGCGCGCAGACTCCTGGCCGGCGAGATCTCCGGCCCGCGTGAAGGCGTACACCGCGGCTCCACGGTGGCGGGCCACCTGCGCGATCAGGTGTGCGGCGCTGCCGAAGCCGTACAGGCCCAGCCGCGATGCCTGGCCCGCCATCCGAAGCGCTCGGAAGCCGATGAGGCCGCCGCAGAGGAGCGGCGCCGCCTCGACATCCCCGTAGGCGCCGGGCAAGCGCAGGCAGAAGCGGGAGTCGGCCAGGACGAGCTCGGCGAAACCGCCGTCGACGTCGCAGCCGGTGAACCGGGCGGAGGTGCAGAGGTTCTCGCGCCCTGCGGCACACATCTCGCAGCTTCCGCAGGTCGAGGCCAGCCACGGCACGCCCACCCGCTCTCCCACCTGCAGGGCGGAATCCGGCCCCGCTGACACGACCCTGCCCACCACCTGGTGCCCAAGCACGATGGGGAGGACACCGCGGTCGAGCTCCCCATCCACGACGTGGAGATCGGTGCGGCAGACGGCGCAGGCCGCAACCCGCAGTACCACCTGGTATTCGAGGGGCTCGGGCACAGGGCGTTCCTCCGCGGTGAGGGGGGAGCCTCGCTCGCGGAGGACCATCGCCCGATAGGTGGGAGCCCGAATACCCTGCATTGGTGTCGATGATGCACCCGCTGACCCGGCATGTAACCTTCTGCCGTGACTGCAGTGACCGAGCCCGCCGCCAGGCGCCGGCCCGAGGTGGTCATCCGCCGCCTCGACGCCCTCTCCGCCCGCCGTCACCTCGATGATCTGGCCGACCTGCTGGTCGACTCCGTGGAGGGAGGCGCGTCGGTGAGCTTCGTCGCACCGCTCGCCCACTACGAGGCCCGGGACTGGTTCGCGGGCGTGCTCAACGAGATGGACCTGGGTCGCCGGGTCGTGCTCGCCGCCTTCCTCGACGATCGGCTGGTTGGCTGCGTGCAGCTGATGCTCTCGTGGCAGTCCAACGCCACCCACCGCGCCGAGGTGCAGAAGATGCTGGTCCACCGCTCCGCGCGGCGGCTGGGAGTCGGCGCCCGCCTCATGAAGCAGCTGGAGGTGGAGGCCCGGGCCCTGGGACGCACCCTGCTGATCCTCGACACGGAGACCGGGAGCGATGCGGAGCATCTCTACGCCCACCTGGGTTGGATCAAGGTGGGGGTGATTCCCGATTACGCAATGCGGCCTGACCGCTCCGGCCTGCGTCCGACCTCACTCTGGTACCGGCGGCTCGATTGACGGGAGAGGATGTCGGCGCGCCGGTCGCGTTCCATCTGGGTGGGACGGCGCATGGGAGCCGGGCGCTGAGATCATCCACACACGGCAATCGGCGGTCTGCGCGGCCGGTGTGTGCGGTGACAGGGACGGTGCGTCGACCTGCGCGGCGCGCATGCGAGCCGCGTCGACCACGTCCGTCATTGCCTCGCGGGGATCGCGCCACACGGTGGACTGCACCCGTTGGAAGGCACCCGAGAGCACCTTTGCGGCGGTAACGATCACCCTCACACGTTGACATCCATGTATGTAGGCTGCATGCTATGTGACGATCCTGACGGGGGCGATTATCCGCTCCCTGTCCAAAACGCAGGACCCGCAGCCGGCAGATCACTGGCTGTCGCAACCAACGGAGGCTTTCAGCATATGGCCAGGACCAGACGAAGCAAGAGCGGCACCGCAAAGCGAGCCGTCAAAGCCACGGTTCGCCGGGCACGCGCCGCGGCACCGCGCAGCGGTGCCGGCGGAGATCTCCTCAAGGCGGTCCAGGGTCTCGTCAAGGCACTGCCCGTCCGCGAGCTGGAGAAGCGACTCGCAGGGCTCGAGAAGTCGGTCGAGAAGATCGACAGCGAGCTGCGCAAGGCGATTGGGCAAGTCGCCTCGGCAGTGCGCGGTGGCACCGCGAAGCGTGCGCCGGCCAAGCGCACCGCGAAGCGTGGGCCAGCCAAGCGCACCGCGAAGCGTGGGCCAGCCAAGCGCGCCGCGAAGCGGCGTGTTGCCAAGAGGGCAACCGCGGCCAAGCCGGCTGCGAAGCGCACCGTCGCCAAGCGGGCACCGGCAGCCAAGCGCACTGCAGCCAAGCGCACTGCAGCCAAGCGCACCGTGGCCAAGCGGGCACCGGCTGCCAAGCGCACCGTGGCCAAGCGGGCACCGGCTGCCAAGCGCACCGTCGCCAAGCGCACCGTCGCCAAGCGCACCGTCAAGCGTGCGGTGAAGCGCGTCGCCCCGGCGGTCGCCCCCGCGGCACCGGCGGCACCGCCGGCACCCTGAGGGATCTGATCCCAGCATCTGAGGCCCCCGGGAGCACGGCTCCCGGGGGCCTTTCTCGTACCTCGCCGCTCCTGATACCCTCGATCCGTGCCGCTCGTCCTGATCAGCTTCCTGGATGGTGAGATCATCCACGCCGACATCGACGACCTGAGCTTTGACCGCCCCCTGCTCGAGGCCGAGGTCCGCGGCGCCGACCCCAACAACGAACGGGCGCTCTTCCCCCTCACCGCAATCCGGGAGCTGGTGGTGGGCCAGCCCGTACCGGCACCCGAGGACCTCGCGGGCTGGGACCGGGCCGCCTTCCACTTCGTCGACGGCCAGGTGCTGCGCGCCTCGGTCGCCCCCGATTCCCTTCTTGGGCGCTTCGGTGGCCTGTGGAGGTCGGTGGAGCCGGGATCCCCGGAGATGCGGACCCTGGGCATCCCCTACTCCTCCCTCAAGGGCGTGTTCAAGCTGCGGCAGTGGGACAGCCGGCCCGTCGGGGCCCGATCCGGAGGGGACGCCCACGTCAACCAGGTGGCGCGCATCCTGGCCGAGCGCGATGGGGGCGGGACGGCATCGCCCCCCGCCCCGGAGCGCCCGCTGATCAGCCGCGTCCGCCCGTGACCCGCCTCCGGCGCGGAACCTGCCGCAGCGGCGTAACCAGCCTGTCAGGGACGGCGTGCTAGGGTGCGTCCCACCGTGAGCGGAGCCACGCCTGCGGTCGACGAGCCAGAGGCCGAGACGGCCCCGGCCCTTGCCGGCCGCTTCCTGACGAAGCGAACCCTGATCTCGATCGCGGCCGCGATCCTCATCGTGGGGGTGGTCGTGTGGCGCGCGGACATCCCCTGGGAGGATGCCTGGGACAAGATACGGTCCGCCAACCTCTCCCTCTACCTCCTCGCCATCGTCGTCTACTACCTCTCCTTCGTCGCTCGCGGCCTTCGCTGGCAGGTGCTCCTCGCCAACTCCGGGGAGGTGCGCAAGACCCGCCGCCTGACCCCGCTCGTCCTCGCGTCGTTCTTCGTCAACTGCATCGTCCCGGCCAAGATGGGGGACGTCTATCGCGCCTACCTCGGCCGGGTCCGGGAGCGCATCCCCGGCAGCAAGGCGTTCGGGACCGTGGTCAGCGAGCGCCTCCTCGACCTCTGCGTGGTGGTGGCACTGCTCCTCGTGTCGGGGGCCTACGTCTTCCACAAGAAGGACTCGGGGGCCCTGGTCCCCTACGTGATCATCGGCGGACTCCTCTGCGCATTCGGCATCGGGGTCATCGTGTTGATGCGAGCCGGGCGAGGCACGCGCGTCCTTCGCCTGTTCCCGGACCCGATCTTCCGTCGCTACGAATCGTTCCGCAGCGGCGCGGTGACCTCGCTGCGCCGCTGGCCGACCCTGATCGGGCTGACCCTGGCCGTCTGGGCCTGCGAGTCGGGTCGCCTCGGGCTGGTCATCGCCGCCCTCGGATTGAGCAGCCAGGTGGGACCGTCGCAGTTCGTCCTCGTCGCCCTGGTGGCGGCGCTGCTGACCACGGTCCCCTTCACCCCCGGAGGGGTGGGCCTGGTTCAGGCCGGCGTGGCGACCGCCCTCGTCATCGTGGCCGGCCTCAGCAAGACCCTGGCGATCTCGATCGCCCTGCTGGACGGCAGCATCAGCTGGGGCAGCCTGCTGATCATCGGGTTCATCGTCTTCGCCCTGGTCCACTTCTGGATCTCTCGGGACGCCGCCGCGAAGAGAGCCGCGCAGCCGGGAGACCGGGCGCTGCGGGACGACGCCCGCCCTGTGACCCCCTCCGTGGTATGAGAGCGCTGGTCACCGGGGGGGCGGGCTTCATCGGCTCACACCTCTCCGAAGCGCTGCTTGCGGCCGGTCATGAGGTCACGGCCCTCGACGACCTCTCACGGGGACGGCGTTCCCAGGTGCCCGCAGCCGCACGCTTTGTCCAGGCCGACATCACCGAGGATCTGGGCGACGTCCTCGGCGAGGTCCGACCCGAGATCGTGTTCCACGAAGCGGCCCAGATCGATGTCCGGCGCTCGCTGGCGGACCCGCTGCTCGACACCAGGATCAATGTGCTGGGCACTGTCAACCTCCTCCAGGCCTGCGCTGCCGCAGGGGTGCGCCGCGTCGTCTTCGCCAGCAGCGGAGGCGCGATCTACGGCGACACCGAGGCGATCCCGACGCCGGAGAGCCATCCGCAGCGGCCGGCCTCGAACTACGGCGCCGCCAAGGCCGCGGCGGAGCTGTATGGCGGCGTCTGCAGCCACGTCTACGGCGTCGAGTTCGTCGCGCTCCGCTACGCCAACGTCTACGGACCGCGCCAGGACCCCCACGGGGAGGCGGGCGTGATCGCCATCTTCACCGAGCGGATGCTCAGGGGCGAGGTTCCGACCATCAACGGGGATGGCACCCAGACTCGAGACTACGTCTACGTCGCCGATGTGGTCGCGGCCAACCTAGCGGCGATCGCGGGGCCGCCCGGCGCCTACAACGTGGGCACGGGCACCGAATGCGATGTCAACGAGGTCCACGGGCGGCTGGCTCGCATCGTCGGAGTGTCAACCCCCGCGGACCACGGACCGGGCAAGCCCGGGGAGCAGCAGCGCTCCTGCCTGGACGCGTCACTGGCCGCATCCCGCCTGGGCTGGCGCCCGCGCTTCTCGCTGGACGCAGGCCTCGATGCGACGGTCGCCTACTTCCGCGACCACGGGCCCGGCTACTTGTAGCGGAAGGTGATCCGTCCCCGGCTGAGGTCGTAGGGGCTCAGCTCCACCCTGACCTGGTCGCCGATCAGGATGCGAATGTAGAACTTGCGCATCTTGCCGGAGGTGTAGGCGAGGACGTCCTGTCCGGTCTTGAGGCGCACCTTGAACATGGCGTTGGGCAGCGGCTCGACCACCGTGGCATCCATCTCGATCGTCTCCTCCTTGACCTCGGGGGAGTTGGTGGTGTCAGTGGGGCCACGCCGCCGCACCGGGCTGCGCCGGCGGGTGACGCCTGGTCGAGGTGGACGTCGCGCCAAAGTGTCTCCTCGTAGGGTGAAGGGAACCGATCGGCAGGACCGGCCCGATTGCCGAGCGTAGCACGGGCCGCCCCTACGGCAGGCCGGGTGAGGACCCCCATTATTCTCACAGGGGCTCGCCGCGCACCCCACCGGGCAGGCCCGGCGGGCACCCCTGTCATTCTTACAGCGGCTCGCCGCGCCCCACGCGGCAGGCCGCGCGGGGACCCCTGTCATTCTTACAGGGGCTCGCCGCCCCTCGGCGGCCCGGCTCAGCCGGGCTCGCCTCACCCCGCCGCAGAGAAACCAGACCCAAATGCACACCCGATGAGCAGTAGCCCCTACCTCGAGGCGCTGAGCCGCCGCGTCCTGGTCTTCGACGGCGCGGTCGGAACCAATCTCCAGGCCATGGACCCCACGCCCGCGCAGTTCGGCGGGGCGGCCCTGGAGGGCTGGGTGGACGGTCTGGTGCTTCACAGCCCCGACCTGGTCGAACGGCTCCACCGTTCCTTCCTCGAGGTCGGCGCCGACGTCATCGAAACGTGCACGTTCCAGTCCACCCCCCTCCGCCTGGCCGAATGGGGCGCCGGGGAGCGGGCGCGAGAGCTCAACGAGAAGGCGGCGCGGCTGGCCCGGCGGCTCGCCGACGAGCACTCCACCGCCGAGCAGCCCCGCTTCGTCGCCGGCAGCATGGGGCCGTCCGGCTATCTGCCCGCAAGCAGCGACCCGAGCCTCGGACGGATCACATTCGGGGAGCTGGTTGCGGCCTTCCGCGAGCAGGCGGAGGGGCTGCTCGACGGTGGCTCCGATCTGCTCATCATCGAGACGAGCCAGGACATCCTGGAGGTCAAGGCGGAGATCTTCGCGGCCCGCGAGGCCTTCGAGAGCACGGGCCGCCACGTCCCCATCCAGGCCCAGGCGACGCTCGACGTCTCCGGCCGGATGCTCCTCGGCACCGACATCGCCGCCGTCCTCGCCATCTTGGAGTCGCTGCGGGTGGACGTGGTCGGGCTCAACTGCTCGACCGGTCCCGAGTACATGCGCGAGCCGATCCGCTACCTCGCCGAGAACACCCGGCTGCCCATCTCCTGCATCCCCAACGCCGGCCTGCCCATCAACGTCGGCGGCCGCGCCCACTACCCGATGCAGCCGGACCCCATGGCCGACCAGCTGGAAGAGTTTGTCCGAGACCTGGGGATCAACGTGGTGGGCGGCTGCTGCGGCACCACCCCGGCGCACATCGCCGCTCTGGTCAGCCGCGTGGGCGGGGCGACCCCGGTTTCGCGTGACGTCCAGGAGCGCCCCCGTCTCGCCTCCAGCATCCGCGCCACCGACCTGGACCAGGTGCCGAAGCCACTGCTCATCGGTGAGCGGGTCAACGCTCAGGGGTCGCGGAAGATCAAGGAGCTGCTGATCGCCGACGACTACGACGGCATCGTCCGGGTGGCCCTGGGTCAGGTGGAGGGCGGAGCCCACGCTCTCGACGTCTGTGTCGCCCTCACCGAACGGAGCGACGAAGGCGATCAGATGTCGACCGCCGTCAAAGCTCTCCAGCAGGCGATCGAGGCGCCGCTCGTGTTCGACTCCACCGATGCGCTGGTGATCCGGCGCGCCCTGGAGGCCTACCCGGGCCGCGGCATCGTCAACTCGGTCAACCTGGAGAATGGGCGCGCCCGCTGCGAGGCAGTGCTGCCCCTGGTCCGCGACCATGGGCAGTGCGTCATCGCCCTGACAATCGACGAGCAGGGGATGGCGAGGACCCGCGATCGCAAGCTCGAGGTGGCGCGTCGCATTCGCGACATCGCCTGCGGCGAGTACGGGCTGGCACCCCACCAGCTGCTCTTCGACGACCTCACCTTCACCCTGGCGACGGGGGACGCCGAGTGGATCGACTCGGCGGTGGAGACGATCGAGGGCATTCGCCTGATCAAGCGGGAGCTGCCGGGCGTGCTCACCTCGCTCGGGGTGAGCAACGTCTCGTTCGGTCTGACGCCGCCGGCCCGCGCCGTGCTCAACAGCGTCTTCCTCTACCACTGCGTCGAGGCGGGCCTGGACGCGGCCATCATCAATCCCGCCCAGACCGTCCCCTACGCCGAGATCAGCGCGGAGAGGCGCCAGCTCGCCGAGGACCTCATCTTCAACCGCCGGGCGGACGCGCTCTCCCGCTACATCGACCACTTCTCGGGGGTGACCGAGCGGGTCGGGGCGGAGAAGGTCGACCCCTTCGCCGGGCTCGCCGCACCCGAGCGCATCCACGCCCAGATCCTCCACCGCCGCAAGGAGGGGATCGAGGCACTGATCGACGAGACGCTCCGTGACCGGAGCGCGATCAGCGTGCTCAACGAGATCCTCCTCCCGGCCATGAAGGACGTCGGTGACCGCTTCGGGGCGGGGGAGCTGATCCTTCCCTTTGTCCTGCAGAGCGCCGAGGTGATGAAGCGCGCCGTGGCCCACCTGGAGCAGTACCTGGACCGGACCGAGGGCTACACCAAGGGTCAGGTGGTGCTGGCCACCGTCTTTGGCGATGTGCACGACATCGGCAAGAACCTGGTCAAGACCATTCTCAGCAATAACGGGTACACCGTCCACGACCTCGGCAAGCAGGTGCCTCTGACGACCATCGTCGAGAAGGCCATCGAGGTCGATGCGGACGTGATCGGATTGAGCGCGCTGCTGGTCAGCACCAGCAAGCAGATGCCGATGATGGTCGAGGAGCTCGACCGCCGCGGCCTCGGCTACCCCGTGATCATCGGTGGCGCCGCCATCAACCGGGGATTCGGCCGGCGCATCCTCTACCTCGACCCGGAGCGCGCCTACGGGCCCGGCGTCTTCTACTGCAAGGACGCCTTCGAGGGGCTGGAGACCTGCGACCAGCTGGTCGATCCGGAGCGTCGCGCGCCGCTCCTGGAGCGTGTCCGCGCCGAAGCGCACGCCTTCCGCGAGCAGGAGCGTTCGAAGGCAGCTGCCAAGGCCGAGCTGCCCAAGGTCGTGGTCAGTGCGCGCAGCGCCACGCGGACCGACACGCCCATCCCCACGCCACCCTTCTGGGGCCCCCAGGTGGTGACCGGCATCAACCCCCAGGCGGTGTACCCCCACATCGACCGCAACTCGCTCTTCAAGATGAGCTGGCAGTTCCGCGGGGTCCACGATCCGGAACGGTGGGACGAGCTGGTGCGCACCGAGCTGGAGCCCCGCCTGGAGAGATCGATGCGCGAGGCGCAGCGGGAGGGCTGGCTCGACCTGCAGGCCGTCTACGGCTACTGGCCGGTGCTGGCCGAGGGCGACTCCGTCGTCGTCTTTGACCCCGAGGACCACGCGCGCGAGATCGCTCGATTCACCTTCCCGCGTCAGGGCGAGCAGCACCGCCTCTGCCTGGCCGACTACGTACGGCCGCGGGAGCTGGCGGTCGGCGGCGAGCGTGACGTCATCGCGCTCCAGGTGGTGACCACCGGGCCCCGGGCGAGCGAGGTCTCCAATCAGCTCCAGGTCAAGGGCGACTACGACGACATGCTCCGCGTTCACGGCTTCGCCACCCAGATGGCCGAGGCCACCGCGGAGTACATCCACGCCCACATCCGCCGCGAGCTCGGGCTCGGCCCGGAGCAGGGCCGCCGCTACTCCTGGGGCTACCCCGCCTGCCCCGACCTCGCCGACCACGAGGTCCTCTTCCGGATCGTGCCCGCGGAGCGGATCGGGGTCACCCTCACCGAGGGTTTTCAGCTGGTGCCCGAGCAGTCGACCGCGGCGATCGTCCTCCACCACCCGGAGGCGCGCTACTTCGCCGTCTACGGCAGCCGCTTCGAGGAGGGGTCGAGCCCGGGTGCGCCGGAGGCGCCTGCGTAGGAGAGGCTCAGAGCCCCCCGGGACCGCAGCAAGCCGGGATCAGGGCCGCAGCGACGACTGGGCCCCCATGCCAGTGCATCTCAGAGCACCCCGAGGATGCTGGCAGCGGGGGCGATGGGGGCCGTCTGCGCGCCCGTGCTGAGGTTGACCTCAACGAGTGACGTGGACGGATAGGTGCCGCTGAGCTCGACGATCGAGCTCGCGCCGACGAGCTTGTTCCACGCGAACGGGCCCTCGAGCTGGCTCCCGGGGGCCGCGCTGATGAGCGTATTCGGCGCCCCCCCCAGCGTCACTGAGAGGAGGTTCTCTGCCCAGCCGTAGGTGGCGCTGTTGTCGACGACGGAGGTGCAGTAGGTGAGCTGGGACGAGCCGCCCACAAAGGCCACCTGTCCCGCGGAGGCAGACCCGGTGTCGACCGTCGTTGTCGCGCCGCCCGGCTTGGTCACCACGATCTTGACGTCCGTGTTGAGCCCGGTGAGGCAGGCGACGCTGCCGTCCGCGGCCTGGCCCGCAAACTGCCCGCTGCTGCAGAGCGGCGCGGAGAGCTGGCCGGTCGCGGGGGCCATGCTGACGACGAGGCCGAACGAGTAGCTCTCGCCGATGAACGGACCGGCGCCGCCGACGCCGGTGGGATAGGAACCCAGCAGCACGCCCGAAGGGTCCCAGCGGAGCGCCTGGTAGCCGCCGGCAACACCTCCGTTGACGGTGTTGGGCCGGGTGAGCGTGGTGACGAGGGTCGGTGGGATCCCGGTGCCGCCAACATAGATCTCGGATGTGGCCACCATGCTCGCGTCATAGGAGTCGATCGCAAAGGCCCAGCACGCACCGCTGGGCGACTCGGCCAGGCTGATGCTGTCCAGAGTGTTCCACCCCCCCGCGGGGGTGACGTCTCCCAGGGTCTGGACGGGACCGCTCCTGCCCAGCACGGACAGGTCCCCCGTGCTCTCGTCGTAGAAGTAGACCCCGGCCTGGCCCACCCCAACCTCCACGGGGGCCGTGGAGCCGCTACCGCCGTTGGGCGCCGTGTTGAGCACGGTACCGTCGGTACCCACCACCTCGACCTCCGAGCCCTTGGTCACGCCGAAGCCCCAGGCGGCCGGAGTCCCGCCCGCCGGGGGCGTGGCGCAGACGGCGAGCGGTGTGGGGGTCGGAGTGGGCGCCGGCGTGGCGATGCTCGACGGCTTGCTACTCGTCGTGGCCGTGGCCGTCGGGACCGTGTGCGTAGAACCGCAGGACGCCAGCACCAGTACCAAGGCGGCGATTCCGCCAAGACCCGATCGCTTCATCGTGGTGGACCCCATCTCCGACCGGAGTGCGCATCTGCCAGCGTTCGAGACTTGACCCTGTGCGAAACGACCTCGTCCCCCGCGTGGAACGCTGACACGCGCAGCAGGCTACACCCTAGCAGGCAGGCTCGCCGTGGACAGGCAGAGCCCTCCGAGGCAGCGTGGCGGCGGTCGGCCGCTCGGATGACATCATCGAGGGGATGGACGCGCACCGCCATCACCATCCGCCCGCCGGGGATCCGGTCGAAGCGCGGCAAGGCGTGACGGGCTGGCGTGAAGCCCCGCCGCCGCGGTGGAGAGGGCCCGATGGCCCTCCCCACCTGAGCCGGCACCGCTCACGCGGGGCCGGCCGGCGGTTGTTCGACTAGTAGAGCGCCTCGGCCGCGGCGGCGGTGACCTCACCCTCGGGCGGGTAGAGGTGGGACGCGTACACGTCCACCTGCGCCTCCGAAAGCCGGAAGTGCATCGCCGTGTAGTAGACGACCAGGCTAAAGACGGCGACGACCAGAAGATCCCACCAGAACGGGATGCCGACGTCGCCGGGAATGAAGCCGGTGCCGCCAACCATGAAGTTCTTGAAGGGGCCGACTCCTCCGATGATCCCCCCGGTGCCGAACTGCCCGAAGAAGGAGACAACGCCCATCCCGATCAGGTAGGGGAAGATCCAGACCCCCGCGATCCAGTCGATCTTGGGCGCGTTGGGGTTGAGCTTGAAGGCTGCGGAGATGAGCATGAGGATGTATCCGATGGCGACCGCCACCATCAGGGTGCTGTACGTCTGCCAGCCCGCCCAGTAGACAATCTCACCGGCGCAGACGAAGGCCAGCGGGCAGAGGACAGCCGCGATGGGTAGCAGGTAGGGGCGGTGGAGCTGCGGCTTGGAGTAGCGCAGTGCACCGAGCGCGAGCGGCGCACCCGCGTACATGAGCACCGACGCGCTGGTGACCAGGCCGATCAGCGCACTCCAGGCCGGGAAGGGGAGCAGGAAGAGGGCCCCGACGACAGCCGCGATGATGATGCCGAAGACCGGCACCTTGTTCTTCTTGCTGGTCGCCTCGAAGGTCTGGGGCACGAACCCGTTCTTGCTGAGGCCGAAGGAGAGACGCGAGGTGGTGGTGTTGTAGATGAGTCCGGTGCCACCGGGGGAGATGACCGCGTCGATCCGGAGGACCACCGCGAGCCAGCCCAGTCCGGCGACTGTCGCCAGGGTGGCATAGGGGGAGGCTGCCAGCGCCGAGTTGTTGGTCCCGAGGGTCGCCCAGGTGGAGGAGTGGGCGAGGGTCGCCGGTGCCAGCGCGCCGATGAAGGCGAACTGGACGAGGATGTAGATCAGGGCCCCGATGAGCGTCGCCCCGATGACCGCGCGGGGGATGTCCCGCCGTGGGTTGCTGCTCTCACCTCCGAGCTGCACCGCCTGCTCGAAACCGAGCAGGGAGAAGACGATGCCACCGGCCGGTATCGCCTTCATGATGGTCATGGGGGCATTGGCGCCCTTGAGGAAGAATCCACCCAATGCCGTGAAGTTGCTGGCGTGGAAGTGGGTGGTGAGGAGCACCACGATGGCGAGGATCGGGACGAAGACCTTCAGGCTGGTAACCCAGGTGTTGCTCCTCGACAGCCACTTGATGCCCGCCAAGTTGATGGCGGCAAAGACCACCAAAAGGGCGACCGCCACCACGAGCCCGACACCGTGCAAGGTACCGGCACCCGTTGCGGGGTCGACTTGGAACCAGCCGGACGCCCACGAGACAGTGGAGAAGTACTGGACGGTGGCGAGGACCTCGACCGGGGCAACGGTGGCGGCCTGGAGATAGGAGAACCAGCCGAAGGACGCTCCGGCCAGGCTCCCGAAGGCGTAGTGGGGGAAGCGGCTGGTCCCACCGCTCACATGGAAGATCCCGCCCAGCTCGGCGTGGATGAGGGCGAGGAGGATGACGATGGCCGAGGCGATGATCCAGGAGAAGACCACGGCGGGGCCGGCGAGGACGGTGGCGGTCAGGGCCCCGAACAACCATCCGGAGCCGATGATCGATCCCTCCGAGGCCCACATCAGGCCAAGGAAGCCCACCTCACGCTTCAAACCCTCGTCAACTTCGCCCCCTGGGGGACCTCCGGCTTGGGTGAGGGCCGTCATTGCCTATCCTCCCAGGGCCGCGCGGTGTCGGGCACCGGCGTGGACAGTCCGACATCGACAGCTGTGGCCATGACCAACTACCTCGCGTGAACCGGGAACTCCCATCCCCATGGCGGCCATCCCGATTGCCGGGGTATGTTCCACGTCTTAGCGGGTCTTGGCAAGACCCAACTTTGCGCTACGGCGCCAGCATCGCCTGGATGCGGCTGCTGAGGTCCTTGATCTTGAAGGGCTTGGCGAGGGTCTGGACGTTGCCGAAGGCCTCCAGCTGGACTGCAGTCGCGGGGTTGACCAGGGCGCTGACGACCAGGACCTTGGGGGTCTGACCGTGATCCGACCTGATCCGCTCCAGCACCTGGGTCCCGGTCAGCTCCCCGGGGAGCATGAGGTCGAGGAGGACGAGGTCCGGCTGAAACTCGGCGACGGCGGCCAGCCCCTCGTCGCCGGTCTTGGCCACCTTGACCTCATGGCCCTCCATGGTGCAGAGCAGCGACTCGATGTCGGCGAGGGCGTAGTAGTCCTCGATGATCAGCACCTTCCGGATCGGCGCGGCGGGGGAGACTCGTGGGGCCACGGCGGAGCGAGCATAGCGCCCGGGACCCGGCTGCGACCGATCAATCGGCCCGCCAAACCCTGACAGCAACGACCTCTGTCACTCCAGTCCCGGATCTGGCCACCTCGGGGTCGGATTCGCTGAAGACGGCGACGGAGCCCGGCGGCAGCAGCACCACCGCCGTGGCGGGGCATCGCCGTGGTAGCAAACGCACCCGGCCTCCACTGGCGGGTGAGCCCCGTGTGGCTCTGCCACCGGGGCGAGGGGCGGCGAGCCCCTGTAAGGATGACAGGGGTCCCCGCCGGGCCTGCCCGGTGGGGTGCGCGGCGAGCCCCTATGGAGAGGGGCCCCCACGCGGCCTGCAGCATCCAGTGGCGGGGTGAGCCCCGTGTGGCTCTGCCACCGGGGCGAGGGGCGGCGAGCCCCTGTAAGGATGACAGGGGTCCCCGCCGGGCCTGCCCGGTGGGGTGCGCGGCGAGCCCCTGTGGAGAGGGGCCCCCACGCGGCCTGCAGCATCCAGTGGCGGGGTGAGCCCCGTGTGGCTCTGCCACCGGGGCGAGGGGCGGCGAGCCCCTGTAAGGATGACAGGGGTCCCCGCCGGGCCTGCCCGGTGGGGTGCGCGGCGAGCCCCTGTGGAGACGGGGTCCCCACGCGGCCTGCCGCGTGGGGCCTGCTTCAGGAGGTGAAGGCGAAACTGCCCAGGCCGAGCGCGGGGACGAGCAGGGCGCGCTCGCTCTCGTCCAGCTCGATCGATCTCTCCCGGCCGGCCCCCCTCACGTCGGAGAGGGCGTCCACGATGCTCTGGGTGAAGCGGAGGTCGCGAACCGGCCGCCCCAGCCGTCCGTTCTCGATCAGGAAGGTGCCGTCGCGGGTCATCCCGGTGATCACCGTCCGGAGCGGATGGACGTCGCGCACGTACCAGAGGCGGGTGACGTAGAGGCCGTGGTCGCAGGCCGCGATCAGGTCGTCGAGGCTGCTCTCCCCGCTTGCGACCACCAGGTGACGGGCCCAGGGGCCGAAGGTGTTGGGCATGGGGAGGGCATGGCCGGTGGACGGGACCTCCTCCCGGAGCGCGGTGGCGCTGTCGTGCACGAAGCTCCGGCAGACCCCCTCCTCGATGCAGCTGACGCCCCGCGTCGACACCCCCTCGTCATCGAAGGGGAACGGCATGGCATCGGGATGGCTGGCATCGTCGGCGATGCTCACCAGCTCGCTCATCAGCCGCTCTCCGGGGCGCATGAAGCTCCGGTGCTCCTGGTGGGCCAGGGCGCTGAATCCGAGATCGGCCAGGTGTCCCACGAGATCCGCGACCGCATAGGGAGAGAGCACGACCGGGTAGACGCCCGGGTCCAGGGCGGTGGCCTGCTGGTTGCGGCCGCAGGTCTCGACCGCCTCCTGGGCCACCTGTTCCGCATCGAGGCGGCGGATGTCATGGTGGTGGCGGTCGGCGTACCCCCAACCATTCTCTCCACGGGCCACGCAGATCAGGCTGGCCGCCGTGGTCGTGGCGTGGCGCCGCACGCCCTGGCTGTTGGCGATGGCCGTCTGGGTCAGTGACGTCTGGAGCGCCCCGAAGGCCTCGAAGCCGGCCACGGCGCTGACGGCGGCGACAGTCCCCACCTGCCCCGCCCGCCATTCCGGGGTGCACTCGGCGGTGGCCGGGGAGTGGGCAACCGGGCCGTCCGACCCGGCGTCGGGGCGAGGCAGTGGCGTGACATCGCCGCCAGGGGCCAGCTCGCGGGCCGCCTCGGCCGCCGCGATCAGCCGCCCCTGCAGATCGTCGACCTCGCCGCGAATCTCCGCGACCCCGACCTGCTCGTCGCCCATGAGGCGCAGCCGGACCCGGCGCGAGCTCTCGGCCACGTTCTGGTGGATCTGGTTACGGGCAAATCGGGTGAGCGCCTCCTCGTGGTGAACCACCGTCACCTCGGCGCCATCTCGCCCCACCCGCTCGAGGATCGAGTCGGCGAGCGCCAGGAGATCGTCGGGAGACGCGGGACTGATCACGACGCCGCCGTCACCGACACGCGGCGGAAGCGGCAGGGCGCGGCGCCATGGCCGACGTGGATGACCTGGCCCGGCTGCCCCTTGCCGCAGTTGACGACGCCCCACGGCCTCCATTCGGAGGGGCCGGCGACGGCGTCGCAGGACCGCCAGAACTCAGGAGTCCGCCCCGCATAGAGCGCGTTCTTGACCAGGCGGAGGCGCTTGCCGTCCCGGATCTCCCATCCGTTCTGGGTCCCGAACTGGAAGTTGAGGCGGCGGTCGTCGATGCTCCAGGAGCGGTTCGTCTCCAGGTAGACGCCGTGCTCGGTGCCGGCGATCATCTCCTCCAGGCTGGAGTCGCCCGGTTCGAGGTTGACGTTGGTCATCCGGATGAGGGGGATGCGGTTCCAGGACTCGGCGCGCATCGCCCCGGTGCTCGTCCAGCCGTAGTCGGCCGCGGTCTCTCGCGACGACATGTACCCGCGGAACACGCCGCGGTCGACCAGGACGGTGCGCTGCGCCGCCACCCCCTCGTCGTCCCAGCCGTAGGTGCCGAGACCTCGGGGCGTGGTGGCGTCGGCGGTGATCGTCACCTGCTCGCTCCCGTAGCGGAAGCGTCCGAGCAGGTCGGGGGTGAGGAAGGAGGTCCCGGCGTAAGCCGCCTCGTCCCCGCGGACGCGGTCCAGCTCGGTGGGGTGCCCGCAGGACTCGTGGACCTGGAGGGCGGCCTGCGTGCCATCGAGGATCAGCGTCATCCTGCCGGTCGGGCAGGGCGCGGCGCTCAGCAGTGCGACCGCCTCGGTGGCGATCCGGGAGGCGTTGCCGGCGAGGTCCATGGCGGCGATCGCCTCGTAGCCGGCGCAGAGCTGGTGGCGCCCAAAGCTGTTGGGGAAGCTGCGCGTCTGGACGTCGTCGTCGCTGGTGGCGGTCGCGTCCATGCCGCCCCCGGACTCGACGATGACCTGGTCGACCAGCGATCCCTCGCTGCTCGCGAAGAGGCGGTGCTCCCGCACGAATTCGAGGGACGCTTCGTGGGTGGTCACCCCGGCCACCGCGGCCATCGCCTCGTCAGTCCGGATCAGCAGATCCATCTTCTCCTCGAGGCTCACCTCGAAGGGGTCACGCTCCATGGGGGTCACGTACTCGCCGGTGGCGACCGGCGCAGAGGCGAGACGCACAGGCTGGCGGCGAAGCCGCGCCGAGGCGCGCGCGATCCGACAGGCGAGGCGGGCTGCGTCGCGGAGACTGCCGGAGTCCAGGCGGTCGACACTGGCGAATCCCCACGCCCCGTCGACGATCGCCCGGATGCCCATCCCCTCATCCTCAAACGAGGAGACCTCCGCGAACCGCTCGCCCTTGACCGTCATCGCCTGGATGCCGCGCTGGACGACGCGGCAGTCCGCGTAGGTCGCGCCGCTGGACACGGCGACGTCGATGGCCAGGTCGGCGATCTCTCTCATCGCCGATTCATCGCGGACGGCGCACGGCTGCTGCTGGGAATCTGCTCACGCATCGCTGACTCTAGGGGCTCGGGCGACGAGGACTCCACGACGGTGTGTCGATTGGCGCGTTCTCGTGGCTCGAGAGGCGGCCGTATACTCGGGGCTGAACCTCGACTCGGTCCGGTGAGGTGGGAATGAAGCGTCCTCTGCTGACGCTGTCCCTGTTCAATCCCCGACGGCGGCTGCGTGACCGGCTCCTGGCCGCCATGCTGGTGGTCGCCCTCGTGCCCGCCGGCGCCTTCTTCGTGCTCACCGCGGTCGATCTGCACGGGATCACCCAGAGCACCGTCAACGGGGCCGTCTACGGCCTCGTGAGCCACCAGGAGAATGCGTTCCAGACCGACCTCGGCGTGACGGCCACCACCGACATCAACGGCATCCTGCAGGCGCTCCAGGCCAAGGTGGACACCCTCGCCAGCGCACTGGCCGCCACCACCAAGGCGGCGACGCCGACCCCGTCACCGGGGGCCGCCGGCGCCGGGACCTCCGGCAGCCCGACGGCCACGGCGAGCCCGGCCCCAACGGCGGGCTTGGCGCCCGCCAGCACGGGTGCCCCCACCACCGACGTCCAGAACCAGGAGGTGGGCGACGGGGTCTATGAGATCACCTCGGTCTCGTCGCAGACCGCCGAGCTGCTGGTGGGCTCGACCGGCACCAACGAGGGGGTCTCCACCCGGGCGGCGACCCTCGCGGACCTGAGCGACTTCGCGACCCAGCAACTCGCCAAGTTCAAGGAGGAGGTGGGGCCCTCCATCGATGCGGTCTGGATCATGGACCCCACCAACAACGCGGTCTGGGTGAGTCCGGGTGACATCTCGGTGCCCCAGACAGAAGGGCTGGCGGGCAACCCCCAGGGCGTCGGCCTGAGCCTCCTCACCGGGTTCTCCGACTCCTCCTCCGTTCCCCAGACCCCGGCCCCGTCCCCGGCCCCGTCCATCCAGGCGAGCTGGACGCTTCCGTACCAGAACCAGCTCCGCAACGAATGGGAGGTGACCGTCTACGCTCTGGACGGCGGGCACCTGCTGGTGGGAGCCGACGTGCCCCTCGCACAGTTCGCGCCGCTGATCTCCGAGGCGCCTGCCCCAACCGGCTCCTACCAGCTCCTCCTCAGCAGCGGCAACCAGGTGATCGCGGCGTCGGTGTCGGGTACCGGCAAGGACTTCACGAAGAGCCTCCAGGTCGGAAGCCAGCTGCCCCGACCGGCCGGCAAGGAAGGCCCAGGCCTACTCGCCGCCCTGAAGGCTGCCGAGAACGGCGAGACCGTCCTTGACCCGCTTGACTCGACGGTGGGCGGGGTGGACCGCCTCTTCTTCGTCGCCCCCGTCACCTACCCCGGATGGATCCTCGTCGATTCCGCGCCCAAGTCGTACTTCGAGCCCAACCAGAACGCCCTCGAACAGGGGATCAGCCAGAAGCTCAACAGCATCGTGCAGGGCGCCGCCTGGATCGTCGTGCTGCTGCTCCTCGTGTCATTCGTCCTGGCCACGGTGCTCTCCCGGTTCGTCGTCGCCCCGGTCAGAGCGCTGACGGTCTCGGCAGAGCGGCTGGCCAAGGGCCACACCGACGAGACCGTGCCGCCCCAGGGCAGGGACGAGGTCGGTGATCTGGCCGACTCCCTGGAGCGGATGCGCCGGGAGATCAACGCCTCCCGAGAGGTGATCCTCGCTGCCAGCCGGGAGCTGGAGCAGAAGGTGGCGAGACGGACCGCGGAGCTGAGCGTCCGCAACGAGGAGCTGCTGGCCCTCAACGAGCTGGCCGGGTCGCTCACCCGATCCCTGGACCCCGAGGCGATTCTGGCGGGGGCGCTGGAGGCCGTCCGGGCGGTCCTCCCCACCACCGGAGGCCGGGGCTTCCGGATCAGCCGGGATGGCCTGGTGGCGAGCCGGGCCGAGGGGGATGACAGCAGTCCCCGACTGGAGGAGGTCGCCGTCGCCGCGATCACCGGCAACCAGCTGGTCACCCGCGCGGACGGGGACGGGGTCCTGATCGGGCTTCCGATGGGAACCGGCGCCGGCCCGCTGGGGGCCCTCGGCCTGCGCACAAACAGCACGCCCGGGCCCGAGATGACGGCGCTGCTGATGGCCATCGGCAACCAGGTCGGGCTGGCTCTCAGCACCGCCCGCCTCTCCGACGAGGGCCGGGAGATGGCCGTCTTGGAGGAGCGGGCCCGGCTCGCCCGCGAGATCCACGACACGCTCGCCCAGCAGCTCACTGGGATCGTGATCCAGCTCGAGGCGGCTCAGGCCCTAGTGAACAGGGATCCCGACCGGTCGCTCCCGGCCCTGGCGTCGGCCCAGGAGCTGGCCCGCTCGGCCCTGGCGGAGGCGCGGCGCTCGGTCTGGGACCTCCGGCCGGCCCCGCTCAGCTCGACCGGACTGGTGGCCGCCGCCGAGAATGAGGTGGAGCGGTTCCGGCACCGCACCGGGATCGCGGCGAGGCTACGGGCCGAGCACATGGTGCCCCCACCCGCGCTCCGACCGCAGTCGGAGGTCACACTCCTCCGCATCACCCAGCAAGCCCTCGCCAACATCGCGGCCCACAGCGGCGCCTCCCGGGTCACCGTGCGCCTGCGCAACCTCGGCGACCACGTCGAGCTGACGGTGAGGGACAACGGCCACGGCTTTGACACCTCCGCCCTGCCGCTCGGCTCCTTCGGCATCGTCGGGATGGCGGAGAGGGTCCGCATCGCGGGGGGGACCTTCCAGGTGGAAAGCGTCCCCAGTCGGGGCACTACCATCACCGTGGACCTGCCGGTGGCCGCGGACGCGGGGAAGGGTGGCGCGACGTCCAAGACGGCGGGGCCGGTGTGATCAGGGTCCTCGTCGCCGACGACCATCCCGTGGTCCTTCACGGCCTCTGCACCATGCTGGAGGTCGAGAACGACATCCGGGTGGTGGCACGGGCGACCGACGGCGCGGAGGCGATCGAGCGAGCCCGCGAGACCCACCCCGACATCATCCTGATGGACGTCCAGATGCCCAACGTCGACGGCATCGAAGCCATCCGGCGGATCCGCGCCGAAGATCCGGAGGCCAAGGTGATCGTGCTCACCACCTACCGCAACGAGGACTACATCTTCCCCGCGCTGCAGGCCGGAGCCCGCGGTTACCTGCTCAAGGACGCAAGCCTCGAGGAGCTGGCCAACGCCATCCGCGCCGTCGCCGCCGGAGAATCACTGCTCGACCCGACGCTCATGTCCCACAGCCCGCCGGCGTACAGCCTCACCGCGCGCGAGCTGGACGTGCTGCGGCTGATGGCGGAGCACTGCAACAACGCCCAGATCGGGAAGCGCCTCTTCGTCAGCGAGAACACGGTGAAGACCCACGTGAGCAACATCTTCGCCAAGCTCGGCTGCAGCGACCGCGCCGCCGCCGTGCTGATCGCCTGGAAGGCGCACCTCATCTGATCCCGGGCGGCCCGGGGTTCACGCGGGGCAGCGCGGCCCGCATCACCCAGAGTGCTGGGAGCAGGCGCCGCGCCCGGCGTATCAGAAGATGACGGTCGCGAACTCCCCGACCTGGCGGAAGCCGATGCGGCGATAGAGCCTCATGGCCGGTTCGTTGTAAGAGTTCAGGTAGAGGGAGCAGACCGGCACCTCGGCGAGCAGCTCGGCACAGACGGCCGCCAGGGCGGCCGTGGCGACCCCCTGGCGGCGGAGCTCGGGCCTGGTCCAGACACCCTGGAGCTGGACCGCGTCCGGGGTCCAGGCGGAGAGCTCGACCTTGAAGGCGATCTCGCCACCCTCGACGAGCAGAAAGGACCAGCCTCTATCGATCAGGCTCGCCATCCGGTGCCGCCATCCGACCGGGTCGATCGCCAGCGGGTCGAGCCCCATCTCCTCCCGATGCATCGCCGCGGCCGCCACGGTGAGCCGATCCAGATCGTCGCGGCGGCCGCGGCGGATGGGGACGCTCCGGCTCGGTATCGAGCCGTCGAGGACCATGACGGGTTGGGGATCCCGGACCTCAACCGGGCGCAGCCGGGGAGCGATCGACGCGGTCAGGGCGCGGACGGCCGGGGCCGGGCCAATGATGAGGCGGGGGAGGTGCTGACGGAGTACCCCGGCGAACGCCGGAATGTCGCCGGGATCGGGAATCCAGGGGACCACGACGGAGCCGGTCATCATCACGGCCCGGAGCTGACCCCTCTCCCCCAACCCCCACCAGCCGTCGAGGGATGCTCCCAGCCTCAGCTCGCTCCTCAGGAAGACATTCGCCACCGGGTCCTGGTCGAGCAGTGTCGCGAGCGGGATGCGCAGGTCGGCCCCGAGCCGGCGGGGGCCGGCCGGCTGGGGGTCGGGGATCTGCTTCCTGCCCCGAATCGTGAGCCTCATGGGCCAGAATCCCCGCATGCTCATCCTGATGAGCCACCAGGCTACCCGCGACGAGGTGGAGAACGTCATCCGCCACGTTCGGGAGCGAGGGTACCGCCCCATCGAGCTGCCCGGCACCGATCGGCTGGCGATCGGCGTCCTGGGGAGCAACCCCGGACAGATCCGGGACGCGGTGGTGGCCCTTCCGGGGGTCCTGGCCGCCGTGCCGGTGAGCAAGCCGTACAAGCAGGTCGGGCGGGAATGGCACCCCGAGCCGACGGTGGTGGACGTGGGAGGAGTGCGCATCGGGGAAGGCGCGCCGTTCGCGGTGGCGGGCGGCCCCTGCGCCGTGGAGTCCCGGGACCAGCTCCTGGAGACGGCCCGCGCTGTCAAGAAGGCGGGAGCCTCATTGCTCCGAGGCGGCGCCTACAAACCGCGCACCTCGCCGTATTCCTTCAGCGGCCTGGGGGCGGAGGGCCTGGAGTACCTCGCCGAGGCGAGGGCGGAGACCGGCCTCCCGGTCGTCACCGAGGTGATGAGCCCCGGCGACGTGGAGCAGGTGGCGGCGGTCGCCGACATGCTCCAGGTGGGGACGCGCAACGCCCAGAACTTCGCCCTCCTGGAGGCGGTCGGCAGCGCCGGAAAACCGATCCTCCTGAAGCGCGGGCTCTCCAACACCATCGAGGAATGGCTGCTCAGCGCCGAGCACGTGGTGAGCCATGGCAACCCGGACGTGGTGCTCTGCGAGCGTGGCATCCGCACCTTCGAGACGGCGACGAGGAACACCCTCGACCTGAGCGCGGTGCCCCTCATCCGCTCGCTCTCCCACCTCCCCATCGTGGTCGACCCCTCCCACGCCACCGGGCATCGGGACCTGGTCCGGCCCATGGCGCTCGCCGCCCTTGCCGCCGGTGCCGACGGCCTCTTGGTGGAGGTGCATCCCAACCCGGACGAGGCCCTCTCGGACGGCCCCCAGTCCCTGACCCTCGCCCAGTTCTCCTCCCTGATGGAGGACGTGCGCCACCTCGGCGCCGCACTCAGCAAGATGGCGGGGCCGGCGTAGGATGGGGCTCATGCGATCGCGGCACGGAGCGCGGTGATGCCGCTGTTCCGTCGCGGGGACCACAGGACCGGCCCACCCGCCCGAGCGGCTCCCTCGGAGCCGCTGCCACCGCCGTCCAGCACGCCCCCCGCCGCTCTCCCGCCCCAGGGTGTCAGCGGCCCGCATCCCGGCCAGGTGCCGGCTGTCCCGCCGGCTGCGGCCGGGATGGCGACGCCGCCGGTGCCGCCTTTCGCGCCGCCCCCGGTGATGCCATCCCTCTCGTCGCCGATCGCCCGTTTCCCGACCACGGAGGGAGACCTCCCCTGCCGCGCCCGGGGCTGCTCCCACCACGACGGCGTGCTCTGCCACTACATCGACCGGAGGGGCCGGCGCTGCGACACCGCCTGGTGCCCCCATCACTGGGCCACCGTGGGCGGGATCGTCTACTGCCGCCGGCACGCCGGGACGATCACCGCCATCGGCTATTTCGACCACCCCTCGGGGATGCCCGACGTCGACAACCGCGCCCCCTCGCTGGTCAACTGGGTGGGACGCGATCTCGACGCCTTCGTGGCCGCGACGCTGGTGCAGAGCGCCACGCAGGGGGAGACCTTCGTCCGAGAGCCGGTGGTCTCCACCCACGCGGACCGCTCCGGAGGCCGGCGTTACGAGCGCGGCTGGAAGCTGGTCGACCACACCGGGCTGCGCCTCGTGGTCGCGGTCTTCGTCGTCGAGGGTGAGGAGACCACCATCCGGGTGCGGGTCGGCTCGGGGGTGGTCGCCGAGGGCGTGCCGCCGTGGATCGAACGCCACCGCCGGGGGATCGAGGTGACGGAGGAGACGGACCGGAGCCAGCGGGCCCTCTTCTACGTCTTTCTCCAGAAGCACATCGTGGCCGCCGTCCGGGCCAACCGGGCCGTCGACCAGACCCTTCAGCAGCGCTGACGCTGCCGCGGCGGCGAATCCGGGCCGAGCGCCCGGCGGGGTCCAGCCCCGGACGCCGCCGTCAGGGGGCGGGCTGGACCGCCGATGCCGCGCCGACGAGATCCAGCAGCTGGGCGAGCAGCGCCGCGCCGTCCTCGGGTCCCGCCGTCCCGGACGCGACGAGCCGATCGGCCAGCCGGTCGGCAACCTGCAGCGCCCCCGGGGCATCCAGGTCGTCGTCGATGCGCGCCAGGAAGCGGGCCCGCCAATCGCCGGCCTCCGCGCCCTCCAGGGCGGCACCCGCGCGAGCAGCGGTGGCATAGCGCCGGCGCCGGCCTTCCGCCCCGTCCAGATCAGCCTCGGTGTACTCCCAGGCAGCGCGATGGTGGTGGCCGGCGAGGAGCAGCCGGACCGTCCCCGCCGGGACCCTCTCCAGCAGCTGGCGCACAAAGACGAGATTGCCGAGCGACTTGCTCATCTTCTCGCCCTGATACCCGACCATCGCCACGTGGACCCAGAGGCGCGCATAGGGGGAGATGCCGACCCCAGCCGCCTGGGCGATCTCGGACTCGTGGTGGGGGAAGATGAGGTCGTCACCCCCTCCGTGGACGTCGAGGGGCGTGCCCAGCTCGACGGTCGAGAGCACCGAGCACTCGATGTGCCAACCGGGACGCCCCGCTCCCCAGGGCGACGCCCAGCTCGGCTCGCCGCTCCGCGATGGCTGCCAGAGAACGAAGTCGAGCGGAGCCCGCTTGCGCGGGTCGTCAGGGTCGGCGCCGCGCTCTCGCGAGAGGCGCAGCATCTCCTCCGCGCCCAGCCTGGAGAGGTGCCCATACGCGGGCAGCTTGGCGACCTCGAAATAGACCCAGCCGTCCACCGCGTAGGCCATGCCGGCATCCGCGATCCGCGAGATCCAGTCAACCATGGCGGGAACGTGCTGGCTGGCACGCGGCGCCGCATCCACCGCCAGGATGTCGATGGCGCCCATGTCCCGGTCGAAGTCACGGACCACCTGGTCGGCCAGCTCCCGCCAGCCGATGCCGCGGGCCGCCGACACCCGCAGCATGTCGTCATCGACGTCGGTGACATTGCGGATGCTGCGCACCGGGTGGCCGAGACTGCGAAGCCGCCGGGTCAGGACGTCGAAGGTGTGGTAGGTGAAGGCGTGGCCGAGGTGGCCGCCGTCATAGGGGGTGATGCCGCAGACGTAGAGGCGGACTGCCCGGTCGCCCGCATCGAGCAGTTGGAGCGACCGGCTGGCAGTGTCGAAGAGGCGGATCACGGAAGCAGCATAGCCGCCGATCGCCGCCGCCCTGTCAGCCGCCGGCGGGTGCGCGCCGGCGGGTTGTGGAAGCCCGGCCGAATGGCCAGAGCCGCCTCCCGCTGGTATTCGCTCCCCGTACCAGCTGGAGCCTACGCTCGGGGTCGAGAGCCTGTGGCTCTCGCCGCCTCGCTCCGTTCCCGCTGGTACACTCCGGGTTTCTGCGGCCCCGTGGTGTAGCCTGGCCTAACACGCCACCCTGTCAAGGTGGAGATCGTCGGTTCAAATCCGATCGGGGTCGCCAACCGGCACCGGCACCGGCGCCGCCGCGGGGGTCCCGCAGCGGCAGGGGACGGAGCACCGCCCGCCTCCTCACCGGGGGGTGGCGATCCTCGCCAGCACCCATTCGACCAGATCGTCGAGCACCTGGTCTCGCTCGGGCTCGTTGAAGATCTCGTGGTAGAGACCCGGGTAGATGCGGATGGTCCGGTCCCGGCTCCCCACCCGTTCATGCACGTAGGCGGCGGCGGAGGGGTCGACCAGGGCGTCGTCGCTCCCCTGCATCACCAGCACGGGCATCGTCAGCCGGGGGAGGCCGGCAGCCACCTCATCGATCGCACGCAGCATCTCGGCCCCTAGACGAGCCCGCAGGCGTCGCGGGTGGACCTGGGGGTCGGCCATATAGGCGGCGACCACCGCCGGATCGCGGGAGATCCTCTCCAGCGGAAGCTTGATGACGCCCAGCTCGGGGGCAACCCGGGCCAGCAAGCGGCCGATCGCGACGGCCGGTGCCGAGATCCCCGTGGAGACCACGGCGGGGGCGGAGAGCACCAGGCCGCGCAACTCCTCGGGGTGGTGGAGCGCGTAGACCGCGGCGATCAGCCCTCCCATGCTGTGGCCGAGGAGGATGGTGGGGGCGTCTCCCCACTCGGCGGCGGCGTCCCGGAGGACCTGGTGGAGGTCGTCGACGTAGGTGTCGAACCGGTCAACGCTCACCGGCCGCCCATCGGAACGCCCGTGGCCCCGGTGGTCGGGGACGACAACCGCCAGCCCCGCCCCGGTCAGTCGCTCGGCAACGTGGCGATACCGTCCGCCGTGCTCGGCGTAGCCATGTGAGATCACGACTCGGGCCGCGGACGCCCCGTCATCGGATGACCAGAGCCGCCAGAAGAGATCAGTGCCGCCACTTCCCTGGGAGTGGCGCTCGACCTCGCGCACCCACGGACTCTAGTCCTCGCCCCCATCGGAGGTGGGCGGGACGGCTCAGTTGGCCAGGGCGCGGAGGATCTCGTCCCGCAGGGTGGCGAGCGAGATCGGCTTGGTGAGCAGCCCGCGCGCGCCCACGGCGGCAGCGCGGAGGGGGTCCTCCTCGGAGTCGCGCCCGGTGACCATCAGCACCCGGATCCCCGGGGAGGCGGCGAGCAGGCGATGGCAGACCTCGAGGCCGTCCATGCCCGGCATGTTGATGTCGAGGAGCACGAGGTCGAAGTGGACCTGCTGGGCCGCGAACAGCGCCTCCTCCGCGCTGTGGGCGGGGTGGGCCCGGAACCCCTGCATCTCCATGTAGGCGGCCACGGTGCTGGCCAGCCGGACGTTGTCGTCCACGATCAGCACCGCCGGTGCAGCCTGTGCTCGCTCCTGCCCGGTACCGGTGGCACGATCGGATTGGACCGGCGGCGCGGAGGGGATGGCGGCCGGGACGGGCAGCGCGGCTGCGCCGGGATCGGCGCCCGCCTCGAAGGCGGAGGTGGGAGCGGATGCCACCCTCTCGGGAGGCTCGGAAGGTGCCCGTGCCGGCACCCGCTCCGGTGCCGATGTGGCCTGCGGAAGTCCGGCGGGCTGAGCCCGGCCGGGATCGACCAGCCTGAGGCCGGCCACCTGCGAGAGATCAAGCATGGTCATGACTGGTCTGGAGCGTTGTCTGCGCTCGACACGCAGGCTACAGGCTGAACTCCGGGGCAGGAGCCAACGTCTGAGGGAATTCAGCGGACCGTTCCCCAGACGTTTCCTGCCGTCGCAGCCGGTCAGACTGGGGTAACCGGACCCGCACCCCCACCGGATGGAGGCCTGCGAACGCCGCGGCTGCGGCCCGCGCGGCTCTCCCCGTACCATCCCAGGCATGCCGGAGAGCCTCCCTGACACCGAGGGCATCGAGCGGGTCCTGATCGTGGTGGCCCATCCCGATGACTGCGACTTCGGCTGCGCCGCCTCCACGGCCCGCTGGACCGATGCGGGCGTCGAGGTGAGCTACTGCATCGTGACCGACGGCCAGGCGGGCGGCTCGGACCGCACGATCGGGCGCCAGCGCGTGGGCCAGATCCGGCGTGCCGAGCAGACGGCAGCGGCCAAGGTGGTCGGCGTCACCGACCTCACCTTCCTGGGGTATCCCGACGGCGCGCTGACCGTGACCCACGAGCTGCGACGCGACATCAGCCGGGTCATCCGCCAGAAGCGCCCCGACCGCGTGGTGGCTCAATCCCCGGAACGCAACTGGAGCCGGTTGTTCGCCTCTCACCCCGATCACCTCGCCGCGGCCGAGGCGGCCATCTGCGCGGTCTACCCCGATTCCCGCAATCCCTTCGCCCACCTGGAGCTGCTCGAGCACGAGGGGCTGGAGCCGCACACCGTCCGAGAGCTCTGGATCATGGGCAGCCCCGAGCGGGTCAACGTGTGGACTGACGTCACCGCCACCGCCGACCGCAAGCTGGAGGCCCTGCGCTGTCACCGATCTCAGTACCAGGAGTGGGAGCCCCTGGAGCAGCGGGTGCGAACCTGGCTCCACAGCGCGGCCGAGGATGCCGGTCTCGGCAAGGGCGCGTCGGCAGAGGGCTTCTACCGGGTCGGCACCGGCTGATCCCGCCGCGGCCGGCCTGCTCAGGCGCTGGTCAGCAGGTCCACGGCGCGCACCCCGCGCCACGCCGGATGGTGCATGCTCGCCGCCAGATCGATCTCGTAGTGGTTGTTGCGCCCGACCCGGTTGCGGCGGACCAATCCCCCCTGCTCGAGGTCCCCCACGATCCGGTAGCAGGCGCGCTCGGTGATGCCGACGCTCTGCGCGATGTCGCGCATCCGCATGTGGGGATCGCGAGCCAGGCAGACGAGGACGTGGCCGTGATTGGACAGCAGCGTCCACTGGCGTGGCATGACGGGGGCTTGGTCCGGTGAGGACCGCGGGGGAGGGGTCATGGGGCTCTTGGAAGCGGCGGGGCTCTTGCTCCGCGCCCGTGACGCGGAACCCGCAACTGACCACAGAGCATAGCAACGAGTGGGCGAACGCGCGAGATGCGGGTCGCGGCCTGTGGGCGGGTCGCGGCCCCCGATCCGGGTCCGGCCCCCGGTCCGTCAGCCCCGGTACACCGCCAGGTGCCAGAGGCAGGTTGTGGGCCCCGTCACGTTCAGGCGGTAGCTCCCGGGACCGATGGCGGATCCGGTCGGTCCGCCGCCGGTGACGTCAGCGCCGTCGGTCCGGCCCTCGGCGATCACCTCCGGGCTGGACCCCGGCAGCGCGCCGGCCTCGCTGACGGTCAGCGTCGCCCCGGTGCTCGTGGCCGCAGTCCCGGTCGGACAGGTGTACGAGAGCGCCACCAGCCACGGGCCGCCAACCGCAAAAGCACCGGCCGGCGGGAGCTGTTCGCCCCCGCATCCGATCCAGTCGAGGGTCGTCACCGCAGTGTAGCCGGAGGGAGGCGAGTGGAGGGGGTCCAGGGGCTGCTGGCCAGTCGCCAGCGGCGCGCAGGGCGTCGCGGAGAGGGTGGCCGTGGGGACCGGCGTGGCCAGCGCCGGCGAGGAGGCGCTCGACGGTTGGGGTCGCGCGGTCGGCGACGACTGCGGCGCAGCGGAGCTCGAGGGCACCGCGGCGGTGGGCGTGGGGGTGAGAAACCCCGCCACCCAGTGGGCGGTCGGGAGGCCGATGCCCGCCCCCAGGATCAGTCCCGCGGTGAGGCCGAGGACCGGCGCGAGCCGGTGGGCGGTACGGCGCAGAGGTGCCATCGCCTACGCGAAGACCGACCAGAAGACGACGCCGAGGGCAAAGCTGATGGCGGCCCCCATCACGACACCGAGCCCCAGCATCAGGAGCGGCGGCATCCCGGTGAAGAGGTTGGCCGCCGGACGCCGCGAGGGGGCATCCCCCGACGCCCCCTCGCCGTCCGGCGCCCCCGAGGTGGTACCGACCAACGCGTCTCTCCTTGCTCGGCCGCCATCTCCTGCGCGCCGCCGCCGGCTCGCGACGCCGCCGGTGGAGCGGACCTGAGGCCCGCCAGGCAGGCTGGGCGTCAAGTGTGCAACAACGCCGGCTTGCCAAGCAAATAGTTAGCCTATATAATTATCAAGGATGCCAGAACTCCTCACACCGCAACCCGCCACGTCGACGACCGCCGAGGACCTGGCGCTCGCCAACCAACTGCGCCCCCTCCTCCTCCATCTCGCCCGCCACCTCCGCCGCCTGGTCGAGGGCACCGCTCTGACGGGGGGTCAGGTGGAGATCCTCTCCCTGATCAGCCGGAAGCCAGGCGTGGGGATCAACGAGCTGGCCAGCCGGGAGGGCATCTCCGCCCCTTCGATGTCGAACGCGGTGGACAAGCTGGAGGCCGCCGGCCTGGTGGCCCGGGCCCGAGGCATCGCGGGTGATCGCCGGCGGGTGGATATCGCCGTCACCCCCGAGGGCACCCGGCTCCTGCGGGCCGCGCGCAGCAGCCGCACCGCCTGGCTCGCGGAGCAGCTCCAGCGGCTGACCCCCGATCAGCTAGCCACGTTGGAGGCTGCCGTCGACCCGCTCACCGCGCTCGTGGAGGGCAGCGTCCCCCGATGAGCGTGACCAGCGCCCCAGCTCGCACCTTCCGCAGCCTCCAGCGCCACCGCAACTACCGGCTCTTCTTCGCCGGGCAGTCGATCTCGATCTCCGGAACCTGGGTGCAGAACATCGCTCAGGCATGGCTGATCGTCGAGCTGACCCACTCCCCGACCGGGTCCCCGCTCGCCCTGGGGGCACTTGCGGCCTTCCAGTTCCTGCCCTACACCGTCTTTGGGCTGCTGGGCGGACCGCTCGTGGACCGCTTCGACAAGCGCGCCACGATCATCGCCACTCAGACCACCCTGATGCTGACCGCCGCCGCCCTGGCCCTTCTGGCCCTGACCGGGCAGGCGACGGTATGGGAGGTCTTTCTCCTGGCCGCGGTCGGCGGTGCGGTGCAGGTCGTCGACATGCCGGCTCGACAGGCCTTCGTCTTCGAGATGGTGGGCCGGAAGGAGCTGCCCAACGCGGTGTCGCTGAACGCCTCGCTCTTCAACCTGGCACGGGCGGCGGGGCCGGCACTGGCAGGGGTTCTCATCGCCACCGTGGGAGTGACCATCTGCTTCGCCGTCAACGCGGCCAGCTTCCTCGCGGTCATCGCCAGCCTGCTGCTGATGCGCACCTCCGAGCTGTACGGGAGCAAGCGCGACGAGGAGCAGCAGGGGGTGTTCCACAGCCTCGGCGAGGGAGTGGTCTGGGTGGTGCACACTCGCGCCGCCTGGCTGACCTGCGGGCTGATGCTCGTGGTCTCCACCTTCGCCATCAACTTCAGCGTCCTGCTCCCGGTGCTTGCGACCGTAACCCTCCGGTCGGGACCGGTCGTGTTCGGCATCATGACCGCCTGTTTCGGCTTCGGAGCGCTGATCGGAGCCCTCTTCACCGCCGCGGTGGGCAGGCCGAGCTGGCCCATCCTGCTCGGGGGAGGCGCCGCCTTCTCCGCCCTCTTGATGGTCCTGGCACCGCTCCACTGGGTGATCGCCTGCGGCGCGATGCTGGTGGTCACCGGCGTCGCCTTCACCACCTACACGTCGATGAGCAACGCCACGGTGCAGCTGGCAGCTCCTGACCGGCTCCGGGGCCGCGCGATGGCCTTCTACGGTTACATCTTCACCGGGGTGCCCGCGCCGATCGGCGGTCTCCTCGCCGGGTGGTTGAGCTCGGTTGGCGGCACCCAGCTGGCATTCCTGGTCGGCGGTGGCGTCAGCCTGGCGGCGGTGTCGGCGGCTGCCGGTGTCCGGCGCGGGGGCATCCGGATGCCGACGCGCCCGAGCATTCCGGCGACGTCCGGGAGGGCGAGGTCGTCCTCAGGCAGCGCCAGGCCGGCACCCGCCATGGCGGCGAGCAGTAGCACCTCCGTCACGAAGTAGTAGTTGAAGAACGCCTGCTTGGCGAGGATGAAGGCGGCGACGTTGAGCAGCGCAGCCTGCAGAGCCAGGTCACCCTCGCAGCGCGGACGCCCGCGCCAGGTGATCCAGGCCGCTCCCACCGCCAGGGGAAGGAAGGGGAGCACCGTCGGCAGCTTGATGCGGGTCAGGTGATAGAGGAGCGCGGCGAGGCTCAGGGAGTCGGTCCGGAAGGGCAGGTTGAGCTGGTAGCCGACGAGGCTGTAGACGAAGGTCCCAACCCCGGTGATGAGGGCGAAGGGAACCATCACCACCAGCGAGCAGAGCACCGCCAGCACGATCTCGCGACGGCCCCGCCTCGACCACAGGAAGGCGGGCAGCAGCAGCACCAGTGAGGTGAACTTCACCATCACCCCGGCGGTGAGCGCCACCGTCGCCCAGCCGCGGTGGTCGCGCCGCAGCGCCAGCCACCAGACGATGCCGACCATCATGTAGACGTCCACCCAGCCCTGGTGGACCATCCCGACCCAGAGCGGTGACGCGAGCGCCAGGGCGACGACCCGGTGGGCGTCGGAGGTCGCATCGCCCTGCTCGGCGAGACGCCAGAGACCGGCCACGGTGGCGAGCACGCAGACCATCGACATCACCCGCACGTCCCCGAGCAGACGGCCCGGGACCGCGAGCAGGGGCACGATCGGCCCGTACGGGAAGTGCCCCCAGACGAAATTGGGCGCGACCGTCCTGAAGAGGTTGGGCTTGACCTCCACGAAGTAGCGGAACACCGGGCCATAGGGGTTGTGGCCGTGGATCAGGGCCTCGGCGGCGCCCTGGAGGGCCGTGAAGACGTCGATGTCGGCGGACCCCCAGAACATTCCGGCGGCGGTCAGCCCCACCAGGGAGACGCCGGCCAGCCCGAGCAGCACCCTGCTCAGCCGCCCCCGGGGCAGCCACGCCGCCGCCGCCGTCAGGGCGGTCAGCAGGAGCGCAAAGAGCACCTGGAGATCCGGCAGGTGATGGAAGTGCCGGGTGTAGAGCAGGTTGGTGAGGCCGCAGCCGATGGTGATCACCATCCACCAGCCCCGACCCTGGCGCCAGCGGCCCCCACGCAGCGCCAGCATCGCCAGCCCCGAGGAGATCAGCACCAGCAGCAGGCCGAGATGGGAGAGGATGCCGAAGCTCCACATCACGCCGAGGCCCATGCTGCCGACCGCCAGGCCGCACAGGGTCAGCCGGCCGGCGCTCGCCCAGATTCGGGAGGCGACCGCGGTGAGGCGGGCGGACCAGTGCACGGCGGGCATCCTACTGAGCCGGGGCCGCCCCACGCATGCGCCCTGCGCCGCGGGCGGGCGGGGCGGCCCGCCCACCCTGCCATAGTGGGGAGCCATGGACGACCTCTACAGCGAGCATTCCGACACGACCGGCGAACAGCAGGTTTCCTGGCTCGACGTCCCCGCGCACGCCCCCGTCATCGCCAGTGACGGCACGGAGGTGGGTCACGTCCTCGAGGTGGCGGCACTCGCCAGCGAGGACATCTTCCACGGCATCGTCTTTGCCCACAGCGCCCACGGGCATCCCTGTCTGGCACCGGCGTCGGACATCGCCCGCATCACCGACAGGGCGGTCTACCTCTCCGTGGACACGGCCGCGGCAGGCGCCTACGGCGAGTTCCAGCAGCTGCACATCTCGCGGCTCGGCCTGCGCGGCATCTCCCGCTGGAAGCACCTCGGCTGGAAGGAGTCGTCCGAGTAGGGGTTTGTCCCGCGGCGATCAGAGAGGCGCGCCGGACCCCATGCCCATCATCCCCGACCATCCGCCGCCCGTGGGAAGCGTGGAGGTCGCGACGGGCTTGAGGACGGTCACCGAGCCGCCGTGGTCCGAGACGTCGAATCCCAGGCTGAGGCTCACCCCCAGCGTTCCCGTGGGCAGCGACGCCGACCCGGACGAGGGCGCGACCAAGCCGGCGAGCGCGGAGGCCGCTGCGCCGACGTCCACGGAGAGCGACCCGGAGAGGGTCCCGCGCACCAGGCTCCCGTCCCGTGTGCTGAGCCAGAGGTCCACCGATCCGCTGCTGGTCACATAGGGTGCCAGCATGGCGAGCACCGGGGCGAGCTGGGTGCTCCCGGTGGCGCTGCCGCCCAGGGCCTGGGCCAGCTTCTCGAGGGAGGGGAGGGTGATCGAGGCGGAGTAGCGCTCGGTGCTCACGCCGCTGACGGTGGCGGGGCCCTGGTCCTGGAAGCTCAGCGCCGCGACCGCGGTGGTCAGGTCGGTGGAGCTGATGCCGGCGCTGGAGGGAAGCGTGCCGGAGACCTCCGCGTATCCGCCGCCATCCTGGCTGACGTAGCCGTGGCCGTCGTACTCGACCAGGCTCACGCTGCTGCTGCCGGCGCTCGCCGTAAGCTGGCGGCGCGCGCTGCTCTCCTGCTTCAGCTGCCCCGTCGCGGAGCCTCCGCTCCCGACCTGGCCGAGCGCGCTCTGGATCGACGCCGGGAGACCGCTGAGGCTCGCCGTGTCCAGGGTGAGCTGGCCGGTGAAGCTCGCCTGCAGCGGCGTGGTCTGCACCGCCCGGAGCGCCGCGGCGACGGCCTGGTCCGGCGTCTCGGCGGTGAGGACCGCTCCGGGACCGCAGGCGGCCGCGAGCAGGGCGGCGGCTCCGGCCGCGAGGACGGCGAGGGTGCGACGGGAGACGTGGGCTTCCATCTGAGGCCAGCATACCCCCGCCTCCCCGAAACGGCCTCGCACGGAACGGCTACGCTGGGCTCGGCGTGCTCTCTCTCGACGGTTCTCCGCTCAGCCTCCGCGACCTGGTCGGCGTCGCCCGCGACCGGGAGGCGGTCGAGGTCGGCGACGGCGCACGCCGGCGGATGGCCGCGTCCCGGGCCCTGGTGGAGCGGCTCGACGCCGCCGGAGGCCCCGTCTACGGGGTCAACACCGGCTTCGGGGCGCTCGCCGACCGGGTCATCCCGGCGGATCAGCGGATCGAGCTCCAGCGCGCGATCCTCCGCAGCCATTCGGCCGGGGTCGGGGCACCGCTGCCCGCCGAGGTGGTGCGGGGCATGCTCCTGCTCCGGGCCCGCAGCCTGACCGCGGGCCACTCCGGGGTGAGGGAGAGCCTTCCCGAGGCGATCTGCGCCCTGCTCAACGCCGGGGTCACCCCCTGGGTCCCCGAGCACGGCTCGGTCGGGGCCTCCGGGGACCTGGCGCCGCTGGCCCATGCGGCCTCCGTCCTGGTCGGCGAGGGCTGGGTCGACGACGGCCGGGGGGGGCGCCGTGAGGCAACCGAGGCCCTGGCGGAGGCCGGGATCGAACCGGTCACCCTCGGCCCCAAGGAGGGGTTGGCGCTGATCAACGGCACCGAGGGGATGACCGCCATCCTGGCCCTCGCCATCCACGACGCGGAGGCCCTGCTGGTGGCGCTGGACTGCGCCTGCGGGATGACCGTCGAAGCCCTCCTGGGCACCCCGCGGGTCTTCGACCCCGACGTGGTCGCGCTGCGTCCCGCGCCGGGGCAGCAGGCGAGCGCCGCCAACCTCCGGGCCCTCCTCGACGGCTCCCCCATCGTCGCCTCCCACCGCAGCTCGCACCACGCCGTCCAGGACGCCTACTCGCTGCGCTGCGCCCCCCAGGTCCACGGAGCCGCCCGCGATGTCCTCGCCTTCTGCCGCCAGACGGTGGAGCGGGAGATGGCGAGCGTGGTCGACAACCCGGTGGTGCTCGCCGACCGGGGCGCGCTCTTCTCGACCGGCAACTTCCACGGTCAGGCCCTCGCCTACGCCGCCGACCTGGTGGCTGCGGTGGCCGCGGACACGGCCGCGATCAGCGAGAGGCGGACCAACCGGCTCCTCGACCCCTCGAGGTCTCGCGGTCTCCCCGCCTTCCTGAGCCCGGAGCCCGGGCTCAACAGCGGTCTGATGATGGCCCAGTACACCGCCGCGAGCTGCGTGACCCAGCTCCGCCAGACGGCCACCCCGTACGCGGTCCAGAGCCTCGACACGAGCGGCGGCCAGGAGGACCACGTCTCGATGGGCTTCGCCGCGGCGCTGCGCAGCCGGCGCAGCCTCGAGCTGCTCCGTCAGGTGGTGGCGGTGGAGATGGTCTGCGCGGCCCAGGCGCTGGAGCTGAGGGCCCCGCTCCACCCCGGTCCCGGGACCGGCGCCCTGCTCGCGTCGCTGCGCGGGCGGGTCGCCCACCTGGACGCCGACCGGCCGCTCGCGCCCGACCTGGAGGCGGCGGTGGAGTGGCTGCGCAGCGGCGGATGGCGCCCGGCGGTGGAATCGGCGGCGGGCAGCCTGGCGTGACCGGCGAGCGCAAGCCAGGGGTGGTGGCGAGCCTGCTCGTGACCAACATCGGCCAGCTTGTCACCGGAGACCCGCGATTGCCGGCTCCCGGAGTGGTCGAGGGTGCGGCGCTGGCGGCGAGCGGGGACCGCATTGTCTACGCGGGGCCCACGTCGGGCCTCGACATTGCAGCCGGGGCGGAGACGGTCGAGGTCGATGCGCACGGGGCGGCGGTGATTCCCGGTTTCGTCGACGCCCACACTCACCTGATCTGGCTGGGGGAGCGATCGGAGGAGTACGCGCTGCGCGCCGGAGGAGCCTCGTACGAGGAGATCGCGGAGAAGGGGGGTGGCATCCGGAGCACCGTGGCCGCCACCGCAGCGGGCACCGTCGAGGATCTGGCGACCGCGGCTCGAGAGCGAGCCCGCCGCATGCTCCGGTTGGGCACCACCACCGTCGAGATCAAGAGCGGATACGGCCAGAGCCTGGAGGCGGAGCTGCGCCAGCTCCGAGCCGCCCGGACGCTCGGCGAGCAAGCGGACCTGCCCGACGTGGTCACGACCTACCTCCCCCTTCACGGGCGTCCCGATGGCGACCGCGCCGCATACCTGGAGGAGGTGCTGGGCGAGGGTCTCGGGGCGGCCGCGTCACTGGCCGGCTTCGTGGACTGCTTCTGCGAGACCGGTGCCTGGGGGGTCGACGAGTGCGAGCTGCTGCTGGTGGCGGCGCGGGCGCACGGGCTGCGGGCCAAGGTCCACGCCGACCAGCGCAGTCACAGCGGCGGGTCCGCCCTGGCGGCGCGCGTGGGGGCGGTCTCCGCCGACCACCTGGATCACGCCGACGACCAGGACCTGCGCGCCCTGGCCGTCGCAGGGGTGACCGGGGTGCTCCTCCCCGGGGCCTCGATGGTCCTGGACGGTCCCCCGCCGCCGGGGCGCCGGCTGCTGGAGGCCGGGGTCACGATCGCCCTGGCCACCGATTGCAACCCGGGCACCTGCTGGTGCGAGTCGATGCCGCTCATGGTGTCGCTGGGCGTGGCTACCGCCGGCCTCACCCCGGCGGAGGCGCTGATGGCCGCCACCGCCGGGGGCGCCGCCGCCCTGGGGCTCACCGACCGGGGCCGGCTCCTCTCCGGCCTGCGCTGCGACGCCCTGGTGCTGGAGACCCCCACCTGGCTCGACGTCGGCTACCACCTGGGGGCCAACCCGGTTGCCCAGGTGATCGCCACCGGGAGGCTGGTCCGGCCCTGAGGAACCCCGCGACATCGGGAACGTGGATGCCCGGAGCCGCGACACTTCCCGCCCGTGGACGGTGGCTTCGGTGCAAATCCCGAGTGCTAGGGTGGGAGTGTGGCTGCCTCAAGGATCCACGCTTCCGTCGATGTCGGTCTCCGTCCCTGGGAGATGGCCGACGCCGAGGAGCTGGCGGCGATGTACGCGGCCTCGGCGACCGAGCTGGCGGTCGAGGAGCCCTGGTGCGGTCCTGACTTCCTGACCGCCGCCGGGCAGGGGGAGCGCATCCGGCGATGCCTCGCCGACGAGGCGACGGAGGGATTCGTCGTCACCATCTCCGGCGCCATCGCCGGCCACCTCTCGCTGGATCGGATCCGGCGCGACATCCTCCAGAGCGCGGACATCGGCTACTGGGTGGCCCCCCGTGCACGGCGCCACGGGGTCGCCACCCGGGCCATCGGCCTGGCGGTGGCACACGCCTTCGACCGCCTGGGCCTGCACCGCATCCACGCGACCACCGACCTCGACAACGCTGCCTCCTGCCGCGCCCTGGAGGCGAACGGCTTCCGGCGGGTGGGGGTCATCCACGACTTCGCCTTGGTGGGCGGCCGCTGGCGCGACGGTCGGCTGTTCCAGCTCACCGCCGACGATTGGCGGAGCCTCTCCGGGGGTCGGCTGCGGGCCCGGGGCGGGGCGGGACCGGGGGGATTTTAGTCATAGTCTTCAACATGCCAATAGTTCGGACCACCCCAATCGCGACGCAGGGTCGGACGCTGGTCATCCTTCCGACCTTCAACGAGAGGCCCAACCTGGAGGCCCTCGTGCTGGCCATTCGCGCCGAGGACTGTGACGTGCTGGTGGTCGACGACAACTCTCCAGACGGGACCGGGGAGCTCGCCGACCGTCTCGCCGGCAGTGACCCGGGCGTCCTGGTCGAGCACCGGGCCGGGAAGCTGGGACTCGGGAGCGCCCACATCGCCGGACTGAGGCGCGGCACGGAACTCGGCTACGCCCTGCTGGTGACCATGGATGCCGACGGCTCGCATCAGCCGCGCCACCTGGGCCCGATCCTGGCGGCGGCTCGGCGTTTCGGCGGTGTCGTGATCGGCTCGCGCTACGTGCGCGGAGGATCGATCGTTGGCTGGAACGCCGGCCGCAAGCTCCTCTCCCATTCGGCCAACCTCTACTGCCGCACGCTTCTCGGCATCCGCGTCCACGACTGCACCTCCGGATATCGCTGCTACCCACGGCGGGTGATCGAGCGCATCGACCTCGACCTCATCGTCTCCGACGGCTATGCCTTCCTCATCGAGCTGCTGTACCGATGCCTGAAGGCCGGCGTCCCGGTCACTGAGGTCCCCATCCGCTTCCAGGATCGGATCGCCGGGACGTCGAAGGTGTCGACAGCGGAGATCACCAAAGCCCTCACCCTCGTGCCACGCCTGCGCTGGAAGAGGGCAGCGCCTCAGGGGCTGGAGGTCGTCTCCGCCGAGCCCGAGATCGAGTTGAACGGCAGCACGGCTCGGTCTCCCCGCCAGGCGGGAGACGGTGCCGCGAGCCCGGTATCAGCGACCGGCGACGGTGGTCCACGTCCCGACGGGCCCTGACCGGGCACCCGTCAGCCGGCTTCTCTAGCCACCCACCACTCCGAGTTGGGCGGCGAGCTCCCCGGGGTCCGTGGTCGGCACCCGGCAGACGAAGCCCTCGCAGACGTAGGCGGCGGGGCGACCGTTGATCAGTGACCGGCCGGCCAGCAGCGGCACGGAGCCGCCGGCGCCCCAGGCCAGCACCCGGTACGGGTCGCGGCGCTGCCACACCTCCCGGAGCAGCCACCGGGTGGCGGCGTCATCGGCGGGGCCCGCGATCGCCACCTCCCGGGAGGGGGCGACCAGCTGGTCGAGGACGCAGGCGAGGCTGCCGAGAGCGAGCGGAGCCCGCGCGATGGCCGGGACCAGGGGCCGGACGATCTCCCGGGCGCTCTCCCGCCAGCGCTCCTCGCCGGTCAGGCCGGAGAGCCGGAGGAAGAGCTGCGCCGCCATCGACCGGCCGGCGGGGAGCGGATTGTCCTCCAGGCCGCGGGGCCGGATCAGCAGTGGCTCGGCGTCCGCGGCGGTGTCGAAGTAGCCGCCCTCGGGATCGCGGAAACGCGTCTCGATCTCCCCGGCGAACCCGACCGCGCGCTCGTAGTGGCTCGCCTCCCCGGTCGCCTCGTAGACCGCCACCAGGCCGTCGCCGAGGAGGGCCACGTCCTCCAGGAAGGCGTTGACCCCGGCGGCACCGGCCATCCAGCTCCGGCGCAGGCGCCCATCGACGACCAGCTCATCGAGCAGGAAGGACGCGCAGTTTCGGGCAACTTCGACATAATCTGGGCGCGCGAGGGCGCTCCCGGCCTCAGCGAAGGCTCGCAGTGCCAGGCCGTTCCAGGCGGTGACCACCTTGGCGTCTCGGCCCGGGGCGACGCGTTGGGAGCGCGAGGCGAGAAGCCCGCGGCGGAGACCCTCCACCCGCTCGGCCGCCTCGCCCGGGTCGATTTCCAGCTCTCGGGCGAGCTGATCCGGCGTCACAGCGAGCGACAGGACGCTGCTGCCCGCCTCGAAGCTCCCCTGCTCCGGCACACCGAAGACCCGGCAGGCAAGTGCCGCCTCCTCCGGGTCGGCCACGGCCTCGCGGACCTGCTCCGGGGTCCAGACGAAGTACCGCCCCTCCACGCCCTCGGAGTCCGCGTCCTGCGAGGAGGCGAAGCCGCCGCCCGGGAGGCGCATCTCCCGGACGAGGTGGTCGAGGGTCAGCTCCACCGCGCGGCGGTACGCGGGGTCGCCGGTCAGCTGGTGCGCATGGAGGTAGACCACGGCCAGCTGGGCGTTGTCGTAGAGCATCTTCTCGAAGTGGGGGACGGCCCACGCGGCGTCGACGCTGTAGCGGTGAAAACCGCCGCCCAGCTGGTCAAAGATGCCGCCCCGGAGCATCCGGTCGAGGGTGGTCCTGGCAGCGGCCGCCGCCGCTCCGTCCGAGCCGGCGAAGCCGCGGCGGAGGAGCAGCTCCAGGGCCACTGGGTGGGGGAACTTGGGAGCACCGCCGAAGCCGCCGTGCCGCGCGTCGATCTGCTCCACGAGCCGCGCCACCGCCCGGGTGACGACCTCGGCGGAGGGCTCCTCCCCTGGCGGGAGCGGCGGAGGATCCAGAGCCCGGCGGATCTCGGCCCCGGTCCGCTCGACGTCCTCCCGGCCCTGCCGGTAGGCGTCGGCGGCGGCGCGGAGGACGGCGGGGAACCCGGGCATGCCACCACGCGGCACGGGAGGGAAGTACGTCCCACCGAAGAAGGGGACGCCGGCGGGAGTGAGGAACACGGTCATCGGCCAGCCCCCCTGGCCGGTCATCGCCTGGACCGCCTCCATGTAGACGGCATCCACGTCGGGGCGCTCCTCGCGGTCGACCTTGATGTTGACGAAGAGCTCGTTCATCAGAGCGGCGGTCCCCGGATCCTCGAAGCATTCGTGCGCCATCACGTGGCACCAGTGGCAGGCGCTGTAGCCGACCGAGAGGAGGATGGGGCGGTCCGTCTCGCGTGCCGTCCTCATCGCCTCCTCGCCCCAGGGATACCAATCGACCGGGTTGCCGGCGTGCTGGCGGAGGTAGGGGCTGGATGCGGTCGCGAGGCGATTGGCCATGCCGGCGGGAGCGATCAGCTCCGGCGGCGCTGGCCGAGGCCGACCAGAGCGAGCGGGAGCACCGCCGCTCCCCAGCGGGGAGGCGCGGATGGCGGGCCGTCGGGGACCCGGGTCCATCGATTGGGCATTGCGGTGAGGCTATCGCAGCGGGAGGCTGCCACGAAGCGTTTCCAGGCCGTCCGGGGGGTCCGCGTTGACAGCGATCATGCGCGCCCATCACCATGCGTGGAACGAGCTGGCCCCAACTCGCAAATACGCTCAATCCACGGGGCCGGGTCGCGACGGGGATGAATGCCGCCTGACGGGGCAACGGAGGCCGGCGCTCTGGGCGCCGACGCGACGCGCGCAGAGGATGGCGCCGTCGTCACCCTCCGACAGCTACCCCAGGAGTACCTCGGCGATCCCATCTTCCTCCGGCGATTCCGGGCTGAGGCACCGATCGTCGCCCACCTCGACGGCACCTACGTGGTCCGCACCCGCGCCTACGTCGAGGACGCCTTCGGGATGGCCCTGGTGACCGACTACGTGGACGGGGCCTGGCTGCGCCAGCTGATGGCCACCGCCGGGACCCTTCGGGACGTGGAGACCGCGCTGGTGGTGCTGCGGGACACCCTGCTGGGCCTGGAGTCGGCGCACCGCGAGGGGATACTCCACCGCGATCTGCGCCCGGAGAAGATCCTGGTCGACCGCCAGGGGGTCTGCCGGGTGGCGGAATTGGGGATGGTCGCGCGCACCGCGGGCGGACACTGGATCCAGGGGACGCCGGAGTACATGGCGCCCGAGCTGTGGCGGGACGAGGAGCCGAGCATCGAGACCGATCTCTACGCGGCGGCGGTGGTCCTCATCGAGTGCCTGACCGGGGCGCCCCCCTACCTGGGCGGATCCGCGACCGTGCGCGAGCAGCACCTGGGCGCTCCCCTGCCCGGCCCCGAGCTGCCCGAGGAGATCGCGCCGCTAGTGCGCTTGGGGATGGCCAAGTCGCCGCGCCAGCGCTACCTCCGAGCATGGGACTTCGCCGAGTCGGTCGAGGCCGCCGGCATGACGGTGGGCGGGGCGGAGTGGGAGCGCCGCGGCCGCCGCCGCCTCGCCACCGCCGTCGCAGCGGTGCTCGGCCCGCCGCCCGGGGGCGAGATGAACGACTCCCACCGGGGCCTGATCGGGCGGTCCCGCTTCCGGCGGAGGGTCCAGAGCTAACCCGTCCCGGCCGCGTGCGCCGCGATCGCCTGCCGGTACACCTCGACGGTGCGGAGGGCGACCTGCTCCCAGGTGAACCTCTCCAGCACCCGGCGCCGTCCGGCGGTGCCGAGCCGGGTCGCAAGATCGGGGTCGGCGATCAGCTGATTGATCCTCTCCGCGAGAGTGGCCTCGAAGTGCCGGGCCGCGGTCGCGTCGGAGGCCACGGCCTCGGCGTCGCAGGGGACCAGGTAGCCGGTCTCCCCGTCGACGACGATCTCCGGGATGCCGCCGACAGCGCTCGCGACCACCGCCGCCTCGCAGGCCATCGCCTCGAGGTTGACCAGGCCGAATGGTTCGTAGATGGAGGGGCAGACGAAGGCGGTGGCGTGGTTCAGGACCTGGATCAGCTCGGGTCGCGGCACCATCTCCTCGATCCACACCAGGGATGCTCCCGCCGCCTGCGCCGCATCGCGGAGATCCCGGGTCTCGGCGGCGATCTCCGGCGTGTCGGGGGCGCTGGCGATGAGCACGAGCTGGGCGGCGCGGTCGATCCGCGGGGCGGCGCGGAGGAGATGGTCGAGACCCTTCTGGCGGGCGATCCGTCCGACGAAGAGGATGAGCGGCCGGACGGGATCGATGCCGTAGCGGACCAGGGCGGCGTCACCGTGGTCGGGGACGTAGGCCCGAGCGTCGATGCCGTTGTAGATGGTGTGGACGCGGCCGGGGTCCACCGCCGGGTAGCAGGCGAGCAGATCCTGGCGCATCGCCTCCGAGACGGCGATCACCGCGTCGGCGGAGAGCAGGGCGGTGCGCTCGCAGAAGAGCGAGAGGGCGTAGCCGCCACCGAGCTGCTCGGCCTTCCAGGGGCGGAGCGGCTCGAGGCTGTGGGTGGTGCAGACGTGGGGGACGTCCCAGACCAGCTTCGCCAGGTGCCCGGCAAGGTTCGCGTACCAGGTGTGCGAGTGGACCAGGTCCATCCCCTCCAGCCCTCGCGCCATGGCGAGATCCACCGACATCGCCGCCAGCGCGGCGTCCTCCGGCCTGCCTCCCTGGAGCGCCTCCCAGGGCTGGTAGGCGGCGGCCACCAGCGGCGAGCTGCGCGGCTCCCCGAAGCAGTGCACCTGAATGTCGATGTGGCGGGCGAGCTCCTGGGTCAGGTACTCGACGTGGACCCCGGCGCCGCCGTAGACCTCCGGTGGGTATTCGCGGGTGAGGATGCCGACCCGCATCAGTCGACGGGCTCGATGACCTGGTGCTTGGCGATCACGACGACGCCGTTGGCAGAGACGGTGAAGCGCCGGGCCTCGACGCGGGGGTCCTCGCCGATCACCGCGCCGGGGGGGACCACCACCTCCTTGTCGATGATCGCGCGCCGAACCAGCGCGCCTTCGCCGACCTCCACCCCGGACAGCAGCACGCTGTCCTCGACGGTCGCGCCCCAGCCCACCCGCACCCCGGGGGAGAGCACCGAGCGGCGCACCGTGCCGCCGGAGACGATCACCCCCGGGCTCACGATCGAGTCCACGGCTATGCCGCGCCGGCCCTCCTCGTCGAAGACGAACTTGGCCGGAGGCAGCGGTCCGTAAAAGGAGTAGATCGGCCACTCCAGGTTGTAGAGGTTGAACATCGGGACCACCGAGATGAGGTCCGTATGCGCGTCGTAGTAAGAGTCCAGCGTCCCGACGTCGCGCCAGTAGCCGTGATCCAGCTCGGTGCTCCCCGGGACGACGTTGTGCTCGAAGTCGTAGACCGCCGCCTCGCCCCTCTCCACGAGGTGGGGGATGATGTCGCCGCCGATGTCGTGGCGGCTGGTCTGCTTCTCCGCGTCCTCGACCAGGGTGTCGACGAGGAACGGGGCGGTGAAGATGTAGTTGCCCATCGAGACGCGGCAGCGCCCGGGGTCGTCGGGAAGGCCGCTGGCCCGGGCGGGCTTCTCGTGGAAGGCGGTTATCCGGCCGCCGTCACACTCGATGACCCCGAACTCGCTGCACTGGGAGGTGGGGACCTTGACCGAGGCGACCGTCACCCCGGCCCCGCTCGCGATGTGCTGTGCCAGCATCTGGCGCGGGTCCATCCGGTAGAGGTGGTCGGCTCCGAAGACGAGGACGTAATCGGGCTTCTCATCGCCCAGGAGGTTGAAGTTCTGGTAGATCGCGTCGGCCGACCCCGAGAACCAGCGCGGCCCGCGGCGCATCTGGGCCGGCACCGGGGTCACGTAGTTGCCGAGCAGCGGGGAGAGCCTCCAGGCCTGGCTGATGTGGCGGTCGAGGCTGTGGCTCTTGTACTGGGTGAGGACCGCGATCCGGGTGAACTCGGCGTTGACCAGGTTGCTCAGCACGAAGTCGATGAGCCGGTAGACGCCGCCGATGGGGACGGCCGGCTTGGCCCGGTCCTTGGTGAGCGGCCAGAGCCGCTTGCCCTCGCCGCCCGCAAGGACGATGGAGAAGACGCGCGGAGGACGGCGCAACGCTCCGGCGGGGTCCGCCACCCCAGATCGCTGATCTGCCATCTTCGCCAGCGATCATCGCAGACCGCCATGGGGTGTGGGTTGTCGGGCGGGGTCCACGCGGCGAAGTCGGCTCATCCAGCGGAGCGGGGCCCCTCGGCGGGGCGGCCCGCCATCTCGGATCGAGAGTGGCGTGCCTGGTCGGGGACGAGCATCACGGTCACCGCGGAGGCGGCGAAGGCGAAGCCGGCGGCCACGGCGAGCGCAGCCAGCAGACCCACCCCGAGAAGCGGCCCCGCGACCGCGGAGCCGATCGGATTGCCCACGAAATTGAGCGACATGCTAACCGCGAAAGCCCGCCCATACCAGTCCGGGTCGGTGCGACGCTGCCGCATCGAGAACATCCCGATGTCGATCGGCCCGCCGGCGCCCCCGAAGAGCAGCATGGCCAGGGTCACCACGAGGAGGTTGGGAGCGACGGCCAGGAGCACCAGGGCCACACCGATGGCGAGCATCCCGGCGACGATCAGGGGGCGCTCGCGCCCCTGGCTGCCCCGATGGCCGAGGACGACCGCGACGATCCCGCCGCTGACGGCGCTGAGCGCCCAGAGGGCGCCGACGATGGCGGCGTTCTGGTGGAAGTGGTCGAGGACGAGGACCGGGAGGGCGATGATCAGGATCCCGGAGGCCACGTTGGACACCGAGAGACTGATCGCCAGGCCGCGCAGGGAGGCGTTCCGGGCAACGTAGGCGAGCCCCGCCCAGGCATCGCGGACGACGGACTGGGACCTGGGCTCTGACGGGGGCAGCGGCAGCGGCTCTATTCCCAGCAGCGAGAGCACGGCGGCGACGAAGACGGCGGCAGTCGCCACCAGGGCGGCGGGCCTGCCGATCAGCCCCGCGATCACGGCGGCCAGGGGGGCTCCGATGACGGCGGCGACCACGTAACCGGCGCTGTCGGCCGCGTTGGCCCGGTCCCAGAGGAGGCGGGGCACCAGCATGGGGAAGAGGGTCCGGGCCCCGGCGCTGCTCAGCGGGTTGGTGAACGAGCCGAGCGCCGCGATGCCGACCAGGAGGCCCGCGCTGAGAACCCCGGTGGCGCCGAGGGTCACGATCAGGATCAGGGTCAGGGCGGCGACGGAGTAGTCGAGCATGATCAGCCGGATTCGCCCGGAGCGATCGAGGAGGGCGCCGGCGATGGGGCTGAACACGGTCCCGGGAAAGACGCTGGCGAAAACCGTGATCCCGGCGATCGCGGGGGAATGGAAGCGCTGCAGCACGAAGAGCACGAGGGCGACCGTCCACATCTGCCCGCCGATGCGGCCGAGCAGCGCCGCCACCATCACGCGGGGCAGCCCGCGGACCTGGAGCAGGCTGCGGTAGGTGGCGGGGAGCGTGGTCGAGGTACTCCTGGTCGGAGGACGAGGGCTGGCGGCCGGCGGAGGCCCGCCGGCCATCCGCGGGCCAGGGCGCGCGCGCGGAGGCCCGGGAGGAAGGGGCTGGCGCAGGCCAGTGTGCAGATACTAGTCCGGCGCCCAGCGAGCTCCCCATCCGGCCCAAGGCCGCGGCGGAGCCCAGCGACCCGAGCTCAGGGCTTGGGGGTCGTGAGCCACCCCGTCATCTCTTCCGACGGCGGAGGTCCGACCGCACGCTCGAGAAGCCTCACGAGGGTGGCGCATTCCTCGTCGGTGAGGCCCTCCAACGCCTTGCCCATGCCCTCCCGCCAGGCGGCCTCGCGGCGCCGCAGCAGATCCCGGCCCCGGGGGCTGAGCGTGACGCGGACGAGCCGGCGGTCGCCCGGATCGCTCATCCGCTCGACGAGGCCGAGCTTCACCAGGCGGTCGGCCATCTGAGTGGCACTGCTCAGCGAGGCGGCCTCGAGGCAACCGGCGAGCTCGCCCATGGTCACCCCGCTGCGGCGGGCGATGACATGCAGCGCGTGCATCTGCTGGAAGGTCACTGCCCCCATCTCGGCATGGACGTCGGGGGGGATGACCCGGGTGAGCCGGCGGTGCATGCGCGGCTGCAGGTCCAGGAACTCGTCGATCAGCTCGGCGCGGGAGCGCGCGGCGGATGTGGGGCCGGCGTTCGGGGTCAACTCACCTCCTCCAGCGCGTTGGCGAACTGACTGGCGTAGAGGTCGTAGTAGAAGCCGCGGCGCTCCATCAGCTCGGCGTGACTGCCCTGCTCCACGATCCGCCCGCTGTTCATGACGACGATGGTGTCCGCATTGCGGATCGTCGAAAGCCGGTGGGCGATCACGAAGCTGGTGCGTCCATGGCGGAGGCGCGCCATCGCCTCCTGGATGAGCACCTCGGTGCGAGTGTCGACGTTGCTCGTGGCCTCATCCAGGATCAGGATGGTCGGGTCGGAGAGGAAGGCACGGGCGATGGTCAGGAGCTGCCGCTCGCCGGCGGAGATGTTGGATGCATCCTCGTCCAGGACGGTGTCGTAGCCGTGGGGAAGGGTGCGCACGAAGTGGTCCGCGTGAGCGGCCTTGGCGGCGGCCACCACCTCGTCGGTGCTGGCGCCGCTCTTGCCGTAGGCGATGTTGTCGCGGACGCTCCCCGCGAAGAGCCAGGTGTCCTGCAGCACCATGCCGAACATCTGGCGGACACTGGCGCGGGACAGCTCGTGGGCGTCGACGCCGTCCAGGTAGATGTGTCCGCCGTCAATTTCGTAGAAGCGCATCAGAAGGTTGACGATGGTGGTCTTGCCCGCCCCGGTCGGCCCCACGATGGCGACCGTCTCACCCGGGTACACGTCCAGGTCGAAGTCCTGGATGAGCGGCTTGTCGGGCTGGTATCGGAAGGAGACGTTCTCCAGGACGACGCGCCCCGGTGCGGCGGGCAGGGCAGGAGCACCGGCGCTGTCGGGTGTCTCCTCGTCGGCTGCCAGGAACTCGAAGACCCGCTCGGCCGAGGCCAGACCCGACTGCAGCAGGTTCATCTGGCTGGCGATCTGCATGATCGGGTTGGTGAACTGGCGCGAGTACTGGATGAAGGCCTGGATGTCGCCCAGCGACATGGCCCCATTGACCGTCAGGTACCCACCGATGACGGCGATGGCCACGTAGTTCAGGTTGGAGAGGAACATCATCGCCGGCTGGATGAGCCCGGAGAGGAACTGGGCCCGGAAGCTGGGCTCGTAGAGGGCCTGGTTCTCGCGATCGAATTCTTCCACCGTCCGGCGGGAGCGGCCGAAGACCTGAACCAGGGCATGGCCGGTGTGGGTCTGCTCCACGAGACTGTTCACCGTGCCGGTGTGGGCCCACTGTGAGGTGAACTGCTTCTGGGATTGCCGCGCCACCAGGAAGGTGACCCCGATCGACATCGGCACCATCACCAGCGAGATCAGGGCCAGCAGCGGGCTGATCAAGAGCATCATGGCGAGCACCCCGAGGATGGTGAGGATCGAGGTGAGCAGCTGACTGAGACCCTGCTGGAGGGTCGTGGTCACGTTGTCGATGTCATTGGTCACCCGGCTCAGCACGTCGCCGTGGGGATGGCTGTCGAAATACTGGAGGGGCAGCCGGGCGAGCTTGGCCTCCACATCGCGCCGCATCCCCGACACAGTGCGCTGCGCCACCCCGGCCATGATGTATCCCTGGGCCCAGGTGAAGAAGGCACCCACGAGGTAGAGGAGGGCGATCACCCCCAGGCTGACGCCGAGCTGGTTGAAGTCGATCCCGTGGCCGGGGTTCACGGTGGTGCCGGTCAGCATCTGCGCCAGCTGGCCCTGGCCGTGAAGTCTCAGGTACGCCTCGGCCTGCGCCTGGCTCATCCCCGCCGGGAGTGCTTTCCCGATGAGGCCGTCGAAGAGCAGATTGGTCGCATTGCCGATGATCCGGGGCGCGGCCACCAGGAGCCCGACGCCGGTCGACCCGATCAGCGCGGCGGCGGCGATCCGCCAGCGTTCGGGACGGAGGCGCGCGACCAGCTGCCGCAGCGCTCCCCAGAGATCCTTGGCACTCTTGGGGGGACCGGCCGCTGCCATCCGGCCCGGCCCACCGAAGCCGCCTCTGCCGTGCCCGCCCCCGGGCCCGCGCATCATGCCGCGTTCTCCCCGAGCTGGGAGACCACGATCTCGCGGTACTCGTCGCAGGAGACCATCAGCTGCTCGTGGGTCCCGGAACCGACGACGGCGCCGTCGTCCAGAACGAGGATCCGGTCCGCGTTGAGGATGGTGCTCACCCGCTGGGCGACGATCACGACCGTGGCGTTGCGGGTCTCGGCGGCGAGCTGTGCGCGCAGCCGCGCGTCGGTGGTCGCGTCCAGGGCTGAGAAGCAGTCGTCGAAGAGGTAGATCAGCGGCCGCTTGACGATGGCCCGGGCGATCGCCAGCCGCTGGCGCTGGCCACCCGAGACGTTGGTGCCGCCCTGGTCGATGGGACCCTCGAGCTGCCCGTCCATGGTGGCCACGAAATCGCGTGCCTGGGCCACCTGGAGGGCGTGCCAGATGTCGGCGTCGTTGGCGTCCTCGGCGGCGAAGCGCAGGTTGTCCGCCACCGTGCCGCCGAAGAGGTATGCCTGCTGGGGTACCAGCCCGATGCTGGCCCACAGCTCCTCGAGCGCGCGATCCCGGACGTCGATGCCGTCGATCAGCACCGCGCCCGAGGTCGGATCGAAGAAGCGCGGGATGAGATTCAGCAGGGTCGTCTTGCCGGCGCCGGTGCCGCCGACGATCGCGGTGGTCTCCCCCGGCTGGAGCTGGAAGGAGAGGTCGCGCAGCACCAGATCCTCGCCGCCCGGGTAGCCGAAGCTCACGTTGCGGAACTCGATGATCCCCTTCGAGACGGACGGGGTGATCGGGTGCTGCGGGCTCGTGGTGGCAGGCTCGACACGCTCCACCGCGGCGATGCGCTCGGCGCTCGCCTGGGCGCGCGGGACGAGGATCACCATCACCACGGCGAGCAGCACCGACATCAGGATCTGCATGATGTAGGCGAGGAACGCGGTGAGGTTGCCGATCGGCATCTGCCCGCTGCTGATCAGGTGGCCGCCGAACCAGAGGACCGCGACGCTGGAGAGGTTCATGATCCCCATCAGCGCCGGCATGGCCAGCACGAAGATCCGGTTGACCCGCAGGCCGGTCGCGGTGAGGCTGGCGTTGGCGGAGGCGAAGCGGCGCTCCTCGTCCTCACCGCGGACGAAGGCGCGGATCACCCGGACGCCGGTGATCTGCTCGCGCAGCACCTGGTTGATCCGGTCGATCTTCACCTGCATCGACTTGAACTGGGGAAAGGCAACGAACAGCATGGTGAGCACCAGCGCGGCCATGAGGGGCACCGCCGCCACCAGGAGGAGAGAGAGGGTTGCATCCTCGTGGATGGCCATGATCACGCCCCCGACCATCATGATCGGCGCCGCGACCATGAGCGTCAGCGCCATCTGCAGGAAGATCTGGATCTGCTGGACGTCGTTGGTGTTGCGCGTGATCAGCGAGGCGGTGCCAAAGCTGTTCATATCGCGCGCGGAGAAGCGCATCACCCGCGAGAAGACGCTGGCGCGCAGGTCGCGGCCCACCCCCATCGAGGTGCGCGAGGCGAAGTAGGTGGCGATGACGGCGGCCACGCCGCTCAGCAGCGTCAGTGCCAGCATCCACCCGCCGGTGCGCCAGATGTAGCCGACGTCCCCCTTGGCGATGCCGTTGTTGATGATGTCGGCGGTGAGGTTGGGGAGGTAGAGGCCGAGCACCGTCTGGATGACGATCAGCGCGAGGACGATGGACACCAGCCACCGGTAGGGGCGGAGGCGGGCCAGCATCATGCGGACCAGGGTCACGGGCGAAGCCTCCGAGGTCGCCCCATCACCATCGGGAGGGGCCGGGGCCGGACAGAAGGATCAGGGGTGTTGGCAGCCGAGGTCATATCCTACATGTACTGCACCATTCTTGTCCAGCAAGATTGAGGTCATGTAGGGGATTTGTTACCGTCTGCCCCAGCCCTGCCAGCCCGGCGGCGCGACCAGACGATCAGGGCCACGCCGGCCACGGCGATCACGCCGAGGCCGAGTGCGATGGTGATGAGCCACTTGCCGGTGAGGCTTCCGGCCGAGTAGTTGGGGATGGTCGGCTCCGCCTGGAGCCGGTGCACGTAGAGCCCCTGGCTGGTGCCCGCCCAGATGGCCGGGGCGGCGCCCGAGGCATCCGCGGCCAGGCTGAGCACGTCGTCGGGGAGGCCGGGGTCGGCGCGCACCCAGTCGTCACCGCCGTCCGAGGTCAGCAGGGTTCCGTACCCGGCCGTCCCGATGTAGACGACACCGCTCACCGCAGCGGTGTTGAAGCCGGCGATCGAGGTGACCGCCGGGGTCCCGGTGATGAGGGTTGCCGGTAGGAGCGCCAATGAGACCGACCAGCCGCCGCTCGGGTCTCGCCGCCAGACCGTCCCTCCGGTGCTGACGGCGACCACGAAGCCGGGCACGGCGAGGGGGGCGGCGATGAGATGAGCGCCCGACCCGAGCTCGGGGCTGCCCGGGTCGCGGCGGGCGGCCCCGCCGCCCTCGGCGACCATCACCTCCCCGCTGGCATCGATGGACCAGGTGCGCGCACCGGTGGTGACCGTCGCGGGGGCCGCCGGAGGCGACGCGGCAGCCGCGACGAACCCGCTGGCCGTCTGGACCATCGCCGCGCCCCCCACCAGGGCGGTGACCCGGCCCTGGACGACGGCCACGCGCGTGACGGTCTGCCCCGGGAACGCCGCCAGCTGCCACCACGGACCAGCCGCCTGCGCAGGCAAGGCCGCGGCCGAAGCCAGAGCGACGGCGGCAAGGGGCGCGGCGACGAGCAGCCGAGCCCGGCGCACCGTCCGGCGACGGGGCGGCTCGGACCGGGTCAGGGGAGTCTCGTCGACCTTGCGAACATCGACAGCCCTCGGATGATCCATAGGCCCCCGATGACGATGAGGAACCAAGCGTAGTAGCCCCCGCCGGTCGCACTGCTGTAGGTGCCCACCGTGACGACGATCCCGATCAGGAGGAGGACGGCACCGATCACGGTGGTGCTGATGCCCCGCCGGCGGAGGTACGCCCCTCCCATGGGGCGCATGCGACCCCTCATCCCCATCATGGGATAGCCCATGCCCGGGTAACCCGGGCCCGGTCCGTAGGGTCCCTGCCCGTAGGGAGCGGGGCCGAAGCCCGCCGGGCCGGGCGTGCCGGCGGCGTTCGGCGGCATGCCGTAGGGCGACGGCGGAGCGACGGCGTCGTTGGGCGGCGCCCCGAAGGGCCCCGGCTGAGGGGCCGCGCCCGAACCGGGCGCGCCCCAGGGGGCGGAGGGATCGGGCGGAGGGTACGCCGAGGCCGGCTCGCTCCCGGGCGGTGGGGCCATCGGCGGCGTGCTGCTGGGGTCCGGCGTCCACGGCTTGTACCAGCTGGACTGGTCACCCAGCGGGGACGGCGTGCCGGGGTCCGGGGTTCCGGAGGATCCGGGGTCCGTGGGGGGGTAGCCTGATTGGGTCATCCGGCCGTCTCCGCATGGCAGGGGTGCACGGATCGAGCATACCGGTTCGCGTCGCGTGGCATCGGCGGGCAGCGAGGGGGTGCTGAGGGACCGGGCGAGCGGCGCCGGAGCCCTTGTGCCAGACTGCTTCCTGTGAGCCGGATCGGCGTCGCGATGATCGGGTACGGCCTTGCCGGTCAGGTCTTCCACGCGCCGCTCATTGCCGCGAACCCCGACCTCGAGGTGAGGGCGATCGTCACCGCCAACCCCGAGCGGCGTCAGAGAGCGCAGCGCGACTTCCCCGAAGCCCGCCTTCTCGCCACCCCCGACCAGCTCTGGAACGACACCAGCGGGATCGGCCTGGTGGTGGTGGCCACGCCCAATCACCTCCACGCGCCTCAGGCGATCACCGCCCTGGGTCTGGGGCTCGCGGTGGTGGTGGACAAGCCGATGGCGCTGAGCACGGCGGAGGCGGGGACGATGCTGGAGGCGGCCGAGCGCGCCGGGGGCGTGTTCGCGGTCTTCCAGAACCGGAGATGGGACAGCGACTTCCTGCTCCTGCGCGAGATGGTCGAGACCGATCGGCTCGGGGGCCTGCTCCGCATGGAGAGCCGCTTCGAGCGCTTCCGTCCGGAGGTCAATGCGAAGTCCTGGCGGGAGGAGACCTCCTCGGAAGCAGGGGGAGGGCTGCTCCTCGACCTCGGCGCTCACCTCATCGACCAGGCGCTGTTCCTCCTCGGACAGCCGCGCGGGGTGTACGCGGAGATCGCGGCGGCGCGCCCCGGGGCGGTCGCTGACGACGACTGCTTCCTTGCCCTCGAGTTCCAGGGCGGCGTCCGCGCCCACCTCTGGATGAGCACCCTCGCCCCGTCGATCGGGCCGCGCTGGCGGGTGTGGGGCAGCCGTGAGGCCCTCGAGGTCTGGGGACTCGACCCCCAGGAGCCGTACATCGTGGGCGGGGGACGACCCAGCGATCCCGGCTACGGGCAGCCGGACGGCAGCCAGCGCGCCGTGCTCACCCGAGGCGGCGAGGACGGCCCGGGGCGCGAGGTGCCGCTGCCCGCCGGACGGTACGGCGACTTCTACGCCGGGATGGCAGCGGCGATCCGCGGCGGGGGACCGGTTCCCGTGCCGGCCCAGGCCGGCTGGGACGTGCTCGCCGTGGTCGAGGCGGCGCGGAAGAGCGCGGCCACGGGCACCGTGGTCAGCCCCACCGCCCGAGCCTGACCGCGGCTCAGAAGCCGTAGAGGCCGGGGAGGACGGCGAGGGTCACCACGACGTCCGCCACCCCGTGGACCACGATCGCCGGCCAGATCGAGTTGGTCTTCTGGGTCACCCACCCGAGCACGAAGCCGAGCAGCATGGTCAGGGGTACGAAGGGCGCGACCGGTCCCTGGTAAACGATGGCGAGGTGGGCGAGCCCAAAGAGCACCGCCTGGCAGGCGTTGGCCACGAGTGGTGAGGTGAGCCGCTCCAGGCTGCCGAGCAGCAGGCCGCGGAACTGGAGCTCCTGGGCCGCGCCCTGCAGCATGTTGGCGGGGATCAGCCAGGGGGCGTCGCGCAGCACCGCGACGACCGGGAGCCCCTCGCGCCCGAGCAGGGAGGCAGGGATCAGCAGGAACACCAGGAAGAAGAGCGCGGTGCCCCCCAGCCCGAAGGCCACGGCGCCCCACCCGAGGTGAAGCAGCCGGAGCCGGGGGTGATCCCGGCGCAGCACCAGCCAGACCAGGCAGAGGATCACGACGGTGACCCCGCACCAGGCCACCGAGGCGTTGAGGTTGGCCTGGTCACCGCTCTGCTGGACCCCCGCGTCACCGAGCAGGGCGGGCGCCCCGAGGAACGCCGACCAGCCGAGGGTGATCGTGACCAGGCTGACCAGGATCAGGCGGGCGCGGGCCAGGCTGGGGACCACCAGGGAGACGGCGAGGAGGCCGAGGGCGACACCGCTGGTCCGGAGCGTGTAGGGATCGAGGCCGTTGGGGTCGCTGTAGAGGTTGGGAGCCAGCACCACCACACCGAGGGCTACGGCGGCGATCAGGAGAGGGACGAGCGGACCCCAGTCGGTCCGCGGCGGCCGCGGAGCGGCTGGCGCTCCGAGCGAGCCGTCAGGGTGCGGCGCCCCCTCCTCCGGCGCGGCGGGGTCGGGGTCAGCGGGCACGGGTCCGGGGTCAGCCGGCGGTGGTGTGGACATCCCGCCAGCGCTCGATGACCTGGGCCACCCCGAGGCCGGGCCTCCCGGCAGCTTCGGCCAGCGAGGTGTTGGCCGCGGCTGTGACCTCGACGCCGATCAGGCGGTGGCAGGCGACCAGGAGATCCATGTCGTCCTCGGCGATGGGCGCGACCGCCATCATCCCGCGCATCACCACCCAGTCGCGGGTGACCTTGTACCCCAGGCCGATCAGCTTGCGGCCGTCCACGGCGATGTCGCTGAACCCAGGGCACCAGCCTCCCTCGACGCGACCGGTTGCGGCACGCACGCCGAATCCGGCGAGGGCGGTGCGGAACCAGGCGCTGAGCGAATCATTCATCCAGTCGAGGGGCATCCCGCGCTCAGGAGGAGGCACCCCGACCGCGCAGAGGCCCATCCAGCCCGGGCCACCGATGATGAAGGTGCCCCCGGCCGGGCTGGTGGCCAGACCGGGCAGCCCGGGAAGGGCGCGGACCGCCGCCAGGAGATCGGCCTTGCGGGCCAGTCCGGCGCCGGCGGCCACCCTGCGCACCGTGGTGCGGAGCTGGACGGCGACCGTTCCGGGCTTCCCGGCGAGGTGGAGGGGCAGCTCGGGCAGGTCGTCGAGGCCGCCCTCGGCGGTGACCTCGGCAACTCGGACCGCCCCCACACGTGGCCGGACGGGCGCGGGCTCGGCGACGGCGTCGACCTGCTCCGCACTCACGAGGAGGACGGTAGCGCAGCCCGGCGCGCCGGCCGGCACCGGAAATGGCAGGATTGCGAGCCGTGCCCGATCCGACACAGGTGCCCGACCGCCACGTCCACACCGAGTGGTCGTGGGACGCGGCGCATGGCGAGATGATGGCGACCTGCGCTCGCGCGGTCGAGCTGGGCCTCCCCGCGGTCGCCTTCACGGAGCACGCCGACTTCAATGCCTGGATGCCGTGCGCCGCCGGCGAGGACGCGTCCGCGGGGGCGGGATCCCGGAAGGACACCGGAGCGACGGGGGTGGCCGCCCCCAGTCGCTGGGACTGGTCGCAGGGGCACATCCCCGGGCACCGGTGGCCGGTGCGGACGCCCGTCAGCCCCTCCCGAAGCGGATACCTCGACATCGCCGGCTACTGGGAGGCGATCGACCGGTGCCGGGCGGCCCACCCGGACCTGCGCATCGAGTCGGGTGCCGAGCTGGGCGAGCCCAACCTCTTCCCCGACCAGGTCGCGCGGCTGCTCGCCCACCGCCCGCTCGACCGCATCCTCGGATCGATGCACTGCATCGACCTGGACGGTGAGCTGGTCGACATGAGCGTTCCCGAGCTGCTCGCGCCGGAGCACGCGGCCTCCCGATTCCGCCGCTACCTGGTTGCCACCCGCGAGCTGGCGGAGAGCTCCGCCCCCTTCGCCATCCTCGCCCACCTCGACTATCCCAAGCGCTACTGGCCGCACGCGACACTCAGGTTCGACGAGCGGGACTTCGAGGAGGAGTACCGGGCCGTCCTGGTCGCGCTGGCCCGGAGCGGGCGAGCGCTCGAGGTCAACAGCAGCCGGGCCATGGGGCCGCCGCGAGGCCCCTGCCCGGGTCCCCTCCCGCTCCGCTGGTGGCACGAGGCGGGCGGCGAGGCGATCAGCTTCGGCAGCGACGCCCACCGCCCCGAGGACCTGGCCGCCGGGCTCTCCGACGCGGCCGCGATCGCCGAGGCCGCCGGGTTCCGCGCCGGAGACGACCCCATCGAGCTCTGGCTCCGGGCCTGAGCCGCACCGGCCACGCCCACGGCAGGGCGCGACCGGATACGCTGCGCGTGCTCGATCCCAATTCCTGGAGGCCCGGTCATCAGCGTCACCATCCTCATCGGCGGTCAGTGGGGCGACGAGGGCAAGGGAAAGGTCATCGACCTTCTCGCCGGCTCCGTCGACATGGTCGTGCGCTCCCAGGGCGGCGACAACGCCGGCCACACCGTGGTCGTGGACGGCCAGACCTTCAAGTTCCGGCTGATCCCGAGCGGCATCCTCTCGCCGACCACCACCTGCGTCATCGGCCACGGGATGGTGGTCAACCCCAAGTCGTTCCTCGCCGAGCTGGACGAGCTGCACGCGCACGGGGTCAACACCGACAACCTGGTGATCAGCGACCGGGCCCACATGGTGATGCCGTATCACCCCGTCTTCGACCGGCTGGGCGAGCAGCAGCGCGGCGACGACCGCCTCGGCACCACCCATCGGGGCATCGGCCCCGCCTACGAGGACAAGGTGCGGCGGGTGGGCTTCCGGGTCGGCGATCTCACCAAGCCGGCGTTCCTCGAGAAGAAGCTGCGCTTCGTCCTCCGGCTCAAGAACGAATCGCTGACGCGCCTCTACGACCACGAGCCGTTCGACGAGCGGGCGATCCTCGACGAGTACCTCGAGTACGCCGAGCGCCTTGGCCCACGCATCCGCGACATCTACCCGATCATCCAGGGGGCGCTGCGCGAGGATCGCCGGATCCTCTGCGAGGGCGCCCAGGGGGCGATGCTCGACCTGGACCTGGGCACCTATCCGTACGTGACGTCCTCGGCGCCGACGGCGGGAGGGGCCCTCACCGGCAGCGGCATCCCGCCCAACAAGGTCACCCGGACCATCGGCGTCTTCAAGGCCTACACCACCCGCGTCGGCTACGGCCCCTTCCCCACCGAGCTGGAGGGGACCCTGGGCGAGCTGATCCGCGAGATCGGGAGCGAGTTCGGCACGGTGACCGGCAGGGCGCGGCGGGTGGGCTGGTTCGACGCCGCGGTCGCGCGCTACTCGGTCAACACCAGCGGCATCGACTCGATGGCGATCACCAAGGTGGACGTCCTGGACCAGATCGAGACCCTCCGGATCGCGACCGGCTACCTGAGCAAGGGAGAGCACTGGGATCACCCCATGTCCAACATCTCCCACCTCAAGCACGCCGAGCCCGTGTACGAGGAGATGCCCGGCTGGCTGACCTCCACCAAGGATTGCCGGCGGTTCGAGGACCTGCCCGCCGCCTGCCAGGCGTACATCGAGCGCCTCGGTGAGCTGGCCGGCGCCCCGGTGGACGTGGTCTCCGTCGGTCCGGACCGGGAGCACACCCTGGTCCGACGCTCCATGGTCTGAGTTATCCTGGCCCGGCTCGCCGGCCGTCGCCGCCGGCCCGGGCGAGGGTGCTCCCTGCGCCACACCTCTTTCGCCCGCCCTTTGGAAGCCACTCGGATCGCCACCGCCATCAGGAACCTGAACTCCCCACGCCACCGGCTGCGGCCGCGACGGCTCGCGGCACCCCTGGTCGCCGGAGCCGCCGCCGCGCTCCTCCTCACCGGTGTGCTCTCCGGGCCCGCCGGCGCGGCCGGCTGGGCGCCCGCGGGGAGCCTCCCGGGGCTCGGGAGCGGGGAGATCTGGCAGGTCGCCTTCGCTCCGCAGGACCCGCTGCTCGCCGCCGCCGCCACCGACAACGGCGTCTACGTCAGCGCGGACGGGGGCAACACGTGGACCTCCTCGGGGCTCCACGGCTCGCGGGCATGGGCGGTCGCCTTCAGCGACCAGCCGGGCCAGGGGGTGTCCATCTACGCCGGTCTCGCGGACGCAGGCATGCGGGTGTCGCTCGACAGCGGCGCCTCCTGGTCGAACGACTCCGCCGGCCTGCCGAACCTGGACGTGAGGGACATCGCGGTGACCACGGGTGGGCTGGCCGCCGGCACCGACGACGGGGTCGCCCTCTCCAGCGCCGGTGTGACCTGGTACTCGGGCGGGCTGACCGGGGACAGCGTCAGCGCCCTGGCGGGTGTCTCCGGCCCCTCGGGGCCGGTGTTCTTTGCCGGGGTCGACTATCCGAACACCGGGTCGGCCTTCCTCTACCGGCGCAGCCCGAACGACGGCCAGTGGGAGCCGATCAGCTCCGGGCTGCCCTCCGGGGACGTCGTGAGCTCGATCAGCATGGGCCCGACCACCCAGACGGTCACGACCAATCCGGTTCTGGTCACCACGGTCAAGGGGACATACCGCTCCGGGAACGGGGGCACGTCCTGGACCGCGAGCACCGGTATCCCCCAGAACACCTATCTCACCGACTCCACCTTCAGCCCGCTCGACCCCAACCTCGTCTATGCCGGAGCCGATGCCGGCGGGAGCAGCGGGGGCGGCCTCTTCCGCTCCACCGATGCGGGCCAGAGCTTCACCGCCGCCAACCAGGGGCTCCCCACGACCCACAGCTCCGGTGAGCCGGCACGCCGGGAGGTGGAGAGCATCGCGGTGTCTCCCGGGAAGCCGTATGCGACCGTGATCGCCGCGCTCAACTCGTACGGGGGTGACCCCTCCATCTACCGGGAGCTGGACACGACCGCGCCGTCGCCCCCGGTGCTGACCACCGTGTCGGCAGGCGTCGCCACCCTTCCGGCATCCGGGGCCAGCACACCGACGCCGTCCGGCCAGGCCGCCGGAGCCACACCGACGCCGTCCCCGGGTGCCAAGACACCGCTCATCGGGCGGGTCCTGGGCGCCGCCTTTCACTTCCCAACGCCGCTCGTCTTCGAGCTGGCATTGGTGGTGCTCGCAGCCGGCCTCTACATCCGGTGGAGACGCCACTACTACGTGGACGGCCCGCCCTAGCTGTAGCTCTAACGTGGGGCAGAGCCCCCTGCTGACCGAGCCCGGGGCCCGCGGGCGGGAGCGTCCTCGGACCGCGCTGTAGACTGCCGTCAACGTGGCTTCGAGACGCGCCCCTTCCCCTGGAGACGCGGCCGCTCGGGTGGATCGGGTCAACGCCGAGGATGCCGGGGTGCGCCGGTGGTTTCAGCGGCAGGTCGCCAACCGGATCGTCCGGCCGTTTGTCCTGACGCTTCTCCGGATCGTCTTCAAGGTGCGCATCGAGGGCAGCGTCCCGCCTGAGGCGTGCGTCATCGCCGCGCATCACAGCTCGTACTTCGACGGCCCGCTGCTGGGCCTCATCGACCGTCGCGTGCAGCCGATCTTCAACCGGCGCTTCCTGGAATCCCGCAGCTTCGGCTGGTTCTTCCGGGCGGTGGGGGCCATCCCCACCCGGTCCGACACGCTCACCCGCGCCTGCGAGGTGATCCGGGCGGGCGGTGTGGTGTGGATCGCGACGGCCGGCTTCACCCCCGGCGAGACCCAGAAACGTCCCCGGCGCGGGGCGGCGCGCATCGTGCAGGAGACGGGCGCTCCGCTCGTCCCGATGATCGTCCGCGGGCTGGAGGGCATCGTGCACATCGGCGAGATCCGGCCGCGGCACTTCCGCCGCCTGGTGCGGATCGTGCTGGGCGAGCCGCTGACGTTTCCCGAGGGCGCGACGGTCGCGGAGATCACCGACGCCTGGCTGGCGAGCATCGCCGGCCTCATGGAGGCGTTCCCGGCGGCCCCTCGCCCCTCGCAGGGTTCTTCCGCACCCCGCTAGCGCCCACCCCCCGCCAGCGGCAGCCAGAAGGTGACCGTGGTCCCGGCGCCCTCGGCGCTGGTGATGGCGACGTCGCCGCCCTGCGCGCGAACGAGTCCCTGCACGATGGAGAGCCCCAGCCCGCTCCCCCCCTCCTCGCGGCTCCGCGTCTTCTCCCCGCGGTAAAAGCGCTCGAAGACGTGGGCGAGGTCGGCCGCCGGGATGCCCGGCCCGTCGTCGTGCGCGTCGACGCGGGCCCGGGCGCCGTCCGCCCGCACCGACCACACCTGGCGTGCCCCGGGCGCGTACTTGCAGGCGTTGGTGAGGAGGTTGCAGACCACGGTGACGACGGCCCCGCGGTCGCAGCGCACCAGCACCGGGGACATCGGGAGATCCCGGTCGACGCGTGGCGGCATCCCGGGAACGCCCTCGTCGAGCAGCCGGCCCAGCGCCGCCACCAGGTCAAAATCCTCCGGCTTCTGCTGGCTGCGCGCGTCCACCCGGGCGAGGGTGAGCAGGTCGAGGACCAGCACCCGGAGCCGGTCTGACTCCCGGGCCATCATGCCGAGGGCGGCATCCATGGCCTGCGGGCTCTGGGCGGCCCCGCGCCGCAGCACGTCGATGTAGCCGCCCAGCGCGGTGACCGGCGTCCGCAGCTCGTGCGAAGCGTCGGCGATGAACCGCCGCACCCGGTTCTCCGACTCGACCTGGGCGGCAAACGCATCCTCGATCCGGTCCGCCATGTGGTCGAAGGCGGTCGCCAGCTGTCCGACCTCGTCCCCGCGGGGAAGCAGACGGCTCCGGGCCCGCAGGTCGCCGCCGGCCAGCTGACCGGCGGTGTCGGTCAGGCGGCGGAGTGGTCGGAGGGCGCTGCTGGTGAGGAGCAGCCCGAGGATGAGCACCAAGAGCAGGAGCGCCCCGCCCCCGATCGCCAGCTCCTCGACGTCGCCGGAGAGCACGTTGTCGATCGGGGTCATCGGCTCAGAGACCTCGACCACGGCGGTGGTGCGCACCAGCGTGGGGTCTTTCACCCCCACCGGAAAGCCGGCGACCAGGTCCGAGCCGACGATCTCGTGCTGTCCCTTCCCCGCGGATAGAAGTGTGCTGAAGATTCCCGGGTCGAGTGGGGGCGGGTCGGCGCCGGCGGGGATCACGACGCGCCGGATCCCTTCGGGACCGAAGAGGGCGACGGTGACGGACTGGCCCGACGCCGAGCGGATCAGGGTGGCCAGGATGCGCACCTTGGCGACGGCCGTGGTGGACGTCAGCTCGCCGCTCGCATAGAGCTTCTGCGCCGCCAACAGGTCCCCCCGCAGCTCCGCGACGCGACCGTCGATCAGGGTGCTCCGCAGCGACGCGTACTGGAAGGTGCCGAGGCCCGCCAACAGGACGGCAATGAGCACCAGGTAGGTGAGGGTGAGCCGCCAGCGAAGGCTGCGCAGCGCCCGGCCGATGCGCCTCACGCGGTCACCTCACGCCTGCGCCACCCCGCCGACCGCGTGCAGGCGGTAACCGACCCCGCGCACCGTCTGGATGCGCAGGTGATCCGCGTCCCCCAGCTTCTGGCGCAGGTAGCGGATGTAGACCTCGACGTTATTCTCGTCACCAAAGAAGTTATGGCCCCAGACCTCGTCGAGGATGCGCTGGCGGAGCATCACCTCGTCGGCGTGAACGGCGAGGTAGTGGAGGAGGTCGTACTCGCGCACCGACAGGTCGAGCTGGCGCGCGGCCACCCGGACCTCGCGGGTCGCGGTGTCGATGGTGAGATCACCCACCTGCACCACCCGGTTGAGGTCCGGGGTGCGCCGCCGGAGCACCGCCTTGACCCGGGCCAGTAGCTCCCCGAACTCGAACGGCTTGACCAGGTAGTCGTCGGCGCCCAGCTCGAGCCCGTGGATGCGGTCGGTGGTCTCGTCGCGAGCACTCAGGATGATGATCCCCCGCCGCGGCTCCCCGGCGATTGCCCGGCACAGCTCGAATCCGTCCAGCCGGGGCATCATCACGTCGAGGATCACCACGTCCGGCTTGAACTCGTCCACGGCACGGAGCCCCTGGTGCCCGTCGCCCGCGGTGGCCACCTCGTAGCCCTCGTGGTGGAGGCCCAACGCGATGAAATCGGTGATCGCCGGCTCGTCGTCGACGACCAGGATGCGGCCGCGTTCGGTCATCTCGGTTTCGAGTATATGGGTCAATCGGCCCGCTCACCTGGCCGGGCGCTGCTTCTCATCGACCTCTCAGCCCGACCCGACCCGGCCCCCGGACGGCCGGCAGCCGATTAAGGGGGAATGAAGAGCCGGGTCGTTAGACTGCCCCGAATGTCCTCCAAGGCAGCCGGCGTCGTCGCCTGGCTGAGCCGCCGCCCCGCCTGGGCCCGCCGCTCCGGCCCGCTGGTGGCCGTGGGTCTGGCCTATGTCGTGGTGGTCGCCGGGATCATGATCTGGCGCGGGATCTCGGTCTCACCCGATTACCTCCTGCTCATCTTCATCCCGGTGGCGCTCCTGAGCGGCCGCTTCTTCCGCTTCCTCGGCGACTGGGTGCCGTTCATCGCCATCTTCCTGGGATGGGAGGCGATGCGCGGGATCGTCCACAACGACGGCATCGCGCCCCAGGTGGCGAGCCTCGCCGACCTCGAGAAGTGGCTCTTCTTCGGCCACGATCCCAGCCAGGTGCTGCAGCACGCAGTGAGCGGCACCACGCTGCACGTGCTGGCGGTGGCCGCGACCGTCGTCTACTTCTGCCATTTCGTGGTGCCGCTGCTGGTGGGGCTGGTGCTCTGGCTCAAGGACCGCGCCCAGTACCTGCGCTTCGTCACCGCGCTGCTCGGGATGTGCATGGTCGGATTCGTCTTCTTCATGCTCGTGCCGACGGCGCCACCCTGGTACGCGGCCCAGGATCACCTGCTGAGCGGGGTCACCGACCTGATCAACTCGCAGCACACGCTGCCAAGCTCCATCAGCCCCTTCTACAGCCTGCTCAACCCCAATTCGACCGCCGCCTTCCCCTCGCTGCACGCGGCGTTCCCGTTCCTCTGCTTCCTCTCGCTCCGCCGCGTCTATCCACGCGGCTCCTGGATCCTGTTCGGCTGGTCCTGCCTGGTCTTCGTGAGCGTCGTCTTCCTCGGCGAGCACTACGTCATCGACGTGATCGGAGGAGTGCTCCTCGCCTCGGCCGCGTGGTGGGTGATGATGCGTTTCGTCGTGCCCCACGTCACCGTCCTGCGCACCGCCCGTCCCGTCCTCGAGGCACCCGTCGCACCGGCGCAGGGCGCCCATGCCTGAACGCATCCGGCTCGCCGCCGGGCTGAGCGCCGCCGAGGCCCACAGCCACACCCTGGAGAGCGACGGCATGGTCACCGCGGTGGAGCTGGTGCGCGCCGCCGCCGCCATCGGGCTCTCGGTCATCTGCGTCACGGACCACGACACCCTCTCCCCCCTGGAGGAGGCCACCGAGGTCGGCGCCGAGCTGGGCGTCGAGGTGGTGGCGGGGGAGGAGGTGACCTGCGCCTTCCCGCCCGGGATCCACGTGGTCGCCCTCTTCATCGACCGGGCGATCCGGATGCACATGCCGGTGGAGGACACCGTCGACGCCATCCACGACGCCGGCGGCCTGGCGGTGGTGGCCCACCCCTTCATGCCCACCTGGTTCGCCTCGATCACCGAGGGCCGGCTCCGCCGTCTCCTGGAGGCGCGGACCATCGACGGGATCGAGGTCCGCCACACCGCCCCGGTGCTCCCCGGCAGCTGGAAGCGGCTGGACGAATTCTGCGCGGCGCACCGGGAGCGGGTGGGGGCGATGCTGGCGGCCGGGGACAGCCACTTCGGCGTCCACGACCTGGGCCGGCTGGTCTCCGTCTACCCGGGGAGCGGGGCCGCCGATCTCCGCCGGGCCATCGAAGGGCGCACTACCTCGCCGCTCCGGGCGCTCAACCCGGCCGGGCCGCCGCTCTCCCTGCGCCTGGGTCAGCAGCGCCGCTCGCTGCTCGAATTGAACCTGAAGCGGTGGCGTGGGGTGGTCGGAGGCCGCCCCGGCTCCCCGAGCACGGGCGCCGTGCGGCGGTAGAATCGGTCGACGAGGGGTGGCCGGCGGTTCCGATCGCCGGCCCCGGACTGGCCCGCTTAGCTCAGTTGGTAGAGCAGGGGACTCTTAATCCCTTGGTCACAGGTTCGAGTCCTGTAGCGGGTACCAGGTTCTTGTGTTACTTCGGGTGAGGCTTGTCGTTTGGGCTTCGCCTGAAGCTTCACTCCGATGGTTTCACCGCCGTGCTCCGCACCGCTACACTGTAGTTGATTCAGCAACCAATTCTAGGACGGAGAGCCCTCCCGATGAACGTCCTCCTTTTCGGCGCAACAGGGAATATCGGCAGCGCCGTAGCCGGTGAGCTGGTCGTACGCGGCCATCGGGTGACGGCCGCGACCCGCCGCGGCGGGGACGTCGACGGCGTCGACCTCGCCGTCCGGCGCGCTGACGCCGCCGATCCGGTCCAGGTGGCTGAGGCCGCGGCCGGCCAGGATGCGATCGTCTCCGCGATCGGCCCGCAGCACGGCGTGGACGACGACGAGAAGGTGCTCGTGGGGGGTGCCGAGGGGCTCATCGCCGGGGCCCGACGGGCGGGGGTGAAGCGACTGGTCGTGGTTGGAGGGGGTGGCAGCCTGCTGGTCGCCTCCGGGCAGCGTCTCCTCGACACGCCGGACTTCCCGCCGGCGTGGAGACCCGGAGCCCTGTCCCAGGCGGCCGCGCTCGACCTCTACCGCGCCGCCGACGACCTCGATTGGACCTACATCAGCCCTCCCTTCCTGATCGAGGCAGGGGAGAGGAGCGGGCACTTCCGCCTGGGCGGGGACGAGGTCCTCTACGATGCCCAAGGCGCCAGCCGGATCACGTATCCGGACTTCGCCATCGCATTGGTCGACGAGCTGGAGCGCGGAAACTCCATCCGCCGCAGGATTACGCTCGCCTACTGACCTTCACTCGGTGTGCGGGCCCAGCGCCGCACTCAGTCGCCGTAAGTTGTGGCGTCCACCGTCCGGGGAGACCCATGGATCTCTGGCAGCGAACCATGATCCGGCTGGCGCGGAGTGAGCGGGTCACGGACCTCATGCAGCGTCATGGCGGAGCCACGGCGCTCGCCCGCCGCTTCGTGGTGGTGGGGGGACCGGAGGCCGCGGTGGCCGCGGCGCGCCGGCTGCACGACCGGCGCGGCATCTCGGCCTCGCTCTCCTACCTGGGCGAGTACGTCAGCGACCCGGTTCTCATCGACCGCACCGTCGAGGCGTCCCTTGCCGTCTCCCAGCTCCTCGGCGCGGCCGGTCTCGACGTCCAGGTCTCGGTCGACCCGACCGCAATCGGCCAGCTGGCGAGCCCGGACCTCTGCCGCGCCAACGCGGAGCGGATCGCTCGCTTCGTGGCGTCTCAGCCGGCGGCCGGGCGCAACTTCCTGATGCTGGACATGGAGGACCTCTCCCTGGTGGAGCCGACCCTCCGCCTGCAGAGCCATCTCCTCGACCATGGGCTGCCCGCCGCAGTGACTCTCCAGGCTCGGTTGCGGCGGACCGAGGGCGACCTCGAGAGCGTGCTGACCCGGTCGAAAGCGGTCCGCCTGGTGAAGGGCGCCTTTCCACGGGGGCCGGAGGACGACCACCAGGGGAAGGTCGCCATCGAGCGCAGCTACCTCTCGCTGGCGCGCACGATGCTCAGCCCACCGGCGCGCGAGGCGGGCCTGCACCCGGTCTTTGCCACCCACGACGATCGGCTCATCAGGCGCATCGCCGGACTCGCCCGGAAGATGGGCGTACCGCAGGACGGGTACGAGTTCGAGTTCCTCTACGGCGCCCATCGGGAGGGCGAGCGGCGGCTGCGGGCCGAGGGCTACGCGGTGCGGCTCTACGTGCCGTTCGGCGTCGCATGGTGGCCGTATGCCGTGCGGCGGGTCGGCGAGCACCCGCGCAACGCCCTTCTGCTGGGTCGGTCGCTGGCCCGGCAGCGGCGCACGGGCGTGCTGCTCCTCCAACCTGACGTGGTGAGGTGGACCTCGTCCACCGTTACCAGGTCTCCGATTACGCGGAGACCGCTGCTCATCTTCGACGGCGAGTGCGGCTTCTGCACCGCATGCGCCACGTGGGCCCAGCGCCGGCTGGGCAATGCGGACGTCCTGCCCGGGCAGCGGGTGAACGTTGCCACGTACGGCTTGACGGCGCGGGACGTATCAGCAGCAGCATGGTGGATCGACAGCGCGGGCCAGGTACATCGTGGCCACCGCGCCATCGGTAGGGCGCTCCGGGCATGCGGCGGGTGGTGGACCATGGTGGGCTGGACATGTCTGATCCCGCCCTTCTCCTGGGTAGCCTGGGCTGTCTATGGTCTGGTCGCTCGCTTCCGGCATCGGCTTCCCGGCAGCACACCCGCGTGCCGTATGACGTCAGACGACCGATCCGGCAGGGCCCAACCTGCCGATTCGGGGCAGGACAACGCTTGCCTACTGACCCTCCCGCACTGAGCAGGCCCGACCTGGCAGCCGAGCCCGCAGTCGGGACCCGGGCAGAGGCCGGAGCAGCGTCCGCCCCCGAGACGGATGCTCGGCAGAGTCGGACTGGCACCATTTCGCGCCGACTGGTCGCCCTGCTCGCGATCGCCAGCGGTCTGGCTGTGGCGAATCTCTACTACGCGCAGCCCCTCCTCCACGAGCTGGCCGGGGCTTTCGGCGCCAGCCCGGCCGCGGCCGGGCTCGTCGTGACCGTCACCCAACTCGGCTACGCTGCCGGCCTTCTTCTTCTGGTCCCGCTCGGGGACCTGGTACCGCGTCGCCGGCTGGTGGTTCTGGTTCTGCTGGTCGCCACCGTTGCCCTCGCCGGCTCGGCCCTCGCCGGCAGTCTTGCGATCTTCGAGGCGGTGGCGCTGGCGGTCGGCTGCGCCTCCGTGGTAGCCCAGGTGCTGGTGCCAATGGCGGCCGACCTTGCCGCTCCCGAGCGCCGCGGCCAGGTGGTGGGCACCGTGATGAGCGGGCTGCTGATCGGGATCCTTCTTTCCCGAACGCTCTCGGGGCTGGTGGCGGCGGTGGCCGGCTGGCGGACCGTCTACTGGTCGGCGGCCGTGGCCATGCTCCTGCTGGCGCTGACCCTCCGGCTGGCGCTGCCTCTCGAGAGGAGGTCCCCGGGCATCGGCTACCCGGCACTTCTCCGGTCGACGGCAGCTCTCGTCCGGCGGGAGCCGCTGCTACGCCGGCGCTCGCTCATCGGGGCGCTAGGATTCGCCGCCTTCAGCGCCCTCTGGACCACCATCGCGTTCCTCCTCTCCGGCCCGCCCTACCACTACGGGCTCGCCGTGATCGGGCTCTTTGGGCTGGTGGGGGCGGCCGGAGCCCTCAGCGCCAGCTTCGCGGGACGCCTCGCGGACCGCGGTTGGGCGCGGCCGGCGACCCTGACCTTCGCGCTGCTGGTGGCTGCCGCCTTCCTCCTGCTGCTGGCGGCGCGCACTCTGCTCCTACCTCTGATCGTGGGGATCGTGCTGCTGGACATCGGCGTGCAAGGCAACCACATCACCAGCCAGACCCTCATCTACCGGCTGCGCGGCGACGCTCGGAGCCGCATCACCAGCGCCTACATGACGGTGAACTTCCTGGGCGGCGCGGCAGGATCGGCCGCCGCCGGCGCCCTCTACGCTGGGCGGGGGTGGACGGGCGTCTGCGTGCTGGGCCTGGTGATCGCCGCGAGCCTCATCTCCGTGTGGACCTGGGACGCGCTCCGACCGATCGCTTCCGCTGCGGCGGTGGCTGGCTGACAGCTCCGAGCGGGCACCACGTTGGCGACGCCGCCTGCGACGGGGCCTCCCCGGACCGCCGCGTCTCAGCGGTCAGGCATCCCCGCGCGTGTCGACCCGGAAGGCCGGGTAGCCGGGCGCGATCCGCGCCAGGTCGGCGTCCGGCGCGTCGGGTCCCACCCCCTGGAAGAAGGCGCCGATCTCCACCTTCCAGCGCCGAAGGTAGGCGCGCAGGACAGTGAGCTTCTCAGCGTCCGCCAGCTCGGTCAGCGTGACCGGCTCACGGCGGCGTCCGATCCGCAGCTCCACGTCGCAGCCGGCGCGGACGTTGCGCACCCACTGGGTCACGCCCCGCGGCGCCACCAGGTACCGCGAGCCCTCATGGGTGAGGAGGTTCACCGGGGTGGTCCGCCAGAGCCCCGTCTTGCGCCCGCGCACCGCCAGGATCCGCGAGCCGAGGACGCTGATCCCGATGCGGGTCAGCCTCGCAACCAGCCGGTTGAAGACGTTGGTCGTGAACCAGCCGGGACGGAGGTAGCGGGTCGCCATTGCCCTATTCTCCGCGGATCGACCTCAGGAGGCGCCCGGGTGGGCGTAGACGTTCCAGTGCACGAACCGGTCGACCGGACGGCGCACCCGCAGCTGGGGGCGTGGCTCGCCCGCCCGGTGGCCGAGCCGGCAGGCGAAGGCGATCTGCAGGTGGCTCGGGATCGAGAGCAGGCTGCGCAACCCGTCCTCGACACCGCCCCCGCCGAAGACGCTCATGATCTGCATCCCGATGCCCCGGGCCTGGGCCATGAGCCACATGTTCTGCATCAGGCACCCGAGACTCATGATGCCGAGGAAGTCGCCCTCGGAGGCCGGCGCCCGCCGGCGCGGGTCGTAGAGGACGATCAGGACCACCGGGCAGGAGCGCATGGTCGCCTCCAGGGTCGCCGGCTCACCACTCGTGTCCGGCTCCGCGTCCGGGGTGCGCCACGAGGGCGGGAACATGGTCGCGAGCAGCCCGGTGCCCTTGCGGATCAGCTCCTCCTCGCTGAAGGAGAGCTGGGCGTAGTTCTCCTTGAGGAAGTCGCCGGATCCGCCGGGCTGGAGGCGACCGACCGCGGCCAGGGTGGACGGGTCGTCGATCACGAGGACCTCGTAGTTCTGCATGTTGTGGGCGGTCGGCGCCCACCTGCCCGCTTCGAGGATCGCCTCGAGATCCGCCGCCTCCACCCGCTGCGAGGCGTCGTAGGGACCGCGCTCCGAGTGGCGGTTGCGGATGATCTCGCCCAGGCAGGTCGCGGCGTCGGGCGCAGGGGCATCAGGCATGGCGGTCGCCCTCATGACTCTCTTCTGGTGTCGGCCGTAGGACGGCGCGGAAGTGAACCGTCGAGCTCATCATCCGGTCGAAGGCGGTGGCCGCCTCCTCGAGCGGGAACTCCTCGACGATGGGCCTCACGCCGGCCATCAGGCTGAATGAAACCGCTTTGCGAACTGCGATCCGGCGACGAGCCACCGATTCAGCATGTCCGCGGGGTTACCGCTGCGCCAGGGCCGATGGGCCCCCCAGGCTGGGCCGGATGCCGCGCCACTACGCCAACAGTCCCCAATACGCGGGGTCGCCGAGCACCGTGTTGGCCGCCACGCTCTGGAGGGTGCGGGCCTCACCGGGCGGAAGGCCATCGTCGTAGCCCAGCCCGACCGGGCTCTGCCGAAAGATGGTCGCGTAGAAGACGCAGGCGGCGAGGTACGTGCCGCTCACTGTCGGGTGGGTGCCGTCGGACTGCCACATGTCCGGATGCGACGCCTCGCCGACCACCGTCTCCCAGGCGGCCCCCACCGGCGCCACCGGAACGCTGAGCTGATCCGCGATCCCCATGTAGCCGGCATCGATCGCGGCCTGCATGCTCGGGTAGTCGGGAAGACCCTCTTCCGACCAGCCGTCCTGGTGCGCGAAGGTGAGGTAGAAGAAGGGCTGGGCACCCCGCTGGCGGATCATCGCGACCAGCTTGGTCGCGGCCGGGTACATCATCCCGGTCCGGTCCACGGCGAGCGACGGGAGCTGGCTCTGCTCCTGCAGGACCACGTCGTCCCACCTCTCGGAGTCGATGGTCGGCGCCGTCTCGGACGCCGCAAGGTGCTGTGCGAGGGTCCAGCCTCCCTCGTCCAGGGCCTCGGTCTGGACCCGGTGGCCGCCCGCCCAGGCGAGGTCGGCGAAGGTGTCGGGGAGGTCGTTGACCGAGGTGTAACTGTTGCCGATGAAGAGGACCCTGGTGCAAGTCACGCCCGGGAGGCTGCATCCCGGGTTGCCCCAGAGGCCGAGCTGGGGCATCGGGAAGACGGCGAGGACGACGATGGCGACGATCGCTGTCACCAGCCCCCAACGGAGCCGATGCACTCCCCTCTCGGGGGGGACGGGGGGGACGGGGGGCGACGGGGACGGCTCGACGCGGGGAGGGGTTGTGAGAGCGCCCAGTGGGGGCGCGGCGTTCGCGGCGGTGAGCGGAGCACCGCACTGTGGACAGCTCCCGAGGGTGCGGGGAAACCACGTCCAGCACCTGGTGCAGACTCTGTCAGCCACGGCGAAGCCGAGGATGACACCGCCCGGAATAGCCCACATCCGCCGCCATCGCTTCATCACCGGTTCGAGTCGTGCGGGCGCGCTGACCGGCCGTACGGTCAACCCTTCCGCACGCCCCAGGGGCCGTGATGACCCCGCCTCGACCCTCAGCTGGTGATGGCGTCAGGAGCCAGGCGTGTCCCCCCGGCGACGACCGCCAGCAGGATCACCGCGACCAGGAGAGATGCGGTGACCTGGCCGCGGATGATCAGGACAGCGCCCACCAGCGCTCCGCCGAGCATGGCGCCGATGGCGATCAGACGGCGGCCGGCCCGGGATCCGCTACCGCCCGCCGCGTGGGTGTCAGCGGCGATCCCGGTGATCGTCATGGTGAGGACGGTCGTGGTCAGGTCGGGAATGGCGAGGCCGCGGGCGGTCGCGTTCTGGACTCCCATGGCGACGGCGAGGACGGCGACGAGGCCGTAGCGAAGACCGCCCTGGATCGCGCCCCCCGCGATCGCGGAGAAGATGACGGCGGCGACCAGGAGGAGCAGCTGAGTACCGGTCGCGACGGCGAGTTGCCGGTGGAGTCGGGAGCTGAGGCGCGAGCGGAAGAGGCCGCCCCCCAGCGCGCCGAGGATGAAGGCGCCGATGGCGACCAGCGACGTGACCACGGAGAAACCGCCGACACCGACCAACCCGAAGGCGAGAAAGACGACGTTGCCGGTCATGTTGGCGACGAAGACGTGGCCGAGGGTCAGGTAGCTGAAGGCGTCGACGAGGCCGGTGATCACGGTCAAGCCGACCAGCAGGGGCGGCAGCAGGCCGTACTTGCCACCGCGCCCCGGGAAAAGGGTATCCCTCAGGTCGGTCAGCAGAGCTCTCGCATAGGTGTCCATGGGGCCCTCCTCGCGCCTCACCGTGGTCGTGAACTCCCGTCCGCGCTGCAGCCGCCGGTGACCAGATCTCATGAGAGGATGGCAGGGAAGCCCTCCCGGCAGAGACCCCCACCGCCGGGAGGCGAGGAGGTTTGCCATGGAAGACGCCGACATCCTGCAGCACATCGAACGGCTGGTCGGCGAGGAGGACGCGCTCTACGCGCACGCCGCGGATGGCCACCGGATGGACGAGGAGCAGCAGCGCCGGTTAGGGGAGGTGCAGGTCCACCTCGACCAGTGCTGGGACCTGCTCCGCCAGCGCCAGGCGCGACGCGAGTTCGGCGAGGACCCCGGCGAGGCCGCGCTGCGCTCGCCAGGGACGGTCGAGGGTTACACCGGCTGAGCCGGATGCCTCACCCGGTGGGGCCGCCCAGCCACCCACGCCGGGGGCCGGTGCCGCCGCCCCAGGGCGGAGCGGCGGCACCCTGACCTCTGTGCCGGTCAGTCGTGGCTCGGCAGCGCCTCGCCGGTCTCAAGCAGGGTCTTGAGGTTGCTGACCACCCAGCTCCAGCCCGACGCGACCTCGGCGAAGCTGGCGTCCTCGGACTCGAACTCGTGGATCACCGTCAGCTTGCTGACCTTCCCGTCCTCGGAGGCGATCTCCCAGGTGACCTGGCTTGCCGCGTCGCTGGCAAACTTCGGGTCGTAGCAGAGCTTCCAGCTGTGAACCAGCCGGTGCGGCCGGTCCGCCTCGATGATCTCGCCCTCGACCATCACCGCGGAGCGGTCCTCACTGTAGTGGGTGAGCTTCGCCTTCGGCTGAAACGTGGACTCGACGTAGCTCCCGTAGAAGTAGCGGGTGGTGAACTCGGGAGAGGTGATCGCCTGCCAGACCTTCTCGGGGCTGGCATTGATGTAGACCTGGTAGACCTGCCGGGGCTTGGGTGCGGACGGGGACATGTGGGCTCCTCCTTCATCGAGCACCGCCTTGAGGTCGGCGAGCGCCGCCGCCCTCTCGCGGGTGTACTTACCGACCCACCGGTCGGCGATCAGTTGGACCGGGACGGCGTTGAGGAAGTGGAGCTTCTCGCGACCGGCGCGCCGGGTCACGATCATGCCCGCCTCCTCCAGGACCCGGAGGTGCTTCATCACCCCAAAACGGCTCATCTCCACATCCTCGAGGAGCTCGGTGAGCGTGCGGCCGTCGCGCTCGAAGAGCCGGTCGAGAAGGTGGCGCCGGGTGGGGTCGGCAAGCGCCCGGAAGACCCTGTTGTCGTCCACGCCCATTAGCATATGTTACTAATCAGTCACGTGTCAATAAGGTCACATGGCACACGGCGCGGCGGACCCGCCGGCGCCTCGGGCCTGCCGCCCGGCTCCCGCCGCGATCAAACCGTCGCGAGAGAGATGGGCGCGTAGAAGCTCCGCAGGGCCGCCTGGTAGCTGGCCGGGTTCTGGAGCCAGTGGAGATGCCCGGACCCGCCCTGGGTGGCCTGGGGGAAGCGGCCTCGGAGGGTGGCCTCCGACGCGCCGAAGATGTCGTCCGCGCCGTAGAGCACCAGCACCGGCCCGGTGTAGTCCTGCAGCGAGAGGAGCTGACCGCCGTCGGCGCGCGACAGCGAGCGATCGGTTCGCAGCAGCGCCTCGGGGCAACACCCTTCGAGCCACTCCCGGTCGGGGTCGGGTGCCGTCCACGGATCGAGGAAGTAGTTGTGCCACGTCTCGGTCATGACATGGCGCATCGCCCATCGCCGCAAGGGGTTGGGTGGGAAGAGAAGGGAACCGTAGATGTAGAGACGCAGGGTGCCGCCGAGCAGGAGAGCCTCCCCGTCCGGCCGGCTGACCCGCACCGCGAGCTCGGCTCCTGCTGTCTCAACCATCAGTTCACGCATCTCTTCCTCTCCTGGCGGCTTGTCTGCCCGGCTCGAGCGACGAATTCCCGCGCATCGGGGTCAGGCCACAGCGCCCGCCCCCTCGGTTTCGCTGGACGTCCTGCGCTCGGTGGTCCGAACGCGCTGTGACGCGATGCCGGGGACGAAGAGGGCGGCAATGGCGCCCAGCGCCAGCACGCCGCTGCCCACCAGGACGGCCGGCTGCAACCCCGCCACGAACTGGACCGGGCTCGCATACCCACCCGCGTGGGAGAAGACGGCGGCGAGGACGGCGATCCCGAAGACCCCGCCGACCTCGCGGATGGCGCTGTTGGCTCCGGAGGCCTGGCCTGCCTCATGCCCACGCACCGCGGAGAGCACGGCGTTGGCGGCGGGAGCGAACACCAGGGCCATGCCGGTGCCGGCGAGGACGAAGGGCACGATCACCGACGCGTACGGCATCCCGGGGGCCAGGGCCCGATCGATCCAGACCAGGGCGATCGCCTGCAGGGCCAATCCGGTCGCCATCAGAGGACGGCTGCCCACGCGGTCCGAGAGGATGCCCGCCACGGGGGCGACCAGTATCGGCATGCCGGTCCAGGGCAGGGTGCGCAGCCCCGCCTGCAGGGCGGTGTAGTGCTGGGCGGTCTGGAAGAACTGGGCCAGCAGGAAGACCGAGCCGAACATCCCGAAGTACATCGCGAAGGAGACGGCGTTGGTGGCGGCGAAGGCCCGGCTGCGGAAGAAGCGCATGGGCAGCATGGGTGCGGGTGAGCGCAGCTCCCAGACGGTGAAGGCGATCAGCAGGGCGGCCCCGCCCAGCATCGCGCCCAGCACGGTGCTGCTCCCCCATCCGATGGCGTTGGCACGCACCAGCCCGTAGACGATGCCGAAGAGCCCGCCGGTGGCGAGCACCAGCCCGGGGATGTCGAACCTCCCGTTGGGACCCCGGCTCTCGCTGAGGCGGAGCACCGCCAGGGGACCGACCACCAGTCCCACCGGCACGTTGATCCAGAAGATCCAGTGCCAGGAGATGCCGCTGATCACGGCTCCGCCGATGACCGGGCCGAGGGCCACACCGAGACCGCTGATGCCCGACCAGATGCCGAGGGCGACGCCGCGCCGTCCGGCGGGGAACGCCTCGGAGAGGAGGGTCAGCGTGAGCGGCATGACCACCGCGCCACCGGCGCCCTGAAAGGCTCGGGCCGCGATCAGCGCCCCGGCGTTCGGAGCCAGCGCGGCGGCCGCCGAGCCGAGGGTGAAGATGCCCAGCCCGAGCACGAACATCCGGCGCCGGCCGAAGCGGTCACCGAGCGCGGCTCCGGAGAGCAGCAGGACGGCAAAGCTCAGGGTGTAGGCGTTGACCATCCATTCCAGCGAGGCGAGATCGACGTGGAACTGGAGGCGGATGCTGGGGAGCGCGAAGGTCACCACCAGGTTGTCGAGGGTGACCATGAACAGCGCCAGCGACACCAGGGCAAGGGTCCATCCAGTTCGGGGGGGCGCGGGGGACCGCACGAGGGCGGGGGGCCGGGTCAATGCGGGGGGCCGGGTGACTGCAGTGGACATCGTGGCTCTCATTATTGATGCATCCATCACTTTGCAGGTGAAAAAAATTTCCGCCTTGTCTCAGGCGATGGCGTGGGGGTCCGTGGTCGCGGGCTTGGCCTGGAGGTCCGCGCCTTCGTGCTTGTCCTCCCAGAGCGAGGCGCACAGCTCCGGGATTCCGAGGACGGTGGTCACGTTGGCGAGCATCCCGGCGGCGAAGAACTCCGCGACCTGGCGCGCCGTGGCGCCGCTCAGCTGGCGGACGTCGTCCGCCAGGGCCCGGAACCCGCGTGCGCAGTGCGCGTGGATCTCGGGATCGGCCGAGGCTGCGTAGGCCTGCAACTGCATGAGCAGCTCGTAGCGGTCCGCGATCAGCTCCGGGTAGGTCATCCCCATCCGCCCCAGGGCCTCCTCCGGGCTGCGGGCGCCGCGGGCGGCCTCCCGGAAAGTGGCGCGGATCCGCCCCTGCACCCGGTCGTGGGCGGCCAGGAAGAGATCGCGCTTGTTGGGGAAGAGCGCGTAGATGTACGGCTGGCTGATGCCGGCGCGCTCGGCGATGGCGGCCGTGCTCGCCGCCTCGTAGCCGCGCTCGGCGAACTCGCGGATGGCAGCCTCGACCACCTGGTCGCGGCGCTCGTCCGCGGTCTGGCGCAGCCGGGTGGCGGCTTCACGTGGGGTCATGGCGAGATTATTGATTGGCCTATCAGAAATGTCAATAGGCTGCGCCGAACCTCCGTGACCCGCTCCCGAAGCACGCCACCGGCCGCCAGATGGTCCTTCCCCCGGACGGCGGCAAGGTTCAGTCCATCGCGGCGAGCACCGCCACCAGCCGGTCGCAGGCACCCTTCACCCCGTGCCGGGCCGCCAGAGCCGCAACCGCCGCAGGGTCCGCGGGGTAGCGGTCGCGCCTCCCGGCGGGGAGCGTGATGGGCAGATCGAGCACCGGCTCGACGACCTGCATCGCTCGGGCGAGGTAGTCCCGATCGGCCTCACCGAGCGGCGCGTCGCGGATGATCTCCGCCAGCCCGCCGTGGCGGCGGATCAGCTCGGCCGCCTTGGCGGCACCCACCCCGCGCAATCCCGGAAGCCCGTCGGAGGGATCGCCGCGGAGCACCGCGAAGTCCGCATAGCGGCGGCCGGGGACGCCATAGCGGCGGGTCACCTCCGCCTCGTCGACCACCGCCAGGCCCCCCTTCTCGGGGTAGAGCACTCGCACCCGGGGGTCCTCGACGAGGGCGAAGAGATCACGGTCGCCGCTCACCACCTCGACCGTCCCTCCGGTGAGCGCGCTCCAGGTGGCGATGACGTCCTCGGCTTCGTGGTCGGCGACGCCGACCTGGTCGACGCCCACGGCGCGGAGCACCTCGGCGATCACGGCCATCTGGGGAGCGAGTCCGGGCGGCACCGGCTCGGCTACCCGGTGGGCCTTGTAGGCGGGGATGAGGGCGACCCGCCAGGCAGGGCGCCAGTCCTCATCACTCGCCACCGCGAGCTGGCGGGGCCGCCGCTGGACGATCAGCCGGGCCAAGGTGTCGAGAAAGCCGCGGATCGCGTTGATGGGCTGGCCGTCAGGCCCGCGCACGCTCGCGGGCACGCCGTAAAAGGCGCGGAAGATCATGCTCGAGCCGTCGATCAGGAGCCAGTCGCAGCTCACGCGCCGCCGGCTCCGGGATCCTCATCCGGCACTGCCATCTCCGCGCGCCTCCAGCGCCGGGGCGATGTCGGTTCTCGCGAAGTCGTCGCCCTTGTAGAGCAGGGCCTCACCGCTGGTGCGGGAGAGCGCATAAGCGAAGCAATCGCCGAAGTTGAGTGCGGCGGGATGCCCGCTTCCCCGTCCGAAAAGGCGGTAGGCGTGGCGCGCGACCTCTGCCTGCTGCCGGGTGACCGGCTCGATCTGGAGGTGCGTCTCCGTGACCAGGTCGTCGAGCCGGCCGCTCAGCACCGGGTCGCGGTTCGCGTCGACGACCACCGCGGTCTCCAGGTAGGTTCCAGCGGAGATCCGCGGAGCGCCCTCTCCGGCCAGCACCGTGATGAAACGGTCCGCGTCCGGCTCCCCGCGCAGGATGGCGACCAGGGCGGAGGTGTCGACGATCACCGGGGCAGTCCCATCTCGTCGTAGAGGAGGGTGCCGTGGTCGCCGGTGCGGTACGGCTCCGCCCAGCGCCCGGCGGCGTCGGCGGCGATGGCTCGCAGCCGCGCGGCCCGCTCGGCCGCCGCCCTCTCCGTCTGGCTGTGGACGTGGCCAAGCCGCTCCCGCAGGGCGACGCTGATCGCCTCGGTCAGGCTCTCCCCCGTGGCGCCGGCGAGCTCACGGGCCAGCCGCTCGGTCTCCTGATTCTTGATGTTGAGGCCCATGGGTAGAATTCTACCATTCGAAGGGTGGCTTTCTGCCTCCGGGCGGCGGCGCCGTCGTTCGGACCTCCCGCGTATCGTGAGCAGCAGGAGTGATGGAGGAGAGGTCGATGCAGCAGCGCAAGTTGGGGTCGGAAGGGCTGGAGGTCTCCGCCGAGGGCCTCGGCTGCATGGGGATGAGCCAGTCGTACGGGCCCGCTGACGAGGCCGAGGCGATCGCGACCATCCACCGTGCCCTCGCACTCGGGGTCTCCTTCCTCGACACCGCCGACATGTATGGGCCCTTCACCAACGAGCGCCTGGTCGGACGCGCCATCGCCGGCCGCCGCGAGCAGGTGGTGCTCGCCACCAAGTTCGGCAACGAGCGGCGCGAGGACGGCTCCTGGATCGGGATCAACGGCCGTCCGGAGTACGTGCGGCGGTGCTGCGACGCCTCCCTGGAGCGCCTCGGCGTCGACCATGTCGACCTCTACTACCAGCACCGGGTCGACACCTCCGTGCCGGTCGAGGAGACCTGGGGGGCGATGGCCGAGCTGGTCGACGCAGGCAAGGTCCGCTTCCTGGGCATCTCCGAGGCCGCTCCCGCCACCATCCGGCGGGCCCACGCGACCCATCCGATGAGCGCCGTCCAGACCGAGTACTCGCTCTTCTCCCGGGACCCCGAGAAGGAGGTTCTGGCCACCTGCCGCGAGCTGGGCATCGGCTTCGTCCCCTACAGCCCCCTCGGCCGGGGCGTGCTCTCCGGCACCGTCACGAGCACGGCGATGTTCGGGACCGGCGACTTCCGGTCGACCACGCCCCGCTTCCAGGGCGAGAACCTCGCGCGCAACCTCGAGCTGGTGGCGGCGCTCCGCGACATCGCCGCGAGGAAGGGGTGCACGGTCGGGCAATTGGCCCTCGCCTGGGTGCTGGCCCAGGGCGACGACATCGTCCCCATCCCCGGCACCAAGCGGCGGCGCTACCTGGAGGAGAACGTGGCCGCGCTCGCGGTCGACCTGACTCCGCAGGATCTCGCCGCCATCGAGGCGATCGCGCCCCCAGGAGCGGCGGCCGGCGACCGCTATCCCGCCGAGCACATGGCCCGGGTCGACGTCTGAGCCCTCGCAGGGCAGACCGCGCGTCACCCCATCTCGGAGGGTCTCGCCGCCCCGGTGATGAGGGCGATCAGGAGGCCTGGGACTGCAGCGGCAACCGCACCACCCGAGCGCCGGCCTCGGGGGCCGCGTCGAGGCGACGAGCATCGAGGAGATCCAGCATCGCGTCACCGTCCATCGGCCGTGCCAGGTGGTATCCCTGTGCCCATTGCCGGGGGAAGGCGTCGAGTGCGCGCAGGTCGTCAATCTCCTCGACGGCCTCGGCGACCACCGTCAGACCGAGGCTGTGGCCAAACGCGAAGATCGCGCGGGACAGCCCGCCGCCATCGCGCGAGGCGTGCAACGTGCTGGTGAACGCCCTGTCGATCTTGATGATGTCGATGGGGAAGTCGCGCAGCCGGCTGAGCGACGAGTGTCCGGTGCCGAAGTCGTCCAGGGCTATCCGGATGCCGAGCTCGCGCAGCTGCCGCAGGCGCCCGACGGCACCCTCGACCTCGTCAATCGCCAGACTCTCGGTCACCTCGACGATCAGGTTCGAGGGCCGCAACCCGGTCCGGGCGAGGACCTCCTCGACCTCCCCGATAAAGGCGCCTCTCTGGAGCTGCTTCGGGGAGACGTTCACGGCGACCGGGATGTCCCTCCGCAATCCGTGGTCAGGCCAGCGGCGAGCCTCGGCGCAGGCCCGCTCGAGCACCCAGAGGCCGATGGGAGCGATCAGCCCGGTCTCCTCAGCGAGGGGAATGAAGTCGACGGGCTGCACCAGGCCGTGGTGGGGGTGCCGCCAGCGGAGCAGCGCCTCGGCGCACACCACCTCGTGGGAGGGAACCTCGAAGATCGGCTGATACTGGACGATCAGCTCGTCACGGGGCAGGGCCCGATGGAGGTCGGCCTTGAACTCGTGCCGGCTGAGGACCGCCGCGTGCATGCTCGGAGCAAACACCTCCCAGCGGCCCTTGCCGAGACCCTTGGCCATGTACATGGCCTCGTCGGCGTTGCGGAGGATCTCGTCGGCGCCGACCTCGCCGGCTTCGCCGGTGGCGATGCCGATGCTGGCTCTGACCATGATCTCCGCGCCCATCACCTGGAACGGATCCCGCATCCTTTCGACGATGCGGGTGGCCACCGTGGTCGCCGCCTGGCTGTCGGGCGTACCCTGCACGAGCACCGCGAACTCATCGCCTCCGAGCCGGGCGGCGACGTCTCCGGGACGAAGGCAGACGGCCAGGCGGCCGGCCACCGCCCGGAGCAGCTCGTCGCCGACCACGTGCCCGAGGCTGTCATTGACGGTCTTGAAGTCGTCGAGGTCGATGAAGAGCACCCCGACCCGCTCTCGGCCGCTGGTGAGGGCGTCGCGGACGTTGGTCTGGAAGAGGGCGCGGTTGGCCATCCCGGTCAGAGGATCGTGCAGCGCCTGATGGCGCAGCTTGCGCTGGAGGTCGGTCAGCTGCCGGAGGGAGTTCTCCAGACGGCCGTTTTCCAGGGTGCTGCCGGTGTGCGCTGCGAGCATCTCGAAGAGGCGCAGGTCCTCGTCGTCGAAGGTGCTCACCTCGCCCAGCCGGTTCCCGACCACCATCAGACCGATCGGCCGGGTCTCGCGGCGGAGCACCGCGACCATACCGTCGCGGATACCCAGCACGGCGAGGAAGCGCAGTCCGTCGCTGCTGCTCGTCCTCGGCTCGAGGATGGCCGGGGCGGTCGCGACCATCCCGGTGACGAGCTCCTGCCCGGCCTCGTCGAGATCCACCGCGTGCATCGGCTCGACCCGGCCGACGCCGACCCCGGTACGGACCATCACGTCGCCTTCCCTCGTGGGGAAGATGATGATCTCCGCCATCTCCGCGCGGAAGGACTCGCGCGAGCCCTTGAGCACGTCGAGCAGCGCGGTGTCGAGGTTCTCGGCGTGCTGCAGGTGACGGCTGGACTCGTAGAGGAAGGTGATCTGCTGACGGTTCTCGCGCTCCGACACGTAGGAGCGATAGCCAAGCGCGACGCCAGCCACTGGGACCACTAGCAGCCAGACGACCTCGAGGTGGAACCACATCAGGTTGACGATGATCAAGCCCAGGCAGACGTTGATCACCGTGCCGAGCATGGCCAGACCGTAGTTGCCGAACACGCCGCTGCGGTCGGCGCGCCCCTCGGAGAGGAAGAGGGCCACCACGAACATCGCCGCCTGGAGCGAGCCGGCCAGGGTGACCGCGACCAGGGCCGCCAGGCTGGCCATGATGCCGATGGGGTCGCCGCGGGGAGCCAGCAGGGTGAAGAGCGCCACCGCCACCGCAGCGCCGAGGGTGAAGTTCCCGAGGTTGAAGGCGAGCTTCAGCGGGGACTGATGCCGATGCAGCGTCAGGGCCACGGCGGCGCCGAGGAGGCAGGCCAGGACCACCGTCACCGGACGGTCGAAGAACAGCCCGATGACCAGGGCGCACTCGCTGAGCGAGAAGGACTCGGCCTCGCGCCGAAACTGGACGTGGACCACGCAGATCTCGGCGACGCAGAAGAGCGCGGCGAGGAGCCACCAGGGGATCGTGTACGGCGACGGCGGTTTCGGAAGCGGGACGACGGCCGCCGTGGCGAGGGCGGCCGCCCCGGCGAGGGCGGCGGCGAGCAGGGGCACCCGCCCCACGCGGGCGGTGAGCCGACGAGCTTGGCGCACCATCATCGCTGCCGGCGCGGTCGCAACCCCGGCCTCACCGCCCCGGACCGGTTAGGAGCTCACGACCAGGAGACCCCATCCGGGCGGTGCGTCGGCGGCCATGTGCTGTGCGTCCCCGACCAGGAGACCCCGTCCAGAGAAACCTTTGACGGAACGACGACCTGCGCCTGCACGACCGGGGTCGCGACCCGAGACGCGGGGAGCGGAGCGGCCGCGGCCGCCAGTCCGCCCGACGCGGTGACCGCAGCAGCCGCGAGAAGCCCGCCCAGGGCGACACGGACGCGCTTCTTGTCTGACCAGCTGAGCATCGAGGTTCGAAGCATTGCTGCAATTCCTCCAGGTCAACCATCGCTGGAGCCCCCCCATGGGCCCCCCTACCTCGTCAGAGCATGCGTCTGACGTCACAAACCATCCGATCATTCTGTGACAGCGCGCCGACATTCGATAAGTCGCCAATGCGCCGCGGACGGCTCGCAGCCGGCGGCCGGGGAGGCGCCCAACGGTATCCTCCTTCCCGTGAGCGCCACACCACCCCCGGTCCCGGCCCCGTTCACCGCCCACACCCCCCGGCCGGTGAGGCGGAACCTCGGCCTGGCGGTGGTCATGACCGGCGTGCTCATCACCGCGGTCGACACCACGATCGTGATCCTGGCCCTGCCCGAGATCGAACGCGGGCTGCGGGTCGACCTCTCCTCGGTGATCTGGGTTGTGATCGGCTACCTGCTGGTGATCACGCTGCTCGCCACCCAGGTGGGCCGGCTCGGCGACATGTACGGCCGGGTGCGGATGTACGAGGCCGGGTTCGTCGTCTTCATCATCGGATCGGCTCTCTGCGCCCTCTCCTGGGACGGCTCGTCGATGATCGGCTTCCGCGTCCTCCAGGGCATCGGCGGCGCCCTGGTCACGGCCAACAGCGGCGCCGTCATCGCCGACCTCTTCCCCCCCCAGGAACGCGGCAAGGCCTACGGCTTCAACGGCATCGGCTGGAGCGCGGGGGCGGTGCTCGGCATCGTCCTCGGCGGCCTGATCGTCACCTACCTCTCCTGGCGGTGGATCTTCTGGATCAACGTGCCCATCGGGCTCGCCGCGGTCCTCCTCGCCGTGCGCGTCCTCCACGACGCCGGCGAGCGGCACCGCCACCGCCTCGACTTCGCCGGCATGCTGACCCTCGGCCTGGGCCTCTTCGGGGTGCTGTGGGCGATGACGTCCCTGGCCTCCTCCCCGTTCGACGCCTCGATCCTCGCCTACCTCATCGGTGGCCTGGTGCTCATCGGCATCTTCACCGTCATCGAGTGGAGGCAAGCGGAGCCGATGCTCAAGCTGTCCTTGCTCCGCATCCCGACCATGGCGCCGTCGCTGCTGGCCTCCTTCTTCCAGGGGCTCGCCAACTACGCCGTGCTCTTCCTCGTGATCATGTACCTGCAGGGGACGCGGGGCCTCTCGGCTCTGGACGCCTCTCTCCTGCTCGTCCCGGGGTACCTCGTGGGTGGCGCCATCGGCCCCTTTGCCGGGCGCCTCGCCGACCGCGTCGGTCCGGTGATCCCGGCCACCTTCGGCCTCGCCGTCCAGGTCATCGCGCTCTTCATCTACGCCCAACTGACCGCGGACACCGGGCTGTGGGTGGTCGTCGTGGGCAGCCTGGTCAACGGCCTGGGGGCCAGCTCGTTCTTCCCCGCCAACACCTCGGCCGTGATGAAGGCGTCACCGCCCCAGCTCTTCGGCATCTCGTCGGGGATGCTGCGCACCTTCGCCAACGTGGGCATGGTGTTCTCCTTCTCGATGGCCATCGTCCTCGCCTCGCGGAGCATCCCCCGCCAGCTCGCCTTCGCCATCTTCGTGGGCTCCACCTCGCTGCACGGTCAGCTGGCCACCGCCTTCGCCAGTGGGCTGCATTCGGCCTTCTACGGATCGATGGTCCTGATGGCGATCGCAGCGGCCCTCTCGGCCAGCAGGGGCCGCGCCAAGAGCCTGCGCACCCACTCCTATGGCGGTGCGTACCCGGCTCAGGCGGGGGTGCGCCCGGTCAGCGACGCACCGACCGGGCGCGGGGGGGACTGAGCAACCGGGATCGATCCCAACTCCGAGTGGTAGCTGTTATCGTCGGCTACCTGAACCGGTGGCGGGCAGCGCCAGCGGGTGAGGGCGGCAGGACGAGCATGGCCCAGGACGACCCGGCCGGGGTCACGGCACCCGCGGGGGTGGCCGCGCCGGCACCGGAGGGAGCCACTGCGCAGGGCGCTCGCCGGCGCGATCCGGGCACCGTGACCGCGCTCGCCCGGCGGCTCGCACCCGGTGCCCTGGTCCTCATCCTCTGCTGCGTCCTCGCCGTCCTCTGCAAGCTGAGCGCCTGGACGTCACCGCTCAGCCGCGTCTCGGGGATCCCCGGCCAGGTCGACCCCCTCAATGCCATGTGGTACCTGGGCTGGACGCCCTTCGCGGTGAGCCACGGTCTGTCGCCCTTCACCACCCGCTTCCTGGGCTATCCCACCGGCGTCAACATGATGTGGAACACCTGGATGCCGGTGGTCGCGCTGGTCGTCTGGCCGGTCACCGCCCTGGGGGGCGTCGTCCTGGCCGACAACGTCATCTCCACCGTCGCCCTCGCGCTCTCCGCCTGGTTCGCCTACCTGGCGATCCGCCGCTACTCGCCCAACCGCGTGATCGCCGCCCTCGGCGGGCTGCTCTACGGCTTCTCCCCGTACATGGCCGCCCAGGACGTCTCACACGTCCAGATGGTTGCCGCCGCGGTGATGCTGCCGGTCGGCCTGATCCTCCTCGACGAGGCGCTGGTGCGCCAGCGGCTCCGGCCCGTCCACCTGGGCATCCTGATCGGTCTCGCCGGGATCTTCGAGTTCTTCGTCCTCGAGGAGTACTTCGCCACCGGGGCGATGGCCGCGGCCCTCCTGGTCGCCATCCTGGCGGCCAGCCGCCCCGGCGAGATACGGGCGCGGTGGAGGTACGCGGCGACCGCCGGCGCCATCGGCGCCGGGCTCGTGGCGGTGGTGGTCGCCTACCCCGTCTGGGTCCAGTTCGCCGGCCCCGACCGCGTGCGCGGGACCTTCCACGACCCGGCCGTCTACGTCACCGACCTGGAGAACCTAGTGGTCCCGACCTCCACCCAGCTGGTCGCACCCGGGTGGGCCGCCTCGATCACCGGGAGCTTCACCGGCAACCTGGGGGAGTGGAACGGATTCGTCGGCGCCGGTCTGCTGGCACTGGCGGTGATGACAGTCGCCCTGCGCTGGCGCGATCTCGCGGTGCGGGTCGCCGGTGTCTTTGCCCTGGTCATGACCATCCTCTCCCTGGGACCCTATCTCCATGTCGGCGGTCAGCAGGAGTCGATCCACCTCCCGTTCCTGATCGTCGCCGAGATCCCCCTGCTCCAGGACGTGCTGGCGAACCGGCTGATGGTGTTCGTGTACCTTGCCCTCGCGGTCATTCTGGCCGCGGCTCTCGACCGGCTGTGGAGGACCCGCCTCCGGCTCGTCTGGACCCCCGCCGTGGCCGTGCTCGCGCTTGTGCCCTTGATCCCGGCCCCGATCCCGGCCATCCCCGTCTCCACGCCGGCCTACTTCACGTCGTCCGCCGTCAGCGAGATCCCGGTGGGCACCGTGGTGCTCGCGGTACCCTGCCCCGGACCGTACGACGTCGACGGCATCCTCTGGCAGATGGCCGCCGGGATGCGGTTCAAGCTGGTCGGAGGCTACTTCCTAGGCTCGACCGCCGGGGGCCAGCAGTACCTGCAGCAGGAGGCGACGCTGCTCGCCGGCACCAGTCCGCCCGGGCTCCCGGACGCCACCCACCGTGCCCTCTTCTTCAGCGAGCTGGCAGCGAGCGGAGTGGGGGCGATCGTGATGGGACCGGTCCCGCAGCGGGCCCGGGCGGTCACCGTCCTGAGCGGCATGGTCGGCTTCGCCCCCCACGTGACGGACGGCGTCGCCGTCTGGCTGCTTGCGGCCGCCACCGGCGACGGCTGACCTGGGGAGACATCGAGGAGAGCGGCGGCCGGGTCGCGCCACCGCCGTCGACCGGAGGGTGCCGGGCACCCTCAGTTGGGCAAGTGGGAGACAGCGAGCCGGGCCGGCTTAGGCACGGGGACGGTGAGCCGCCGGTTACCACCCGTCGACACCGACCCGCGCGCCGCTGGCACCACCTCGGGCAGGCGGCGCACCCGCTTCAGCATCCGCGAGAGGCCCTCGGCGTCGATCGGTCGGGCAAAGAAGAAGCCCTGGCAGAGGTTGACGTCGAGGTGGTGCAGCACGTCCGCCTGCTCCACGGTCTCCACCCCCTCGGCCACGGTGGCGATGGAGAGCGCGCGGCTGAGCTGGGCCACGGTGCGCATCAGCTCCTGGCTCTTCACCGACTCCGTGATGTTGTCGGTGAAGCTCTTGTCCAGCTTGAGGAAGTCGACGGGCAGGTCCTGGAGATGTCCGAGCGAGGAGTAGCCGGTACCGAAGTCGTCGATGGCGATCCGGACCCCGATCTCCTTGAGAGCGGCGAACTGGCGGAGGGCGCCGGCGACGTCGGTCATGACCTGCGACTCGACGATCTCCAGCACCAGGTGGCGGGGGTCCAGTCCCGACTCGTTGAGGGCCGTGACCACGTCGCTCTGGAGCTGGGTGCCGAAGAGCTGCCGCGCCGAGACGTTGACACTCAGCAGGAAGTCCTTGAAGAGACTGGGATGGCTGTTCCGCCACTTCTGGGTCTGGGTGCAAGCTTCGCGCAGCACCCACGCTCCCAGTGGCACGATCAGGCCGGTCGCCTCGGCGAGCGGGATGAAGTCCAGCGGCGGCACCAGTCCCCGCTCGGGATGCTGCCACCGCACCAGGGCCTCGACACCCAGGATGCGCCGGTTCTTCGAGTCCACGATCGGCTGGTAGTGGAGAACGAATTGGTCCTGCTCCAAAGCGATGCGCAGGTCCCGCTCGAAGGCGATGCGCTCGAGCTCGCTGGAGTGGAGCTCGTGGCGATACATCACGTAGCGGCCCTTGCCCTGGCGCTTGGCATACATCAGGGCCACATCGGCGTTGCGCAGCAGCTCCCCGGGGCCGGTCTCCCCCTCCATCATGACCACCCCTGCGCTGGCGCTGATCGTGCAGCTGAGCAGCTCAGCGGGGTAGGGGCGCTGCACCGCCTCGACGATGCGGCGGGAGATCACCTCGAGATTGCTGCGAGCTCCCACCCTCGGCAGCAGCACCGCGAACTCGTCGCCGCTCAACCGGGAGACGGTGTCGGTGGTGCGCAGGCAGCTCTGGATGCGCACCGCGGTGCCGCGCAGGACCTCGTCGCCCACGCTGTGTCCGACCGAATCGTTGATGGACTTGAGATTGTCGAGGTCGATCAGCACCAGGGCCACGTCCGCCCCCGGCCGGACGTTGCGCTCCAGCTCGCGCTCGAAGGCACGCCGGTTGGGCACTCCGGTGAGAGCGTCGACGCTCGCCATGTCCTCGAGCTCAGCATGGCGGCGCACCAGCTCGGCCCGGGCCCGGTAGAGATGGACGGTCACCACCAGCAGCGCGGTGCTCAGGATCGCAATGCCGCCGATGACCAGGCTGCAGGCGACCGTTCCGCTCCAGGTGCCGCCGGAGACCACGGCCCCCACCCCGATGGCCACCGCCGCGAGGGCCGCCGCCAGCGCCATACCGATGGCGAGGCGGAGCGCCGCCAAGCCAGGGGGCCGCGCGGCGGGATTGACCAGAGCGGTGTGCTTGAGCATCGGGGTAGAGCATATGCACTAGGCGCGACCCCCCTGATGACGGTATCTCGTCCCCCTTGTGACAGATTGACCGCGCACTCCGTGACGTATGGATTGCGGCTGCCGGAATCGCACATCCGCGTCAAGAAGCGGTTCCATGGCCTGGTCGAGCCCCGCGGGGGGCGGCTGGCCCCTGCCAGCGGGGTGCCGAAGGACCCCGCTAGTCGTCCGCCCGGGCAAAGGCGAGGCAGGCGTTGTGCCCGCCGAAGCCGAAGCTGGTGCTGATGGCCAGATCCACGCGTGCGCTTCGCCCGACGTTGGGGACGTAGTCGAGGTCGCACTCGGGGTCGGGCTCGTCCAGGTTGATCGTCGGTGGGACGAAGTTGTCGCGGATCGCCAGGATCGAGAAGACCGCCTCCACCCCACCGGCCGCCCCCAGCAGGTGCCCGGTCATCGACTTGGTGGAGCTGATCGGAACGGTGGCCGCCCGCGGCCCGAGAGCGGCCTTGACGGCTCGGGTCTCCGCCGCGTCGTTGAGCTGCGTCGAGGTCCCATGGGCGTTCACGTAGTCGACCTGCTCGGGCTCCACGCCGGCGCGGTGGAGGGCGCGCTGCACGCTGCGGCAGGCGCCGGTGCCCGTCGGGTCCGGTTGCACCACGTCGATGGCGTCGTCGGTGGCGCCGTAGCCGACCACCTCCGCGTAGATGCGAGCGCCGCGGCGGCGGGCGTGCTCGTACTCCTCGAGGATGAGAATCCCGGCGCCCTCGCCCATCACGAACCCATCGCGGTCCTTGTCGAAGGGCCGCGACGCCCGCTCGGGCTCGTCATTGCGAGTGGACATCGCCTGCATGGCGTTGAAGGTGGCGATCCCGATCCGGCAGATCGACGACTCGGTGCCGCCGGCGATCACCGCCACCGCATCGTCGCGACGGATCCACTCGGCCGCCTCGCCGATGGCGTTGCCCGAGGAGGCACAGGCGGACACCGCAGCGAAGTTGGGCCCGCGAGCACCAAACTCGATCGCCACCCGGCCCGCGGTCATGTCCGGGATCATCGCCGGGATGGTGAACGGCGAGACCCGCCGCGGCCCCATCTCATTGAGCCGTACCACCGCGTTTTCCAACCACTCCAGCCCGCCGATCCCGGAGGCGACCAGCACCCCGACGTCGTCGCCGATGGAGCGCACGTCCAGCCCGGAGTCGGTGACGGCGGCGCGGGCCGCGGCGACGCCGAGAGCGACGCAGCGCGAGGTTCGACGAGCCTCCTTGAGCCCGAGGTGGTCGGCTGGCTCGAAGCCCTTGACCTCACCGGCGATCCGAGTGGAGAGGTCCGACGCCTCGCAGAGCGAGATCGGGACGACCCCCGAGCGGCCGCCCTTGCAGGCCGCCCAGCTCGACTCGACATCGAGGCCGAGGGGTGTGACGGCACCGAGACCGGTGACCGCGACCCGCACCCGGCTGCTCTGCGCCGCGCTCACTGGCCCGGCCCCTCCTGGAGATGGATCTCCGCCGGGGCTCCCCCCTGGCTGTGGAAGCCGCCGTCCACGTGCAGCATCTCCCCGGTCACCGCCCGGGAGAGGTCGCTGAGCAGGAAGACGGCCGCATCCGCGACCGGGGTGGCGTCCGCGCTGTCCCACTTGAGCGGGGCCACGTGACCCCACGCGTCCTTGAGTCCCTCGAAGGAGGAGACCGCCCTGGCGGCGATCGTCTCCAGGGGGCCCGCGGCGAGGGAGTTGACCCGGATGCGCCGCGCGCCGAGGTCGCGGGCGAGATAGCGGACGATCGACTCGAGGGCGGCCTTGGTGGGGCCCATCCAGTCGTAGAGCGGCCAGGCCACGGTGGCGTCGAAGGTGAGGGTGACCAGGGAGCCTCCCCGGTCGGGCATGAGGGGGGCGAGCTCGGCGGCCATCGTCTTGAGGCTGAAGGCGGAGACCTGCATCGCGACGGCGACCGACTCCCAGGGCGTGGTCATGAACTTGCCGCCGAGGGCATCCTCGGGCGCGTAGCCGATGGCGTGGACGGCGCCGTCCAGCCCCCCCCACCGCTCCCGCAGGGCCGCGGCGACCGCCGCCACCTGGTCGGGTAGGGAGGCGTCCATCTCCAGCACCGGTCCCTCGAGACCGAGGCGGCGAGCGCTGCGTTCGGTGAGGCTCATGGCCCGTCCGAACGAGGTGAGGATCACCCCCGCCCCGTGGTCGAGACAGGCGTCGGCGATCGAGTAGGCGATGCTCTTGGGGGTGAGCACGCCGGTCACGAGAATGCGGCGGCCTGCGAGCAGGCCACCAGGCGCAGCGGTGCTGCGGGAAGTGGCGTTCGCGGGGCGCTCAGCGGTCACGGAGACAGATCTCCTTCATGGCACGTGAAGGTGGAATCGGAGGAGGCAGCTCAGGTTACGGACTCTCATCTCCCCTCCACCTGGCGAACCAGTTGCAGCATGCGCTGATGCCAGAGTGGGCCGCCGGCCAGGATGTCGCCGCTCCGGAAGACGGCGGTCTCGTCGCCGGTCCAGTCGGTGACGACACCCCCGGCCTCGCGGACGAGAAGCGCGCCGGCCGCGATGTCCCAGAGCCCGAGCCCCAGCTCGAAGAAGCCACTCCAGACCCCGGCCGCGCAGTACGCCAGGTCGAGGGAGGCGGCTCCCACCCGGCGGAGGTCCTCGAACTCGCCGAGGGCAGCGTTCATCACCGCCAGGTAGCGGGCGTGCCATTCCGGATGACGGAAGGGGAATCCGGTGGCGGTCACCCCGGCCGCCGGGCTGTCGATCAGGCTGAGACGCCGGCCGGCCCGGTCAAAGGCCCCGGCCCCCCGCATCGCCACCCACCGGCTGCCCAGCTCCGGGGCGCTGACCACCCCGACGGTCGGCTGGCCCGCTTCGACGAGGGCGATGCTCACCCCCACCATGGGGAACCCGAGCACGAAGTTGGTGGTCCCGTCGAGGGGGTCCACGACCCAGAAGCGCTCGGCCCAGGAACCTCCGCCCTCCTCGGCGAGAATGGGGATCTCCGGGGTGGCGGTGCGCAGGATGGCCGTCGCGGCCGCCTCGGCGTCGCGGTCGACACTGGTCACCCAGTCGCCCCGGCCTTTGGATTCCGGGATGGCGCGACGGCCGGCGGCGCGCGCGGCGGTGATCACCCGCCCTCCGGCCTCGGCCGCGGCGGTGGCGAGGTGGAGGAGGTCGGTCGGATGGCGGACCGGAGGGGGAGCGGCGGCGCTCATGCACCGCATGATGGCCGATGGACGCGCCGGGTCGTCGCCGTGGCCAGTAGGCGGGTTCGGATTGGGACGCGGGGGCCAGAATCCGCTGCCCCCTGACCCGAGACGCGCGCGGTCACTACTGTTGGAGGAGATGGAGGAGCGGCGGGGGCGGGCCCCGATCCTGATCGGCACCTGCAACTGGGTCGACCACGAGGGGTTCTACCCGGACGAACTCCGTGGCCGGCGGCAGCGCGAGCGTCTCGCCTTCTACGCCCGGTACTTCCCCCTGGTCGAGATCGACTCCAGCTTTTACGGGATCCCGACCCCGGACCGCGTGGCGGACTGGGTCGCTCGCACCCCGGATGACTTCCTCTTCAACATCAAGGCCTACCGGAGCCTGACCGGCCACGAGCGCGAGCAGGGCCGGCCCCGGCTCCCGACCGACGATGAGGAGCGCGCCTTCCTGGAGGCGCTGGTACCGCTTCGCGAGTCGGGGAAGCTGGGCGCGGTGCACTACCAGTACCCACCCTGGGTGGTGAGCGGCCCGGCCGGGCGGGAGGCGCTGCTGCGCGCGCGCGACCGGCACCCCGGCGACGTCATCGCCGTCGAGTTCCGCCACCGCTCCTGGTTCGAGGGGGAGCGGCTCGCCGAGACCGAAGACCTGCTGCGGGAGCTGGACTGCACCCTGGTGGGCGTCGACGCCCCCCAGCTGGGGAGCGGGACCGCGCCGCCCCATCTGGCCGTCACCTCCGACCGGCTTGTCCTGGTGCGCTTCCACGGCCGCAACTACGAAACCTGGTACCGCAAGGTGGCGACGACCGGAGAGCGCTTCGACTACCTCTATCCGCCGGCGGAGCTGAAGCAGTGGGTGCCGGCGATCCAGGCCGCCGCGGACCGAGGCGTCCCGGTGCATGTGCTGATGAACAACAACCGGAGCAACTACGCGGTGGTCAACGGCTTCGACATGGCCCATCTTCTCGGGGTCCGGACGCCCCGCCCTCCCGCGCCGATCCTACGGCGGATGGAGGCGCGGGACGGGGACCTCCCGGGATGGGTGCGGGAGGCCGCGGAGCCGCCCGCTCCGCCGGCTCTCGAGGGGTCGAGGCAACGGGCGCCCGACCCGGTTGTGGCACAATCAGAGCAGCTTCATCTCGACGTTTGATTCCGCGGTCGCGTCCGGGCCGGCTTCCAACGAGGTTATTGCCCGGGCTTCTCTCTACCGCGAGAATGCGCGAGAATAACCTGTGCGGGATCTCCGGTACCCAGCAGGCTGCGCTGCTCGGTGTCGCTCCCCGGTTTTCCAAGAGCACCGAGGTCTCGCTGCCCGGGTTGCGGGTCTCCCGATCGACCGTGGAGGTAATTGTGATGGCCATGGCGTCCCCCCAGCGCAATGAAAGGACTCAGCGCCGGCCGGCCCCCACCGGGCTGGTGGTACGGAACGACGCCGCGACCTACGAGGTCGAGGTCGCCAAGGCGCTCAACCAGTGGGCGGTGACGGTGACCAGCGTGGCCGACGGTCGGATGATCTGCCAGGACTTCTTCAGCCGCCGCTGGGAGGCCGTGGCCCGGGCGGAGGACTTCATCAGGTTGCTCAACCGTTCGGAACCGCCCCCAGGTTGGTGACGTCGCTCTAGGAAACTGCTGAGCAAGGCGTCCTGACGACCGGGTGAGGGGGCGGTGCGAAGGGGGCACCCGACGGCGGAGGCAGGGTCTTGTTGAGGCGGATGCGATCGAGGGCAGGAGAGGTGGCGCCCAGGGGTCAGGCGTCAGGCCTCAGGCCACCGCCCACCCTGTGTCGGTGCGGTACAGGCCCAGGTTGAGCAGGCGCCGCAGG
>Ga0224555_1000015_pt1 | contig 205217 bp, 176 predicted proteins | sample 714S23034metaG_FD_180687 | JGI IMG/M metagenome (GOLD analysis project Ga0224555, IMG submission 180687) | Peat soil microbial communities from Stordalen Mire, Sweden - 717 S2 30-34 | ecosystem: Environmental > Terrestrial > Soil > Wetlands > Peat | place: Sweden: Norrbotten County, Stordalen...
CGCTAACTTGCTAACTTGCTTGTGTCCGCGCAGCGGACGCTAACTTGCTGAATTTATTCCCACAATCCTCGCCACGTTCTCTCATAAATCGTTCAAATTTAACTTGAATGGCAATCTTGTTTCTTATCAGTCCCCCACCGGCGTTACCGACCCGCAGTGCATGAAACTGTAGCGCCGGCCTCCTGGCCGGCTGTAGCGTGGACCTCCCGGTCCACGCTTGTTTCTTTCTAGTGGTCAGTTGTTACACTGAGGCTAGGACAGCCTGATGACAACACATCCTTGCTGGGTTGAGATTCGCACCCGCTCCCTTGAAGACAACTTCCGATTTTTGTTGAGCCTGGCCGCGCCCCATGCGGAGCTGATGGCGGTGGTCAAGGCCAACGCCTATGGCCATTCGCTGGAGCTGTGCGCACCGGCAGTGGCGCGCGCCGGGGCCAAGTGGCTGGGCGTGGCCACAGTCGAGGAGGGGGTGGCGGCGCGCGCGTTGTGTCCCGAGCCTGGGGTTCTGGTGATGTGTGGCGCGTTTCCCGGCCAGGGAGCGGCTGTGGTGGAGCACCGGCTGAGCGCCGTTGCATGGCAGCCGTGGCAGTTGGACGAGTTGGAGGGGACGGCGCGCATGGCGGGTAAGACGGTTCCAGTGCATGTGGAGATCGACACCGGCATGAGCCGCCAGGGGGTGAGTCTGGATGAGCTTGGGTCGCTTCTGGCGCGCTTCCATCCGGGGTCGCCGCTGCGGCTGGAGGGCGTGATGACCCACCTGTTTGCCGCCGATGAGGCAGACGGCAGGGTGACCGAGGCGCAACTGGCGTTGCTGGAAGAGGCGACAGGAAAGGTCACGGACGCGGGGCTTAATCCGGAGTGGCTGCACGCGGGCAGCTCTCCCACACTCGTGGCCGGGGAGGCGGAGAGGATTGCCGCGCTCGCCGCACGGCACGGAATGAAGGCGATGCTGCGGCCCGGCCTCGCGCTCTACGGCGTGATTCCTCAGTTTGACCCGCAGTTTGAGCCGTCCAAGCCGTCCAAGTCTTCCAAGCCGTCCAAGTCTTCCAAGTCTCAGGAGCCGGCGAGCCTAACCGCTGCGCGCGCCCGATTGCAGCCGGTGCTTACCTGGAAGACGCGCGTGGCTGGAGTGCGCACGGTTCCCGCCGGGGCTGTAGTGGGCTATAACGGCACCTTTGTGGCCACCGAGCCAATGCGGCTGGCGCTGGTGGCGGCGGGCTACGCCGACGGGTTCGACCGGCGGCTCGGCAACCACTTCAGCTTGCTGGTTCGGGGCCAGCGGGCACCGTTGGCAGGCCGCATTAGCATGGACTCGGCGGTGGTGGACGTGACTGAAATTCCAGGGGTTGAGCCGGGCGACGAGGTGGTGATCCTGGGCGAGCAGGGCGGAGAATGCATCACCGCCTTCGACCACGCCGAGGCCACGGGGACGATTCCCTGGGAGGTCTTCACGCGGATTGGTCCTCGCGTGTTGCGGGTCGCGGTTTAGAGCTATGCCTTTGACCCGCGCGTTGAAGGGGATGGAGTCAGGAGATAAGCAGCCATGCCGAAGCCACCGCCGGAACTGAAGACGAAAAGGAAGAACACTTCTTCCGCAATGCCATCGCGCGCGAAGATGAGCCTCGGGTTTAGGCTGGGACTGGGCCTCACGCTGGGCTTGATTTTCGCATTCGCAGTGTTGTTTGTTACGTCCGGGACGCTGGACTATTGGCAGGGATGGGCGTTTCTTGCCGTTTTCTTCATTCCCAATGCTTTCACGTTCATTTACTTTCTGAAGCGCGATCCGAAGTTTCTGGAACGCCGGCTGCGGAACAAAGAACAGTTCGACGAACAGAAGTTGCTGCTGCGATGGGGCAAGCCGTTTTATCTGGTCGCATTTCTGCTTCCTGGCTTTGACTACCGCTGGGGCTGGTCGCGAACTTTGATGGGCGATGTGCCGCTTTGGCTCACGGTCTTCTCTTTGGCCATGGTTCTGAGCAGCCTGCTGCTGATCTTCTGGGTTCTGTATGTGAACCGCTTCGCCTCGCGCATCGTGGAGGTGGAAGCGGGTCAAACGGTAATCTCCCACGGCCCATACCGCGTGGTACGCCACCCGTATTACTTTGCCACCGTGCTGCTGTGGATCTTTACGCCGCTTGCGCTGGGTTCGTGGGTTGCATTGCCGGCCTTTGTTCTGCTCATCCCGTTTTATGTTATTCGCCTGCTGGGCGAGGAAAAGGTGCTGCGAGCTCAACTGGAGGGTTATTCCGAGTATTGCCTTCGGACGCGCGTCCGGCTGATTCCGCTGGTGTGGTAAGGCGCTATCTCCGCAGAGAAAAATCAGGCGCAGGAGAGTGAGTCCTCCTGCGCCTGATTTGTTCATTCCGGTTGACAGACGGTTATTGCTTGACGGGGGGCGGGGGCGGCACCTTGGGCTCCTTGAGTTTCTTTCCTTCAAAGCCCGGCGGAATCCTATGGTTGGGCGGCACATTCAGCGTGGGACCTGTGGGCGATTTGGGAGCGGCCGGTGTAGGCACGGAAGGGAAGCCCGGGCCTTTCTTGATGCGCACGTCACCGTTGCTGGCGTTCAGCACGATTTTCGATGCGCCGGCGCCGATAGTGAATGTGGCTAGCTTGTTCTCGCCTTCGGTGGCGGGAATGGGATAATCGGAGATGATCTCGCCATTGTGGGTGCGCGCGTTCACGGTGGCCGAGGCGTTGGGCGGCAGCGTCACCTCGACGCCGCCACTGTTGTTTCTGGCTTCCACTGAGTAAGCGCCGGCAGGCTCAACCGAGATGCGGCCGTCGCGAGTTTCCACATAGATGTCGCCGTATATCTGGTTGAGATCGATGTCCTTGGAGTGCGTGATCACGCGCACCTGCCCTTTGGCCTGGTTGATGCGCAGGTCGCCAGAGCTGAGGGTCAGGTCGCCGGGCAACTCCGCCACTTCCAAGTCGGTGACCGAGGTGTGCATGTGCAACGGCCCATGGATGTTCTCCATGTGCGCGCCGCCAATAACTTCGCCGCTCTGCGCGACCTTGCCCGTAATCTCAGAGAAGGTAATATCGCTCGAATCCCCATCGAGGGTCAGATCGCCCTGAATGTCGTGGGCGGAAAAGTCGTGATGACCATGTAGAAAATGCGCCTCGACCGGGCCGGCAATGGAGTTGAGCTGAAGGTCTCCGCGCGCGGTAACGGTGATCCCAGCTCCCAGGCCGGAGACAGTCACGTCTCCCTTGCCGGCGTTCACCGTCACCTTTGCGGTCTTGGGCACGGTAACGGTCAGGTTCACTTTCCCGCTGGAATTGCTTTCTGTTTTGACCAGCACGGAGCTGCCGTTGGGAGTCAGATGCGCAGCTTCGGCATCGAAGACTTTCTTTGCGTCCGTGTCGGAGCTGGCGTAGGCCACTTCGTGCGCCTGCACCTCAAGGGCTGATCCGTCGCCCGCGGTGATGCTCACGTCGCCGCGCGGATTCTCGATCTGGATGGCGGCATTGGCGGGAAGCTGCTGGGTGAGCAACTGCTGGTCGGTATCGTGCTCGGGCAAGCCGAAGGCGTTGAAGAAATCGTCGCCGTCGCCGTTCCAATGGAACCATGGTCCCGCATGATTCCATCCGGATGCGCAGATTCCCACAATCGCCAGCAGAATGAGAATGCCGACAAAGCTGCCGCCGCGGCGGACAGGGGTCTCGCGGCGCAGGTCCAGGGCCCACTCGCCGAGCAGGGCCAGGCCGGCGCCGATGAATAGCAGCGGCCACCAGTGGCCATACCAGTTCCAAAACTGGCCGGAATTGATGCGGCCGGTGAGCATCAGCAGAGCGATCACGCCGACGGCAATCAGGATGATGGGGCCGACGATGGAGGGAACGCGCGGGCCGTATGCAGCCACACGGCTGGCCTTCCAGGCGTATTGCTGAGCTTGGCTCTGGGCCTTCCAGGCATCGCGTTGCGCACGCCATGCGGCCTTCTGCTGCTCCCGGTAGACCCGCCACTGGGTCTTGGGATCATAAGGCGGATACGGGGGCGGTACATTCCCTCCGGGAGGCGTGTTGGGGGGCATATTCGGAGGTGTGCTCATGATTTTCCTCCCTGGGAGTTCTTATCGAACTCCTGCGAACTAGCTGAAACATCGGCCGAAGTTTCGGCGGTTGGATTGGGCGGAGCGCCGCCAGAATTTGCGCCGGGATTTGCGCCAGGGTAAACGCCGGGGTAAGCGCCAGGGTAAGCGCCGGGATAAGGCTGGCCACAATATGGGCCTGGCGGATAGCCGCCCTCGGCTGCCAGCGCCGCGCGTTCCGCCAGCATGAACACGCCAACCAGAATCAGCAGCAGCGGCCAGAACCAACCCCAGGGGTGGTTAATCACGCCTGTTGCATGGAGCAGCCAAACTCCACCGATCAGCAACAGAATTGCGGGGCCGCGCAGGCGGCGAATCATGATGTAATGGCTCATTTAGATCCTCCTTTTGAATCTCCGAAACGGCGAATAATCAGCCAAACGCCCAATGCAATCAGCAGCAGCGGCCACGTTAGCCCAAAGAAGCGCTCGCGAAAGACATCCAACTGCCCGAGCAGGAACAACAAGCCCAGGGCAATCAGGACGATGGCTCCTACCGGCGCTCTGCTCGAACAGCAAATGGGCGGCGGCGGCGCGGCGGGATCGACAAAGCCGGGCGGCGGCGGGAAGGGGGACTGATAAGGTGGCGGAGGCTGGTAACCAGACGTTGGCGGCACTGGAGCAGCCTGACCGGCGGGGGGTTGGCCCGGATTCCGCTGCCGCGTACCCAGGGTCAGCAAACTGCTTAATTCATTCAGACCTAATGGGTCGGGCAGCGGCAGACCATCGCGCAGCGCCTTTGCAGTGTGATAGGCATCAAAGCACTGGTAAAAAACCCAGGCGGCGATGAAGAAGCCGAAGACGTCGTAGATGTTGGCGAAACTGACCAGGACGGCGAAGACGACCACATGGATGAATCCCTTGACGAACTGGCCGTTGTACATGGCGCCCACACCGGGAATCAGTCCCAGCCAGGCAGCCGCGGCGGGGTTGGGTCCGCTGGCCGGTGGCGGAATGAAGGGCTGTTGATAGCTCTGCCACGCCGTCAGGCACGGTTCGCAGAGAAGCTGTCCTCCGGCCGCGTTACGTACGCAACCGGCGCAGAGCGCCTTGCCGCAGCTTTGGCAATAAGCCGCTGCGTTGATGCCACTGTGATTTACGCAATCCATCTTGTGCTCCTTTCCCATATTTCCCTTCGGGAGCCGCCGGAGTGCGCGGGCCGGAGCAGAGACATCAGGGAAGTCTCTAAAAAGTCAGAGTTGTTGATAGCCGGTGCAACAGCAGGGCTAGCAGCCAGACTGTCAGGCTGTCGCGGATGGCTTGTCCGCGGGCCACGGCTGCGGGGAATCTGTTTTGATTCGCCGGGCGCCAAGTCCAGCGGCTTCTGACGATTGTCTTCGCCTTCACCCTGCTCGCCAACACCAGTCGTCTGGCGCAGTTCCCGCACCGTGGTCTGCACCTCGTAGGCCAGCCGCGAGTTGTCGTAGTAGCGGATGATGGGAGTCGAGGCCATGGTGAACTGCCGTTCCACAATTGAGCGCATTGCGCTCGGCCGCAGGTCGCTGAACCGCAAACTGCTCAGCCGGACGCCGGTGATGTTGATCGTCATGGTGATGGAAAAAAAGGCCATGGCGGCCGTCATCAACAGGCGGGGTTCGGCATAGCGATGGACGCGAGCTACCAGGCCGGGACGCTGCCAAGGCGGAACGGAGACCGGGCGGATGGGAACCACGCTGCCGCCGGCGGTCGCCAGCCTGTAGCCTGCTTCATGTCCCGGACCGGTGTGGGACAGAATCTTATCGAGAAGCCCGGCCGGGACCTCGGGTTCCGGGGAGAGAAACTCCAGCCACTCGCGGCCGCGGCGCGCCTCTTCAAAGAGCGCCGAGCAGGCCGGGCAGGTGACCAGATGGGCGTTAAAGATCGCCTCGTCCGCGGGCTTCAGCAGCCCGTCCAGAGAGTCCGCCAAAAGCATCTCCCACTGCCCGCAGGCCGTGGAGTTCGGATTGAAATTGCGCTCTGCCATTACATTACCTCCCGTCTATTACGTTCCAGGAGCCTCGCAAGTTCCGCGCGGCCCCGGCTGATGCGGGATTTGACCGTTCCCTCGGGAATTCCCAGCATACAGGCGATCTCTTTGTAGTCCATATCCTGCAAATCGCGAAGAATGACAGCCTCGCGCAGATCGACCGAGACGCGGGCCAGAGCCTCCTGCACCATCTTGGCCAGTTCGTTGCTGGCCGCCGCCTCGTGGGGCGAGACGCTGCGGGAGGTGAGCCGGTCAATCGGCTTCAGCTCTTCTGCCGACTCCCAACCGTCATCCAATGAAGAAGTTACCCGCCGGTTTTTGGTGCGGCGGAAGTGATCGACCAGCAGGTTGCGGGTCATGGTGGTGATCCACACCTGAAGGCTGCCGCGATTGGTGTCGAAGCTGGCCAAGTTGGAGTAAATCTTCAGGAAAACGTCCTGGGTCAGGTCCTCGGCGTCGGTGGAGTTGCCGGTAAAGCGGTAACAGAGCCCGTAGACGCGCCGGTGCTGCGCGCGGACCAACTCGGTCCATGCGCTGGAATCGCCTTCCATGCAGCGGCGAACGATTTGGGCCCAATCGATCTCCAGAGAGGCTGCCTCACTGCGCGCCGGACGAACGGCTGGCGCGAGAGCCGGGGTCCCCGCGGACAGGTCTAGGTCCGTGGGGTGGTGAGCCGGGGTCCCCGCGGACAGGTCTAGGTCCGTGGGGTGGTGAGCCGGGGTCCCCGCGGACAGGTCTTGGTCCGTGGGGTGGTGAGCCGGGGTCCCAGCGGACAGACCGTTTGCGGGGTGGTGAGCCGGTATCCCCAGCTCAACCTCGCTCCAGCTTAATGTACCCACGCCTGACATATTGCGCTAGTACGCAAGTATTTACCGATTTGTTCCGTGCTGTTCCACCCAGGTTCCGACAATGCGCGCCGCTTCTTCGAGGAAGCTGCGGTCGGCGCCGGTGAAGGCTGCTGAGGTGTGGCTGTCGATGTCGATTTCGCCTTCGACTTTTCCGTACGCGCGGATGGGGACGACAATCTCGGATTTTGTGCGGATGGAGCAGGAAAGATAGCGTGGGTCGGCGTTCACGTCGTCCACGATGACGGTTTCTCCGGAAGCCACGGCGGCGCCACAGATTCCTTGACTGACGGGGATGCGGACGTGCGGGGTTGGCTCGCCGACGAATGCGCCGAGAACCAGTGTCTGCGGGTCGGCGGGGTCGAGCATGTAGAAGCCGGTCCAGTTGTAATGAGAAAACTCGGCGGCGATGGCCTGGACGATGCTCGTCTGCAGGGCATCCAGAGAGGGCGTGGTCGCGGCCAATTCGCGGAGGCGGGAGAGCAGGGAGAGCATCTGCGGGTTTAGTGTGGAAGCGGGCATATCTCAGATGTAGCACAGCGATCCAAGGTCCCAGAATCAGGACCTGGGGCGCCCCAGGGCAAACGCATCTTCTTCCTTTGAGTCGGCCGCCGGCTTCGCCGGCCAACGGGGAATGAAACTTCCGCTAACTTGCTAACTCGCTCAACTCCGCGCAGCGGAGGCTAACTTGCTGCTCGTGTTCAAAATAACTTTGGGTGCCCCACCCTTGCCGCGTGATTGTTTCTTCTTGTTGATCCGGCCCAGAAGTTTTGAAACGCTGTGCCCCATCCATTCCGCGCTTTTTGCGGAATGGGTGGGAGGGAGTGCCCTATTTCTTTGGGGCCGGATCAGTAGGTTGCACAAAATTACCTTCCCCTGGCGCACAATCATCTTGGATGAAGAAAATGCTCAACCGGAAAGGGAAGGCCGTATGTACTCAAATGCCAACAAAAACGCCGCCAAATTTATTACCAGAAAGGCACTCCCCCTACCCCCCCCCCTACCCCCCGGGGGTATAAATTTCCCTAAAAAACCATGCAGATTAATTCGCCTTCGGAAGAGAAAACGATGCCCTCAAAGTGAAGTATCCCCGCGTCGTTGCTGAGTAGAACGCACTTTCAGGAAAAATCTTCGATGTGCGCGAAAACGCACACAAAATACCGCAATGCGAGAAATAGCCTTCCGGAAAAGAGCGGATTTCTCCCTAAAAAGGCGTATTTTGACCGGAAAATGGCCGAAAATACCGGTAAAAAGGCCGGAAATTCGCACAATCGAGGCTCTGGAAATGGATCAATTCGGCCCTTGCAAATCGCTCGAAAGCAGGGTGGGACAATGATTCCCTGATGCATTTGCTGGGAGAATTAAGATGCATTTTCCTTGCGGAACAGGAAACACCGTTGCCGTCAGCACCCCTTGCACTGGTACACTTCCTTGGCAGAGAATTCCAGCGATTTTGCTTGCAGAATTTTGGAGGAGCACCGTGGCCGACGTTCAACCCCCAGCTTTTCAACCTTTTGTTTCGCCCAACCAGAGCCCCAGGGAATTTACCGTCCGCGCCGTCCTGCTGGGCTCGATCTTCGGCATCATCTTTGGCGCCGTCACTGTCTATGTCGGCCTGAGGGCCGGGCTTACGGTGGCCGCTTCGATTCCCATCGCGGTGCTGTCGATCAGCATTCTGCGCGTCTTCGGCCGCAGCTCGATTCTGGAAAACATCATCGTCCAGACCACGGGCAATGCCGGCCAGTCCATTGCGGCGGGCGTTATCTTTACGCTGCCGGCGCTGATTTTTTTGGGCTTCGACCTGGAATACTGGCGCATCTTCGCGCTGGCCCTCATCGGCGGATTTCTGGGCGTGCTGTTCATGGTACCGCTGCGCCGCGAGCTGATTGTGGAGGAGCACGGCAAGCTGAAGTTTCCCGAGGGCACGGCCTGCGCCGATGTTTTGATTGCCGGCGAGAAGGGCGGCTCGTTTGCCAGCCGCGTTTTCTTCGGACTCGGCCTGGGCGCGCTGTATACCTTTTTTCAGAATGAGAATCTCTTCGGCGTCTGGCCCGGCACGCCGGAGTTTCAGCCCGACTTTGGGCCGCATCACGTGATGAAGGGCGCATCGATCAAGGCCGACGCGACTCCGGAATATCTGGGCGTGGGCTACATCATCGGACCCAAGACCGCGGGCGTGATGGTGGCCGGCGGCGTGCTCTCGTGGCTGGTGCTGATGCCGCTGATTTACTTCTTCGGCAAGGAAGTGGGCCATCCGATTTATCCCGGCACAGTTCCCGTGGAGCAGATGGGCCCCAGCGACATGTGGAAGACCTACATCCGGCCTATCGGAGCGGGCGCGGTGGCGGCCGCCGGAGTGATTGCCCTGCTCAAAACCATGCCCACGATCATCGGCGCGCTCACATCGGGCTTCAAAAATATGCGTGGAAGCAAGGAAGCCAAGGCTGAACCGATTCGCACGGAGAAGGATTTCTCCATGGGCACGGCGATGATCGGCTTGGCAGTGCTGGTCGTCATCATGTTCCTCTTCCTCTATTTCAAACCGGTGCCGGGAGCGCAGGTTACGCTGCTGCAAAACCTTGCTGCTTCGCTGCTGATCGTCGTCTTCGGATTCCTTTTTGTCACCGTCAGTTCGCGGATCGTGGGTCTGATCGGCAGCTCGGCCAACCCCATCAGCGGCATGACCATCGCCACGCTGATGGCCACTTCCGCGATTTTCCTGGTGGAAGGCTGGACGACTCCGGCCTTCGGCGCGCTGGCAATTACGATTGGCGGCGTAGTGTGCATCGCCTCAGCCGAGGCGGGCGATACGTCGCAGGACTTGAAGACCGGCTTTCTGGTTGGCTCCACTCCGCGTTTGCAGCGCTATGCCTTCCTGATCGGCATCGTAGTTTCCACCTTCGCCATCGGCGGCACACTGCAACTGATGAACACCGGCGCGCAGGAGTTCAAGGCAGCCCCGCAGGCATGGAATCTCTCAGCGCCGCACGACGGCGTCAATGTTCAGAAGGCGGAGGGCCTCAACGAACAGTTCCCGGTGATCAACACGGACAAGACCAAGACCATTCACCACAAAAGCGAGTATGTGCTTCTGAACGCGCTTGGCTCGCCGGAGCTGCCCGACGGCAAGTACCTGTATTCGCCGGCTAGCGGACAGATTGAGGTGCAGTGGATTCCAGGCATTGGCAGCGAAAAGATCGCCGCGCCGCAGGCCCGGCTGATGGCCACTGTCATCAGCGGAATTCTGAGCCGCAAGCTGCCATGGGGGCTGGTGCTGCTGGGCGTTTGCATTGTGATTACCGTGGAGTTGCTCGGCATTCGCTCGCTGGCCTTTGCTGTCGGGGCTTATCTTTCTATTGGCACGACGCTGGCGATCTTCACCGGCGGCGTGATGCGCTGGATGGTGGACGCGGCCCTCAGAAAGGCCGGCGGAGACCCGGATGCGGAAGGCGACGTTTCGCCGGGTTCGCTTTATGCATCAGGGCTGATTGCCGCCGGCGGCATCATCGGCCTGCTGGGAGTGGCTCTCAAGTTCTACGAGAATTTCTTCAACAAGGACAACCCCATCGCGATTCCGCACTCCATCTTCTATAACAATGGCGTGTCGGTGGTGGCGTTTTTGGCGCTGGCCGGTTCGCTGTATTACTTTGCGCGCAAGCCGCTGAAGAAATAAGCGGCGAAAGAATTCCAATTTACAAATATGCAACCAAATTGGCGCCCCAGGCATTGAGACCTGAGGCGCCAATTTTTGTGAAAGAGCGTTGGGCGTTACGTGTCCCGGTATTGCTCTTTAACGCTCCAGGGAAAAGATGACGCTGACTGTGGTCTCGACCTCGACCGGCTGGCCGTCGAGCAGATAGGGGCGGTAGCGCCAGGTCCGCACGGCATCCAGCGCGGCCTGCTGCAACACCATCGGCCCGCTGATGACGCGCAGGTTTTCGATGTCGCCGGCTTTGGAGATGATGGCCGCCAGCGTCACCGTGCCGCTGGTTCTCGTAGCCCTTGCGATGGCGGGATACTCGGGCATCGTCTTCTGGATCAGCAGCCCTTCCACAGTTCCGGAAGAGACGCTCAGCCGCGGATGCTCGACGGGACGGACAGCGGCCGCACTCGTGTGACCGCTAAACAAGTCGCGGTTAAGATCCGGGGAGTTCGCCCAGCCGGAAGAGTTGGGAGTGATTGGCGGATCGGGTACGGCAGGAATGACGATGATCGACGGAATGATGCGCGGCGCCTGAAAAGGATCGTTGGTCAACACTGTTGCGGACCGTGCCGTCTGCGTGGGTTGTTGCTGCGGCAGCTGGGGCGTGGGCGGCACAAACACACAGCACTCCGTCAAGGAGCTGAACTGGTGCGGCAGCGCCGGAGGGCAGATCAGCGGAATCATGACGAGCGCCAGCAGGATGGAGGTGTTGAAGGCGAATGCCGCGACCATCCATTCGTGGCTGCGGGTGTGGATTCTGCCTGCGGATTCAAAAATTGAGTCTTCAAACATGGCCTGCCTCCCTGAAACGAATTCAGCCGGACCGGCTGGAATGTGGAGGCCATGTTCAGACGCGAGCGGGCTTGCCGCTCGGCGCGCTATCTTAACGCGGGGAGCGGGGCTCTAAGCACTCCGCATATCCCAATCGGAACCACTGTACTTAGATAGACACCGGCGATGTGGAAAGTGTTCCTGAACGAATATAGAAAAGCTCTGATTCAGTTTTTATTTCAAGTAAGGCGTCCCTCAGAGGCTAAAGCCGTGCCCTTCCAAAACTACGACTAACTCAAACATTTCCTAAGGAGCAAATAGAAAGAAATGGGGCGCTTCCACGCTTATGGATGCGCCCCATGGTGTTCTCTGCCTGCTCTGGTTACTCCGGAAGCTCCAGCTTGCCCTTTATGTTGAAGGTCTGCGCGAGTACTGGTACGCCGGTGTTAGGCTGGCCGCCGCCTACCGAGATTGCGTACACGCCTTCAGCGACGATGGGCTCTCCGGCTTCGGTGACCATGCACAGGTCGCGCGCATTTAACTCAAAGCGCAGCTTCTGCGAAGCGCCGGCTTCCAGGTGAACGCGTTGAAAGGCGCGCAATGCGCGCAACGGCGCACCAGGCGCCTTGGGAAAGGTGAGATAGAGTTGTGTAACTTCATCGCCCGCGCGCTGGCCGGTGTTAGTGACAGTAACTTCGGCGATAACCGAGTTACCCGCAGTTACCGGACTGGCAGGAACTGTAAGTCCGCTATAAGTGAAGGTGGTGTAACTCAAACCGTAGCCGAAAGGATAGAGCGGCGCACCTTCAAAGTAGCGATAAGTGCGGCCCTTCATCGCATAATCCTCGAAGGGCGGCAACTGAGTTACATCCTTGTAGAAGGTGACGGGCAGGCGTCCGGCGGGGTTGTTCTTTCCGGAGAGCGTTTCAGCCACTGCCGAGCCGCCCTCTTCGCCGGGATACCATGCTTCGAGGATGGCGTTAGCGTGAGCCGCGGCCCAGTTGACGCCGAGAGCGCTGCCGTTGGTGAGCACCACGATCAGCGGCTTGCCGGCGGCGGCCACGGCTTCAAGAAGTTGCTGCTCCGGCTTGGGCAGATCGATGCTGGTGCGGTCACCGCCCTTGAAACCTTCCTCGTGCACCTCCATCTCCTCGCCTTCCAACTCGCTGGTGATGCCGACTACGGCAACGACCACATCGGCTTTCCTGGCGGCGGCCACGGCCTCGTCCGCGGACGACGGCTCTTTACGGAGAAACTTCGTGCCGGGCACGTAATTGATAGCGGCGCCTGGAAATTCGTTGCGCAGGCCTTCGAGCACCGAGACGGTGTGCGAGGGAATGCCGTTATAGTTGCCCAGCAAGACCTTCACCTGATCGGCCAGCGGACCGACGACGGCGATTTTGATGCCCGTGGCTTTTAGCGGCAACGTTCCGTCGTTTTTCAGCAGCACCATCGACTCGTTGGCGATTTTGCGAGCCAGGGCGCGATGCGCTGCGCTGTCCAACAGTTTCTCGTCGAGGTTGTTGTACGGCACCATCGCCGGAGGGTCGAACATTCCCAGCTTGATGCGCGCCGTGAAGAGGCGCGTGAGTGCCGTGTCGATTTCGCTCTCCTTGAGAAAGCCCTGCTGGACGGCGTCGAGATAGGGCTTGTAGTCGTGGTCGTCGCTCACCTTGGTGGTAAAGTCCACGCACTCGTTGTCCATGCCGCGTTCGAGGCTGATGGCCGAGGCTTCGGCCTGGGTAGGCTTGAATTTGTGGCCGGTGAAGATGTCGAGCACCGCGCCGCAATCGGAAACCACGTAGCCCTTGAATCCCCACTTGCCGCGAAGCTGATCTTGAAGGAGGAATTCGTTGGCGCAGGCGGGCTGGCCGTTGATGCTGTTGTAGGCGCACATTACGGAGCCGGCATGGGCCTCGGTAACCGTGGCGCGGAAGGCGGGCAGATAAGTGTCCAGCTCGTCGTGCTTGCTGACCGTCACGTCGGCGGCGTGGCGCGTCGACTCCGGACCGCTGTGGACGGCAAAATGCTTGGGCGTGGAAATCACGCGGTAGTAGCGCGGGTCGTCGCCCTGCATGCCGGTGACAAAGGCCACGCCCATGCGCGCAGTGAGGAAGGGGTCTTCGCCGTAAGTCTCCTGACCGCGTCCCCAGCGCGGGTCGCGGAAGATATTGATGTTGGGCGCCCAGAAGTCGAGGCCCTCGAAGATGTCGCTATGGCCGGCGCGCAATGCCTGCGCGTGCTTGATGCGCCCCTCGATGCCGATGACCTCGGCCATCTGGTGAATGGCGGGCGCGTCGAAGGTGGCTCCCAGGCCAATGGGTTCGGGGAATTCGGTGGTGCCGTCGCGCATTACGCCGTGCAGCGACTCGCTCCACCAGTCGTAGGCCGGCACATTAAGCCGCGGAATGGCTCGCGCCTGATTCACAAGTTGTGTGGCCTTCTCTGGGAGCGTCATGCGATGGACCAGGTCGGCGGCTCGCTGCTCGGCGGGCAGGCTGGGGTCAAGATACGCGGGTTTGGCGTCCTGCGCTCCGGCCAGACACGCCGCCGCGCCGCACACCAACATTGCCGCTATTCTTCGGAATTCAGGGATCTTCATCGCGAACCTCTTTCAGTGATCAGTGATCAGTTTTCAGTTGTTAGTATAGGCGCATCGGTCTGGCCCCGGAGTTCAGGAAAAGCGATTTTTGGCTGATTTTTTCATCGCGCGCAACATCTTCATACCGATTGCGTGTAACCTTTTGTGTGCCGGAGCCGTAAGGTTAAGTAGAAGGGGGAAGGGCGGATGCAGAACGAGGCAAGCGGCGTCCTGAACCTTTTTCGACAAGTGGACGCGGACACACACGCCCGCCAACAAATTCGCAAACTAGGAGGAAGCTATGAATACTCATCCCTATCTTCGCGCCTATTTGGCGGGGGTCTTTGTGCCCACGCTGGTTCTACCTCTGCTGCTAACCCTGTTTATTGTGCTACGGATCGTGCTACAAGTGCCGTTTCCCATCGAGCAGGCGATGATCTTTCCCATGGCCGTGGTGCCGTCGCTGTTTGGGTTGTGGAATATGCTCTGGCTCAAGTCACACGCCTGCGCGCATGAGCCCAGGTGCCCGCATCTGCCCATTGGAGTGCATGGCGCGGTGTTGCCTCTGGTTCTGATGCCTCTGGGAGCAACCACAGCCTATTGTCTGGGCGTGCTGGTGCTGGGCTCCCATGGCGCTACATGGTTTCATGCTTTCGAAGTGCCCTACGTCCTCATCGCGCCGTGTTTTCTGGCTGCGCTGGCTGGCTACTACCTGGTGTGGAAGTACATTGTGGGCTTTTTGAATCGCATGCTGGGGATTGCGTGAAAACAGCTAGAAGCTGTTTCATAACCTGGTTTTGAAAGGGCACGGCTTTAGCCGTGCCGCTGACGGAGCAGAAAAATCGCGGGCTTTAGCCCCTGAGGGAAAGCTCAAAGACGGACAATATTCGGTTATGAAACAGCTTCTAGTTGTTCTTCAATGAACTTCTGACTCACCACACTAGAAGCTAATAGATTTCAGCCTACGCGCCGGGGTTGAAGAAGTCTTCCAGTCCAGCTCGCTTGGCGTGGGCAGCCATGGAGGCTTGAATTTCCAACGCCAGTGCAAGCGCCTCGCGGCCTTGTCGCGCTGTGACCTGCGACTCGCGGCGCGTTCGCACGGACTCAAGAAAAGAAAGAATCTCCAGCCGCAGCGGCTCGCCGGGCGTGACCGGGGGTTTGGAGAAACTCAAGCCTGCTTTCGATTCCGCGGGGCTGGTTAATTGCGCGATCAGGGCTGGGTCGATCTTGGCCATGGCGGCAAACTGGGCAATCAAGGCCGGGTCAATCTTGGCGAGGTCGATCTTGCCCGATGCAATTGCCTCGGCGATGCCCGCCGGGAGCAGGCTGGCGACCTGCGGCGGAAGCGACGCGATCAATTCAGCCGGCGTAGCTTTCTCCTCGTTCACCTTGATCACCAGCAGATCCTGGCGGGCGTAGTCTATGGAAACGTATTGCCGCGGCTCGAAGAAGCGCAGTTTGCGGACGCGCTCTGTCGAGACTCTGGACGCGGTGAAGTTGGCCACGCAGCCACTCTCGAACTCGACGCGGACGTTGGCGATGTCCACTTTGGGCGAGAGAATCGGTAATCCAACAGCCCGCACCTCGCGCACCGGTGAGGCAGCAAAGGTGAGCACGATGTCCAGATCGTGAATCATCAGGTCCAGCACCACATCCACGTCCAGAGCGCGGGGCGTGAAGATGGACAGGCGATGAGACTCGAAGAACATGGGGCGGCGCAATTGCGGCAGAATGGCCAGGACCGCGGGGTTGAAGCGCTCCAGGTGGCCGGGCTGCAGGATGCGCTGGCCTTTGGCGGCTCTCGCAATCAGATCGTCGGCCTCGGCCAGCGACGCGGCCAAGGGTTTTTCTACGAGCAGGTCAAGGCCGGCATCAAGCAGTACCGAGGCTACCGCATGATGATGCACGGTGGGGACGGCGACGGTGGCTGCGTCGAGCTTCAGATCGGCGGCCAGCAGCTTGTCCACGGTGTCAAAAACGGGAATTGCGTATTTTGCCGCAGTTTCGTCGGCGCGGGCCGAGTCCGGCTCGACGGCGGCGACCAGGGCGACACCCAAGCCCGCAGTTTCGAGCTCGCGGTAGACGCGCAGGTGGTTTCTGCCAAAGGCTCCGGCCCCGGCAACGGCAACTCGCAAGGGGGCCTGGCTCATTGTTGCGGCATCCAGCCTTGCGGTGCGCGAATTTCCGGCTCTGGACCGCGGACTGCCTGATTCTGCTGCTTGTTGCCTGCCTGATTCGGCTCCGTCCCATGGTCTTCGACTGCCTTCAGGCAGCGGCTGTAGAGTTCCAGCAGTTGATTCACGTGCTCCTCGGGCTTGGGCCCGGCGGCTCCGCTGAAGCCGGTTGAAGGCGCGGCAGGACGGCCTACACCGGCCGTAACGGAGATGAACTTGAGCAGATCGAGGGCGATGTCTTCATTGCACCGAGCGCCGAAACTCATGTTGGGTTGAACATCCATGGTGAATATTCTCCATAGAGGATGCTAGCAGATGAAGGGTGTGCATCTCATCTGGCTCAAGAATCAACATAATCGGGATTGGTTTTCGCGATACCCTGAAGAGTATGCGGACGGCGTACATCGGGATGGGCGGGAACCTGGCCAGTTGGGCGGGCGCGCCGGAGGAGACTCTGGCGGCGGCTGTGCTACGGCTGGAATCGCTGGGACGGGTAGCGCGCCGGTCTTCGCTTTACTCAACTGCGCCGGTGGGGTTTGCCGCGCAGCCGCGGTTCGTGAACGCGGTGGTCGCTCTGGAAACTGATCTGGCTCCGCGTGAACTCCTCGATGGGTTGCTGGCCATCGAGCAGGAGTTTGGCCGTGACCGGGCGGCAGGCGTCGTGAACGGGCCGCGCACACTGGACCTGGACATTCTGCTGTTAGGAGAGCTGGAAATCAGCGAGCCGGAACTGGAGATTCCGCATCCTCGGCTGGCGGAGCGCGCGTTTGTGCTCGTGCCTCTCTGCGAGATTGCAGCGGAGATTATTGTGCCTGGTTGCGGGAAGACCGTGGAAGAATTGATTGATTCCCTAAAAAAAGCAAAAGCAGGTCCTTCGACTTCGCTACTCTCCGCTCAGGATGACAGTGTTTTTGGCAGTTCGACTGATGCAGTGGCGCGAATTGAAAGCGATGCCTGGGACACCCGGTAGAATCGTCTGGTGGGCCTTGCATTCAACGTACTGGCGACAACCGAAGCTGGCGGGCGGCGGGGGCGGATCTGTCTGCCTCATCGCACCGTGGAGACGCCGGTCTTCATGCCGGTGGGCACGCAAGGGACGGTGAAGGCTGTCTCGCAGGACGTGCTGGAATCGTTGGGCGCGGAGATCATTCTGGGCAACACATATCATCTTTATTTGCGGCCCGGCCACGAGGCCATCCAGCGCATGGGCGGGCTGCACCGCTTCATCAGTTGGCCGCGCGCGCTGCTGACCGACTCGGGCGGCTTTCAGGTTTTCAGCCTGAGCCAGTTGCGCAAGGTCACGGACGATGGCGTCAGTTTCCGGTCGCACCTGGACGGCAGCAGCCATTTTTTTACTCCAGAACACTCGATGGACGTGCAAATCGCGCTGGGCGCGGACATCTGCATGGCCTTCGACGAGTGCACGGAATACCCTGCTGACCGCTCCCGTGCGATGGAAAGCCTGCGGCTGACGATGGCCTGGGCCGGGCGGTCTCTGGAGCACTTTAAAGCGCACCGCGACGAGGTGGTGTGGCGCGACGAATTTGGTGGTCGCACGCAAAGCCTCTTCGGCATTGTCCAGGGCGGAATGTTCCGCGACCTGCGCCGCGAGAGCGTGGAGCGCCTGGTGGAGATGGACTTTGACGGCTACGCCATCGGGGGCTTGAGCGTGGGCGAGCCGCGCGAGCTGACCATGGAGATGATTGCAGAGGTGCTGCCGCTGCTGCCCGCCGATAAGCCGCGCTACGTGATGGGCGTGGGCTACCCGGACGAGATTGAGCAGTATGCGCGCATGGGGGTGGACATGATGGACTGCGTGCTGCCTACCCGCGCCGCGCGCCACGGGCTGCTCTTCACCAGCGAGGGGCGGCTGAACATCAAAGGCAAACGCTACGCCGAGGATCAAGGCCCGCCGGACCCGGCTTGTGATTGCATGGTCTGCCGGCGCTACTCGCGGGCCTATCTGCGCCACCTGATGCAGGCTGGCGAAGCGCTCTCCGGCACGCTGAACACCATCCACAATCTGGCTTACTACCTGGGGATCATGGAGCGTGTGCGGAAAAGCCTTCATCCCGGAGGATGAAGGCTTTTGCCTAGCCGATGGCGCCGCCAAGCATTTGCTTCAGCGCCTGAACGTATTCGACGAATGCCTGGCGTCCGGCTTCGGTCATGCGGTAGAGAGTCTGCGGCTTGCGCTGCACAAACTTCTTTTCGACCGCAACGTAGCCGGCTTCTTCGAGCTTTGCGAGTTGCGCGCCTAGGTTGCCGTCCGTCGAGCCGGTCTTCGAGCGCAGCCAGGTAAACTCCGCCTCTTCCACGCCAACCAGCAGCGAGAGCAGGGCCAGGCGCAGCTTCCCGTGGATCACAGGATTCAGCTCCGGCAGTTCAGGCATGGGTCGCCCCCTGATTGCGTCTACGGGATTCACACTTCATTGCGTAGATGCCAAAGACGATCTGGCAGAAGAAGATCGCTGCCAGGAACGCGATCCCTGTCTCGGCTTCGGAAGCAAAGCATGCAACCACGGCCGCTGCCCACCAGACCACCGCGCAGGCAAACTGCATCTTCCATTTAAGAATCAGGCTGGAGGTGGCATTGACCATGCCCAGCATCGCCCCGATGATCGCGACAAAGATGTGCAGGTCATACCTGCCGCTGATGGCGAGACACATCAGGACAATAAACATGGAGACGCCCATAGCGGTCCAGATCGAGCTCATGGCGCGGCCCAGCGTGGTTTCCGGGCGGCTGTGCTTTTGGCGGGATGCAAATACACCTGTCAGCGCGCTGGCAGCTACCATCGTCACCGGCCAGGCCAGCGAACGATAGAGTCCCCAGGCGGTCCAGGCGATGGCGACGTAGTAGGCCACGCCCCAAAGGACGAAGGTCCAGCCGTAGGTCTCGGTGCTGCGCCGGCCTTCGGCAATCATGGATTCGATCAGGCTCAGCCTGTCTTTCAGTTCCAACTCTTCATTGCTTACTGTCATAGTGATTCTCCTGGAATGCCCTGATTAACCCCAGAGTGTTCCTCGATGAAGAGTACTCTATAATGCAGAGTATGGAATGTCAAGAACTATTTTCAAATATTTTTTAAAGGGTGGGATTTGGGGTTAAGCGGGGATAAGCCGGGAGGGCTGGAAATCCTGCTGGATGGGCATGGTTGACAGTTTTTGCCTGGCTGCGCAAAATTCGCTTAACTGATTGATTACGCGGTCGATGAGACCATCCCAGTCGCCGGATACGCTCTGCCGGAGGAGCCTTGCGGTGGGGTACCACGGGGTGGTCTCCGTCTCCTGCATCCAGCGCCAATCGCTCAGATGGGGCAGCAGAACCCAGACCGGCTTGGCCATGGCGCCGGCGAGATGGGCGATGGCGGTGTCGGTGGTGATGACCAGGTCGAGCGTGTCGATGAGCGCTGCCGTCTCGGCCAGGTCGCTGTCGCGGCTGGAGCCGTCCAGGAGAACGACGTCTCCGGGCAGTGCGGCCATCTGCTCGGCGGCCGGCCCTTTCTGCAACGAAATCCAGGTGATGCCGGGAACGCGCAACAGGGGCAGCAGAGTGGTCAGCTTGACGGAGCGCAGGCGGTCGGCCTTGTAGCGGGGATTTCCCGCCCAGCAAAGGCCGACGCGGTACTGCGCACACGGCGAATCCTGCAGTCGCAAGTGCGGAAACTGAAGCCGCTTTTCGGTGGCCAACTCTGGGTTGGCAAAAAGGTAAGCGCCCGGCCAGGGAACCGTTTCGACCGTGGTTCCGAAGACGGCCGGAAGGCTCATGAGCGGACACTCCAGATCGAACTCAAGATCGGATTGGGGCGGTTTGGCGCCCAGCAGAGCCGTCTGCGCTTGGCCATCGCGTACAGCGGCCAGCGAGGACATGAGCCGCTCGACCGGCGGCTGCACCTGCAGGATGACCTGCCCGCCGCGGGCCGCGACCATCGAGACGTAGCGGGAGAACTGGATGGTATCGCCCAGCCCCTGCTCGGCATGGAGAAGAATGCGGCGTCCGTCGAGGGCCTCGCCCTGCCAGCGGGGTTGGGAAAAGACCCTGGGTCTGCGATGAACCTCGCGGAAGCGCCAGCGGGACTCGTAGCCCGGCCAGCCTTGCCGCCAGTCGCCCAGCCGTAGTCGAGTCAGCGCCAGATTGTAGTGCGCGCCATGGCTGGCGGGATCGCGCTCGACGGCCAGCTCCTGCGCCCTCAAGGCCTCGTACATTCGCCCCAAGTCCAGCAGGGAGTTTCCGCGATTGGAGGCGGCGGCGTGGCTACCGAGAATCTCGGCCTGCTCGAAAACGCCTATCGCCTCCTCGAAGCGGCCTTCCTGGTGGAGCAGGATGCCGTGCATGTTGACAGCCTCGGAGTTGTCCGGCTCGCGGGCCAGAGCCCAGCGCAACCATTGCCATGCGCCTGCCAGGTCGCGCTCCGCGGAGCGAAACTGGCACCAGGCCACCAGGGTTTCTATCTGTTCCGGATTGAGGGCAAAGGCCTTGCGCAGATAGGCTTCGGCCTCGGCAGGCCGGCGGCGCTCCCGCTCCAGAATTGCCAGGTTGACCCAGCCGGAGATCAGGCCGGGGCGCAGTTCGACGGCCCGCAGCAGGGCGGCCTCGGCGTAGACCTCGCGCCCTTGTTCGCGCAGCAGGCAGCCCAGGTTGACCCAGGCGGCGGCAAAGTCCGGGCGCAGGGTGAGAGCGCGGCGGTAGCGAGCTTCGGCCTCCCCAGGCCTTCCCATGCGCGCCAGGACAAAGCCGACGGCAAACTCGGCCTCGGGCATCCGCGGGCAAATCGCCATCGCCAGCTGGTAGTGTTTCAGTGCTTCATCGTTGCGGCTCAGGCTGGCCATGGCATTGCCCAGGCCCATGTGTGCCGCGGCCAGAACGGGCTGGTGCCGGAGGGCGAGATCAAACTCACGGATTGCGTCCAGTGAGCGTCCTATAGCCAGCATCAGTTCGCCCAGGCCCATGCGAGCCAGCGCGTTCATTCCGTCCATGCTAGTGGCGTGGATGTAGGCGCGTTCGGCCTCATCGTTGCGACCGGCGGCTTTGAGCGCCTGTCCAAGGGCAACCCAGGAGGCGATCATGCGCGGCGCGGCGGCCACGGCGGCCCGGGCCATCTTGACCGCGGCCTCGGATTGGCCGCTGGCCAGCGCCACCAGGGTGATGCCTATCAGCGCCTGCGGGTGACAGGGGTTCTCCACCAACATGCGCTGGCAGCCGAGCGCAACCTCAGCCAGATGGCCGGTCAGTTGTTTGGGAAGATGTGCCTCGTTTGCCTGCATGGTCATGGGGGATTGGAAATTGCCCTCATCTGGACGCTAGGCTAGTTTCGGCAGCGCTGAACGAGAAAGCGCACTGAATGCGCGGTTTGATCTGTGAAATTTCCCATTATTCGGCGGGTTCGGATTCGGGATTGGAGCGAAGCGGGAGATCGTTGACAGCAAGTAGTATTGCATTCGTGCAAAATATACGATTGCGTCGTGGAATATATGCGATTCAATCGTATATTTTGCCGCACAATTTTCCAGAAAACTCTATATTCAGACGTCTGAATCGTTGCAATCAGCAAAGGGGAGTATTCAAACGCACCTCCCCTTCACTGATTGATTTTTCCGCGCCTCAGATTGGCAGCACCAGCAGCCCGGATTCCAGCAGTTTTTCCGTCAGCCGGTCCAGGGCCTGGGGAAACTTGTAGGAGATGGTGCGAATGCCCATCCCGATCAGCGAGGCTGCTTCCGCCTGGGTATATTCCTGGAGCACGATGCGGCTGAGCATCATGCGGTCGAGAGACCCAAGCTGGTCGAGGCATTTTTCCACGTCGAGGACGAAGATTACCGCGTCCTCGAAGGTGCGGACGGGACGGCTGGAACACCAGCCCCGGGCTATCGGATCGCCCAGGATGTTCGGCGCCCTGCCGACTTGCATGGATGCGTAGAGGTAACGGCGCAACATGCTCTCGGTATGCTTGCGATAGAAGCCCAGGCTGACCAGCGGCCCGGCGTCTGGCGCCTTTACGGCCGGCTTGGCGGATGGCGCCGCGGCCGGTCTTTGTCCCCACTTCCTCCGCTCTTCGTACCCTGGCCTCTGTGTACTACAACCTTCCCAAGCCATCGGCAACTGAAGGGCGGCGCTCATTGCGCACCTCCGTTTGCTTCCGCCACGGCCCAGACGCTGACCAGCGTTTTACGCCCGGGACGTCCGCGGCGTTTACGGCTTTCCGGCGTTGGAAAGTCTTTCAGTTTGACTTCACATTCCTTGCAATAAACACTCCCTTGGGTCTGGGCGCGGTACCAAAGACAACCGCACCCTTCGCAAATTTTCAAATGCACGCGCAAATCCATGACCAATTCTCCATGTTCTCGTTTTCTCCCGACGGACTTGCTTTAAAGTCTTGTTTCCGCGGGTCAGAAAGAACCGGGTAAAGCTGTTCAGGGTTCTTGTGCCCTGATGGGGGATAGCCTCCGGAATTCTCTCGTTTTTTGTCATGCTCATGGCGCGCAGATTCTGGAATTTCGGTGGTTGGCCGTCCCTTGACGCCTCTGCAGCGCGCTTCAGGGTGTGGAAGTGAAAGCCGCAATCGAAAATCATTGCCCGGCAATTGTTCATTAACCGCTGAAGGGGCTACATATCGCCCGTCTCAGCCTTACGGTAATGAAACGTTTCTCACTAGATTCCCACAGCCAATACCGGATTAAGTAAAACAAATCTAGAGAAATAGTTCTTTTGCGTCAATCGACTCCAGCAGGTTTCCGCTTTCGCGCTTTTCAATCCCGCATAAAGCGCCGAAAATGAAGGCCAATCAGTCCTTCAGATTTTCCAGCAGAAAATGAAGGATGCCCCCCCATATTGCTGGTGGCGGATTATCCACAGATGAATTTTACTCAGATGCACGAGCGGCTCCGCCTGGAACTGCTGCGCCGGATACAGCGGGGGACGGTGAGTGTCTCGCTGCTGGCGCGCCAGACCGGGTTTGGGCAGTCGCATCTGTCGAATTTTCTGCATAATAGGCGGCAGCTCTCGCTGGAGGCGATGGACAGGATTCTGGCGGCGCAGCACATGACGGCTGGAGATTTGCTGCCGGCGACCTACCAGCAGGATGCCTTGCCGGCGGACGGGGAGAGCAGCTCGGTCCCGGTTGTCAGCCATGCGGTGGCCCTGTTTGAGCCGTACATCCGGCCCTCGGCGACGCAGGCCATGCTGCACCTGCCCGCCGGTCTCTTGCAGTCGATCCGGACGCGTGCTTCAAACCCGCGCCGCGCCTGGCAACGATTTGTGGCAGTGCGGATTCCGGCCGCCGATGCGCTGCCGATGGAGCCGCTGGTGCTGCCCGAGGCCCTCACGCTGATCGACCGGCACTACACCTCGCTGATGCCCTACCGGCCCAACCGGCCCAATCTGTACGCCGTGCGCTACGGCTCCCATCTGACACTGCGCTATGTGGACTTTGTGGCAAACCGGCTGGTGCTCAGGCCGCACAACATTGCGTTTCCGGTGGATCTGCTGGAGGTGGATTCCGGCGAAACGCCCAGCGAGTTGATTGCGGGACGCATTGCATTGATTCTGAACGAGCCGTGAGCAACTCAGGCCTCGTGCCTCGAATCCAGACTCTCAAAGCGCGTATAGCGCGAGTTGAAAAACATATGAACCGTGCCAGTGGGCCCGTTGCGCTGTTTTTCGATGATGATCTCTGATTTGGCTTTTTCGGCCTCGGTCAAAGACTCTTTATCTTTGCTGTAGTAGGCCTCGCGATGGATGAAGGCGACCACGTCGGCGTCCTGCTCAATGGAGCCGGACTCGCGCAGGTCGCTGAGCATGGGACGGTGGTCGTCCTTGCGCTGAACTCCGGCGCGAGAGAGCTGGGAGAGTGCTACCACCGGAACATTCAGTTCCTTGGCCAGGGCTTTGAGGCCGCGGGAGATGGCCGAGACTTCCTGGGTGCGATTCTCATAATTCCTCTTGCCAGATGAGGGCACGGTGGCGGTCATCAGTTGCAGATAGTCCACCACAATCAGATCGAGGCCACCGCGGATGTGTTTGAGCCGCCGGGCCTTGGCGCGCATTTCGGCCAGTGACAAAGCGGCCGTATCGTCGATGAACAGGCGCGTCTCGACCAGTTGGTTCAATGCGTCACGCAATTTGGTTTTATCTTCGTCTGGCAGGAAGCCGGTTTGCAGCCTGCGCTGGTCCACTCCCGCCTGACTGGCTAACATACGGCGCAACAGCGACTCCTTGCTCATTTCCAAGCTAAAAACGGCCACAATGGCCTTGCCTTTGACGGCCACATTCTCGGCGATGTTGATGGCCAGAGCAGTTTTTCCCATGGAAGGACGAGCGGCGATGATGATGAGCTCGCCTTTTTGCAGGCCGCTGGTCATGCTATCAAAATCACCAAACTCAGTGGCCAGGCCGGTGACCTCGCGGCTGTTCTTATATAAATTGTCGATTGTCCCGAAGGAGTGCTGAACGATCTCATCCAAGGACTGAAAGCCGCTGCTGAGGCCCTTTTCGCTGACTTCCATCAGTCGCGATTCGGCGGCGCCCAGAACATCCAGAGCCGCCTCGCCCTGGTTGGCGGCCTGCGCGATGGCGTTCGAGCAGATGAGCATGAGCTTGCGCAACATGCTCTTGTCCTTGACGATGCGGATGTACTCTTCGATGACCGGGCGGCGCGGCAAACCCTCGGTGAGTGAGGCCAGGTAGGCCACGCCGCCGATGGATTCAATCTCCTTGAGGCGGGACAGCTCGTTGGCCAGGGTGATGATGTCCACGGCCTTCTGGGAATTGATCAACTCCGTCATGCGCCGGAAGATGCGCTGGTGGGAGTCGAGGGAGAAGTCTTCGGCCTCGATCTTTTCGGCGGCCTCGGCGTGCGCGGCGTTGTCCAGCAGGATGGCGCCGAGGATGGTCTTCTCGGCGTCCACATTGGCGGGCAGGCCGGAGTCGAAAGCGAGATTGGGCAGCGTGGCCATACCAGTTGAGTCTAGGCCGAGAGCTGCCTGTGAAGAAGGCTGACTGCTTGCGGAAATCTGGAAAACGGCGGTGAAAATCGCTGCCGGATGTAGCTGAAATGCCTTATTCTCAATGCAAAGCAAGGAGATTAGCGATGGCTAATGGAACGATGAGCCCCGCCAAGTTGAAGAAGGTTCTGACGGCACTGGAAGGCAACTGGAAGGCCGAGATGGAGGGCTACCACACCTATCAGGCGATGGCCGACCGGGACACGGACCCGGTGCGTTCCCAGGTGCTGCGCCACCTGGCCGGCGCCGAGTGGGAGCACGCCGCGCTGTGGCACGGGCGCATCGTGGAGCTGGGCGGAGCTGAGCCGGTTTACCACGGCAAGCCCGGCGGCGAGGCCGATTCGCTGGCCAGCCGCGCCGGCGGAATCCGCATGGCCCTCAGGCGGCTGGAGATTGAGGAGAGCCGCGCAATTGCCAGCTACGGCGAGCAGCTCAAAGGCCTGGGGGACCCGGAGTCCATCGCCATTCTCGAACACGTCATCGAGGACGAGAGGGACCACTACAAGGAACTGGGGTCGCTCTTGCGCGGCCACTACCCGCAACCCGCCGGCGCGCACACAATTGACGCGCAGAAGATTCTCGATGAGATGCTGGCCAAGCGCGCCCAGGGACGCAAGCAGCCGGGCAGTTGGATCGGCGACGCCATTTATGGGGTCAATGACGGCCTGGGAGCCATCTTCGGCATCGTCAGCGGCGTGGCCGGAGCCACGGCTGGCAATCCCGCTAACCAGCATACGTATGTATTGCTGGCTGGCCTCTCCGGCATGATCGCCTCTGCTCTTTCCATGGGCTCGGGCGCGTATCTCGCCGCCAAGAGCGAGCGCGAAATCTATATGGCCGAGATCGCCCGCGAGCGCGAGGCCATCCAAATGAACGGCCCCGAGGCCCGAGAGCTGCTCTCGCTCTACTACCAGGTGAAGGGCCTGCCCGAAGAGGATTCCCAGCACATGGTGGAACATATCGCCAACGATCCGGAGCAACTGCTCCGCGCTCTGGCCTCGGAGCGGCTGGGCACCAGCGAAGAGGCGCTGGCCAATCCCTGGGTCTCAGCCGGCTCGGGCGCGCTCTCGACCGCCGTCGGCGCATTCATCCCCGTCATTCCCTTCTTCTTCCTGAACGGAATGACCGCGGTGATTGCCGCCGCCGTGGTCTCGCTGGCTGCGCATTTTGCTGTCGGCGCGGCCAAGTCGCTCATCACCGTCCGCAGTTGGTGGTCCTCCGGCTTCGAGATGACCGCCGTCGGCGCTCTGGAAGGCGCGGTCACCTACGGCATCGGCGTTTTGCTGGGCAGCGTGGGCGGATTGTAGGCAACTTTTTCCATAGTCACTCAAGTCCGCTAACTCGCTAACTTGCTCGTCACCGCGAAGCGGTGGCTAACCTGCTGCCTTTATCAAAACAATGCGCCCCAATCACCAAGAGGCCGAACCGATAAAATGGATTTGACTTTCGCTTCCGGGAGAACTTCGTGCTGAAAAAGAATCTTTGCCTGCTTGCTCTTGCTATTACCCTGCTGCCGTGCGTTGCTGTCAAAGGACAAACCGCTGCCGACATCGTCGTTGAGCGCAATGTTGCGATGCAGACGCGCGACGGCGTGACGCTCCGCGCGGACATTTACCGTCCCGCTGCGGAAGGCAACTATCCGGTCTTGCTCACGCGCACACCTTACAACAAGGACAATACCGCCGTCTTTGCACGCAAGGCAGTTGCGCGCGGCTACATGGTGGTGGCGCAGGATGTTCGCGGACGGTTTGCCTCCGAGGGCGAGTGGTACCCCTTCAAGCATGAGATAGAAGACGGCTACGATGCCGTCGAGTGGGTGGCCGCTCTGCCCCGCTCCAACGGCAAGGTGGGAATGTTCAGCGGCTCCTATGTGGGCGCGACGCAGATGCTGGCCGCCATCAGCCATCCGCCTCATCTGGCGGGAATCTGCCCGGTTGTAACTGCCAGTAACTACCACGAAAACTGGACTTATCAGGGCGGCGCGTTCGAGCAGTGGTTCAATGAGTCATGGACTGCGTCGCTGGCGCAGGACACCTTCTATCGGCAGATAGAGGAAGCAAAGAATGCGCTGGTTGGCAGCACGGTTCTGCCGCTGAGCCAATTTCCAATCTTCAACGTCAAGCTTGCTCCTGATGGCGCGGGACTAACTCACACTCTGGCTCCTTACTTTCAGGATTGGCTCGATCATCCCACTTACGACAGTTACTGGAAGCAATGGTCGATTGAGGAGAACTACGACAAGATTCAAGTTCCCGCGCTGACCATTACGGCCTGGTACGACATTTTTCAGGGAGGCTCGCTGCGCAATTACATGGGGTTGAAGGCCCACGCCGGAACAGAGGCAGCTCGCAACGGCCAGCAACTTGTGGTTGCTATCGGCGGCCACTCCGGCTGGGGCCGCACCATCGGCGCGGTCGACTTCGGCCCAGACGCTCCCTTTGACGAGAACGAAATTACTCTCGATTGGTACGACTATCTCTTCCTCGGAAAGCAGAATCAATTCGCCAACGGCAAGCCAGTCAAGATTTTCGTGATGGGCGAGAACAAGTGGCGCGACGAAGATGCGTGGCCGCCGGCGCGGGCAATATCGCTAAAGTACTACCTCGCGTCTGATGGTCATGCCAACTCGGCCGCTGGCGACGGACATTTCGGTTCCGTCGCCCCTCCCAGCAGACTCCCTGCATCCGACAGCTTCGTCTACGACCCCGCCAATCCCGTTCCCACCGTCGGCGGCCCGCTATGCTGCGACGCCGTTCATCTTGCTCCCGGCCCCCGCGACCAGAAAGATGTGGAAAGCCGTTCCGATGTGCTAGTTTACTCAACGCCGCCTTTGGAGATCGACACGGAAGTTACTGGCCTTGTAACTCTTGACTTATACGCAATCTCTTCGGCCGTTGATACAGACTTTACCGCCAAGTTAGTCGATGTCTCGCCCAACGGATTTGCGCAGAATCTTACTGAAGGAATTCTCCGCGCAAGTTATAGCGAATCAACTTCAGAGGCCAAGCCCATCGTTCCCGGCAAAGTCTACGAGTACAAGATTGACCTATGGTCCACGAGCAATGTCTTTTTGAAGGGCCACCTAATTCGTTTGGAGATAAGCAGCAGCAACTTTCCGCGCTTCGACCGCAATCTGAATACCGGCAAACCGGCGAGCACAAGCGCTGTTTTTGTGAAGGCGACTAACACCATCCTGCACGACGCCGCGCATCCCAGTGCGCTGATTTTGCCTGTGGTGCCGAGGTAAAGCTAACAGCTAACAGCTAACAGCTCTTTTGCCGCTTTTCGTCCCAGGCGGATGCAGTCGGGGATGCCGATGCCGTCGTAGGCGTTGCCGGCTAACTTCAATCCAGGTAGTGCGGCGACGTTGGTGTTGATGCGCTTCATGCGCTCCTGATGGCCGACGGCGTACTGAGCCATTGCCCGTGGCCAGCGCGAGACCTGGGCGTACTCCGGCTGGGCAGATTGCGGCAAAATCTGTTCGCCGAGAATCTCGCTCAGTTCGCGGCGCACGGTGGCCAGCAGAGTTTCGTCCGGCGCGGCCATCAGGGCTTCGTTTTTCATTCCGCCCAGAAATGCGCGCAGCACCACCTTGCCCGGCGGCGTGCGCCCCAGGAACTTGCGGTGGACAAAGGTGCAGGCCAGCATGGAGCGGCCTTCCACCACCGGAACCAGGAAGCCGAAGCCGTCCGGCAAGCGGCCCAGTTGAGATTCGTTGTAGATCAGATTGATGGTGATCGACGAGGAGTAAGGAATGCCTCGCAACTCTTCGGCCAACTGCGGATCAATCCGGCCCAGCAGCTCGCCGGCTGCCCACGCGGGCGAAGCCAGAATGACCGCGTCGTAGACCTCGCTCGTGACGCCGGCAACAACCTTCCAGCCGTCCGCCGTTTTTTCCAGGCCGGTGACCGGCGTGGAGAGGCGCACCGAGGCCGGATCAAGCCGCGCGGCCAGGGCGTCGACCAACTGGTTCATGCCGCCGCGCAGTGCTGTGAAAATCGAACGCTGTGCAGGCCGGGAGTTGCCTTGCGCGTCGCCGTTGACCGCTTCGATCCTCTTTGCAGCGTCCTTCATCCTGGCGCGCATCTTGCGGTGCGCGGCCAACATGCCGCGGGTGAGCGAGCCGTATTCTTCTTCCATCTCCACCAGGCGCGGCAGCACGGTGCGGGCGCTCAGTTGCGCAGAGTCGCCGCCAAAAATTCCGGAGAGCAGCGGATCGGCCAGCCGGTCAACGGTCTCGCGTCCGAAGTGGCGCTCAACGAGTGAGGCTACGGACTCATCTTGACTTGAAGGCCGCGGCGGGTGCAACAGTTCGAGACCCATGCGAATCTTTGTCTGCAAGCTGAAGAGACGGGTCAGTGCGGTGGGAATCAGCTTAGTGGGGATCAAAAACATCAGCCCGTCGGGCAGAGGGACGAGGCGGTTGCGGACGACTATGCAGGTCTTGCGGTCGGCGTCGTTCGAGGGAGTCAGCTCGGCGCCCAAGCCAAGTTCGCGGCAGAGTTCGGCAGCCGCCGGCTTCTCGGTCAAAAAAGAGTCCGGGCCGCGCTCCAGCACCGCGCCGTCTACCACCTCCGAACTCAGCGAACCGCCCAGCCGGTTGCGCGATTCAAAGAGCGTGTACTCGACTTTCTTGCCCGCCTGGCGCGCCTGCTCCAGTTCATAGGCTGCCGCGAGTCCTGCGATTCCACCGCCAATGATTGCCGTCCGCATCGTTCTCACTACTGCTATTAAAGCAGTTCAGGGCTGCGGAAGACGCTTGCGCGCCATCAGGTTCGTGATTTTCATCTCCTCATTCCACAAAGAGCGCGGAATGGATTGGGCTCCCGGTGGTTGTGGTGTTACCCTATCGGCACCATGCGTGTGCTCTCTTTTTGTGCTCTGTATCTAGCGGTCTTGTTGCCGGGATTCGCCCAGACGGCTGCCAACACCGGAACTCCTATGCCAACCGAACCGCGCGAGATCCTGGCGGCTGCCGCGCCATTCTACGATCTCACTTCGCCGGAGTTGAAACCCTGGCACTTGAAGGCTACCTATCAGCTTTACGACGAGAAGGACAAGCCAAGCGAGCAGGGAACTTATGAATACTGGTGGGCCTCGCCACAGGTCTATCGCAGTACGTGGACGAAGCCCAGCGCAACGCATACGGACTGGCATACGGCCGACGGCAATTCTGCACATCTGGATACAGGTGAGCAGCTCGGCTTTTTCGAAGAAAGGCTACGCTCTGATTTTCTTTCGCCGTTGTCGCCCGCAGCCACTCTGGACCCCACCAAGTTCCGTCTGGACCGCAATATTCTGTCGTTGGGCAAAGTCAAAATCCCATGCATTACGGTAAATCCGCTGATGCAGCAACCTGCGAAGATTCAGGCCGCGATACTCGGTTCATTCTGTTTCGATCCGCAATTACCGATCTTGCGCATAATATACTCCTTCGGCACGGTGACCACGGAATTCGACCATATTGTCAACATGCAGAACAGATATCTGGCTCGCGATGTTCTTGTCTTTTACGGGGAACGCAAATTGCTCACCGCAACAGTGGATGCAATCACCACACTCGCACCATCCGATCCGGCGTTTACGCCTTCTCAAAATGCCACAATCGTGAAACTCGATAAGGTGCAACTCGGCTCGGTAGTTATGGCAGGAATGCTGCTCAAAAAACAGACGCCCATTTATCCCCAGGGCGCCAAGGACGGTCATATCTCAGGTACAGTTTTATTGCAAGCCACCATAGGCAAGGATGGAAAAATCCATGATTTGCGTGTCATTTTGTCCCCTTCGCCTTTGCTATCCGACTCGGCCAAAGAGGCTGTCTCTCATTGGGAGTACAAACCGTACCTTTTGAACGGCGAGCCGGTGGAGGTGGAGACTACGGTGAATGTGATTTATTCGCTGGGCGGCTGAACGTAAGAGCGTAACGAAAAGCCCGTGGCTGAAGCCTCTAGTATCCGGGCCTGAAGGCCTCGCTAATACGCACTCCATCAGGGGTCTAAAGACCCCTGCTCCCTCCTCTTACCCCGGCTCCCTCCACTAGAACTTGACGGAGGCGGCGCGGGGGGAGATGCCGCTTAACTCGGCGGCGCGGGCTTCGGCGTAGGCGGCTGCGCCGAGCAGGGCGGCACGGCTCTCTAGAATCACACGCACCGGCATATTCACCAGCAACTGGCTGAGGCGTCCCTTGCCGGTGAAGGCTTTCATGAAAGTTCCGTCCTTGAGCTTGTCGAGGATGCGGGGAGCGATGCCGCCGCCGACGTAGACGCCGCCCACGGAGAGAAGTTTGAGAGCCAGGTTGCCGGCTTCGGCGCCATAGGCGGAGACGAACATATCCAGAGCTTTCTCGCAGATCTCGCTCTTGGCCTCCATGGCCAACTCGGTAATCACGGCGTTGGGGTCTTCGTCGTCCATGCGTCGGGCGAGCCAGTTCGGCTCGTCGATGCCGCGCACCTCGCGCAGAAACTCGTAGACGTTGGTCAGGCCGGGGCCGCTGACCACGCGCTCATAGCTGATGCGCCCGTTGTATTTCTGCTTAAGGAAGCGCAGCAGGTCGATTTCGTCTTCGTTGCGCGGGGCGTAGTCGACATGGCCGCCTTCGGAAGGGTAAGGGACGTGACTGCGGCCGTTCCAGATCAGCAGGGCCTCGCCCAGGCCGGTTCCGGCGGCGATCAGCGCGCGATTGCCGATCTGGCTGGGGTCGCCTTCGCTGAGGGTGAAAACCTGCTCGGCGGAGAGTTCGTCCACGCCGTAGCCGTTGGCCTCCAGATCGTTGATGAGAAAGACGTGCGCGACGCCGAGACTGACCGACAGCTCGCGGCTGTCCAGCGTCCAGGGAAGGTTGGTAAGGCGCAAACGGCCATCGCGCACCGGGCCGGGCACGCCAAAGCAGGCCGCCGTCACCTTGGATGCGCCGAGAAACTCCCGGACGATCTCTTCCAGACCGGAGTAGTTTTTGGCCGCATACCGCTCATCGCGAGAGGGTACCGGTTTTCCATCGACAAAGTCATACAGCGCCAAGTGAACCTTGGTGCCGCCTACATCTCCCGCCAGAATCATCTTTCCCTCTCTAAAACTCCGCAGCCTTCCGCATCTGTTGCGGGTAATAGTGCCGCCGCGGCCTTATCCAATATGAATGTAAGTATACCGCTGGAGGGCCATATTAATTGACTGGGCAGCCGTTCCGGATCGAGCGGCCCGGTGAGGACTTCTGGCAAAACAGCGGCCTTATCCTCTCCGGAGATGATGAAGAAGACGGAACGGGCGTGGTTGATGACCGGCCAGGTGAGGGTGACGCGCCAGGCATCCAACTGTGGCACGTGGTTGGCGACGGCCAGGCGGCTCATCTCGTGGATCGCCTCGGTGTGCGGAAAGAGCGAGGCGGTGTGGCCGTCTTTGCCCATGCCCAGCGCCACCAGATCGAAGCGCGGGCTCGCGGCGCCCTTCAAGCGGAAGCTCGAGCGCAGCTCCGACTCGTAGCGGGCCGCGGCTGCTTGGGGGTCGAGTTCGCCCTCGATGCGGTGAATCTGCTTGGGGCGCAGCGGCACGTGGTCCAGCAGCGCTTCACGGGTCATGCGGTAGTTGCTGTCGGCGTGGCCGGGAGGGACCGAGCGCTCATCCACCCAATAGAGGTCGAGCTTTTCCCAGGGCATGCGCGCGCGCCAGGGCTGATTGGGGTCGGCGAGCAGCTCAAAAACTGCCTTGGGCGTGGACCCGCCGCTGATGGCGATCCGGGCTCGACCATAAGCCCCTATCGCTTCACCGGCCATCTCGACAAAGTACTGGGCGGCACGGCGGGCGAGGGAAGCTGGGTCCGGTTCCACGTAGTACTTGATTTTGAGCTGCCTGCCTGCTCGCATTTGCCGCCTCTACTCTTTACGTTACTCCTCATTGCGCAAATGGTTTGTGAAGAGAAATGGGTCGAGGAACGGGAATCGATTTTGATCGCTTCCGGGGCTATCGGCCCAGATAGGCGCGATACTGCGATTCGATGATGCCGGCGGCGCGGGCCAGCGCCAGCTTCGACAAGTTGTACCGGTAGAGGCTTTCGACGAGGTTGCTTTCAGCAGAGGCCAGAGTGGCTTGCGCGGTGACCAGGGGCAGGTTGTCGTCCACACCGGCGTTGACGCGGTCGGTCTCGTCGGCCAGGGCGCGGGTGGCGAGGTCAACGTTGGAGCGGGCGACTTCGATGAGTTTAGCCGTGGCGCCGACATCAAGCAGCGCCGAGCGGACTTGCTGATCGATTTTGCCGCGCAGGTCGGCGAGCTGAGCGTTGACGGCGTCCAACTGCGCCTGAGCCACTTCCGTGTCGCCGCGCAGTTTGGCCTCGCGGAAGAGCGGAAAGCTGAGGTTGCCCTGGGCGGCAAAGTTACCGTGCGAGCCGGCGCCGCTCACCTGGCTAACGCCGTAGTAGCCGCCAAAGCTGAGGCTGGGCAGCCGCTGACTGCGATAGGCGGCGTGGACGGCCTTGACGGCAATTATTTGATTTTGCAGCGTCAGGTAGTCCTGGCGATTTTTGTAGGCGACGGCGCGAACCTCTTCCGGGGTCTGAGAGGCTAGATCGCTGTAGGGCGCCGGGTCGGTGAGCACTATCTTCTGGCCGGGGTCGATGCCGATCTCGCGCTTGAGCAAGATGAGGTCTTTTTCCACGACATTCTGGGCGGCGATGAGCGCCTGCTGCTCGGCCTGAAGCTGGACCCGTGCGCGCAGCTCATCGAGATTGGCTACGACGCCGGCCACGTGAGCCTCGTGGGCGTGACGCACCAGCACCTGGCCGGTCGCTTCCTGTGCCCTGGCGTTGTCCACCTCGCTGGAGGCGGCGATAGTGTGCAAGTAAGCCGTGGCCACCTGCTGGACTACTTCGCCGCGGGCTGACATTTTGGAGAAATGGGCTGCGCGTTCCGACGCGCCGACCGCCTTGAAGGCCGAGATAAGCGGGCCGGAAAAGAGCATCTGGCCAAATTGAATCTTGCCCTCGGTGAGGTCGTCGCGGGTGATGAAGGAAAAATTTGCAGGAATCGTGACTAACTTGGAGAACTCTTTGACGGCAGCCGGACCGAAGCCCATCGCAACCAGGTTTTGCTGGTGGACGCCGAGGTCGCCGGTCAGCGTGATCGCAGGCAAAAAATATTGCAGCACCTGGTTTTTTTGCCCCTGAAGCGATTTTTCGCTGTTTTCGGCTTCCTTCAGGCCCAGATTGTTTTTGAGGCCGAGCGCGATGGCATCGTCCAGCGAGAGCTTGAGTGGCTCATCGCTGACAGGCCGCGCCGTCACGCTGCCGAAGAAGGGGTTGGAGGCGGATGTGGGGTTCGGCCTCTGCGAATGCAGTGCGCCCGAGGCCCCTGCCAGCGCCAAGGCAACCAGAATGGCTGGGACAGCCCGCCGAAGGCCGGATTGTTGCGCTCGCATCACTCTTACTATTCTCTCAGATGAGCGGCGCGGCGCGGGCCCTGCGGCTTTCCGTTATGCCGCACTCTCCTGAAAAAGACAAACGGGGACTCATGCGGACACTGAAGCCGCACCGTTCATGAAGTCAACTTGTGCAGAGTTCCCTAGAGGCTGTTTCATAACCCGGTTTTGAAAGGGCACGGCTTTAGCCGTGCCGCTGATGGAGCATAAAATCGCGGGCTTTAGCCCCTGAGGGAAAGCTCAAAGACGGACAGTATTCGGTTATGAAACAGCGTCTAGTTGAAATAGGCTTTGTTTTTCGCGGCAAATTGCGCCTTATCCGCAGGCAGTTCGTCTTCAGCAAAGATCGCGCTTGAAGGACAAATGGAGGCGCAGTTACCGCAATCGATGCAATCATCGGGATTGATGAACAACTGGGAGACGCCGGCGGCTTTTGGATCGTCGGCGGCCGCGGGCATGATGGCGGAAGTGGCGCACTCGGCCGCGCAAACAAAATCCTTGATGCACGCATCGGTAATTACGTAAGCCATGATAAAACTCCTTGGTTGTGTGGGCGCTTTTGGCACCTGCGCCGTCAATCCAAGGCTATCCAGTGCGGGGCTGCTGTCTCCGTGACTCGGATCACACAGCGGGAGGATTATTTACACTTTCGGAACGCGGCCAGAAGCATTTTCCGCTTTCTGGCCGCGTTCAGAGCGCCGTCCGCAGACACTTTGATCAGAACCCCGCCTGCGCCGCGCTCAGTTCCACCTGTGCCATCTGGGTGCGCGCCAGTTCGACCGGCTCGTTATAGTGACCAGCCACCATGGCGGCAGCCTTGCCTTCATCCAGGTAGGGCCGCACAGTGGCCAGCTTGATGGTCGATTGAGAGGCCATTTGCGCGACTGCCGACTTGCTTGAAACCGACTGCACCAGCGCAAGAATGGCTAGCACGACGGTTGCCACGGCGTTGATGGCATTCAGGACTTGCTGCTGGCTGTTGGGGTTGGTGATTTTGGCCGCCTGGAGCAGCGATGCGTTCACCTGCTGCTGAAAAGCCACGACGGCGGCTTGCAGTTGCGCCAGGACGCTGGCCGACGGATTGGCCAGGTACGCCTTGGCCTGGGCCACGAGCACGTTGGAGGCGGCATCGAAACCGACCGTTGCCGCAATAAAGATGGGCGCTTCCGCGGGAGCCAGCAATGCGGCTGTAGAATCCACCGTGGCCACCGCGCTCTGCAGCGCCGGCGTCCAGTTCACAATGTTCTGCGCCACGGTAATTCCCGAGCAGCCGCTCACAAACGGCATTTGCAGCAGCAGGGCAATCAGCGCCCAGCAGCCCAGCTTGGCCGTTGAGTTACCGTAGTTCTGCGTATTGCTGACAGGATCGCGGGCCAGAAGACCCAGCAGGGCCGCGGCAATGCCGGCGCCGAGCGTTACGTAGTTTCCTGTGCCTACATTGCCCAGCGTGACACCCTGCTGCGAAAGTACGCTGGCGATGGTAACGACCGCAATCAACACTCCGGCGGCCGAAGTTTTCGGATGGTTCCAGATATTCGAAATTTGATTCATGTGGAAAGCTCCTAGCAAAGAAAAAGGCGGCCGCGGCCGCCTTGGTTAATCAGAGATTTGGATGGCGCGGGAGAAGCCTAACCTGCTTCCGCGCAATAAAAAATCGAAACCAGCGACGGACGCCCTTCCGGGTCAGCCGTTGGTTTCGATTGGTCGCATCTCCACAAATTCGAGCGCCACCGTGGTTGCGGTTCAGGCTCGTAGCGGAGAGCCGCTACGGCACAGACCAGAGACGGCCCCGAGCCCCGGAACCCATCCGCTGGGGGAGGGCGTACACATTCGCCGGGCTCGGCACTTCCGTCTCTTGTCTGGCTACCTAATAGCTTAGGCACTCTGTTTATATAATCGGCAAGAATTAAAACAACTTCTGTCACATTTTGACCAATAAACAAAAAGATATGGAAAAAAGCCACTTGACAGCACAGATTGGCTAGAGAATTTCTGAACAAGTTCTTGCGCCGTCCCTACATGACTCCGGAGTGAATCTGTGGGATCCAGTTTCCCCACGCTAAAGCGCGGGGCTAACAAACACTGCGCCTCCGGCGCGCTTAAATAGGAGATCACTTATACAGTCATCAACAAAGCCCGCGCATATTTTGTTGCATTTGCGGCACGACTGAACATGCTGCGGAAAAAGGCCTTTTTTCAAGCGATTTACACGAAAAGCAGACCGCAGGGGCTAAAGCCCAACATTTGCTTTGTTGCACTTGCGGCACGACTGAAGTCGTGCCCTGACACAAGGCGCTTGCGAAACGATCCTGTTTTCGCAGCCTGCAGAGCTGTGTGCCCTTCAACCCTGCCGAGGTTGATTCGTTCGTGCAGGGATCAGTTCACTGTCCACTGTTCACTGACCACTGACCACTGCTTATGTGTACTGCACCCGGCGCTCGCCCTTGACCACGCGGCCAACGACATAGAACTTTTCCTCGGCCCGGTCCAGCAGGTTTTTCGCCCGCGTGAATTTAGCCGCCGGAATGGCCATAATCAGCCCAATGCCCATGTTGAAGGTGCGCATCATCTCGTCTTGCGATAGCTGGCCCAGGTCGCGCAGATGCTCAAAAATCGGCATCACCGGCCAGGAGCCGATCTCGATCTGCACCCCGGTGTTCTTGGGCAGGATGCGGGGCAGGTTTTCCGTGATGCCGCCCGCGGTGATGTGCGCCATGCCCGTCGTCAGCCCGGCCGTCACCAGCTTTTGTATCACGGAAAGGTAGCTGCGATGGGTCTTCAACAGCGCAGTGCCGGCTTTTTCCTTGATGGCCGTAACGTACTGCGCCGGCTTGTAGCCGGCCACCTCGAACAGCAGCTTGCGGGCCAATGAATAACCATTGGTATGCAGGCCGGTGGAGGGCAGGCCGACAAGAACGTCGCCCGCCTTGATCCCCGCGCCGGTTACCAGCTTGTCGCGATCCACCGCGCCCACGATAAAGCCCGCCAGGTCGTACTCCCCGTCGACATGAAAGCCCGGCATCTGCGCCGTTTCGCCGCCGATCAGGACGCAGCCGCAGGCCTTGCAGGCATCGGCCAGTCCGCTCACCACGCTCTCGGCCACCTCCGGGACCAGCTTGGTGCTGGCCAGATAGTCCATGAAAAACAACGGCGTGGCGCCCTGCACGGCGATGTCATTGACGCAGTGGTTCACCAGGTCCGCGCCTACTGTGCGGTGCATCCCCAGTTCGAAAGCCACCTTCAGCTTGGCTCCCACCCCATTGGCCGAACTCACCAGGATGGGATTTTTCCAGCGCTGCATGTCCAGCCGGAAGAGTGCGCCGACGCTGCCGGCACCGCTTAACACGTTGCGATTAAAGGTCTTTTGCCCCAGGTATGCGATGTGTTCCTGGATATGATTGCCATTGAGGAGGTCCACGCCTGCTTCGGCGTAGATTGCGGATTTGGGCTTGAGTTCGTCAGACACGATAAGGACTTTCTAAGTTTGGATTTCTCTTACGGCACTGCTGGCCGGGAATGTCGATTTTAGCAGCTTTTGCAGGGTGCTGGCTTCCATTCGACAAAGCTGCTCGCCACTCGGTTCTGCCCCAGATCGCGGTCAGCATAAAGCTAACATTGCATTTTATGCAATACTCCGTCATACTAAGAATTATGCGAACCACTAAAGTCGTCTCCATCACTCTGCCGCCAGCCATGTTTGAAGAAGCTCAGGCCCTTGCCAAGCAGGAAAACCGGACTATGAGCGAACTGGTGCGCGAAGCGTTGCGGCGCTACCAGTTTAACCAGATCATCCAGCGAACTCGCGCCCAGATGGAAGCGGTCGCGGACGAAACCGATGTTCATACAGAAGAGGATGTCGTACGCGTGATTCGTGAGTATCGCAGGGAACAGAGAAGCAACAAAAGTATGGCGCGACAAGAGCCGTAAAGTGGCTCGCCGCATGAAGGCCAGAATTGATTGTGGAAAACAGAGTGCCGCGATAGGACATTCTTGAAACAAGCTGTGGTATATTACTGCCAGATTTCCCTGGACGAAATTTATGAAGAAGAAAATTTTCATCGCGGCTGCAATCTTAGTTGGCCTGACTATATCCGGTTTCGCGAGCAGTTATGTCTTCAAAATGAAGCAATGCAGGCAGTGGAGAATTGCTCTCACCGATAAGAAAGTAAGCGGCGTTCTCTATAACAGCCCGAACCACAGGCTCTACAACGCAAAAGATGGAATGGAATTTCTTGTTATCAGATTGTCCATAGAAAACCTGGGAGGCTGGACAAATCACTATACCTTCAAGGATGTTTATTTGACCGACGATGCCAGCAATCAAGCCTATACCCCCTTAGGACTCATGCTACCCGCAGCTTACGGTCCCTATGCCAACTCTCAGCAGTCCGGCCTGGAGATTGAAATGGGCTCGTTTTTCAAGGATGCTATCGCCGTTGGTGCGCATGAGACCATCCATTCTCCCTTTGAAACCTCCTTTGCCTTTCTGGTGCCCAAAAGCAGCCGTAACTTCAAAATTCGCCTTTGTCCGGGCGCCAATTGGATCGTGCCGTTGGCTTGTGACACGCAGCCCGTCGAGATTACAAAATAAGGATCGCGCGTCGCGCGGCAAGCTTGCGGAGCGACTTTCCCCCTCTATACTGAACCCACCATGAATTCCCTACCGCCTGCTCCTACCCGCCCCCGTTCCCAAGCCCTCCAACAGCGCGCCGAGCGCTTTTTCCCCGGCGGGGTGAACTCGCCTGTTCGGGCTTTTGGCGCGGTGGGCGGCGCGCCGCCGTTTGTGGAGCGCGCCGAGGGCGCCTGGCTCATCGACGCCGACGGCAACCGTTACATCGACTACTTTGGCTCCTGGGGGCCGATGATTCTGGGCCACGCCTTTCCGCCGGTGGTCGAGGCTATTGAGCGGGCGGCGCGCAATTCAGCCAGCTTCGGCGCATCCACAGCCGCGGAGGCGGATCTGGCCGAGCGCGTCACAGTATGTTTTCCGGCCATCGAGAAGATGCGCTTTGTAAGCTCCGGCACCGAGGCGACTATGAGCGCCATCCGGCTGGCCCGCGCCGCCACCGGACGCAAGATCATCGTAAAATTCGAGGGTTGCTACCACGGCCACGCCGACGGGCTGCTGGTCAAAGCCGGCTCGGGCGTCGCTACTTTTGGAATTCCCGGCTCAGCCGGCGTGCCGGAGGAGATTGCCCGTCTCACCCTGGCTCTGCCCTACAACGACTTGACTGCGGTAGAAGCCGCTTTTGCGGCTCATCCCGGCGCCATCGCCGCAGTGATTCTGGAACCGGTTGTGGGCAACGCCGGCTGCATCGCGCCCGCTCCCGGCTACCTGGCCGGATTGCGCGCCGTCACACAGCGCGAAGGAGCACTGCTCATCGCCGACGAGGTGATGACCGGCTTCCGCGTGGCGCTCGGCGGGGCGCTGGAGCTTTATGGCGTGGATGCGGATCTGGTGACTCTCGGCAAGATTGTCGGCGGCGGGCTGCCCGTGGGCGTCTTCGGCGGCAAGCGTGCCTTCATGGACCTGCTGGCGCCGCTTGGACCCGTCTACCAAGCCGGAACCCTCAGCGGCAATCCGCTGGCCATGGCCGCGGGCATCGCCACGGTCGGCTATTTGCAAACTCATGCAGCCGAAGTTTATCCGCAGCTAGAAGCCACGGCCAAAGCTGTTACCGAAGGCGTTGCCGCTGAAGCAGACCATGCAGGCGTTCCGCTCACGCTCAACCGCGTGGGCTCCATGTGGACCTGGTTCTTCACTGCTGGTCCGGTCACCGACTACGCTCAAGCTGCCCGCAGCGACACGGCTGCCTTCGGCCGCTTTCATCGGGCGATGCTGGAGCAGGGTGTCTGGCTGCCGCCTTCGCAATTTGAAGCGGCTTTTTTGAGCACAGCGCACGGCGCGCAAGAAGTCGCGACGACGATTGACGCGGCAAAGAATTATTTCTCGGCGGTGGAGTGAGGCGGACCCTGTTGATACACTCACCCCGTGGGCCGTCTCATCCTCAATGCCGACGACTTTGGGCTGACCGCCGGGGTCAACCGCGCCGTCCTCGAGCTGCACCGGGCCGGAGCACTGACCAGCGCCTCGCTGATGGCCAGGGCCGCGGCCACCGATGAGGCCATTGAGCTGGCTCTCGCCACACCTTCGCTGGGCGTCGGCTGCCATGTGGTTCTGGTGGACGGCGAGCCGGTGCTTCGCGCGCAGAACCTTCCCACGCTCGTTGATCCGCGCACGGGCCGCTTCCATCCAACGCTGAGCGTATTCTTCAAACTATTGATTATCGGACGCATCCGTTCTACCGAGATCGAAGCCGAAGCCGCCGCGCAGATCGCCCTGCTGCAAAAACGCGGCCTGCGCCTGACACACATCGACACGCACAAGCACGCGCACATGTTTCCGGCCGTGCTCAGGCCGGTGTTGCGCGCGGCGCGGGCGGCGGGAATTCGCTCCGTGCGCAATCCCTTTGAGCCGGAGTGGAGCAGGAGCGTCACGCGTGGAGCGCCGTGGATTCGGCGGGCTCAGGTGCGGCTGCTGCGGCTGCTGGAGCCTGCTTTTCGGCGCATAGTGGCGGAAGAGGGCTTTACGACTACCGACGGCGCCGTCGGCGTGTTGGCGACGGGAACTCTTGATTCGAAAACAGTTAGTTCCCTGCTGCGGAACCTGCCCGACGGCACGTGGGAGTTGGTCACGCATCCCGGCTACAATGACTCAGACCTTGCCCAGGCCCATACCCGCCTGCTGGCCTCGCGGGAAACTGAGCGGGAGGCTCTGCTCGCGTTGGAGCAGTTTTCGGAGATTGAGCTAATCTCGTTCGCGGATTTGCATTCAACAGGATAGGAAGGATTTATGCGCATCGGCATTACCTGTTATCCCACCTACGGCGGCTCAGGCGTGGTGGCCACGGAGCTGGGCATTGAGTTGGCGGCGCGAGGGCACGAAGTACATTTCATCTCGTATTCGCAGCCGTTCAGGCTGAGCGGACGCGACAACGGCATCCTGTATCACGAGGTTCCAGTGTCGAGTTACCCGCTCTTCGAGTTCCCGCCGTACGACCTGGCGCTGGCTTCGCGAATGGCGGAAGTTGCAGAATACTATGAACTTGATCTGCTGCATGTGCACTACGCCATTCCCCACTCGGTAAGCGCGTTGCTGGCGCGTCAGATGCTGGCCGCGCGAGGGCGGCGGCTGCCCTTCGTGACCACGCTGCACGGAACGGACATTACCCTGGTGGGGATGGACCGCAGCTACCTGCCCATCACCCGGTTTGCCATTCAGGAGAGCGACGGGGTCACCTGTATCTCCAACTATCTAAAAGAGGAAACGGTTAAGCACTTTGGCATCACGAAGCCCATCGAGGTGGTCACGAATTTTGTGAACTGCGACGAGTATGCGCCTATAAAAGATGAAACCGCGCGGGTGGAGGCGCGCGGGAAGCTGGCCGCTCCAAACGAGGCGATCCTGATGCATCTCTCTAATTTCAGGCCGGTTAAGCGGGTGGTGGACGTGGTGAAGGTGTTTGCGCGGGTGGCGCGGGAGCTTCCGGCGCAACTGTACCTGGTGGGCGACGGGCCGGAACGGTCGGCTGCGGAATGGCTTGCGCATGACCTGCAAATTCATGAAAAAGTTCACTTTATGGGCAAGCAAGAGCGGGTAAGCGAGCTGCTGCCGCTGGCCGATCTGATGGTGATGCCCAGCGAGCTGGAGTCCTTTGGGCTGGCGGCTCTGGAGGCCATGGCGTGCAAGGTTCCGTCCATTGCCACGCGGGTGGGCGGGGTTCCGGAGCTGATTGACGACGGGGTGACGGGGCTGCTGTATCCCGTTGGGAATGTTGACGATATGGCCGCCGGAGCGGTGAGCCTGCTGAAGGATCGCACGCGGCTGGAGGCCATGCGCGATGCGGGGCGCAAGATGGCGCAGAAGCGTTTCTGCTCGTCGCTGGTGGTGCCGCACTACGTGAAATATTATGAAAAAGTGCTGGGCGCAAACTGAGAGCAGAGAGTAATTCGCATTGCGAAAATGGTGCGTTAGAACGCACTGGTTTTCGTAAAACGTGAAGCTATGGCGCACCGGAAAAAGGTAAATGGTAGCAAATCTCTCAGGGGGCCAGGGGTAAGCTTGACGTCTGGCCGGCGGGGTCGAGGGCGAAGACCGGGGTGAAGCCTAGTTGCCGCCAGAAGTGGTCCAGCAGGGCTACGGTCTCCGCAGCGGTTTGCGGGGTGGTGCGGAGTTGGATTTCCCGGCTGGGTGGACTGGAGTCGATTGCGGCGTCGGGGTTGCCGGTAAGGCTGTTGGCTTCGGCGGCTATGGCTATGCACTTGGTTGGGCGATAGGTGCAGCTGGCCAGGTCGGCGATGGAGAGGCGTGTGGTGGGCGTGACCAAGACCGTGCGCGGCGGGGCCATGCGGTCGAGGAGCCAGAGAATTTCCAGCTTGGATTCGAGCTCGTCGGGGACGCAGTCGATGACCAGGTCGGCGTTGCGAACGGCTTCTTCGATGGTGGAGACGAAGGAGACGCGTCCTTCCGGGGCTAAAGCCCGCGATTTTATTGTGGACTCAATGCGGGGGTTAAAACCCCCGCCTCCCTGCGTTTCAATAATTGCATCCGGACCGAGAACGGCCCGAAGGGCCTCCTGGGCGTGGTGAAGGTTGACGGGCATCACGTCTTCAAGTAAGACGCGAAACCCGGCGCGGGCGGCGGAGAGAGCCAGCCAGCGGCCTAGCGGCCCTGCTCCGATGATGGCGACGGTGACGGCCAACAGGATTACCGAGGAGCCAGGGCCTGGGCAATGTCCTGTGCGTTGGGCCTGGTATTGATAAAGTGCTCGGCGACGCGGGCGCGCTCCTCGGGGGTGAGGGAGGGGATGGTGGCCAGGACGCGGCGCAGGGTCACGGCTACGTCGTCAATGTAGTTCATCAAGCGAATGGCTTCTCCGGAGAGCGGCATGGTTTTCCTCGTGGTGGACTTCCGTCTTTATTGTAGGGGGTGAGGTTGAGGAGGGGAAGGTGGGAGCGTACCCCGCTTGATAAGCAGGGTTCTCGTGTTATGGCGGGTGGCCCAGGTGCCGGGAGAAGTGAGCACAACCACTGAAGATGGGTGCCCCAGCGTGGTCTGTGAGCCTCTCGTCCCACCGCCGTTGGCGCATAGGTTTGCAGATAATTTCACATCCTGGCGCACAATCAAAGCATGAACATTGTCGAGAGGTGCGGGCTTTTACTGATCACTGACTAATGATCACTTACCACTGACCAATGACAACTGACCACTGTCCACTGTCCACTGATCACTGACCACTGAAACTGAACTGCCGGGGACAACCCTCTCGCAAATGCCTTAGAATGCTCTCTAGCGCGCTGAGCGTCTTTTTTGTTCCATTCTGTCTAGGAGTAATCGATGCGTCTTCCCGCACTTGTCGTTCTAGCACTGGGCCTGGCCGCCGTGGCCGCCGCACAAACCACCGATCAGAATGCCGCTCCCTGGAGCTACCTGGGCAAGACCGGCCCACTGGTCTGGGGCAGGCTGGACTCGGCCTATCAGGCTTGCTCGAAAGGGCATGAGCAGTCGCCCCTGGACATTCGCGGCGCTCACCTGAACAAGTCGCTCGCGCCCATCGAGTTTCACTACATTGCCGGGCCGGTGACGCTCACGAACGACGGTCACACCATCCTGGCACGTGTGGACCCCGGCAGCTACATCGTGGCCGGCGGAGTGCGCTATGAGCTGATTCAGTTCGACTTTCACCACCCCAGCGAAGAGGCGGTAAGGGGCAAGGTGACCGACATGGACGTGCAACTGCTGCACCGCGGCAAGGACGGCAGTCTGGCCGTGGTGACCGTGCGGATGCGCGAGGACGCCGGTAACCCCAACGCGGTGCTGGCCGCGCTCTGGCAGCATTTGCCTAAAAAAGCCGGCGCGACCGAAAAAGTTACTGAGATGGTGAGTGCCGCCGGCCTGTTGCCCGCCGACCGCGGATACTGGACCTTCATGGGTTCACTGACCGCGCCGCCCTGCACCGAGGGAGTGCGCTGGTTTGTCTTTGAGCAGGAGCTGAGCCTGAGCCGCGACCAGTTGCGCGCCTTCACAGCGCTCTTCCGGATGAACACGCGCGGATTGCAGGATGCGCACGGTCGTCGCATCGAGGCCAACGAGTAGGCACCTGCCACATGCGGTGCGGCCAACTGATTTATTGATCCGGCCCAGAAGTTTTGAAACGCTGTGCCCCATCCATTTCGCGCTTTTTGCGGTATCGGGGTCCCCAACGACAGGTCTTAGTCGTTGGGGTGATTAATGGGTGGGAGGGAGTGTTGCATTTCCTTGGGGCCGGATCAGTATGGCTGGCTACATATACCCACCCCCGGTATACTATCCCTATGCATCTGCACGCGGCGCCTTCCCGCTCCGGCGCAAACAGAACTCAATCCGTGCTGCGCTTTTCGCTGGTGGCAACCCTGGCCTACGTGGCTGTCACCTTCGTGGCCGGGTTGCGCGCGCATTCGCTGGCGCTCCTTTCCGAGGCCGGCCACAACCTCTCCGATTTTCTGGCACTGCTGCTCAGCTATACCGCCGTCTACTTCCAATCCCGCCCCGCCGGACCCTCCAAGACCTTTGGCTACCAGCGAGCGGGTGTGCTGGCCGCCTTTCTCAACGCTGGTACACTGATCGTAATTTCTATCTGGATTGGCCTGGAGGCTCTTCACCGGCTCAGCTCACCGGTTGCCGTGCAGCCCCGGCTGATGATGATCGTGGCCGCTGCCGGCGTTGTAATGAACGGCGTGATCGCGGCGTTGCTGTGGCGCGTGGCTCGCGACGTGAACTTGCGCTCTGCCTTCCTGCACATGGCCGGAGACACACTTTCTACCGCAGCGGTGATTGCCGGCGGCGCGGGAATTCTGCTGACCGGGCGGAACTGGATTGATCCGGCTCTCTCGCTGCTGATTGCCGCGCTCATTCTCTGGACCAGCATGGGCATCGTCCGCGAGACGCTCAATATTCTTTTGGAAGGCACGCCCAGCGGCATCTCGCTCACGGAGATTCGCGCGGGGATGGGAGCCGTTGAGGGAGTGGTCAACGTTCACGACCTGCACGTCTGGAGCCTGGGCTCGAATTCCAGCGCCCTGGCCTGCCATGTGACCATCGCCGACATTCCGCCGTCGGAGAGCGCCTGCATCCTGGCGCGGCTCAACCAGGTGCTCAGAGAGCGATTCCACATCAGCCACGCCACCATCCAGTTCGAACACATGGGCTGTGCGGAGCTGGAAGGCTGTGTCGTGCCGATGGACGAGATGTGCAGCAGCCGAGGACACCACCACGGCCATACGCATTAGTTCTACTTAGTCCTCCACCGGCTTCTCCGACCCGCTGCGCATGAAACTGTAGCGCCGGCCTCCCGGTCCACGCTTGTTTCTTCCCAGGGAGCCTCTGATTAAGTCGATGTTTTGAAAGGGCACGACTTTAGTCGTGCCGCAAATGCAACAAAACAAAGTCGGGCTTTAGCCCCTGAGGGAATGCTGACTCGCAATCAAGACTTAATCAGAGATTCCTTAGTTCTACTTCGAATGCGAATTCAAGGGCGCTTTGCAGTTTGAAGGGTGCGGGTTAAAGCCCGTACCCTTCACTTATCATCAAGTGATTGGGTTCTATATTACGAGTTCGGTGGAGGTTGTTCGCTTGATTCGCCTTCGTATTCTTCTTTTGGTTCTTATTGCTGCCTCGCTTTCGATTGTGCCCGGATTCGCGCAGACGGCCCCGCAAGAAGCACAGGCTATTCTTCTCTCGCCTGCCCAACTTGAAACTCTCGCTGGCGAATATACCGATCCGCATGAGCCCGACACGCCGATCAGCTTTTACGTCCAGGACGGAAAGCTCATTGTGGAGTCTGAGCGCAACGTTTCCACCGAACTCAAGCCTATTTCCACCACCGAATTCAGTTGGCCCCACGCGAAGTTTACCTTGCGGTTTATCCTCGACGCCGCAGGCCATGGCAGCAGCGTGATCTTTTCCGACACGCCCAACGACACTTATCGCCGCACCGGTGAGCCCGTCCATCACCTCTTCCACGATTACCAGCGCACGGAAGCGATGATTCCCATGCGCGACGGGGTCAAGCTGCATACGGTGATTCTGAAGCCCGCCGACATCACTACGCCGCTGCCATTTCTTATCCTGCGCACGCCCTACGGCGTGGACGGAACAAGCCGGACTTCATTTTTCAGCAGCCGGCAGGAGTTGGCTCGCGACGGCTACCTCTATGTTGCGCAGGATATTCGCGGCCGCTACAAGAGCCAGGGCGAGTTCATCATGAGCAGACCGCTGGCTGACCATCGAGGCACTAAGGCTACGGACGAGAGTACAGACGCATACGACACGGTGGCATGGCTGCTGAAGAATGTGGAGAGCAACAACGGGCGCGCGGGATTCATCGGCACCAGCTATCCAGGCTTTCTGGCCATGGCGGCCGGCATTGATCCGCACCCCGCCGTGAAGGCCATCTCTCCGCAGGCGCCGATGATCGATGCATGGATGGGCGATGACTTCTTCCACAACGGCGCCTTCCGCCAGAGTTACGGCTACGACTACGTGCTCAGAATGGAGAGCGGCAAAGAAGAAATTATCCCTGACTACGGCAAGGACAAGGACGGGAAGCCACGCGATGGTTTTGATTTTTTTCTGGAGCGCGGAAACTTTGCGGAAGACGTGAAACAATCCGGCTCCAAAACACTGCCCACCTGGAAACTCTTCCTCGAACACCCCGCTTATGACAGCGTCTGGCGCTCGCGCGGCGTACAGCATTCGCTCTCGACAGTTGCTGTTCCCACTCTGACCGTGGGCGGCTACTACGACCAGGAAGATATGTTTGGACCGCAGATTGAGTACTCCATGCTCGAACCGCACGATCTGAATCACCAGAACTATCTCGTACTCGGTCCTTGGCGTCATGGAAATTGGGCGTCTTCTTCGCGCCATCTGGGCAATCTGGATTACACCGAGCCAGTCGGCAAGGAGTTCCGCGCCCGCATCGAGGCAAAGTTCTTTGCTCACTATTTGAAGGACGCGCCCGGCGAGAATTCAGCGGGCTTCGCTCTGGAAGACACGGCCAGCTTTCAGACTGGCTCGAACACCTGGAAATATTATTCTCACTTTCCTCCGATGGAATCCCATTCCACCAGCCTGCATCTCGCGGGTGGTAGATTGTTGAGTTGGCGTGGCTCAACGGCGCAGGCCCAAAACCAATCCCAAAACCAATCCCAAAAACAATCCCAAAAACAATCCCAAAAACAATCTATGACCAGTTACGTAAGCGACCCCGGCAATCCTGTTCCATACCGCCATCGGCCCATCCAGGAGACTTATAGCGAGGGCTCGCAGTGGGGCAACTGGCTCGTGGAAGATCAGCGCTTTGTCACTGATCGCAAGGACGTGGCTGTGTGGAAGCTGCCGGTGCTTAAGCAGGATTTAGTGCTGACCGGCGACGTGACTGCCGATATTTTCGCCTCGACCACGGGCACAGACAACGATTTGGTGGTCAAGTTGATCGACCAGTACCCGGCCGACGATCCCGATGCGAAGATGCGCGGCTACCAACTGATGACCAACGCGGAAATCTTCCGCGGCCGGTATCTGGAATCATTCGAGAAGCCGAAGCCGTTGAAGGCGGGTTCTATCCGCGAATACAAATTTTCGCTGCACGACGTGGACCACGTCTTCAAGGCTGGGCACACGGTGATGGTGGAGATTCAGAGCACATGGTTTCCGCTCTACGACCGCAATCCGCAGAGCTTTGTGCGCAACATCATGACCGCGAAACCGGCAGACTACCAGCCAGCGACGATCACCATCTACTCCGGCACTGGGCACGACTCGGTGTTGCATGTGCCGGTGATAAGCGATTGCGAACCGAGTGAGTGTTATTGAGCAAGATTCGTCCTACTTGACACATAATATGTGCGCACGTATACTGTGTTCATGAACATTACTCTTTCCATTGACGAGCAAATTGCCGAGCGCGCCCGGGAGAAGCTCCGCGCCGTGGGTAAAAGTCTGAACCAGGAAATTCGCGATCACCTCCAGCATGTGGCTGGGGATGATGACGTGGAGAGCAGAATCGAAGAATTCCACAGACTTTCCGGCAAGGGCAATTCGCAAGGGTGGAAGTTTAACCGGGACGAACTCTATGAGCGAAGGTAAGCCGCGCGCACAAGCGAATATCGGTGCTGCAAAAACGCGCTTTGCCGAGCTCTTGAAGCAGGCTGAGGCGGGCGAAGAGATCGTGATTACCAGGGCGGGCAGTCCTGTTGCCAGACTTAATCCCACAACTAGGTTGCCGCGCACGTTTCTGGATACGAATGTCCTCGTTTACTGCGATGACGAATCAGAACCTGCCAAACAGCAGAAGGCTTTGGAAGTTCTCGACGAGCACACGCGTGCGCGAACAGGAGTAGTCTCGTTGCAGGTGCTCCAAGAGTACTTTGTTACGGCCTGCCGCAAGTTGGGACTTGATGCTGGCACAGCACGCAGGAAAGTTGAAATCTTCGCTATGCTCGATGTGGCAGAGCCAACTGTCAGCGACATTATCGCTGCCATTGATCTGCACCGGTTCCATGGATTTTCGTATTGGGATGCGCTGGTACTGCGCATGGCCAAACAGGCTGGATGTCGCGTAATCCTCACCGAAGATATGCAGCATGGTCAGGTCATCGATGGGCTAAAAATTGTCAATCCTTTCCTATAATGCCTGCATTCTCGTTTCGCGCTAGAATAGAAACAGCACTATGGCCATGCATCAGCCCATCCCGGCCCTGCTCTAGCGGCGCCCGCCGCCTATACTCTTTCTCCGCCCATTTTCAATTCCACAAAGAACATTAGAAACACGCCCCCTTGCGGGCCAGTAAGGATTCGTCATGATTGACCGTTTGGAACAGATGGAGCGGCGCTACGAAGAGCTCTCCGCTCAGCTCTCGTTGCCCGAGATTGCCAAAGACCGCGAAAAATATCAGAAGGCCGGCAAGGCGCTCAGCGACTTGGAAACTCCGGTGATGAAGTATCGCGAACTGAAGCTGGTGCGCTTAGGGCTGGCCCAATCGCGCGCCATGCTGGCTGACCCGGAGATGAAGGAGATGGCCGAGGAGGAGATTGCCCAGCTTGCGCCTCGTGAACCTGCGCTCGAAGAAGAGATCAAGATGCTGTTGCTGCCCAAGGACCCCAACGACGAGAAGAACGTGATCCTGGAAATCCGCGCTGGGACGGGTGGCGACGAGGCCTCGCTGTTTGCCGCCGAGGTCTTCCGCATGTACACGCGCTTCGCCGAGCAGCATCGCTGGAAGGTCGAGCTGCTGTCGATGTCCGAATCAGGCGTGGGCGGATACAAGGAAGTCATCGCCATTATCGAGGGCGAGCGAGTTTATTCGCAGATGAAGTGGGAGAGCGGCGTGCATCGCGTGCAGCGCGTTCCGGCGACTGAGACGCAGGGGCGCGTACACACCTCGGCGGTGACCGTGGCCGTGCTGCCCGAAGCCGAAGAGGTGGACGTGAAGATCGAGGCCAAGGACATTCGCATCGACACCTTCTGCTCGTCGGGCCCCGGCGGACAGTCAGTGAACACGACATACTCCGCCGTGCGCATCACGCATATTCCGACGAACACGGTGGTCAGTTGCCAGGATGAGAAATCACAGATCAAGAACCGCGAAAAAGGAATGCGGGTGCTGCGCTCGCGGCTCTACGAGCAGGAGATGGATAAACAGAATGAGCTGTTGGCCAAGGAGCGCAAGCAGCAGGTGGGCACCGGCGACCGCAGCGAGAAGATTCGCACCTATAACTTTCCGCAGAACCGGATGACCGATCACCGCGTCGGACTGACTCTGCACCAGCTCGACCAGGTGATGGAAGGCCGATTGCAGCCTATCGTCGATGCGCTGATTACCCATTCCCAGGCGGAGCAGTTGAAGGCCGACGGCAATTCATGAACCAAAAGGAATCAAAGATTCGTGCATTAATCGACGAAGCCGAGCATACGCTCTACGAGGGGCCGCATCCTGAGCGTGCTCGGCGCGATTCTGAGACTCTAATGCTGCATACTCTTAGAGAAACCACGCATGAGAGAAACGGAGGCTGGATTATCGAGCAGGGAGTCCCGTTCGCGCTTAGAATCACGCAGGATATAAACAGTGCATGGCTGGCTGCACACGGCAACAATTCGCTATTTAGGAACAGTCCAAGAGCAAGATTTATCGAATACGTCGAGAGAAGACGCACAGGCGAACCCATCCAATACATCACGGGCGAGACGGAATTTTACGGCCTGCCGTTTCGCGTTACGCCGGACGTACTGATTCCGCGGCCAGAGACCGAGCACCTGGTGGAAAAGGTAATCGAACTTGCTGCGCGCTTCCAGCAGCCGCGCATCGTGGATGTGGGCACGGGCTCGGGAGCGATTGCTGTTGCTTTGGCTCATAAGCTGCCTCAAGCCTCGATCACGGCAATCGATCTTTCTTCATCCGCCCTTGCAATTGCCGGAGAAAACGCAAAACTCAACGAAGTTGATCTTCGTTTTCTTGAGGGCGACCTGCTTTCGCCGGTTGCCGGGGAGCGATTTGAGATTGTCGTCTCCAATCCGCCTTACGTGCCGGAGACCGACCGCGCCGCGCTCTCCGTCGAGGTGCGCGAGTACGAGCCCGCGCTGGCGCTGTTTGCAGGAGACGATGGGCTTGACGTTTACCGCCGCCTGATTCCCGCAGCCTTTGACGCGCTCGTTCCCGGCGGTTTTGTGGCGCTCGAAATCGGCTACGGGCAATCGACGGCAATTACTGAGCTGCTGGCGCGCGCCGGATTTGAGCAGATCGAGTTTGTTCCTGATCTCCAGAATATTCCTCGCGTTGCCTGCGCTCGGCGGCCGTGAATCTTACCCAGAGGACGGTTCTTTCAGGCGCATATGGAAGTTGAATACCAGCAGGGTCAGGATTCCAAAGACCATGGACATCAACGCCAGGGGCGCGCCGAAGGGATAGCCTTCGGAGAGCGATAGGCGGATCAGGATGGTGGAGACCACGAACGCGGCGTTGCGAAAGACCAGTTCATAAACCCCGGAGACCACCAGCGACAGGATGAGGATGAGGACATCGGTGAAGATCATCACGGTGAACAGGTCGTTATAAAACGTGGTTGCCGATTCGATGGTTCCGTGCCCGTTCAGGAGCGTGCCGAGGATGGCGAAGGCCAGGAGGCCGATGTTGTAAACGGCCATGCCCAGCAGAAGCGAGGCAAGCCCGACGGCAACCACCTTCTTCTGGGCAATGAACAGCGCCGCTCCGCGCGACCGGATCGCCGTTCCTGACGGCTGTGTGCGCTGCAACGCCACGTGCCGAAAAACGCCCACCAGGAAGAACATCAGGAATCCGCCCCACATATCGAAGAAGGCGGGAAGGGCATCCATGCCCAACCGGTGCTGTGTAACCAGATCGCTGGCCGCGGCAATGTCCTTGAAGACATCGCGGATGAAGATCAGCGAGACAATCTCGAACTGGCTGGCGATGGAGCGCGTGGTGGATGCGGGCAGCGCGGAAATAAGGATCAGCACCTCGTAGAAGAGGATGAAGTTGAACGGAGTGGAGATCGCGGAAAGGTAGTTATGCCCGGCCTCGGCGATCAGCAGCGGAGGATGGGCGAGCGAACGGGCAAGAAAGATCAGCGCCAAATGAATGACGAAACCGGCTAAGCCCAGGAAGATGACCAACTGACGGAGCATGGCCTTGTTGGTCTCGGAAAAGAACAGGTCATACAGGGCATCGATCCGCAACCAGAGGCGAACGAGCATCCTGCTCTTGACCTGACCGGATTGGTTTTGGGTGTTTGCCATCGTCTCCGCCGATATGTCAAGGCTAGATTACCGTACTCGGCGCTGGGGCGGAGAATCTCATTTCAAAATTCACGCGAAAGGCTGCGGTTGCTGTCGTCTTTGGCCGTGCTTCATCCGTCTATGTTTTCAGGGAACCTGCTTGCGCCCTCTGTGGTTGTGTGAATGGAGATACTATGAAAATTCGTCTGTTGTCGGCAATCGTCTTCGGCCTCGCGCTTACCTTAGCCGCTTCCGCTCAGGATGCAAGCCAACGCGGCGGACGTGGTGGACGTGGTGACTGGGGCGGCGGCATGGGCATGGGCAACGGCATTACCGGAACCGTGACGGAGGTTGCAGCCGACCATTACATCATCAAGACCGACGCGGGCGATTCCTACACGATCCACTTCAGCGTCAATACGCGCATCGTGAAACAGGCGATCCAGCGACGGGGCGAGGGCGCCGACAATCCTCCTCAAACGATTCAACCCAGCGACATCAAGGTGGGCGATGCGGTGGGCGCAGCGGGAGAAGTGGATGCGGCGGCCAAATCCGTGGGCGCTGTGGTGATTGCGCAACTCGACCCGGAGCGCGCCAAACAGATGCGCGAGATGCGGGCCAACTACGGCAAGACCTGGTTGATGGGCAAGGTGACAGTGATCAACGAAACCAAGGTTACGCTGCTGGGCTCGGTGGACAACGCCGCGCACGCATTTGTGGCCGATGAAGACACCACCTTCCGCAAGCGCCGCGAACCGATCACCCTGGCTGATGTTCACGCGGGCGACACGGTGCGCGTCGAGGGAGCGGTGAAGGATGGTATCTTCATAGCCGCATCGGTCGCCGTAATGGTCATGCCGCAGGGAGGAACCGTTCCGCACGACGCCTCGCCCGCGCCGCAACCCAGATAGTCTTGCGCATCATCAGACAGCCGATTGCAGCGCCGCCTCGGCCCACATCACGGCTTCGGCATAGCAACGGTAAATCTCTCTGCTGTTCAGTCCCTCTTCCTGGATGATCGCATCGCACGCGTCCCAATCGCCCTGCTCGTGAAACTCCACCCATTGGAGCAGGATGCGCTCTGGATTGGCGCTGCCTTTGAGGGCCTCGCGAATCTCGTTGCGCAACGGCAGCGCGGGGGCCAGTTCTTCCATGGGCAGGCGCATCATGGCGGGCAGCAGGCTCATCATTCCCAACAGGAATTGCTCGGTGGGGTCCAGCGCGCAGCCGGCGGCAGCCAGTTCGCAGAATCGTCCGCGCACGAAAGCCATGCGCAGAATCTCCGCGGGCTGGCCGGCGTTAAATTCGCTGGCGATAGCCAGCATGGCAACGTGTCGGAAGGCGTCCTCGCCCACGGCCAGCAGCGCCGCCTGGATGGAGTTCACCTCCTGCCGGATGGCGCACATCGGCGAGTTGACCAGCCGCAGCAACCGGTAGGTGAGCGATGGGTCGCGCTTGAGCAGTCTGGTCAACTTGCGCAGGTCGAACACGTCGCTCCGCAGGGCTTGCAAAATCTCGATGTGGGAGAGCCGGTTGGCGGGAATCTTCCGATTCTCGAGCAGCGCCGGGCGGCAGAAATAATAGCCCTGAAAGAGCGTGAAGCCTTCCGCGCAGGCCTGCTTGAATTCCTCCTGTGTTTCGATCTTTTCGGCAAGGAGCGCCACCGTCACGCCGCGCAGCCGTCGCAGCAGGTTTTGCCGCTCCCGGGGGCCGGTCAGCAGAAAATCCACCTTGATGTAGTCGGCTATTTCGACCAGCGGATCGAAGCCCGGCTTCCATGTAAAATCATCCAGCGCCAGGCGGAAACCCTCCACCTTCAGCTTGCGGCAGGCGGCAATCAGTTCGGGCGTGGGGTCCAGGCTTTCCAGTATCTCCAGCACGGTCATGCCGGTGGGAAGAACATGCACCATATTCTCGAGCAGCGACTCCTGGGTGCAGTTCACAAAGGCCGGCACTCCGCCGGTCAGCTTTTCCAGCCCGAAGATGACCGTATTGTCGAGCATGGTGCGGGTGGCATGGTCGCCATCGCCGCGAAAGACAGACTCCGGCCCTGCCCGGAAGAGCAGTTCGTAGCCATGCACCCGTCCATGCAGGTCCATGATGGGCTGGCGCGCCAGATAGCGCAGCGCGCCGGCAAATACAGGCGTGCTGGCAAGCTCAGGCATTGGGAGTTGCGAAAACAGTTCCGGTCGAGCCAGCGTAGCCATGCTTACCCCTACGCATGGTTCATCGGCGGGCAGGGCGCGCAACATGAGGAATACGGACACTTGCGTAACGCAAGCGTGCTCGGCGCAGGCTCATCAACCCATGAACATCCCGCCGTTCACATCCAGCACGTGGCCGGTAATGTAAGACGCGGCATCGGAGGCGAGAAATTTGACCGCCTGGGCAACATCCTGGTCCGTTCCACGCCGGCCGAGGGGAATATTGGCCAGCATCGCGGCGCTGACCTTCTCGTCCAGCACGGCGGTCATGGGCGTCTCAATGTAGCCCGGCGCCACGGCGTTGACGGTAATTCCCCGCGAAGCTACCTCGCGCGCCAGCGATTTCGTAAGACCGATCAACCCGGCCTTACTGGCCGCGTAGTTCACCTGGCCGGCCTGTCCGGCGCGGCCCACCACGCTGGCCATGTTCACAATCCGTCCCCAGCGGTTCTTGATCATCGGCCGCAGCAGGGCCTGGGTCAGCAGAAATGGCCCGGTGAGATTGATGGCGATCACCAGATCCCAGTCCGAGCGCTTCATGCTCATCATCAGCGCGTCGCGGGTGATGCCGGCGTTGTTGACCAGCACCTCAACCTTGCCGAAGCGCTCTAGAATCGCCTTGGCCCCGGCCTCAATCGACTCCTGACTGGAGACATCCAGCCGGAAGGCCGCCGCCGTGCCGCCCAGCGCCTCAATCTCCGCCGCCACCAGCGCCAGCTTTTCCTCGTTGATATCCGCCACGGCCAGCGTGGCCCCGGCCCGCGCCAACTCCAGCGAAACGGCCCGCCCAATTCCCTGCGCAGCCCCGGTTACCAGCGCAATTCTTCCCTGCAAATCCGCCATATTCTTCTTTTAACCCACGCACGGCATTCCGCGCCCTTTCGAACCTCATTATAAATGGGTCGATCAGTGCTTCACTGGCTGCAAAGCGACTGTTCCCAGCCGCAGCGCGCGATTGACGGCGCAGAGAATGGCATCGAGAGAAGCGGTAACAATGTTCGGATTCATTCCCGCGCCAAATACCGATTCCGATTCGCCGAATTGCACCTCGATAAATGCCATGGCGGTGGCGGAGGCGCCTTTGCCGATGGCTTGCTCCTGGTAATCGACGACGCGAAGGTCCAGGCCGAACTCCTGATTCATGGCTCCTACAAACGCATCGATGGGGCCGTTTCCGTTCCCGGCAATCTTGTGTTCCGCGCTGCTATCTTGGACCGTTGCAGAGATCGTGACAGTCCCCGCGCTGGTGCTCTCGGAATACTCAATGCAGGCAAGCGGGCTGCGCTGGTTGAGATATTCCGCTTCGTAGGCGGCCCATATCTCCGCGGGCCGTATCTCGCGGCCTGTCTGGTCGCTGATCTTCTGAATGACGCGGCTGAATTCAATCTGCAATTTGCGCGGCAACCGGACGCTGTAATCGCGCTCCAGAAGGTAGGCCACTCCGCCCTTGCCCGACTGGCTGTTGACTCGAATGATCTCCTCATAAGTCCGGCCAATGTCATTCGGATCCAGCGGCAGATAGGGAACCTCCCATAATGCCTTGCCGGCCTGCATCGCGAATCCCTTCTTGATCGCGTCCTGATGAGAGCCGGAAAAAGCAGTGAAGACCAACTCGCCGGCGTAGGGATGCCGCTGATGCACAGGCAACTGGTTGCAAAACTCGGCGCACTCGATCACGCCCGGCAAGTCGGAAAAATCCAGTCCCGGATCGATGCCCTGGGTGTATAGGTTCAGGGCCAGAGTGATCAGATCAACATTGCCGGTGCGCTCTCCATTTCCCAACAGCGTGCCCTCGACGCGATCAGCTCCCGCCATCATCGCCAGCTCCGCCGCGGCAACCGCGGTGCCCCGGTCATTGTGCGGATGCACGCTCAGAAAAATGGAATCCCGATTCTTGAAGTTCCGGCCCATCCACTCGATCTGATCCGCATACACATTGGGCGTGGCGTTTTCAACCGTAGCCGGCAGATTGATGATGACGCGATGCTCCGGCGTGGGCTTCCAGACCGCCAGCACAGCCTCGCAAATCTCCAGCGCGTAATCTAACTCAGTCCCGGTGAAACTCTCCGGAGAATACTCGAAGATCCATTCCGTTCCCGGATAAGATGCCGAGATTTCTTGCAGCATTCGCGCGCCGTCGATGGCGATCTTCTTCACTCCCTCGCGATCCATCTTGAAGACCACGTCGCGCTGCACGGTCGAGGTCGAGTTATAGAGGTGAACAATGGCGCGAGGCGCGCCCTGCAACGCCTCGAATGTGCGGCGAATCAGAGGCTCGCGAGCCGGCGTCAGCACTTGCACGGTAACATCCGGCGGGATGCGCCCCTTATCAATCAGTTCACGGCAAAAATCAAAATCCGTCTGCGAGGCGGCGGGAAATCCCACTTCGATTTCCTTGAAACCCAGCTTGACCAGCAGATCGAACATTTTGTTCTTGCGCTCCGCATCCATCGGATCAATCAGCGCTTGATTCCCGTCGCGCAAGTCAACGCTGCACCAGATCGGCGCCTTGTCGATGGTCTTGCCGGGCCAGGCGCGATCGTTCAACTGGACGGCTGGAGTCGGAGAGTACTTGTCTTTCGGATGATTCAATGTCGTTCTCTTTTCGCTCTGTCGCGGAACTCCCGCAGCGAGAGATGATCTCAATTAAGTTGGATGTTGCGGCCGGATGGAAGACGCGCATGACAATGCAGGAGGCTCCGGTCCGTACACAATAATTCTAAATGGAGGGAATAGCAGAGTAATCAGCTAAGTTCCTCCCGTAGGGAGGAGACGAAAATAGCCCAGGGTGAAACCCTGGGAAAGTGTTCGAGCGAGAGATTCCCGCCCCAGAGGGGCGATGTGAATCCTCTGCACGATTGTTGGAATCAGCGATCTATCGCGAAAGCATTCGGTTCGCCCCTCCGGGGCGGATGACCTTCCCTTTGCCTCTTACCCAGGGCTGCGCTGCGCTTGCCCTGGGCTATTTTCGTTGGCTCCCTACGGGAGCAGACCGATGAACTGATCATGTGATGAACCAATGTGAAGATGTAGTTTCCGGTAAGCCGGTCATCCGGACTGGACCCACATATTCAGAAGTCCTTCGCCGCTGTAGTTGCGGTCAACCCGTGGTATGGTGATTTCTCGTAAATTTAGAATCGATACTGGCGACATAGACGTTACAGGGACCGACTGAAAAACCCGAAAGCTGATAGACTCACAACGTCCAGAGTACAAGAAAGCATATGGACGCGAGTATAATGAAAAGCAATACCTTGGCCCTAGTTGAAGCACTTGCAATGGAAGGACCATGTGCAGTTAGTGTAGTCAACACGGTGATGCCATCGCCAACTGGATAGAACATGGACGCAACCATAGCCATCGGGATTGCCGCGGTCGTCGTATCCGCTCTCACTATCGTCGCCATCTACCGTGCGCCGATCACCGCGCTGAGAGTTCAGCGGGAGGGGGACGAGGGGCGAGAGAGACAGGGCCGCAAATTATGGATATTCAAAACGCTCATGGGCAACAGAGCCACTCGACTAAATGCCAATTTCGTGCAGGCCATCAACATGATCGATATCGAATTCACAGATGCGACCGAAAAAGGTGTCCGTGACAGTTGGAAGGAGTTGCTCGACCACTATACCGCCTGGGGCGCAAAGACTGAAGCTCAGCGTAAGGTCGATGAGAAGGGCGATATCGAACGGTCGAATGATCTGCTAGCAGAGATGCTTATGAGGATGGGTAAGGGTCTCAGTTATGATTTCGACAAGGTCTACATAAAGAAGGGTTTTTATTATCCGGAGGGGCTTGGCAATATAGAAGCTGAACAGCACGCTCTGCGTCGCAGTTTATTGGCCCTGTTGTCAGGTAAGGGCATGAAACTACCAGTCGCGATTTTCACGCAGGGTTTTCAGCCCTTGTCTCCAAATGCCCTCCCAGACGGGCCGCCGCCGATAGGATTGGAGCCACCACCGCTTCAGCTCATGCCACCCGGAAAGAGCGGGGATGGTACTCCAGGGGACGGCACACTATAGATTTGCCTTCTTAGTCAGCTTTGCAACGATACTCATTCCGGGCTTTCCGACAACCGACATAGTGGCCTGGATGACGATCTCCTTGATCGGCGCCTTCAGCTCCAAATCAAAATCGCCCACGAATCCCAATACGCTAGCAATGTTCGGAAGGAAGTTAGCGACGTGGACTGACGCCGCAACCCAATTGTCTTTGATGACGTAATTCCCTTCATAGGTATAGCCATAGTCTCCGCCAAGCACTCTGCCTTGCGCAAACACTACGACGCCGGACCCCTCCCCCTGCGTACCCTCATACTGGACAATCCATAGGCCTTCAAGCATATTACCTCCGAATCAACCGCAGATGTCAGTGTACCGAAATCTCTAGCATCATGCTTTCCTAATGGGTGGCAGTCAGTTTAAGAGAACAGCACTTATCACTCGGCAAGTCCGTTTGTAGTTAATTTGCCGTTCCGGTCTGTTGGTCGCCGAACCGAAAACTGCACCATTGCCCGCCATTGAGAATTGGTAGACCACATATCCCGCACATTCGTAGCTTATTCCCTATTCCCTCAAGCCACTTGCGGGTGCCCCGGGTCCCTCGGATTTGGGGACCCGGGATACCACCAACCCCCATGCGCGAATCCTTCCGTACGACTCCCCTGAACCCTGACCCCTGATCTCTGATCTCTGTTGAAATGCAGATTATTTCCCCACTTCGTGCACAATGATCCTAAGAAGTCTTCCCTCAAATCGTCCCGGTACGTCATCTTCGCGCATCTTTTCAGCCGGAAGAGGCCGAAACGTCCCGTAACTCCTTATCCTGGACGACTTTGCAAATAACTCCTTTGTTTTGACGATTTTACAGCGCAACCCCGTCTGTAACCTCAAGAAAACAACGACTTTGCGTCCAAAGTAGGGGTGGGGGTAGGCCGTTCAAGCACCAGCTTTGTCGTCGGAACAAACCAAAACCCCCAAGGGTGCCTGAATAAGGAATCCCGGTTTCTTGGTTATTTTGCAAGAGGCTCTTCGTTCTGATTTGTCTTGAGTGGTTATGAGCGTATCGTCGGTGATTCGGAAATTGCACCACAGACAGCCATCGAAAACTGGTAGCCCACCAAGCCCTCACCGCCGGAACCTGTTCCCTGTTCCCTATTCCCTGTTCCCTGTCTTTTAGGGCGTAGCCGCAACCGTCACGGGGCGCGTCACCAGGGCCGGTTGCACCAGCTCCGCGGGCCACACATAAACCGCCAACTGGCGCGAGTAGTGCAGCACCGGCTTCTCGTCCGGCAGCCGAATTCCGAGCACTTCGGCCAGATTGTTCTGCTCAATCTCGGCCTCGGCCTCTTCGAGCGGCCAGGAGGTGTGGTGCAGGTTTGCCCGGATGGGCTGCCCCGCCAGGTTGGTCGAGAACAGGCAGTAGCGCTCGATCAAGAAGTGATCCAGCGTTCCGGGGCGGCTCTCCGCCAGTTTTTGCGATGGGCCCAACCCGCGGTAGCGCACCTTGAATACTGCCCGCCGCCCGGCGAACCGCCTGCGGCTATAGAACTCAAACTCCCGCCCTGTGCGCTGCTCCATACGCTGCTCCATGCGCATGTCGGCCCAGTGGTAGGGCAGGCGATAGAATGCGCGCCCCGCCGCCACCGCCAGCAGGTTGCTCGAATCCAGCGAGAGACAGACCACCCCCGGCGTTCCGGTCCGTTCCTCGCGGACGTAGGTGCGCAAACTCAGATCGGGGAAGCTGCGCGCCCCTGGAATCGGCGGCAGGCCGCGAACCTTGACCCGGTCCATCAAGAAGGGCATGATTCCCAGCCAGGCGGAGCCCTGGAAGGTGTCCACCTGCAGGCCCTCGGGGATCAACGGCGCCAGCGACGAGGCCGGAACCGGCCAGTGTGCGAAGAGCAGATTATTCCACTGCTGGGAGATCAGCCAGCGGCCCGGAGGCAATGGATGCGGTTCGTTCGATGTGCGTATCGGATACTCCCGCATGGCCCGGTTGCTCCTTATACAGCCCTAAACTCTATCTTGCCTTATAGCTCGCGCCCCGTCTGTTAAAAAATGAGCATGGAACAGTTGCGCGAATATAAACCACAATCCGCCCCCATGCCGTATTCTGTTCGCGAGACCTCAGCAATGTCCAGTGAATCTATTATGCCCCCCGGCGCCCGCAACCAGACCGAAGTCTTCGCCATTCACGGAGCCGAGCCTGAGGTGCTGGCCTATGCCATGGCCAAGTATTCCCGCTCCGCACTCTCCATGCGCGAGTCGCTGGCGGAGATCAGCTCGCAGCGCGCCGAGCAGTTCCTGAACACCTTTTATTTTCAATACGGCCACCGCTCCATCGCCGACCTGGCCCACGTCGCCATGTCCGTGGAAAGGCTCAGCTTGCTGGCCGCCATCGTGCTGGTGGACGAGCAGCGCTGGGACGGCCAGGAGCGCTCCACAAGATATCAGAACTTCCTCAAATCCGGCTGGTTTTTCCCGGATTTCGGCGAGGATTCCGCCTCGGCACAGCTCTACGCCGAGAATATCAAAAAGCTTTTTGACACCTACCAGCGAACCACCACGGCGGTCCTTGATGCTCTGCGCCGGCGTGTTGCCCGCCCTGAAACCATGCCAGCGGACGCCTACGAGCGAACGCTCAAGGCGCGCGCCTTTGACGTAGCGCGCTACCTGCTGCCCCTGGCTACCAACACCTCGTTGGGCCAGATTGTGAATGCGCGGACGCTGGAGACCCAGGTCTCGCGGCTGCTCTCCCACCCCGCCGCGGAGGTGCGCGATCTGGGACTCAAGCTCCGCGAAGCCGCCACCGGCCCCGCCTGGAAGGTCAACGCGCAGGCAGGCGCCGCGTTGGTGGAAAAACTCAAAGCGGCAGAGGCTTTGTATCAGGGCACGACTTCAGTCGTGCCGCAAAGCGCCGGATATGGAGAAGGGGCTTTAGCCCCTGAGGGAAATCCCTCCTTAGCCGCCGAAGCCGCCAATCTCCTCACTCGCGAGGTCCGCAGCGCGCCCACCCTGGTCAAGTACGCTGAACCCAACGAATACGAGATCCAGACCCGCGCCGAACTAACTCAAGCCGCCGCCGAACATTTGAAAGGTCTGCCACCCGCAGGGTCGCTGCCCCACGCAGTGGTTGATTTGGTTGAATACACAGAATCGCTCGAGGTCGAACTGGCCTCCACGCTGCTGTACTCTGCCAGCCACCATCCCTACCGGCAGATTCGCGACCTGGTTGCCGGGCTGCCAGCATCCCGCGTGGCGGATATCATCGAGTTGGGCCTGCGGCATCGCGGCAAGCACGACGAAGCGCTTCGCGCCTTCCATGCCGGCGCGGCTCTACGCTTCGACATTCTCATGGACGTTGGCGGCTTCCGCGACATGCACCGCCATCGCCGCTGCACACAGATCATCCAGTCCTTCACCACGCAGCACGGTTACGAGACGCCAGCCTCAGGCGACCTTGGCCCGGAGTTCAACATTCTCGCCGAGGCCGGCATCCTAGCCGACTTTCAATCCGCCATCGAAGCCGCACACGCTGCCAGCGCGCGAATCGTGGCTAGCCAGGCTCTCGAGGCCGCACAATCCGCGCTCTACCTTTTGCCGCTGGCCACGCGCGTCCGGAGCCTCTTCAAGATGGACTTCGCCGAGGCGCAATACATCATCGAACTGCGCTCCGGCCCTGCCGGCCACTTCAGCTACCGCCGTGTTGCCTGGGAGATGTATTTAGCCCTCCAGCATCAGCATCCGGAGTTGGCAAAGCACATTCGCGTCACGGACTTCACCCAGCCCATCGATTTATTGAAGCGGTGACAGCATGATCAGCTCACCGGCTCCAGGTGCGCGGTAAAGTGGCGCAGAAAGGGCGCTTCGTAGGTCAGCCGCAGGCCTTTAATCTGGGCGCGCCGCGCGAAGACCTGCAAGATAATCTCCACCACGTAATCGATGTGGCTCTGGGTGTAGACGCGCCGCGGAATGGCCAGCCGAACCAGTTCCATCTGCGCCGCCGCGCCAAACATCAGGCTGCCAATCTCGACAGACCGGATGCCGCCCTCCAGATAAAGCTCCGCGGCCAGCGCCACGCCTGGAAACTGGTCCGTCGGAATGTGCGGCAGAAAGGCTTTGGCGTCGAGATAGATTGCATGGCCTCCGGGCGGCTGCACAATGGGCACGCCTTGCTCGGCAATGTGGTCGCCCAGGTAAGCCGTTGAGGCGATCCGGTAGTGCAAGTAGTCCTCCTGCAACGATTCCTGGATGCCCACCGCGACCGCCTCCAGGTCGCGGCCGGCAAGGCCGCCATACGTGGGGTAGCCCTCGGTCAGAATCAGCAGATTCTTTTCCTGGCGCGCCAGGATGTCGTCGTTGGTGCAGAGAAAGCCGCCGATGTTGGCCATGCCGTCTTTCTTGGCGCTCATGGTGCAGCCGTCGCCCAGCGCGAACATTTCCTGGGCAATCTGCTTGGGCGTCTTGTTGGCGTAGCCCGGCTCGCGCAGCTTGATGAAGTAAGCGTTCTCGGCAAAGCGGCAGGCATCGAAGTAGAGCGGAATCTCGTGCTTGTGGCAGACCGAGGCGACAGCCCGCACATTTTCCATGGAGACCGGCTGCCCTCCGCCGGAGTTATTGGTCACCGTCAGCATGACCAGCGGAATGCGGTTGCGCCCGACGCGCGCAATCAACGCCTCGAGGGCCGCCACGTCCATGTTGCCTTTGAAGGGAAGGCGAGTGCCGGGTTGCCGCGCCTCGGGCAGCAACAGGTCAACGGCTTCAGCTCCGACGGCCTCGACATTGGCGCGCGTGGTGTCGAAGTGCGTGTTGTTCGGCACCACGTCTCCCGGCTTGCACATCACCTTGAACAAAATGCGTTCCGCGGCCCGACCCTGGTGGGTGGGAATGACGTGGGTATAGCCGACGATGCTCTGCACGGAGTCCTTGAAGTGATCGAAGCTGCGGCTGCCGGCATAGCTCTCATCGCCCTCCATCACCGCTGCCCACTGGTGCGTGGACATGGCGCCTGTTCCGGAGTCGGTGAGCAGGTCGATCAGCACATCGTCGGCATGAAGCAGAAAAAGATTGTAATGCGCGGCGTCCAGCAGGCCTTCCCGCTCCTCGCGGGTAGTCCAGCGGATGGGTTCAACGCTCTTGATGCGAAAAGGCTCGAAGATGGTTTTGATCGGCATGAAAAAACTCCTGTGGAGAGGCGCGTTCCTTCTGGCATTGCCCATCCTACGGCCTGGAGAGTACGCGGCGCAACCTGCCCGCGCCTTCCGCTGCTAGAATCTTCTGGGAGCGGTCTCCATGAGCGTAAGCGCCCTCTATCCTGGCACCTTCGACCCGCCGACTAACGGCCACCTCGACCTGATCGAGCGCGGGGCCAAGCTCTTTGACCACCTCATCGTCGCCATTCTCAACAATCCGGTGAAGGATCCCCTCTTCACGGTGGAAGAGCGCGTCGAGATGCTCAGGGAATCGACCGCCGCGTTGAAAAACGTCTCGGTGGCCACCTTCGACGGGCTGATGGTGGAATTTGCGCGCCAGCAGGGAGCCTCAGCGGTGCTGCGTGGCATCCGTGCCATCAGCGACTACGAATACGAGTTTCAGATGGCGCTGATGAACCGGCGGCTGGCCCCGGAGATCGAGACCGTCTTCCTGCAACCCGCTGGCCGCTACTCGTTCGTCAGCTCGCGGATGCTGAAGGACGTCGTCAGCTTCGGCGGCGACGTCAGCGGCCTGGTCCCGCCCAACGTTCTCAAGCGCCTGCGCAGCCGCATGGGCGCGAGCTAGACTGAACCCCTCTCTCAAGGGGAGAATTGGGGCACCCAGCCTCCCCTTGGTTTGGACGACTTGACGTTCAGCTAAAAACCCTGTAAAGTTCGTGAATGTTCACGGAAACGAAAACGTCTGACAGTACCGCATTGCAGCGTCAGAACCGGCGCATTCAAAGGCTCAAGACGCAGGGTGTGACACGGTCTACTGTGTTCGTTCACCAAGAGTGCAAGGCAGTTCTCGATGATTTGCGGCCCCATTTTATGAATCCGGAGAGGGCCGGGGCATTATCCGATCTCCTATTGCAACTTGAAGAAAAGGCCAAGCAAGAGCTGGCGCAGGTGAACAAGACCCCGGTCTGAGTTTCGTGGTTTCCCAGGTCTCAAAGGCGAGACCTGGGGCACCCAGCTTCCTGCTCTCCGCAGGTGAACGGATTTTCGGCGGATGGTTTTTTCGCTATGCGCGAGTTTTGTTTGTAGAATCGTCGTATGGCGATAGGGATGCAAAAATTTGGCCCGAGCGACCAGAGTGTCAATACCAAGAATCTCTGTTCCTCACTCCGCAGACATCTCGGACAACGGACGGTGCTTGGAGTTGCAATTCCGATTCTGAACGATTACCTGCTTGCATCGAGAGCTGGACGTATACCGGAGGGCCTGAATGAGAAGCAGATTGAGGAAGGTTTCCGACAACTTGCGTCGGAGTTTCTTCACAGCGATTTCCATTCGACATATATTGCGCGACGCCTTGGCAGAGCAGGCTTTTTAGATCTCGCGGATGGCATGTACCGACTGCGCCCCTCTCTATTGGTAAACACAACTTGTGAGGAACTGGAGCAGCTCAGGGATGAACTCATGGGGTCTTTGCGTTCTGCCTATGAGCAGCGCCAGACAGCCATCAAAAGGCTCGAAGAAATTTGCTCATTGCCGTCGGATCGTGTTGGGGAACGCCTCGCACTCGTGGAAGAGTATCTCTCTCACCTTTCTGGAAATCGCGGCGAGATTTTCGAAGTGGTATCTTTCGCAGTCTTGCGAGAGTACTTTCGGACATTTGGCTTTTCACTGCAACGTTTCTCCACGACCCACGCCAATGACGGGGGGATGGATTTTTTTGCGGGTGACGCCATTTATCAAGTGACAACTGATGAAAGTATTGAAAAGCTGCGTAGAGATTTGAGAAAAGCGCCCGGAACTAAGCGCGTTTTGGTCAGGCCGACGGTGACTGAGGAAATACTTGAGCTAGGCGAGGACAAGGTGCTTGAGACAATCGAACTCAAGGATCTATTGAGCCACTTCATCACGTGGCTCCTGGGCCGGGACAATCGCTCCAAGCGATCCCATCATTTACAGCGTGTCCTCCAAGTAGCGCTGGAGGAATTCCGTCGTGAAGAAAGGGCTGAAATGGCCGATAGGCAACCCAGGCGTGTGTTTTAGTTATGTTCCTGATCCCAGTGAAGAATCGCCGACCGGCCTTTCCACTTTGTTAGGGATCAGTCCATCAAACACAGGCAAACTCAACAAAGAGAGAGACGCAATGAAGGTGAATGTCTGGACTGTTTTTGGTGATGACGACAGAGGCCCCCGAACGACGGTGCATATGACCGAAAAGGCAGCCTATGAGCAATGGATGAAATGGCAGTTTCCAGACGATTCCGATGAGGAGGATAGGGCTAATAGAGAAGTGGCCGCAGCTTTTATTGATTGCGAGAACTACGAAGGGCTATGTGAGTGGAAGGAAAACCGACATTTCGGTGAGCCTTTTGACTCCTATTTCATAGAAGGGCACGAGATCGACATAGCGAATGAATTGAAGGGCTGATGCCCGGTCACGCTACCGAAGCAGCTTCGACGGAACGTTGAGCCTTGGCAGTATTCCTCAGGAAAGGGGTCTCTTTGACTACCGTCGCGTTTGGTATATCCAGCATCGTCTCGGAAATCCATCCGAAAAGGCTTTTATCCGGTCCAACCCGCTGAAGGAATCGTGAGGGGCACATTGTTACGACTTTGTCACCCGCAACTGGAGTGCCATCCGAAGAATATTTGCGAAAGGAACACACGCCTCCCGCCTTGTTGCATTTCGCTCCGGGAATAAGAGTCGCGAGAAAAGGGCAAAGTTCTGCTCCTGCCAGACTTCGCTCCTGATCTTGTCTCGCTGCAAGAAGTCCGAGTCTCTGCCGTTCATCTGGAGTTATGCAAATGATGTCTTTACCAAACCACTCGGCAATGCCGTAACGTGCTGCCTGCTTACGGGCAACCTTCTCCTTCAGAGCTTTCTTGGGCATTCAAAGTTTCTCCGTTGCTTCGACAGGCTTTGAGCAGGGCTTGATCACGACCCGAATTGGTATGCACTGCGCATACCTACCATACCGAATGCCCCGCAGTCTGCGAAAGTTGTTTTTTGCTACTGATACCAAGGCGGTTAACACCCACACCAGCGAATCTGGAGCCTTGATACAAGTGCTGATGCCCCTGCCTGCACCAGCATAACGACCGCCTCTCAGTGTTTTTTCGCCGCCGATTTTGCGCCAGCCGAAAAATCTGTAAAGATAGAGACAGCTATGACAAACTCCGCTTCTTCCCAAGTCTTCGCCGGCCGCATTGGCCGGATCGAGGTCTCCGCGACCATGGCCGTGGCCGCCGAGGCCGCCAAGCTGCGCGCCCAGGGCGTCAATCTGGTTGATTTCGGCGCGGGCGAGCCGCATTTTCCCACTCCCCAGCACATCAAGGACGCGGCCATTGCCGCCATCGACGCCAACTTCAGCCGCTATACCGTCGTGCCCGGCATTCCCGAGGTTCGCAAGGCCATCGTCGAGCGCCACGCCGCCGACTTCGGCTCCGACTACGCTCTGGACGAGGCCATCTTCACCACCGGAGGCAAGCATGCCCTCTTCGACGCCATCCAGATTCTTGTTGATCACGGCGACGAGGTGATTCTGCCCGTGCCCTACTGGGTCAGCTTCGCGGACATCATCCAGTACGCCGGCGGCAAGGTGGTCTTCCTCAAGACCCAGGAGGCGGAGAACTTCCGCATCACGGCAGACGCCATCGAAAAGGCCATCACGCCCAAGACCAAGGCCATCATCCTCAACTCGCCCTCCAACCCGGCCGGCTCGGTCGTTTCGACTGAAGACCTGGAGCGCATTGTCCACCTAGCCCATGAGCGCGGGATTTTCCTGCTGCTGGACGAGTGCTACGTTTACCTGAACTATGCCGGCAAGCCGGTCAGCGGCGGCTCGTTTACGTGGGCCAAGGAGCATCTGGTCATTCTCGGTTCGCTGTCAAAGACTTACGCGATGACCGGCTGGCGGGCCGGCTTTGCGCTGGCTTCCAAGGCGGTTACGGCCAACCTCAGCAAGCTACAGTCGCAATCCACCTCGAACGCCACCAGCTTTGTGCAGAAGGCGGCCATCGCTGCCCTGACCAGCTCGCAGGAGTGCGTCACGGAGTTCCGCGCCGAGTTCATCAGCCTGCGCGACTACATGCTGGCTGCGCTGGCGAAGATTCCCGGCGTCACCTGTACCAAGCCTGAGGGCGCGTTCTACGTCTACCCCAACATCTCGGCCTTCCTGGGCAAAAGCGGCGTCAAGACGGCAACCGAGCTGGCGACGCGGCTGCTCCACGAGGCGCACGTGGTCACCGTACCTGGCGAGGCCTTCGGAACCGCGGAGCACATCCGCCTCTCCTATCCGGTGACCCGGCAGAACATCGACGAGGGAACGCGGCGGATGGGAGAGTTTCTGGCCCGGCTGGCGTAGGCGATGCGGAACGGCCTGTTTTGCGCGGAGAAAGGCGCGGACAGGTTTGTACCGATATTTCCGGCTTTTTCAGCAAGTGGGACAGCTTTTCAAATAAATCTCATTCAACCCTGTGCAAACGTATCGTTTGTCGGATAGGATGGGTTTTCAATGACGAACACAATAGATTTCCGTCCCGTGATTCTTGCTGGAGGCAGCGGTACGCGCTTCTGGCCTCGCTCCCGCCGCGCCCACGCCAAGCAGGTTTTGGCTCTGGACGGCGAGCGCTCCATGCTGCAACAGACCGTCGAGCGGCTCAAGCCGATCGCCGGTCTGGAGAAGATTTGGGTCATCGCCAACGAGTACCTGGCCCATGAGATCGCCGGCCAGTTGAAGGGCATGCCTGCCGGGCAGATCGTCCGGGAGCCGGTGGCGCGCAACACCGCTCCGGCCTGCGGACTGGCTGCCTTCCTCATCGAGCGGCAGAACCCCGATGCGGTGCTGGGCGTCTTTCCCTCCGACCATGTGATTGCCGACGAGCCACGCTTCCTCAAGGCGCTGCAAAAGGGCATCGCCGTGGCCGCCGCCGGCGACAACATCGTGGTGCTGGGCATTGAGCCGACACGCGCCGAAACCGGCTACGGCTACATCGAGACCACCGACTACACCCGCGACGACTCCGCCCTGCACGTCAGACGTTTTATTGAAAAGCCCAACCAGAACCGCGCCGGGGATTTTTTGGCCGCGGGCAACTACTTCTGGAACTCGGGCATTTTTCTGTGGTCGGCGCGGACGCTGGCCAACGCCGTGCGCGAGCACCTGCCGGAGACCGCTCCGCTGCTGGAGACCATCGCCGCCGCTTACGGCACGCCGCAGTTCGACGAGGTCTTCCGCGCGGTTTATCCCAAGTGCGAGAACATCTCGGTCGACTACGCCGTGCTGGAGCCGCGCTCGGCCAAGGGCGAACACCTTTCGCACCTCTACTGCATCCGGGCGGATTTCAGTTGGAACGATCTGGGCTCCTGGGCCTCGCTCTACGAGTACCAACTGGAGACGCGCATGCGCGGAGACGCCGAGGGCAACGTGGCCGAAAGCAACGGCCACATGGCTCTGGACGCGGTCAACAACTACATCTACAGCCCCCACAAGTTTGTCGCATTGGTGGGCGTCAAGGACCTGGTCATCGTGGACACCGAGGACGCGCTGCTGATCGTGCGCCGCGACCACTCGCAGGATGTGGGCAAGATCGTGAAAGAGTTGGGGCTGAGCGGAAGGACAGAGCTGATCTGAGATCGACTCCCAGGTCTAAAATCGAGGCCTGGGGCATCCGGCAATTACAGTTACGTCAGAATACAAGCGAGAGATCAGTGCTATCATATGTCACAAAATCGGGATATGGGAGTCCGCCGATGTCTGGATTAGGCTATTATGTTTGCATACCAGCCAAATCAGTTCTGAATCTTCTGATAGCAACGAAGTGGATTGCCCTCTGGTCAGTGGCCATGACCGGATTGGCTGTAGCGGGATGGTCTCAAACTACGCTTGCGCCTAACACAAACGCATCTGCGCCTGTGGGCGTGTACAAAATCGAAGAAACACTGATTGGGCCGTGGTATACAGAGGATGGATCTTTGCCGCAGGAGAATATGGATTATTCGCTCAGCGACGATGGTCACCACATCGCCTATATCATGCCAGGGAAGAATAAATGTGACGGAAAATCTACGCGCTGTGTTCTCTTTGACGGACAGGTGGAGGCTTTAATTGGCTCTCTACCAGTCTTCAACCTTAGATTGAGCCCGGACGGAAAGCGCGTTGATTATATAGTCCAAAATCACAAACATTGGGCAGTATCGGTAAACGGACATATTGGAGCCGAATTTGACAACGTTCTTCTCGGAAGTTTTTCTTTCAGCCCGGATGGCAATAACTTAATATTTACGATGCTGCAAGGCGGACAATGGTCAACGGTAGTGCTTGATGGACACTCGGGTGTGAGAATCGACACAAATCGTGGAAACCTGACATCTGGCACTACGAGCAAACATGTTGTCCATATAGACCAAGTCGGCAAGAGGTTTTCAGTGGTGGTGGACGGCAAAGCGAGCGCTGAATGCGACGACTACTTTGGGCCAGTCTTTAGTCCCGACAGCAAGCGCGTGGCCTATGGCATCCGCCAAAAAGGGCTTTGGTCCGTCGTATTGGAAGGCAATACGGGCGCGGAATATGGCGCAATCTCCAGTCTTGTTTTCAGCCCTGACAGCAAGAGAGTGGCATATGCAGCCGGAACCCGCAAGAGTTGGATGATTATTGTAGACGGACAAGTTTATGCCGAGGACGCCGGTAGACCACTCGAAATGGTAAGCATTGGCGATCCCACTGTGAAGGGGCACGGCCTGAATAGTTCCGTAGTGAGCGGTCAACATGTGTTCAGTCACGATATGGCCTGGGCACCGGAGGTGAGCTTCAGTCCTGACAGCAAACGCGTGGCCTACACGGCGGAGACAGGCGAGGGCATGAAGCGTTCTAGGGTGGTTGTCGACGGCAACGCAAGCCAAGGATTCCACAGAGTTATTTCCCCAACATTTAGCCCGGATGGCAAGCATATTGCGTATGTAGCCATTACGACTTTGTTCAAGTCGCTTACCCCGAAGTGGTCGATGGTCGTGGACGATCAGGTGAGTCCGGAGTACAACAGTATTCTTTCATCTCCTGCATTCAGTCCCGACGGCTCGCTGGAGTTTCTTGCGGTCAAAGGCGCCGGGATGGTGAAAGCTGGATCGCTTTATCGCGTCAAGTACATCCCGATGCAGTAAGGGGAGCGGGGGGCCCATGTCCCCATACCGGCCAGGTGCCGGGTGCTCCAAATCTCGATTTCGAGACCTGAGAGTTGCTTTTACGCTACAATCTACCTATGAACCGCAGCGCCATGGAAATCCTCGAAGACGCCCGCCAACTGCCCCCCGGCGATTTGGACTGGCTCGTCCAAAACCTGGTTCATGAAGGGGATGGTGAGCCGAAAGCGGAGATTGACGCCGCCTGGGAGGTCGAGATCAAGCGCCGCCTTGACGAGATCGATTCTGGAGCCGTGGAGATGATCCCCGCCGAACAGGTGCATGCCAGAATGGTTGCGCGCCTCTCTCCAACAGCGCGGGCGCGGATGCGGGTTTGAAACCGCTCACGTACCATCCGGAAGCGAGCGATGAAATCGACGAAGCATACAGATGGTACGCGGCGCTAAGCACAGGAGTGGCGGATGGCTTCTTCGAGGAGCTTTTCCCCGCTCTCGACCGTGTACACAAGAGGCCAAGGCTCTATCCGCCATTTCTTTCTGGCACTCAGCGCGTTGTACTCGACCGGTATCCGTTTTCGATTATCGATAGAGAGCTTCTGCACGAGATTCAAATTATTGCTGTAGCACACGCCAAGCGCCGTCCTGATTACTGGGCTAATCGCCTTTAGCCTTGGCTAGGTGATCCGGTTTCGCCGCCATCCTTTACCCTAGTAGGCAAGGAGTAGTAAACCAATCATGCCTCAACCTCCGATCAAGTTCGGCACCGACGGCTGGCGCGCGGTCATCGCCGACGACTTCACCTTTGCCAACGTGCGCATCGCCGCCGAGGCCATTGCCGCTTACATTCACGCCAAGGAAGACCCTAAGAAGGGCTTGTGCATTGGCTACGACACACGCTTCGGGTCCAAAGCATTTGCGCGGACCTGCGCGGAGGTGGCGGCAGCTACCGGCATTCCGGTGCTGCTGGCTAACGCCATCACGCCCACCCCGGCGCTCAGCTTTGGTGTGCGCGAGCGAGGCGCGGCCGGCGGCATCATGATTACCAGCTCGCACAATCCGGCGCAATGGAACGGCGTCAAGTACAAGGGCTGGTACGGCGGCTCCGGCAAGCCCTCCATGATCGCCGAGATCGAGACTTACCTGGGCAAGCCTGTGGCCCGCGCAGAGCAGCCTGCTCCGATTCAAGAGGTTGATTTCCTGCCGGCGTACCTCAAATCCATCGAGAACTTTACCAGCCTCGACAAGCTGGCAAAATCCGGCATGAAGTTCTGCGTGGATTCGATGTACGGCGCGGGCGGGACGATTATCTCCAACATCTTTACGCGCATCGGCGTCAAGCACGTACAGATTCGCGCGAATGCAGATCCGCTCTTTGGCGGCATCCATCCGGAGCCCATCGAGCCGCATATTCGCGCCTTGGGCGAGGCGGTTGTGGCCAATGGCTGCCAGGCCGGATTGTGCACCGACGGCGACGCGGACCGCATCGGCGCGACAGATGAGCACGGCGTCTTCGTCGATCCGCACAAGATTTATTGCGTGCTGCTCAGTTGGGTGCTCAAGCACCACAACGACTGGCCCGGCGCCGTGACCCGCGCCTTCAACACCACAAAAATGCTGGATCGCATCTGCAAAAAGCATGGGCGCGAGCTGATCGAGCACGGCATCGGCTTCAAGTTCGTTTGCGACTACATGCTGGAGCGGGAGATTGTGATGGGCGGCGAGGAGTCGGGCGGAATCGGCTTCCAGCGCCATCTGCCGGAGCGCGACGGCCTGCTGAACGCGCTGCTGCTGGCCAATGTGATGGCCATGGAAGGCAAGCCGCTGGGCAAGCTGGTCGCTGATCTGCAAGCCGAGTACGGCGAACACCAGTATGGCCGCATCGACCTGCAGATCCCGGAAGAGATCAAGAGCGGCGCAATTGCGAGGGCCAAAGCGCTCAAAACCGGCGATACGGTCTTTGCGGGAATGCCGATTCTGCGCCAGGAGACGCTGGACGGCGTGAAGTTCTATCTCGACAACCCGGAAGCGTCGACCAAGCCGAACGCCGCCGAGTCGTGGCTTCTGCTGCGCGCCAGCGGCACCGAGCCGCTGATGCGCATCTACTGCGAATCCTGCTCGAAGGAGTCTGTGGCGAAGCTGCTGGAGTCGGCGCGCGAGTTTGCGCTGGGCAAATAGAGCTCGAAAACGTCTGCCAAGGCAAATTTTGATAAAAACGGGATTTTTCCGGCAAAAAACGGGATTTTTCCAGTGGTTTTCAGAGGCCAAATCTCACGATGTGGGAGATTTTGGGAATGAAAATTTTCCACAGGCATTGATTCCAAACGAATTAGAAATTATCTGCAAGGTATTAAGGGAAATTTATACCCCCAGGGGGTATAGGGGGGGGGGGGTGGGGGGGTGCTTCCAGTGGTCGTGGACAGGGGGCAGGGAACAGGGAACAGGGAACAGGGAACAGGAAAAGCCCACGACGGCGGAGATCGATCTGGTGGAGGTTGGACATACGATCATTCTGCGCTACCGGATCGTAATTATCTGCAAAACGGGTTGGAGAAAGTTGTGCGCCGGGCGAAGCATGAGGAGGCATCAGGAATGGCTTCAATACTGGCTATGGAGTTCGTGCACAAAGGAGGAGAACGGTCTCCGGTGGCGGGAGTTCCATAGCGGGGGAGCGAGGCAGGGGATGTAAGCGGGGAAGGTAAATAACGGAATGAGGAGCAGTGCAGTCTCCGAATAGGCGACCGACTCCCGGAACTCTGAAAACTATCGGCGGCCAGGCTCATCAAGCGCGTTAGGTTATTGGCGTCAGATGACTTTGTAGCCATCCCAGGTCACAGAATCCGGATCTCCACCCCATCGACGAAGACCTGTCGATGGGAACCCCGGACCTGGGGCACCCAGATTTTCGCACGGGGAGACGGGCCCCGCCCAGTTCCCTTCGATTGCGTGAAGCCTGGACAACCACTCAACCCCGTTCGAGATACCATGGAATGTTGATGACGACGATGCGCCGGTTACCGCGGAGAAGCAGCATGACCTTCAGCATATCCGCGCGTCGGTTATGGAGAAGATTCTCCCACCAGTGGTGAACCACCAATTCCGGTACGAGCACGCAGACCTTTTGAAAGCTGGACTCCCGTTCCACTGCCAGAATGTAATCGACCATCGGCGCCAGGACATAGCGAAAAGGCGATTGCAGAATATCGAGTTTGGGAACACTCTTGCCGACCGCGCGCAGCGGAGCGGCCACATCCTTTTCCCAGTCTTGGCAGATGGGGTCCGGCTCTTCTCCAGTCTGAATGTGCACGCAGCGAATATCGCGGGACATTCCCAATGCAAAGCTGAGGGCCTTGTCCGAAATTCGGCTCCAGCGGTCGATAGGCAACACCACAATAGGTTCGTTGATTTGGGCAGGCACGATGGGCCGGTCAAGGGCCGTCTCCCGGTCCACCTCGACATAATGGCGCTTGACGGCTCGCATCAGCACGATCATGGCTGCAATCAGCAGCGCCGTGATCCAGGCGCCTTCGGCGAACTTGGCCACCAGCACCACTACAGTGGTGATGCCCGTGGCCACTGCGCCCAGGCCGTTGACAAATATGCGCATCGGAGCGTTACCTTGGCGCTTCCAGTGCATCACCATGCCGGCCTGCGAAAGAGTGAAAGCCATGAACGCGCCGATGGCGAAGAGGGGAATCAGGCGATCGGTAACGCCACCGAAGACAATCAGCAGCAGCGCGGTGAGCGCGACCAGAACATAAATTCCCCAGGAGTAAAGCAGCCGGCGGCCACGCAGCAGAAAAACGTGGGGCATGTAATCGTCGAGTGCAATGGCGCGTGTCAGCCGTGGGAAGTCGGCGAAAGCTGTATTAGCCGAGAGCGCCAGCACCAGAAGTACCGAGCCAATGGTGATGTAGTAGAAGGCTCCATGGCCCATCACTGCGCGCGTCAACATCGAGAGCACGCTCTCGTAGCCGGGTCCGTCGGGATTCGTGGCAGCAATGCCGTACGCGCGGCTTAAGAGAGCAATGCCGGCCAGCAGCACCGCCAGCAAAACGATGATGATGGTCAGCGTGATCTTGGCGTTCTTGCGCGTGTCGTCGCGAAAGGCCATTACGCCGTTGCTCACCGCCTCCACGCCGGTCATGGCCGTGCAGCCGGAAGCGAAGACCTTCAGCAGAAGCCACAGGCTGACCGCGGCGGTGGCAGCAGGCAATGTGGGCAGCGCTGTGACCGGATGCGGGTGGCCCCCACTATGAAGCACATGCCAGACGCCGGCTCCGATCACGACTAACAGCGTGCCTGTGAATAGGTAAGTTGGAATCATGAACACCACGCCGGTGTCGTGGACGCCGCGCATATTGATCACGGTGAGAATGGCGAGCACGGCAAGGCACAGTTGCAAAGTGTAGGGCTGCAAGCCGGGCGCGGCGGAGATGAGTGCGCCTACCCCAGCCGAAATGCCTACAGCAGCGGTGAGTGTGTAGTCGATCATCAGAGCGGCCGCGGCCAGCAAGCCCGCACCTTCGCCCAGGTTCTGTGAGGCAACTGTATACGAGCCGCCGCCATGCGGATAAGCGTCTATGGTCTGGCGGTAGCTGAAGTAGACGATGATCAGTAGTCCCACAATCGCTGCGCTCACAGGAACGATGTAATGCACGCCCACAAGGCCCAAGGGAATGAGCAGCGTTAACGCGGCTTCAGGACCGTATGCCGCGGAACTGAGAGCATCCAGGCCAAAGACTGGAATTCCGGCGACGGGGCCGATGTGCTCGGCGCGTTCCTCGCTGGTGGCCAGCGGCCGGCCAAATAAAAGATTCAATATGTGTGATGAAAGAGCCATGCAATTTTGTCCGAGCAGCGAAATTGGGTAGGGGCGTGCCGCCGATTGCATTGTCTCATGATGATTGTCATGAGTGCAGGGGTTGCTTCGGGGGAATACAGGGTGAAGTCGATAGGCAAGTGGACGAAGCACCATGTTAGTGAACAGCACAGTGGCTGCAAATACAACGGCGAGATTCAGCGCACCAAGTCAGGAGAGAGCGCCGATTGCGGCAGAGCACCAAACAGAGGCAGCGGTGTTCAATCCGAGCACATTTGCGCCGTCCTTGAAGATGACTCCCGCGCCAAGAAGCCGATGCCGGAGACGACATAGGAGATGATGCGTCCACGCGCCGAGGGATCGCAGTCAATGAGCAAGCCACACACTTCACTTCAGCAATTGTCTGGATTCCATCGCCAGAATCTCAATGAGCGCATTATCGCCGATGCACTCATGGAGAACATGAGGAGCACGATCCAAGCCCCCAGGCGGTTTACCGCCCAACCGGAAACTGCACGCCTGCGAAATGGGACCCTTCTGGCGAAGAGTCCCATGGTGTTGCGAGTGTGCTGTGGTGGGGCTTACTTGGCCGCGAGCTTCAATCCGGCTTGCTCGGCCAGAGCGGCGGCCTTGTCGGTGGCCTCCCAGGTGAACTCCGGCTCGGTGCGGCCGAAGTGGCCGTAAGCCGCGGTCTTCTGGTAGATGGGGCGGCGCAGGTTCAGGCTCTCGATGATGCCTTTGGGCGTGAGCGAGAAGTTCTTGCGGACCAACTCCGTCAGCTTGGCCTCGCCGATCTTGCCCGTTCCAAAGGTATCGACACGTACGCTGACCGGATCGGCTACGCCGATGGCGTACGCCAGCGCAACCTCGGCGCGGTCGGCTAGCCCCGCCGCCACAATGTTCTTGGCGATGTAGCGGGCCATGTAAGCCGCACTGCGATCCACCTTGGTCGGGTCTTTCCCCGAAAAAGCGCCGCCACCGTGACGGCCCGCGCCGCCGTAGGTGTCCACGATGATCTTGCGGCCGGTGAGGCCGGTGTCGCCCATCGGTCCACCGATGACGAAGCGGCCCGTCGGGTTGATGTGGTACTTGGTGTCCTTGTCCAGCCACGCGGCGGGCAGCACGGCCTGAATGACGTACTTGAGAATGTCGGCGTGCAACTCTTCGTTGCTGACGCTCTCGGCGTGCTGGCTGCTGATGACCACGGCGTCGATGCGGGCGGGCTTGCCGGACTCATCATACTCGACGGTGACTTGGCTCTTGCCGTCGGGGCGCAGATAGGGCAGCTTGCCGCTTTTGCGCACCGCCGTCAACTGCCGGCAGAGCTTGTGGGCCAGCGAGATGGGGGCGGGCATCAGCTCCGGGGTTTCGTTGGAAGCATAGCCGAACATCATGCCCTGGTCGCCGGCGCCGCCTGTGTCAACGCCCTGGGCAATGTCGCCCGACTGCTTGTTGATGGTGGAAATGACGGCGCAGGTGTTGGAGTCGAAGCCATACGCAGCGTTGTCGTAGCCGATGGAGGCAACGACGCCGCGGACCAAGCTCTGGAAATCGACGTATGCTTTGGTGGTAATTTCGCCGGCAATGACCACCAGGCCGGTGGCTGTCAGCGTCTCGGCAGCGACGCGGCTGTAGGGGTCCTGCTCCAGGCAGGCGTCCAGGATGGCGTCGGAGACCTGGTCGGCAATCTTGTCCGGATGGCCTTCCGTAACGGATTCAGAGGTAAACAAGAAACGGTCGCTCAACTTAACTCTCCTCCCATTGCAGGGAATTCAATTTGGGCAGACTGCCGCGAGGACCGGTTCACGCTGGATCACCGGCGCGGAGAGCTGGATTCTCTCACCGCATCGGACCCACTCTCGCACAGTAACTGCCAGCACCGTCAGGCTTGCGCCTTGGGATGCGTTGTTCTATGGTAATTGCCGCGGGCGCGCGGGAGCAATCGCTTGCAGCGAACGGTGCGCAAAGAGAGCCGAAGCGGGATTTACCCGCTCCGGGCGGGAAAAGGCCAAGTGTACGAAGAAGTTGGGCCTTCAACGTAAGGCCCCCACTGCGCACCGCTTCAATTCTCCAGATTATTCGTCGCCAGATTGATTTGCTGGGTCTTCTTCCCGAAACAGATCAGATATTTTTTGTCCACTGATATCTGAAGTTTGGTCACCGTATTGTTCACCGGGATGCGCTTGACGACTGCCGCATTCTGCACATCGACGACCGTGATAACGTGGCCTTCCAGATCGAGAGCAAAGAGTAAATGTCCATCGGTACTCGCTGCAAGCGATTCGTTCCGGATGAAATTCGGGATGAATGTTACAGTCCCGCCCGTCCCTAGAGACATTGCATATGCCGCCGCGAACCGGCCAATCCTTATCCCGCTTACTTCGCTCGCGCTCATCGTTGGGATGATGGCATCTACTTGCAGCTTCTTTATGTCAATCAAAGCTACCTTATGTTGCGAACCACCATGCTTGTTGACGATCTGTATCGCTGCATGGTCGTTACCCAGACTGATGGTTTCGCCGGGATAGCCCTCCAGAAAAACAGACGCACCGGTTTCTCCGCCTGACTCCGATTTGGTCGGTTTGTTGAGTGGGATTCGCCTATCCGTCAACTCGCCTGTTTCAGAAAAGGCACGCATCTCCTCGCTGCCCAATATCCAAGGCTCTCCATTCGCTCCAAGGCGAAAAATCCTCTTGGGTTGGTCGCTGAGAGTGTGCATAACGGAGGTGCCTTTCTCAAGTTCAACTACAGATAGCGAACCACTGGTATTCTTCTCCCCGTCGATAGCTGCATAAAGAAATTTCTGATCCTTTGACAGCATTGACGCCACAACTCGTCCGCCTGCATCAATCATGAATGCAGGCTGGGGAGTCAATCCTGTAAAGATAATGAATTTTTCATCAATGGGCTTTCTATAAAAGGCAGTGTATTCTGTGACGAAAACTCCCTGATCGCTGGCTGCAATGAGTTGATTTGCAGAAAACCATTTGTCCTTTGATGCACTCGCGCTGTAATGGTCGAGCCAATCATATGCTGCGATCACCTCGTTCGATGCCGTATCAATTACATCTACGGTAGGTTTGAAAGGCGGTATGAGAGTTTTGGAAGAATAATAGGCAACTCCCTTGTTATAAATCATACTCATGCCATTAGTGGTCGGACCTTTGACTGCCGTGTAGCAGTACACGCGTCGCCCGTCGCCCGACACCATTAGATCCACCGCTTCCCCAGAACCCACCTTGATCTGCTTGTCTACATGATATGTAGTCAGGTTGACGACGCTGATAAAGTGCTCGTCCTTCTTCTCGTTGTGGATGATATAAAGCGTATTGGAAAATTCCGAATAGACGAACCGTCCTGGATCCTTTTCAATCGGAATCGACGCCACTTCCGTGCCCTCTGTGTCGATTACCTTTACGACTGACTCCTTTCCACCGAAGACCTGAGCAGTCGCACCCCCGGCAACCTCTACCCCATTTACCTGTGAAAACGCGGGCCAACCCAGACAGAATACGGCCACCATCGAAAGCAGAAACGTCTTGTGTAGATGCATGGTTTTGCCTTTCTTTGAAGCGTATCTTCCAGAGCCGGACTCGGGTGCGGCGGTAATTTGCATAACATTCGGCGCGTGCAAAGTCGGCTTCGGTTGGATGAAAGGAAGCATACAAGGTCTCTCGCCTGTCGGGCAAGTAGATTTTTACCGGGCATTTGGGATTCAAATGTTAGGATCGGCGGAGGGCTCACCTTTTGCCGAGAGCTGGTCAGCAAACAGGCAGCTTGCGTTTCTAAGCACAATGCCTCTGCGCTTCGACGTAAGCTCGGAGAACGGCGTTCATGCGGGTCAAGTGTCCTTTGCCACGCGCCTTGAACCACTCGACCACGTCGCTGTCGAGACGCAGGTGAACGGAGTCTTTCCATTCGGCATCACCACCCGCGCAGACTTCCAGAACTCAGCGCCAAGCGATGCAGCGGCGGGAGCGGTCCTCGCCGCGCTCGCGCTTTGCACGGATCTCGCTAAGCGAATGTCTCACGATTCATTATGTACACAAATGTGAACACAATTCAAGCCAATGATATGGGTCGGCTCCCAATGAACAAAATGTTTGGATGAAACGGGTTGTAAATAAAATCAGCAAGTTAGCCACCGCTTCGCGGTGACGAGCGAGTTAGCAAGTTAGCAGTAAGTCATTCCAGGTGAAACTCGATGCGGCGAGTCTGGCAGGGCCTAAATCACAGAAACACAACTTGTGTCTAACCCAGCTTCATGGGCGGCAGCAGCGAGGTCCACCAGCCGGCGCGCAGGCCGAAGTAGCGCACTCCCAGAAATGCGCCCGCCATGGCCACCAGCAGCAGCAGAATCACTCCGACCCAGCGCAGGCGCTTCTCCGTCACGAAGACGCGCTGGCTGCGTGCCCTGCCCACGTTCGCGGCAAACTCAAACCAACTGCGGTCGTCGTCGATCATCTGTCCGCTGGCGGCATAGGCGTTGAGAAACCGCTCCGTCCACTCGTCCGGGTCCAGGCCGACGGCGTTCGCGTAGCCGCGGACGATGCCCTTGCTCAAGATCCCGCCGGGAAGCATGCGAAACCGATTCTGCTCCAGCGCCATCAGGTGGCGCTGGCCGATCTTGGTTACCGCCGTGATGTATTCCAGCGCGATGCCGCGAGACAACCGCTCCATGCGCAGGTCTTCCCCAAAGTTGCCCATTGTTTACCAGAACAAGGTCGAGCTAACTCATTTCCCCCTCAACAATAAACCTGCTTCCCGCTTCGGTCAAAGAATATTACTGATCCGGTCCCAAAGAAATGCAACACTCCCTCCCACCCATTCCGCAAAAAGCGCGGAATGGATGGGGCACAGCGTTTCAAAACTTCTGGGCCGGATCAATAATTGCCATTTCCCCTTTATTTCAAAGGGGTGCGGATTTTACCGGGCCAAAGGCGGATTCAGCGGCGATTCACCGTCGCTCCCCGCCCCGCCAGCCCAGGGCTGTTACCCTGAAAGCGAGGGTTTTTTCAGCAATTCGCATCCCTCGGAGCCGTCTTCGGGAATGAATAAGCTCATCTTTGCCAATCTGCTGCACCGCCCTGTCCGCTCCGTCATCAGCGTGCTGGCGGTAGCCATTGAAGTCATCATGATCCTGTCCATCGTGGGCATCTTCATGGGCATGCTCAACGACACCAAGCAGCGCACCAACGGCATCGGCGCCGATCTGATGATGCGGCCCTCCAATGCCAGCGTCTTCGCGGGCGTCAGCGGCGCGCCCATGCCGGACAAGTTTGTCGAGGTTCTCCGCAAATTGCCCCATGTGGCCGTGGCCTCGCCGGTGATTCAGAAGTTGAACACCGCCGGCAAGATCGAGGTTCTTTACGGCATCGAGTATCCCAGCTTCAATGCTCTCAAGCCCTTTGTCTTCGTCTCCGGCGGGCCGTTTCAGGGGCCCAATGACGCCATCATCGACGACATCGCCGCCGGCGCCGATGGCGGCCATCTCGTGGGCGGTCCGATCACCATCATGGATCGCTCGTTCCGCATCGCGGGCATCGTCGAGCACGGCAAGGGCGGACGCAAAATGTTGACCATCGAAAAGATGGGTGAGTTGATGGGTTCTGAGGGCAAGGCCTCGCTCTTTTACATCAAGTGCGATGACCCGGCCAACGATAAAGCGGTGATTGAGGAGATTCACTCTACCCGCGGACTGGAAGACTACCCGGTGGAGACGGTCGACGAATGGCTGGCTGAGATGACGCCCGAGAAGCTACCCGGTTTCAATATCGCCCTCGATGTGGTGACCTTCATCGCCGTAGTTGTCGGCTTCCTGGCCATCTTCCAATCGATGTACACCGCGGTGCTGGAGCGCACCCGCGAGATTGGCATTCTCAAGTCGATGGGCGCCTCCAAGCCGTCCATCGTCGGCATGGTGCTGCGCGAAACCGCCGTGATGGCGCTGGCCGGTGTTCTGCTGGGCATTGCCGGCACCTTCGGCATCAAGCTCCTGATGGCTCACCTCTTTCCCATGCAGCATTTTGAGATTACGGGCCTCTGGATCGCCAAGGGCTCGGCCATCGCCTTTGCCGGAGCCATCTGCGGCGCTCTCTACCCTGCATGGATGGCGGCCCGCAAAGACCCCATCGACGCGCTGGCCTACGAATAGACCTGGGGAATCTCTGGTTAAGTCTACAAAGAAATAAGCGTGGACCGGGAGGTCCACGCTACAGCCGGCCGGGAGGCCGGCGCTACAGTTTCATGAGGCCGGCGCTACAGTTTCATGAGGCCGGCGCTACAGTTTCATGAGGCCGGCGCTACAGTTTCATGAGGCCGGGGCTACAGTTTCATGAGGCCGGCGCTACAGTTTTATGATTCGCGGGTCGGCGAAGCAGGTGGCCCTTGTACACTAGGAAAGTTCCACTGGATTCCCCATGAAAAAACTTCTCCTCAGCCTCTACGCCGCCCTCACTGTCGCCCTCTTGGTCTGGGGCTTCTACCAGGCCATCTACGTCGCCCCCGCGGACGACCGGCTGGGCGGGCAGGGCGAACTCTATCGCATCATCTTCTACCATGTGCCCTCGGCGATGGTCGCTTTTCTCTTCTTCGCCATCTCGCTGGCCGGCTCCATTGGCTATTTGAGTTTCCGCCGCAGCCGCGACGCCTGGGCGCAGATCTCCGACGCCTGGGCCCTGGCCGGCGCCGAGGTGGGTGTGGTCTTCTGCACCGTGGTGCTCATCACCGGGCCCTTGTGGGGGCGCCGCGCCTGGGGCATCTGGTGGACCTGGGACGCGCGGCTGACCACCACCCTCGTTCTGTGGTTGATTTATGTCAGCTACCTGCTGTTGCGCCGCTTTGCCGCCGGGCCGCAGATGCAAACGCTGGCCGCCGTCCTCGGCATCTTCGGCGCTCTCGACGTGCCCATCGTCTATATGTCCAACCGCTGGTGGCGCATGCAGCATCCCTCCCCGGTCTTCGGAGGAGACGCCGACTCCGGCTTCAAGGATCCCAGAATGTTGCACGCCTTTGGCTGGAACATCCTCGCATGGCTCGCCTGGGGCCTGCTCATTCTTGTTGTGCGCTACTACGCCGAGCGCCGCAGCCAGAAGATCGCCGCCCAGGATGTGCAAGACGCCCTGAACGCATGAATCCGGCCTTAATCTGTTACGAAACGAGGTCAACAATGAGAAAACTCGCTGTCAGCCTGATCGTCGCCCTCCCCATCGCCCTCCTCGGCTGGGCCTGCTTCCTGGTTCTCTTCGCCCCTCCTGAACCGCCCTTCGACTGGATGAACAGTATGTCCGTCGGCGATCACAATGCTCTCATAGCCCTTATCGACCACCAGTACACCGTCGCCGCCTACGCCGTCACATGGGCCATCCAACTGGGCTACCTGGCCTGGCTCGGCCTGCGCTGGCAAGCGCAAAAGCATACTGCCGCCCGCACGGCCAGTCCTTGCAGATAATTATTCTCCACCAACGCATAATTTTTATTGCATGCTGGGCTGGTAATGAGATTAAACTGGTCCGGAGCGCCAATAAAGGACGAAACGGAACGTCAACGCCGGCGCTTCAGCAGGGAATCCCCCCTATTTCCTGTAAAACTCATTCCATTCCCCCGGATCGCGACGCCCGGAACACTTGTTCCCGGCCGATGCTTCGCTTGTACTTAAGTTTTTCCCAGTTCTGCCGATAAGCCCTTTGAAAGCAAGCGCTCGATAGGCTCAAGCTGCATTTGCCCTCGGACGCTTTGCCCGGCAAACCGGGAGAACGGAAAGACATATGCCTGCTAATTTAGGCGACATCACCGCCTATCACAAAGAGGAAGCCGCCCGTCATTATGCGCTTGCACAAGCTGCGCGCGATCGGGGATGCATCGAGGAAGCTGAGTATCAGGCCGGGCTGGCCGCGCGTTGGGAAGAGGCCGCCCAGGAGCAGAGGGTAGGGATGCGGCAGCAACCCACCCGCCGTTTCGCATAGCAAAGGCCAAACTGCCCGCCCCAGCCGCCGCCTCCCATGCCATTTGCCGTCGCCTGCTTGTTGGCCGTTGAGCGCGGCGTTCAACGCATTGCCGCTGCGCTCCGTCAATCCATCATCAAACGGAGTGCTTCCGTCGACGGGTTGACGCTCCGCTAGTCATCGACTTGCATGGGGCCAGCGGGGCGTTATGCGAATCAAATTCAATCCGCCTAAATCTTCCACTCCGAACTCCGGAGAAGCCGCGGGGACAGCCGCCATGGCTCCCATGGGCAGCTCCAGGGGCTCAAAGCGCGCTCCGGCAATCCTCGCTTTCCCTCCAGCAACAAACAGGTACTGGAGGCCGGGGCCAGGCTCGTCTTCACCGGTCAGGCTGGCGCTTGTCCTGCTGCCGTCTACCGCAATGCGCTCCACGCGAAAGTAATCGCCCTCTATCAGAAGGGTCCGGCCCGGCAGCTCTCTGGGCGAAATCTTTCCGGCATGGGTCACTAGCTTGGTTGCTTCCAGAGACTTCTGAATGAGCAACTCGCGCCCCCGCCCGTAGTCATACATCCGGTAAGTCAGGTCGCAGTTCTGCTGAGTTTCCAGCAGAATCGACCCTGGCCAGATGGCGTGAACCGTTCCCGCATCCACAAAAATCAACTCTCCGCGAGCCACATCGAGCATGTTCAGGCTATGTTCCAGCGTGCCCGTCTCAATCCCTGTCTTGACCTCGTCCAGCGTGACGCCCGGCTTGAGCCCGCAGGCCACTTGAGAGCCCGGCTCGGCCTGCAGCACGTACCAGCACTCCGTCTTGCCGCGCGGATCGCCATACTTCTGCGCCATGGCGTCATCCGGATGCACCTGCACGCTGAGTTTCTCTTTGGCAAAGATGACCTTGATGAGCAGCGGCGAAGCACTGCGTTCGGCCTCGCTACTTGGTGGAGCAGCCTTGCCCAGCAGGAATTCCGGAGCCTCGGCAAAGAGCGCGCCCAGAGTCTTGCCGGAGTGCATGCCTGTCGCCGCAATGCACTGATCTCCGGTCAGCCAGGCCTCGCCGATCAATTTCCCATCGGCTGGCAGGTCATACCATGGACGGAGGTCCGAAAAGCCCCAGGGACGCTCGGAGAACCAGGGCGCAAGGCGAAAAGGAGCCCAGGCGGAAGAAGCGGAATGCGAGAAAATTTCCATGGAATTTTCCTTCATTTTCAGGGGAAACAAGCTTTGCCGGGCCACCCGGCTGCAATCTCACTTTAGCAGAGTGCCAACCTGCCCAACTGCGGCGAGGTTTCTTCCCATGCCTGCCGTCGCTTTGCTACTCTTGCCCTACCATGAAGCGCACGTTCTTCCTGCTCCTGACCGCCCTTGTTCTTTTCGCATCCACACAGCCTGCCACCGCGCAGAAGTTTCAGCCCAAGACCATCCAGTTCAAGGGCGCCCCGGAGTACTCTGACCAGGAGTTGCTGGCCGCCGCCGGGCTGAACATGGGCACGGTCCTGGATTTTGCCGAGATGAAGGGCCACTCTCAAAAGTTGATGGACACCGGCCTATTTGAGAACGTCGGCTTCAAGTTCGACGGGGTGGACCTGGTCTATACTCTGGTTCCATCCACCAATCTTTATCCCGTGCGCCTGGAGAACCTGCCGCTCGCGCCGGGCAAGGAACTGGACGCCGCTTTGCACCAGCGTTTTCCGCTTTATCACGGCAAAGTGCCGGCCGAGGGCGGGCTGACGGAACAGGTGCGCCAGGCTCTGGAAGATATGCTTGCCGCCAAGGGCATCAAAGCCACCGTCGCGGCTGTGCCTTTCACCGACCAAAAGCTGATGCAGGTCACAGCCATGAGCTACGCCATCACCGCGCCGCCGGTGCGTGTGGGCGAGATTCATCTGGAAGGCGTCTCGCCGGAGATGCAGGCCAAAGTCAAACATGTTGCGGATCGCGCCATGAAGACCGATTACAGCACGGAGAATGCCGCGGACAACATCGAACGCAAAATCGCTTTGCTCTATACCGATGAAGGCTATGTTACCGTCAAAGTCCATGCCGAGCGGTCGGGTAATCCGATTGCCGGCAGCGAAGCCGTTGAGATTCCTTTTAACGTAACCGTCGAGGAGGGGCGTCTCTACAAACTAGGTTCCATCCATCTGCCGTCCGGCGAGTTGCTGACGCTGGCGGAGATCAACAAAATCGCCGCAGTCGGGTCGAATTCGGTTGAGAAGCAGTCCGTCAAGGGAGGAGTCACACTTCGAGCCGCCTTGCTCTACATCACGGGACAGTACAAGTCCAAAGGCTACATGGATTGCGTTGTCACGCCGCATCCTCAGTACGATGAAGCATCCGGCATCGTAAATTACACTTTTGAGGTTCAACCGGGGCCGGTTTACACCATGGGCAAGCTGACCATTCAAAACAGCGCCGACGATCTTCGCGCTGCGATGTGGGCCGCGTGGAAGATGCCCACCGGCGCGGTCTTCAGCGAAAGCGCGATTCAAACCTACTATTCCTCACAGGGAAATACCCCGCTGGGACGAACCTTTGCCTCCGCTAACTGCAAATACACACTGGCTAAAGATCTCGAAACCCACACTGTCGATGTGACGCTGCGACTGGGAAAAAAGCAGTGAGCCCTCAACCCGCCCTCACGTAAACGAAATGTTTGCCGGATTCAGACCGCTTGGATCACTGCGCCGTCAGCCGCGAATCAACTCGACCGGCACGTCAAGCTTGAATTGGACCCAAATCCGATCTGCCGTCCATGCAGTTGCATGATTGATCTTGGCGAGTGCTAGGCATGCCCGATCACCCAGCGAGAGTGCTTGACTGAAAAGAGCATAACTGGCTGCAATTTCGGCAGCTTCCTTGTCAAATGGAACCAGTTCGATACCGGCAAGCGCCGCTGTCAGCTCCTCCGCTGTCATTCCCCTGTGGTCGCGCTGTGTCCGCGTCAGAACTTCACACCAGTTCACCGAGCTGATGGCGACTTCCACATCGGCTCCAAGTTCCATGGCGTCAAGAATCGCTTCAACCCGCTCTCCGCCCGGTTCCCCTTGCACCATCGCCAGCACTGCGGCGGAATCCAACACAATTCTATTCACGGGCGGCTTCCTCGTGCTTCTCCGCAAGAAACTCGTCCAGAATTCCGTCGAGGCTTCCACGCTGCTTGATGATTCCAGCCCGAATGCTCTCCAGAGCCATCTTCCGGCTCAGAATACGGATTGCGCCCCGGTCGCTAGAGACAGTCAGGCGGTCTCCGGCTTTCAGACCCATTTCTTTTCGGATTGCTGCGGGAAGAACGATTCTGCCACTTTTGCCTAATACTACCGTTTCTATCATTTTCTGCCACCGATTACAAAGTATGGCACATTTTCATCTTTGCGGCAATAATGTTATCCATTCTATGCACCGACTTGAATTTCTTGCACAGATATTGAGCGCGGCGCATAATATAGACATGAGAACCAGGGCAAACATCAACCTCGACAACGACGCATACGGCGTCGCAACCGCGTTTGCCGCCGCAAGGGGCATCGCCTTGGGAGCGGCAATCAGTGAACTCATTCGCCACGCCGAGCAAGCTCCAGATTTGCCCCTCAGCGCATCGCCTAAACTCAAGAGGGATCAGCACGGCATACTTATCGTGAAAGCAGCTGGCCCGGTCATCACCTCTGAAATGGTGAGGGAAGAGTCCGAGGACGATCTTGACTAAAGCCCTATACCTGGTCGATGTCAATGTGCTGATCGCCCGCCTCTTTGAGGGCCACGAGCATCACGATCTTGCCACGGAGTGGTTCGATACTCCAGGTCTGCAATGGGCTCTCTGTTCGTGGGCGGAGGCTGGATTCCTGCGTTTTGCCACAAGGCCAGAGAGGCTCAGCATGAGCGAAGCCACGGGACTGTTGGACGGGATGGCGCTCCATCCGGGCTACCACTACCACACATGCGCTCACAACTGGCGCACGTTGACCAAGCCCTTTTTCCGGCGTCTGCACGGGCCCAAGCAAGTCACAGATGCATACCTGCTCGGCATGGCGATTGCAGATGATCTGATCCTCGCCACCTTCGACAAACGCATAGGCCATCTTGCCGGAGAGCACGTCCAACAGGTTCTGATTCTGGGGTCATAAACCCTGGTCCAACTTTGGCGGCCAGAGCCTTCTACATATGTCTGGGACCTACAAAAATCACCATTGGAATCTTCCCATCCTTGGGGATGGGCAATGAAGGGGGGGCCGAAACGATTGTGGCGTCAATGCCACAGGCAAGAAATGCCTCCTGCAACCGCCGTGCGAAAATTTCGGGAGATGTCTGATCTCTATAAATGGCAACCCCTGCAACGGCGGACTTATTAAATCCGAAGAAGTTTTCCTCAATTTTGAGTTTCGTTTGAGTAACGCTTGCTTTGATCTCATTTGCATAGGTCTCAGCCTCGGAGTTCATCATCATTGGCAGTACATTCACCGGGTAACCATCTAGATCCACTTGAGCGTTGACAGCCTTGATAAACGCTTTCGACTGTGCATCTGTAAAATGTCGTTGTGCGAATTGTTCTTTTATTTGACTTCGTGACTCATCTGCTGCTGCCGCGCGAATCATCGCTGATTCTCCAGGAGCAATCAACTCTTTATGAACGGCTTCTGACATTTTTGTTGCACTATAGATGCGGACTTGGTCTTGGACGATGCCCTCCACGTCTTCCTTTGTTAGCTTGTCCTGTATTTGCTTGGTGACCTCCGTTCGCATCTGGTTCTCTGCTGTTGCGATTGCAGTATCGCGCAAGTTTGAATATCCTAAGTAACCAAAAATGCCAGCCGCCGCTGCCATCGCAATTCCAATATAGGCAAAAGACTGAAGGGTACGCTTGTGGATTCGCTCAATGCTATCAATTTCTTCTTTTGCAATCTGACGAGCAAATGTGAGAGCATCCTTTACGCGCTTGTCTCCGTCTTCAAACAGACTATTTTCGGTCATCTCAATCCCCATTCGGTGTGGCTTTCATCCAGAATACTCTGCAATCGCGCATTGCCGGGTGCCCCAGGTCTGGATTTTCAGACCTGGGTGTTCAGCGATCAGCCCCACCGCAGGTGGTCACTCCCACTCGATGGTGCCGGGGGGCTTGCTGGTGATGTCGTAGACCACGCGATTAATGCCACGCACCTCGTTCACGATGCGGCTGCTGATGCGCTTGAGCACCTCGTAGGGCAGGGGAGTCCAGTCGGCGGTCATGCCGTCCTCTGAATGAACGGCGCGCACCGCCGCCGTGTAAGCGTAAGTCCGCTGGTCGCCCATCACGCCCACGCTCATCACCGGCAGCAGCACGGCAAAGCTTTGCCAGATAGAGTTGTAAAGCCCGGCGGCTTTGATCTCCGCGACGACGATTTCATCGGCCTCCTGCAAGAGCGCCACGCGTTCCGGCGTCACTTCGCCCAGAATGCGCACGGCGAGACCAGGTCCGGGAAAGGGCTGGCGACCGAGAATGTCGTCTGGCATTTCGAGGTCGCGGCCGATGCGCCGGACTTCATCTTTGAAAAGATCGCGCAACGGCTCGATCAGCTTGAGCTTCATTCCCAGCGGCAATCCGCCTACATTGTGGTGGCTCTTGATGGTCTGGCTGGGGCCTTTCACGCTGCTGGACTCGATTACGTCGGGGTAAAGCGTGCCCTGAACGAGCCACTCCAATTTGGCTTCGGGTCCTCCGGTCTCTTTGGCGATGCGCGCGGCCTCGTCGTCGAAGACAGCGATGAACTCCGCGCCAATTCTTTTTCTTTTCGTCTCCGGATCGATCACGCCGGCAAGTTGCTTGAGAAAACGCTCGCTCGCGTCCACGGCGACGATCTTCAAGCCCAGCTTCTCGCGCAGATTTTTCTGGACGTTGACGAATTCATTTTTGCGCAGGACGCCGTTGTTGACGAAGATGCAGGTGAGTTGATTTCCGATGGCCCGATGCACCAGCACCGCCGCCACCGATGAATCCACGCCGCCGGAGAGGCCGCAGATGACGTGCCCACTGCCGACCTTCTCGCGAATCGCGGCGACGGTGGTTTCGATGAAGCGCGCCGGGGTCCAGTCGCCGCGCGCGCCGCAGATTTGGAAGAGAAAATTCTTGATGAGTTGCGGCCCCAGCGGCGTGTGATGCACCTCGGGATGAAACTGCACGGCCCAGATGCGGCGCTCTGCATTTTCGATTCCCGCCAGTGCATTGGCGGAAATGGCGATGCGATGGAAGCCTGTGGGTAGCTCCAGCGCCTCGTCGCCGTGGCTCATCCAGACGGCCAGCGTCGCGGGCAGCCCGGCAAACAACGGCGAAGCGCTGTTCTCAATCGTCACTTCAGCGTGGCCGTATTCGCGCTTGACGCCGGAGCGCACCTTGCCGCCCAGGTGATGCACGATGAAGTGCAGCCCATAGCAGATGCCCAGCACGGGCACGCCCAGTTCCAGCAGCTTTGGGTCGGCGGCAGGCGCGTCCGCGTCGTAAACCGACGACGGGCCGCCGGAGAGGACAAGCCCCAGCGGCTGGAGCGCCTTGATCTCGGTGATAGGCGCGGTGCAGGGAAGCACCACGGAAAAAACATTCTGCTCGCGAATGCGCCGCGCGATCAGTTGCGTGTACTGCGAGCCGAAATCGAGGATGACGATGGTTTGGGTGGCCACGCTTCAAGTGTGGCAGGGCGCAGGGCGGTGTGTAAAGACGGCTCTTTACAAATGCGAAAATGAGCTATCATTGAGCTTAGTTCGAGGAGAACAGGCATGAATGGCACGAAAACAAGTCGGAAGAGAGCCGCAACAGGAAGGATAACGTTGCCCCCAGCTCGCATGAGCGCGAGTGAGTCAGCGTTGGCTATGGCGCTCCGCAAGGTTGATATGAAGGGAGCGGTAAAAGCGGCGATAGCCTGCGTCGAAGGCTTCTTTCCAGAGGCAAAAGATATTTTGCTTGAAGAGGTCGAGCTACGGCAAGGCCATTACGAGAACAGTGCATCTGAAGGCCGAATATTCAAACAGGATCCATTGTGGCGTGTGGTCGTTTCCTTCAAGTCGGGAAAACCGGGGAAATTATCCGAGGTCATGGGTGGAGATCCCCGTCTTTACAGGGAAGTTTACATTGAGCCCGACAGCGGTTCACTACGCTCTATGAGGAATTGGGGGAGATGAATACATATGAGGAAATCCTGATTGATAAGTATAAGGCGAAGGGAATCCTGATCGACGCAAATCTGGCGCTGCTTTATTTGGTGGGCAACTTCGATCTACGGCTAGTCGGCGATGGGAAATTCAACAAGCTATCCAACTATAAGACAGACGACTACCGCTTGCTGCTCAGGCTCAAAAACAGATTCAAGAAGGCAGTCACAACGCCTCACGTACTTACGGAAGTAAGCAATCTCACAAACGATCTGCCTGAACAGACAAAAGCTAAGTGCCTGAAGAAGTTCTACGAGACCTTCGTTAAGATTGACGAGCTAACCATATCAAGTATGGAAGCGGCCCAAAGACCGGAATTTCATTTTCTGGGCCTGACGGACTGCGCTCTCGCACACGTATCGAGACAGTTTCTCATTGTCACGGACGATGCGCGGCTCACCAAGAAGATGAATGAGTCAGGACTTGAGGCTCTTAACTTCAATCATCTACGAAGGCATCTCTTGTCCGCATGAATTCTGGATGAATCCTCTATTTCTTACTCATAGTGATACCGCGCCTGCACATACTCGATCCGATCCGCAATAACGCGATAAACAAGGCGATGCTCCTGGGTGATGCGGCGGCTCCAGCAGCCGGCCAGCTCGTGCTTGAGCGGCTCCGGCTTGCCGATGCCATCAAAGGGGTCGGCGAGGATAGCGGCCATCAAGTCAAGGACACGCAGTGCAATTTTGCGGTCTGTCTCGATCCAGAACCGCAAATCATCTCGAAACTTACTTGAGATTGCCGCGACACGATCAGTTGGTTTACTCATAGGATTCGATCAGCTTGCCTTGTCCAAACCGACCGAATGACGGAGTTCTTCAAGTGTCATCACTTCTCCGCCACCCCGATCCAATTCGAGCAGAGACTCAGCCAACCTCTGCGCATTTTTCGGAGAGCGCAGTAGATGCGCCGTTTCCATCAGACCAGCAAGTTCATCGGCAGGAACCAAGGCCACGTCACGCGCGCCGCGGCGGCGCACAAAGACAACCTCACGGTCGTCCGTCACCTGATCGAGAAATCCGGCAAGCCCTGCACGCAGGGCGGTGTAGGTAGTTTCTACGGGCATAGTAACAACCCTCCAAAGGCAAGCGTACAGGTATTCTGTACGTTTGTCAAGCGGATAAGCGAAGAAGCTTTATTTCGCTTCGTACTTGTAGACCACCCCTGCCTTCATCACTCTTAGCCCAAAGTGATAGGCTGCTATTCTTGGCAGTCTGCGCGAATTGGCTGCTATGAATTTGATCCTGGCCTCCGTTTGCGAGCGCATTCCGCGTGGATGGTTCTGGCCGGTTGACCTATCACCAATGAGGACATTCGATGAACTGTTTTCGTTTTGCACCGATCCTGATTTTGCTGGGCGGAACCGCCCTTGCTCAGACCACTCCCCGCGCCGCCGCCGCCAAGCCCGCGCCGCCGCCGGCCATCAAGAGCTTCGATCTATCGGCCATCGACAAGACCGCCGATCCCTGCACGGATTTTTATCAGTACGCCTGCGGAAACTGGGTCAAGAGCAATCCCATTCCCGGCGACCAGGTGCGCTGGGCGCGCTCATTCTCGCTGCTGCAAGAGCGTAACCGCTATCTGCTCTGGCAGGAGCTGGACGCCGCGGCCGCAAACCCCACAAGCGCGTTGGAAAAACAGTATGGCAACTATTTTGCCGCCTGCATGAACACCGATCTGGTGGAGCAGAAGGGCCTTCAGCCGCTGGAACCCGCCTTCAAGCGCATCGCGGACCTCAAGGATTCCCATAAACTGGCCACTCTGATGGGCGAACTGGAGGCTGAGGGAAGCGCGGCGCCGCTGTTCGACTTCGACGTGGAGCAGGACGACAAAGACTCTTCCAAGCAGATTGCCGCCATTGGACAAGCCGGCCTCTCGCTGCCCGACCGCGATTACTATATTGTGGACAATAATCGCTTCCAGGAGATTCGCAAGCAGTACGTCGCGCACGTGACCAAGATGCTCACCCTGGCCGGCGACTCTCCAGAGCAGGCGGCCAAGGAAGCCGCTGCAATTTTGGAGATTGAAACGGCTCTGGCACAGGCCTCCACGAGCCGCACCGCGCTCCGAGAGCCGGAAAACCACTACCACATCTATGCGGTGGCCGACTTCCAGAAGCTGACCCCGGATTTCGATTATTCAGTCTACTTCAAGGACGTGCAGATTCGTTCTTTCGAGACGCTGAATGTGGCGACTCCGGATTTCTTCAAGGGCCTGAGCGAACTGATCGCCAAGGAGCCGATTGAGGCTTGGCAGTCGTATTTCCGCTGGCACGCGCTGCACGGCGCTGCCGTGAACCTGCCCAAGGCGTTTTTTGATGAGAACTTCGCCTTTTTCGGCAAGACCCTCAACGGGCAGAAGGAGCCGACGCCGCGTTGGAAGCAGTGCACCAGCATGACCGACCGCGCGCTGGGCGAGGCGGTGGGCCAGGACTGGGTGAAGAAGAACTTCCCGCCCGCGGCCAAGGCTAGCATGGACCAGTTGGTGGCCGCTCTGGAGAAGAGCCTGGGCGACGACATCAAGACCCTGCCCTGGATGAGCGACGCCACCAAGAAGGCGGCGGAAGAGAAGCTGGGCATGATCCGCAACAAGATCGGCTACCCGGAGAAGTGGCGCGATTACTCGGCCCTGAAGGTGGAGCGCGACGACCTGCTCGGAAACCTGCGTCGCAATAACGTCTTCCAGCGCAACTACAACCTGAACAAGCTGGGCAAGCCGGTGGACGAGAAGGAGTGGGGCATGACGCCGCCCACGGTCAACGCCTACTACGATCCCTCGTTCAACGACATCAACTTCCCGGCCGGCATTTTGCAGCCGCCGTTTTTCGACTTCACCATCGACCCTGCGGTGAACTTCGGCGGCATCGGGGTGGTGATCGGCCACGAGATGACCCACGGCTTCGACGACGAGGGCTCGCAGTACGACGGGCTGGGCAACCTGCGCGAGTGGCAGACGCCGGAGGACCGCAAGGCCTTCACCGAGCGCACCGACTGCGTAGCGGACGAGTATAGCGGCTTTGAGGCTGCCCCGGCGCAGGCCGACGTGGCCGCGCAGAAGCTGAACGGCAAGCTCACCCTGGGCGAGAACACGGCCGACAACGGCGGCCTGCGCATCGCTTACATGGCCCTGCTGGACACGCTGGCAGCGCAGAAAAAATCGATTAACGACAAGATCGACGGCTACACCGTGGAACAGCGCTACTTCCTGGGCTTTGCTCAGGTGTGGTGCCAGAACCAGACCGAGCAGTCGGCCCGCCAGTCAGCGTTGGTGGATCCCCACTCCCCCGGCCGCTGGCGCGTCAATGGTTCCGTGCAGAACTTCGATCAATTCGGCAAGGCCTTTGGCTGCACCAAGGGACAGCCCATGTACCCGGCGAAGTCCTGCCGAGTTTGGTAACCCATTCCATGATCTAGAGCCGCGGCGCGATCAAGCTGCGGCTCCAGACCAGGGGCCACTTGCAAAATTCTATTGAAATTGCACGAAGCGTCAGGGCACGACTTTGCCGGGGTCCCCATCGACAGGTCTTCGTCGATGGGGTGGCTTCAGTCGTGCCGCAAAGGGCCCGCCTAGATTCCGGCTTTAGCCGCTGCGGAATTGCAAATGCCTGAAAACAAAAACGCAGGGGCTAAAGCCCAGCATCATTTTGTTGCTCTTTCGGCAGTCATGGCTGAAGCCATGACCTACCAGTCGTGTCCTGACACATTTTGCCTGCGCAAGGTAATTTTGCAAGAGGCACCAGGGGCCGGAGATTTCAGGCCGGGTAAACCTGCCGGGAGAATTCTTTCCGGTCAGGCGGGTTGACGTTTTCCGCCGTCCGGGAGTCCAAATCTCAGCCCTGAGGGATGAATCTGGGCCGTCCAAACCTGCAGGCGAGGGATTTTCGACGCTTTCGAGGCAAGGCGGCCATAGAAAATGCGCTGTTTTGCCCAGTCTCTGGCCAAAACTAGGCACAACCCGCCCTGGGCTTTTACAATGCAACAGGGACCCGTCCCAACCCAGCTATGCTGTGGAACTAGCAAACTTGGCGGCGCACGCCTGACCAGGATGAAGGAATCGCATGAAGTTCACGAAATTCGGCAAGGCCCTTCTGATAAGCGCCCTTTCCGCTGGCGTTCTATTCAGCGTTACGTCTTGCATCCAGGATTATTCAGTTGGCTACTTGTATGTGACAGGGACGGTGACAGCCGGGACCTCCAGCAACGGCATCATCTCCGGCTTCAAGATCGATCACAACACCGGTAAGCTGACGACTATCAACGGGCTGCCGGTTTCCTCCGGCGGCGCCAACCCGGTTCGGGCCGTCCTGCTCTCCGGCAGCCGCTTTCTTTATGTTCTCAACCGGGGCGTCAGCACCAACCCGGCCGGCAGCTCTATCTGCACTACGCAGTACCCCTGCCAGAACGCCAACATTACGCAGTTTGCTATCGGCGCCAACGGCATCCTCACGCCGCAGGAGACCTTCTACACGCAAGGCCTGAATCCGTTCCGCATGGTCTCCGACAGCTCGGGATCCTACATCTACGTGCTGGAACACGATTCCATGATCAACGGCGCACCGTCTAACAGCACGACGAACCCGAACCCGAACTGCGCTGCCGCCTTGACCGGCGCCACCACCTGCGGAGACATTACCGCTTTTACGGTCAACGCGTCCACGGGCCGCCTGAGTCTGATCCAGAATGCCCAGGTGACCGCGTTCGGCGGCGGTGCTGCGCTGGCTTACTTTCCGGTTCCAGCCAATCCTGTCGACTTCTTGATGGTCAGCGGATCCATCCTTACAATGAGCGGGGCGCCAACACACACCGCGGCTGCTCCTTGCACAACAGCCGCCGAACTCGCCGCAAACTATCCGTATATCTGCGGCACCTCGGTCTACCCGTACTCCCAAAATTCCTCCAACGGACAATTGACGGTGAGCCAGAACACCATCCAAACGCTGAACATCGCCCAGGGCACCACCCTTGTGGTCGGCGGCGGTTACGTCTTTGTGCTGGACAACGAAGCCCCCAGCCCTAATCCCACCAGCGCGTCCAGCCAGATGCTGCCTTACTCGGTGGGCAGCGGTGGCGCGCTGATCCCGGCTACCAGCGGCCCTATTCCAGATGACCCCAACCAATCCAACCCCATTTATCTGGTGCAGGAGAACAAGGGAAAGTGGTTCTATGTGGCCAATGAGGGGAACAACACCACCAACACGGGAACGGCTGCGAGCGGCCTTGCCGGTTACGTGATCAACAGTCCATTTCAGCCCACGGAAATGTCAGGCACGCCCATCGGCTTCGGCAGCGGCTCCTATCCGCAGTGCCTGGTCGAAGACCCCTCGAATCAGTTCTTCTATACGGCCAACGCTGGCGATTCCACGGTCACCGGACAGGCGATTGATGAGAACGCCGGCACCCTCATCCCGCTCAACAACTCGACCAAGGCGCCGTCTGAATATACGCTTACCGGTCCGCCTACATGGTGCCTGATGGATGGGCGCACAAACTGAACTGCCGCTTGATGCGGATATGCCTGGGGCGGAGGATGGCCCCCGTTCCAGGCAACGCCAGGCAATGATTGACTTGCAGTCTTCAAGAACGCAGCCGAATTTCCCGACGCAATGTTTTTCAGAGCGTCCTGAGGTTCGATTCCAAACCTGATTTTTAGGGGCCGGAGCTTTTGGCCCACTGACGAAAGATGCGCATGAAGTTCAACAAATCGAGCCAGCTTCTGCTGGTCTCCGCGGCCAGCCTCCTGGCGGCAGTACTGATTACCGCTTGCGGCACGGCCACCACGGATTTCGTTTACGTGTCCAGCGCCAAGGCCGCGGGGGCCAATAGCTACGGCGAGATCAATGTCTACGAGATCAACGGCGTCTCCGGCTCTATGCGCCAGATTCTCAGTTCGCCCTACCCCTCGGGAGGGCGCAATCCGGTGGCCGAAGCCGTCTCCTCCGACTACGCGAATCTGTACGTGGTCAATCAGGACGACAACACTATTGTGCAGTTCATGATTGGCAGCGATGGCAAGCTCTATCCGCAGAACACCGTCAATACGCCCGGCATCTTCCCGCTGGCCGTGGCCGTGAGCGGCACGAACCTTTTTGTAGTGGACACCTACCAGCCTTTGCCCGCCTGCTCTACCGCGGACCCCTGTCCCGGATCGGTGGGCGTCTTTCCGCTCCAGCCCGCTACCACTGGCGCCAACCCAACCCCCAGCGGCGCACCGGGTCCAACGCCGCTCACCAACACGGCCACCGGCGCGGACTATTGGCCGTTGATCCTGCCCAGCAATCCCAAGCACATCATTACGCCCACCGCGGTCAACGTCCTGAAATCGGGCGCGGATCTCTTCGTTACGGCCTATGACGCCTCAGTTACGCCCAACGCTGGCTATGTCTTTGGTTTCTCTATCGGTTCTAGCGGCGCGCTCACAGCCCTCAATGGCGGCGTGCCTTTTGCCGCCGGTGTCCATCCCTCCGCTGTCGCCAGCGCCACGGAAACCTCCGGTACTTATGTTTACGTAACGGATTCCGTCAATGGCAATGTTCTCGGCTACTCATTTGCGTCCGGACTTTTGACTTCGTTATCCGGCAGCCCCTATCCGGCCGGCAATCTACCCGCCGCCATCGTCGCCGATCCCGCCTACCCGTATGTCTACGTGGCCAACTCGACGGACGGCAACATCGTGGCCTACTCCATCTCCAGCAGCGGTGTGCTCACCCGCATCGGCGCCTATACCGCGGGCATTCAGCCGGTGGCCATAGGCATCGACCCGTCGACCAACCATTTTCTTTTCACCGCCAACTTTACTCCCGACGGGGTCAACGGCACGGTTACCGGCTTTGAGTTGAGCGCCACCGCCGGCACGCTCGTCGACACGCAAAACTCACCTTACCCGTCCAACGCCCAGCCGACGGCCGTGGCTGCGGTTCCGCACGGCAGTACGACGCACTAAGCGCCGCAACGGTCCTCTGCCGGGCACTCTAGCAACACCCCGTACCGGGCTTTTACAATACATACGGGGCAACTTAACCAGTTCTCTTTGGGCTCACTCCTGACAAGCCCACTACGAAGGAAGCGCATGAAGTTCAGCAAATTGAGCCAGCTTTTTCTGGTCTCTTCCATCGGCCTTCTAGTGGCCACCGTTTTCTCTGCCTGTGCGATCACAACCATCGACTATGTTTTCGTGGCCTGTTCCGCCGGCTCCGGAACTGCCAGCGCAGGCCAGATCATGACCTACGCGGTGGACTCCCAGTCCGGCGCATTGCGCAACGGAGCGCCCACCGTGGCCTCGGGCGGAACGAACCCGGTTTCCATGGCAGTCACATCCGACTATGAGAATCTTTACGTCGCCAATGCGGGCAGCAACAACGTCGTCCACTTCGCCACAGGCATCAACGGAGTTCTGACCTCCAAGGACACGGTCACGATGACCACCACGCCCATCGCCTTGGCCGTGAACTCGGCCGGAACCTATCTGTATGTGGTGTCTTGCACCGCCGCCGCCAATACGGCCTATCCCACGCTGAGCTGTACAGGTGGCGCGACACTGACGGAGTATTCGCTCTCTTCCGGCGCCATCGGCTCCGCGGCTGCTACCAAAACTCTCAATCTCTACGGCACCTATGCCGCCTATAGCGGCGATGTCCTGGTTCCCACCGGGCTCACCGTGCTGACCAATAACGGTGTGGTGAGCGACAATGCCGTCTATGTCACGGCCTATGACCTGTCGGCCTACAATCCCGGCTGCACCTCCTGCGTCAACAGCACCGCCAACCCTGGCTGGGTCTTTGGCTACACCATCGGGTCGAGCGGTGCTTTGACCCCTCTCGCCACCCCCTACGAAGCCGGCATCAAGCCCTCCGCCATCGTCGCTTCGCCCATCGACACCTATCTTTACGTCACGGACTACGCGCAAGGCCAGTTGATCGGCTACACGATTCTGGACGGCGGAAAATCCCTGGCCTTCTTGCCCAGCGGTCCCTTCAGGACAGGGAACGAACCCACCGCGGTAACCATCGATCCGCGCGGCTTGTTCATCTATGCCACCAACTCCCTGGATTCCACGGTTACGCCCTACGCAATCACCCTGGCCTCCGGGATTCCCACGGGCACGGCGAGCTCCGCCAACTCGACGGACACCCAGCCGGTCGCCATCGTGATAGACCCGGCGCTGGGCCGGTTTGTCTATACCGCCAACTACCTGGGAAACTCCGTCTCCGGCTTCCGCCTGGACGCGACCTCAGGCGCGCTGAGCGAAAACCAGGCTACGCCATACCCCACCGGCGCAAAACCCACAGCAGTGGCTTCCATTCCCCACGGAAACTATTCAACGCAGTCGATTACCCCGTAAAGGAATCAGCTTTTACCTGCCAAAAAGCCCAGCCGTCCGGCTGGGCTTTTTGCTGCACAGGGCTTCAAATCGACGAGCAAATCCCGGCTTAATCAATGGCTCGACTGGCGCAAAGTGTGGCAAAAATACCACAGGACAGGGATAACCCTCAGCGTCTAATCTAACCCTTGCGCACGGTTTTCTTGGCCGTGGAAGAAGGAATTTTGACCAATCCCGCGAACTTGAGTCCCGCGCATCTGGAACAGACGATCATTGCGCCTTTGGATTTTGACGGGGTGGGGTTGCACTCCGGCGCTCCGGTGCGCATGCGGCTGCTGCCTGCCCCAGCCGGCTCGGGCATCGTCTTTCGCCGCACTGATCTGGACAATTTTGAGATTCCCGCCACCGGCCGCTACGTGGCCAAGGTGAGCTATGCAACCAGCTTGATGCGACAGGGCGTGCTGATTCAGACCACCGAGCATCTGCTCTCGGCGCTCATCGGCATGGGCGTGGACAACGTGATTGCCGAGCTGGACAACCTGGAGCTGCCCATCCTGGACGGCAGCGCCCTGCCTTACGTCGAGGCCATCCTGAGGGTGGGCATCCGCCATCAGCGCCGCCGCCGAGAGACCATCCGTGTGCTGCATCCGGTTGAGGTTCGTGAAGGCAACAAGTTCATCGGAGTTTATCCCGGCTCCGGCTACAGCATCGAGTACGCCATCGACTTTCCCGCGCCCGTCGGCCACCAGTCTGCCTGCATCGATCTGGCCGCCGAGATGTATGGCACATTCATTGCCCCGGCCCGGACCTTTGGCTATAAAGCCGACGAGCAGAAGCTGCGCGACATGGGCCTGGTCCGCGGCGCCAGCCCGGAAAACATTATCGTCTTGGCTTCAACCGGCCCGGAGAACGGCCCGCTGCGCTTTCCCGACGAGTATGTGCGCCACAAGGTGCTGGACCTGATCGGCGACCTGGCGCTGGCCGGACGCCGCATCGAGGGCCGCGTGGTGGCCGAGCGCGCCGGACACGCCATGCACACAGCGCTGGTTTCGCGGCTGATCAAAGACCGCTCCGCCTGGGAGCTGGCGCATGTGCCGATGGTCTCTGAACCGGCCGATGACGAAGCTCCTACCCCTACCGAGTCAAACGCCGCCAAGACCGCCCCCGCCCTGATTGGCGTGTAACTCTCCGTGCTTTTTCTGATCTCTGACCCCTGATCTCTGCTTTCACGCAAACAGAATCCGCATCGGCACAGTCGCCGGGTAGCTCTTGCCCTCTCCGGCCAGCGCGCCTGTTTTTGGATCGCGCGCGAAGACGCTAATTAGATTCGAGTCTTGGTTGGCCACCAGCATCCAGCGCTCCGTGGGGTCCAGCGTCATGCTGCGCGGAGTTTTCCCGCCGCAACTCGAGTTGCCGATCGGCGTCAGTTTGCCGGTCGCAAAATCGGCGCGGAAGCTATAGAGAAAGTTGTCGTCGCGATTGGCGAAATAGACAAACTTCCCGTCCCTGCTGATGAGCGTGTCGCAGGCGCGTGAGGGGCCTTGATAGCCCTTGGGCAGCATATCGAGGCGAGTAATGAAGGTCAGGCTGCCGTCGGCCTTGTTCCACTCCAGCACTTCCAGGGTCGAATCCAGTTCATTGACCGAGTAGGCGGTGTGGCCGTTGGGATGGAAGCGCAGCGTGCGCGGCCCGGCGCCCGGCCTGGCATGATACGTTCCGGCCGGCTTCAGCATCGCCGTCTCGGAGTTCAGCGTGTAGATGTGGATGCAATCCTTTCCCAGGTCGTTGATGTATGCGAACCGATTATCGGGCGAGAACGACGCAAAATGCGCGTGCGCTTTCTCTTGCCGGTCCTTGTTAGGCCCGTAGCCAATATAGATTTCGTTCCACACCGCCGGGCTGAGCTTGCCCTCTGTCACCAGAAAACTGGCTGCCGAGCCGCCGCCGTAGTCTGCCGCCAGCAGCACGCGCCCCGTCCGGTCCAGCGCCACGTGACAGGTGCCCGCGCCAGCCGAATTTTGCGCGGAAAGCGGCTGCAATTCGCCGTTGACGACTCGATAGCTGGCCACTTCGCCCGTCGGCTTGTCATTGAATCCATCCACCGCCGCCGCCGCAAACAAATATTGATGGTCCGCGGAGAAGGTGTTCCATTCCACATTACCGAGCTTCGCCGCCACCCCTGCGGGAAGCAGCTCGGCGGTAACCGGGTCCCAGTCAAAGGCCAGAATGCCGTCGGAAGCTCTGCAACCCACGAAAACCCGCTGTCGGCCAGACGATGCAAGGAGTGAGGGCGAAGCCGCTGCGGCCAGCGTGGCGGCGGCGGCGGAGAGCAAAAAATCCCGGCGAGAGCGTTTTTCCATCATGAAATCGATTCTCGCCGATCACGCAGGGAACGCGCCAGTGGCGAGGCGAGTCGAAAGCCGTTAGCCCCACCGAAGGGGCGCGGGCGGTGCGCCCAGTCACAGGACGTTCACACTCCGCGTGTGATAGCATCCCATTTCGTAGCATGAGACGCCTGCGGATTCATCCTTCCTTCCTCCGCTCGGCGCCGGCCCAAGCCTTTATGGATGAGGTAGACGGCAGACCGGGACACGTGGCCCTCCAATCCGGCCACCTGGACGCCCCCCGGGACGTCCCCAAGGTTTCCCTGTCCCTCCCTGATCCCCAATGCATTGTCATCCTGAGCGAAGCGCAGCTGAGTCGAAGGACCTGCGTTTCGGTTTTTCCACGCACAATTTCTCGCATCAAATTGCACCCAAAAGGAGAAGTATATGAAAACCTACCAGGGAAGTGAGATCCGCAACGTGGCTGTAGTGGGGCATGCGCACAGTGGCAAAACCACTCTGATCGCCGCTCTGCTGCATGCCGCCAAGATGACCCCCACACAGGGCCGCGTGGAAGATGGCACGGCCGTAACCGCTTATGACGAAGAGGAAGTAGCCCGCGGCGCAACCATGCAGAACGCCGTCGCCTTTGCCGAGTGGCAGGGCGTCAAAATCAATCTTGTCGATACTCCCGGCTTTCACATGTTTACCCACGAGGCGCGCGCGGCACTGTTGCCCGTGGAATCGGCCATCGTGGTGGTCAACGCCCAGCACGGCATCGAGCCGGTCAGCGAGCGCGTCTGGCGCTATGCCGACGAGGCCGGCGTTCCCCGCATTGTCCTCGTCAACCAGATGGACCACCCCAAGGCCGGCGGCGGCGAAGGCCTCAGCGCCCTGATCGACGATCTGGTGGATCGCTGGGGCCGCAACTGCGTGCCCGTCCAGCTTCCCATCTCCGGCGCGGAGGGATTTCGCGGCGTGGTCGATCTCGTCACCATGGAGGCTTACTATTACACCCCCGGCGGCGACGGCCGCGGCAAGGCTACCGCCGAGATTCCCGCCAGCCTCTCTGCCGACGCCAAGACCCGCCACGAGGCGCTGGTCGAGCTGGTCGCCGAAGGCAAAGACGAGCTGATGGAGGAGTACTTCGAAACCGGCACGCTCGCCAAAGAGCACCTCATCGCCGCCCTCCACGAAGCCGTACGCGAAGACCGCATCTTCCCCGTGCTCTTCTCCAGCGGCTTAGGCAACATGGCCCTCGACCACCTGCTCGACTTCATCAAGGAGTACACGCCCTCGCCCGCCGAGCGCGCGCCCATCGCCGTCCGCAATCCAACAATTGAAACCACACCGGACAATCCCGACGCCGGAATATCCACCCGCAAAATCGACGATAGCGGGCCGCTGGCCCTGATGGTTTTCAAGACCATGACCGATCCCTTCTCCGGCCGCATCAGCTTTTTCAAAGTCATCAGCGGCATCATCAAGAACGACGCCAACGTCGAGAACTACACCCGCCGCGACCAGGAGCGCCTGTCTCATCTTTCCATCATGCAGGGCCGCAAGGCCGTCGAGGTGCCCGAGCTGCACGCCGGCGACCTGGGCGCCGTGGCCAAGTTGCGCAGCACCCTCACAGGCGACACGCTCGGAGTCAAAGGCTCTGAGATTCAGATTGATCTCCACAAGCTGCCTGAGCCGGCCATGACCTACGCCATCGAGCCTAAGTCCCGTGCCGACGAAGACAAGCTCGCCCCCGCCATCCACAAGCTGATGGAGGAAGACCTGCTCATCCGCTTCTTCCGCGACCCGCAGACCAATGAGTTCCTGATTGCCGGCGCAGGCCAGCCGCACATCGAGGCCATTGTCAGCCGCCTCAAAAAGCGCTACCACGCCGAAGTCCACCTCAAAGCCCCCAAGGTGCCCTATCGCGAGACCATTCGCGTCAAGGTCGAGGCAGCGGGACGCCATAAAAAGCAGACCGGCGGCCACGGCCAATTTGGCGACTGCAAAATCCGCATGGAGCCGATGCCGCGCGGCGGCGGCTTCGAGTTCGCCAACGAAACCTTCGGCGGCTCCGTCCCCCGCAACTTCATCCCCGCTATCGAGAAAGGTATTGTTGAGTCCGCCGCCCGCGGCTATCTCGCCGGCTACCCGGTCGTGGACTTCCGCGCTGTCGTCTACGACGGCAGTTATCACGACGTCGACTCCAACGAAATGTCCTTCAAGATGGCCGGCCGCATCGCCTTCCGCAAGGCCATGGAAACGGCCAAGCCCTGTCTCCTCGAACCCATCATGAAGGTCGAAATCGAGGCTCCCGACGAGTTCGCCGGAACCCTGATGGGCGACCTCAGCAGCCGCCGTGGCCGCGTCCAAGGCACCGACTCCAAGGGCCGCACAACTCTCATCAACGCGCAAGTCCCCATGTCCGAAATGCTGACCTACGGCACCCTTCTAACTTCCATGACTCAAGGCAAGGGAAGTTACCGCATGGAGATGGACCACTACGACATCGTCCCGCAGTTAGTAGCCGACAAAATCCTCGCCAACGCCAAACGGCCCGTGGAGGAGGAGGAAGAATAGGCACCTGCGGTGCGGCAGACGCTCGCTGTCCGCTCGCACAAGGTTCGTGGTCTCCCAGGTCTCAGAATATTGAGACCTGGGGTGCCCGGCCTTGGCACTAGATTGATATGGGCGCCACCCGCGAGTCTGATCGGCGTTAGCCGCCCGCCAGAGTGAAAGGATAGCTCGGACCTCGACTCTCAAACCTTCATGCAGTCCTGGTCGGCTGCTTATTGCGGCCAAAGCATCGGCGTTGCCGTTACCCCGGCCGGAACGCGAGTCTTTCTGGAGGGTATGGCGGTTTCTACCCCGAAAAGTTGGACGAATTGATTGGAAACGCCACGGCTCTCAGCCAGTGCGTGGATGTTCAATCGCCCCAAGATGTCGACCGTAATTGGGCGTTTGGCATCCCAAAAGATGAAGGCGCTATAAAACATCCGGGCTTCGTCACTTTCCAACAACGATAGCAACAATGTCGCTGCAGTTTCAGAGGGGCACGGAATGAGGTTTGTTGTATCGTCAAACACAACAGGCTGGGCTTGAAATGGGCCAACTTTCACAAATCTCAGACTCTTATACATACCTGAAATCGCGATCTTCCACGGCGAGAACGAGTAATCGCCCACCCCAAAAATGGAGAACTCAGGCTTGCCGCGGTAGATCGAACTTCCCCTATTGCTGAGCAGTTCGCAGTGACGCTGGAGGTAAGACCACGTCTTGGGCGCACGCACGGCGATGCCGGCGGTTTGTTCACCGATGCACCGCTGCGTGACGAGCATCCGACGGTGGCAGTCATCAACACGGCCCGCTGCAACTTCGGATGTTTTGAACATGGGTAGGAGGTAGTCGGGTTCAAGATCGAGCAATTCATCAAGCCCATTTTTGAGCTGACGACCTGCCAACTGCAGCTCCATGACCTTAGAACAATCGTGCTTGATACCCGACCGCCAGCGGAGAGGAGAACCGCCGGCAAGGTGCTTTGTGACACGATACGCATCGAGGTCGGCGATAAGCGTTCCGTCTTCGAGGGCTACCGTTGCGGTAGGTTGGATCGCGCGCGAGAGTTGGCCATAAACTTGGGCGCGCTTGGGTTCCGCCGATTCTCCGAACTTGATCACAACGAGCGAAGCATCCACTGCGGCATCGAAATGCTCTGCGGCGTCAATATGGTAAATCGCAGCCTCAATGATTGGTATACCGACTGACCAACAATGTGCCAATAATTTACGGGCCACGACGGTCTTAACGAGCATCGCCAACGTCCCCCCCCGCGATTGGAATGCCTCCGCTAACCTGACCAGCATCCATTCAGAGATGTCAAAGTTGGCTTTGCCAGTCATTGCGTCCAAGCCACTTTGGCCCTGAAAATTGGATTTTTCGGGGAGGTTCTTTCCATTTATGACACCCATTCCCGCATTTGTGATCCATGGTGGATTTCCGATGATGAGCACGGGGCCAGCCTGCTCGGAAAGGAATTGCTTCCAATCGATTGTGTAGAAGTCGCGCTGCTGAACTATTCCATTGGGTGGCCCGATCCGCGCAAGGGCAGCCCTGGCTGCTTCCACATAGTCGGGGTTGACATCAAACCCCAAGTACCTTGGCGACATACCGAAGCGTTCGGCGGTGGCTTCCAAAAAGGCACCGACTCCGCACGTTGGCTCGATGATCGTGCCAAAGCGCGTATTAGTTTGTCCAACCAGCGCCGCGACCCGTCGCGCCAGCGACAGCGGAGTTTGGAAGTCCCCGAATTCTTTCTTCCGGCTCATCGCGTCTTCGCCCCCGTCATGTCACCAATTAATGCTATCTGGGTTAATGAACCTCTTGGCGAAATTCTCATGCTTTTTCTTTTCTTTCTGCAAGTATTTCCCGTAGGCTGCGAGAAATCCTATATAGAACTCGCTCTTGGTCTGATTTGGAACAACCACCAGAGAGCGGCACATTTGGATAACGCCGTATCCCTGCGCTTCGATCGACAAACAGTCCCAACTGAGTTGTTCGATCGGAATCAGACTGCTCTGTTGAATAACTTCGAGTTTACCGTGTTGGTTTTTGTAATCCACGAAAACGAAACTAAGGTCGTGGCGCTCCTCGAATACCCACTCATGCATCTTCTTGATCGAGATCATGTTAGGTGAGTAGTTCTGCTTGTCGACGTTGTTGCTCTTGACGTTCACGGCGTGCGAATCAGTGAGCATGAAATCGCCGATCGCCTTTCTCGTCCCAAGCGTTTTTCCATGTTGGTCCGCGACCAGCTTCTCAATCGTGTTGTACAGGTCCATACTCAATCGCTCCAAGTCGTGTCGTCAGCCCATCTTCTTTTCTTACAGATACATGATATATGCTTACTCTCCCCATCCGCTAGGCGAGTCCCTCATCTCAAACTTGAAATGTGGGAGACGATGAACCCGCCGATTTTCGTTCTCTCCAACTCCGGCTTCTAAAGTTTCCCAGGTCTGAAAATCCAGACCGGAGCCACCCAACCGAATCGAATCAGACGTAGCGCCGACCTCCCGGTCGGCTGTAGCGCGGACGTCCTCGTCCGCGCTGGGCCGAAGCAGAAGTGAGATGGAATATTTCTGTATCCAATCGATTTGTACTGGTCCAGAAGAACGGACCGTGGACCGGGAGGTCCACGTTACAGCCGGCCGGGAGGCCGGCGCTACAGAACGATTTTTGAGTAATGCAGGCGATTCGGAGTAGAATCCCGCCATGGCGCAAGATGATACATCCGCATACATCAACGTCGCCGTGCAGCCGCGTTACGGCGAAGTCCACATTCGCAATCGCGGACGCCTTCCTCATTGGGAAAAAGATGAAGGCCTTTACTTCATCACCTTTCATCTCGCTGATTCGCTTCCCGATTCCGTGCTTGCGAAAATCGCCGAACGTCACCAGATACTTGAAGCAGCCGAAAATATCAACGCCAATTTGCTTCCCGAGCAGAAAGCATTGCTCGCCGACTATAGCCACACGCGCATTGAAGAGTACTTCGATCGTGGCGCTGGCTCGTGCCCGTTCCTCGATATGCGCGTCGCTGGCTCTATGGCTGCGGCACTGCGCTTCAGGGAGGGAAAGCGCTATAGGCTTCTTGCTTGGTGCATTATGCCCAATCATGTTCACGTTGTGGTGCGGCTCTTCCCAGGCCAGGAGCTTGCGAAGGTTGTCAAAGCCTGGAAGAACTTTTCCGCAAAAGCCGCAAACCAGGTGCTCGGACGCAAAGGCCAATTCTGGCAGCGAGAGTACTACGACCGCCTGATCCGTAATGGAGACGAACTTGATCGCGCCATTCGGTACGTCGTCGAAAACCCGGCCAAAGCGGGATTGAAGAACTGGAATTGGGTTTGGAGCGCGGACGGGGACGTCCGCGCCACAGCCGGCCAGGAGGCCGGCGCTACAAGTTCGTAATCGCACACGCCATTGCGAGAAAGAAGATCAACTAGCTGACGGGCGGGTGGCCCATATCTCGATTTTGGGATGGGTGAGACGATGAACCCTCCGCTTTTCGTTCTCTCCAACTTCGGCTTCTAAAGTTTCCCAGGTCTGAAAATCCAGACCTGGGAGACCACGAACCTCTATCGTCCGTCTCCCTTTTCCCAACCAGCCAAGAGTTTCGCGCCGGAACTTCAAGCCCTCGGCAACTCATCCCCTGGTATCGGAGGGTTATCGGGAATGAAGTCGAGGTAGGAACTCAGTCCTTTGCCCGCGCCTGCGGACCTGCGCCGGAAGAATACCTCAGCGGTCTCCACCGCGCCGATCTTCTGCGCCAACGCGGAGGTCACCCAAATATCCAGGGAGACGCCGTCTTCTCGCGCCAGTTCCTCGGCCCGTTTCACGAGCGAATCCGGTAGATCGAATACTCGCGTCATGGTTCCATCCCTTTCCGCCTGATCTTCTCAAGCAATTCCGCTGGCGACAAGACTTCAATCCCGAAGCGTTTGGCTGCCCGCTCGAAGTCTCTTCTATTATGCGTCACAATGGCCTCAGCCTGCCCGTTAATCGCCGCTTCGAGGACCATTTCGTCATCCGCATCGGTCAACTGGGGCCGCCATACGAATCGAATCTCCGCCGGAAGAATGCACAGCGCCAGTTCCGCAAGAAAGCCGTCAATATATTGCAAAGGAAGACCATGCTCTTCCCGCTTGAGCACCGCCTCATACTCCAAGAACAGCGCGGGACTCGCCACAAGTTCAACCCGGTTTGCGGCAATTTCCCTGAGCACCGCCGCACTCGCGCCCAATCTGGATCGCAGCCCTGCAACGAGAACCGAAGTATCCATCACGATGCGCATTTGCTCACAAAGGACTGCACAAAGATGTTGTTATCGAGAACGATTCTCACGGCATCTGTGCGAAGGTTGGACGCTCACTGCGAAGGGCTTCAAGGAGCGCGGCCTCGCATTCCTCATCGGAGACGCCGGCGCGCGGACGATCATCCACCAGAAATCTGCGCAGATTCTCCGCAGCGGACTGACGCTCGGGCAAGGTGGCCGGCGGGGGCGCAAACGCACGAAGGCTGATGGCTTCGGCCTCCAGTATCTGCCGCCCCAGGATTTGTTCGATCACCGATTTTTGCGCTGGCGACAACGCCTCAGCACTCAAAATCATCGACAATCCGCCTTCCGCGCAGGCCAACTTTACAGATGGCCTACTGAGATAATTGTATGCTGAATTGTCCCATAGGACAAAATGTTCGCGCACATGGCGAAATGGTGGGAGACCACGAACCTCAACCGTCCGTCGCCCTTTCCTCTGCGATTGTCCGGAAAGCCTTCTTCAGTCAGAGGCGGGTCGCCGGACCGTCTGCTTCGGAGCGCGAATCGAATTCGGGCGTGTCGCTCGTCTGCTGAACCGTGACGTCACAGCCTGCGTGGCCGCACAGGCAGAGGATCTCCAGTTTGTTCGCGATTTTCTCGCAATGGTCGCTACAGAACTTCTTCTTTTCCTGGGCGAGGCAAGTGCAGGTCATATTCGCGCATTTCTTAGGATTAGACGCAAAACCTAACATATTCCTCCTTTGCCGATCCGCTCGGCGTCCCTCTGGCCCCGGAACGCGGAATACAACATTGGGATCGACGCAAGGATAGTAGCGCAAATTTGTATGCGCAGACGAGCAAAATCGACCATGTTAGTTTGGAATTCCGAATATAAAGCAGGATGACGGGACGGCTCTCCAACTCCCCGAGATTCCGCTCAGCCTAAAACAGAGCGTCGCGTGAGGCTCCAGCCTTCCGGCTGACGTGTGAGCTCAAATTTGGACCCGAAGCCTCGCGCATTATCGATGTAGCGGATGAAGTCTGGCCGGAAAGAATATAAAGTGCTGAGGCGCAGGGCAGGACGCAGTACGCGTCCCAGCTTGAACCGCTCGCAGTAGGTTTTGAGGAGCGCGATGCGGCGTTTGGGCTCGGTTACTTTGCTCACCGCGCCGCGCAACTGCACGCCGCGTATCTCCTTCCAGTTCTTGACGTTACGGTAGACTGTGGCGGCGGCGCGAGGCGTTCTGGCCAGGTTCAGGCTGTGCAGGCTGCTCCTGGACGAGAGCCAGTAGAGAGATAGTTCTTCATCCATAATGTAGAAGAGCGGCGCCACGCAGGCCAAGCCGTCCTCGCCGATCGTGGCCAGCGACAAGGTTGTCTCCTCGCCCAGCAGCGCGGCCACCAGCTCGATTTGTTTCCGCGCCGTCCTCATTGATTTGGTCCGTGTTGGATTGAGTTGGCCGTCTCGATGGGGAAAACGCAACCCCATCCCCGCCGCGCTCGTGCTTTGCGGCAAGGATGGGGTCCGGATAGATGACACTACTTCGGCTGGGGCGGAGGCGGCACTGGCGCAGTGGTGGCTGGCGCTGCTGGAGCTGCCGGAGTAGGCGCGATTGCCGGAGCATGGACCGCGTTCGGAGCTGGCGTAGACGGCGCTGCATTTGGTGTGGCGCCTGGCGCAGGCGGGTTGGGCGCTGTGCCTAGCGTAGGCAGTTTAACGTTTTGCGGCGGCGCTCCCGGAGCACCAGGGGGCGGCGCGCCGGGCATCGGGTGCATTCCGCCCATCGGCGGGCGCTGGGGCGGTGTGGGCATCTCGCTCACATCCACCAGTTCGACGTCGAAGATCAGGTCGGCCTTGGGTGGAATTCCCGGATGGGCGGCGTCTGGCCCCGGACGGCCTTTGGCCCCGTACGCCAGTTGCCAGGGGATGAAGATGCGGCGCTTGCCGTTAATCTTCATGCCTTCATAGCCTTGATCAAAGCCGGGAATGACGCGGCCCATACCCTGTGGAAACGGCATGGGCTGGGGAACATCAAGTTTTGGTTTGCCATCGTCGCCCATCACCGGCTTGCCGTCTTTGTCCTTCAGCGGTTGCCGGTGGTCGTCTGAGGAGTCAAACTTGTAGCCGTCGGCGGCCAGGTAGCCGGTGTAGAAGACCTTGTACATCTTGTTGGGCTCGGCCACGGCTCCCGTGCCGATTTTGATTTCCTGATACTGCAAGGAGAAGGCGGTCTTCTTGATGGTCTTGACCGCTAGCATTCCAGGAGCGGGAACGCCCAAAGGCAGCTTGGCGGCCGCTGAGGCCACGGGTTTGGTGGCCGAAGCGGAAGGCTTTACCGCAGTTGCAGCCGGCTTGGCCGTCGGTGTGGCATGCTTTGCCGTAGTCGGCTTTGTTGCGGATGCGGGAGGCTTGGCGGCTGTCGTGACGGCTGGCTTTGCCGTAGTCGTAGCCGGCGTAGTGGGGGCTTGGGCGCTTGCGGCCACGGTGCTGGCCGCCAACAACAGAATCAGTGCTGAATGTTTCATGGCGTTGTTTAACTCCGGGAAGTTCTTGACGAAAGTTTATCAGGCTAGCCTCTTGCAAAACTCTATTTCGATTGCGAATCAGCGTCAGGGCACGACTTCAGAGGCTGCGGAAAAAGTCGGAGTTTCGGGCGAAATCGGCAAAAAACATCCCTCAGGGGCTAAAGCCCTGCTTTGTTATGAATCATTTACGGCACGACTGAAGTCGTGCCCTTTCAAAACAATGTGTTTTTCCGCAGCCTCTGAAGTCGTGCCCTGACACATATTGCGGCCTCGATCTAATTTTGCAAGAGCTTCAGGCGCTGCGATGGTTTAGCATCTCGCCAGCATTCCTGCCAGCAGGGCGGTTCTGGGGGCCAGATGCTTCACCACAATGGATTCGTGGTGTGCGTGCGCGCCTTCACCGACTGCGCCCATTCCGTCCAGGGTGGGAATGTTCAGCGCGGAGGTGAAGTTGCCGTCGGAGGCGCCGCCGCTCAGGGCTTCTTCCAACGCGAAGCCCAGCTTTGCGGCCAGCGTTCTGGCTTGGCGGTAAAGCTGCATGGTTCCGCGCGTGCGCTCCATGGGCGGACGGTTGATGCCGCCAGTGACGGTGAGCGTACACCGTTTGTCCTGCGGCTTGAGCGCGGCAAATTTCCGCTCCATGCGCTCACCGTCGGACTTGCGGACAATGCGCAGATCGACCTCCGCCCAGGCCTGGGCGGCAATCACATTACTCCTGGTCCCGCCGCCCACTACGCCGGCATTCACCGTGATTCCCCGCCTGAGGTCGGTCCAGCTGGAGACAGTTTCGATGATGTGGGCCAGCTCCAGAATGGCGCTGGCGCCTTTTTCATAGTCCACGCCCGCGTGTGCGGCTACTCCAGTTACGTCGATGCGCCAGTGGCCGGTACCCTTGCGGGCGGTCTTATAGGCCAGCCCTTGCGCCGGCTCCAAAACGAAGACCTGGGCGCATTCTGTCGCCAGCCGTTCAAGGACAGGCCGCGCAACCGGGCTGCCGACCTCTTCGTCGCTGGTGAGCAGCAGTACGATTTCACGCTGCAACAGTCCTGCCTCGGTGAGCATTTCGATGGCGGTAAAGGCCATCGCCGCCCCAGCCTTCATGTCTAGAGAGCCCGGACCCCAGAGCCGGCCTTCGCTCAAGCGGCAGGGCATGGTCTTGAGCGTGCCCAGCGGCCAGACCGTGTCCAGATGGCCGAGCAGAAGAGTGGGGCGATTTTTATCAACGGCTTCGGTTTTGAATTTTGGTCCGAAGCGCGCCTCCAGCAGATCTCCAAAGCCGCGCTGGCGATGGAGCTTGACGCGCCCGCCCAGGCCTCGAGCGTGGGCGGCGGCCAGCGCGACGCAGGCGTCCACGGCGGCTTTATCGTCTGAGGGCGACTCGGCCCGAACGAATTTTTGTATGAGATCGAGCAGGGCGGGCTGCTTACGCCGCGCACCGGCCAGCAGCGCGCGCATGGCAACGGGAAGATCAGTGGTTGCGTGCATTATTTACGCTCCCATCCACTTGCGCAGTTGCCGCTGCGCCGGCTTCTCCACCAGGAGCATCGCCGCCACGGCCACCGCCAGCACTGCCGCAAAGCTGATCCAAGGATCAAAGCGGCTCACTCCCAACCGCTCCGGCAGATGGGTGTCGTGAATCCAGTTCCACAGGTTGAAGTGCAGTATGTAAAGGCAGTAGCTGGCCTCGCCCAGAAAGACCAGCGGACGCAAACTGAACGCGGTAGAGAGCAAATTCTCCCCGGCCAGCCCCAGTACGATGCAACCGAACAAAGGCATCAGCAGGGCGTCGTGGAGGAGGACGTAGGGAACCAGCGGCCCCAGATACAGAAGGCCGAAGACCCCGGCAAAGCCGGCCAGACCCAGCAGTATCCGCAGACGGCTTGCGCGCGGCACCAGCTCGTTCAGGCCAACCAGCAGAATGCCGAAGACAAAGCTGGCCAGATGCGGCAGAGGCATGTATTTGAGCGCCCACAACCACCGGCCCCAACTGTAGCGGTCAGGATGCGCGATGCCGTCCGGCTGGAAGACCAGGTACAGCAGGCCGGGAATCATACCCACGGCCCAGACTCCGGACAACATGAGCAGATTGCGCGAAACCGTTGCAGGCCGTTTGACTTTGGCCAGCCAAGGAAACAGAGCGTACATGAAGGCTTCGGCCGACATGGCCCAGGCGGGCGTATTCAGGAAGGTGGCCAGTGACGGAACCCAGCCCTGCAACAGCAGCGGCGTCAACACCATGCCCACCCAGAACATTCCGTGCTGCCCCGTAAGCGCTGTGTATTTCCAGTAGACCGGCTGAGCATGAGCGCCGTACTCCCCCGCCACCATCCGCCAGCTCAACAGCAAGCTCAGCAGGTAGACGGGATAAAGCCGCGTGAAGCGCGCCTTCCAGAAGCGCACCTTGTTCAGCTTGTCCAGCGTGTCGGCGCGCGCGGAGTTGCCGTAGTTATAGGCCAGCACAAAACCCGAGAGCAAAAAGAACAATCCCAGCGCGATATAGCCGGCGTTGACCACCGGCCCCAGAAAACCAAACGATTGTGGATTGGAAAAATGGAAGAAAACGATGTTGATGGCCGCAAAGAATCGCAGCCCCGTCAATGCATCCAGCCGTACTGGCTTGTGTGTCTCCACGGCGTAGCTTCTAGCCTCTAGCTTCTAGCCTTGTCCCGATAAGGACAACATTCAAGGTGAACCTGAACAGCGCGATAGATCGACAATCAGCTAAAAGCTAGAAGCTAATAGCTAGAAGCTGTTTTTACGCCGTCACCAGCGATCCAACTTTCTCGCCCAGCACCACCCGGCGAATGTTCCCCGGCTTGTTCATATTGAAAATAACCATGGGCAGGTTGTTGTCCTTGCACAGGCTCACGGCGGTCAGGTCCATCACCTTCAGGCCCTGGCGCAGAATCTCCATGTAGGTGATGTGGTCGTACTTGACGGCGTCCTTCACCAGCACCGGGTCGGCGCTGTAGACGCCCTCCACCTTGGTGGCCTTCAGGAGCACGTCGGCCTTGATCTCCATGGCTCGCAGGCTGGCCGCTGTATCGGTGGAGAAAAAGGGGTTGCCGATGCCCGCGGCGAAGATCACCACGCGGCCCTTTTCCAGGTGGCGCACGGCGCGGCGGCGAATGTAAGGCTCGGCCACCTGGTTCATGAACACGGCGCTCATCACCCGGCACTGCACGCCGCGCTGTTCAATGGCGTCCTGCATGGCGATGGCGTTGATGATCGTGGCGAGCATGCCCATGTTATCGGCGCTCACGCGGTCCATCTCTTTAGCCTGCTCGGCCACGCCGCGGAAAAAATTGCCTCCGCCCACCACCACGCCAATCTCCACGCCCAGCGCATGCACATCGACGATCTCGCCGGTAATCTCGGCGATCTTGGCAGTGTCCAGGCCGAAGCCGCGCCCGCCGGCCAGCACCTCACCCGATAGCTTGAGAACAATGCGTTTATACATGACGTTTTGAGTATCGCATACCGGCGGCGTTGCATCATCGCAATTTGAAAGGCGAGTAGTGCAGGACGCCGCTAATGGGTCTTCATTTTGTTGGCCAGTTCTCTCACCTTCTCAAGCCGAGGCCCAATTTGAGCAAGCACTGCCTGGGTGAGCTGTGGGCCTGCTTTTTCCGGCGTTCCGGCATCGAAAGGAGGATGCGGATCATATTCGATGCTCAACTCCGTGGCCTTTGCCAAATTCTCTCCAAGCAGAATTGAGAGTAGTGTGAGTCCAAAGTCGATACCGGCCGTGACTCCGCCTCCGGTGATCCGGTTTCGATCAATGACGACTCTCTGGTTCACAGGCACCGCGCCGAACAACGGCAATAGATCCCGGAATGCCCAATGAGAGGTCGCTTTGTATCCGCGAAGCAGACCGGCGGCTCCCAGCAACATGGACCCGCTGCACACCGAGGTCACATACTTCGCTCTCCCTCCCCGATCGGCAAGAAAATCCAGAAACGCACGGTCCTGCATGACATCGGTAAGGCCCGGGCCTCCGCCAACGAAGAGCACATCAAGGTCTCTTGGGCAGTCTTCCATGCTGGTGGTCGGCTTCACTGCGACACCCAAATCCACCGTGAGTAAGTCAAGGTTCTTCCATATCAGATGCACATTTGCGAAGTGAGCAAGGACGGTATGAGGTCCAATCAGATCGAGAAAATTCAAACCGGGGAACAATAACATCCCGATATCGAGCCGGTTTCTTTTGGGTTCACTCATCTCACTCCTCTCCTGGGCAGCAGGCTGCGCTGCTTCCGCCTGACTGAGGGAGGCAAAGGCTCGGGGAACGGCTGAGAAAACAGCGGTTCCGAGTACTGGCTTGAAAAACTCTCTACGCTTCAATCCAAACCACCCTCCACGTAACAATTCCTTTGATTTTACAGTTTCTTAAAAACAGGCGCCGTCTTGACACACGAAAAAGGCCCAGGGTTTGCGCCCTGGGCCTCGGTTGATTTCGTAAATGTAGTAGGAAGTTACTCGGCAGCCGCTTCCACGGGCTTCGTGCTAGCCACGGTCCACTCCGGCGCGCCCACCTTGAAGCGCGCAAAGCGCCGCACGGTGATGTTCTCGCCCAGCTTGCCTACCTTCTGCCCAATCAGCTCCTTGATGCTGATGGTCTGCTCCTTGATGAAGGGCTGCTCCAGCAGGCAGACTTCCTCGTAGAACTTGGCCATCTTGCCCTCGACGATCTTTTCGATCACCGGTGCAGGCTTGCCGGTGGCGGCAGCCTGGGCGCGATAGATTTCCTTCTCGCGCTCCATGTCGGCAGCGGTCACGTCCTCGGGCTTCACGTAGCGCGGATCGCTGGCCGCGATGTGCATCGCGACGTCCTTGAGCAACTCCTGAAAGTCCTCCGTGCGGGCCACAAAGTCGCTCTCGCAATTCAATTCCAGCAGCACGCCGATCTTGCCGCCGGCGTGAATATACGTCCCCACCGCGCCCTCGTTGGTGGTGCGCGCCGCCTTCTTCTGCGCCGAGGCCATGCCCCGCTTGCGCAACACCACAAAAGCATCCTCAATGTTTCCCTTGGTCTCCTGCAACGCTTTCAGGCAGTCTCCCATGGGCGCGCCGGACTTTTCGCGCAACTCTTTCACCAATTTTGCATTAATCTTTTCGCTCACTGTTGTCTCTCTCTTTTCTGAAAATTTCGTTATCCGGCAATCCGCCTAGTCTTCCGAGTCTGGATCAAGACTCGTCAATCCGCCCTCGACACAAACTCGATTTCGTCATCCGATTCGGGATCGCTAGAGAATACCAAGCCATGAACCTTCGGCTCCCGAATCATCACACCGCCACCAAATTCCTTGACATACCAGCTCGTCTCCGGGTCATTGACTGAGGGGTCCGCGACAAACTCGATCTCGCCGGGGAACCGCTCGGCGTAGAGGATTTTGTCACCTTTCCTGATCTCCTCGCCGGATTGGTAGTAAAGGGGCAATTCAGTGTTACCTAGAAAAAAAAAGCGTGGCGCAATCCGAGGCGGCCACGCTTCTCTCAGTATGCACACATCCGTGTGCAGGAATGATTAAAGCACGCCCTCGGCCACTTCAGCTTCGTCCAGCAGCGCCGCCACAGCTGCGGGCGCCTTGCGAATGCCGCCGCCCAGAGCCGCTTCCAGGTCCACTTCCTCAACCGGCGCGGCATCTTCGGCCGCAGCCTCGGCCGCGGTCTCTGGCTGCTCTTCAACAAAGGCTTTGTCGCCCACCAGGTTCACGCCCTCGGCCGCCGAATCGGCGATCTTCGAGGTGAACAGGCGAATGGCGCGTAGCGCGTCGTCGTTGCCGGGAATCACGTAATCGACCACTGTTGGGTCGCAGTTCGTGTCCACCACGGCTACCACCGGAATGCCCAGCTTGCGGGCTTCCTTCACGGCAATCGTCTCATTGTTCGAGTCGACGATGAACAGCGCGTCCGGCAGCCGCTTCATCGCCTTGATGCCGGCCAGGTTGGCTTGCAAGTGCTTGCGCTCCCGCTCCAGCTTGATGACTTCCTTCTTGGTCAGCAACTCGTAGCGGCCATCGGTGGCCATCTCATCCAGTTCCTGAAGGCGCTTCACTGACTTCTGCACCGTCACCCAGTTGGTGAGCAGGCCGCCCAGCCAGCGCTGGTTGATGTACGGCATTCCTGCCCGCGTGGCTTCTTCAGCCACGGCCTCCTGCGCCTGGCGCTTGGTGCCGACAAACAGAATTGTCTTGCCGCTGGCGCACAGCTCGGTAACGAATTTCGACGCTTCCTTGAAGAGCTTGAGCGTCTTCTGCAAGTCGATGATGTAGATTCCGTTGCGCTCGCCAAAAATGTATTCCTTCATCTTGGGATTCCAGCGCTTGGTCTGATGCCCGAAGTGAACACCCGCTTCGAGCAGCTCCTTCATTGTGATCGTGGCCATTGGCCTCCTTCGTGGATTGCATCCGGAGTGGTCGATGCCGGCGCCCCGGATTGAACCCGCTTATGCGGGAATTTGGTAAAACCAGGGAACAGGGACTGAGGGACTAGGGACTAGAAAACAGCACCAGAATCGCGGTAGTCCCTTAGTCCCTAGTCCCTTAGTCCCTTAGTCCCTGCAAGCGCTTTAGCGCTTGCTGAACTGGAACCTTGCGCGAGCGCCCTTCTGCCCGTACTTCTTGCGTTCCTTCATGCGCGAGTCGCGGGTCATCAGCCCTTCGGCCTTGAGCGCCGCGCGCAACTCGGGATTGAACTGGACCAGCGCGCGGGCCACGCCCAGCTTGACAGCATCGGCCTGCGCCGATACGCCACCGCTCTTGACGGTGGTCACGACATCGAAGCTCGAAGCCAACTCGACCAGAGCCAGCGTCTTCTTGGCGGAGGCGCGCTGCTGTTCGGTCACAAAGTACACATCGAACGCCTTGCCGTTGACCTTCCACTCGCCCGTGCCAGGACGCAGAAAGACGCGCGCGATCGCCGACTTGCGCCGCCCCGTCCCGTAATACTGAACCAGATCTGCCATTCTTTTTTAGCTCCTAGCTTCTAGCTTTTAGCCTCTAGCTAAAAACCGAAAAACTTCGAATCTCAATGCAAAGCTAGCAGCTAGAAGCTAGCAGCTAGCGGCTGCTCTTACGCTATTTCCAACGCCACCGGCTTTTGCGCCTCGTGGGGGTGCTTGTCGCCGCGATAAACCTTGAGTTTGGTAGCCATCTGGCGGCCCATCTTGCTCTTGGGCAGCATCCCCTTGATGGCCTGCTCCAGAATCATCTCCGGCTTGCGGTTCAACAGGCGCATGAACGACTCCTCGCGCAGCCCGCCGGGGAACCCGGTGTAGCGGCGATAGAGCTTGCTCTGAGCCTTCAGGCCGGTCAGGCGGACCTTCTCCGCGTTGATCACGATCACGTGGTCGCCCACGTCAATATATGGAACGTATTGTGGATTCAGCTTGCCGCTCAACACATCGGCAGCTTTGGTCGCCAATCGGCCCAGCGTCTTGCCGCTGGCATCCACAACAAACCATTTGCGGTCAATATCCTTGCCGCTCGGAATAAAGGTACCCATCTTTTCTCCTGCCCTCTAAACGCCTGAAAAATCCCTTAAAATCCCACGCAAAACGCTCTTGCCCGCGCCAATCCGGCGCACGGGCCCAATTTCCACCCACTGCCAAACAGATCTGTTCGGGTGAGGAATGCGGGGGCTGGCCCTGAAAAGGGCTCTGTCTGCGCCGGATTCGCGCCAAATTACGCGCCTAAACTCGAATCCAGCAGCCGGCAGCCTGTTCCAGCCGATCCCCTTCAGGGTATCAACCAACGAGTCCGGGTGAGCACACCGAGACCCCAGGCGCAACACCGCGCAAGAACTTTAGAATACCCGAATCAGGCCCCGGAGTCAACGCATACCCTTGAGCGCCATCGGGCGCGCGTAAAATTCCGATTCTCGTACAATCAATTCAAAGGAGATTTTTGATGAAGCGAGTCTATATGGACGCCAATGCCACCACTCCCTTGTTGCCGGAAGTGATGGAGGCCATGCGTCCGTATTGGATGGAGGATTTCGGCAACGCCTCCTCGATTCATCTCGACGGCCAGCAGGCGCACACCGCCGTGGACCGCGCCCGCGCAACCATGGCCGAGTTCTTCAACTGCCACGATGCCGAGGTGGTCTTCAACTCCGGCGGCACCGAGGGAGACAATACGGCCATCTTCGGCCTGCTGCACCCCGGCGACCACTTCGTCACGACTTCCATTGAGCACTCGGCTATTTTGCAGGCAGCCAACCGTATGGCGCAGCATGGCGTGGAGACCATCTTCGTTGCGCCCAACGCGAGCGGCCTCATCGACCCAGCGGATATTCTGCGCGCCATCCGTCCTGAGACGCGACTGATCAGCGTAATGCTGGCCAATAACGAGACTGGCGTGCTGCAACCCGTGGAAGAGATCGGCAAGATCGCCGCCGATACTGGCGTTTTCTTCCACATCGACGCGGTACAGGGCGCGGGCAAAGTCAAATTCGATGTGCGCCGCTTCGGATGCCATCTCTGCTCCATCAGCGCGCACAAGATGCACGGCCCCAAAGGTGTGGGCGCAATGTTCGTGCGCCGCGGTACTCCGATTGAGCCGCTGCTAGTGGGCGGCAGCCATGAGCGCCGCCAGCGCGCCGGAACCGAGAACGTACCCGGCATCGTGGGCCTGGCCAAGGCCGCGGAGCTGGCCATGCATTCGTTGGAAGATGGAACCATTGACCGTCTTGCGAAGCTGCGCGACCGCCTGGAAGCCGGCATCCTGCAAATCTCCGGCACCGGCGTAAACGGCGCACACTCGATTGATTGTCATCCTGAGCGACCCCGAGCGCAGCGAGGGGAAGTCGAAGGACCTGCGGTTGCTTTTTCCGGCGGCAATCCCGTTCCCCGCGTGGCTAACACGACCAACATCTGGTTCGATCAGGTGGAGGGCGAGGCGCTGGTAATCGCCATGGACTTGAAGGGCGTAGCAGTCAGCGGCGGTTCGGCCTGCCACTCCGGCGCCACCGAGCCCAGCCACGTGCTGATGGCCATGGGCCTGGACAAGACGCGAGCACGAGCCAGCCTGCGCTTCAGCCTGCTCAAGACCGCGACCGAGGCCGATGTGGATTTTGTGTTGAAGGTGGTTCCCGAAGCCGTCGAACATTTGCGCGCGATTTCACCCGTAGCTGCCGGAACGCTAGGATAGTAATGTCATGTTTCTCTATCACGAACGAACTATCGTCTGCATATGGTCCATAGTAATGGGAATAATGTTTACGTGCTACGGATTATTCTTCAAAAAGCACTACTTGCTGCAAAGAAATCCGGGGCGGCCTTACGCCATGCCGAGATGGATCGGCCTCATATTCTACGTCGGATTGGGACTCTTGTTTCTGACGTTAGGAATACTTCGACTCGTGCAACACTGAATCGTATGCCACATTCAACAACCATCTCCGTAGCCACGTCCGGAGGGGTGGACTCCTTGACAACAGCGGCGGCAGAAATTACGTCCCGATTGCAACAAAACCGGGCAGAAAATGGAATCCCAGCCGCTGCTGACGCGTCCAATACTGTGTATCCTAGAGGCAGGGGATGATTATTTGACAGGGTTACAGGCAGATTTTCGCAGGGTTGGCCGCCGGAAGCCGCGCGCTTTCGGAGCAGCCGCTTTTCTGTGCCTGACCCTGCTGGCGCTGATGGCCGTGGTTCAGGTGGCGCATATGCATCCGCTGGAGAGCGACGCCGACCATTGCTCGCTGTGCATCGCCATGCACTCTGCTGCGCCGGTTGCGGTGATGGCGGCTGCGGTTGTCCTGGTCAGAATAGGAATCTCCGCGCCGGTTGTTGAGGCGCGCGCGGTTGTTCGCCATTGGCATCCCAAGCTCTACACACGCCCTCCGCCGCCCGCCGGCGTTTAGGGCTTCCTTTGATTTTTTCAGTCTGATTCCGATAGCGCCGAGTCATTTCTCGTGCGCAATGCCGGCGCTTTTCGGCAGTCTGATGCTGAAATCGAAACGATGGCCCCTTGTCCAGCGGATGCCGCGGTTAGAGCCACGGCTAACTATATCTCATGATTCAGCCATCATAAGGAGCCTTCTAATGCCGTTCAAATCCGGCACTATTCTTCGCATTCTTCCCGTTCTCGTTCTGTTTCTCACGATGCTTGCCGCGTCTGCCCAAAGCGGCAATGCCGGCGCTGTGCGCGGCACAGTCACCGATCCCTCCAGCGCCGTGGTTCCCAACGCAACAGTCACTCTGGATAATGCCCGCAGCGGCCTTTTGCGCACACTCCAGACAGACGCCACCGGCCAGTTTGTGTTTTCCAACGTTCCATTCAACTCCTACCGGATCCGGATTTCCGCCAATGGCTTTACTTCGTTGAGCAGGGATTTCGAGCTTCGGTCAGTGGTGGGAGCGAGCCTTAATTTGGTTCTTCAGGTAGCAGGCAGCACCCAGACGGTCACTGTGGAGGCTACAGGCGACCTCATCGAAACCGATCCCACCTTCCACTCCGATGTGGATCGTGACCTGTTTATCAGGGTGCCACTGGAGAGCCAGTCATCCACGCTCAGTTCGCTGGTCACGCTCTCCACTCCCGGTGTGGCGGCCGACTCGAACGGCCTCTTTCACGGTTTGGGCGACCACGCATCCAACTCTTTTTCGGTCGATGGCCAGTCGATCACCGACCAGCAAAGCAAGGTCTTCTCCAACCAGATTCCGGCCAACTCGATTCAGTCCATCGAAGTGATCAGCGGCGCGCCTCCGGCCGAGTACGGCGGCAAGACCAGCCTGGTAATCGTGGCCACGACGCGCTCCGGCCAAGGCGTTACCAAGCCTACCGGGAGCATCACCAGTTCTTATGGCTCCTTCGGGTCGGCCTTTGCGGGCTTCGACCTGGCCTATGGCCGCAAGAAGTGGGGGAACTTTATCGAGGTTGATGGTCTCAACACCGGCCGCTTTCTCGATCCGCCGGAGTTCACCGTCTTCCACGACAAGGGCAACGAGCAGAACGTCTTTGATCGCGTGGACTATAACATCACCGCAGTGGATTCAATACACCTGGATCTGAATTACTCCCGCTCCTGGTTCCAAACGCCTAACTCTTACAACAACCTGAACGTGCAGAATGTGATGACCAGCGGTCCACACAGTGGCTCCAGCGCCAATCCTGACTTTGTCAACGTGGGCAACACCGATCAACGCTCCAAGATCGGGACTATCAACATTTCTCCCACTTATACGCGCATCATCGGCAATAACTCGGTCTTCAACTTGGGAGCTTTCGTCCGCAAGGACTTCTACAATTACTATCCCAGCGGCAATCCCCTTGCCGACCTTGGTCCTGTGAACCTGCAAACTTCATCCATTTCGCAGTACCGCACGTTGACCAACACCGCGGTTCACTCCGACGTCTCCTACGCCAAGGGAATCCACAACATCAAGGCCGGCGCACAATATGGTCAGACCTTTCTAAGGGAGAACGACAGCCTGGGAGTGGTGGATGCAACCTATAACTCGCCTTGTATTGCCAGCTTCACAGATACGACTCCGGAGCCCGGATTCTCCAGCCCGTCACAATGCGCTGCGGCCGGCTTTTACTCGAACGATCCTTCTACCATTAACTCTGCTGGCAACTATGGCATATACAATTCCGTGCTGGCGCCTTATGATTTTACCCGCGGCGGAAGTTACTACAAATACATTGGACATGCCGACATAAAGGAGCTTGCGCTCTACATCGAAGACCAGATCAAGGCCGGCAACTGGCTCTTCAATCTGGGGCTGCGCGGGGACATTTACAACGGTCTGACGTCGGCCACCCAGACGGAGCCGCGCGTGGGCATTGCGTATAACATCAAGCCGACCACGACCGTGCTGCGCGTTTCCTATGCGCGCACGCTGGAGACGCCATTCAACGAGAACCTGGTGCTGTCCAGCACAGGATGTTCGAATGCGGTGATGGCGCCGCTGCTGAATTGCACTTCCGGCGTGTCGGGAACGTTGCAACCGGGATTTCGCAACGAGTTCCATGCCGGCCTGCAGCAGGCCTTCGGCAAGTGGGCCGTGTTTAGCGGCGAGTACATCTGGAAGTACACGCACAATGCCTTCGACTTCAGCGTGCTGGGTAATACCCCCATCTTCTTCCCCATTGACTGGCATAACTCGAAGATTCCGGGCTATGCGTTGCGCGCCGACATTCCCAAGATTCATGGCTTCAGCGCCTATCTTGTCGCCTCATCGGTGGCCGCGCGGTTCTTCCAACCGCAATCGGCTGGAGCGGGAGCCACTCCGCAGACCGGTGGCCTGCCCTTCCGCATCGACCACGACGAAAAATTCAACCAGACCACTCACGCGCAATACACCTATTCCCACGGCAAGTTGCTGAACGGTCTGTGGGGAGGCTTTAACTGGCGCTACGACTCGGGCCTGGTTGCTGGCGCGGTGCCCTTCGCCACAGACAACACCACCCCCGTCGACCTCAGCGGCCTGACCAACGATCAGCAGTTCCAGGCCGGTATCACGTGCAATGGCGTAAAGGCTACGCTCACCGCGGGATTTCAGTCCTGCGCGCCCTCGCAATACTCTTCATCGCTGGTGGCCATTCCAGCTCCGGGCACGGAGAACGACGACAAGAACCCTCCGCGCATCGCACCCCGCGACCTGTTTGACGCCTCCATCGGCAAGGACAACCTCTTCCGCGCTAATCGCTACAAGGTTAACTTCGACATGACGGCCATCAATGTCACCAACAAGTATGCTCTCTACAACTTTCTTTCCACCTTCAGCGGCACGCATTATGTAACGCCGAGGGCGCTTACGGCTAAGATCACGCTGAATTTTTAACGGAAAATTACTTGCGGGCGGGAGGAAAATGACGGAAAATGGGGCCATGCCCCCTCCTGCTCGGATTGCGCTCCGGAATTTGCTGACGTGTCTTTGCGTGGCCTCCCTTGCGCTGACTTCTCCTGCCCAATTGCCAAAGCAGGAAATTTCGCAAGAAACGCAGGATTTACTTCAGCGGCAGATGAGCTGGGACGACAATCAGCCCGGCAAAAATAATTCCAGTGGGCTGTATATTCAATTTTCCGAAATCGATGAGACGACCTCCTCCGGGAAGCGAGTTGCGCGCTACCGCGCGTATGTTTTCGGAGCCCCGGAAAACAAGAAATATACGCTGACGGTGTGGAAGATTGGGTCGGACCCTCATATTCTTTCCAATAATGTTTATGTGAACGCCAAGGGACTATTGATGGCACGTAAGCCCAGTCCTGAGCAGGAGAACAGCGACTTCCTCGGGGACAACGAGTTCCAACTGGCCGTACAGGCGGCGCAGGCTGAGCCTGTCCGGTACGCGCTCACTTCCTCCGACAAGGAACTTCTTGTTTACGGCACATTGGTTCCGTTCCCGCTTGAAGGTAACGACAGAGGATGCCGGCTTGAAGTGCGGCTCGCCGTGCCTGATGGCGGTGCGGTTCTGATTTACGCCGATGGACTTCCGGCAAATACGGAAATTCCGTTCCAGATGCTCTCCGTTGGCGAGCCGATGACGGGAAAGTTCAGCGTGAATGCACAGGGTCACGCCGTGACGCCCGAGTTTCCCGCTTTAGCCGGGATGGAGAGGAATTCGCTTCGGGTGACTTTGACCACTCCGGAATGTTCCGTAGCCATTGAACTTCCTTGGGGCAAGGGAAGCTATCACCCTCTGTGACTCGTCTCTAGCGCGCCTGGGAGTTCGCCATCGGCTTCGTTTGTTCCGCGTCTCATGCTTCGCCCCTGCGCGAGCCTGCCAAGGCCTCCGCAAAATGCATTCCCTCGCGGTTAGACAATTGGTCGATCTGCTCGCGGCAACTGAAACCGTCGGCGACGATGATGGTCGCCGCTGCAGCAGAGTTGACCGCCGGTAGCAGACTAAGATTGGCGATGGCTTTGGAGACTTCGATCTTGTCCGCCTCAAAGCCGAAGGGTCCGGCCATGCCGCAGCAACTGGAGTTGATGAGTTCGACCGTAGCGCCGGCCTTCTTGAGTAAGGCAATCTCGTTTGCGGGGCCGCCGAAGATGGCTTTGTGGTGGCAGTGGCCATGGAGGATGATCTGCTCGCCCTGAAGCCGGCCGGCGACCCACTCGGGAGCTTTGGCGGCCAGCCAGTCGGCCAGCAGCCAGACCTGATTGCTCATGCGCTGAGCTCGCGTGGCAAGAGGCCCGGAGGGGAATAATTCCAACGCCTCATCGCGGAAGACGCTGGCGCAACTTGGTTCGAGGAAGATGAACGGAAGGCCGGCATCGATCTCCGCAGCCATACGGTCGAATACCTTGGCCAAATAGGCGCGGGCTGTGCCGAGCAAGCCGAAATCGTAGAGCGCGCGGCCGCAGCAGATGTGGCTTTTGGGGATTTGAACCCGGAAGCCGGCCTGAGTAAGAACCTTCTCGGCAGCAATCAGAGTTTGCGGGTGATAGTAGTTGTTCCATGTGTCGGGCCACAAGACGACCACCTGCGGCGGCACCTGCGGTGAGGCCAACTGCCCTTCGGGCGTTGCTGGATTTTGCATGATTGAAGTCCGTCGAACATTGGCGGTTTCATCGGAAGAGCTGCGCGCCTTTCTGTAGTTCTTCGCGGCCAGTCGAGGCATTTTGCGCTCTTGCGCCACGCCCACAATGCGCTTGATGAGCGGGCTGGTCAGCGGGCCGGTGAGCACGGCGTTAGTCAGCGCGGGGAAGATTGAGCCCAGGCGGGCCAGCAGGTCGGCAAAGCCGAAGACGTAATGGTGCAGCGGATGCGGGCGGTGCTTGTAGCGCTGGGCCAGGAACTCGGATTTGTAAGCGGTCATATCGACAGCCACAGGGCACTCGGTCTTGCAAGCCTTGCAACTGAGGCAGAGGTCGAGGGCCTGGTGGACGGCTTTGTTGCGGAAGCCTTCCTTGCGCAGTACGCCGGAGAGCATCTCCCAGAGCAGGCGGGCGCGGCCGCGGGTGGAGTGCTGCTCCTCGCCGGTGGCGCGGTAGCTGGGGCACATGACGCCGCCTTTGGTGTTGAGGCAGGCGCCTACGCCAACGCAGCGCTCGGTGGCGCGTTGCAGCGAGCCTCCGTCGGAGGCGAAGACGAAGTGGGTTTCAAGGCTGGCCTCTTCTTTCCTGAGATCAGCCGAAGGCGGCTGCCCCTCCGCAGGCGGTTGGCCCCACCGCAGGTGGTGGCGCAGATTCTCGATGGGGTCGTAGACGCGGACGGCGTCGGAGAGCTTGCCGGGGTTCATGCGGTTCGCCGGATCCCAGATGGCTTTGAACTCCTGGAAGGCGTGGATCAGCTCGGGGCCGAACATCTTGGGCAGCAGAGCCGCGCGGGACTGGCCGTCTCCGTGCTCGCCCGAGAGCGAGCCGCCGAAGCTGAGGACGAGATCTGCGGCGCGGTCGATGAAGCTGCGGAAGTTGCGTATGCCCTCGACGGATTGGAAGTCGAAGTTGATGCGCATGTGGACGCAGCCCTGGCCGTAGTGTCCGTAGAGCGGGCTGTTATAGCCGAACTCGGCCATGAGCGCCGAGAGTTTGCGCAGGTAAGCGCCGAGGTGCGCGGGAGGAATGCCGGCATCGTCCCAGCCCTCATGACGCTCCGGCTCGCCGGGGACAAAGGCGGTTGCGCCGAGGGCGGAATCGCGCACGTGCCAGATGCGTGCGGCGTCGGCGGAGTCGTAGATGCGTGCCACGGGCGCTTCGGGCCAGGACTGCGCGGCTCGAATCAGAGCTTCGGCCTTGGCCTGCGCCTCGGCTGCGTCCCACGCGCCCATCTCGACCATCAGGAAACCGCGGCCGGGCGGAAGAAGAGCAACATCGTCCACGGAGAGCTTCTTGCGCTGCATGAAGTCTACGAGCAGCCCGTCAAAGCCTTCCAATCCGATGGGCGCATGTTCCAGAACACGCGGCACAACATCGGCGGCCAGAAAGCCGTCTGTGAAGGCCAGTACGGTGAGCACGCGAAAGGGCGGGCTGGCGGCGAGGTTGAGCGTGGCGGAGACGATGGTGGCGCAAGTGCCCTCCGAGCCGACCAGCGCGCGAGCCACGTGGAAGCCGTTCTCGTCGAGCAGCTCGTCGAGGTTGTATCCGGAAACGCGGCGGGGAATGTTGGGGAATCGCTCGCGTATGAGCGAGGCGTAGCGGTCGCGCAGCTTGGCGAGGTCTGCGTAGATTTGGCCCACGCGGCCGCCGGAGCGGATCAGGGATTCGAGCTCAGCCGGCGCGGTGCGGCCCACGGACATGCGCGTGCCGTCGTAGAGGATAAGGTCAAGCGATTCGACGTTGTCCACCACCTTGCCGGCCATCAGGCCGTGAACGCCGCAACTGTTGTTGCCGATCATGCCGCCGAGAGTGCAGCGGGAATGCGTCGCGGGATCTGGACCATAAGTCAGATGGTGCTGCTCGGCGGCTTCGCGCAGACGGTCGAGGACGATGCCCGGCTCGACGCGCGCCAACTTTGCAACGGGATCGATAGAGGCTAGCTTGTTCATGTAGCGGGAGAAGTCGAAGACTACAGCGACGTTAGCGCATTGGCCGGCAAGACTGGTTCCCGCGCCGCGCGGCAGGACTGCGGCTCCCGTGGCGCGGCAGGCGGCCAGAGCGGCCTCGACGTCAGCGGCGTCGCGAGGCAGAATCACGCCTACCGGAAGCTGACGGTAGTTCGAGGAGTCGGTTGCGTAAAGGGCGCGGGAACCGAGATCGAAGCGGACGTCGCCGCGGAGAGATTTTTTGAGCAGCGATTCCAGTTCGCGATGGGCGGAAAAGCGTTCATGGTCGAGGCGAGGCTGATTCAGAAGGGCGGAAAACGATGAATTGTCCACCTTGGAATGGTAGCGCGTTGCGGCGCGCGGCGTTAAAAGTGTCGTTCGAAGCACACCTCTTCAGGGTTTTCAGGGCAACCGGTCGTACATTCCCTTGGCATGCGAGGCCACGTTTCCAGGGAGGTGAGCGCGGATGAACCGGCCAGCAGTTCGAGAATGCCACGCCTGGAAATTGTTATTTCTTGTCTGCCGGGGCAGCCTTCTTGTGCTCCTCGAAGATGTGTGCTTGATGACAGCTCACACACGTCTTGCCTTTCATGAATGGATCAGACTTCAGTTGTGCCACCTGATCGCTGTGACAGGAGTCGCATGCGCTTAACGCCGGCGTGCCCGCGAAGTCCGGTGCTGTTGTCTCGCCATGGCACACGGTACATTCGACACCGTTGGCGGCATGCGGGCTGGCTTTCCATTGGTCATAGATCACCTTGTGGCAACTGGCACAGGTATCCCCGGCTGGAAGCAGCCGATGGTGAATATGCTTGGCTTGATCCAGCTGAGCAATGGCAGGTTGGACGGCAATAGCCAAAACGAGAAAAACGAACAGGGTGAGACCGAACATGCGCGCACAGAAACTATTCATGGACAGACCTCCTGAGTACGGGTTCAAGTATTGAACCGGCGATGGCTGCAATCTGTGATACACATCACATCTCACCGGAATGCGATCTGTGCACTGGCTGCGAGGCCTTTTGCCATAGGAATGTTCACTTTTTAGTCCGGCGGGCAGGATCGATAACGGGAAACGCCGATGTCGCCATTCAACTCCTGAGTGGCCGGCGATCGAGAATCATTCCGCGTGGGCGAGTGGCCGGTCATTCAGAGAAAAAACTTTAACGCGTGGGCCACTCATCGACGACGATGCCGAGGTCGTTGAGTTGCTGGATGATGGCTTCTACGTTGCGGCGGATTTTGGGGCGGTCCTTGGGGCTGGCCTGGGGGGGCTCGGCGACGGCGATGACGCGTCCATAGCGCCATGCGGCGGGAGGCAGGGCGACGAGGGCCTGGGCGAGGTCGGCGGGGCGCAACTGCATCTGCTGGCGGCGGGCGGCCTGGGGACGGAGCATGGTTCCCTTGCCGATGGGGCTGCGGTTGGCGTCGGCCATGGTGATGCGCAGGTTGAGGGTGTCGGCGTCCACGGTGAGAAATGGATTGGCCCACGCGGCGGGCTCTTGCACATCCACATACACGCTTTTGGTGGGCAGGGGGATGAGGGCCAGGGCGGCGCGCTGCTGTTCGCGGAGGTCGGCTGCGGATTGAGCGGCGGCCTGAGCCTGCTGCTCGGCGTTGACCGCGTTCTGGGCTACGCCGGCGACGGCTTGCTCTTCCTTGTGGCAGGCGGCGAGAGCCACGGCGAGGAGCAGGGTCAGGGCGGAAAAACCTTTAAGTCTTGAGGGTTGAATCACGCTTTGAGAATAACAGCGCGGGCGGCGTTCTTGAAATGCCGGCATCGTGGTATCCCACCCTAGCCACAAAAACAAAAACGTGGCGAGGGTGGTGCACCCAGCGTTTGTGGTTTCCCACCCTTTCGCAAAAAAATATTCTGAGATTACTGGTCAGAAAAGTTATTTTCCGGATACTGCGCTATTCCAATTGCTCGAAGATGGCGGCAGCGCCCATGCCACCTCCCACGCACATGGTGACCATGCCGTAGCGGAGTTGGCGGCGGCGCATCTCGTTGAGCAGCGTGGTGGTGAGCTTTGCGCCGGTGCAGCCGAGCGGGTGGCCGAGGGCGATGGCGCCTCCGTTGACGTTAATACGCTCCGGGTCGAGGCCGAGTTCGCGGATGACGGCGAGAGCCTGCGCGGCAAAGGCTTCGTTGAGTTCGATGAGGCCGATGTCGGCCAGGGTGAGGCCAGCGCGGCTGAGGGCTTTGGGGATGGCAGTGATGGGACCGATGCCCATCTCCTCGGGCAGGCAGCCGGTGACGGCGTAGGCTACCAGGCGGCCGAGGGGTCGAAGGCCCAGTTCATGGGCGTGGTTGGCTGCCATAAGAACAGCGGCGGCTGCGCCGTCGGAGATCTGCGAGGAGTTGCCGGCGGTGACGGTTCCCTGGGCGTGGAAGGCGGGTTTGAGCTTGGCCAGAGCTTCGAGCGAGGTATCGGCGCGCGGGCCTTCGTCAGCGGAGAAGATCGATTCGGTGACGGTTGGCTGCCCGATATCCCACCCCAGCGACGAAGACCTGTCGCCGGGGGCCCCGGCATCCCACCCCAGCGACGAAGAACTGTCGCCGGGGGCCCCGGCATCCCACCCCAGCGACGAAGAACTGTCGCCGGGGGCCCCGGTCTTCGCTCCGGGGACTGAAGTGGTGACCTTCACCGGAATGAGTTCTTCGTCGAAGCGGCCGGCGGCCTGCGCGGCGAGTGCCTTTTCGTGGCTGGCGTGGGCGAAGGCGTCCTGATCTTCGCGAGAGATTTTGTAGTGGCGGGCGACGTGCTCAGCGGTGAGGCCCATGGTGAGCAGCGCGGCGGGATAGTGCTCGGCGAGCCATGGATTGGGACTGGGCTTGAGGCCGCCCAAGGGCAGCAGGCTCATGGACTCGACGCCGCCGGCTACAACGACGCGGTTGCCGCAGGAGCGGATGCGCAGATCGGCCTGGACGATGGCTTCGAGGCCGGAGGCGCAGAGGCGATTGACGGTGACGCCGGGAACCTCGACCGGCAAACCGGCGCGCAGTGCGGCAAAGCGGGCGATGTTCCAGCCCTGTTCGCCCTCTGGCTGGGCGCAGCCGAGGATCACGTCATCGATTTCCGCGCGGTCAAGGCCGGGAACCCGCTGCAAAGCTCCGTTTATCGCAGTTGCGGCTAGCTCGTCGGGGCGAGTGGTGGAGAGAGCGCCTTTGGGGGCGCGGCCTACAGGAGTGCGTACGGCGCTGACGATGACGGCTTCCGGCATATGTTGCTCCTTGATATTCACGGCCATTTCAATCAAGTACTAGTGCGGCAGACAGAGGTCAATCACGAAACATAATTTGCGTTGTCCCTGTTGATATTGATTCGCAGGCGCCCGACGTCATGGTATGGCCCCGGCCTGCATCAATAATGCTCTGATCTCGGCCTGTTCACCGGCCGCATCCAGCGCAGTCTTGTCATCGTTTGACTTGGCGTTCACATCGGCTTTGACAGCGAGCAAAGCCTGCACTGTCTCCGGATGTCCATACTTTGACGCATACATCAACGCTGTCCATCCATTGATGTTCCTGGCGTTCACATCCGCCTTGGCAGAGAGCAGTGTCCGTACTGCCTCCAGCCTGCCTCTTTGCGACACAAACATTAAGGCCGTATCCCCATTTCCATTTTTAGCATTCACATCGGCATGAGCGTCGAGCAGTTCGCGCACCGCCTCCGGGTTGCCATCCTGCAACGCAAACATCAATGCCGTGGTGCCAGGCGCGTCCATGGCATTCACATCGGCTTTCGCCGCAATCAAAGCCCGCATTACATCCACGCGGCCCATGAACGACGCCGACATCAAAGCCGTGGTGCCGCCGACTGTCTTGATGTTCACATCGGCATTGGCAGCTATCAGCGCCAGAATTGCTTCCGTGCGGCCATTCAGAGATGCAGCATTTAATGCGGTGAGGCCTTGCAAATCCATGGCATTCACATCAGCCTTGGCTTTAAGCAACGCACGCAATACTTCCACGGAGCCAGTGCCGCTCTGTGAAACTAAGATCAAAGCCGTGGCGCCGTCCTTATTTTTTGCATTCACATCGGCCCGGGCATTGATCAACGCATGCACTGCATCCAGGCGACCATTCTGCGACGCCGCCATCAACGCTGTGGTGCCATCCTCATTCTTGGTGTTCACATCGGCCTTGGCGGTGAGCAATGTCTGCACGGCTTCCAGATGACCATTCTGCGACGCAACCATCAACGCCGTGTTGCCATCCTTATCCTTGACGTTCACATCGGCCTTGGCGGCTACCAACGCCCGCACTGCTTCCAAGTGGTCGTATTGCAACGCCGCGATTAACGCCGTATCGCCATTCTGATTCCTGGCGTTCACGTCTGCCCTGGCAGCGATCAACGCCTGCACTACCTCCGCGTTTCCGTTCAGCGATGCCAATATCAATGGCGTAATGCCATTTACCGACGTAGCGTTCACATCGGTCTTGGCTGCTATCAGCGCTTTGACGCGGGCCATGTCACCCTTGGCGGCCGCAGCGAAGAGGTCCTCCCCCTGCGCCTGACCCTGAGCACCTGCTTGACCATATGCCAGCAGAATCAGAAGACCCAAAATCAACGAATACTTTTGTAGGCATATTAATTTCAACGTACTCATATAGCCTCTTTGGAGAAAATGCCTTAGATGAGCCGGAATCCTCATCCTTTGAATTGTGGCCGGATTCATTCCGGCATTTCCAAAACAATCCAGGCGCTGTTCAAATAGAAGTGGTAAACGGCATGCTGATCGACGAGCGAATCGGCCAGGGCGTCGTGATCCACGGGCGCCGGATGGCGCAACAGGCCGGCCTGGGCCTGGCGAATCTGCTCGGGCGAGGCGGGGTCGATGCCCCAGTTGAAGCCGAGAACGCCGGATGGGTCGTGAGGTTGCAGGCGCTCGGTTTCCGGCGCGGCGGAGAGCACGTACAGGCTGGTAGGGGCGCTGGAAAAGAAGACCAGTAGCGAGACGGTTCCCCGCTCCGAACCCGACTCCGAGCAGAGCACTGCCCAATCGGAGGAGCCGGGGCGTTCCAGGCTGGCGTGGATTACGTTTTCCGGGCGATGCGCTTCGTAGGTCTGCGGAATCAGGCAACCGCGGCGGTTGAGCAGGGCCGCGAGTTCATCAGGCAGGCCGGGGAATGAGCTGATGGGCAGATGGCGAATGAGGTATGGGATGGAGTGGCCGGCGACGACGATCTGGCCGGAGACGTTAAGATGCGCGGGAGTTGGCTCTGGCTTTTGGGCCGAAAGCAGAGAGCAAGCCCAGAGCAGCGTGCCCAGCAGACAAGCGACCTTTGTTAAACCTGCGCGAACCATTATTCCCTCAGGGGCTAAAGCCCGCGTTGATTCTGCCTTCAATGTACGGGCTGAAGCCCTTACCCTTCATCCGAGGCTACATCGCCTATTAACGCCTCTGCCCATTCCTCTGCTTCCATTTCATGTTCAATGTCTGCTGCCATCTGGCGATAGCCCTCGGCCAAGGCAGCTTCTTTTGCCAGGCTTGACTCATGCGCAGCGGAATCGTGTTCCATGATAATTCTCCCTCTGCTCATCATCGTCCTAATTTGCTTCGAGCGCAAAATCAATTTCGCAGCGGCTTGCCGGTCTTCAGCGTGAAGGCGATGCGCTCTTGCGTCTTCGGCTCGCCGCAGAGGGAGAGGAAGGCTTCTCGCTCGAGGTCGAGAATGTACTGCTCGCTGACCAGGGTTCCGGGCGTGATGCGGCCGCCGGAGAGAATGTACGCCACCCAACGGGCGACCTTCTGGTCGTGCTCGGAGGCGTAGCCGGCTTCGCCCATGAGAAAGACGCCGGTTTGGAGGGTGGCCAAAGCTGCCGTGCCGGGAACGGGAATTTGGGTGCGAGGCTGCGGAGCGGTGTAGCCTGCCCCGGCCAGCGTCGCGGCCTGAGCCTTGGCGTCGAGCAGCAGCCGCTCGCGATTGAGGGTGATGCGGTCTGAGGTGGCGAGCAGGCCGAGGGTGCGCGCCTCGGCAGCGGAGGTGGAAACCTTGGCCAGGGCAATGGTTTCAAAGGAGCGGCGAAGCGCCGTGGCCAGCTCGGCCGATTGAGCAAAGCGCGAAGGCGGGTCTCGTGGGTCGGCAGGAGCAAGGGCAATGGCTGCGTCGATGGCCCGCAGCTGCATTTCCTTGGTTCCGCCGCCGCCGGGGATGAGGCCGACGCCGGCCTCGACCAGTCCGATGTAGGTCTCGGCGTGAGCCTGGCGGCGCGCGGCGTGCAGGCAAATCTCCGCGCCGCCGCCAAAGGTCATGCCGAAGGGCGCAACGACGACCGGACGCGGGCAGAATTTGATGGCGGAGGTCATCTGCTGGAAGCCGTGGATGAACGCGGCCAACTCATCCCACTTACCTTCCTGGGCGGCCATGAGCATTTGCATGAGGTTGGCGCCGACGGAAAAATTTTCGCGGTCGCTGGCAATGACAAAGGCGGCAAAGTCGCGCACCGCATCGGATGTGGGATTGAGGACAGCAGTGACCATCGCCAACACGTCGCCGCCAATGGCGTTTTTGAGCGAGTGCAGTTCGATGCAGCCGATGCCGTCGCCCAGATCGACGAGCGAAGCGCCGGAGTTGGAGCGGACGTCTCCGTTGGATCGGCGGAAGTCGGCGATGCGGGCGTGGCCGGGGAAGGTGGTGACTGGCTCGAGTTGATTTTTCTCCGGCTGGAAACACTGGCGGCCGTCGCTTGAGTACCAGGATGAGTGGCCGGCGGCCAGCAGAGCCTCGACGCGCGGGCTTACCGGGAGGCCGAGGCTCTTCATGCGGGTGACGGCGGAAGAAACCCCAGCCGCGTCCCACATTTCGAAGGGGCCCAGCTCCCAGTTGAAGCCGGCGCGCAGGCCGCGGTCGATGGAGGGCGCGTCGCCGGCTGCTTCGCCGATGCGCTCGGCGGCAAAGTTCCACAGCGCGGCGAGAAACGGCCAGAGGAAGGCGGCGACTTTGTCCTTTGCCGGATCGTTGGCCAGTAGCAGGCGCAACCGCTCGGGCAGCGTGGCGGCGTTTTTGGCCATCTCCAGGGCGGGCAGAGCGGGCTTGGCGACGGGGCGGTACTCGAAGGTGGCGAGATCGAGAACCATGCGAAGGTCTTTTCCGTCTTCTCCCTTGACCTTTTTGTAGAAGCCCTGGCCGGATTTGTCGCCCAGCCAGCCGCGTTTGACCATCTCCTCCAAAATGCGGGAAAAGCCGCTCTGCGTCACGCCCTGGGGAAAGTAGGAGGCCACATGGGCGGGAATGTCGATGCCCACCATGTCGGCCAGGCGGAAGGTTCCGGCGCGGGGCCAGCCGAGCGCCTGTCCGGTGAGCGCGTCCACTTCTTCAATGGTCAGACCCTGCTCCAGCATCAGCGCGGCTGCCGTGAACATCACCGAAATGCCGATGCGGTTGGCGATGAAGTTGGGGGTGTCGTTGGCAATGACCACCAGCTTGCCCAGGTTGCGGTCGGCGAAGGCGGCAAAGGAGACTGCGACGGCCGGATCGGTTTCGGCGGTGGGGATGATTTCGAGCAGGCGCATGGAACGCGGCGGATTGAAAAAATGCGTTGCGAAGAAACGGTCGCGGTGCGCGGTAAGGCCGGCGGCGATTTGGCTGACCGGCAGGCCGGAGGTATTGGTGGTGAGCACGGCATGAGGGGCCAGGTGAGGCACAACGCGGTTGAGCAAGGCAGTTTTGATGGCCAGATTTTCTGCCACTGCTTCGATGACCCAGTCGCAGTTGGCCAGCTTGGGCAGATCGTCCTCGAAGTTGCCGGGAGTGATGAGCGCGGCCAGCGTGGGTTCATAGAGTGCGGCTGGTTTTGCCTTGGCCAGGGCGGCGAGCGCGGCCTTCGCCAGGCGGCTTCTATCGCCATCGCCAGCCGGAACCAAGTCAAGAAGGAGCGTGGGGATTCCTGCGTTGGCAAGGTGAGCGGCGATGCGAGAACCCATGGTTCCGGCGCCCAGCACGGCGGCGCGGCGAACTAGAAAAGGCAAGGCAGCAGCGGGCGGGGAAGTCGTGCTCATGCGGTCTCTCCTGCGTGCAATGAATTTGGGAGCGATCCATCACGCGGAAACCATCGAAGGATACGGAAGTGCGCGGCACACGGTCAAGGAGGAATTGCGTCCGTTTGACCCTCCCCGGTCGCGGGCACTAGCTTGGAAGAGTGCGGGGAGACGCATTTGCGTCCTTCGGACAAGTAAGACAAGGAGACCGGATGCAAAGCAGAAGTTTCCCCTGGTTTTGGAAGGGCGTTTTGGCGCTGGCGCTGATGGCGATGGCCATCGCAGTCGCCCAGGCGCAGGACCTGAAGAGTTTTGAGCAGAAAATTACAACCAAAGTCCTGCCCAACGGGTTGACGCTGATTATTTGCGAGCGGACGGATGCGCCGGTCTTCAGCTACTCCACCTTTATTGATGCGGGCGACGTGAACGACCCCTCGGGCGAGAGCGGCCTGGCGCACATGTTCGAGCACCTGGCCTTCAAAGGGACCAGCGAAATTGGCACCACGGATTATGCCGCCGAGAAGATTGCGCTGGAGAAGGTGGAGGCGGCCAACGCGGCCTACGAGGCCGAGTACCTGAAGGCAGTGGGCCGCGATGAGAAGAAGCTGGCTGCGCTGAAACAAAATTTCATAGATGCTCAGACCGAGGCGCACAAGTACGTCATCCCCAACCAGTTCACCGACGTGGCCGAGCGCAACGGGGCCGAGGGCCTGAACGCCGAAACTGCGCTGGACAACACGATGTTCTTCTGGTCGATGCCGGAGAACCGGCTGGAGCTGTGGGCGTGGCTGGAGAGCGGACGGCTGGCCGACGCGGTGCCGCGCGAGTTCTACAAGGAACGCGATGTGGTAAATGAGGAGCGGCGGATGCGCACCGACTCCAATCCCATCGGACGGCTTGTCGAGCAGTTGCTGGCCACGGCTTACGTGGCGCACAACTACGGCCGCAGCAGCATCGGATGGCCCAGCGAAGTGAGCCAGATCAACGCCACCGAGGCCATGGAGTTCCACAAGAAGTATTACGTGGGAGCGAATATTGTTATTGCTGTTGTAGGCGACGTGAAAGCTTCAGAGGCTCTGCCGATGCTGGAGAAATACTTCAGCAAGATTCCTTCCAGAGCCAAGCCGGAGGAGATGACCACCGTCGAGCCAAAGCAATTTGCTGAGAAGACGGTGGCGATTCGCGAGCAGACGCAGCCGTTTTACGTTGAAGGCTATCATCGGCCCGACTACCGCGACCCGGACGATGCAGTCTTCGACGCAATCCAGGACATTTTGTCGAATGGGCGCGTCTCGCGGCTCTATCGCAGCCTGGTGCGCGATGAGCAGATTGCCGCCGAGGCCGCCGGCTTCAGCCCCTTTCCCGGCGAAAAATATCCCAGCCTCTTCGCGTTCTATGCCGTTCCGCTGCCGGGACACACGCCTGCGCAGATGCGCGACGCCATCCACAAGGAGATTGAAAAGCTGAGGACCGGCGATGTCAGCGACGAGGAGTTGGCTATGTTCAAGACCCGCACCCGCGCCGACCTGCTGCGCGGACTGGCCAACAACCAGGGCCTGGCCAACTCGCTGGCCGAGTACCAGACGCGCTACGGCGACTGGCGCGAGCTTTTCCTGCAACTCGACAAGGTGGACAAGGTGAGCAAAGCCGACATTCGCCGCGTGGCTAATCAGATTTTTGTGCCGAGCAACCGCACCAGCGCATGGATTGAAACAGAACCGATGACTGCAGCTAAGAAAGATGGAGGCGCGCAATGAAAATGATTATAGGAAGAACCATTTTATTTGCGGTCTGCGCGCTTGCGTTTGCGCCCTACTCGCTCGACGCCCAGCAGAACAAGCCATGGGAAAAGATTCCCACGCCCAAGCTGCACGAGTTCAAGCCTCATCAGCCACAACGCATCGAACTCATGAATGGCATTGTTCTGTTTCTGCAAGAGGATCACGAGTTGCCTTTTGTCTCCGGCTCGGTACTGATTCCCGGCGGCTCACGCGATGAAGACCCGGCCAAAACCGGCCTGGTGGGGCTTTATGGGCAGGCGTGGCGCACCAGCGGCACAGCCAAGCTGAGCGGCGACGCGCTCGACGATCTGCTGGAAGCCAAGGCCGCGCACATTGAAACCGGCGGCGACGTGGATTCCACGGCCGTCTCGTGGGATTCGCTCAAGGGCGACTCCGATCAGGTTCTTTCTCTGGCGCTGGATTTGCTGTTTCATCCCAGCTTCAGCGCGGAGAAGCTCGAACTGTCCCAGCAGCAAGAGGCCGCGAGCGTCGTCCGGCGCAACGACGACGAAGCCGAGATTGCCGGACGCGAGTCGACGAAATTAGTCTATGGCCCCGACAGTCCCTACACGCGGCAGCCTGAGCTGGCCACCATCGGCGCGGTCACCGTGGACGATCTGAAGGCATGGCACGAGCGGACTGTCGGCGGCAAAGAGGGCGGCGGCAAGCTGATCGTCTCCATCAGCGGCGACTTCGACATAGCGGCGATGGAAGCCAAACTGCGCGCGGCCTTCGCGGGATTGCCGCGGGTCAAAATTGCGCCGGCGCGGCACGATGAATTTGCCGGTCCCAAGCCCGGCGTCTATTTCATCGACAAAGAGGACGTGAACCAGTCGAATGTCGAGATTGTGGGACTGGGCACGGACCGCCGCAATCCCGACGTGCCCGCGCTGGCGGTGATGAACGAGATTCTGGGCGGCGGATTTGCCAGCCGGATGTTCCAGAAAATTCGCACCGAGTTGGGATTGGCCTATGCCGTGGGCGGCAGCTACGGATACGGCTGGGATCATCCAGGCGAGTTCCACGCCATGGTGCTCACCAAGAGCGCTTCGACCGTGGATGCGACCAAAGCCGCGCTGGCCGAGATCGACGGCCTCACCACACGGCCCTTTACCGAGGAAGAGTTGGCGCGCGCCAAGGACAACATCCTCAACTCCTTCCTCTTCCGCTACGACACGCGGGAAAAGGTGCTGGGCATGAGAGTGCGCCTGGAGTTCTACGGTTATCCTGCGGATTACCTTGAAACTTATCGGGCCGCGCTGGAAAAAGTGACGGTGGCCGACCTCGACCGTGTGGCGAAAAAGTACATTCACCCCGATAAGTTAGCCATTCTGGTAGTGGGCAACGGTCCGGAGATCAAGCCGGGGCTTGAGGAGCTGAAGCTGGGTCCAGCGCAGGCGGTGGACATCACGATTCCGATGCCCAAGCAGAAGTAAGGACGCGAAGCTGAGCGGAATTCCTAGGTCCCGGAACCGGGACTTGGGAATTCGGTATTCAGAGTGTAAGAGGTTTACAAGATCATGCCTCGAAAGTACGTTGTTCTAGTTGCGCTTGCTCTGTTATCCGCCATAGAACCTGCTTTGGCGCTCTCTCAATGCAGCAATCAAATCACGATCGTGCCGCTTAAGGTTATGAAGGCGGCGAGTAAGGCCCGCGACTTCATTCGCTTTAGCTACTCCTTGTCAACTTCCGATTTGCTCCTTATACGGTCGCATGAGGACACCCAGACTTCGATTGGACCTTATGATACTGGCTTTGTGATCACACGAGAAGGGAAGACGATACAAAGCGTTGTTCTGCGGAAACTACCGGAGTTTCAACGCGAGGAGCCTGAGTATTCAGAGGCATTTATTACGCTTGCCGTGACCCGCGCCTGTACGAGGAGAGGTCCAATTTACTTCGTTACGATGCAATATATGGGCGACATGACAAGCCCGGCCCTTCTTTTCACATTCGTTCCCTCAGCGCAAGGATACGAAGTCTCCGCTCTCCCGATGATCTCCGGTGGAGTGTTAGAGGTTTCAAAGGCTGATCCTTCTCATATCAGGACGTGGGACAATCTGCACGAAGGCGAGTGCGAAGCTTGCCCAACTGCGTACCAGATTACGGAGTATGAGATTCGAGAGGGCAGGCCTATCCAAATACGGCAATACCGGACACGGCACCTCTACGATTCCGGGAACTACATCTTCGATTCCCGACGGCGCATCCGATTTATCCCGTGAAGATGGTGGATCAGAAACTGACACTTTGGAACGGAGTATAACCAATGTGTTTTGTATGAGATAATGGATGTTGACGCATACTTGAAATTTTCAAAAAATAAATTTCTCAAAATGGCGATATACTAAATGTGTACGGAAGATATCCGTACATTTGCCGCTGGAGGGATTATGGCTTCCGCAGTCGCACTGATGCGCAAGGAAACAATACGCAAAGCCCGAGAACGGATCGATGTACGGCTTCGTCCTGAGCAGAAATCAGAGATTGAAAGGGCAGCCCAGATCAAAGGTCTCACGGTGACAGATTTCATCATTCAGAACGCCGTCGCAAATGCCAGGCAGGCGATCCAGGAGTATGAAACCTGGACTCTGGAGCGTCCCGATGCGGAAATCTTCGCCGCGGCCTTGATGGAGCCTGCCGCGCTCGGGTCCCAGTTAGCCCAGGCAGCAAAACGTTACAAGGAGCGCTTTCTGTCACAGTGAGCCAAAATCTACCATCCGGCTACTATTTCGAGCCACTCGCAGAGCGGCACAACCGGGCGGCTTTCTCGTGCGGGAACGAGGCTCTAGATGCATACTTCATAGGCGATCCCATTCGGCAGGACGTCAGCCGAAGAGTCACCAACGCGTTCGTTCTAACTCCTGACGGAAAGTTTGTTGCCGGCTTTTATACGCTGTCTCCCATCTCCATCCTCAGCGTGGATTTGACCTCCAGCCTTCAGAAAAAACTCCCCAAGCGGCCCATCGGCGCCACGCTCATCGGCCGGATGGGAAGGGATTTATCTCTTCGAGGAAAAGGCGTCGGCGAAATGCTGCTTATGGACGCACTCCACAAGGCATGGCAAGCCTCGAAACTTGTCTCCTGCTGGGCAGTGGTAGTGGATGCCAAAGAGGGTGCTCGCGATTTTTACATAGAGAACGAGTTTATCCCTTTCGCAACCCAACCAGACAGGCTTTTCCTGTTGATGAAGAAGATCGATTTGATGTTCGAATAACCCAATTCCATTCAAACTCGCCAATCAGGATCGAGAAACTACAATGGAAGAGAAGAGATGAGTGAATTTGTTCAAGAGGAGTTTACGGTGGAAACGAATTCTAAAGGTACGGGCGCGACGATCCAGCGGCCCGAGACCTGCGTGATTGACGCCGAGGTGGAGATTGCGGCGGATGCGGTGATTGAGCCGTTTGTGCAGTTGCTGGGCCGCACAAAAATTGGCGCCGGTTGCCGGATCCGGTCGTTCACGGTGATTGAAAACTGCACTTTGGGCCGCGATGTGCTGGTTCGTCAGAGTTGCGTGCTGACTGACAGCGCTATTGCGGATGGAGCCAAGATCGGCCCCTTCGCGCACCTGCGTCCGGGCAGCGAGATTGGCGAGGAAGTTCACATCGGCAATTTCGTCGAGACCAAAAAAGCCAAGCTGGCCAAGGGCGCGAAGGCCGGTCACCTCACTTACCTGGGCGATGTGGAGGTGGGCGCGGGAACCAACATCGGCGCGGGGACCATCACCTGCAACTACGACGGGGTGAACAAGCACAAGACAATCATCGGCAAGGACGCTTTTATCGGCAGCGATTCCACGCTGGTGGCGCCGGTAACTGTGGGCGACGGAGCTTATGTTGGCGCCGGCTCCTGCATCACCAGAGACGTGCCCGCGGACTCGCTGGCGGTAAGCCGTGTTCGCCAGGTTGTCAAGGAAGGCTGGGCCGCAGCCCGGCGCGCAATGCGACAAAAGCATTAGTTGTGCATCCAATATTTATTGGTTGACAGCGTTCATCGGAAGGAGCAGATCCATGCGCACATTGTCCGATCAAGAAGTTGCTTCTCATCTCGGCGCTCTGCCAGAGTGGCGGATCGAAAAGGGAGAGTTGACGCGTACCTTTACCTTTAAAGATTTCCTTGCCGCGCTGGCCTTCGTCAACCGGGTGGGTGAGCGGGCTGAAGCGGCCGGCCACCATCCGGATATTGACATTCGCTACAACAAGGTGCGACTGGGGCTGGTGACGCATGATGCCGGGGCCCCCAGCGACAGGTCTTCGTCGCTGGGGTGGGAGGCCGGGGGCCTGACCACAAAAGATTTCGACCTTGCGGCAATCGTGAATCGGCTGGTCTGACTGCGCATAGGGCAATTGTCCGGCTTCCCAACCTATGGAAAAGGCCTACAAATCCTGAAATCTGGATTTTGGCTCGAATCCGCCTGGTAAACATAGCTGGCAGACTTGAGGGACGTTCGAGAGCTGGCAAATGTCAGAATAACGCCTACGCGGCAGCAATATCCCAGACACGAACCTGCTGAAAAATTGCGGGGAAAATGTTCAAAATGTTAAGTAAGTATAAGATACAAAACAGCTTACTTCGTTATTCTCTGTTTTGGCGTTTGCAGGTTTCACCGTTACCCCTCAGAAAGTGTCTCGAATTTGGACACTGAGCTGGTTCAGGGGATTGCTTGCCGGGAGCCTTAAAATAATTTCGATTATTGTATTTGACATCTTCTGAATCTATGCTATGCTGTATATATTCCAGTCAGGGAGGAGGCATCCTCCCTACTGGAAGTAGTTTGCGTCACTGGCCTCCCGGCACGAACAGCAAGACCGTTCGTGCCGTCTTTTTTTGTGCAAAACGAGGCACAAATAGCTATTATGCTTTTTACCGCGACTCCGATTTTCGATTTATGCGCGCTTCGTTTTAGAATAGGCGCGAGGAGGGTCTTATGACGAACACGTGGATGCAGCGGCGTTGGGTTCTTGGTCTGGCGGTTTGCGCTTTGACAGCCGCCAGCTTTGCACAGTGGTCAAACCCGGCCGACGATATTCCCGCCTATCATCCCTCCGCGCCGCTCAAGGTGAGCGCCTTGCCGCCGATTCTCTCCGGCGCTCAACTGACAGGCGAACACTTTCGCTATCCGTGGCAGGTACACGCCTATCAGCAGGCGATCAAGATCAGCAGCGTGATCTACCAGCTTCCCTGCAACTGCCGCTGCGACCGCTCGCTGGGCCATACCAGCCTGCGCAGTTGCTATGAGACCGCGCACTCGACCGAGTGCGACACCTGCGCCAAAGAAGGATTCTTCGCCTACCAGCAGACCAAGCTGGGCAAGACTCCCGCCCAGATTCGCGCCGCCATCGCCCGCCATGAGTACGAGGGCATCGATCTGGAGAAGCAGTAAGCGGGCGTTAAAACTGGAACTGGCGTAGAATGGAAGTTGCAGCACGAGCCAGTTGGCCCGGTACTTCCCTGAATTGGGGGCGTCACGGTTTCGACGGGATCGATTGCGGCAAAGGAGTCATGCCGGGGTGTGGGCACCCGTAATCGCCTGCAAAACTAAAGTTGCCGACTACAGTCTGCCACTTGCAGCTTAATTAAATAAGCTGCCGTCTTCCACGGCTTTGCCTATGGGCTGTGAGCGGACGTCATACAGTAGGCTGGCGGCTGCGGCTCGGTCCGTGTTGTAACCGCGAGATCATCGGACTAGTTTTCGGTACATCTTGTCCGTTCTGAGTGCCGGGAGCGAACCCAAAAGGAACCGGGCAAAGCATGAACACTCCTGGCTGACAGCGATTTCGGACGCGGGTTCGACTCCCGCCGCCTCCACCAAGCCGTTTATTATCAATAACTCACAGGCGATTTTCTTTTGTGTACTTAGTATCGGTATCTCTATTCCATGCGCGGCTGCTCGGCATCTGATCCTGCCTTGGTTTGCCAAACAGAAAATGTAACGTACAGGATTATATTGGGATTGTATGTAATTTAGACCGGAAATTATAAATCGAGAAACGGCCTGTGGCTGTCGTTCTCTCTGAGTGCATCGGCGATTTTGCGCCTATTGAGAACTCTTCCAGGCTATATGGGCGTTTACCGGTCTTGATCCGGCTAAAAAGGCAGGATCCCTCCCGCCGCGCCCCCGGCAGGTCCGATGGCGTTTTCCCTGTATTCGCAACGGAGAAGAGGTACGAACCAGTTTGCTGGTCCGTACCTCTTCTTGAATGCGTCTTGCAGTATAGGCTTGCTACTGAATAGTGATCGACAGGTTAAGTGGGACTGTTGTCCCGCCACTGGTTACATTGATGGGTATGCTGTAGGTTCCAGCCGGTGTTGATTGTTTGGAACTTCCGCCGCACCCGGCTATCCCGAGCATGCCTGCTGCGGCAACGGTCGCCCCTGCAAACAGCAGCAAGCACGCAAGCCACGGGCTTCCGGTCTTCCTGGTGCGAAGGATGCGGCGCGTGAATCCCAGAGGCAGCAGAATCAGGGTTGCAAATATTTCGGGAAGCACGCCTCCTACTGGGCCATTGCGGAGGAAAGCCATGGCGGTTCCGGTGGTTCCAACGGTGAGTGTGGTGGTCAACGGCGCGCTGGAAGGGACCGTCAAGCTGGTGGGCGCGAAGCTGCAGGTGACCTCGGACGGCAGCGTTCCGCAGGCGAAGTTGACAGTGCCTGTGAATCCGCCGGTTGGCGTCAGCGTGATCACCGTAGATCCCGTGGAGCCGCTGGCGATGGTGAGCGACGACGGGTTCGCGCTCAGCGTATAGCCGGGCGCCTGCGCCGTGCCGGTTGAGACGACCAGGTTGACCGCCGAGCCGGAGTTGACGCTTGTGCCCGCGATTGGGCTCTCGCTAATCACGTTGCCGGATGCGACGGTGGCGCTGCTCGCCGTGGTGACCGTGCCAACCACGAGTCCAACTCCAGTAAAGGCTGTCGTCGCGGCTGCCTGGGTGTCGCCAACCACGTTGGGCGCGGCAACCTGCGCCGGACCGGTTGAAACGACCAGGTTGACCGCCGAGCCGGAGTTGACGCTTGTGCCCGCGGTTGGGTTCTCGCTAATCACGCTGCCGGATGCGACGGTGGCGCTGCTCGCCATGGTGACCGTGCCAACCACGAGTCCAACTCCGGTAATGGCTGTCGTCGCGGCTGCCTGGGTGTCGCCAACCACGTTGGGTACGGAGACCTGCGCAGTTTGGCCGATCAGACTGGTTGTGCCCGACACGCTGGCGGCATAGTTAGAGTCTCCTGGATAGCTTGCCTTCACCAGGTGCGCACCCGAGCCGGCGGGCGAAATCCCAGTTGCGGTCGCCGTGGCCGTCTGTGTCGATTGCTGGTTGAGCACTGTCACCGATCCGCCGACTGCGGCACTATTGGCTACGGCCAGGCCAGGCCCGCTGCCGGTGATGAAATCTCCCACCGCCAATGCAGAAGGAGTGCTCCCCGTCGCCGGGGGGCTCGCCACGGCCGTGAACGTCCCGTCGCCTTTCCCTAGCAGTATCGTTACTGTGTCGTCGCCGCTGTTGGACACGGCCAGGTCCGGGATGCCGTCCCCGTTGAAGTCTCCAACGACTATTCCGGATGGAGTCTTACCGGTGACTGGGATTGCCCCATTGAAGAATTCCCCGTTCCCAGCGCCCCGGAGAATCGTTACTGTGTTGTCGCCGCTGTTTGCAATGGCCAGGTCGTCCTTGCCGTCTCCGTTGAAATCAGCCGCTACCATCGATACCGGATTGAGACCGGTTTCGGCAATCGACACCTCCCCCGCGAAGTTTCCGTGGCCATCGTTCTCCCACGTCGTCACAATGTGCTGGTCCGATGAACCGGTGACAGCGGTCAGCACGGCAATATCCGCTCTGCCGTTTCCAAAAAAGTTTCCTACCCCTATGGCGAGTATGGTATCGTCCTGCGGATAGAGCGTCGGCACCCTAAATGTTCCGTTCCCATTGCCCAAAAAGACGGCGACGACGGAAACGCCAGATTCCTGGCAGGCGACCAGAAAGTCCTGGTTCCCGTCCCCATTGAAGTCAGCAGTTGCGACTGCCGAAGCAGATCCGCACGGAAGGCTGAAGGGAGCCTCAACAACTTCTCCACCCCTTCCGTCGCTGAGGATCAGTTGGGCGTTGTTGGTCGGGCTGGCGCTGTTGCTGACAGTAAGGATGCCCGCAGGCCCGCCGGTGACAAACGCCGCTGCCGCCATCATCTGGTTGTTGCCGTTGGTCGCTAGATTGTTGGCGGCCTTGAACGTGCCGTCGCCATTGCCGATCAGGACGCTTACGTAGCCGTTGGATCCGACGGCGATGTCGGGGATTCCGTCACCGTTGAAGTCTCCCACCACGACGGACTGCGGCGCGGGTTCCGTCGCTGGCGTCTGGGTGTTTGTCCAGGTCACTCCTCCAGCCGTCCCGGCGCCCAGCGTCGCTGTTCCCAACACGGCGTTGCCGTTGCTTGTGTCCAGAAAGGACACAATTCCAGTCGGCGCGGCAACCAGGTTTCCGGACCCCACCACCGTCGCCGTCAGCGTGTAATTGCCTGGGCTCCCGCTCTGTGCAATCGAAGTGGTTGTGGAGGCGATAGGCGGAGCCGTAATGGTCTCAGTGTGGCTGTTGCTGCTGGCGGTATACGCGATGCTTCCGGCGTAGCTGGCCAGGATGGTGTGCTGTCCGATGGCCAGGCTGGAGGTCAAGTAGGTCGCTTCTCCATTGCTGCCCAGCGCAACTGTAGACGCCGACGTGCCATCCACGCTGAAGACGACGTTGCCCGTTGGGATGCCGGTGCCGGACTCCGGCGTAATCGTTGCCGTAAAGGTAACCGCGCTGCCCTGCACTTGCGGATTGGCGCTCGAGGTCAGCGAGGTTGTGGTGGCGATGGAGGCGGGTACGATGCCGATCGCCAGCTTGGCGATAAAGGCGGTGCCAATGAAGTTGCTGCCGTTTGTGGTCTGGTAGGCACCCGTTGTCGTGGGAAAATTCGTCGATGACGCCACGCCGGCTACATACACGCCGCCCGCACCGTCCAGGGCAATGCCGTTGCCATGATCCGCGCCGCTGCCGCCGAGGTAGGTCGAGTACAGCAGCGCCGATCCGCCTGGGTTGAGCACGGTGATAAATGCATTGCTATAGTTATAGCCTGCCAGGTTATTCACGGTCTGAAATGCGCCCGGTGTGGTGGGAAAATCCTTTGAACCCGCTCCGCCCGTCACATAGGCGTCGCCCAGGTCGTCCACGGTGATGGCTTGGCCGTAGTCTCCCTGGCCGACTGCCTTGCATTGAGGAGGGCCGCAGTATGGGTCCAGTATGCCAGTGCCGCCCAGAAAAGTGGAGTACACCAGGCCCGTGCCGGCCGGATTCACCTCGGTGACAAAGGCGCTTTCAGCGTAATTGGCGAGGGCATTGTTGGTGGGCTGAAGAGCGCCTGCCGTCACTGGGTAATTCGACGAAGTCGTCGAGCCGGTCACATAGGCGTCGCCCGAGCCGTCCAGGGCAATGCCATGGGCATAATCTTGGTCACTGCCGCCCAGGTAGGTCGAGTACACCAGCGCCGAACCAGTCGCGTTGAGCTTGGTCACAAAGGCGTTTACACCATATATGCCGGGGCTGCCGTTCGCAGTTTGAAACGCACCCGTGGTCACGGGAAAATCCGTCGATTGCGTCTGGCCGGTCACATAGGCGTTGCCTGAGCCGTCCACGGCAATGCCGGTGCTGTAATCGCCATCCCCGGTTCCGGCGTGGCCGCTTCCGCCGAGATAGGTCGAATACACCAAGGCCGTGCCGGTTGGGTTGAGCTTGGTGATAAATGCATTGCCGAGGGTAAACTCGGTGGTGCCATTTGGTGCATCGTTATTCACGGTCTGAAAAGCGCCCGCTGTGGTGGGAAAATCGATTGACTCCGCCTCGCCGGTCACATAAGCATCGCCCGAGTCGTCCAGGGCAATGGCGAAGGCCTCATCGAGGCTACTGCCGCCAAGGAAAGTCGAGTACACCAGCGCCGTGCCGGTCGCGTTGAGTTTGGTCACGAAGGCGTTACCACCTTTGTTCACAGTTTGATACGCACCTGTGGTCACGGGAAAATCCGTCGAAGATGCAGTACCGGTCACATAGGCGTCGCCCGAGTTGTCCACGGCGATGCCAGTGCCGACAAGCTCGCCGGCGCTGCCGCCCAGGTAGGTCGAATACAACAGCGCCGTGCCGGTTGGGTTGAGCTTGGTGATAAATTCATTCCAGCCCTCGGGCGCCGCTTTATTCACGGTCTGAAACGCGCCGCTTGTGACGGGAAAATTCGTCGAAAGTGTTTCGCCGACCACATAGGCGTTGCCGGAGCTGTCTACGGCAATACCGTAGGCGACGTCGCTGATACTGCCGCCGAGGTAGGTGGAATAACTAAGCACCGGGTCGATCACAAGCGGTTTTGAATGGTCGTACCGGCCAAGCCTGAAGCCGACTGTGTTCGCCGACAGCATGGCGAACTGACCGTCAACCGGCTGCCGCAAGCCGTCCGTCACTTGATAGACGACCGGCTTGTGAAACGCGATCTCGCCGTTTGCCGCTGAAACGGTCAAATCTCCATCGGCAGTCAGATCAAGCTTTTTTGCTCCCGCAAATTCAAGTCGGATGGGCTTCGGATTGGCCCCCGGCGCAACCACGAAGTCGTATTCCAACTGCCGCTGGTTGCCGTAGTAGACCAGATCGATGCCCGGATAGACGCCCGCGTATTTCACCCTGGCGTAGGTGGGCATACCGCTGTGCCATTTGGCCGGGTCGTTGCCAATGAAGTAGTTGGCCGTGCCGGGGAGCGTATCACTGCCTATGACATGCGTTGCGCGGTTGGCGCCCGCCAAATCCATCCGCAGGACATCGGCATTCCTGGCCGGGTGCGTGGAAGCGGGCTTGAGGCCAGCTCCGATGGCCTGCTGAGGCTTCACGCTTGAGACCTCCGGCTTGGTCAGCGCCAATACCGCCGACGAATCCGTAAGAAACAGCGAATAACCGCTGCCGTTGGAAAGAAACTTCACGGTCTTATCGGCCTGACCTTGGTTGGCCTCAAAGCTGAGCGGGATTCTGCCGTAGTTTTGGGCCACTTGCGCCTTCTTCGCCGCAGGGTTGTCTGCTGGCTGAGAGGCCGGGCCTGCCGCTAAAGACGTGAGCGCTGATGCCGCGATGAGTCCGTACACAAATAGGGATCGCAGTGAGGTAGATTGAACGCCCAAGAGCATAGATATCTCCTTTTGCACTCCGTTTGGTTGTCTGGTTGAAGCTCGGGGGGTCGGGCTCCTCCTCGCATAGTACGCCCCATTCGCGTAAGTAAACTGTAAATGGATAAATATTATCCAATTATTTTTTAGAAAAGCGCCCCAGAGCGACAAATCCCGAAAAACGCATCTTACTCCGCGTTTCCCATGCGGCGTCTATGCCAGCATTCCCTCGTAACGCTCACGGGAAATGCTGCAAAGATAGGGCACTGGCTCGGTCAATGTGCCAGTTTCCATAGCCGACCATGCCGGACAGCGCGGACAGTAGCCTCGCATGTCGCAAGCCAGGCAGACGGAGCCGAGAGGCGGCGCGTCGTCCACAAAGTGCTGCAGATGTTCCCAAGCTGCGCGAAAACCGGTATCGAGCGGTCGCGCCGCTGGTTTGGACAAGTTCAGGCAAGGGTTCATCTAACGATGGCTCCCTGAGACGACACAGCAATTTTGACGCACTATGAAGTGTAAGTGCCCTGAGCGACTGTCCTTACTATGATTGCCGAATCCCATGTACTTGTGGCGTACTTGGAAACTGCGTATTGACCGTTTCCTGCGTATTATTGCGGCTATTGTTTTCAATAACTTATTTGTTTTCAATGCGGCTCCGTAATCCGACTCCCGCCGCCTCACCATAAACAATCGACAATAAAGGAATTATTTACAGATGCGGCTATGATTGCCTCTAATGTCTGACAGGCTGCCTTCTCTATCGGAGGACTCTCCCTTAGGATGGATATATTAGTGGAAGGCAGGTCCAGTGAGTCACCAGTTGAAGATGAGCAGTCATAACGGCGATGTGCCCGCGCCTGGGAAGGCCGCAAACAATCGTTCTCGTTTATGGCGATGCATTTCCTGGATCTCGGACAAGATTCGCCGCCTGGGGATTCGCTATTTCGTCTTCCTGATCTTCATGGAAGTGCTCTCTGAAATTCTAAGCAGGCAGAGCGGACTAGACCCGCTCCGTTGTCACCTCCTTATTGAAGCGCCTCTTCTGCTGGCGCTTTATTGGGCGTTTAACTTCGCGTTCCGTCCGGGAAAGCTGTCGGCCTTCGTCGCCGCGCTGCCACTCGTGGTGGCCTATGTCGCCTGCGATGTATTCTTCGTTGCGTACGGAGACGTGCTGCGCATCATCGACCTCCGAAACCTGCCTGAGCTTCTTAAGGTGCTGCCATTCGCCAAGAAGGCGGGGTTGATGCTGGCTCTGGGCATGCCGCCTGCTCTGCTGCTTGCTTTCGTCAACTATCGAAGATACTGGCGCGCGCTGACCGTAGCTGGGCTTGCGCTGCTTGGGTCCGCGATGGTGGAGTTTTTCCCGAATGCGGTACTCTCCGGACTTCATTTCGCGCGTCTTGATGTGGCGATATATTCCGATGCGCAGAGCGTGAATGACAACGGCCGTCTCACCATGGTGCTTTATTTTGAAGCATCGCGCAGGGTCGCGATCAAGCAGACCAACGCTTACCGCAAGCGTGGCGAGTATGACCAGGAGGTACGCGCCAGCGCGGATTTCATCCGCAAGAACGGTAATCGTCACAACGTGTATCTGGTCGTACTTGAAAGCTGGGTAGATCCGACGCTCTTTCGCGGAGTCACCTTTTCAAGGGATCCACGACACCCCGATTTTGCGCAGTTGGTCGGACAGGAGCAAGGGTTTTCCATCTCGCCCGTCTTCGGAGGCGGAACCGCCCAGGCGGAGTTCGAGGCGCTATGCGGCGCGCCAGCTTTGAATGAGCTTTCCGAGATCGAGTTCGATGTTTTTACCGGTCATGCGGCGGGTTGCATGCCCGGCATCCTGCATCAGGCCGGTTACGCAACCTACGTCAGCAACGCTTATCAGCCGGACTACTTCAACAGCACCAAGGCCTATACCGGAATCGGGTTCGATAAACTTTACTATCCGATTGAATACTCGCGCGATCGCGATACCTACCTGACGGTGAGCAACGCATCGGATGCCGAGACGTATTTGTTCGACGGGGATCTGTTCAATCAGAATCTCGCCTTTATCGCGCGAACGCTGCGGGAACGTCCTGAGCAGCCGATCTTCAACTACGTGCTTACCATGTACGGCCATGAGCCCCACGACATCGACACCGATCGGCGGCCGCTGGTTCTGTCGATGAAAGCACCGCATGACGACCAGCAGTTGCTGCGGGCCGCCAACCAGTATTGGTACCGCACACAAGCGATTGCCAGCTATATCCGCGCCCTGATCAAGCTCGATCCCGAGAGCCTGATCATCCTGGTATCCGACCATGTGCCGCCACTCAACGAGGGAACGAATAGCTACAAGGATTTTCGTTACCTCAATAACATCGACGATAGCACGCACATGAACCGTATCGTGGTGGTGGAGGACGGCAAGGTGGTGCGTCACAAGACCATCCACCACTACAACATTCCCTCGCTCATCTACGACTACCTGACCAGCCAGAGATATTGCGCGCAAAACAATTGCGATCTATCGAAAGCCGAGCGAGAGAACAAGTACAGGCTGCTGATCTCGCGCGCGGTCAGCCCGATGTAGGATCCGGGCGTGATCGCGATTCCAGAATTGCGTGAGTTATGTTTCAAATTGCAATAGGGCGAGCCGCGGCCAAATTACCGAGGCGTCGGATAGGTTCTGTAGGCGACTACTTCCGCGTTGAATGAAGTTCCGCGAATCTCAGAGGTTTTAAGTAGCACCTCAAAGTAAGGGAAGCGATCCGCGTGAATGATGTTGCGGAACTTCTGCAATTGATCTTCGGAGGTTAGGAACTCGGCAGCTGCGCTGGACGCATCTGAGTCCGTACCCGCGACGATGATTGTGTTGCCGGTTCTACTCGGATTGGGGAGGTAGGCAACAACGCTGTATCCAACCGGTCCCTTCTGCGTGGAGGACTCAGTGTACACGGCCTGCTCGCCGGCTTGGGGATGGTTGTTGACAACGAACATACCCGCTCCGGCGGTATCCAGGTTGAAGTTGAGTTGGTCGTCGAAGAGGAAAACCCATGGATTGGCCTTCTTGCCGCCGATCAGAATCGCGTTGTCCCGCTTCAGAGAGTCAGCCTCGTAGAAGCGCGAGGCTGTGAGGTGCAGCGAAAGAGAGAAGGGGTCGAGAGCAATAATCCGCTGCGCGGCAAGAACGCCGCCAAAAGTAATCAGATTGTGATTAAAGACCTCGTCCAAATCCGCTTTCCGGTCGGCGCTGAAATCGGACGACTTGATCTGCTGGAGAAAACTGCGGCTCAGATAATCCTCCAGTGTAATGGAATGGTGGGTGATGTTTTCAATTACACTGGCCGAGTCATCCGGCAAGACGATATCAGTTTGTTGATTATTGCGGAGAAAATCTCCCCAAAATGCCGCTACCGCCGGTTTGTTCTCCCAAGGGTGGAGTGTCTTATGCATCGCGCGATTCTGCTCAAAGAGAACTGCGCAGGCAATGGCGAGCAACAAGCATACGGTGGCCCACAGAATATGCGCAAGAAGACGGGGACGAGTCCGATTCAAGTCATGGTGCGGTGGAGTCGAATGCAGGAGTTCTTCGCGCGCTGACGCCTGATGCCCCTCGACCTCTGGAAGCCGGCGGCGAAAGATGGGCTTATATCCGCCACGGGGAATTTCGAGGATCAGAGTCTCGTGCGCGCCCTCCGAAGCAAAGTATGCTTCGATGCGCTTTCTCAGCTCGGTCGCATTGACCCGGACGATATTGTCCTGGCTTGTGTCATAAGTCGCGGGTCTGCCAAAAACCCTGGCGCCTATTTCCTGTTCGTGGATCTCCGTGCTGCCGTCTTTGAGAGAATGTTTTCCGACGTAGAGCAGAAAATCACGCAGCCGTGCAGCGCGGATAAAATGCTCACTGGCGGCCACTCGCTCGATCAGAGCGCGCCGTTCTTCTACGCTTGGCTGGTCCGCGGTCTCTGACGCTGGATGATTCAAGATAGTAGCCATGGGTGGTGTCCGTATGCCCGTAGACGCCTGCAAGTCTAGCGCGGGCAGTTCTTCTCAGGCAAGGAAGAACTTGAGGCCTCTTGAAAAACTGGCTCCAGATGACGTTCCTCCAGTTTAACCTTCTCCTGGAGATAAATGCTGTATATTATTACAATATAATAACTTATTCATCTCTTTACAGTAAATTTCACCGTTCACTTTGCGGTAAATTAACTTGCCAGCGCGTCCTCAGGTTTCGATAATCCCCTACGAGTTTGCTTCTCGGACTACTCAGAGCAGCGAATATGCCATGCACCTTGGTCTTTCGGCAATCCAGGATCTGTACCGCCGGAGACGCCGGGTAAGCTCCGGGCACAGAGAGCGGATGGGTTCTAGTGTGGTGAGTCAGAAGTTCATTGAAGAACAACAGCAGATCCTTCGACTCACCACCCCAGGCTGAAGAGGACGCCTGGGGCCCCGTTCGCTCAGGATGACAGCAATTTTTGTGATGCGTATTTCTGACTCAGGACCTAGATGGCAATCATCTTCACAGACTGATCGTCATCGCCGCTGGAACCAATAGGTGGAAGTTTGCGCTATTGAACAGAGGCGCCAAGGACGCCAGAAGCATTCTAGGCATGGATATTCTTGTGACAAGCCAGCGAAAGCACGGTGACTGGCAGATGCAAAACCCTAAACCTGCGTTCATGCGCAATGAATCAAGCGCATAGACGCTTTCAGGAGGCAACATGCGATTCAGCAATACAAATGGCATAGTGTCAACCAGACAAAGGGCAGCGAAATTTTGTCTTTTTCTAGTGACATTCGTGGTGACGGCCCTGCTGGCCTCGTCATCGATACAGGCTCAGCAATACCTTGGCACGCTGAGCGGCAGTGTGGCCGATCAGACGGGCGCCAAGGTAGTGGGCGCAAGCGTGACCGCCAAGGCCGCATCGACAAACTTTGAAACCAAGGCTATCACCAATGGATCGGGCGATTACACCATCCCCTTCCTTACCCCCGACACCTACACGGTAACGATTCAAGCCAGGGGCTTTGGCGGCCAAACGCTCACCGGCATCGTTCTGACAGCCAGCGCGACAGCGCGCGCGGATTTCTCATTGAAAGCGGCCGGCGCCAACACAGAGATTACCGTCAGCGCGGATTCCGAGATTCTGGATACCACTTCGGCCAACCTGGCGACGACAATGCTGACCGAGGAAGTCCTCGAAACGCCGAATATCGGACGCAACCCGTTTGTGTTTGAGACACTGGCGGCCGGTATCTTCTCGGCCGGATCGGGCGGCTATATCCAGGGCAAGGCAAGCACGTTTACCAACGCGTGGAGCGGCGTGGCCGTGCAGATCGACTCGAACGGCAGCAGCGGCCATAACCGCCTGACGCTGGACGGCGTCCCTGACGATCCTTCAGAGCGCTTCTCCGGCGCCAGCTACCTGGGCTTTTCGCCCTCGATAGAAGCAGTGCAGGAAGTGAAGACCCAGACGGGCCTTTATGACGCCGAGTATGGACATGGAGACGGCGTGGTGGCCAACACGGTGCTCAAGACCGGCTCAAATACGTATCACGGCGCCGCATACTATGTCTTCCGCAACACCTACATGGATGCGAATTCCTATCAAAACAATCATAAAATTCCGATAGCGCCCCGTGTTAACGATCAGTGGACACAGCCGGGCGGCGTCTTCGACGGTCCGATCCGGATTCCGCACGTCTACAACGGGCATGACAAGACCTTCTTCACGGTGGCATACGAATACACTCAGTTGCACGCGCCTGTGACATATAGCGGGAAGATGCCAACCGTTACCGGCGTCAATCAAAAGACCGGCGCTACCGATGGGGGCAATGTGGCCGGCGACTTCGGCAACCTCTGCTCAACTTTCAATGCGAGCGGCATTTGCACCAGCGGCATACAGATTTTCGATCCCAACACGCTCACTGGCGCGGTAAATATAACTCCCGGCCAGCGCAACCCGTACCCTTATAACATCATTGCTGCAACTGCGACTACGCCGACCGGCATCAACACGGCGGGCGCGGCGCTGATGGGCTACTATCCGGCGCCGAATACCACCCTGACCAGCACCGGAAACTACGTCTCGACTGACACCTCGGCGCCTAACAAATACTACGGCTTTGTGGCGCGCGTCGACCAGCAGTTCTCCGACAAGCACCATTTTGACGCCAAGTTCTTCAAGGACGTCCTGCATCAGCTTTACCCGAACGAGGGATTTCCGCACGCGGAAGGACCTGGGGGCGCATGCTGTTCTTACACCGTCTATCGCAACAACGAGGGCGGCAGCGTAGAAGACAGCTACCAGTTTTCACCCACAATGGTGTTGAATGCGCGTTTAGGCACCATCTACCACCCCTTCGGCCTGGTTTATCCGGGAGCTACGTTCAATCTGGCCTCCCTCAACATTGCCGGAACCGGTCTTCCGTATCAATCATTCCCCGGCACGTCGTTCGGGGACAGCTATGCGAGTTTGCAGAACGGCAGTGCCGGACAGGTCAGCGCGGATGCGCTCAGTTCAGTCTCTGTTCTGCTCGCCAAGACTGCGCGCAGCCATTCTCTGCGCGTGGGCTTCGAAGGCAATCTGAGCCGGTATAACGTGCAGAATCCGATGAGCGGCGTTGGGACCTTCGCATTTGACCGCACATTTACGGAGGCGCTTACTTCTGGCCAATCCTGTACAGGCACAGGATACGGCTGTACATCTGCTGGAGATGACATGGCCGCGCTGCTGCTTGGCGTTCCGACCAGCGGATCGTATGCCAATAACATTGCTTACGCTCTATCGCAGCAGTACATGGCGCTCTTTGTGCAGGACGACTGGCGCGTCAGCTCCAAGCTGACGATAAACGCCGGCCTTCGCTGGGACTATGAATCGCCCTTCACGGATCGTTACAACCGGATGGTCTCCGGCTTCTGCACAACTTGCACCAACCCACTGCAGACTTCTGTATCGAGCCTGCCGCTGTATGGCGGCCTGACTTTCGCCAACACCACCGTCACGCCGAGCCGCTATGTAGCGCCGAAAGAGTTCGGCCACATCCAACCGCGTTTTGGCGTCTCCTACCAGATCACGCCCAAGCTCGTGGCGCGCGGCGGCGTGGGACTGTTTTACTTCAACACACAAGATCAACCGCAGGCGCAGGGATTCAGCGCCTCGACCAACTATGTCTCAGGGTCAGGCGCCTTTGTGCCGCAAAACAGTCTCAGCAGCCCGTTCCCGGTCAGCGCTGGGCTACCTCAAGGAGTGAATCTGCCGACGGGAAGCTCGCTGGGACTATCGACAGCACTTGGCCAGAGTTTCAGTTACACCGAACCAACCACCGTGCAGCCGAAGCAGTTGCAGTATTCCGCCGGCCTCCAATATCAGTTGCCCGGCCAAACCGTGCTGCAAATCAGCTATGTGGGAAACAAGGTCTTCCAGCTTCCCGTCAACAAGGCGATTGACGTTCTGCCCGCCTCGTACCAGGGCACCGTCGCCTCGCCGCTGATTGGCAGTCAAATCGCTGCCTTGCAAAACAAGGTTACGAGTCCTTTTGCCGGTCTGTCGCAAATGGCCGGATCGTCTCTGGCCGCGGCAACAATCCCTCAGTTCTGGCTCTATGGGACTTACCCTGAATTCACAGGTGTCACCGATAACTTCCAGCCCGTCGGGACCGTTCTGTACAACTCGCTCCAGGTCTCGGTGAACAAACGATTGTCCCATCACTTTGATATACAGGGCAACTTTACCTGGGAAAAGATCATGGATAAGAATGTATTCCTGAATCCGACGGATACAAATCTCTTTCGTTATCAAGACTCACAGCCCAATCTTCTTTCCAATTTGTGGGGAACCTATCACTTCCCCGAGTTTGCTGATAAGCCGATCGTTCGGGAATTTCTGGGCGGATGGAAGCTGCAAGGCGTACTGCGTGCCAGCAATGCTCCTCTGATCGCCAATCCGGGCAGCATAGGAGGCAGTGCGAATGCTCCAGGCGCCGGCAATCCAGGCTACACCTATAAGCAGTTGATGGTTCCGACGCCGGCAAGCCGTAACTATGCCACGATGTTCAACCCGTGCTATCTGGCTTGGACTGAAGTCGCCGGCACAACCGGAACCTGGGCGAACGCAAGCACCTGCTCCGGCGCCAATACCACGCCGGCCTTCCAGCAGGAGCCGCTGTTCACGCTGAACACACTTGGGCCGTACATGAACATTCGTGAAATCGTTCACCCGCTGGCGGATGCATCCCTCTTCAAGACCTTCAAGATTCGCGGGGCCACCAACTTTGAAATCCGCGGAGAGTTCTTCAACGTCCTGAACACGCCGAACTTCGGCGGTCCGAACACAACTCCAACCGGCTCCGGCTATGGTGGCGTGTCGACGCCGCTGAGTCAGGCCAACGATGCTCGCCTGACGCAGTTGACGGCACGCGTCAACTTCTAATTTGAAGTCTCCGGCTCTGGACTTCCGAGAAACTGAAAATCTCTCGGAAGTTCACCTTTATTCAAGGACACAGCAGCTTTGTGTCTTCGACTTGCAAAGCGGTTGCAACGCAGCCAAGAACATGAGGATCAAAGTGCGACCCAGGATGACATTGGGATGGAAGAGCTGCGTACTTCATATAACGCTCGCCATCTTGTGCGCCAGTGTTTTCTACGGGCAGGCTTACAAGCCGCCGGCGGATGCATTGCGAGCCGGTTTCAAGCAGCCGCCCGCTGCCGCGAAACTGCGCTGCTATTGGTGGTGGCTCAACGGCAACACTACGGCGGAGACCATCACGCGCGACCTGAAAGCGATGAAGGAGCATGGGTACGCGGGAGCGATTCTGGTCGATGCTGACGGCTCGGGTCAGCAGAGAAATACTGAAGTGTCTGTTGGGCCAGCTATCGGCAGCCCCCAATGGATCGCGCTCTACGTGCATGCCCTCAAAGTAGCGCAACAGCTCGGACTGGAGATTAGCCTCAACGTCACCAGCCGTTGGGATGTTGGAATTATCGGCGGCCCAACCGTCAAGCCGGAAGATGCCATGAAGCTGCTCACCTTTTCGCAAGCCGTTGTGGAAGGTGGTGGCAGTAGAACGGTGCAACTTGCTTTGCCTCCGGCAGCAAATGGCTTCTATCGCCCGATTGCGACACTTGCCTATCCGCTGCGGCACGGAGCCCCGCTCGCAGGAGCGCCGGATAGCAGCCGCGCAGCCATCGTAGATTTGTCTTCCAAAACGGCGTCTAATGAAACAGGCATCTCCATGGAACCGATCAGTCAAGGGTTGCGCAATGCGCCCTCTGTTTCAGGCGAAGAGGATGCCGGCGCAAATGAGATTGTCGATGTTAGCTCCCACATGAGCGCGGACGGCGTCTTGCAGTGGACATTTCCATCCGGCACATGGGAAGTGCTTCGCATTGGCTACACCGACTCTCCCCAGAGCCTGACTGATTACACGGGAGCCACGCTCGGGCTGGAGATGGATGCGATGAGTCCGCAGGCCTTCGACCACTACTGGAAACAGGCCATCGAACCACTGCTGGATGCGGCTAAACCGAATATCGGCGCCAGCCTGCGCTATCTTGTCACCGATAGCTGGGAGGCCGGCGGAACAAACTGGACAGCCGAATTCCGCGAGGAATTCCTGCGCAGGCGAGGATATGATCCGGTTCCGTATTTGCCGATTATTGCCGGGCGCATTATGGGCAGCCGCGATGTTAGCGAACGCTTCCTGTTCGATCTGCGACGCACCGTTGCCGATCTAATTGCCGTCAACTACTATGATCGCTTTGCCGAACATGCCAAGGCGCGCGGACTGGGGACGCATCCGGAAGCCGGCGGCCCACATGGCGCGCCGATCGACGCGCTGGAGAATTTTCGCAGTTCATCCTACCCGCAGACCGAGTTCTGGGCCGACTCCGGATGGCACCGCGTTACGGACACCGAGCGGTTTTTTGTCAAAGAAGCTTCCAGCGCAGCCCACATCTATGGCAAACCTCTCGTGGCGGCTGAAGGGCTCACCAGCATGAACCTGGCCGCATGGTCGGAGTCTCCAGGAACCAATCTGCAGCCTACCTTCGATCATGCCCTCACCGAGGGACTGAACCGCCTCTTCTGGCACGAGTTCACCTCATCGCCCGCGGAGTACGGACTGCCGGGTCAGGAATATTTTGCCGGCACACATTTGAATCCAAATGTTACCTGGTGGCGCCAGTCCGCGCCTCTCTTGCTGGCTTTCAACCGCGCGCAGTTTCTTATGCAACAGGGAGGTTCCGTCTCCGATCTTCTGTATTTCTACGGAGATCAGGTGCCGGGCATGGTGCGCGACAAAATGGACGACCCAGCCCATGTGCTGCCCGGTTATGACTACGATGTGACTAATGAAGATGCTCTGCTGCATCGCATGCAATTTTCCGGTTCAGATATTCATACGCCGGAGGGACTCCATTACCGCGCATTGGCGCTTCCTGATTCGCGCTCCCTCTCTTATCTGGCGCTGATGTGGGTCAAACGGTTTGCGCATCAAGGCGGGATTATCATCGGCCTCAAGCCTACTGGTCCGCTCGGCCTCATCCCTTCTCAAAAAGAAGCGGAATACACGCAGACAGTCAACGAGATGTGGGGGAGTTGTGAAGGCAGTGGCGCAAGCGAGGTTCGCTATGGACAGGGGCATATCTACTGCACAGCGAACGCAAGAATCGCTCTTACTGCGATGGGCGCCATCCCGGACTTCACTTATACGTTGAATGGCGGCCAAGGAAGCAGTGAAGAAGGACACGTCCTCGACTATGTCCATCGGAGAACCGCCAACGCGGATATTTACTTTGTCCGGAATACGCTAACAAAAAGTGTGGAAGCAACCGTATCGTTCAGGGTGCATGACCGCGCCCCAGAACTCTGGATGCCGGACACAGGCTCTACTGCCCCGGCGCTGGTGTACAAAGAAACGAAGGATGGCCAAACAGAAATTCCACTTACCTTCCCCTCCACTGGATCGGTCTTTTTCGTCTTTGAGCGCCACCAGAATTTGCACCTGACCAGCCTGCAACGCGATGGAAGCGAAATTTATCCCTCGGTGCTCCAGGGTGTTGGAGTATATGCGAGCGGCGGCTCTGCTCTTGTTACCTCTGAGCCTGGAACCTACGCCGCAACGTACTCTAACGGCCGCCGCCGGACCTTTGCAGTCCAACCGGACGACACGACTGCGCAGATATTTGGGCCATGGACGCTTTCTTTTCCGGACGGATGGGGCGCGCCGACTTCAATCCCTCTGCCACGGTTTGAATCCTGGACCCAGTCACAGAATACTGGAGTGAAATATTTCTCCGGCACGGGAACCTATCGCGCAGTTCTTCACATTCCCGGCACGCTTCTCACGTCTCAACGGCAGCTCTGGTTGAACCTGGGACAAGTGCGCGAGATTGCTTCCGTCGCTGTCAATGGCATTGCAGTGCAGACAATGTGGAGGGCTCCATTTGTTGCGCGCATCGATCCCGTGCTCCATTCGGGAGACAACACGCTGGAGATTCAAGTTACCAATTTGTGGCCCAATCGCATTATCGGAGACTTGCAACCATCGGCAACTGCCCGCTATACCCACACAAATGTTCGCGCTTACACAAAAGATTCTCCATTGCTGCCGTCTGGCATTCTCGAACCGATCGCCATACAAATCGGCAGCATGAAGCGATTCAAGTAAGAGACGGCAGCAGGCCGAGGCACTTATCCAGGTAATATATCTCGGAAATTGTGAGTCCACATTCTCGTTTCCCACCCTTTCCGCAGAAAAAAGCGGAAAGGATGGTGATCTTGTTGGCATCCACACCCGGCGTGACGTTGGAGGCATGATCGCCGGTCAGGCTGGCGGCAATGCCAAAGCCATTCCAGAAGGTCACGGCCGCGTTCGCGCCTCCGCCCTTGATCCAGAAGCTGGTCTGGCCGGGCAATGCCTGGGACCGCTCGCCAGCAAAGGTTACAGCCAGGTCGGTGGAGACCGTCTCCGGCGCAATCGGCTTCTGGCTCTACTGGGCCCAACCTGCGGCGCACGCCAATGGACATGCGCCCACAAGGAGCACCTTTCAGCGATTCGATATGCGCATCTCAGTTCTCCTTTTTACTCAACCGTCAAGGTGACGGTGGATGTGTGCGACAGCGCGCCCGAGGCTACGGTCACGGTCACAGTGTAGCTTTGCTGCGTCTGGGCAGAGGAGCCGGTGTTGGAGCCGCAACCGCTCAATCCGGCCAGCGTTGCCGCACCCGCGCCCGCCAGCAATACGACCGCGAGCATCCTGCCCAGCCGCGTGCCGCTCTTGCGCAGCCTGCCCGCAAAAGGCAACAGCAACAGCGCCAGCGAGAACGGCGCCAGAAGCGAAGCCAGATTGCCGCCCGCAGGTTGCGTGGACGCGGTGGTCTGAGGAACCTGGACGGTCAGCACCGTATTGCCGGTCAGCGCAGTGTTTGCGGGCAGAGTCCACGACCACGGGTTGTTGGAGGCGAAAACCCACGCCGGCGGAGTAAGGGTCATTGTCGTACCCGAGGGCAGTGCAGGCGACGAACTGACGGTGAAAGTCACTGGCGACGGGAAGGTGGTGCCGCTGCTCGGAGCAATGGGGAACGAATACGTTGCCGTACCGCCCGGAAGAATCGTTTCCGATGCCGTAGGAGTGCCCAGATTGATGTCAATCGCCGCCTCGGAGACTGTATTGCTGGGTCCGGCGACGAGGAAGTTCGTGTCGCCGTTATAGAGCGCGGTGATGTTGTGCGTGCCGGTAACCGTGTAGGTGACGGCGCAGATCGCTTGTCCGTTTGACGTAGTTACCGCCGCGCTGGCGCAGGCCGTGATCACCGTTCCGCCATCCGAGAAGGCCACCGTGCCCGTCGGATTACTGATCGAGGAAGAAACCGTGGCCGTGTAGGTGACCGGATTCTGCAACAAAATCGGATTCAGGCTGGTGGTCAGCAAGACTGCGGAGGCCGCCTTGTTGATCGTGTCGGTAATCGTGCCGCTGGCGCTGGCGTAATTGCCGGTGGGATCGGTGAAGCTCCACGAGTCGGCAGTATACGTTCCGGCGTTAGTGTGAGTTGTGCCGCTCAGGGTAAGATCGGCGGCAAGGTTAACGCCGCCTATGCCTATGGCCGTGCCAGTGGCTGTATGCGCATTGCCATCATAGGTCAGGGTATAGGGCGTGACGTGGATGGTGGCCGTGGCCGGCGTGATTACCAGGGTTCCGGTTGCCGTGCCGGTGTAATCCAAGTTCAGGCCGCCCGCCGCCGAGTTGATGGTTCCTGTCACGGTGTAACTGCCTGCCGCCGTCGGCGCGGCGTAGTTGAGGTTGCCGCCGGCGTTATACGTGAGGATCACAGAAAGGCCGGGTGGGTTGGTCGTGGCCGTGGCCGCTAGAGGCACGCCCGTGTAAGTCTGCGCCAGGCTGCCCAGGGTGATTGTGGCCGTGGCCGGCGTGATTACCAGGGTTCCGGTTGCCGTGCCGGTGTAGTTCGTGTTGCTGATGGTTGCAACCACGGTGTAACTGCCTGCTGCCGTCGGCGCGGTAGAGGACGGACCATAAATCCATCCGCCTGTGCCGGTATAGATGAAGTTCACCGTCATCCCCGAAGGGATGGTGGTGGCACTGGCAGAAAGAGGCGCGCCGGTGTAAGTCTGCGCCAGGCTGCCCAGGGTGATTGTGGCGCTGGCCTTGTTCACGGTATAGCTCGATGAGACGGAGGTCGTTGCCGTGGGATAGCCGTTGCTGCTTGTATAGGTAGCGGTGACCGAGTGCGAGCCGACGCTGAGTCCTGTCAGCAAGCCCGTGGCGACGCCGCTGCTGTTGACCGTCCCGCTGGCGGCCGCTGTGGATGAGCCGTCCAGGTAGAATGCCACGGTGCCTGTCGGCTCCAGCGATGTGCCGGTAACGGTGGCGGAGACCGTAACAGGAGCTACATTTATTGCAACCGCCCGGAAAGCGGCCTCAGCCACGGGAGCAATCACCGGCCACGCCAGAGGGCCGAAGTGGATCATGTCGCTGATAGACACTGCCACGCCAGATGCGTGTGCAGTCTGATTGCCGCCGTAGCCGCGTGCCAGAGTTAGCGTGTAGGTTGGTCCTGTCCCGGTTATTCCCAAAATCTGCGCGTTGTCTGCGTTGGCCGTAGTTGGTTCGAAGGTAGTAATTGAGTCTATGAAGAAACCATAATACTCGACCGCCGAACAGGTGATGGGAACGCTGGTATCATCAGCGCCTATCGCTCCCGTGGTGGTGCAAGTTGCCTGCACTGCACGAAGAGAAGTCGGCGGTTCATGGTGTGTACAGTCAGATTGATCGGTGATGTTGGGAGAGGCACAGGCATAGTTGATAAGCGCGCCCAGCACGTCCGCGTAGCCAGCACCGAACTGCGCTGCCAGCGCATTGTTGATGTCTGGGAAGGAGTGACCATAATACCCGCCATACCACTCATAATCCACATTAGTAGGAATGACCGAAAGCACGATGGAGGGCACGCCGAGGTTGGCGCTTTTGGCAACCATTGCCTCATCATCAGAAAGGATTTGTGCTGTATTGGTGTAGTTATTCGTCCCTGCCCAGATGGACTGATAGGCGTAAGGATAGACGATGGTCGGATAGAACTGTGGCGCACCCGGCGCGGAGACAGCCGAACCCGCAAGGTTGGGCGTAAATGTGATGGTGCTGCCGCTTATAGTCAGAACGCCGACAACTCCTTCAATCGTTCCCGGTTCGCAGATCGACAGTGCCCCGCAGTTGATCGTTGGACCGTTAGGCGTGATGGGTTCATAACCAACGGGGAAAGTGACGGTAACTCCGGTGCATGAACCTGACGTAGCGCAAGCGGGAATAACGCCGCCGGATACCGTTGCATACGTTGGCACGCCGCCATTCCTTACTCCGATCTGCGTGCTGCTGCCAGCCACTGCATCGTTGTAAACTTGCAAGCCAAGATCAAGGCTCATTTGTGTACAGTAGCCGCCTGCGAAATAACTTATCCCCTCCTCTGCTACTGTCAGCGAATCTCCGTTGCAGTGAATAATCCCCGCACTGTTCGGCGCAGAAGGCAAGAAGGAGGTGATCGTAATGCCGGACGTGGGCGTGGGAATTGCGGTCAGCCCAGTGGTGCTGGAGACGCTTGCGCTGTAGATGCTGTTTCCGGAATAGCTGGCCTCGACCTGATGTGTTCCGGTACCTATGGGCGAGATGCCGGTCGCAGTGGCTGTTTCTGTCTGGGTAAGTTGTGTTAAAAGTACTTCTGCCGTGCTGTAGTAGAAACCGGAAGAAGCAATATCCGTGAGGCCGTCTCCGTTGAAGTCTCCCAGAACAGTGTTGGAGCAGCACGGAAGCTGGGCAGTTCCGGTCGGCATCTGGCTGAATGTTCCATTGCCTTTGCCGAGAAGGATGTTCAACGTCTGGCCGCTGGTCTGAGCTGCCACAAGAATATCGGGGATACCATCGCCATTAAAATCTCCGATTTCAACACGATTTGGCCAATCCTCCACGGCGACAGGACTTCCGGATGCAGAGTAAAACGTACCATCTCCATTGCCGAGCAGGATGGCGAGTGAACCGCTACTGCCGTAGACGGGAACGGCCAAATCCAACTTGCCGTCTCCATTGAAGTCGCCTATCGTCAGGGCGGTCGGAGAGCCGGCGCTTATGGTACTTATTGTGATTGGAGTCCCTTGTCGGAATGTACCATCCCCGTTGCCGAGGAGTATCGAGACGGTTTCATCCGATAAATCCAGGGCTGCAATATCAGGGATTCCATCGCCGTTCAGATCCCCCACTACCATGGAACTGTAAATGGCTTCATAGATTGACGACGCATTAATAGGCACTTCTGTGAAGGAGCCGTCGCCGTTACCCAACCAGACAGTCAAGTAGTAACTGCCGGCTATGGCCAAGTCGGGGATGCCATCTCCGTTGAAGTCGGCCTCAACGATGGGATAGGCCCCATAATTGGTGAAAAATGGACTCCCTGGCGCCACCTTGAAGGTCCCGTCCCCGTTGCCCAAGAGAATTGTCATGGCGCTCGGACCTATGGGGTAGTTCGAGAGGAGGAGGTCTGGAATCCCGTCTCCATTAAAATCCTGCACGAGTATGGGGCTTCCTGTTGCCGTGATTGGACTCTTTGTCACCGGTATGAAGTTACCCGTTCCGTCGCCCAGCAGAATACTCACGGATTGAGTGGTTTCGTTGACTCCAACTGCCAAGTCCAGATTTCCATCACCGTTAAAGTCTCCTGCCATGATCGCGCCTGGCTCATTGCCAGTTTGAGGATTGCTTACGTTCACGAGAGCAGACGCAAAGACCGCGTTTCCAAGGCTGGGAGTAGCAAGTACCGTGTTGTTGTTGGTTGTATCCAGGAAGGACACCGTTCCCGTAAGTGCGGGTAGAGCCTGCGCATTGATATAACTACTTAGCATGGCCGTCAGCGAGTAGTTGCCAGCGATGCCGCTGGCGGAGATCGTTGTGGTGGTTGGGAATGTGCCAGTCACCATCAGATTGACTGTGCTCGAGGTGCTTGCGGCAGCGGACACGGCACCGTTGGGCGTTCCAGCAAAGACCGCCTTGTAGCTATGGTTGCCAATGCCCGGATGGAACCTGAACACCGCCGTCCCGGCGCTCGTCAGTTGCGCGGTGCCGAGCAGATGGATGTCCGTGCAGTAGGTAGCCGAGGCATCGCAGAATTTCACCTGCCCTACCGATAGCGCTGTGGCCCCAGCCGTTACCGATGCCGTCAGTGTCACCATATTGCCCGAAGCTACTGAGTCGCCCGATGCCACAGCGTTTCCGCTTGAGGCCATCGCAAGCGTCATCGTGGTGGAGACGGGAGGATTTGCTGCCGAGGCCACCTGCCTAGCTGATAACGACATTATGGCGATGAGTCCCGCAACGAACAGAGCCCGCGGATGCAAAACTGGGGAAAAAGCAAACATGACCGTATGCCTCATTGGCCGCCGCAGCAAAAGTATTAGGAATCCAGAAACTGCGTTTGGCTTTACCGCAACTATCTTATAGAAGGCTTACATACATTGCGAAGGAAATAGTGAAGATTGGCCAAATAATACCCGTTAAGAAGATTGCCTCACGGCAGGATAAGCTGTCTGTGGGTCGAGTGGTCTTGCCGCGACGGTGCTTGTTGAATTGCGGTTTTCTTCAGCGGAGTGATGAGGGACGCATCTGAGTGATTTCCGTTGTTACGTCGCGTAATCTTCTCGCATGGGAGTAAAGATATCCAGCACCTCGGAATCCTCCAGCGCGGAGGCCTGGTGCTGCACACTGCCGGGAAGCAGAAAGCTGTCGCCCGGCCCCATGTCGAAGATGCCGCCGGGATGCTCAAAGCGGATGCGGCCGCGCACGATATAGAGCATCTGTTCGTGCGTGTGGCTGTGCCGAGCGCCAACCCAGCCCTTGATCATGGTATGGCGCACCAGCATGATGGACGGGCTATAAGACATCACCTGGCGGCGCAAGCCTGGCTCGGGAGTGGACATTCCCTCGTTCTTGGAATGGATAACCGGAATTGCATTGCCTGACATCGTTCCTCCTTCAATGTTTACGATCTATGATTACGATGCGCTTGCATTTCGCGCACCAACACCAGCGCCCTATGTAGAATGCATCCTTGATCTGCTCCAGTGACAAAGGCATCGAAGCCGTGGCCGTTGTAATTGAAATCCAGCCGAGACGGCTCATGGATCGGGTACCTCGAAATTTGATTTTTTCACGGCTCTCCGGTTGTCCCATCTTGCGGATCACCCGGCAGCCCTTCGAAGTCATAAAAACAGTTCAACAACCCACGCGATTCTCTGCTCAGTCACAAGTGTATTGCAACTCCTGCACCCAGGTTCGATTGTTTTGCCCCGTTGAACGCCAGCCTGAGCATTCGCCAAAAATCTGGGTGCAATCTATGGGCGGAATCGGGAAAAGCAGCGTTTGGAGCGATTCGCGAGTTCTATGTTCTCAACAAATTCCATGCTTCCACCGCGCATGAAGGATCCATCCCCCAAACGTCTCCGCTGTTAAGCTATTTAGTATCAATAGAGCCTCTTGCAAAATAACCAAGAAACCTGCATTCCATATTCAGGCACCCCTTCGGCGTTTTGGTTTGTTCCGACGGCAAAACTAATGCTTGAACGGCCTACCCCCACCCGTACTTTGGACGCAAAGTCGTTGTTTTCTTGATGTTACAAGCAGGGTGTCGCTGTAAAATCTTCCAAACAAAGGAGTTCCCTGCAAAGTCGTCCAGGATAAGGAGTTAGCGGCACATTTGGAGGACGATTGGAGAAAAAGCACCTGAGAATGATTGTGCTACAAGATGCCGAAATTATCTGCAAACATCTGTGCCTCTTGCAAACCCGGACACTACTTGCACTCCTCTTTGAATTTTGCAAGTGGCTCAATAGAATATGTTTTTTTGGCGCTCAGGTTTGTACCCCGCGCCTTCCTTCCCCTCCATACTGGGCTATTTTGACCGTTAATCTGTCCAGGCGGAATGTAACCTTATGTTTTACACCCGCGTTTTCACTCCTTATACTGGGGAATGCGCGCCGATGTTCAAGTAAGAATGGTAGTCAGGTTGCAGTTTGCCCCATAGCGGGGAATTTGATACGCTCAAGCCATATTCGGGCTGAGCAAAAGGAGAGATTTCATCATGGCAGAGGACAACAAGGTTAACGGTCTGGCGTGGTTTTTGGCTGGATTGGGAGTGGGCGCGCTGGTGGGGATTTTATACGCCCCCAAGAGCGGCCGAGAGACCCGGGAAGACCTGATCACTGGCGCCCGGGAGGGAACCGAATACCTGCGTGCCCGCACCCGGCAAGCCGCCGAACAGGTGGGCAACCTGGTGGATCAGGGCAAGGAGCAAGTAGGTGAATACGTGGAGCGCGGCCGCGAGGTCGTGGACCGCGGACGGGCGCAGTGGGAAGAGTTTGTGGAGCGCGGCAAGAACCTGGTTACCGAACAGACTGGCCGGGTGACAGCGGCAGTTGACGCCGGACGCCAGGCCTACAAGGCGCCCCCAGTTCCCGCAGAACCCAAGGAGCTTTAAGCCGGCGTTTCTGCCGGGCCTCCTCCAAACCGGCCAGATCGTGCACTGGGGAGCATCAGCCATCCGTCCGGAGTTCTGCGCGCGGGCCAAGTTGCGGCTCAAGCGCAGGCTCCGGAGATAACGCTACGGCCTGGTTTGGGGAGCGCATAATAGACAGAACCAGAGCCTGTAGATTCACTGAGCGAGACTACATCCATGCAAATTCCAAGACTGGACAATCAAACCATCCTGCTCGCCTTTGCAGTTGTAACCGGGCTGGCTATGTTGCTGCAGGCCTTTATCCTGCTGGCAATCTTCGTCTCCATGCGCAAGGCGGTCGGCGCCATCCAAAAAGAGATCGGGGATCTGCGTTCCTCGCTCCTGCCCGTCATCTACGACACGCGGGAAATCCTTGCCAGCTCGCGGGATACCCTTCTAGGCGCGCAGGAATTTGTTGACAACGCACAGGGGCTTTTGGCCCGCGTTTCGCCCAAGGTTGAAGCGGCGGTCGGCGACCTGGCGGAGATTACGCGCGGGCTGCGCGCGCAAACCACGCAGATGCAATCCTCGGTGACGGAGATTGTGGAAAAGGTGCGGACGCAAAGCGGCCGCGTGGATCATATGGTCACCGGCGTCCTGGACACCGCTGACCGCGCCGGGGGCTTTGTGACCGATGTCGTCAGCCGGCCAATGCGGCAGATCTCAAGCATCTTAGCGGTGGCAAAGGCGGTCATCGAATCTTTGCGCGGGTCCAGAGCGCACTCGCGCTAGCCGCGCCCTGACCGACAGGCCAACACAGCGCTGTCTTGCAGGCGGCGCGGCGTTGTTCTACACGATCCATCCGCCGCCCACCACCTCTTCGCCTTCATAGAAAACCGCCGACTGACCCGGCGTGACGGCGCGCTGCGGCTCGTCGAAGGTGGCGATGACTTCGTCCATGCCAGCAGGCTCCAAGGTTGCCCAGGCCGGTTCATGCCGGTGGCGAATTTTTGTCTGCACGCGCATCGGCGCGGTTAACTCCGCAATGGAAATCCAGTTCAGGCCGCGGGCTCTCAGTGTGCGCGTGGCCAGCTCCTCGTCTGCGCCCAGCGTGACGCGATGCGTGGCTGGGTCAATCTTCAGCACGTAGAGCGGCGAGGGCGAGCTGACGCCCAACCCCTTGCGCTGTCCCACGGTGAAGTTGAAGATGCCCTCGTGGCGGCCCAGCACTTCTCCGCTGGGAGTTACCAGTTCGCCGGCCGTTTCCGGCAATTGCCGGCCTTGTTCCTCGAGATAAGCCGTCAGAAACTGCTTGTAGTCGCCGCCGGGAATGAAGCAAATCTCCTGCGAGTCGGGCTTCTCGGCCAGGGCCAGGCCGTGCTGCCGCGCCACTTCGCGCACTTCGGGCTTGGTCATTCGACCCAGAGGAAAAAGCGTGTGGGCTAACTGCTCCTGCGTCAGGCCGAAGAGAAAGTAGGTTTGGTCTTTTCCTGAATCAGCGGCTCGCTTGAGAATCCAGCGCCCGCGCCCAGCGTCGTACTCGTTCAAGGCATAATGTCCAGTCGCGATGCGGCTGGCGCCGATCGACTGCGCCGTCTTCAATAGCTGGTCGAACTTGAGGTGGTTGTTGCACAGCGAGCAAGGAACGGGCGTACGCCCGCGGAGGTACTCGGCAACAAAGGGCCGGACAACATCGTCTTCGAAGCGCTCTTGCTGGTTGACGACGTAGTAGGGAATCTGCAAGTGCTCTGCCACGCGGCGAGCGTCGTAAACATCCTCCAGAGAACAGCAGCGCCCTGCCTTGGGCGCATCGGGAATGCCGTTCTTGCCGGCGAGCCGCCTCTGGTCCCAAAGCTGTAGCGTGAGGCCGACGACAGAATTTTGCGAAACGTCGTGATTGCCTGAAGTGTCACCGTCGCCTTGGTGAGCGAGCATCGCCGCTACCGTCGAGGAGTCTACCCCCCCGGACATGGCTACGGCAATGGTGCTGCGCTCGGTCACGGCAATACCAACTAAATTATTTGATGAAGTTCACAGTTCCAAAGTCTCACAGTCTCACAGTTTCACAGGAAATGGGGAGGGAGGTAGGGGGTATAAACCGGTCACATCCATGACAGATCGAATATGAGTTTGGGAAATTTTTATTCATTCTGCCAATGTGCGCCAGCGAAGAGAAATTATCTGCAATAAGCAATGGTAATTCATCACGCGAGGGATGTGAATTTCGCAAAATGGTATTTGTTATGGTATAATGGTATTCATGAATGCCATTGTGGAGATCGACAAGGCCGGACGGATCGTGGTTCCCAAGAAGCTGCGCGACGACCTGCATTTGGTTCCCGGCACTCGCCTCCGCATCGAGCGCAACGGCGACCGGCTGGTCTTTGAGCAGGCATTCTCAGAACCTCAGCTCATCAAGAAGGATGGAATGTGGGTTGTCTCCGGCGGTACAGCTGCGGATGTCGATACTTCTGAAGTGCTTCGTCAGGGCTATGCTGAACGGATGGAGCGAATTCTGGAAGGCAGTGGGCTGGAGTGAAAGCACTCTTCGATACGTCCGTACTGATGGCCGCCGTACGCGAGGCCGACCAGCGTCATGAGGTCAGCCGCAGGTTATTGCTGCTATTTGCTCCTCACGAGGCGTCTTGCGCCACACATACCCTGGCAGAACTTTACGCCACGCTGACCGGCATGAAACCGCCTCTCAGGATCAGACCCGAGCAGGCGGAGCTTCTTCTGGAGCATTTCAAAACCAGTCTGCACTGCATCAGTTTGACCGCCGATGAAGTCCTCCAAACAATCCACCGCACGGCGGCGCTGAAACTTTCCGGCGGCATCATCTACGACGCATTGATCCTGGCCTGCGCCCGCAAAATCCAGGCCGAGCGAATCTACACCTGGAACGTGAAGCATTTCCAGATGGTCGCGCCTGATCTTGCTGAACGCATCATGATGCCGTAAATCATCTACAATTTGAGAACAGGTGTTCGCGCCATGCAGATGCACAACCCAGCACATCCCGGAAGGATTCTCGCTTATTACCTTGAGGACAGGTCCGTGACCGAGGTCGCGCGCCACTTGGGCGTCACGCGGCCCGCGTTGTCGCGCGTTTTGAATGGGAAAGCGGCTGTCTCGGCGGAGATGGCCCTGCGCATTTCGGAAGCTTTCGGCACAGAGCCGGATTTCTGGCTCCGTCTTCAGGCCCAGCGCGATCTTTGGGTCGCCTCGCAAAAGAAACGCAAGAAAGTGAAGCCGATGGCCGTGAGCGCTGCGGCGTAGTTCGTGGTCACCTACCCTGGCGCCAGAAAAAAGGCGCAAGGATGGGGCACCCGGCGACGGCCTCCTGCCATGCCTTGCGAAGATAGGAGAAACTTTGCATACGCTGGGTTGTAGATTCATTTATTGAATTGATTTTCATCGATTTGCATTCCCTCAGCGGCTAAAGCCGGGTTTCTTTGGCTGTTCTTGCGGCACGACTGAAGTCGTGCCCTTTCAAAGCCGTTCGCGTATGCATTACCGGCTGATCCCTGATCCCTGATCCCTGTTCCCTCGTTCCCTACTCCCTCACAGCAATCCCGAGCGCCTTCATCTTGCGATACAAGTGGCTGCGCTCCAGGCCGAGCAACTCGGCGGCGCGGCTCATGTTGTTGCGGGATTCTTCGATCTTCTTCAGGATGAACTCGCGCTCATAGGCGTCGCGCGCTTGTTGCAGCGTTGAAAACTCCTCGGTCGAGCGCGTGCCCGCTTTGTGGGTCAACGGCGGCAGGTGCTTGCGCTCAATGCGCAGCGCGCGAGGATTGAGAATCATCACCCGCTCGATCACGTTTTTCAGCTCGCGCACGTTTCCCGGCCAGTGGTATTGCGCCAGCGCCTCCAGCGCATCATCAACAATCTCCATGCGCGGGCGTCCGTACTGGCGGCCAAACTCGGCCAAGAATTCGCGCGCCAGCGGCGGGATGTCCTGCTTGCGCTCGCGCAGTGGCGGCACAAGGAACGGCACCACATTGAGCCGATAGAAGAGGTCTTCGCGGAAGTTGCCCTTGGCGATCTCTTCTTCCAGGTCCTTGTTGGTGGAGGCGATCAGGCGCACGTCCACGTGGATGGGCTGCGTGCCGCCCACGGGCGTAAACTGCTGGTCGTCGAGCGCGCTGAGCACCTTGGATTGCGTCTTGAGGCTCATGTCGCCTACTTCGTCCAGAAACAGTGTCCCGCCGTTGGCGCGCTCCAATGTGCCACGATGTTCGGCAGGGCCGCTTTGAGAGCCTGGGCTGAAGCCTTGGCCAACCGCGCCGTGCCGGTAGCCGAAGAGTTCCGCCTCGATGTGCGCCTCGGGGATGGCGGCGCAGTTCAGCTCAACAAAAATCTGGTCGCGGCGCAGGCTCTCGGCGTGGATGGCTCTCGCAATCAGCTCCTTGCCGGTGCCCGACTCGCCGTAGATGAGCACGCGGCCGTTGGTAGGCGCCATCAGGCGAATCTGCTGGCGCAGGGCCTTCACCGGCACACTTTCGCCGGTGAGCACCGAACTCACGTTGAACTGGCGCTTGAATTCCAGATTTTCCGTGCGCATCCGCCGCGCTTCGACCGCGTTTTTCAGCACGATGAGCGTGCGCTCCAGCGAGAGCGGCTTTTCGAGAAAATCGTATGCGCCCAGTTTGGTGGCTTTCACCGCGGTTTCGATGGTGCCGTGGCCGCTGATGATGACCACTTCGGGGCGCTGCTCGGCTCCCTGACGATGAATGTCGCCCAGCACATCGAGACCGTCGCGGTCGGGTAGCCAGATGTCCAGCAGAACGACGTCATAGGGCGCGTCCTCCAGCCGCTCCATCGCCTCAGCCGCGGAGGCTGCCGTGGCCACGCCGTAACCCTCCTCGCGCAAAATCTCTTCGAGAGTAGCGCGAATCTCCGCTTCGTCGTCTACCACCAGAATGTGATTCATCCTTGCGATCCTCCAGGCGAACCGGCAGAATTAATTTGCACAGTGGACTCTGTAGCCACTTCCGTCGCAGGCTCCATCAGCGGCAGCCGCAGCAGAAAGCGCGCGCCCTTGGGGCTATTGGCCTCGGCGCGCAGCGAGCCGCCATGTTCCTGGACGATTTTGGCCGCGATGGAGAGCCCCAGCCCGGTGCCGCGCTGCTTGGTTGAATAGAAAGGCAGAAACAGCCGCTCGCGGATTTCATCGGTGAGGCCGTGGCCAGTGTCGGAGACCACAACCTCGGCCGACGCGCCGTCCTCGCTGAGCGAGCTTTCAACGCCAAGCTCGCGCAGCAAGCTGCCCTGCATGGCCTCGGCGGCGTTGTCGATCAGGTTGGCCAGCGCGCGTCGAATAGCTTCGGGATCTGCCAGCACCGGCGGCAGGCCCGGAGTCAGAGAGCACTCGACGGTAATGCCGTCCAACCTGCCGGAGAATAGCGCCAGCGCCTCCTCCGCCACTTGATTCAGATTGCAGGAGCGCGGCTGCGGCGCGGGAAACTCGGCCAGCGCGGAGAACTGATCCACCAGCATGCGCAGCGTTCCCACGCAACCCAGAATCACCTCGCTGCACTTGCGGATGACAGCCGGCGAGTCAGGCTGGGCGCGATCCAGATGCCGGCTGATCCGCTCGGCGGAGAGCGCGATGGGGGTCAACGGATTTTTGATTTCGTGGGCCACCCGCTGCGCCACCTCCTTCCACGCCAACTGCCGTTGCGCGCGCAACAGTTCGGTCGTGTCTTCCACCACCAGCACCGTGCCCGGCCGTCCCTGGGTCAGATCAAACCGTGCGCTGGTGATGGCCAGATGCAAGATGCGGCCCCGGTCATGGAACTCAATCTCGGTGAAAGCGGCGCCCATGCGGTGGCCGCGGCGAATCACGCCGGCCAGATCGTCGGCGCACTCGGCGGGAAAGAGCGCGTCTATCGTCTCGCCGCCCAGGCTGAGGTCCACGCGCCGGCCCAGCAGCGCGGCAAAAGCGCGATTCGATTGCAGGACCGTGCCCGCGCCATCCAGCGTGACTACCCCTGAAGGGATTGTCTCGACAATGGTCTCCAGCTCGCGGCGGCGTTCTTCGATGGCCAGGTTGGCGGCTGTCAGTTGCGCGGATGAAGTTTCGGCCAATTGCCGGCTGGCGTCCAGATCGGCCGCCATGTGGTTGAAGGCCTTCACCAGTTCATTCATCTCTCCGGTGGCGGCCAGTAATACGCGGTGGTCGTACTTGCCTGTCGCGATCTCCGCCATGGCCACGGCCAAAGCCTCTACCGGCTTGGTAATCTGCCTGGAAAGAAACAGCGCCAGCCACACGCTAGTGAAGAAAACAAACACGGTAATCAGCAGCAATATAAGGAAAAACGTGGTGCGGATGCTGTTGCGCGTGCGAAACAGCTTCCAGTATGTGTCTGTGCCTGCGCGGATGCGCGCCGTGGTCTGGCTTAGCCCTTGCGGCATGGGCAGCGCCGTCACCACCACCTTGCCCGAGGGCGCGGCTGATATGCCCAGCGCATATTCCTCTTCCGCGACTCTGATGACCGGCTGGTCCTTGCGTTGCGCCGAGGTTAGCAGGCTTGCCGAGAGCGGCCCCTTGAGAGAGATCGCGGTTCCCCGCTCCCCTTCCTCCAGCCACGGAACCAGTGTGGCCGGGCTTGACTCGGGTGGCGCCTGAAAACTCGCCATCACCCGCAAATCCTTGCCGTATACGATGGCAAACCCGCCGTCCAGCGTAATCCGGTGCGAGGCCAGCACCTTCTGAAGCACGGGCAGGCCGCCCTCCGTAGCGCCGGAGGCGACAATCGACTCCGCCTCGCCCCGCGCATTGTCGGTCACGTACTGCGCCAGCTCCATGACCACCCGGTTCGAGTCCTCGCGCAACTGCGTCGTATTCGGAGAAAACCAGCGATCCAGCGACCGGTTCATCAGCACATAGCTGAACAGAAACATGAAAACTGCCGGCATCAGCGCGATTATCACAGCGCCCAGCACCATCCGCGAGCGCAACCGCGCTCCCAGGCCGCTGCTTCCTTGCCCGGTATAAATCTTCAGAATGTTGCGCAGAAGCAGCATCAACAACAGCAGCAGCAGCAAAAACACCAGCCCCGTCAGGCCGGTAAAGATCAGCGTCTCGCTGGCGGTCTCGGGATTGAAATAATTTAAAGTGAAGGTGTAATGCCAGATTCTGATCGGCAAAGTGGTGTTAAAGGCTTGCAGCGCGCCCAGCAAGAGGAGGATCAGCAGTCCTAAGCCTGCATACAGAGCAACCTTACGCCATCGGGATTCGCCACTGAACACCATGCGGCGATTATAGTGCCGGAAGGGGGCAGCGGTCAGGGAACTGGGAACAGGGAACAGGGAACAGGGAACAGGGAACAGGGAACAGTCTCCCACTCTGGCCGCAAACTGTCAAAACGCAGATCCTTCGACTTCGTTCAGGACGGCGAGGATGGGGCACCCAAAGTTATTTGAAAAAATGCAGCAGGTTAGCCTCCGCTACGCGGAGAAAGCAAGTTAGCAAGTTAGCGGAGGTTTCATTCCGCGCGGATCGGCGAAGCCGGTGGACAACTGTTCACTGTCCACTGTTCACTGCTTGGCCAGCACATACGCCCGATGAAACTCACCAAGCTGTTCCACCACCTGGCGAATCTTCTCCGTGGGCGGCAGAATGGTAATGCGGAAGTGGGCCGTTCCCTCCGCCTGGCCGAAGCCCGTTCCCGGCACCACGCAGATGCCGGTCTCCTCCAGCAGCGCCATGCAGTAGTCTTCGTCGCTTTTGTCCGGTGGAAGCGTGATGCGCGGAAAGGCGTACATCGCGCCGGCGATGGCATTGCACGAAATTCCCTCAATCTGATTCAGTCCCTTCGCCAGCAGGATCGCGCGCTTTTTCATCTCTTCCAGAATGGCCGTCTTCTCGCGATTGTAAAGTTCGTAAGAAGGATCTCCCGGTTTTGGCGGATGAATCATGGCATACGTGGCCACCTGCCCGGCCAGGTTCGCGCAAAGGCTCACCGATTGCAGCTTGAGAATCTGCGCAGTCACATCAGCGGGCACGTTGCGACACTCGAAGTAGCCGCCGCGCACGCCGCACTCACCCAGAACGCCCTTCGAGCAAGAGTGAAAACTGAACAGCGATACGTCGTCGATCTTGCCGGCTTCGAGCACCCGCGCAAAGGAAACGAATTTCAGCCCGGGAAGGTGGATGTCCTCTTGATAGACCTCGTCGGCCAGCACGGCCAGCCCATGCTCGCGCGCAAACTCCAACACCATGGCGATGTTCTTCTCGTCCAGCACTGCCCCGGTGGGATTGCCCGGATTGATGATGCAGATGGCTTTGACCTTCGTTCCCTGGGCGCGGGCAGCGCGCAGCGAATCGTCGAGCATGGAACGGTTGAGCTTCCAGTGATCGGCCTCGTCCAGGTAGTAGGGAACGATCCGCCCGCCGTAAAGCGTGATGGTGGCGCTGTAGAGCGGATACTGCGGAATGGGAATCATGATGCCGTCGGCGGGCGACGCCAACAGCAGATTCAGAATCATCTGCACGCCCTTGCTGGCGCCGTCGGTGAGGAAAATGGCATCTGAATCGACGCCAATGCCGTCCCGCTGGCGGATGAATTCAGCCACCGCTTCGCGGATAAAGCACACGCCCTTACTCTCGCTGTAAGCTCCCAATCCGTGCTGGCTTCCTTTGAGAATCGCCCTGGCAGCCTCGACAACATCGGCGGGAAAGACGGCGCTGGCCATCTCCATCAGCGCGGGATACTCGCACAGAGCAAGAAGCTGGCGCAGCCAGGTAATGGGCTGCTGCCCCAACGACTGCGGATTGCCGATGTTGCAGTAGATGATCTCCCGGCCCTGCTTCTCCAGTTCCTGCGCCCGATCCACCACCGGGCCGCGCACGGCGTACTCCGTGGCCAGCACCGCGGCGCCAATATCTTTCAACTGTAAGCTCATGTTCTATCCTTGCCGAAGGCGGCAGATCAGGGTCATAAATGTCGAATGAATGAGTGCTTGGTTTTCGATTATGATGCCTGGAATTTTCTCTCTATCTATTCTATAGCGGCGCGGCGGACCGAAAGAAGGCCCGCATCGCGCCGAACAACAAGAGGATCAACAATCGCTGCTCTTACTCAAGCACTTGGGCTGCCGGCGTCAACGGCCGCTGCTGACTCTCGGCAACGCCGCGGTAGGTGAGCTTGCCCAGCCAGGTGTTCAGCCCTTCTGCCAGACCCGCATCCTGGCGCAGCGCCTCGCGAACTCCAAGGTTGGCCATGCGCAGCAGGTACGGGAAGGTCGAGTTGGTCAGCGCCAGCGTGGAGGTGTGCGGCACCGCGCCCGGCATATTGGTTACGCAGTAATGGACCACGCCGTCGACCACATAACTCGGCTTGGAGTGCGTGGTAGGCTTGGCCGTCTCCACGCAGCCGCCTTGATCGATAGCGACATCCACAATGACCGCGCCCTTTTTCATTTGTGAGACCATGGCGCGGGTCACAATCTTGGGGGTTGTGGCTCCGGGGATCAGCACACTGCCGATGACCAGATCGGCCTCGCGGGTCGCCTGGGCCAGGTTGTAGCTATTCGATGCCAGTGTGTAAAGCCGCCCGCCGAAGATGTCGTCCAGCTCACGGAGCCGGTTCAGGTTCACATCCACCAAGGTAACCTTGGCGCCCATGCCCACCGCGATCTTGGCCGCGTTGGTGCCCACCACTCCGCCGCCGATGACGGTAACATTGGCCGGAGCCACGCCCGGAACGCCACCCAGCAGAATGCCGCGTCCGCCGTGCGCCCTTTCAAGATACGCTGCGCCCACCTGCACGCTCATGCGACCCGCGACTTCGCTCATCTGAGTCAGCAGAGGCAGCGTGTTCTGGCGATCGCGAACGGTTTCATAGGCGATGCCGATGACCTTGGAGTCGAGCAGCTTGCTGGTCAGATCGGGCACCGGCGCCAGATGCAGATAAGTAAACAGCACCAGCCCCTCGCGGAAGAGCGGATACTCCTTCTCAATAGGCTCCTTCACCTTGACCACGATGTCAGCCTTGTTCCACACGTTGCCGGCTTCGGCTACGATCTCCGCGCCTGCCTGCTTGTACTCCTCGTTGGTAAAGCTGGAATCCGCACCGGCCTGGGTCTCAACCAATACAGTGTGGCCAGCCTCGGTGAGCGCTTTGACGCCCGCAGGGGTCACGCCCACACGGGCTTCATTGTCCTTGATCTCTTTGGGAACGCCGATAATCATTGTTGTATCTCCTACCTGAATTCAGTGCAACTGCCAACAATCTTACGGCGCAAACGGCTGCCGATGTGTGCAAAGTTCGTGGTAATATTGCTAGATGGGAACGAAACGTGCGCAATTTGCCAAGTTGACGCAAGGAAAAACCGCTGGCGGACGGGTGGACGCGCCAGACACTCCGGAAATCTCGCCCGCGGGTGAAACAGACGGTCTCGACGAGCTTGACGCGGCGATTCTGCGCTACCTGGAGAGCCATGGCCGGGCAACCAACTACGAGGTAGGCGAGCAAGTGGGCTTGTCGGCATCGGCTGCCTCGCGGCGCATCCAGGCTCTGGAAGCCTCGGGAGCCATCCGCGGCTACCGCGCCCAGATCGACGACCGGCTGCTGGGCAAGCAAATGACGATCTACATTCGCGTTTCGCTGGAGCGCCAATCGGCAACGGTGCTGGGCGCATTCGAGGCCGCGGTCCGGCGCTCAAAAAACATCACCGACTGCCACCTGATGGCCGGTCAGTACGACTATATGCTGGTGCTGCGCGCAGCGGACATCGACGACTACAGCCGCCTCCACCAGAACGAGCTATCCCGCCTGCCGGGAGTGATACGGCTTGAAACCAGCTTTGCCCTCAGGGATGTTCTGGAGGGAAAAAGCTAGAGGCGCAGGGCGGCCTTGCTCCAAACCAGCTTCATGCAATGGCTTTCATCTTCCGCGCTTCACGCGCGGAGCGTAAAAGATTTGCAATTTCTTCAACAACCACCTCATGCGGAATACCCGGCGAGGTCTCCGCCAGCGCCTCTTCCACGCCGGCGCGGAACCATTCCTCATAGCCGGGTTCCGGCTCGCCCACTTCCTTCTGCCACGCGGCGAACTCTTCCTCGGACATTTCATTCCCTTCGCCCAAGAGATTTTGGACGAGCTATTCCAATTCGGCGGGAGGCAATTGGCGGGCGTCTTCGAGGATTTCTACGGCGGTGCGGCTCATGGATGTATTCTAGCGCGGAATCCGGTGTATCACCATTCTCCGGCCGTAACCGCTTCCAGCCGCCGCGATCACCAGTATTGCCTTCCAAGAACAAACTTCGCCGCCCAACCGATCAGCAGCGAAGCGCACCACAACCGTGCAATGAAAGGACTGAGCACCAGCCGCTTTCGATGGATCCACTGGAGAAAAAGAACTGCCATCGAATAACAGAAGAGCAATAAATAAACCAGCATCAGCGGGTTATATAAAAACGACTGAACAAACTCTCCCCGGCAAAGCGCGACAAAACTTCTGTACCCGCCCGTCGTGGGGCAGGGGACGCCGCCAACAGCCCTCAGGATGGAAGGAGGAATCCTTCCATGGGCGATCCACGCCGCATTCCACGCCAGATAGAAAATAAATGCGCTCAGGGCGGCAAAGCGGACGATGCGGCTTTTCAAGCTCTCCTGACACCGCATTGCAGGCACTTCCACTCCTCCTCTTTGCACCCGTCGATGACGAAGGGAAGCCAGCAAAGCGGAAAGCAGACAAGCAGCATTGCTGCGAAGAAGATCCACCCGCCGGTCGATAACTTGTTCTTTACAGGAAGGGGCATTCCCTCATAACCACAAAACGGGCATTTCGATGTCACAGGCATTTCCTCTTACCTCTCACATGCAGTTTGCGATTGAAAATTAAATTGAGCGAACATTAGCAGAACAAGGCATTCTTCGTCAACGGCGTAAATCTCGAGGCGTACAACGCCCCTGGGGAACCTCTGATCAAGTGCTTCTATTGAGCTTGCATTCCCTCTGGGGCTAAAGCCCGTACCCTTCAAAATTTCGACTTAATCAGAATTTCCCTGGCTGATTTCAATTTCATTCACGGCGTTGCGGCTCAGGGCAAGAATGCGGCTTGATCTCGGGCGCAAAACCACCTTCCAGGATTCAGCGCAGAAACCTTTGCCGCTCAGCCTGGAAATTCAATTGCTCAGTGACCGGCCATCGCCTGGTAGAAGACCTTGCCGGAAACGGCAACGCCCCCGATAGGCTGCCAGCCTTTGCCGATAGCCTCTCTGACCAGTGCTTCAAGCTTCTCCTTGGTTGTGCCTTGCAGGATTGTATATGCAATGAGAACCGGCATCGCGACCTCCAAAAGGATGAACAGACGCAGAAATTTTAACGCAATTTTCGTTACCCAAGAAAATAAATTCACTCCACTGTGCCGATTTGGGCGTGTTCCAATTTGACGGAATAATCCACATCCACCCTCCGCCACCGAACCGGCGCGAGCTGCCTTTCCTGGCTCGTTCCCGCCTTCTTTGTGTTACGCCGGGATTCCCGTGATCCTGGCGAAGGCTTGGATTACGGGTGGAATTCCACTCCCTGCGCCAGGTGAATTTCACCACCCCAATTGATGGTGCTGGTCTGGCGCCGCATATAGGCTTTCCAGGAATCTGAACCAGACTCACGGCCTCCGCCTGTCTCCTTTTCGCCGCCGAATGCGCCGCCGATTTCCGCGCCCGAGGTGCCCACATTCACATTTGCGAGGCCGCAGTCCGATCCCTTGTAGCTGAGAAACTTTTCCGCCTCGGCCATGCTATCCGTGAAGATGCCGGACGACAGGCCCTGGGGAACCGCATTGTGGAAGGCAATCGCCTCGTCGATGCTCCGGTATTTCATCACATACAAGATGGGCGCAAAGGTTTCCGTTTGCACAATCTCGGCGTCGTTGCGGATTTCGACAATGGCCGGCAAAACGAAAGTCCGTCTGCCAAACGGCGCTGGATCGAGGACCTTGCCTCCGTACAGCACCGTTCCGCCCTGCTTGTGGGCAGCCGCCAGCGCATTCTCGTACTCCGACACCGCCGCTTCATCGATCAGCGGACCCATCAGGGTTTTCGGATCGAGCGGATCGCCAATGATCACCTTTTCGTAATTGCCAATCAGCTTGTGGATGAAGGAGTCGTATACGCTCTCCTGAATGATCAGCCTGCGCGTGGAGGTGCAGCGCTGCCCCGCTGTGCCAACGGCGCCGAAGAAGGCTGAGGCCAGCGCTCCCGTCAAGTCGGCCTTGTCGGAAATGATCAGGGCATTGTTGCCCCCCAGTTCGAGAATGGTGCGGCCCAGGCGGGCGCCGACAACCTGAGCGATGCGCTTGCCCATCCGCCCCGATCCGGTGGCGCTGATCAGGGGGAGCCGGCTGTCGGCCAGCATCCGTTCGCCGACCGTCGCCCCGCGCCCGATGACCACGCTGGAGACGCCGTTGGGTACGCCGTTGGCCTGCAGCACCTCGCGGATAATGTTTTGGCAGGCGATGGCGCACAGCGGTGTCTTGCTTGAAGGCTTCCACACCACCGGATCGCCGCAGACAAAAGCCAACGCGCTGTTCCACGACCAGACCGCAACCGGGAAGTTGAAGGCCGTAATGACGCCGATCGGCCCCAGCGGGTGCCACTGCTCCATCATGCGGTGCATCGGCCTTTCGCTCTGCAGCGTCGGGCCGGAAAGCGTCCGGCTGAGACCAACCGCATAGTCGCAGACGTCGATCATTTCCTGCACTTCTCCCAGGCCCTCGGTCAGTATTTTGCCCATTTCCAGCGAAACGAGCCGTCCCAGCGCGTTTTTCTTCTGGCGCAACGCAATCCCAAACTGACGCACGATTTCGCCTCTTCTGGGAGCAGGCAAGGCGCGCCAGAACTCGAATGCTTTTATCGCCTGACCGACAACTGCGTTGTAGTCGGCCTCGCTGGCCTGCTCGACTTTGGCCAGCAATTCCCCGCTGGCTGGGCTGTGGACTTCGATCCAGTCCCCGCTCCCCGCAAACCACTGGTCCCCGTAACTCGCGCCCGAAAGGGTTGCCCGCAATCCCAACGCGCTGAAAATTCCGTCTTTCTCTCCCATGCCAATTCCCTTTCAAAAGCAGTGAAAAACCGCATTCGAGCGGTTTAGACGGTCGGAAGGCCGCGCCCACTTCGATCTGCCGCAACCATCCAGCAATCTGCAACGACGCCGATTCCTCAAACAACTGAGTTTACCGCACTGGTTCCCAAGCTGGCACTTGTTTGGCCTTCCGGCGCTGGCTCCTCATGCGGATTTGGCCCGCTGCCGTACAATGAGTATGAGGTAATACCAGTCTCCCCATGTCCAACAGTTATCCAACGCGCTCCCCGCGTTCGCACGGATTTCGTTCGCTGTTCAGCATGTTTTCCAGCGACCTGGCCATCGATCTTGGCACCGCCAACACCCTGGTCTATGCGGCCGGCAAGGGCATCGTAGTCAACGAGCCCTCCATCGTGGCCATCAACAAAAACACCGGCGAGGTGGAAGCCGTGGGCAAAGAGGCCAAGGAGATGCTGGGCCGCACACCCGGCAACATCGTGGCCATCAAGCCCATGAAGGACGGCGTCATTGCCGACTTCAAAATCACCGAGAAGATGCTGAACTACTTCATCCAGAAGGCGCACAACCGCAAGATGCTGGTGCATCCGCGCATCGTCATCGGCGTGCCTTCAGAGATTACGCAGGTGGAAAAGCGCGCCGTCGAAGACTCCGCCTATCGCGCCAAGGCAAGCGAAGTCTATCTCGTCGAGCAGGCCATGGTGGCCGCCATCGGCGCTGGCCTGCCTATCACCGAGCCCAGCGGCAACATGGTCGTTGACATCGGCGGAGGCACCACCGACATCGCCGTCATCTCGCTCTCTGGAATTGTTTACTCCCGCTCCGTGCGCATGGCCGGCAACCAGATGGACGAGGCCATTACCAATTACCTGAAGCGCAAATACAACCTGCTGATCGGCGAGCGGACGGCCGAGCACATCAAGATGGAGATCGGCTCGGCCTTCCCCTTGGACAAGCCGCTTACCATGGAGATCAAGGGCCGCAACCTCATCGAGGGCATTCCCAAAACCATCTCCATCGACGACAGCGAAATCCGCGAAGCGCTGGGCGAGTGCATCGCCGTCATCATAAACGCCATCCGCGTGGCACTGGAGCGCACACCGCCCGAGCTTTCAGCTGACATCAGCGACCGCGGCATCGTGCTCACCGGCGGCGGCGCGCTGCTCAAAAATCTGGACAAGCGCATCCGCGAAGAAACCGGGCTGCCGGTTTCCGTGGCCGACGATCCACTGGCCTCGGTGGTGCTGGGCACCGGTAAAATGCTCTCCGACTTCCGTTTGCTGCGCAAGATCAAGATCGACTAAAGCAGTAGACAGTGGTCTGTAATTACCAGGTCTGAAAATCCAGACCTGGAGCACACAGCTAAGGCGTAATCCAACCCAAGCCCTAATCGTAAAGAGCACGGACCATGGGTCCGCGCTCTTGCATTAGTATGACTTTACGGAAATCAATTCCATCACTCTGAGAGATTGGAGATGCAATGTACATTCGTCGTATTCATTCACTATTCAGTTCGCCGTTTTGCCTTACTTGCATTCTGCTTCTGACATGGGGCACAGCGATTGCACAGGACAAGAGCCCCACTCCCGCAAGGCCTCTCGAACCCCAAAGCTACCGCTCAGGATTGAAATCTATTGTCATTCCTCCGCCCACCGCTGATTTAAGTGAAATAGGTTCAGATTACCGGGTGCTCATGGAAAGCACGGTCCCCGATACCAATCGACTGCTTGCAGCCTTCTTGAGTGCCGAAGATTCCGCAAACATTCGATCGGGAACCTCAAAAACCTTTTCACGATACGCTCTCGTCGAGAATCTAAGGCGTGCAGAATTTATCGACATAGATGCCGACACATTCAAACAGGTCTCCGACGGCACAGCTCAGCAGTTTGGTACAGTACTGAATGCCTCGATGAAAGACTACGAAGAAGAGCTTAACCATAAATTGAAAGCCATGCGAGGAACTGATACAACGATGACCCTCGACAAGCCAATGCTGCTTGGCGTTTTTTTCTCCAAGCCGAATGCCTGTAGTTTTGGAATGATCGAGTCGATTTCGTCCGCTGGGAGTTCGGTGAAAATGGTTGCGGGAATAACGATCCTAAGGGTCCAAAATCGACTGATTTATGCTTACTTCTTTTCCGCTTACAAGGACGAAGACTCAGTTCAATGGGTACGCAAGACCAGCGAACAATGGGCGGATGCAATCCTGAAGGCCAATCAACAATAGGCGGGGTGTAGGGTTCTATAAAAGGGGATGTCAAGTAAAAACACTTCATCTGATCTGCCGGGGAAGATGTTTTTCTGAATTCCGGCCGGGTGCCGGTGCCCCAGGTCCAGCTTTTGGGACCTGGGAGTGTCGCAGCACCAACTTATTTCGCCGCCGCCCTCAACGCCGCCAGCATCTCCCGCCGCAGAATCGCGTTAATGCGCGACTGATAGCCCTTGCCCTGCGACTTGAGCCACGCCAGCACATCCGCATCGACGCGCGCGGTGACCTGACGCTTTACCGGGCGATAGAAACTGCCACGAACGGCGGTCTTCCACTGCTCTTCGGTCAACTCGGGAATATCGCTGAAGTCGATCTCGCTGTCTGGCCGCGCCGCCAGCGCCTCGAGATTGGCAAGCTGCGCCTCCGTCAACTCCGGCAGTGTCTCCAATGTGTAACTAACCATTTTCGTTTTCATAGGCTCTTCTCTCCTTCGTCGCTGCCTTTCGAGCGGAAATGATGCGAACCACCTCGATGTATTTGCCCGGTTCCATTTCTTCGTGAACGGTGTGCGCAACCAGCAACAAGAGAACCCGTCCCGATGCCCTTCTGACGAGCCCTGATGTCTGCCAGCGTTGCACAAAGTCCACCACGCGATCAGCGACGAGTACGCGCATGGGGTCGCGGAAGACCTGGCTGGCATCCTCAAAGCTGACGCCGTGCTTACGCTGGTTGGCGAGGTTCTTCGCCTCGTCCCACTCGAAACGGATTCCGCCCACTACATTATTATAACTACAAATATGGCATTATGCAACATGCTCTTAATCCGCGACTAACTTTCCCGATTCAGCGCTTTTTAAACCGGGAGTTCGATAAACGCCAGTTCTGATCGCGAAAAATACGAGAAGCAATTATCGTCAGCGACCGTCAGTATACTGGTATTGTTCTCGCTCTCTGTATCGTCCTCTCCCTGCCAGAACTTTCGCCATGGAATCGTTCTTCTCTCGCTATCGAAATCTTCTGGTGCTGCTGGTTGTCCTGCTGGCGCAGATCATCGGGCTGGCCGTGCAGGTGCGGCACACCGACAGCGGGCGCAATACGATTGATTCGCGGGACCCGGCCGGCGTGCGGCTGATCCGGCTGTGGGCCGACGCCGTGGTTACGCCTCCGGAGCATATCTTCCACGCCAGCAAGCTGGGCTCGGTGAGCCTCTGGCAGAACTACATTGACCTGCGCCATACACGCGAGCAGAACCAGGAGTTGCAGAAGACCATCGACCGCCTGCGCCTGGAACAAGCCTCTCTGATGGAAGACGCCCGGCAAGGCGAGCGCTTGCAGGCGCTGCTCGACTTTCAGCAGCGATACATCTACAAGACAGTGGCTGCGCAGGCCATCGGCTCCAGCGGCAACGATTCCTCGCGGGTTTTCTATATCGACAAAGGCTGGAAAGATGGTGTCGTGCCAGACATGGCCGTGATAACACCGGACGGCATCGTGGGCAAGGTGCGCGAGAGTGGCGACCATACCGCACAGGTGCTGGCCATCAACGACCCAACCAGCGGCGCGGGAGTGATTCTGGAGACCACGCGGACTCGCGGCATCCTGCGCGGCGATGCTGTCGGCCGGCCGCAGATTGTGGGCATCCTGGCCGACCAGCGCATCCAGCCGGGAGAAAAGGTGCTCACCGCCGGGGGCGACATGGTCTTCCCGCGCGGGTTGCCCGTGGGCGTGGTGGTGCGCGTAAAGCCGGATCCCGACCGCGATTCGTTCATCGACGTACTCGTGAATCCGGCAGCCCATCTCGACCGGCTCGACGAGGTGCTGGTGATTATTTCCACGGAGACGCGCTTTTCCGCTGAGCAGCAGCAGGACATAGCCGCCAGCGAGGCGCTGAAAGGCGCGGAGGCCGCGGCCATCGCTCAGGCACATAAGGATCAGCAGAAGGCCTCCGAGATCATGGCCGAACGGCTGCCGGGACTCACCGATCCCAACGCGCCCGCGCCCGCCAATCAACCGCCGGGGCAGAATCAGGCTGCGCCCACGGCCGCGACGGCGCCCGCCGCTCCCAAACTATTGCAATCAAAGCACCCTGACCGCTTTACGCCAGGGGCCCAGCCTCAACCGCCGCAGGACAAGGATTCCTCCGCGCCGCCCCAGGCAGGGAGGAAACCACAATTATGAGAGTCCTTGGCGCCGATTACCGCCGCGATCTGGGGATTCGCAGTTATCCCTTTTGGGTCTATGTTTTGGCGCCTCTGACGGCGCTGGTGCTCCAGGCCTGGCTGCCGCGCATGCTGCATGGCTATACCTGGTTCGACCTGCCGCTGGTGATCACCGTCTATTTTGCCCTGGCCCGGCGCGACCCCATTCAGGGAACGATCATGGGCGCCGGCATGGGCCTCTTCGAGGATGCGCTCACCAACCACGCCATCGGCGCCAACGGCATCGCCAAGACGGTCGCCGGCTTTCTGGCCGGTTCGGTCGGTCTCCGCATCGACGTGGACAATTTCACCATCCGCATGGTGATGACCTTTTTGCTTTCGCTCCTCTGCAGCGCCATTTACATCCTCGTCTATCGCGTCCTGCTGGGGATGGACCGGGAATGGGGATGGCTGGAGGAACTGATGAAGGCGGTAGGAACCTCGTTGGCGGCCATGGTCCTGTTTCCGCTGCTGGACCGGACGCAGATCAGGGACTGAAGTACAGGGAACAGGGAACAGGGAACAGGGAACAGGGAATAGGGAACAGGGAACAGGGAATGGGGAACAGGGAACAGGGAACAGGGAATAGGGAAGCGCGGCCTGAGCGGATGTTTTGAAAGGGCATGGCTGAATTGAGGACTGCATATGGAATGTCCGCACAAACGCGCCGGAGGCGCAGTGTTGGTTAGCCCCGCGCTTCAGCGTGGGGAAAAGGGATTCCACAAGTTCGTTACGGAGTCCCGTAGGGACGGCGCAAGGACATTATTTATGCAGGAACCAATAGCCGTGCCTCGAAGGTTGCAAAACGAACGCGGGGCTTTAGCCCCTGAAAGAAGATGGTTGGGACTTGTCGCATGCACGCAGCGGCTAAAGCCGATAATCGGAGTCAAACAAGATGTACGGGCTAAAGATGTACCCTTCAACGCCTAGTATTCTGGGCGGGTTTTAAGGCGCGGACAGAATGTATCACGGGGGCACAACTCGAGGCGAAAAACTCCCCACTCTCAAGCTGGCGGTGGTGCAATACGGCATTCTGCTGATTATGCTCGCCCTGGCGGCCGGATTGTGGCGGCTGCAAGTGCTGGGCGCGGAGAACTTCCGCCAGCTTGCCGAGCAGAACCGCATCCGCAAGGAGCCGGTGATGGCCGGCCGAGGCAAGCTCTTCGACCGCGAGAACCGGCTGATCGTGGACAACTACCCGTCGGTCTCCTGCTACCTGGTCCGCGAGCAGAACCGCAATGTGGACAACGACCTGCCGCTGATCGCCCGCGGCTTGAACCTGGACCTGGAGCAATTGCGCGCCACCTTGCGCCGCTACCGCGCTCGGCCAATCTACGAGCCTATCCCCATCAAACAGGACATCACCTCCGACGAGCAGGCCTTCATCGAGGCGCACCTCGGCGAGCTGCCGGAGCTGGAGACCATCGACGTGGAGCGGCGGCTTTACCCCCGCGACGGCTTTGCCGCCCACCTCATCGGCTATGTAGGTGAGGTCAGCGAGGAGATGCTCAACGACACGCATTATGCGGCTTACTCACCGGGAGACATTGTAGGCAAAGCCGGCGTCGAGCAAACCTACGATCAGTTGCTGAGGGGCGAGGACGGATCCCGAGACGTCATCGTGGACAGCCATGGCCGCGAGGTGGGCTATCTCAGAACTCAGCACGCCAAGCCCGGGCAGGATCTCAAGCTGACCATCGACATCGACCTGCAGCGCACCGCGGAACTGGCTCTGGGCGACGCCAACGGCGCTGTGGTGGCCATGGACCCGCGCAACGGCGAGATTCTGGCTCTGGTCTCCCATCCCAGCTACGACCCCAACGCCTTCGCGGTCCGCATCAACCACGCCGACTGGGACAAGCTCATCACCAACCCCAACCACCCCCTGATGAACAAAGCCATCCAGGACCAGCTCGCTCCCGGATCGACCTTCAAGATCATCATGTCCGCGGCCGGCCTGCAGGAGGGCGTGGCCCAGAATATGCGCGTCAACTGCCAAGGCGGCGCCGATTTTTACGGGCGCTTCTTCCACTGCGATCATCACCATGGCGTGCTGGGTATCAGCGACGCCATTCCGGAGTCGTGCGACACCTTCTTCTACACGCTGGCTCAAAAGCTGGGCATCGACACCATTGCCAAGTACGCAACCGAATTCGGCCTGGGACAGAAGACCGGCATCGACCTGCCCAACGAGATGGCCGGCATCATGCCCTCCACGCAGTGGGAGATGAAGAACTACCACCAGCGCTATTACCCCGGCAACACGATTTCCGTGGGCATCGGTCAGGGTGAGACGCAGGTTACGCCCCTGCAATTGGCGCGTGCCTTGGGCGGCATCGCGTCAAACGGGCATTTTGTCAGGCCCCATGTGGTGATGCCGGACCAGAACATTCCAGCCGAGTTCCGCCAGGCCGTTCAGGACAGCTTCCCCGGCTCGGGAGACAAAGATGTGCCTCTCAATCCCGACACCTGGATGATCATCACCGACGGTATGGCTGCCGCCACCACGCCCGGTCTGTACCACACGGCCGAGGCCGCACATATCGAAGGCGTTGACTTTGCCGGCAAGACCGGTACGGCCCAGGTAGTGGGAGGCGGCGATACGCACACCAAAGGCGGAGCCAAAACACCGAATTCCTGGTTTGTCGGCATGGTTCCCCGCCGCAATCCCGAAATTGTGATCGCGGTGCTTCAAGAGCATGGCGACTGGGGCTCGTACTCCGCCCACGTTGCCGCCCAGATGATCGTCACCTACGTGAACAAAAAGCGCATGAGGGACCACAATGTCCTCGACCAGGCCAGCCTCGGCAAACCGGTCGAGATGGGAGCCGTCTGGTCTGATCCCGTGCCGGCTGGCCGTCGGCGCCACGGTGCTGCCAGTCTGCCTGGGCAGGATTCTGTCCTCCATGCCGGACATTTCATGGTCGATCCCGGACCGCTGACCCCGGCAAGAAACGTAGCCAGCTCCCTGCCTTCACTGCCTGCCTGGCTGCTGGCTTTGCCCCTGCGCTTCAAGGAGGGCCAAACTTGACGCGCCGCTTTCTCAGCTTTCGCGACTTTGACTGGCCGCTGCTGGGCATGGTGCTGGTGCTCTGCACCATCTCCGTCTTTGAAATTTACTCGGCCACGCTGCACACCAAGTACGCCGCCTACGACTACTACGCGGGCTCGATTCACCTGAAGCAGATGGGCTTCCACACCAAGCAGATCTTCTGGATCAGCGGAGGCCTGGTGGCCATGTTCTTCTTCTCCAAGATCGACTACCACAAGCTGATCGATTTCGTTCCATGGGCCTATGGGGTCAGCCTGCTGGCGCTGGTGGCCGTCAAGCTGGTGGGGCACAAGGTGCTGGGAGCCAGACGCTGGATCAGCATGGGCCCGGTTCACTTTCAGCCCTCCGAGTGGGTCAAGCTCATTCTGATTCTGATCGTGGCCCGCTATTTTGCCAATTTGGGCGGGCGCAACCTTACTTGGAGGGATATTTTCAAATCTCTTTTGCTGGTCGGCGTCCCTATGGTTCTGGTGCTGGTCCAGCCCGACCTGGGAACCGCGCTCACCTATCTGCCGATCCTCGTCGCCGGCCTCTTCCTGGGAGGCATCAACATACGCCAGGCGCTGGTTCTTCTGGTCTGCGCAACCGTCCTGATCGTCGGCGCATGGAGCAGCGGCAAGGTGCTCAAGCCCTACCAGAAAGCCCGCCTCACCAGCTTCATCAATCCTGACAACGACCCCAAGGGAACCGGCTATCAGCTCCGTCAGTCGCTCATTGCCGTCGGCTCCGGCGGCGTTTGGGGCAAGGGAATGGCCAAGGGGACACAGACCCAGGGTGACTTCCTGCCCATTCCTCATGCCGACTTCATCTTTGCCGCTTTTGGCGAGGAACACGGATTCGTCGGCGCTCTCCTCGTCCTGCTGCTATACTTTTTCATATTGATGCGTTTGATTCAGAACGCTCAAACAGCCGCGGACCTGTCCGGTTCCCTGATTATCATGGGATTAGTGGCTGTGTTGACCTTCCAGATTGCGGTCAACGTGGGCATGGTCATCGGGTTTATGCCCGTCACTGGAATTCCTTTGCCGTTAATGAGTTACGGCGGATCTTCGGTGTTGTTTACGTTCCTGGCGCTGGGCGTGGCGATGAATGTCCGCATGCGCCGGTTCGTCAACTGAACGGATTTGCAGCTTCACCTCTTGTGTCCCCCCGGAATACTCCGGTCCACAGGAGAACGTTTTTTCAGGTAGTTCGCCGGCCAGGTCCGGATGGACCGCGCGCCCGGCAGGATAAGGGTTCATGAGCACGCAGAGACGGGAAAACCGTTGGCGGCGTACAAATTGCACCATGCGCTCGGAGGCAGACGGATTTTTTTCTACCCGCCCCGTAGCGCAGTGTGCACGTTCAATCGCCAGCGGTGGAACGGCCCCGCCGGGATTCCCGGCAAGATTGGCCACAAACTCTCTGCAATCGGGTTACCGTATCGTAAAGCTTGTTCAGTTTGTTCTGATTGTTCGCCGGGAAGTTCGCCTTGGTTCGCCGCCCTTCAGGGCTGGCCTGGGTCCGGCAACAGGCACGCCAGCGACTCACGGGTCACCCCCTCCGCATTTCCCTTCCCCTTCCGGCCTCGCCCGTCTCCATCCCGCCTTGCCGCAGGTTCCGGCAGGCTGACGCCGCCGGACGGAAAGGTACGATGGCAAAGGAAATTTGTATCTCCAGCACGCCGCACGAAACGCGGCTGGCAATCCTTGAAGACGATCAACTCGCGGAAATCTACTACGAACGCGAAAACGAATACACCCTCGCCGGCTCCATTTACAACGGCCGCGTTACCCGCGTCCTGCCCGGCATGCAGTCCGCATTTGTGGACGTGGGCCTGGAGCGCGACGCCTTCCTGTACGTAACCGACTTTCTGGAACTTGAAGACCAGGAAGAGACCGATGAGCTGGAAAAAGCAGCCGTCAGCGGCAGCACTAAGCCCCCCCGCGAGGTTCGGCATACCGGCGGCAAGGAACCCGCTCAACAGGACCGTGCCCCTCGCCCCGGCCAGAAGCCTGAACAGAAGCAGGAATCGCGCCAAGAACCGAGACAGGATCGTCCCGCCCGGGACCGCCGTTTGACGGGTGAGGCCGTGCCGGAAACCGAGGCCGCTCCCCTGCCCGCCTCCGGCTCCTTGTCCCTCTCAGAGCAGACTGAAACCGGCGAAGAGGATTCCGGAGAGCCCGGAGCCAAGCGCTGGCGCGGACGCCGTCGCCGTCGTGGTGGCCGCGGCGCTGCGGACTCGACTCAGGGCCAGCAGGAGAAAGCTGAAACTCCGGCGTCCTTCATCGAAGAAATCCCCGAGACCGAAGTTGCGCCGCAGATTCATGCCGGCGCCGGTGTCCCCGCGGACAGGCCTTCAGCGCCAAAGCGCGAAACCTCCACCCCGGCCCCCTTTGTGCTGCCCGGTGAGTCGCTCTCCAAGTACGGCGGCGTTCCCGCGGACGGCGCTCCGCCAGAGAATGCGTCTCGGCGCGTTGCCCTGCCGGTTCGGCCGGAGAGCAGCTTCAAGCCCACCACCATGATCGAGTCGCCTATCGTGTGGGACGGAAGCGGCCTGTTGCCCGGCGAGTCGCTCTCCAAGCATCGCCAGCAAAAAAACGAGCCCGCTTCGGAAGCGGCCAGCGAGCCGCGGACGCACACTGCCATTGATTCCGCTTCGGGCAGTTCCGCCCCCGATGCCATCGAGGAGCAGGATTTTGTCGAGGAGACGGCAGAAGCCGAGTCGCAACTGCTTGCATCCGAAAACGCTTTTGAGCCCCTCGGGAACGCAACACTCGAGAACGCAACAGAGGATGAGTTTGTTCCCGCGTTGACTGATGACGATCTGGCCGAAGAAGATGAGTTCGAGGAGACCACTGAATCTTCATTCGAGTCGTCGCCGAAAGTTGCATCCCCTGCCGACACAGACGATTACACCGTCGAGACGCCCATCGAGGAACCCTCGGCAGACGAGCCGGTGGCGCCCTCGATGACCAGGCAGGACGAGGTACTCGCCGCAAACGCGCACGACGACCCGGAAGCTCGCGAGTCCATTGAAACTGAGCCGGAACCCGGCGCGTCCGCCTCCCATAACGTGGACTCCAAGCCTCCCACCGCATTCCGCTTCTTTGGCCTGGGCAAGAAGAAGCCCGACGAAAAAGACGCCAAGAAGGCAGCCAAAACCATTTCGCCTTCGACTTACGCACCCGGCAAAGGCCTCATCGAGGAAGAGACCATCGAGGAAGAGGAGTTCGTCGCTCCCCGTCATCCTCAGCGCCACGGCAAAACAGAAGACAAGGACCTGGACGACTTTGAAGAGGAGACGTTGCCCACCCACCTGCGCACCGGCGATCTGGGAGAAATGCTTCAGGAAGCCCACCTCGATCACCGCATCCAGTTGAACTTCGACGAAAAGGGTGGCGAAGACGAAGGCTTCGACGAAGAAGGCGAGGAAGAGCCAGCCGCTGCCGGAACATCAGTCCAGCAACGCCCGGATCGTTCCGCCCGCGGTCGTCGTGGACGCGGAGGCCCGGCAGCGCCGCACGCGCAGGCCGGCAGAGGCCACGGAATGTCGCGCCGCTCCATGCAGACCTCTGACCTGCCCATTATTAGTGATTTATTGAAGTCCGGACAGGAGATTCTCGTCCAGATTGCCAAGGAACCCATCGCCAAGAAGGGCGCGCGCATCACCTCGCACATCGCGCTGCCCGGCCGCTTCCTGGTCTTCATGCCCACCGTCTCCCACATCGGCGTCAGCCGCAAGATCGCCTCCGATGAAGAGCGTCAGCGCCTCAAGCGCATCCTCGTCCACGAGCGCGGCGAGGCTTCCGGCGGATTCATCGTCCGCACCGCCGCCGAGGGCGCGTCTGAAGAGGAGTTGCGCACTGACCTGCGCATGCTCCTGAATCTCTGGGCGGACATCAAGCAGCGCTCCGACGAATCCAAGTCCCCAGCCCTCATCTATCACGATCTGGGGCTGATCGAGCGCATCTTGAGAGACCAGGTCAGCTCCAACTTCTCCTCCATCTGGGTCGATTCCCAGGAGAACTACGAGCGCATTGTCAAGTTTCTCAACCGCTTTTCGCCTTCGCTCGTCCGCCGCGTCAAGCTCTATACCAAGGAGACTCCGCTCTTCGAGCACTTCGGCATTCAGGATGAAATCGCCAAGGCCCTCAACTCCAAAGTCTGGCTCAAGTCCGGCGGCTCCATCGTCATCAACCAGACCGAGGCGCTGGTGGCCATCGACATCAACACCGGCAAGTACGTCGGCAAGTCGGCGCGGCTGGAAGACACTATCGTCAAGACCAACCTCGACGCTGTCCCGGAGATCGTCCGCCAGATTCGCTTGCGCGACCTGGGCGGGATCATCGTGATTGATTTTATCGACATGGACGACCGCAAGAACCGCTTCAAGGTGCTGGCCGCCCTGGAAGAAGCGCTGAAGTCCGACCGCGCCCCCACAAAGGTTCTCCAGTTCAACGACTTTGGCCTGGTCGCCATCACCCGCAAGCGCGTCAAGCAATCCCTCGAACGCACTCTCTCGGTCCCTTGCCCCACCTGCCAGGCCACCGGCATGGTCAAGAGCCCAACCACCGTCTGCAATGAAATCTACACCGAACTCCGCAAGATGAAAAAGCACTTCGAGAGCGCCGACGTTCTGCTGCGCGTCAACCCGGAGACGGTCAAGGTCCTCAAATCCAACAACGCCAGTTGGCTCACCGAATACGAGGAGTTAATCGGCAAGAACATCCTCATCAAGAGCGACGCAACCCTCCATCCAGAGCAGTTCGACATTCAGGGCTGATCGCACAACCCGCGACAAACGACAAAGGCCGGAGCATCGCTCCGGCCTTCGCCGTTTCACAAACTCTGGCACTACCGTCTCACCGAATCACATGAATCGGCACGCCCAACTTCAGGTTTTTCCAAATCTGTTCGGTGGTATAAACCGGAGCCTTCAGCGCAATCGCCAGCGCCAGGCAGGATCGATCTCCCAGCGACAGGCCGTACTTCTCCGTCTTTGCAATCAAATCTCCTGCGATCTTCGCGTGATCTGAGGTGAATGGTTCTTCAGCATTAACGAGCGATAGAATTTCTTCCCAGGCGTCCTCGGGATCGTGCCCCTTCTTGACGAGTTTGGATTGCACCTCGGCGAGGTTCACCGTGCTGACGACGGCATGATCGAGTATCTCTTTGGTCAGATTCTCCGCGCCACGTTCCTCTTGAATATAGGCGAGAATGGCAGAGGCATCGAGCACGACCTCATTCATACTTGGCCGCCTCGCGCCGCTCCGCGTTCAACTCGTCGGCCAGCGAGACTCCCGGCGGGATATTTTGCCTAGCCCATTCCCGTATCCGGCGCAGACGGCTTTCCCTCGTTGCGATGCGCAGTTCACCGTCCACCACACGCAAGATGAGCATTTCGCCCTCCACCATCCCCAGCGCCTGCCGCATCGCCGCCGGAATGATAATCCGGCCCTTTTCTCCGATCCGAAGCCGCGTCCGAAGTTCCGCTGTCGCAGGCTGTCTGGCGAGTTCCCGGCGCTTCATGCGTTCTGCTGGCTTTGCAGGTGCCACTGTTCCCATAATTCCCACCTCCGGCTATCCGTGCCACTATTATGCTCCGGTGGAACATATTATACAAGTGGCACTACCTACAATATTCCCACCACCCGCAGCCACACCAGCCCACCAGCCAGCACGCCAATGGGCGAAATCGCCACCAGCGCAAGCGCATACCAGACCGGCTGCTTGCCCCGCAATTGCAGTGCGCTTAGCGCGGCCAGCGCCAGCACCACGATCCCCAGCGCCAGAACGTGAATCAGCGGGTTAGCCGTCGCCGCCCACGCCGTCACGTAGCCGCCGGCCGCCGCCGCCAGAAACGAGTAGCCCAAATTGACGAAGGCATAGCCCGGCGGCAGCTTGCCCTCGGCGCCCGTCCAGCTGGGAACCATGCGCGTCAGCAGCGCCGTCAGAACAATCACCAGCAGGACCATCGTTGCGAAGCCCGCCGCCAGCGCCAGAAATGCGTGCAGAATCACCACGGTCTGCCCTTCTTTTCCGGCTGTGCGCCCACCTCGCCCCGCTCAATTCGCTCCAGAAACGCCCGCGCCAGCTTTCGTTCGCCGGGATTGTATTCGCCGTGAATCGAGCACAGATCAAGAAACTCGTCGCACAGCGCATTCCGCTCTTCCTGCTGCGCCAGAACCCCCTGCAACGCCAGCGCCAGCTCGCGCAGCCGCGCCGCCTCCGGCCAGAGAAACTCCTCGCCCTCGCCGCTCCCCTCGCCGTGCAGGTGCTCATATCCGGAAAACAGCCCTTTCCGGCCACGGGCGCACTCGTCCAGGCAAGCCATCAGTTGCTCGCAGAAGGCCTGCGCCAACATCTCCAGTTGACCGGGTTCCATCTCGTCCCGCGGGTCCATGAAACTCCTCACTTGCCCTACATGCCTACTTCTTCGCCGCGGGCTGGGATGCCTTGGCCTGGGGAACCTCGAAGAACCCAATGCGCAACTCCGAGGAAGGAATGAAGTTGGTCAGGTGAACCTGAAAGAGGTCAACATCCGTCTTTTCCACCGTGCCATTGGCCGGCGAGCAGAAGCAAAGGAACACCTTCCCTCCATGCTCCGCCTTCGGCCGCTCGACAATCAGCGTGAAGTCCTCAATGGGCTGCCGCCAGGTATTCGCCGAGGTCAGAATGAAGTCCACCCACTGCGGATACGCAAAGTTCCCGTTGGATGAGATGCCCGCATTGAGCTTTTGCTGGATTCCTTTGAGCAGGGAAGGCGCGGGGCAAAAACTCGCCAGAAGTTTTAGATCATCGGGAGGCGGCGGATACTCGAATTTCGCCGCCGGCTGTTCAGCGGCGGGCAGGAGATAAAGATCGATGGTTTCGCGCGGCATCAACTCATCGCCCGCAACCGGCGTGTATTCATGCCGGATGTGAACCGTCGAGTGAGCCGGAAAGGTCTGTGTCCAGTGGTATTGCAAATGAACGGTCCAATCCGCGAATAGATTTCCTGCGCCCACATCTTCAAAAAGTCCCAGCGCCACAAGCCGCTTCTGTTCTGTTTGCGGCAACCGGGCCAGGTCTGGAATCAGATTGACTTCACTCGCGCCGGAAGGCTCCTCAAGATGACCGAAGGTTGCGACATCAATGCTGTCCTGCGCCAGAATGCCGGTAACCTCTTTCCCCTTGAGAAATGCTTTCGCTTCGGCCTTGAACGGCACAGACTTTCCACCGACGGAAAGACGAAAATCAGAAAAGGCCAGCGACGAGACCGCGGGAGAATCCGGGCTGTAGCCGTAAGGCGGAATCGGAAACGCCACCTCCGTCGTAACATCCTCGCCCGTATCGTTGCGGAAGTCGTAATCCACCACAATCTTCATCAGGCTGATCTGGAGAACTTCCCGGGCCATCACGATCCGCGTCTCGCGCCGGGGAACGAGGCCGCCGGCGGCAATCGAGGCGGCCGAGTCGTCGGCCAGCGCGGGAACAGATGCGGCCAATACCACGGTCACGGTAAAAACTACAGCGCGTAAAACAGCTTTCCGGTTCATGGCGAAAAGTATGACAGATTGGCGGGATTTGTGGAACCCTCTCGCTCTGAAGCGGTAATTATCGGTACGTCTTTTCGGAACGAATGAGAATCACTGAGATGGCCACTGCCGCAGCCTTCCGGTCCATAGTGAAGATAATCCGATAAGGCCCCACGCGCTTTCTATAGCGGCCCTTCCATTCCGGACCTTTCAGCGGTTTCACATCTCCGGTCAGGGGGTCGGCTTCCATCTCGTCGATGGCTCGCTCGATCTGCGCCTGCCGGTCTCGCGGCAGCTTCTTCAGCGCCTTGATGGCAGACGCCGAAAGCTCAACGACCCAGTTCATCTTTCACCGTCCGCCACGACTGGGAGTGTCCGGCCTTGATCTCCGCCTCACCCCGGCGCACCTTGACCGCCTCGCTGGCCGTGACACGCTCATCGCCGATGTCCACCAGCCGCTTGGGGCGCATCTGCAGGCGTCCGCCCTCTGCGCTGACCTCGACAAAATCCCCCGCCCGCAACTTGAGCGCATCGAAGACGCGCTTGGGAATGACCACCTGCCGCCGTTGACCGATCCGGCTTACCACCGTCGGCATGACTGTATTTCCGCTAGACATACTTTCAGCTTAGCGGAAATGTGGAGACTGTCAAGCCTTGCGCAAAACTGCTTTCCGGTTCCGGGCAAAGAGTATTGCAGATTGGCGCAGAGGCTACAACCCGAGAAACCTACGCAGTCTTCAGTTGCGCTTCCGCAATGGCGGCGGAGATAACCCCATCGGAGATTCCATGCTTGCGCAGGCTTTCGGTGAGCACCAGAACCTGAGAATTCTCCATCCGCGCCTGATCTTTGCGCAGTCCCTGTCCGATGTAGGCGCGGATCAGCGGCTGATAGCCACCGAAGCCAAGCGACGGCGCAATCTCTTTCAACTCCTCGATCACGTCTTCCGGCATGCGGAGGCTGATCACCGTCATCGGACGATCTTTCTTCAATCGCTGCTGGATTCGTTCACTCGCTGTCTTCATAAGACCTCCGTTCCTGCTGGGTAGTCAGAAGTGTATATACATTGTATATCTGTTTGTCAAGCGGACTGAGGTGAGGTTCCTGGCCGTTGCAACAAAACTACAGCTTCAAATGAAATGAATTGGTCTTTATGGCTCAGGACTTGTTCCCTGTTCCACGCTCACCGATCTTTCCCATTGAATTTCCTCCCATTTTGGCCTATGCTAAGGATGCAGACGAGTTTGTTCGCCAGGTTTGCCGTGACCGCACCGGCTGGCGGAGAGATGAGTGGGCTTACAGCCCACTTTTTATTTGCGGAAAATTTCCCCGCTTTGGGGGGTATTTTCCTCGGTTTTTGGCGTGAAACGGGGCAAACTCCGTAGGGAATGATGGCAGTCAAGCTGGAAGCAATCCGTGCAGCGGCGGTACGAGTGGCGGCCTCGCACGGGCTGGACGTAGTGGATTTGGAGTTCATTGGCCCGGCAAGGGAACGCATTCTGCGCGTATACCTCGAAAAAAACGCCGAGGGACGGGCGAAATTGAAGGCCGCCATTGAAGCCCGAGCCGAAAGCCTGGCCGGGGAACTTCCCGAACGGCTGATTCAGGAAACGCAGGCGGGCAAGCTCAAGGTCGAGCAACTCTCCGGCGTCACCCATGAGGATTGCGCCGCGTTCAGCCGGGATTTTGGCGTGCTGCTGGACGTGGAAGACCTGATTCCGGGCGCCGAGTACACGCTGGAAGCCAGCTCTCCGGGGCTGGATCGAAAGCTGACGCGGCGCGAGGATTACGAACGATTTGATGGCTCTCTGGTCAAGGTTCAGACCTTCGAGCCGGTACGCAATAACCGCCATTGGCAGGGACGGCTGATGGCCAACACCGAGTCCCATGCCGGCGAAACGATTACGCTCGACCTGAACGCGGTCAAGCAAAACAGCAAGAGCCGGAAGGCCGGCGTCAGCACGGTAGAAATTGCGCTGGAGAACATCGAGAAGGCGCAACTTGTACCGGAGATTTAGGAAATGCAGGGACTGAGGGACTAGGGACATAGGGACGAGATCGCAGTCCAGCAGTAGAAGAATCTGCAAAGAGACAGTTTTACGACTAAGACAGAAGCTGTAGACATGAACAGAATGTGGGCAGGTACACAAGTTAGTCCCTAGTCCCTCAGTCCCTAGTCCCTGTTTACGACAACCGAACCGGCGCAAGCCGCACGAACCACCGAGAGAGCAAGCAGAGTATGGCCAGCGTTTTGTATCAGAGTATCGAACTCCTCAGCCAGGAAAAGAGCATTGACCCCGCCATCGTTGTCGGCGCGGTCGAGGAGGCCATCGCCCTGGCCACGCGCAAGTTCTACAAGACCCAGGAGAACATGCGCGGCGAGTTGAACAAGGAAACCGGCGAGATTCTGGCCTACATCTACAAAACGGTGGTGGCCGACGACGATCCCCTTGAGGACCCGCTCAACCAGATCACCCTGACCGAGGCCAAGAAGCTGGCGCCGGAGGTCGAGTTGGGCAGCGAGATCCGGCTCTATCGCGACACCAGTCCGCTGGGCCGCATCGCCGCGCAACTAGCCAAGCAGGTCATCTTCCAAAAGGTCCGCGAGGCGGAGCGCGAAACCGTCTTCAACGAGTACGCCCATCGCGAAAAGGAAGTCCTCAACGCCACCGTCAAGCGCCTTGAGGGTCAGGATGTGATCTACGATTTGGGCAAGGCGGAAGCCCGCTGCCCCAAGCGCGAACAGTCGCGGCTGGAGCAATTCTCCATCGGCGAGCGCGTCCGCGTCGTCCTGCTCAAGGTGGACCGCGCTGCCAAGGGGCCGCAGGTAGTCGTCTCCCGCGCCGCCCCCGAACTGGTGCAAAATCTCTTTCAGTCCGAAGTTCCTGAAATCTACGACGGCACGGTGACCATCCGCGCCATCGCCCGCGAGGCCGGTGAGCGCACCAAAATTGCAGTTCAATCCCGCGACAAGGACGTAGACCCGGTGGGCGCCTGCGTGGGCATGAAGGGCATGAGGGTGCAGTCCATCATCCGCGAGTTGCGCGGAGAAAAAATCGACATTATCGAGTTCAGCGACGAGATCACCACCTTTGCCGAAAAAGCTCTCCAGCCGGCCAAGGTCAGCCGCGTCTCCATCGCCGATCTGACCGACAAGCAGCTCGAAGTCATCGTGGACGACACGCAGCTCTCGCTGGCCATCGGCAAGAAGGGCCAGAACGTGCGCCTGGCAGCCAAGCTGCTGGGATGGAAGATCGACATCAAGAGCGAAGAGGAGAAGCGCCAGGAGGTCGAGCAGCAGATGCAGGATCTGAGCGGCGGACCCTCCACGCCTATCGAACAGGTGACGGAGCTGGCCCCGAGCGTTCTGCAAAAGCTGGTTGCCGCCGGCATCACCACCGTCGAGGGGCTCGCCGATATGACCCCCGAACAACTCGAGGAGATTCCCGGCATCGGCGACAAGACGCTGGAAAAGATAAGCCTCGCCGTGCGCCAGTACTTCGCACAGTTGGATGCGCGCGAAGCTGTTCCGGCAACCGGCGAAGTTGAAGGCGCTGAACCGGCCGTTTCCGAAGAAGAGCGTGAAGCTGTTCTGGAGACGGACCAGGCGGAAGCGGAGAACGATGCCGCGGTCATCACCGAAGCGGAGAACGTCCACGCTGCTGAAGAGGAGAATCTTCCCGCTGCGGAAGAGGATGCGGAGGAGTACCGCAACGAGGCCGAAGCGGCCGTCGAGGATATTCCTCCAGCCGATGAGGCGGAAGTTGAGACTTTGGAAGATCAGCCGGCTGAAGCGTTAGAGCAGGATGCTCAAAGCGCGGAAGAGCCGCTACTGGATGAGATTGAAACCGAAAGCGCAACAACGGACGAGCAGGCGGACAAAGGGGGCGGCGCGTAATATGCGCCGCGTCTTTCAAGCCACATCAGATGATAACGGAAGTTCTACGAACATCCAATGCCATGAGGTAGCTATGAGCGACTAAGGGCTTTGGGCGGCAGATTTTGAAAAGAGGCGGATGAGTAAGGTTCGTATCAACGATCTCGCGCGCGAGATGGAAGTCAAGAGCCGGCAGGTTCTTGATATATTGGCAGAGCTCGGTCTGGCCACAGGCAAGACCCACTCCAGTTCACTGGAGGAAGATGAGGCCGAGAAGGTTCGCGCGCATTTTTCGCGTGGATCGCGTCCCGCGAGCACGGCAGGCACGCCGGCTTCTCGCGCCCCGCAGGCCGTTGCGCCGAAGATTGATCTCTCGCATATCTCCAAGCCCGGCGACGTGCTGAAAGCCATCCAGGCCAAGAAGCAGGAAGAGGAAGCCGAAGCCCGGAAGAGCCGCTTGCCTCTTAAGCGAGCCGAAGCAGCGCCTGAGCCGGCGCCCGCGCGTCCAGCGCCGCCGGTTGCGGTTGCCGTCAAGCCGCCCGCTGCGCCAGCCAGGCCGGAACCGCGCAAGATTGTTCCTCAGCCCCGCTCCGCGCCGCCCATCGTCGCCCCGCCGCCCGCCATTGCCTCGCGTCCGCCGACCAAAGCGGTGGTTGCCAAGGCGCCGGCTGGCGCCGTGCAGCGTCCGGCCGTCGCCGTGGCGCCGCCCACGATAGCCGTGGTGGTCAAGCCGCCGGCCAAACCAGTTCCTGAACCCGTTGCGCCCGCCGAAAAAGCCAAAGCTGAGCCTCCTGCAACGGTACATCTCAAAGCCGCCAGAGCTGCGGAGCCTGCTGAGATTGCGGCCCCTCTGGTTGCCGAAGAGGCCGCCCCCGCCCCTGAGCAGCAATCTATACTTCCCGGAGAAGCTGCCGATATTGCTGCCGCCGCGCCGGCGCATCCGCCTGCTCACCGTGGAAAGGGGCACACACACGCATCGCCCACGCCCGCGCTGCCCGCCCGGCGCATGGTGATGCCGCAAACAGGGCCTCGGCCGTTCTATACGGCGCCCCCTGTGGCTGACGTTCCTCCCTCGGTTGCCGCCGGAACAGCCGCTGGTGGCATTCAACGCGGCAGGCCGATCTTCGACCGCAACAGGCCCGGTAGCGGCCCTGGAAGCTATCCCCAGCGCACCCCCGGCGGCGCGCCCGGAACCGGCCAGTTCGCCGGAGGTCCGCGTCCCAAGCACCCCACGCGCACTGGCACTGGCGGTTATGCCGGCACAGGCGCCCCGGGCGCACCCGGTTCTCGTCCCGCATTCGGCGCGCGTCCCGGCTTTGGCCCTCCTCGCCCCGGTGGCCCACCACGTCCCGGCGGCGCTCCGCCAACCGGCGAGGCCCCGCGCCCGCAGCGTGCCCCGTCCCGTGGCCGCGGCGGCCGTCCGCAGTATCCCAAAACCAAGGAAGGCCCGATGAAGGGCTTTGTGCCGCCGCCACGCTATGGTGGTGTCCAATACGGCGGCGAGCCCCTGCCCATCACCCGCGAAATCACCGTCACCGAGGGCATCAGCGTCAAGGACCTGGCCGAAAAGCTCGAAGTCCGCGCCAAGGACCTCATCGCCACCCTCCTCATGAGCGGCATCTTCGTCACCGTCAACCAGTCCCTCGACGCCGAAATGGTCAAGGATGTGGCTGCCAAGTTCGGCGCCGCCGCCACCGTCATCAGCTATGAGGAAGAGATCGCCAACCAAGCCATCGAAGAAGTCCTCGAAGCCGAAAACACCGGCGAGCTTGAGGTTCCGCGTTCGCCCGTCGTCACCGTCATGGGCCACGTCGATCACGGCAAGACCTCCCTGCTCGACGCCATTCGCGAAACCGACGTAGCTGCGGGAGAGGCCGGCGGCATCACCCAGCACATCGGCGCTTACAAGGTGAAGTTCGCCAAGGAAGGCTCGCCCGCCTCCGGCCGCGAGATCGTCTTCCTCGACACCCCCGGCCACGAAGCCTTCACCCGCATGAGAGCTCGCGGAGCCAAGGTCACGGACATCGTGGTCATCGTGGTCGCAGCCGACGACGGCGTCATGCCCCAGACCCTCGAGGCCATCGACCATGCCAAGGCCGCCAACGTCCCCATCATCGTAGCCATCAACAAAATCGACAAGCCCGACGCCAACCCGGAGCGCGTCAAAAAGCAGCTCGCCGACCGCGGCCTCGTTCCCGAGGAGTGGGCAACCGCCGGCGAGGGAACCGTCTTCGTCGAAGTCTCCGCCAAAAAGCGCATCCACCTCGACCTGCTTCTGGAAATGATCTGCCTGGTCTCCGACATCAAGGCTCCCAAGGCCACGCCCGGACGCAAGGCCGTCGGCTCGGTTCTCGAAGCCAAGCTCGACCGAGGGCGAGGCGCCGTCGCCACCGTTCTGGTGCAGGACGGAACCCTCCACCTCAACGACAGCTACATCGTCGGCAACACCTTCGGCAAAGTTCGCGCCATGTTCGACGACCGCGGGCGCGCCATTGAAGAAGCCGGCCCCTCAACCCCCGTCGAAGTCCTCGGCCTGGAATCCATGCCCGATTCAGGCGACACTTTCCTGGTCGTCGCCGACCGCGACAAGGCCAAGGGCATCGCCCAGTACCGCAAGATGAAGGAACGCGACGCTCAACTGGCCAAGAGTTCCCGCGTGTCTCTTGAAGGTTTGGCCGAGCAGATTCGCACCGCCGGCGTCAAGGACCTGCCGCTGATCATCAAGGGCGACGTGACTGGATCTGTTGAGGTACTGGCCGATTCGCTGGTCCTCATGTCCACCGAGAAGGTGCGCGTCAAGGTCATCCACTCCGGCGTAGGTTCCATCACCGAGAGCGACGTCCTGCTGGCCACCGCCTCCAACGCACTCATCATCGGCTTCAACGTCCGCCCGGAGCGCAAGGCCGCCGAGCTGGCGCAGCAGGAGGGCATCCAGATCCGCCTCCACTCCATCATCTACGAACTCCAGGATGAGATGCGCCTGGCCATGCTGGGCCTCCTCGACCCCGTCTACAAGGAAAACTACATCGGCCGCGCCGAGGTGCTCAACATCTTCAAAATTCCGAAGATCGGCACCATCGCCGGATGCCGCGTGCAGGACGGCACCATCCGCCGCGACGCCGAGATCAAGGTCATGCGCGGCGCCGAGCAGCTCTTCAAGGGCAAGGTCGTCTCCCTCAAGCGCTTCAAGGACGACGCGCGCGAGGTCACCAACGGCATGGAGTGCGGCATCGGCCTCAGCGGCTTCAACGACCTCAAGGAAGGCGATCTCATCGAAGCCTTCTCCACAGAAAAACTAGCCGCCAACCTCGGCGCACTAGCCTCCGATGTAGCAAAAGCAGCAGCAGCCAAGGCCAAGGAGTAACCTGCCTCAGTGTTTCAAACCATCCGGCCCGCTCCTCACCATGAGAAGCGGGCCGATTTCTTCATTCTGAGAGGCTCTATGCCCCATGGTAATCTTGCCACGCGATTTTTTACCGTATTCTGAGCGTCATGGAATTACTCACCCATGAAGAGCTTGTGCGTCTGACCCCGCCGGAGCGCCTGACGTTAATCTCGCAGCTTTGGGACAGCTTGGAAGACAATCACCTTCCCCTGACAGCAGCGCAGCGGGGGGAGCTTGACAGCCGCCTTGCCACGCTCGACGAAGACCGGCGCGAGGGCATCACTTGGGCGGCTTTGAAGACCGAGCTTGAGCTGCGTTGTCCGTAGTGCATCTGCGATGGAAGGCAGTCGAAGAGTTCTGTCCCGTAGGGACAACGGATAATAGCCCAGGACAAGCAAAGCGCAGTCCTGGGTAAGCAGATATAAAGAAGCATTAGCCCCGTAGGGGCGGCACGAATCTTGTTAATTATCCAGCTCAAAATGATTACAACTCTACAAATCTGTCATCCTGAGCGGAGCGTAGCGAAGTCGAAGGACCTGCGGTTGTTCTTGCATTTGCTCATGCTTTTCGCCGCAAGGTGCCGGAGGGAGGCGGGGGTTTCAACCCCCGCATGAAGCCAACAGAACTAACGCGGGCTTTAGCCCCGGAGAGACGATGTTGGCACAATATCAGGGCGCCGCTTCAGCCGTGCCATAACCCCATCCACCCCACCCCGTAGCGCCGGCCTCCTGGCCGGCTGTCGCGTGGACCTCCCGGTCCACGCCGCATTCTATATAAATAGGAAAAATGCTATAAACCGCCAACTCGCCAACTCGCGATTCCCGCGCAGCGGGAGCTAACTTGCCGTTTTTGTCGCCCACCCCCATCCACCCCGCCCCGAAGGGCCAGAACGAATACGAAGGCGATTTCGCATCAACCGGGAATCGTTTCTCGCGACATCGGCGATGTTAACGACTGATCTGCAAGAACCCCAATTCTACGGCGAAGCTTCGCATGTCATGCACTTTGACGTGCAATGGGTGCCGTCGTGGGATAGAAAAGATTCCCAGCCGGAGCGTGCAAGCAGAGATGAAGCTGGACGCGAGTCATCGGTGCGCTTTCTGTTGTTGCATTCCTTGCAAGCCACTAATACATTTCCCGGAACATGAAGACCCGCGCGGAGCCGGTTCATCCCATCGAGGTGTTCAACAACAGAAATATCCCAAGTCAACTCGCGTGAGCAATAAGGGCATAGGTTATTAAAGCTCTCCCTAACCATCTGAACATATTCTTTGCTTTTAACCTTAATGGTACAGGATTTTGAAACTGACCGGCTCAACTCGTGGAGAAACATACTGATAAGCTTATTTGCCACGTCCGATTTGGCGTTTGTGTTTCCACTGAGTAGCTTGGAGGCAGGGTCTTTCAATCTTCGCCTCCAAGCAGCCAATCAACCTTGACTTCTAGAACCCTGGCAATCGCGCGAAGTTCAAAATCAAGAACCCGGCGAAGATTATTTTCAATCTTTGCAACCGATGCCCGATCCATCTGCACTCCAACAAGCGCAAGTTTCGCGGAGAGATCGTCTTGTGTGAGCGGAGGTTTGGCTGCGGCACGAGCCTTGGCGATTCGCTTGCCGGAAATGTTCCTCTTGCTAGGAGTCTTGCTCACATCGAAAGATTAAACTTTATAAACGGCGGATTCAACAACGAAGTGCAGCGGGTTGGTTAGAGTGTAACTGTTCCCAGAAGACTTGGTGAGGTGTTTTGTAGCCCAGGCATTTTCTTGGCCGGTGGTTGAGGCGGTGCTGGGCCAAGGCTA